>Ga0299912_10000012_pt1 | contig 290598 bp, 287 predicted proteins | sample RVTome_2_FD_207667 | JGI IMG/M metagenome (GOLD analysis project Ga0299912, IMG submission 207667) | Soil microbial communities from uranium-contaminated site in the Upper Colorado River Basin, Wyoming, United States - RVT95D214 (version 2) ... | reverse complement strand
CCACCCCCCCCCCCCGCCCACACACCCCCCGCCGCGCGCCCCCCGCGGCATACCCCACCACACCCCCTCCCCTGTCTTCTTGGCCCGCCGCCGCGGGCGCCGCGGCAATCCAGGAGCGGCGCGCACCACTCTGGATTGCCGCGGGACCTGCGGTCCCTCGCAATGACGAAATCCGGGGCGTGGGGTCTTTCCCGGCCCCGCACCCGTTCGGCCGGGGTCACCCCTCCAGCGTCATCCGCACGAAATCGACCGTCTGCCGGGTCGCCGCGGCGAACTCGGTGGCGGTGGCCTGGAAAGCGCCGAACTGGGCGAATTCGTCGGGCCACATGCCGTCGAATTCGTAGGCTGCACGGAAGCTCGGCAGCTTGAGCAGCTTTTCGAGGCTGGCCTTGTTCGGCTCGCGCTCGATCGCGTGTGCGTCGAACGGGCCGAGGGCGTCGTCTTCGGCCATCAGCTGGGCGATGTAGCCCGGCGGGCAGGTGTATACCATGTCGCTGCCGGCGAAGTCCTGGATGTGGCGGCTGACCGTCTTGCCGGTGCGCTCGTCCTTTTCCACCCGCATCGAGCATTGCAGCATCTTGGAGGGGTGGTGGTTGTGCTTGCCCCACCAGTATGCCCGCTTGAGCACGGCTTCCTCGCCGTCGCGGATCTCCGGGAGCGAAAGCTCGATCCCGCGCGCCTTGGCCTCGGTGCTCCAGTCACCCAACTGGCCGAGCCGGCTCGACATGTGGGTGACGACGCTGCGCCAGTTGGCAAGGTCGACGCCCGATGCGCGGGCGCGCTGCAGCCCGGCAGTGACCGCGGCCATGCAGCGCATGTACTGCGGCACGGTAAAGCTGGTGGTGTTGTTGGTGCTGATGCCGCGCGCGGTCAGCTCCTCGAGCACTTCGTAGCCCTGCTTCGAGCCGGGCAGCTTGACCATCACGTTCGGCCCCTGCGCGGCGATCGTCAGGCCCTGGGCCAGCATCTTGTCGCCGTCGCTCACGAAGCGCGGGTCGACCTGGCCCGACAGGAAGCCGTACTTGCCGCCCGAGGTGTCGAACACCCGCCGGATCGCGGCGGCGCCCTTCTTCACCAGGTCGAGGTACATCGCCCAGTACACGCCCTCGACATCGAAACCGGGGTTGTCGCGGGCGATCTTCTTGATCTCGGCGGCCCACAGCTCGGGGGCGAGCTTGATCGCCTGCAGGCTGAGCGGCGGGTTGGTGGTGACCCCGCGGAAGCCCATCGTGCCCTTCGCGTGGATCGTCTCGTTGTCGTAGAGCCGGGTGAGCTGCTCGGCCCAGTCGGCTTCCTTGCCGGCAGGTGCCTTGGCGAGCGTTTCGGCCTTCCAGCTGGGGTAGATCAGCGGCGAGCTGTCCCACCAGATTTCGGCTTCGGGATTGGTCGCGGCGAGGCGTTCGAGGATGTTTAGCGTCATGGCGTTCCCAATGCCGCCGCGAGGGTGCGAGGTCCAGCCATTTCCGCGCGGGTGCGGCAAAGCTGAACTTGGTCCCGACCCCGCTCTTTCGCCCCGTTGCCGCGACCCGGTTCGTCGCCCGTTTCGTCGCAAAATGTCGCGGCGGCGGTTATGGCCTTGTTGCCGGGGAACGAGCGGCTAGAAAGTGGCGCGATGACGAACCGCCTGCGACGCTTCGCGCTGCTTAACGCCCTGCTGCTCGCGCCGGCCGCGGCGGCCGCGGACCAGCCCGCCGGCCCTGCCGGCGATGCACCGGCCGCCGCGCCGGGCAGCCCCGTGGCGGCGGGCGCCGATGCGATCGTCGTCACCGGCGACCGGCCGCCGCTCGACCGCCGCGAAGTCACGCGCCAGGCGCGCGCGATCAGCCGCGACGGCGACGTGTGGCACACCCCGCTGGCCCGCTTCGAGGATCGCGCCTGCCCGGGGGTCTTCGGCCTGCGGCAGGACACTGCCGAGCTCGTCGTCGGCCGCTTCCGAATGATCGCGGAGGACCTCAACATCCCGCTGGCTCCCGAAGGCCAGTGTCAGCCGAACATCATCGTCGCCTTCGTCGAGGACGGGCGCGCCAGCCTGGCCGAGGTCAACCGCAAGACCAGGCAGATCTCCGAAGTGCTGAGCGTCAACGAAAGCCGCGAGCTGCTCGAGGAGCCGGGGCCGGTGCGGGTGTTCTCCGTGGTCGAGACGCGCACGGCCAGCGGCATGCCGGTTCCCCGGCGGCGCGACATGGTCAACATCCCGGTCGCGCGGCAGGAAGGCGGGCAGTCGCTGATCACCACGACGACCCGACAGGACATCGTCAAGGTCGTCGTGCTGTTCGACCGCGAGGCGGTGAAGGGCAAGACCGTCCACCAGCTGGCCGACTACGCGGTGATGCGGGCCTTCGCCCGCACTCGCGATGCCGAAGGCGAGCGGGCGCCGGATTCGATCCTCGGCCTGTTCGACGAAGGCAACCCGGCCCCGGCCGAGGGCCTGACCGAGTTCGACCGCGCCTTCCTCGCCACGCTCTACGAAGGCGTGCCGCACATCAAGGGCATCAACAAGCTGCTGCGCGTCGGCCACAACCTCGAAAAGCGAGCCGAGGCAGGGGAGTAGCCCGCCGCCCGTCCGGACGCGGGGCGCACGGTTCGACAAGCGGCCGCCGGCGGCCATCGAGGCGGCAGTGACCTGGCGGCGAGGCTATTTAGTATTGTGTCCCCGGAACTCGCCGGAACTCGCGTGCCCCCGGAACTTCGTTGCCGGAATTGGTGTCCGGAATTGGCCGTGTCGCCGGAATTCGGTGTCCCTGGAATTCGTGCCGAGCGCTCGAAGCTGCTGGCGCGCGATTGCCTGGCGAGTTTGGTGGAGTTGTTGGAGTCGTGAATCAATTCAGTCGTTCGGCGGCAAGCGCTCAGTTTCATGGCAGCCCCGGCTTAGAGCTACTCTAAGATCGTTTCCTGTCAGGCAGGAGCGTGGCAGCATGTTGCACCATGGCATGGGATCGAATCAGGCAGTTTCTAATCGGCGGGCCGCTGAAAGGCGCTGTCGACGGAAGCGGGCGACCGGATCAGCAGCAAGTCGCGGTGATCGCGGCAATGGGGCAGCGCATAGTTGACGTTGTGAACGAGTCCATGCGCATTGCCCACGAATCCAAGAATATCGAAACCCGCCGTTCGCGCGTCCGTGTGGCCAGAGAGCGGATGGCACAACTCCGAGAGCTAGCGGCGGATTATCCCTTCCTCAAAATTCAGCGGCTCGCGGACGTTGAGCGCGACTTGAAGAAAATCGACCAAGAAACGGATCGGCTGGAGTGCCCGCCGCGCACGCCGCGTTGGACTGAGGTTCGTTTTCAGGCGATGCCGCGCATGACAACACCATTGGCCTCACTTGTCCGTCATGGGGAAGTTCGGTCCGCCAACGGAGAATTGCCTGCATTGCCAGGCGGCGGCTGGGCACCCGTCACGCCTTCACTTCGCGAAACGATCCGGGACAGCTTAGGTGTTGACCTCCCTTCCGCCGATCTTCCACCAATTGGCGCAACAGATGTCGGCGCGGTCCATGTGGATCGCTACATAAAATTTCTGGTCGCTTTGAAGCAGGCAGCCACGAGCAGCTATTCAATCGATGAGTGCGCACTAGCCGTGGACGCAATCTGCGAGCAGCCATCCAATCGCGATTATTTGGAGTCTCATGGCGGTGCCCGGACATTTATCGAACGGCTGTTCCCAACCGTTCTTGAACTGCTCGACTTCATCCCGCCGTTGGTCCGATCAGATATGGCTGCCGCTGGTTTAACGACAGTGGAGCGCATCGGCATGGCCACCGATGAATCTTTGCTCGCCATCGCAGGGCTGGGGCCAACTCGGCTCCGAAAGTTACGCGCATGGTGCCGTGCCTTTCGCGGCGACAGACAATCATCACGTTTAGCTGCCGACCACAGCGCGCGTCTTCGCGGCTTCGAATGGTAAGCGAGCATCACCGACAGTTCCGGCAGTTCCGGGGACACCACGACAGTTCCGGCCAGTTCCGGAAATTCCGGCAAATTCCGGGGACGCGATACTTAATTCGAGTCTCACCCAGATAGCGCTTTCCTACACGCCCCTCGCCTGCCAGTCTCACGCTGGCTCATTCAAATCGTCGTCCTCGCAATCGGTCCTCCAGCTCCGGCGCGCGCCCTTTGAGCGGGATTGCGCACGTGTTTCGCCGACCCGCGCCATGTTCCGCATCCGCGGCCGCCAAGTGCGCGGGCGGCGGCTTCGCGCAAGCCGTCACCCTGCTGTCCGCCAGGGGAAAAGACATATTTACAACGTGGTAGGCGTCTCTCCGGAGGGTGACACGGTGTAACTTGTGTCACCCAGAGTTACGGTGACACGCGCAATACCCCCTCAATGCCCGCAGCATTGAGGGCGGGCCCTGGGCCCCCATGCCGACGAAGCGCGGCCCTACTGCCGCGTGCCGCTGATCGGGATCGGGCCGAAGTCGCTGTTGGCGGTGCCGGACATGGTGTCGCCTTCGACCTTGGCCGAATAGGTCAGCACCATCGCGCCCTGGCCCATGTCGAGTTCGCGCTTGAAGGTCAGCGTGTCGCCGTCGACCTTGATGTCGGAGATCGTGCTCTTGGGCGGCGGGCCGTCCAAGCCGTCCATCGGCGCATCGGCCATGTCGAGCGTGTAGGCGCCGTCCGCCTCGGCCACCGTCCAGCTCGACTTGAAAGTGCCGAAATCGGTCTTGGCCTCGACCGCCCACTTGCCGGCGACGGGCGAACCTTCGGCCATGGCCGGAGCGGCGAATGCCAGCGAAACGGCGGCGGCGGCGAACAAGGAAAGTCTGCGCATCGAATCCCTCCTATCAAGTCCCGCCGACAGGATAGCCCGAGCGCGCGCGCGCGGCAATCGGCGCGCTAGTCGGCCGCTTCCATCATCTCCACGGGATCGACCTCGCGCCAGCACGCATCGGCGGGATAGGCGAAGCCGAGCGCGCGGACAGGGCGAAATTGCCGATTGCGTCGACCACAGGAAAAGGCTTCGCCCGGCTCGCATTCCGGCACGAAACAACATAAATACGCTGATAACTAAGGATAAGTGTTGGCGCTAACTTAAGATAGGTATAACGAAGGCGGAGCAGGAGCCAAGGAGCTAAGGGTTGCCCGACCGTCGCTGTGAATCCCGGTTCAGAGTGTACGGCCGCGTTGCCCTGCAGGGCCGGGCCGGCGACAACCTCAGGGTCACGTTGCTGAACCTGTCGGCCCATGGCTGCCAGTTCGTTTCGCCGGACGATCGCATGGACATCGGCAGCCACCTGGTGATGACCCTGGGCCCGGTCGGCTCGATCGATGCAACGGTCGTCTGGCGAAAGGGCGACCTCGTCGGCACCAGCTTTGAGCGGCCGCTGCAGCCGGCGATGGTCGAGCACATCCGCCAGTTCCTCGACGCCGGCCGGCCGGCGATCGAGAGCGTGGCCGCCCGGCCACCCGGGCAGCCGGCTATTCGGCCGCTTCCATCATCGCCAACGGATCGACCTCGCGCCAGTCTGCTTCGCTCGGGAACGGGAAACTGACCGCGCGGATGGCGGAGAAGTCGATGGCATCGTCCATGAACGGGACCTCGCCGGTGTCGCGGTGGCGCTTCACGGCGTCGAGCAGCAGGCGGCGGGCGCGGTAGATCACCCGATCGCACGTGCCGAGGTACTCCCGACTGCGGTCGACGATCGGCCCCATCGATTCCTGCACCGCGAAATCCTCGTAGGCGTTGCCCCGGTCCATGATGCCCGACCAGTGGCCCTGCTTCATCGCCTGCCGGTCCTGGTGCCACAGGTTGGACGCATCGCCCATGTCGGCGTTGAAATGGTCGGGATCGCCCGACCACATGCCGAAGGCGCCGAACAGGTCGGGCCTGAGCGGCGCGTCGCTGTCGTAGGCGATGTACCACTGCGCGGTGGTCACATCGTCGATCGGGATCGAGCAGCAGACGATCCGCGGGCCCTTCGGCGCCGAGGGAATGAAGCTGAAGAACGGCAGCGCGACCTCGCGCACGCGGGCATAGCGGCGCGCGGGGCCTTCCTCGCGGATCGCGCCCTCGCGGAAGCCATAGGGCCGCTCGTCGAACTCGAACGCCGGGGCGCCGTCGCCGAGCATGTAGTCGCTCTCGGCCTTGAAGTAGTCGCGCCCGCGCTCGGACGCGAGGTTGGCCGAGTGGAGGAAGGTGACGTGGGCCGAATCGAGCAGCGCCTCGAGCCCCTGCAGCCAGTTGGTGCGGATGATCCCGCGATAGGGCTGGACGTGGCCCTCGGGCAGGGTGGTGAACTCGTAGGCCGGGAAGCGCGGGGGCGTGTCCTTCGCGCCCATGTAGACCCACACCAGCCCGCCCGCCTCGTGCGCCGGGTGGCTGCGGACGGGGACGCTCTCGGCGAACTTGTCGCGCTGGGCGGCGGGCTCGGTCGGCGCGTCGACGCACTTGCCCTCGACCGAGAACTTCCAGCCGTGGAAGATGCACCTGAGGCCATTGTCCTCGTTGCGCGCCAGCGCCAGGCTGGCGCAGCGGTGCGGGCAGGCTTCCTGGATGAAGCCGACGCGGCCATCCGTGGCCCGGAAGGCGACGAAGTCCTCGCCGAACAGGCGCACCCGCTCGGGCGCGCCATCGGCTTCCAGCCTGGCCGAGCGGCACGCCGGGACCCAGTATTCGCGCAGCAGCGCGCCCATCGCCGTGCCCGGCCCGATCCGGGCCAGCAGCTCGTTGTCCGCCTGGTTGAGCATTGCACGCCTCTCCTCGCGCGGTCCCTGCCGCGTTGGCGGGGAAACTATCACGATTTGCTTCGTCATTGCGAGGGGCCGCAGGTCCCGTGGCAATCCAGGGCTTCGTGGTGCCGCCCCTGGATTGCGTCGCTACGCCCGCAATGACGAATGCAGCAAAGCGCTCAGTTCTGCAGCACGACCCAGCGCACGGGGGCTTCGCTCGCTTCGTTGCGGTAGCTCGAATTGGCGGTCCACAGCGTCCACGGGCGGCCGGCGTAATCGGGCTGGAACCAGTCGCGCGTCAGCCACAGGTTGCGCTCGAGCCTGGCGGCGACGTTGTAGCGCGCCTCGAAAGCCGGCGACAGCTTGAGCACCGCCGGCTGGCCGACGTGGCTCTCGATCTGGTTGAGGAACGTGGTCAGCTCGCTTTCGACCGCCGCCTCGCTCATTCGCGCCGGGCAATCGTCGGCCAGCTTGTCGAGCTCGATGGCGGGCGGCAGCAGCCCGGCATCGCGCGGCACGATGGTGACGAAATTGGCCGCCTGGCGCTCGGCCGGCACGCACGGGTCGTAGCGGTGGACCGCGCCATAACCCAGCCCCGAACCGCGGATCGCGCGCAGGTTGCGGGCGAAGGCGGGATCGCGCGCGTCGGCCCCGTCGCTTGCCTCGAGATAGGCGAAGCGCGCGCCGATCGCCGCGAAGCCGCGGAAATTGGGGTGCCCGTCGCGCGCGCCGACCAGCACGCCCTGGACCGGGAAGTCGCTGTCCGCCGGGCGCCAGTGCTGCGCGCGCCACCAGCCCCAGCCGCCGCCAGCCAGCGCCGCCAGCAACAGCAGCCCGCCGATGCGTCCGCGCCACCCCAATGCCCTCTTCCTGCCCATCGTTCGCTTGCGACCCCGCTCCCCCTAGCCTTTGATATGGAGCACGCAGATCAGCGTGAACAGCCGCCGCGCGGTGGCGAAGTCGGTTTCGACCTTGCCTTCCAATGCTTCGAGCAATTGCCGCGTCGCCCGGTCGTGGATCGCCCGGCGGGCCATGTCGACCGTCTCCAGCTCGCGCGCCGAAGCCTGGCGCAGCGCCTTGTAGTACGAATCGCAGATCGCGAAGTATTCGCGCACTACCCGGCGGAACCGCGCCAGGCCGAGGGCGATCGTCCCCGCGTCCGCGCCCGCCCCGTCGCGCAGGCCCAGCGCCAGCCGCCCGTCGACCACCGCCAGGCGGATCGACCACGGCCCGGCGTGCCCGCTGCCGGCCGCGCGCAGCGGGGTGAAGCTGTTCTCGTGCGCCAGGTCATGCAGCGCCGCCGCGCGCTCGCGCTCGACCTCGGCCCCGCGGGCGAGGATCGTCGCTTCGTCGAGCGTCACCCGGGCGATGCGGTTTTCGGTCATGCGCCCATGTTGCAGGGCAGCATGGCCGCGGCAAGGCGCATCCTTCCCGAATCGGGGAGGGGGACCGTGCGACGCATGGTGGAAGGGCGCGGGCGGCCTGATCGTGACGGCGCAGCGTCGGAACCGGCCGCCGGTGCCCCTCCACCACCCTGCGGGTGGTTCCCCTCCCCCGGTGGGGGAGGATCTTCCCCGCTATCCACAGCCGGTGATCGATAACTATCGTCGCGAGGACCTTGATGCACGAGTCGCGAAAGCGCATCACGCCGCCATGTCCGACGAAGACCTCCTGATCCGCTCCGAATCCCGCTCCGTCCTGGCCCCCGCGGGCCGCGCGCTGCCGGCCAACCTCGAGGCCGAGGCGGCCTTCCTCGGCGCGGCGCTGATCGACAACCGCGTGCTCGAGGAGCTTGCCGTGCCGCTGCGCCCGGAGCACTTCTTCGACCCGCTCCACGGCCGCATCTTCGAGCGGATTCTCGTCCTGCTCGACAAGCAGATGGTCGTCACGCCGGTGACGCTGAAGCCCTATTTCGAGGCCGACGAGGCCTTGAAGGAACTCGGCGGCACTGCCTACCTCGCGCGGCTCACCGCCGACGGCCAGGGCCTGCTCGCCCCGCGCGAACTGGCCCAGCAGATCTACGACCTTGCCTTGCTGCGCGAGCTGGTCGTGGTCGGCCGCGAGCTGGTCGAAGGCGCGCTCGACACCTCGGAAGAGGTCGAGCCGATGAAGCAGATCGAGCAGGCCGAGGCCCAGCTGTTCCGCGTCGCCGAGGGCGCGGCCGGCGGGACCGACGCGGAAAGCTTCCGCGGCGCCACCGGCAAGGCGCTGGCGATGATCGAGACCGCGATCAACTCGGGCGGCCACATCTCGGGCAAGACCACCGGCTTCACCTCGATCAACGAGAAGTGCGGCGGGCTGCACAATTCCGACCTTATCATCCTCGCCGGGCGCCCCGGCATGGGCAAGACCTCGCTCGCCACCAACATCGCCTTCAATTGCGCCGACCGCCTGCTGCGCGACCGGCGCGACGGGATCGACAAGACCGTCGGTGCCGGCGTCGCCTTCTTCAGCCTCGAAATGTCGAGCGACCAGCTCGCCACCCGCATCCTCGCCGAGCAGGCCGGCATTCCGTCCGAGCTGCTGCGGATGGGCAAGATCAGCCGCGACGACTTCCAGCAGCTGTCCTATGCCAGCCAGCGTCTGGCCGAGCTGCCGCTGTACATCGACGACACCCCCGCGCTCTCGATCGGCGCGCTGCGCACCCGCGCGCGGCGCCTCAAACGCCGCAACGACATCGGCCTGATCGTGGTCGATTACCTCCAGCTCCTCCAGGGCAGCGGGCGGGCCCAGGACAACCGCGTCAACGAGATTTCCGAGATCAGCCGTGGCCTCAAGACCCTGGCCAAGGAACTGCAGGTGCCGGTGATCGCGCTGTCGCAGCTCAGCCGCGCGGTCGAACAACGCGAGGACAAGCGCCCGATGCTCTCCGACCTCAGGGAATCCGGCTCGATCGAGCAGGACGCCGACATGGTCTGGTTCGTCTTCCGCGAGGACTACTACGTCGCCAGCCGCGAGCCCAAGCGCCCGGTCGAAAGCGACGATGCCAAGACCCACGACCAGCATGCCGCCTGGGCCGCGGAGATGGAGCGCGTCTATGGCCTGGCCGAGCTGATCGTCTCCAAGCAGCGCCACGGCTCGACCGGCAAGGTGCGGCTGCGGTTCGAGCCGAAGATCACCAAGTTCTCCGACCTCGCCGAGGGCGAGTACCGGGGAGATTACGACTAGCGCTCGCGCTGCGCGTCACAGCCCGAGGTTGAGCTTGCGGCTGACGGAGTAGTCGACCACCGAGACGAGGAACCAGCTCAGTATCCAGCGCAGGCGGGTCAGCGGGGTCGCGCGGCACCGGTGGAGTTCGGGCGTGATTTCCAGCGAGGCGGAGATCTGCCCGCCGATGAATTCGCGCATGCGTTCGGCGAGCGCTCGGTCCTCGATCTTCACCACGATCTCGAGGTTCAGGTAGAGGCTGCGCATGTCGAAGTTGGCGCTGCCGATATAGACCGCATCGTCGAGCACGATCAGCTTGGTGTGCAGCCTGCACGGCTGGAATTCCCAGATCCGCGCGCCGCTCCTGAGCAGCGACCGGTAGAGCAGGCGCGAGGCGCCGATCGTGGCCGCGTTGTCCGACTTGCCGGCGAGCACCAGCCGGGTCCCGCCCTTTTCGGCGATCCGCCGGATTCGCCGCAGCAGCAGGACCGCCGGCGAGAAATAGGCGATCATCATGTCGAGCCGCTGCCCGCGGATCAGGTCGCGCGTCACGCTCCTGGCCCAGGGCGAAAGCCACCTGGTCGGCCCGCCGATCAGCAGCTGCACCGGGGCGATCCCGCTGTCCCATTCGCGCACCAGCCGGTTCAGCGCCCTGAACCGCGCCGCGGAATCGCATGCCCAGCCCTCGAGCAGCGCGAACCACGCGGACACCCGTTCCACCAGGCTGCCTTCGACCGTAAAGCCGAGGTCGTTCCAGCCGTCCGCTTCCGGCGGGGCGAAATAGCTGTCCTCGACGTTGAAGCCGCCGAGCATCGCGATCCTGTCGTCGGCGACGACGATCTTCTGGTGGTTGCGAACGAGGTAGCGCACGCCCCAGTGGGGGATGAACCGGCAAAAGCGCCCGCCAGCCGCTTCGAGCCCGGCGAAGAATTCATCGCTCGCGCTCGAACCGAACCCGTCGATGATCAGCGTCACGGCGACCCCGCGCCGCGCTGCCGCGATGAGCGCGTCGCGCACGCGGGTGCCGGTCTCGTCCTCGGCGTAGATATAGAACGCCATCCTGAGCGAGGTCCGCGCCCCGTCGATCAGCGAGAGCAGGCGTTCGAAGCGGTCCTTGCCCGCCGGGTAGAAAGTCAGCGACTGGCCTTGGGCGTCGACCGAAAAGGGCTCGGGATCGCGATAGGCCGCGGGCGCGCTCACGCTCGCTGCGGCAGGGGTCGCGGGCCTCTCCATCGCCTGTCCATAGCACGGCGCGAGCGGCACGAAACCTTGACTTCCGCGGCTTCTGCCCCTAGATCGCCGGCTTCCCGCTACAATGCGTTCATTCTAGTTCACGGAGTGCCCTATGGCGCGCGTTACCGTCGAAGATTGCGTCGACAAGGTTTCCAACCGTTTCGATCTCGTCCTGCTTGCCGCGCAGCGCGCGCGCGAGATTTCGGGCGGGGCGGAGCTGACGATCGATCGCGACCGCGACAAGAACCCGGTCGTCGCCCTGCGCGAGATCGCCGAAGAGACCGTCAAGCCCAAGTACCTGCACGAAAGCGTGGTCCAGGGCCTGCAGCGCGTGCTGCCCGAAGACGAGGAAGAAGCCGACGAGATCGGTTCGCTCAGCCAGTCGGCCGAGGCCATGCGCCTGTCGGCCGCGGCGCCGGCTCGCTCGACCTCGATCGGCGGCGACTACGAGGGCTGACCGGCCCATCGCCTTGACACCGAGAAGGGCCGCCGCCGCGCGGCCCTTTTTCATTTCGCCGGGCTGCGCTAGTCTGGCGCGATGGCGGGGGACATTTCCGAGGCGATCGGCACGGTTGCCGAAGGTGCGCTGCTGGCGCGCGCGGCCGAACCGCGGCGCGGCGAAGGGGGCGAGGCGGCCGCCGCCGGCACCTGCCTCAATTGCGGCACCGCGCTCATGGGCACACATTGCCACGGCTGCGGCCAGCGGGCGCAGGTCCACAAGACGCTCGGCGCCTTCCTGCACGACCTGCTGCACGGCGCATTCCATTTCGAAGGCAAGATCTGGCACACGCTGCCGCTGCTGGCGTGGAAGCCGGGGCAGCTGACCCGGCGCTACATCGACGGCGAGCGGGCGCGATTCGTCTCGCCGATGGCGCTGTTCCTGTTCGCGGTGTTCCTGATGTTCGCCACCTTCCAGCTCGCCGGGATCGCCCCGCCGACCGATTTCGGGCCGCCGGTGCAAGTCTCCGCCGACGAGGCGGGCGATGCGAGGACGCTCGAGGAGGAACTCGCCGGCTTGCACGAAGCGCGCAAGGCAATGGGCGACAACAACCCGGCGTCGGCGCTGATCGACAGGCAGATCGCCGCGATCGAGCAGCGGATCGCCGAGACGGCGGACAAGGACGGCAAGATCGTGCTGGCGGCAAGCGAGGACAAGGGCAGCAAGCTCACCTACCAGCGTACCGGCGTCGCCATCCTCGACCAGGGGATCGACAAGTGGCGCGCAAACCCCGGGCTGATGGCCTACAAGCTGCAGTCGAACAGCTACAAGTTCTCGTGGCTGCTGATCCCGCTGTCGGTGCCGTTCGTGTGGCTGCTGTTCCTCTGGCGGCGGCGTTTCGGGGCCTACGACCACGCGGTGTTCGTGACCTATTCGCTCGCCTTCATGACGCTGTTCTACGTCGCGCTGGTGCTGCTCGGCGGGATCGGCGTCAGTACCTGGGTGCTGGTCCTCTTCGGGACTTTCGTGCCGCTGGTGCACATCTACAAGCAGCTCAAGGGCGCTTACGGCCTGTCGCGCTTCTCCGCGCTGTGGCGCACGACGATCCTCATCGGCTTCATCTGCGTGATCCTGGTCCTGTTCCTCGACCTGCTGCTGGTGCTCGGCGCAGTCGACTGACGGGAACTCGTTGACGCGGCGGGGGCCTTACGCTCCCTGGGGCGCGGTCCCGCCTTCGCCGGAAAAGCGCTTGCCGGCCTTGGGAATCGCCGAACCCTGCGTCGGCCGGGGGAGGATCGGGCCGCCGGGATGGTCGGGACGGTCGACCTTGCCGCTCTCGAGCAGCTGCTGGATCTCGTCGCCGGTCAGGGTTTCGTATTCGAGCAGCGCCTGAGCGAGCAGGTGGAGCTTTTCCTCCTGCGCCTTGAGGATGTCGGTCGCCCGCTTGTGGGCGCCTTCGACCAGGCCCTTGATCTCGGCGTCGATCAGCTTGTTGGTCTCGTCGGACATGAAGGTCCGCTGGCTGCCGCCATAGCCGAGATAGCTCTCCTGCTGCTGTTCGTACTGCAGCGGGCCGAGCTTGTCCGACATGCCCCACTTGGTGACCATGTTGCGCGCGAGGTCGGTCGCGTAGTGGATGTCCGACGAGGCGCCCGAGCTGACCTTGTCGTGGCCGAAGATGATTTCCTCGGCCACGCGGCCGCCCATGCTGACCGCCAGGTTCGCATGCATCTTGTCGCGGTGGTACGAATAGTTGTCACGCTCGGGCAGGCGCATGACCATGCCGAGGGCCCGGCCGCGCGGGATGATCGTCGCCTTGTGGATCGGGTCCGACGCCGGCTCGTTGACCGAGACCAGCGCATGGCCCGCCTCGTGATAGGCGGTCATCTTCTTCTCATCGTCGGTCATGACCATGGAGCGCCGTTCGGTGCCCATCATGACCTTGTCCTTGGCGTCTTCGAATTCCTGCATCGCCACCAGCCGCTTGTTGCGGCGCGCCGCCAGCAGGGCCGCCTCGTTGACGAGGTTGGCAAGGTCCGCGCCGGAGAAGCCGGGTGTGCCGCGCGCGATCGTGCGCGGGTTGACGTCGGGCGCCAGCGGCACCTTCTTCATGTGCACGCCGAGGATTTTCTCGCGCCCCTCGATGTCGGGGATCGGCACGACGACCTGGCGGTCGAAGCGGCCCGGGCGCAGCAGCGCCGGATCGAGCACGTCGGGCCGGTTGGTCGCGGCGATGATGATGATGCCTTCGTTGGCCTCGAAGCCGTCCATCTCGACCAGCAGCTGGTTCAGGGTCTGCTCGCGCTCGTCGTTCGAATTGCCGAGGCCGTGGCCGCGGTGGCGGCCGACCGCGTCGATCTCGTCGATGAAGACGATGCACGGCGCATTCTTCTTCGCCTGCTCGAACATGTCGCGCACGCGGGATGCGCCGACGCCGACGAACATCTCGACGAAGTCGGAGCCCGAAATGGTGAAGAACGGCACGTTCGCCTCGCCGGCGATGGCGCGGGCGAGCAAGGTCTTGCCGGTGCCGGGGCTGCCGACCAGCAGCGCGCCCTTGGGAATCTGGCCGCCGAGCTTGGAGAAGCGCTGCGGATCCTTCAGGAACTCGACGATTTCCTCGAGCTCCTCGCGCGCCTCGTCGATGCCGGCGACGTCGGCGAACGTCACCCGGCCCTGCTTTTCGGTCAGCAGCTTGGCCTTCGACTTGCCGAAGCCCATCGCGCCCGAGCCGCCGCCCTTCTGCACCTGCCTGAGGGCGAAGAACGCCACGCCGAGGATCAGCAGGAACGGCAGCGACTGCAGCAGGATGTAGGCAAGGATGCTCATTTCCTGCTTCTCGGCACCCGAATAGCGCACGCCGTTTTCGTCGAGCATCCTGGTCAGCCCGGTGTCGTTGGCGACCGGGACGGTGGTGAACACCTCGTTGTTCTTGAGCTTGCCGGTGATCTTGTCGGGCGCGATCTGCACTTCCGCGACCGTGCCTTCGGCCACCTTGGCGCGGAAATCGGAATAGCCGATCTGCGTGCCCGCGGCATCGCGCGGCCCGCCGAACATCGAGACGACCAGCACCAGGACGAGGAATATCCCGCCCCACACCAGCAGGCTCTTGATCCAGGGATTGCCGGTGTTTTCCGGCTCGCGGTTTTCGCTCATGAACGCAGTCCACCTTTCACGCGTAATGTAGGCGCAGGCGAGTGAATGGCAAGTTGACGGCCCGGCGAAGGCGTCACCCGTGCCAAACACGCCACAGCATGACGCAGCCGATGGCGACGAACAGCAGCGCCGCGGCAAGCCGGATCGGCTTCATCGGCAAGCGTTCGACCAGCTTCGCGCCCACCACCACCACCGGCGCGTTGGCCAGCATCATCCCCAGCGTGGTGCCCGCGGCGACCGCCCAGACATCCTGGAAGCGCGCCGCCAGCGCCACGGTGGCGAGCTGCGTCTTGTCGCCCATCTCGACGAGGAAGAACGCGACGAGCGTGGTCAGGAAGGCGCCGAACCGAGGCGGCGCCGGCTCCCCTTCGTCGAGCTTGTCGGGCACCAGTGTCCACAGGCCCATGGCAACGAAGGAGACGGCGACCGCGTAGCGGAACAAGTCGCTTTCGAACCAGGCCGCGGCGCCCGCCCCGACGAGCGCGGCGAGCAAGTGATTGGCGATCGTCGCCAAAAGGATGCCGAGAACGATCGGCAGCGGCTTGCGGAACCGCGCGGCGAGCACGATCGCCAGCAACTGCGTCTTGTCGCCGATCTCGGCCAGCGCGACGACGAACGTGGACGTGAAGAAGGCTTCCATCGGCCGCGCGCCATGGCGCTTGCGGCGGCGCTTGCCAAGCGCAATCCACGAGGCCAATCTCGTCGCGGGAGACATGCCATGGCAGCATTTACCGCCGCGCCGCTGACGGAGAAATTCGGGAGCGAGATTGCCGGGCTCGACACCCGCGCGCCGCTCGGCGAGGCGCGAGGCGCTGGCCGGGCTGTTCCACCAGGGGCAGGTGCTGGCGATCCGCTCGCCGGTGCTCACTCCGCGCGAATATGTCGCCTTCATCCGCCAGTTCGGCGAGCCCGACGCCTCCGACACCTCGCGCTACCATGCGCCGGTCGATATCGACGGATTCAAGGGGCTGCGGCTGGTCTCGAACATCGAGGAGCAGGGGCGCAATCTCGGGCAGTTCGGCGCCGACGAGATGGGCTGGCACCAGGACCGCTGGACCGACGCCGCCCCGCCGCCGGCGACCGCGCTGCACGGTGTCGAAGTCACCCGCAGCGGCGGGCGGACGGGCATCGCCAACCTGTGCGACGCCTACGACGCGATGCCCGCGGGACTGCGCGCGCGGGTCGAGGGCCGCTCGATCCATTTCCCGCTCAAGGTCAACGACTTCGAAGGCCAGCTCGACGAAGCCGACATCGCCGACGAAAGCCTGTTCCGCGTGGTGCCGCTGGTCCAGCGCCACGCGGTCACCGGGCGCGAGTTCCTGTTCCTCGGCGCGCGGCGGATCCTATCCTACATCGACACCGCGCCGCGCATCACCGGGCTCTCGAAGGTCGAAAGCGCCCGCCTGCTCGACGCGATCTACGACCATATCGCCAGGCCCGAGTTCGCCTACCTGCACCAATGGCGGGCGGGCGACATCCTGCTGTGGGACAACCGCTGCTGCGCGCACCGGCGCGAGAGCTTCGATCCGGCCGAGCGACGCCTGCTCTACGGCACCCCGCTGGTCAGCTCCGACCTGCTGTGGAACGGCCGGCCCGCGCTGGCGGCTTAAGGCACTCCTCTCCCCGTCATTGCGAGCGACTGGAAGTCGCGCGGCAATCCAGGGCTGCACCGTGCCGCCCCTGGATTGCCGCGGCGGCTTCGCCGCCTCGCGATGACGAGCGAGGTCAGGCCCGACCGAAACTCCGCTCGCCCCTTCGAGTGACGTGGATGTCGCAGATGAGCCCGTCGCGCAGGGTGTACACCACCCGCACCGGCACCTCGTACCACTCGCCCTGCTTGAGCGGGCCGACCACGAAATCGGGCGCGTCGCGAACCGCGGTGAAGCGGCTGACCGCATCGAGCGCGATGCGCTCGTCGCTTGCCTCGATGTGCTCGACCGTCACGGTTTCGCGGACGCGTTCGAACATCGGGCGGTAGAATTCGACGATCCCTTCGCGCCCGTTGATGTCGCCGACCGAGGACGTGAGGTGCAGCACGACGTCCTTGGTGTAGAACTTGGGAAAGCGTTCGAAATCGCCCGCCGAAAAGGCCGCGGCATAGGACTGGAAGGCGGCCAGCTGGCTGGGGTGCGGACCGAGCCGCGGCAGCTTGCTGACGCCGCGCTCGGGCGGCCAAGTCATCGATTTCAGCTCGGCGATCCGGCCTTCGGCATTGAGGGCATAAGTGACGAAGAACTTCACCGTGACGAGATCGCCGGCGTGCATTTCGCCGAACGGGAAATCCGGCCGGTGCTTCATCGCGTGGAAATCCATGTCGACTTCGGCGAACAGCAGCCCCTCGCCGCTCAGCACCGCCTGCGGCCGCATCACTTCGCGCACCCCGTCGTGCGCCCACCGGAGGAAGGCGAGCAGCCCGTCGGCGCCTTCGCGCGTGCCGTTGGCGCTGACCATCTGGGTGTCGTGGGCGAAGAAGCGGGCTACCAGCGCCTCGTCGTCGCCGGTGTTGAACAAGGCTTCGTAGGCTTGGTAATCGAGTTCCATTGCGCCTAGCGTTATGGCCCGCGCACCGAGCCGAAGGAAGCCCCGTTTGACCGAGCCATCGCCCCTGTTCACGCCGTTCCGGCTGGGCAAACTCGACTTGCCCAACCGCTTCGTTATGCCGGCGATGCAGCGCGGGATGTGCGAGCAGGGACGGCCGAAGCCCGAGCTGGCCGCCTATTACGCCCGCCGCGCCGAAGGCGGCGTGCCGCTGATCATCGGCGAAAGCGCGGCGATCGACCGTCCGTCGAGCACGATGCAGCCCGCCGCCGCCTGGATCACGCCCGCCACGCGCGACGCCTGGGCGGCCTGCGTCGAGGGCGTGCGCGCGGCGGGCGGGCACATGCTGCTGCAGCTGTGGCACGAAGGCGCGCTGCGCAACGACGGCCAGGCGCTCAGCCCTTCGGGCCGGGTCCATCCGGGCAAGGCGAACGGCCGGGCGATGACCCGCGGCGAGATGGAGGCGATCGGCGAGGGCTTCGTCCGCTCGGCCAGGATCGCGCGCGACGCCGGGGCCGACGGGGTCGAGGTCCACGCGGCGCACGGCTACCTGCTCGACCAGTTCCTGTGGCACGGCTCGAACGTGCGCGAGGACGGCTACGGCGGTCCGGACATTGCCGACCGCGCGCGCTTCCCGGCCGAGATCGTCAGCGCCATCCGTGCCGAGTGCGGGCCCGATTTCGTCATTTCGCTGCGCTTCTCGCAATGGAAGGAAGTCGATTACGGCGCCCGGGTCGCCGCCGACGCCGGCGAGCTCGGGCGGCTGGCGGCGATCCTGCGCGATGCCGGGGTCGACGTGCTGCACTGCTCGACCAGGCGGTTCTGGGAAGCCGAATGGGCCGGCGACGGGCGCAACCTCGCCGGCTGGGCCAGGGCGCTCGGCGGCCTGCCGACGATCACGGTCGGCAGCGTCGGCCTCGATACCGACGTGATGACCACCTTCATCGAGGGCAAGGATCCCGCGCCTCGCGTCGCCGAGGCGATCGCCGAACTCGAGACGCGGCTGGCGGCGGGCGAATTCGATCTCGTCGCCGTCGGCCGGGCGCTGATCGGCGATCCCGACTTCGTCGCCAAGCTGGCGAACGGCGACCTCGGGGCGATCCGCACCTTTACCCGTGCCGATCTCGGCCAGCTCGAATGGGACACCTCGATCGTCGAGGAAGCGCACGGCGCGCCGGCCTGACGCCATTTCCGCCGCACGCCGCGGCCATTCCGGCGATTTCTACGCGTTCGCCGGAACCCAAAGCCTTCCTCGGTGATTTACGGATTGTCGCTCCAGGACGGGTCGCGGCAATTGGCTCAACGGGCGGAGAACCGCCGGACGAATCGCTTTTTTCTTGCACTGCAGCACGATTTATGTTGCAGTGCACAAATCGCAGTCGGCGCCGGGAGCTGCGGGGGCGTCGGCCGGTTAGATCCTTGCAGGGAATGCCGATGATCCTCGACTTGCACACGACCGGAACCCTAGCCGCGCCCGACGACAATGCCGCCGCGGTCCGCTCGATCTTCAAGCTGCCGCAGGCGCACCCCGCGGCCGAGCGCCACATCGCGCTCGTCGGCAACTATGCCCCGCGCAAGTGCGGCATCGCCACTTTCACCGCCGACATCTTCGACAAGCTCGGCGAATTCCACCCTGAGATTTCGGTCGACGTCTACGCGCTCGACGATCCCCGCCAGCCGCTCGAATACGGCAACGTCGCCGGCACGATCGCCCATGACGAGCCCGCCGCCTATGCCGAGGCCGCGCGGCGGATCAACGAAAGCGGCGTCGACGCGGTCTGGCTGCAGCACGAATACGGCATCTTCGGCGGGCCCGACGGCGAAATGGTGCTCGATTTCGCCGACCGCCTGGCCGCGCCGCTGATCCTCACCGCGCACACCGTGCTGAGCGAGCCGTCTGTCCGCCAGCGCGACATCCTCGAACGGCTCATCGCGCGCGCCAGCCGGATCATGGTGATGAGCCGCCATGCGCGCGACTTGCTGGTCGAGCGCTACGGCGCGCCGCCCCATATCCTGGAAATCGTGCCCCACGGCGCGCCCGACCGACCGTTCGGGCGGCAGGAGGAGTTCAAGGCGCGCCTCGGCCTTTCCGGGCGCACGGTGCTGATGACGTTCGGCCTGCTCGGCCCCGGCAAGGGGCTCGAGGTCGCGATCGAGGCCCTGCCGGCGATCGTCGAACGCCATCCCGAGGTCGTCTACCGCATCGTCGGCGCGACTCACCCGAACCTCGTCGCCGCCGAAGGCGAAGCCTATCGCCACCGGCTCGAAGCGCTGGCCGAGGAGCTCGACGTCGCCGATCACGTCTTGTGGGACAACCGCTTCCTCGAGACCGAGGAACTGCTCGACCAGCTCGAGGCGTGCGACATCTACCTCACGCCCTATCCGAACTTGCAGCAGTCGACTTCGGGGACGCTGAGCTTTGCCGTGGCGCTCGGCAAGGCTGTCGTCTCGACGCCTTACCTTCATGCCCGCGAGCTGCTGGCCGACGGCGTCGGCGAGCTGGTCGAGCCGCGCTCGGCCGATGCGATCGTCGCGGCGGTCAATCGCCTGCTCGACGATCGTCAGCGCCTGGGCTCGCTGCAGCGGCGCGCCTACGCCCGCGGCCGCGAGACGGTCTGGCCGCGCTTCGCCGACGGCGCGGCGGCGCTGGTCGAAAGCGCGATCGCCCGCCGGGCGCGCCCGGCCCCGGTCACTGCCGCCCCGGGCGTCGATGCGGTCCTGGCGATGAGCGACCTCACCGGCATGCTGCAGCACGCGATCGGCATCGTGCCCGACCGGCTCCACGGTTACAGCCTCGACGACAACGTCCGCGCGCTGATGCTGATGAACGTCGCCGAAGGCCTCGACCCGCAGGAACGCCGGCGCTGGTGGCAGACATATGCCTCGTTCGTCCAGCACGCGTGGAACCCCGAAGCCGGGGCATTCCGCAACTTCATGCGCTTCGACCGCAGCTGGTGCGAGGACATCGGCTCGGAGGATTCGAACGGGCGCACGCTGTGGGCGCTCGGCCAGACGGTCGAACTGGCCGGGGATCCCTCGCAAGCCTATTGGGCGCGGCGCTGGTACGACACTGCGCTGCCGCAATGCCGCGGCTTCGGTTCGCCGCGCGCGGTCGCCTTCGCCATGCTCGGCGCGGCCGCCATCGTGCGCGCGAGACCCGACGACGAGGCCTCGAAGGCGTTCGTCGCCGAAGGCGCGGACTTTCTCCACCGCCTGCTCGACGCTACGCGCCGGCCCGACTGGGCGTGGTTCGAAGCGGTGCTCGGCTACGACAACCCGCGCCTGTCGCAGGCGCTGATCGAGGCCGGGCTGGCGCTCGGCGACGACCGCTACCTCGCCGCCGGGCTCGACAGCCTGAGCTGGATTGCCCGCCAACAGGTCGCCGCCAGCGGTCATTTCCGCCCCGTGGGCTCGGAGACCTTCGGCCACCATCACGCCAGCCTGCCGTTCGACCAGCAGCCGCTCGAGGCGCAGGCGGCGATCGATGCCGCCGCCGCCGCGTTCAATGCCAGCGGCGATCCGTTCTGGCAGCACCACGCGCTGGCCGCCTGGCGCTGGTTCTTCGGTGCCAACGACCGCGGAGCGATCCTCGCCGACCTCGCCACCGGCCGCTGCCACGACGGCATCAACCCGCGCGGGCCCAATGAAAATTGTGGAGCCGAATCGATCCTGGCCTTCCAACTCTCCTACTATTCGCTGATAGGGCTGCTCCGTGGCCAGCAAGGCGAATCGACCGGAGAGAGACTTGTCAGCGAACGGCAACGGGTCGCCGAGCCCATTGCGCATCCTTGATACTCGGCTGCACGCCGATCCGTCCCGCGTCGTCCTGAGGCCGTTCCATCTCGGCTGGCAGGCGAAGACCGCGCGGGGCGATCGGGCGCAGAGGCTGGTCGACGACATCAGCTCGCTCAGCGAACGCGAAGTGGCGAAAGCCTACGCGACGGTCCGCGCCGATTTCGCCGAGCGCCACTGGCAGACCGAGCAGATGTTCGAGGAGCGCTTCGCCGAGGTCACCGAGCAGCTCAAGCTCGACCCGACCATGTTTTCGGCCACCCGCAAGCGGCTGGTCGGCGCCTATTTCTGCCACGAGTACACTTACGCCGCGGCAGCGCTGATGAACCCCTCGATCGTCGAGCACCCCGACCAGAGCGGGTTGGGCGACGGCTCGGTGCGCTTCGTCCTGAGCCTGCGCGCGGTGGGCGAAGGGCACATCAGCTCGATCGTCTTCCGCGAGGGGATCGCCCAGCCCGACGGCGGTTTCAGCCTGTGGCCGCAATCGAGCTTCGCCACTTCGGTCGAGCTCGACGATGCCAGCCTGACCGACAGCGACGCAGGGGTCACCGTCCACCGCCATCCCGATTCGAGCCTGTCGAACACGGTCATCTTCCCGATCACCGAACAGCAGCGCGGCGGCCTCGAGGACCTGCGGCTGGTGCGCTTCGACCACGGCGGCGGCGACTACGAGTGGATCGGCACGTATACCGCGTACTCGGGCCGGTCGATCCGGTCGGAGTTGCTGCGCACCTGCGACTTCAAGCGCTTCCTGCTCGAGCCGATCGAGGGCCGCGCCGGGCGCAACAAGGGGATGGCCCTGTTCCCCGAGAAGGTCGGCGGCAAGTACCTGATGATCGGGCGGCAGGACGGCAAGAACCTGTTCCTGCTGAAATCCGACCGGCTCGACCGGTGGAATTCCGAAGGCACCCTCCTGATGGAGCCCAAGTACCCGTGGGAATTCATCCAGATCGGCAATTGCGGCAGCCCGGTGCTGACCGACGAAGGCTGGCTGGTGTTCACCCACGGCGTGGGCGCGATGCGCAAGTATGCGCTCGGCTGCGCCCTGCTCGACCGCGACGATCCGTCGAAGCTGATCGGGCGCACGAAGGAACCGGTGCTCTCGGCCGTCGATGCCGACCGTTCGGGCTACGTCCCCAACGTGGTCTACACCTGCGGCGTGCTCAAGGTGGGCGAACGGCTGCTGGTGCCCTATGGCATTTCCGACAGCGCGGTCGGTTTCGCCACGGTCAAGATCGCCGACCTGCTGCAACTGATGCGCTAGGGAGGCGTTGAGGAGCCATGCTGCTCGAAACGCGAACCGTCGAAAAGCCCTGGGGCCGCGACGTGCTGCCCGCCCCGTTCATCGCGCCTGCCGGCAAGCGCATCGGCGAGATCTGGTTCGAACCGCCGCGCGACCTGCCGCAGCTGCTCGTCAAATATATCTTCACCTCGGAGAAGCTCTCGGTCCAGGTCCACCCGTCCGACGCGCAGACCGAGGCCAGGGGCCTCGGGCGGCAGGGTAAGGAGGAATGCTGGCTGGTGATCGACGCCGAGCCCGGCGCGGTGCTCGGCATCGGCTTCGACAAGGCCATCGACGCCGACACGATGCGCGCCGCCGCGCGGGACGGCAGCATCGAGCGCATGCTGACCTGGCACCCCGTCAGGGCCGGCGATTTCTTCTACATCCCGGCCAACACCGTCCATGCGATCGGCGGCGGGGTGAGCATCATCGAAGTGCAGCAGAACTCCGACATTACCTACCGCCTCTACGACTACGGCCGCCCGCGCGAGCTGCACCTCGAGGAAGGGATAGCGGTGGCGAGCGGCCGGCCCTACGACATGGCACGCCACCGGGTGCTGCCCGAACGGGGCAACGTGGCGCTGGTCGAGGGGCCCCATTTCTGCCTCGACCGGATCGACGGACTTCCCGACGGCGAGACCGCCCACCGCTACCACGGCTGCCTACTGGTGATCCCGCGTGCAGGCACGGCCTGCGTCGAGGACGAGCCGGTCGCCCCCGGCGAGTGCGCGCTCGCCTATTCGATCGACGACGTGGTGTTCGACCCGAGGGGTAGCTGCCTGATCGCCCAGCCGGTCAGAGCGTCTTGATGATCGCCGAGAAGTCGAGCCCGCCGTTGCCGGCGGCGGCGAACGCTTCGTAAAGCTCCTTGGCGCGGCGGCCCATCCTGGGATCGACGTGCGCCGTCTCGGCCGCTTCCATCGCCAGCTTCAGGTCCTTGAGCATCAGCGCGGTGGCGAAGCCGCCCTGGTAACCGTGGTCCGCCGGGGTGTCCGGGCCGACGCCGGGGACCGGGCAGTAGCTGGTGACCGACCACGACTGGCCAGAGCTGACCGAGGCGATGTCGTAGAACACCTGCGGGTCGAGCCCGAGCCGCTGGGCCATCGTGAACGCCTCGCAAGTGCCGATCATGTGGATGCCGAGCATCATGTTGTTGCAGATCTTGGCCGCCTGCCCCGCGCCCGCGCCGCCGGCATGGATCACCGCCTTGCCCATCGGCCTGAGCACCTGTTCGGCGCGCTTGAATGCCTGCTCGCTGCCGCCGACCATAAAGGTCAGCGAGCCCGCCGCGGCCGCGGCGATGCCGCCCGATACCGGGGCGTCGACCATCGCGTAACCGGCATCGGCGGCCAGCCGCTCGACCTCGCGCGCAGTGGCGACGTCGATGGTCGAGCAGTCGATCAGGATCGCGCCGGTCGGCGCGTGGCCGATGACATCCGACGTGAACACCTGCTTCACGATCGCACCGTTGGGCAGCATCGAGACCACCGCCTCGGCACCCTCGACCGCCTCGCGCACCGAGCCCAAAGTTTCGCACCCGCTCTCGCGCGCCTTGGCCAGCGCCCCATCGCTCAAGTCGAACGCGCGCACCGCGTGCCCGGCCCCGACCAGGTTCGCGGCCATCCCGCCACCCATGTTGCCGAGGCCGATGAAGGCGATTTTCATGAGACCCCCAATTCGGACAAAAGCCACCACGTGCCGACAACGATCAGTGTGGGGCCGAAAACACTCATCATCACCAGCTGAAATCGCTGAATCCAGCGATCGAGTGGCCTGAGCGGCAGGGGTTCCGCTCCAGTCGTCTTCAGGATTGCCGCCTCGATGAAGCTGATCATGTCTTCGTTACGGTGGCGCCATCCAAGGACGGCCAACCACGAAAAGAGCAAGCCCGCCACCAAAAGGATCAGCGCGAAGATCACCGCCCCTTCCATTGGCCGTCGCGCTTTTCGACGAAGGCCCTCATCCCTTCCGCCTTGTCCTCGGTCCCGGCGAGAAGCTGGAACAGGCGGCGTTCGTGGAGGATGCCCTGGTCAAGGCCCATCTCGAACGCGGCGTTGACCAGTTCCTTGTTCACCATCGCCGCGAGCGGCGGCATGGCGGCGATCGTCGCGGCGGTCTTGAGCGCCTCGTCGAGCAGATCGGCGGCGGGGACGACGCGCGCCACCAGCCCGCTGCGCTCGGCTTCCGCCGCGTCCATCATCCGGCCGGTGAGGACCATTTCCATCGCCTTGGCCTTGCCGATCGCATGGGTCAGCCGCTGGCTGCCGCCCATCCCCGGCGAAACGCCGAGCTTGATCTCGGGCTGGCCGAACTTCGCGCTGTCGGCGGCGATGATGAAGTCCGCCATCATCGCCAGCTCGCACCCGCCGCCGAGCGCGAAGCCGTTCACTGCGGCGATCCACGGCTTCCTGATCTTGTCGGTGAAGTCGTCGGTCCACCTGGCGAAGAAATCCTCGCGGTAGAAATCGGCCATCGGCTTGTCGGCCATCTCCTTGATGTCCGCGCCCGCGGCGAAAGCCTTCTCGCCGCTGCCGGTGAGAACCGCGCAGCGCTGCGTCTCGTCGGCCTCGAACGCGGCGAAAGCGGCGATGAGGTCGTCGAGCACATGGCTGTTGAGCGCGTTCAGCGCCTGCGGCCGGTTCAGGGTGACCAGCGTTACGGCACCGTGCTGTTCGACAAGGATGTTTTCGTAGCTTGGCATAACCCCTCTTTCGTCATTCGCGCTCTTCACTACCCTTTTTCGTCATTCCCGCGAAAGCGGGAACCCAGTGTGGCCGCGGCACGAACTCGCCCTGGGTCCCCGCGTTCGCGGGGATGACGAAGGAAAGGGAAGCATCACCCCATCGTCGGAATGACGAAAGCGTTCGCGCCGGTCGCAGAACCGTCGGGCCAGCGCTGCGTCACTGTCTTGACCTTGGTCCAGAAGCGCACGCCGTCCATGCCGTGCTGGTTGTGGTCGCCAAAAGCACTGCGCTTCCAGCCGCCGAACGAGTGGTAGGCGACCGGCACCGGGATCGGCACGTTGATCCCGACCATGCCGACATTGACCCGCGCGGCGAATTCGCGCGCGGCGTGGCCGTTGCGGGTGAAGATGGCGACGCCGTTGCCGTACTGGTGCCTGGAGGGCAGCATGACCGCTTCCTCGAAATCCTTCGCCCGCACGATCTGCAGCACGGGGCCGAAGATCTCGTTGTGGTAGCTCGCCATCCCGGGCGTGACGTGGTCGATCAGCGTCGGGCCGACGAAGAAGCCGCTTTCGTGCCCCTGCAGGCTGAAGCCGCGCCCGTCGATCACGATCTCGCCGCCCTCGGCCTCGGCCTTGCCGATCCAGTCCTCAATCCTGGCCTTGTGCGCGGCGGTGACGACCGGGCCGTAATGCGCCTCGTTGTCGGTCGAGACGCCGACGCGCAAGCCGTTGATCACCGCAATGAGCTTTGCGCGCAGTCGTTCGGCGGTGTCCTCGCCGACCGGGACCACGACGGGGAGCGCCATGCACCGTTCGCCCGCCGAGCCGAATGCCGCGCCGGCAAGGTCGTTCGCCACCTGGTCCATGTCGGCATCGGGCATGACGATTCCGTGATTCTTGGCCCCGCCCATCGCCTGCACCCGCTTGCCCGCCGCGACGCCGCGCGAATAGACGTATTGGGCGATGTCGCTGCTGCCGACGAAGCTGACCGCGGCCACGTCCGGGTGGTCGAGGATCGCGTCGACCATTTCCTTGTCGCCGTGGACCACCTGCAGGATGCCCTCGGGCCCGCCGGCCTCGCGGAACAGCTCGGCGAGGCGCACGGGCACGCTCGGATCGCGCTCGCTCGGCTTCAAGATGAAGGCGTTGCCGCAGGCCACCGCCACGCCGAACATCCACATCGGGATCATCGCCGGGAAGTTGAACGGCGTGATCCCCGCGCCGATTCCGAGCGGCACGCGCATCGAATAGACGTCGATCCCCGGCCCCGCATTGGCGGTGTATTCGCCTTTCAGCGCATGCGGGATGCCGCAGGCGAATTCGATCACGTCTAGCCCGCGCTGCACCTCGCCACGGGCATCGGCGAGGACCTTGCCGTGCTCGCTCGATAGCAGCCAGGCGAGCTCGTCGATGTGGGCTTCGACCAGTTCCTTGAAGCGGAACATCACGCGCGCACGGCGCTGCGGGTTGGTCGCCGCCCAGGCCGGCTGCGCCGCCAGCGCCGCCGCCACGGCCCGGTCGAGCTCGGCCTTGCCGCCCATCGACACCTGCGCCTGCACCGCGCCGCTGTTCGGGTCGAACACGTCGCCCGTTCTTGGACCCACACGCCCGCCGCCGCCGCCGCCCCCGGCAATGAAGTGGTCGATCAGGCGCATCGCTCCAAGTCCTTTCAGGTGAAACCAGTTGCCGCCGCCTCTGCCTCGCCGCGCGCCGCTTGGCAAGCGCGGCTGGTCAGGACGGCCCTGCCTACGGCGAAATCGTGCCAGAAAACGCCGGACTTGTCGCGCTAGCTTGAGGTCCGGCCGTGTCCCGTCGCATAAGCCCGCTCCTAGGACCGGAACGGTTCGCAACGGGAGCCGCGCATGACCGGCAAGTACGACGCGCTCGTCATCGGCGCGGGCCACAACGGCCTCGTCTGCGCCTTCTACCTCGCCCGCGCGGGATTGAAGGTCCGCATGGTCGAGCGGCGCGACGTGGTCGGCGGAGCGGCGGTGACCGAGGAATTCCATCCCGGCTTCCGCAACTCGGTGGCGAGCTACACGGTCAGCCTGCTGCAGCCGAAGGTCATCGCCGACATGAAGCTGGCGGAGCGCGGCTACCGCGTGATCGAGCGGCCGGTCTCGAACTTCCTGCCGCAGGACCCCGATGCTTCTGGGGCAGGCTACCTGCTGCTCGGCGGCGGGCTCGAGCGCACCCAGGCCGAATTCCGCAAGTTTTCCTCCCGCGATGCCGAGACCTTGCCTGCCTATTACGACGCGCTCGAAACCGTCGCGCAAGTGCTGCGCGAGCTCGCGCTGAAGACCCCGCCCAACATCGGCGAAGGCTGGCGCACGCTGGTCGACGGCGCGCTGCAGGGCCGCGGGCTCGCCCGGCTCAGCCTTGAGCAGAAGCGCGACGTGTTCGACCTGTTCGCCAAGTCGGCCCGCAGCTTCCTCGATTCCTGGTTCGACAGCGAAGCGGTCAAGGCCGCTTTCGGGTTCGACGCCGTGGTCGGCAACTACGCCTCGCCCGACACGCCCGGCAGCGCCTACGTCCTGCTGCACCACGTGTTCGGCGAAGTGAACGGCAAGAAGGGCGCCTGGGGCCATTCGGTCGGCGGGATGGGCACGATCACCCGGCTGATGGCCGACGCCTGCCGCGAAGCCGGGGTCGAGATCGACCTCGAAAGCCCAGTTGCCCGCGTGCTGGTCGACGGCGACAAGGTCGCCGGGGTCAAGCTGGAAAGCGGCGAGGAGATCGCCGCGCTGCGGGTGATCGCCAACGTCGGGCCCAAGCTGCTGTACGAACGGATGTTCGCCGGCCACGAGCTGCCGGCCGACTTCCGCCGCCGGATCAGGGGCTTCAAGTCCGGCAGCGGCACCTTCCGGATGAATGTCGCGCTCAGCGAGCTGCCGCGCTTCACCTGCCGTCCCGAGCCGGGCGAGCACCACCAGTCGGGCGTGATCATCGCCCCGACGCTCGACTACATGGACCGCGCCTTCCTCGACGCCAAGCGCGACGGCTGGTCGAAGGCGCCGATCGTCGAGATGCTGATTCCCTCGACCGTCGACGACAGCCTCGCCCCGCCCGGGCAGCACGTCGCCAGCCTGTTCTGCCAGCAGTTCGCCCCCGTGCTGCCTGACGGGCGCGACTGGGACGAGGAGGAAGGCAAGGCGGCCGACACCATCATCGACACCGTCGAAGCCCACGCGCCCGGTTTCCGCGGCTCGATCCTCGGGACGCAGGTGCTCAGCCCCAAGGGGCTCGAGCGCAAGTTCGGCCTCGTCGGCGGCGACATCATGCACGGCGCCATGACGCTCGACCAGCTGTGGTCGGCGCGCCCGGTGCTCGGCAATGCCGCCTATCGCGGGCCATTGAAGGGCCTCTACATGTGCGGCGCCGGCACGCATCCGGGCGGCGGGGTGACCGGCGCCCCGGGGCACAACTGCGCGCGCGAAGTGATCGCCGACAAGGGCCGCTTCGGCCGCTTCAACCGGCGTTAGCGCCAGTCCCCGCGCTTGCGATGGCGCGCGGCTTGCGGCATGGCGCGCGCAGGCAAGGGACAGCAGGACCATGGCGACCAACCGACCGCTCGAAGACAAACTGGTGGTGCTGATCGGCGGCGGCGGTTTCGTCGGCGCGCACCTCGCCGAAGAATTGCTCGGCCGCGGCGCGCGCCTCAGGATCGCCGACCGCCATCCGGAGAAGGCCTTCCGGCTCAAGCCGCTCGCCAACCTCGGGCAGATCCAGTTCGTCCGCTGCGATGTGACCGACCGGCGCAGCGTCGAGAACGCGATGCACGGCGCGGACGCCGCCGCCTACCTCGTCGGCAGCTTCTCGGGCGATCTCGATGCGCTGCAGGCCGAGGGCGCGCGCTTCGCCGCCGAAGCCGCCGCGGCGAACGGCGCGACGAGCTTCGCCTACGTCTCGGCGATCGGTGCCGATGCCGGGGCCGACAGTCCCTACGCCTCGACCAAGGGCAAGGGCGAACGGCTGGTCCGCGCAGCCTTCCCCAAGGCGACCGTGCTGCGTCCCTCGGTCATGTTCGGCGAGGACGACCGGTTCGTGAACATGTTCGCCGGCCTCATCGCCGCGCTCCCCGTGCTGCCGGTGTTCGGGCCGGACGCGAAGCTGCAGCCGGTATGGATCGACGACGTGGCCGAGGCGCTGGCCGTGGCGCTGGCCGATCCGGCCGCGCACGGCGGCAAGACCTACGAGGCTGCCGGCCCGGAAACGCTGACGATGATCGAGCTCAACCGGCGCATCGCTGCCGCGCAAGGGCGGCATCGTCAGTTCGTCCCGGTTCCCGACGCGCTGTCGGCGGTGTTCGCCGCGCTGCCGCTGGCGCCGATGAATTCGGACCAGTGGTCGCTGCTCAAGCGCGGCAGCGTGGCCTCGGGCGACTTGCCCGGCCTCAAGGCGCTCGGAGTCACGCCCAAGCCGCTCGGGCTGTTCCTCGATCGGTGGATGACCCGCTTCAGGAAGCACGGCCGCTTCGGGGACAAGCGCGAGCTTGCATAGCGAGCGAGCAGACGCCACGCGGCGGATGCAGCGCTACTCGCAGAATAGCCGAGGTTTCTCGAAGGCTTCGACGCGCCATACCATCGTTTGCTGATCCCATCGCGCATACAACGTGTAGAGGCATTCGGTTGTCGCCGTGCCGCCACCGGAGATCTGGGTGTTCTGCGTCCACCAAACGCTGTTGCCCAAGGGCACGGCTGTTCCGCTGTTGCGAACCATGGTGGGCGCGGTGCTCGTGCTGGTCATCGACCACTGGAAAGCTCTGCGCCCATCTCCCATGTCAAAGGCATTCGCTGGCGGTCCATAGTCGACCATTGCCGCTTGTAGCGGCTCCCCAACATAGCCCTTCATGATCGAACTTGCGCAGCCCGCCAACGAGAGTGCGGCTGACATCATCACTGTCATTCGAACCATAATGCCTCCCCTAAAAGGCTTCTCCCTCAGGCAGCAGGCTCACCGGTTCGACGAGCAGGCTCGATCCGTCGAGGCCGATGATCCGCACGCGCTCGCCGGCGGCGACGTTGGGCCCCTGCGCGATCCATTCGCCGTCGCCGACGCGAACCCGCCCGCTGCCGTGCTCGATCGCCTGCACGACCGTGGCGGCCTGGCCGATCATCCGCGCGCCCCGGCGGTTCATCAACGGGTCCGCGCTTTCGATCGGCTTCTCGCGCAGGAAGCGGCGGACGGAAAAGGTGATGATCAGTGAGAAGAACACGAAGTCGATCACCTGCATCGGCAGCGACAGGTCGAGCAGGCCGGTGAGCACCCCGGTGGCGATCGCGGCGATCGCGAGCCAGACGAGGTAGACCCCGGGCACGAGCATCTCGAGCCCGGCCAGGACCACGCCGAGCGTGAGCCAGACCCAGTGGGCCTCGAGATTGCCGAACCAGTCCATCAGTCGGATTCCTTGCGCGGGATGGCGACCGGCGGCGCGGGCTTCGGTAGCGGCGTGCCGCTGTCGGCCGTCACGTCGCCCTTGCGGCCTTCGCCGATGAATTCGCGCGCCAGCTCGCCGATCCCGCCGAGCGTGCCGATCAGCTGCGTCGCCTCGATCGGGAACAGGATCGTCTTGGCATTCGGGCTGGTGGCGAACTTGCCGATCGCCTTGGTGTATTCCTGGGCGATGAAGTAGTTGATCGCCTGGTTGCCGGATTCGGAAATCGCCTGCGACACCGACCGGGTCGCCTGCGCCTCGGCTTCGGCCGCTCGCTCGCGCGCCTCGGCATCGCGGAAGGCAGCTTCCTTCTTGCCTTCGGCCGAAAGGATGGCGCTCTGCTTCTCGCCCTCGGCGCGCAGGATGCGGCTGGCGCGCTCGCCCTCGGCCTCGAGGATCTCGGCGCGCTTGAGGCGCTCGGCCTTCATCTGCCGCGCCATCGCTTCGGAAATATCCAGCGGCGGGCGGATGTCCTTGATCTCGACGCGGGTGATCTTGACGCCCCACGGACTGGTCGCGTGATCGACCACGCCGAGCAGCCGGGCATTGATCTCGTCGCGCTTCGACAGCGTCTCGTCGAGGTCCATCGAGCCCATCACGGTGCGCAGGTTGGTCGTGGTGATGGCCATGATCGCGGCATAGAGGTTGTGCACTTCGTAAGCCGCCTTGCCGGCGTCGAGCACCTGGAAGAAGACGACCGCGTCGACCCCGACCATGGCGTTGTCGCGGGTGATGATCTCCTGCCCGGGGATGTCGAGCACTTGCTCCATCACGTTCACCTTCTGCCCGACACGGTCGACGAAGGGCATGATGATGTGCAGGCCCGGTTCGGCGGCGAGCGTGAATTTGCCGAGCCGCTCGATGGTGTAGACATAGCCCTGCCGCACGACGCGCACGCCGGTGATCAGGAACACCAGCAGGGCGAAGACCAGCGCGGCCAGGACGAACTCGAAACCCATCGGAGCCTCCCCTATCTCAACCGATGCATGGTAGCGCGCGGGCGGTGGGGGGCAAGGAAAAGCGGACCCGATTGTCTGGTGCACGATGAGCCCCTAGGGTTCGCGCAAAGGGCCGGAATCGAACGGGCCCGGTGGAGGGGAAGCGAACATGGAATCGAAGATCGTGCGGACTTTCGGCGCAGTCGCGGCACTGGCACTCGCGGCCGGCTTCGCCGGAGGCGCCGCGGCGCAGGACGCCCCGGCCCCTGCCGCAGCCACTCCCGCACCTCCGCCGCCGGGGCCGCCGCGCGCGACGCCGCTCGGCCAGGGCCCGTGGGACTTCGACACGCAAGCCGGCAAGGTCCACGTCGAGGTCGTCGCCCGGCGGCTCGACCACCCCTGGGCGATGATCCAGCTGCCCGACGGCACGATGCTGGTGACGGAGCGCCCCGGCCGCCTCAGGGTGGTCCGCGAGGGCAAGCTCGATCCCGTCGCCGTCGCCGGCCTGCCGCCGATCAACCCGAGCGGCATCGGCGGGCTCTACGACATCGCGCTCGATCCCGACTTTGCGAGCAACCATCACATTTACCTGAGCTACGTGAAGCCTTCCGAGCCCGACCACGACCATACCACCCTTGCCGTACTGCGCGCGACCTGGGACGGGACCGCCCAGCTGAAGGACGTGAAGGACATTTTCGTCGCCGACGCCTGGTACGGCGCGCAGCCGTGGCCCAAGCGCTGCTGCGGCCAGGGCCCGGCAAGCGGCAGCTGGGGCGGGCGCATCCTGTTCGGCGCCGACGGCAAGCTCTACGTCACCAGCGGCGACCGCAATTACGGCGAGATGGTGCAGCAGCCGGACAACCACTTCGGCAAGATCCTGCGGCTCAATCGCGACGGCAGCGTGCCGGCCGACAACCCGTTCGTCGGCAAGCCGGGCTGGAAGCCGGAGATCTGGACCACCGGCCACCGCAACCCGCTCGGCCTGACGGTCGATACGCTCACCGGGCGGATGTACGAGACCGAGTTCGGCCCGCGCGGCGGCGACGAGCTGAACCTGATCGAGAAAGGCAACAACTACGGCTGGATCGAGGTCACCCAGGGCTTCCACTACAACGGCGAGCCGGCCAAGGGCGTGAAGGACGTGCCCGGGATGACCGACCCGGTGATCGCGTTCGGGCCGCCCTCGCTCAACCCCGGCAACCCCGCCTTCTACGACGGCGCGGCGTTCCCCGGCTGGAAGGGCGACCTGCTGCTGCCGAGCTTCACCAAGGGCATGCTCAGGATAAAGTTCGACGCCGCCGGCCATCCCGGCGCGACCGAGGAGCTGCTCGGCGACCTCAAGCAGCGCCTGCGCGACGTGCGCATCGGCCGCGAGGGCGAACTCTATATCCTGACCGACGAGACCGAGGGCGCGATCCTCAAGCTCACGCCCGGCGGCTGAACAAGGCCACCGCTACTCGGCCGCGATCTCGTCGGCCTGCCGTTGCGCCATCGCCAGGACGTTCGCCGCCGGCAGGTTGGCCATCGACGAATAGAGCGTCTCGAGGAAAGTGTGGTCGTAGCGAGTCATCGCCGGGGCCCGCGCGGCGGGATTCTCGAACAGCGTCAGGATGGTGCCGCCGGCCGGCGGGATATCCTTGAACGCGGTGCCCGCCAGCGCACGCATGGTCACGTAGTCGGCCAGCTGGAACACCGACAAGTGTTCGATCGCGTCGCGGTCGAACAGCACCATCGCCGCGATCAGGTCGCGCCGGGTGGCGACGTAGATCTTCGAGTGCGCCATCGCCATCGTCGTCTCGGGAATCTGCATCAGCCCTTCGCGGCGGCTGACCGGCATCCCGTCGCGCGTGCGGACCACGGTGCGAGTCCAGGCGCGCACCTTGCCGGGTCCGTCGAACAGCGCCCTGCGCTCCTCGCCCGACATGTCGACGAACATCCACGACTGCTTCTTCCCGAGCCGGCGGACGTAGTCCTGCCCGTCGACGACGAACGAGGCGATCACGTTCGGCTCGCAATTCTCCTCGTCGGCCAGGCGCAGGCCGACCCTGGCGGCGTTTTCGCGGATCCGCCCGACGATCGCCTGGGCGACATCGACCTTGAGGCCGATCACCCCGGGGCAGATCCGGTCATGGAAGCGCGGCAGCGGCTCGTCGCGCACCGCGCCCGACAGGGCATCGGCGGCGGCCGGCACGGGCGCGAGCAGCGCCGCGGCGCACAGCAGCGAAGCAAGGATACGGTACGACACAGGCAATCTCCCTTCGTGTCCGTCCAAAACCATTATCCCCCTTCGCGCGAGTCCCGGCAACCCCGCGCGGCAAGCGGGCGAAAGCCACGCCAGGCGTGACGCCAAACCGCCGCGAAAGAAAACCGCCACAATGCCTGCTTCCCCGCGGAATTCCGCCGTTCCGGCGGCCGCAAAGCGGCAAGGGGTGTAACCTTCCAGTCCGCCACGGCCACGCCCCGCCGTGGCCTTTTCACCGGCCGAGCAAGCCGGCGAAACCCGCGCAACGCCAATTCCCCGCTCCGCGCCCGGCCCGAGCCGGCGCCCGGCCGCGAGGCGGAACGTGGAGGGGCGCGCGCTGGGACGCATGACAACCGATCTCCTGGGGTGTGGCGCGCCGCGCGCGCGAATCGCGAGGCTATGCCGAAGGGGAGGGGCTGTAGGAAAGGGGTTTGTTTATTCAATGAGGGCGATAACGCCGCCTAGCGTCCCAGTAGCGTCTTGATCCAGCGCCAGAAGCGCGCCCACCAGCCGCCGGAGTAGCGCCCTGCATAATAGCGATCACGACGCAGTTGCTCCAGCGCACGAGCGGCTACAACTTGTTCGGACGACCATTGTGTTGACCAGATGAGACGGCCGTTTGCGATCCAGTAATGCGCCCGGCAGGGACGCTGCCAATTGCCGACCGAGGGATCAAGCGATGGTCCATCGGGATCGTCCGTAAATGTCCATTCGGCCTGACCGAGCGGTGTGCGCACCTTCGATCCGCAGCCGCAGGCGCAGAGGTGCGCTGCCGTATGGAACTCCTCCGATACATAGAGCACGCCCGGCTCAAGCTGGGCGGGCATCGTCCGGACGCGCTCCAGCCTAAACTTCATCGAAGCTGGACTCACCCACTAGGTGAAGACTGCCGATCCCGAACAGCATGTGCTTGTATCCCTCTTCATCGAGATAGAAGCCGCGGACCTGCTTGTAGCGGATGAGCGCCAGGCACGCATTTAGCGCGTTGAGCTCGCCGATCTGAACGTTGTTGCGGTAGATGTCGTCAGCTGCATCGGAGAGATCGGCGAGCTGCCGGTCGCGCATCTCCACCGCTTGGTCGGCAGGGTAGTAGGTCACGCGCAGCATACCGCCGATCGACCCGTGCTTGCGGTTCAGGCCCATGCCGACATCGATAAAGGGAATGCCCTTTGAGATCAGGAGGTCAAAAATGGCCGCGCGCGAAGACCCCTTATCGACGCAGACGAAAGCAAAGGTGACGCCGTCGAGCCGATCCGCAGTCGTCTCGTCGATGTAGATCGCCTCGACGAGCAAGCCGTGACGGAAGTTGTCGTAGCGGCTCCCGTAAACGTTGGCCTTGGGGATATTGAGCTCGTCGGGTGTAAGCCGTCCCGGCGAACGGAATGCTGTGTGGACATGATAGCCGTCACCGTCGAAGGCGCGGATCGTCGGCACCTGTGTTTTGACCAGTAAATCGAGAAGGTAGGCGCCCGTACCGCCGAGGCCAATCACGGCCACCGTCTCGCCAGCGAAGCCGTCGTTGAGATCGCTGATCTGCGCACGCGATGTCAGCGTATCTTGGAATTTGAAGATCGGGTCGGCCTCGAATGCCTCGCTTACCCTGAAGGTGAACGGATTAGCACCGTACAGTTCGATGGCGGGGCCGGAGATGATCGACACGTAGCTCTCGATCTTGTCGAAAAAGTTCTCGAACCTGCCTGCTGGCACGGGCTTGTTCGAGAAGGACCTCTGGACAGCAACGTCATCGCTCGCCTTGCTGAGCTGGATCGTCGCTGCACCACCTCCGAGGTTGCCGATCCGCGTACCGTCGATCTGGTGCGGGTGGGTGCCGGCGAAATAGACTTGGTGGTCATCCTGTGCGACGCTTTCCTCGTCGAGGAAGACCAGCTTAGCCACGATCGCGCCCCACTGGAGCTCGCCGTGCTCATCGAGATAGGGAATGTCGCGCACGACGAGGCAGTTGCTGTCGAACGCGACTGCGTAGCCGCGTTCGACGAGCCGGGCGAGGTCGGGATTACGACTGACCAGTTTCTGAAACATTGAAGATCATCCCGTCCTTGACCTTGACCGAGGCGCCAGGCGCCAGCGTGCCCTCCGGCTTGTTGCCGTGGCCGCGCTTGTAGGTGACCGAATAGGTGATCTCGGGGTGCTGCGCGTAGTCCGGCACCTCCAGGGTCACCACCTCGGCGTAGCTGATCTCGTCCTTGGGCCACTCGTGCTCGGTGCCCTCGACGAAGATGGTGACCGTCTTCTTTTTGTCGCCAGCCAATGCTGCCTCCTACTTCTTGTGGTTGGGGCGCTGGGTGAGCGCCGAAGCTGCAGCGGTCTTGGCCGCGGCGCTCGAGTTGGGGTTGCGCAAGACCTTCGAGGCGGCAGACGCCGCCCGCTTGCTCGTAACTTCCGACTTCTTCGTCATGATCACGTCCTCGTTCGAATCAACGGCCCCTCGGGAAGGGGGCGCCCTCGGGCGATTCCGAGAACTGCGACTTAAGGCATATATTAACTTTTTTGCGCTGGCAAGGCATCTACTGCCCCTCCGCGACGTGGGTGGACTTGTTGGAACTTAAGCCCTAAGTTAAGCGGGAAGGACGCTCGGTGCAGAACGCAAAGCGGACATCTTCGGACATTCCGACCGCCCGTTTTACCGGCGCGGCGTGGACCATTGCCATGAGCGCCGAGCGTTGGCGGGAGTTTTGTGAGCTGCCTAAGACAGTTATTGACCGCTTCACGGCAATTTTCGAGCACTTCTGCGACTTCGGAGGCGAGAACCTTCCGAAGGCTTGCTTGCGCTGGATGACGCCAACTTCGGAAAATTCGCTAGGCGCCAATCTCGGCGCATTCGAAGCACGCGGCGTCGTCTTACGCGGCAGGCACGCACCCAATCACTCAGGCGATGTGTTCTTTGTAACCGACATCATTGTCGACGAAGAAACTCCGCCAGCGCCCCAATTACGTCGCAGGAGCCACGTTGATGATCGACAATCGTCTCTGCCGTTTGGACCAATGGCAGATCAAAGGAGGAGATAACCATGTCCAATGCCATGTCGCGCGAACGCGATGCAGTTGAGCGAGAAGCAGACCTCGCAGAGGAAAGGTTTTTGCTTGCCACGCAAGTTGAAATCCAGCGACTGCTCAATGAAAAAGGATTACGATACAAGGACTTGGCGCATCGCCTTAGCGTTAGCGAAGCGCGAGTAAGCCAATTATTTAGTGATGACGCTAGCAATCTAACCATACGAACTATCGCGAAGATCTTCTATAAATTAGGTGAAACGCCGAGACTTATGACCGAGCGTGCGCTGAATAAACGACTTGCAGAAGCGAGCGGAGAAGCGAGCCCATCGGGCGGATGGATTGTCACAGGGTCGCTGGCCGCTTTTGACGTTGGGCTAGGCTCCGAGTTCGTGCCTGCACAGGAAGAGGAGACAACTGACCGAACCCGCCGTCCGTCGGGACTCGATTGGGCGCAAGCAGAAGGAGCGTTCCAAGCGCGTAGTGCTTATGCCGCGTAAGTACACAAAGAAACCCCGTGAGGCTGACGCGGTCGATGCTAATAGCTACAATAAAGTAGTTAGCCGAACCAGAATCCGCAGCATCCGACTACTTGAAAGCAAGTTCGAAATTAAACCGGATGCGGTGGCGTTGGATCCGAACGAATGGCGGAAAAGCATTGATTTTAAAATCGGTGAAGTCGTTGTTACTGAGAAAGGTGGCCTTTTTGGCTTCGTCATCTTTACTTTAATCTGCAAACAAGGACGAAAGCATGTCCTCACGACCCGCTGTCAATATCTTGTGCACTATGTGGTTGAAGGCGAGTGCTCGCAGGAAGCAGGCGAAACCTTTATCGACCGAGTTGGGCGTCTAGCTGTCTATCCCTATTTTCGCTCGACCGTGGCAGCCCTTGTATCCGAAGCTGGAATCCAAATGCCGCCTTTGCCGGTGTACAGCCTCGCACCGCGTAGTCTCGCCTCCGCAGCTGAGCTGGAATCAACGGACTCGGATAAGCTGTAGCACCTAGGAGGCGATCCCCCTAAGCCGCCGCCCGTGCCGCCTTCTTCCGCTCGTGCGGATCGAGGTAGCGCTTCGTCAAGCGGATGCTCTGCGGGGTCACTTCGACCAGCTCGTCGTCCTGGATGTAGGCGATCGCCTGCTCCAGCGTCATGCGCCGCGGGGGGGTGAGGCGGACGGCTTCGTCCTTGCCGGTCGAGCGGAAGTTGGTCAGCTGCTTGGACTTGAGCGGATTGACCTCGAGATCCTGCGGCTTGGCGTTCTCGCCGATCACCATGCCTTCGTAGAGCTTCTCGCCGGGGGCGATGAACAGCCCTCGCACCGGCGTGACGGCGAGGGGGTCTGCTCGCCGCGTCGCCGCCGGCGTCCATGGCAAACGGACTGTTAACTCTCTTTAGGTAGAAACCCTCGGTCATATTCATCTTGGGGTATTGACTGGAGGGACCAAATGACTGTTCGAAGCAAACGGCTCAAGGCCACTAAACACCTGATATTGCTCGGCGCTGCTCTGGCGTCGGGTTCGGTTTCCAGCATGGCGGCCGCCGCGTCGCAAGGTACGCTGGGGGCTACGTCCACCGGCAGCATCGCCATCTCGGCCTCGGTGCCGAATCGCGCCCGTATCACCGGGCTGAGCGATGTTTCATTCACCAACCAGGACCCGAGCACACCGGCTTCCAGCGCGCAGGACGTCTGCGTGTGGAGCAACACCGCGACGAAGGCCTACACGATCACGGCCACCGGCAGCGGCACCGGCAGCGCGTTCACGCTGTCGGACGGCTCGGGGACCGTGCCCTACTCGGTCGAGTGGGCATCCACGAGCGGCCAGACCTCGGGTACCGCGCTCACGGAAGGCACGGCGTCCGCCTCGCTGACTTCCGGGGCGAACAACCAGACCTGCTCGATCGCACCCGCCGCTTCGGCCAGCCTGGTCGTCAAGATCGGTACGACCGACCTCGGCACGATGAGCGCCGGGAGCAGCTATACCGGAACGCTGACGCTTCTCGTCACGCCGCAATAACGCGCTGTAACCCGTTGCCAAATTGGCCCGCATCGAGCTCACCCGCTCGGTGCGGGCCTCTCTTATTCGCTAACCGGTTCTTAACCATGTCTGCCCATACGGTTAACCATGAGATCCGGGAGTTTCCTTATTCTGACCCTGGTCGTGGGCGCGCTCGGCGCCGGCGCGATCGCGCCGCCCGCGCGCGCCGCCAACGCGCGGATCACCGGTCTCCGGGACGTCTCCTTCGGACTGATTGCCGGCACGGCTGACCAGACGGCGAGCCAGAACGTCTGCGCCTTCTCCTCGAGCAACACCAACGGCTATTCGGTCAGCGCGCTGGGGAGCGCGGGCGGCGGCGCGTTCGAGTTGTCCTCGGGATCGGCGCAGCTGCCCTACGAGGTGCTTTGGGCCGACTCCGCCAACCAGTCCGGCGGCACGAGCCTGGTCGCCGGAACGACCACCGGCGGGTTCATTTCGGTGGCCACCCGGCAGACCTGCAACCGCGGACCGCGCTCGTCCGCCAGCCTGACCGTCGTCATCCGTTCCGCCACGCTGAGCACGGCGAGGGCCGGAACGTACACCGGCACGCTGCAGATCACGATCGCGCCGGAATGAGCGAGCGAGCCGTGAGCGACCAGCGCCGATCCGCCGCCGCACGCCTGCGCGCTCTCGCGCTTGGCTGCGCCGTCGCGACCGTCGCCGCTCTGCCGTCGGCCGGACACGCCGACGCGCCGGTGATCACGGTCGGCGAGCCGGAAGGGTTCGCCAACCTCATCGGCCAGCAGACGCTTCTGGTGGACGTCTACTTCGGCGGGGTGCGCCGGGGCGAGGCGACCGTCCTGGCGACCCCGGACGCCGTGACGCTCAGGGACCCCTCGGCGCTGGTGCAATTGCTTCCGCAGGTCGCCGAGCGCGCCGCCGTGGAAGCCGCGCTTGCCGCGCCCAACCTGCCGGCGCACGCCGACCGCGCGTGCGCGCAAGGCGCCGATCCGACGACGTGCGGGCGGCTCTCCCCCGAGGTCGCGGGAGTTATCCTCGACCGCAACAGGCTGCGGATCGACGTGTTCCTCAACCCGCGCCTGCTGGCGGTGCACGACAATTTTGCCGAGCAATACCTGCCCGCGCCGGCCGGCGGGCTGTCGATGATCAACGCCGTCGCGGCGGTGTTCTCGGGGCGTTCGGGCCAAGGCAGGGGGTATTACAACCTTCAGGACCAGCTCGTGCTGGCCGACGGCGCGCGGCGGCTCGGTGCCGACCTGTCCTACGCCACGGGCTACGGGTTGGGAGTCGAACGCCTCGCTTTCGAGTGGGACCGGCCCGAGCTGCGCTTTTCCGCCGGCGCGCTGTGGGCCCCCGGCAACGATCTGACCGGACGGCGCAAGCTGATCGGTGTCGGCGTCGAGACGCAGATCGACACGCGGCTGGACAAGGACGAGATTCTCGGTAGCCCGGTGGTGGTGTACCTCGACCAGCGGGCGCGCGTGGACGTCGTCCGCGACGGGCGAGTGCTCGGCTCGGCGATGTATGAGGCCGGCAACCAGCAAGTCTACACGTCCAACCTGCCCGAGGGCTCGTACGAGATCGTTCTGCGGATCGACGAGCCGGGCCGGCAAACGCGCGAGGAACGGCGGTTCTTCACCAAGAGTCGGCGGATACCGTCGCGCGGCCGAACCGATTTCTTTGCCTTCGGCGGAGTGCTGGTCGACGACGTGGACCCCGGCTCGCTCGATCCTTCGCGCCATCCCTTTTTCCAGGGCGGCGTGGCGCGCCGGCTCAGCGAAAGCTGGGCCATTCAGGGCGAGGTCCAGGCAACCGAGAACGGCGCTTCCGCCGAGTTCGCAACGACCCTGCTGACGCCGGTCGCCCAGCTGCGCGCCGCCGCGGTCGCCGACCTCGACGGCAGGTACGGCGGCATCTTGCAGGTCACCTCGAGCGGGACCTCGCGGCTCAACTTCAACCTCGACTTGCGGCACATCGAGAGCCACGCGACGGACGGCGCCCTTGCAACTCCTGCGATCGCCGATCCCATGCCCGACGATCCGTTCGCCGCGGCGGGCCTTGCCCGGTCCGGCACCAGCTATTCGCAAGTCGCCGGCATCGTGTCCTACAGCCTGGCGAACCTTCGTTTTCTCGGCGTGTTCAGCTATCGCGACGACGAAATGGAGCAAGCGAGCTACAGCATCGGGCCGTCGCTCCAGTGGGACATCCTGCGCAAGGGCCCGTTCTTGCTGACGCTGCGCGGCGAGATGGCGGCAACCGACCGCGGCACGTCGCAGTTTGCCGGTCTTTCGTTGCGGGTGCTCGGCGGTCGCTCTTCGGTCACCGCGCTGGGCGGCGCGAGAGCGTCGGGCGTCGCCGGCGACAACCTCGGCGACGGCCCGGTCGCCGCCCTCGCGGGGACGTGGAACGCCGCCGCCGCCGGCGGCGAGCTCGCCCTCGGCGCGGGCTTCGAGCACCAGCCGCGCCAGGACGATCTCGTGCTGTCGTCGGAGTTCGATCATCCGCTCGGCTCGCTGTCGGGCGATTTCGCCCGCAATGCCAACGGCTCGTCGAACGTATCGCAGTACAGCGTCGGCATGCAGACGACGATCGCCGCCGGCGCGGGCGCCGTGCAAGTCGCGGGCAAGACGACCACGCAGAGCATGATCGTCGCCCGTGTCGAAGGCGCGCGCGAAGCCGACCGCTTCGACATTCTCGTCAACGAGCAGGTCGCCGGCACCATCGCGGGCGGCGCGCCGTTCACCCTCGCGCTCCCCACCTATCGCGCGTATGACGTGCGTATCCGGCCGACGGGGAAGGACCTGCTTGCCTATGACAGCTCGCCGCGCAGCGTCGGTCTCTATCCCGGCGCGGTGACCCGGCTGGTATGGAAAGTGGCTCCGGTGACGATCAAGTTCGGCCGGCTGGTTTCGCCCGATGGAACGCCGCTGCCCCACGCCTCGATCACGGGCAGGGGTATCTGGAGCGAGACCGACGACGAGGGCTATTTCCAGATCGAGGCGCCCGACGACGCCGAGCTGACGGTGACGCTGCGCGACGGCCGCGCATTCTCGACGACGCTGCCGGAAGGCCAGCCGAACGGGGGCATCGCCAGGCTCGGCTCGGTCACCTGCTGCGGCACGGCCGAGATCAGGCTTGGCGCGCTCGACCCGATCAACCGGCCTGGCCAAAAGGGACCAAAATGAAACGGACAATCCTCGCCTCGGCGGCACTGGCCCTGGCCTCGGCGCTCGGGCTCGCGTCGCTGGCGCACGCCGAAATGGTGCTGAGCCAGGTCATCGTCGACCTCCTTCCGGGCAAGCCGCCGCGCGACGACATCGAGGTGTTCAACGACGGCCCCGAGCGGATGTACGTCTCCGCCGAGCCGTTCGAGATCCGCGCCGCCGGTACGCCGGGCGAGCAGCGCGTTCCCGTTACCGACCCCGAGCGATCGGGCATCCTCGTCTCGCCCCAGAAGCTGGTCCTCTCGCCCGGCGAACGGCGCACGATCCGCGTCGCCGCAATCGGCGAGCGACCGGCATCCGATCGGGTCTATCGCGTTGCCATCAGACCGGTGGCCGGGCCGCTGTCGGCCGATCAAAGCGCGCTGAAGGTGTTCGTCGGCTACGACGCGCTTGTGCTCGTCCGGCCGGAGCAGTTCACCGGCGACGTTGTCGGCGAGCGCAAGGGCGGGTCGCTGGTGCTCCGGAACGCCGGCAATACCGCGCAGGAGCTGTTCGACGGTCGCCAGTGCGACGCAATCGGCAAGGATTGCCGCTCGCTTCCGGCAAAGCGCCTCTACCCCGGCGCCTCCTGGGAGCAGACGCTGCCGTTCGACACTCCAGTGAGCTACAAGGCCGGCATCGGCCCGACGATCCGCGACCGGCAGTTCTAGCCTAAGCCGCCGCCCGTGCCGCCTTCTTGCGCTCGTGCGGATCGAGGTAGCGCTTGCGCAGCCGGATGCTCTGCGGGGTCACTTCGACCAGCTCGTCGTCCTGGATATAGGCGATCGCCTGTTCCAGCGTCATCCGCCGCGGGGGCGTGAGGCGGACGGCTTCGTCCTTGCCGGTAGAGCGGAAGTTGGTCAGCTGCTTGGACTTCAAGGGATTGACCTCGAGGTCCTGCGGCTTGGCGTTCTCGCCGATCACCATGCCTTCATAGAGCTTCTCGCCGGGGGCGATGAACAGCACGCCGCGCTCCTCGATCATGTTGAGCGCGTAAGGCACCGCCTCGCCCTGCTCCATGCTGATCAGCACGCCGTTCTGGCGGCCCTGGATCGGGCCCTTGTAGGGGCCGTAGCGGTCGAACAGGCGGTTCATCACGCCGGTGCCGCGCGTGTCGGACAGGAACTCGCCGTGGTAGCCGATCAGGCCGCGGCTGGGGGCGCTGAAGGTCAGGCGGGTCTTGCCGCCGCCGCTCGGGCGCATGTCGGTCATCTCGCCCTTCCTCTGGGCCATCTTCTCGACGACCGTGCCGGCGTGCTGGTCGTCGACGTCGATGACGACGGTCTCGTAGGGCTCCTCGCGGCCGTTGGGGCCGTTCTCGAACAGCACGCGCGGGCGGCTGATCGAGAGCTCGAAGCCCTCGCGGCGCATCTGCTCGATCAGCACGCCCAGTTGCAGCTCGCCGCGCCCGGCGACTTCGAAGGCGTCGCGCTCGGCGCTGGTGGTCACGCGGATGGCGACGTTGCCTTCGGCCTCGCGCTCGAGCCGGTCGCGGATCACGCGGCTCTGCACCTTGTCGCCCTCGCGCCCGGCATAGGGGCTGTCGTTGACCGCGAAGGTCATGGCGAGGGTCGGCGGGTCGATCGGCTGCGCGGCGATCGGCACGCTGACCCGCGGGTCGCAGATCGTGTTGGAGACGGTCGCCTCGGTGAGGCCGGCGATGGCGACGATGTCGCCCGCCTGGGCGTGGAGCACGGGCACGCGCTCGAGCCCGTTGAAGGCGAAAACTTTCGTGGCGCGGCCGGCTTCGACGAGGTTGCCGAAGACGTCGAGCGCCTTGATCGGCATGCCGACCTCGAGCCGGCCGCTCTCGATCCGGCCGGTCAGGATGCGGCCGAGGAAGCTGTCGCGGTCGAGCAGCGTCGCCAGCATCGCGAAATCGCCGTCGGGGTCGAGATCGGGCGCGGGCACGTGGCTGACGATGGTGCGGAACAGCGGGTCGAGGGTGCCCTCGCGCGCGTCGATGTCGTCGCTGGCGTAGCCCGCGCGGCCCGAGGCGTAGAGCACCGGGAAGTCGAGCTGGTCGTCGTCGGCTTCGAGGGCGACGAACAGGTCGAACACCTCGTCGAGCACTTCGCTGGCGCGCGCGTCGGGCCGGTCGATCTTGTTGACGACGACGATGGGCCTGAGGCCCAGGCCGAGCGCCTTGCCGGTGACGAACTTGGTCTGCGGCATCGGCCCTTCGGCGGCGTCGACCAGCAGGATCACCCCGTCGACCATGCTGAGAATCCGCTCGACCTCGGCGCCGAAGTCGGCGTGGCCGGGTGTATCGACGATGTTGATGTGGGTGCCGTGCCACTCGACCGAAGTGCACTTCGCCAGGATGGTGATCCCGCGTTCCTTTTCGAGGTCGTTCGAATCCATCGCCCGCTCCTCCACGCGCTGGTTGTCGCGGAAGGTGCCGGACTGGCGGAACAGCTGGTCGACAAGGGTGGTCTTGCCGTGGTCGACGTGGGCGATGATCGCCACGTTGCGAAGGGACATTGTCTAATGCTTTCGGGATTCGGGGAATTGTGGGGGCGCACATAGCGATTGTGCTGCGTTGCAACAAGGCCAGGCGATGGACAAAGTCTGCGACCGCATGCATCTTGCCCCGCAAAATCGAACCGGAGGGGACCCATCCATGAGACTTTCGCTGACCTTGCTCGCCGCTTGCGCCGCCGTCGCCCTGGCCCCGCTGCCCGCCGCCGCGCAGATGCGCGCGCTCAGCGACCCGGTGGTCGGCCATCCCGCCCCCGAATCGCTGTTCACCAGCCCGGACAGGAAGCTCCACCGCAACAAGCAGGCCGCGCTGCACATCCAGCGCGAGCTCTTGAAGTGCAACGAGTGGAGCCGCGCCGGCGAGTGGCTGACCGACAAGTACATCCAGCACAACCCGGTCGCCGCCTCGGGCCTGGCGGGCGTGGTCGAGTATTTCGTCAACGTCGCCAAGCGCAAGCCGCTCGATCCGTGCCCGGCGCTCGGCGCCGCCGATCCCAACGCGGTGGTCGCGGTCGTGGCCGAGGGCGACTACGTCACCATCCTGACCAAGCGCGTGGTCCCCTACGCCGACGATCCGAGCAAGAGCTACACCACCACCTGGTTCGACACCTGGCGCTTCGTCGACGGCAAGGCCGACGAGCACTGGGACCCGGCGACCCTGCCGCCCGCCCCGCCGCCGCAAGCCGCGCCGGCGGCCGGCCCGGGCGGCATGGCGATGGGCGCCGCCGCGATGGCCGAGCACCAGCAGGCGCTTGTGCGAATGAAGGACCGCGAGGAAATCGAGGCGCTGATGTGGTCCTACGACCGCGCGCTCGACACCTACAACGCCGATGCGTACGCGGCCAAGTTCACCGAGGACGGCGCGTTCGGCCAGACCAAGGGGCGCGAGGCGCTCAGGAAGATGATCACCGACCTCGTGGCGAGCCGCGAGAAGCAGAAGGCCGACGGCACCGCGCTCGGCACGATGCGCCACTTCACGATGAACCAGTTCCTCGAGTTTACCGGGCCGACGACGGCCAGGTACCACTACTACCACCAGACGGTGTTCGGCACCTTCGGCCGCGCCGGCGACAAGGACGCGCCCCAGGTCATCGCCGCCGGCAACGGGGTCGACGACCTCGTCAAGGTCAATGGCAAGTGGCTGATCCAGTACCGCAACGTCGCGCCCACGGACGACTGAGCGGGGCGGGCGGCGGAGCGGCGGGCGAGGGCTGCGCCGGCGGAATTAGGTACGCCGGCAGCGTAATCGCGTCACCGTAATCACTGTCAACATAATCGTTTCGCTTGGCTCACGCTTATCCGTCATTCTCACTCTCGTCTTGCGCGTCCTCGGGCAGGAGGGACGCCAAGGCTTCCAGCTTGGCGATGAATGCCCTTAGGGCAGGAGCTGAGTTTGTCTTACCGATGACTGCCAGACCCGACGACGATAAATTGAAGTCGAGCGGCGTGTTCTTCCAGAACGTCACGCCACCGCCGCCTTGGGAGGTCGTCGTGTCCTGCGATGCTGCGGCGCTAGCCATCTTCCGTTGCTCCTGATTCGAGTTGTCAGGGGCCGACTCTGGTGCGCCTTCGGGGCCATTCCCATGACTTTCGGAATCACCAAAAATCTCGACGTAACGGTTTGTCTCGATAAAGGTCTTCAACGCCTTCTCCACACCTTCGTTCGTGAAGCCCCGTTGAAATAGGAACGAGCGCACCGCATTCTCACCCGGAATATGGCCCTCAAACCTGTCATAAATTTCTCGATAGAGGCTCGGCGCGCGCCCTGCGGCGGTGACCGCAGCCCGCTTAACGTCCTCGGGGAAGCCAATGAGGACCTGTTCCGCGGTGGCGGTAACCCGCATCTGCCCCTTCGTAAGGTTTTCGATCAGGTCATATTGGTTGAGCGCCCCCAAAACCTGGAGCGAGCGACCAGTCAGACCCGTGTACCCAAGGTCCTTGGCGCCGGCCTCTCGGCTAATCGGCGCCCGCCGGTTTTTGTCCCAAATGACCTTCACGAACTTGATCGCTTCCTCCAGCGGAAGGCCGGGAAAGTTAGGGCTACGCATCCGTGCCATAGCGATGTTCTCCTATTCTGCCGGGAGATATCGGGCAGGAGAACCGTTAAGTCAACTGAAAACCGTAATCCGGCGGTTAGCCGCTTGACCATACAGCTTGGCTATGGTTAAAGGTCCGGGCGAGTCGGAATCGGCCGACAGGAAGGTGGCTGCTTATGAGATAGGGTGACGGGTGCTGGTAACGATAGCCGGAAAACAAGAAGGGCGACCCGAGGGCCGCCCATTCCGTAACCCACTCTCAGAGGCGATGTGCGCCTTCGGAACGGATCGCTGTCAGAAGCCCCCGTTTCGCACATTTCGCCTCTGAGGGCAACTTGGCTGCGAATTACGGGAAGGTGGAGCCGGCCCACTCCTGCGCCGAAGCGCCCCCATTAGGGTTGGAAGTCGGAATGAGCCGGCTCGCTCGTCTATCTCGTGACGTTACATTGAACGTCGTGAAGGATCAGTTAGTGCCCGGAATCCTACATATCAAGCCAAAATGGCCGCTAGATACCGCTTAATCCACTAGGAGAACGCCCTTGGCGAAACCCCTCTACGCCATCCTCTTGGATGGAGGTTACCTCACAAAGAGGCTCCAGTCGCGTTACCGGCGGCCTGTGACCGCCGACGACGTTATGAACGAGTGTGAACGGCTGAAGGGCATCCCCCACGTTGCCGGATACGACCTCTTGCGCATTTACTACTACGACGCCGCCCCGGCAACTGGAGCGGTCCCTAAGCCTGTCAGCCAGGAGATAATGGAGCTCAACGAGACAGCCCGGTTCCGACACTCTCAGAGCTTCTTCGACCAGCTCGTCATGAAGCCGAATATTGCCTTGCGCATGGGCCGGGTCGATCTCTCGCGCGACAAATGGCGGCTGAAACCGAATGTAACAGATGAACTGATCAAGGGGCCGCGTGCGCTTACGGACGCCGATTTCGACTTGGACTTGAACCAAAAGGGAGTCGACATGCGGATCGGCATGGACATGGCGCGCCTAGCCCTTCGGCAGATGGTGCGGGCGGTAATCGTAGTCACCGGGGACTCTGATTTCGTTCCGGCTTTCAAGTATGTCCGGCGGGAAGGGGTAAACGTCATTCTCGAGCCGATGGGGACTGGTGGCCGGCGCGAATTGCGGGAGCACGCCGATATCGTTCTCGAAGGACCCGCGAAGACCAAATCCCAGCGCAAGGCGGCCGCCAAGGCCTAACCCACTTTTGGCGACGCCCAACCCCTATTGGGCGCGTGGAATTCCGGGCAATTCCGGGGACGAACCTATTTCGTCTTGCGCTGGATCAGCTGGTCCAGGATCATGCCGTCAATATCGGTGTTGATCTGGATCCACAGCGGCAGGTGGTCCGACATCTCGTAGGTGAACTCGGTCTTCGTGAGATTGGGGAACAGCGGCTTGTGGTCGCTGGCGTAGAAATCGACCACCCCGCCGGCATTGGTGAAGCTTTCGGAGAAGCGCGGCATGTGCAGGATCTGGTCGTAGCGCTTGTCGCGCGCGAGATTGGTGCCGAAGGCGTCCTCGGCCAGCGCCTTGGGAATTTCCAGCCCATGGGCGACCACCGCCTTGAACAAGTCGCTCTGGCGGCTCGGGATGTTGAAATCGCCCATCACGATGATGTCGGCGTCCTCGGCGTGCTTTTCCTTCGACTTCGCTTCGACCCAGCGGGCCAGCCCCTCGATTTCCTTCTGACGGTTCTCCTCGCTGTCACCCCAGCGTACATGGGTGGTGAAGGCGAGGAAATCGTAATTGCCCGCCTTGAACGAGGCGACATAGGGCGCGCGCCACCAGCTTTCTTCGCTGATATATTCCGCGCCCTGCTTCTTGCGCGGCGGGCTTGCCTCGCAGGCCATGCCGTTGAAACGGACCACCCGCGAATCGTAGGCGTAGCAGATCCGTTCACGATTGCCCCCGGCATCGAGGATCGCATCGGAATAGATCGCATCCCAATAGGGACCGAGGATTTCGAGCACGCGCTTGAGGTCGCTTAGATTGTCGCGCAATTCGACGAGGCCAATGAGGTCGAACTGGCCCAGGATTTCGGCGATGTAATGAATCGCAGCCTGGCTGCGTTGCTTCTTGCCGAATTCGCGGATGTTCCAGGTCGCGATGTTGAGCGTTTCGTCAAGCTTCGAGGAGGGGATTTCGGCCGCTTCGATGCGCTTGCGCAGGAGCTTGAGCCCTTCTGCCACTTCGAGACTGATATTGCCATGGAACATGCCGCGCCTCCTGCGTCCCGGAAAGCGCGCATGCTACCATGCGCCGTGCCCTTAACCTTGTAGGAAGCCGCCAGAATTCCAGCGGGTTAATCGGCGGCGTCGAGCCACTCCACCAGGCTCGCCAGGCAATCGCGCGCGAGCAGCTTGCTGCGCTCGGGGCTCCAGCCCTGCTCGGGGTCGGGCAGGCCGGCGTTGTCCTTGAACGGCATCTCCAGCGTCATCGAGCAGGCGCCGAAGCGCTGGGCGAGCTGGTTGGTGCTCATGGTGAGGTTGGCCTTGCCCGGTGCGGCGGCGGAGTAGCCCTTGGCGGTCTGGAAGTCGGGGCTGCGCCGATCGAGGATCTGCCGGAAGCGGTCGTACTTGTCCTGCAATTCCCGCGACCACGAAGGAATGCCCTCGAACCCGGCGAGGAAGTTGGCCGCGATCGCCTCGTCGCCGTGGACGTCCATCGCGAAATCGACGCCTTTCTCGTCCATCGCATCGCGGATCGCGAGGACCTCGGGCGACTTCTCGGCGCTCGGCTCGCGCCAGGCGCGGTTGAGGTTGACGCCGGCGGCGTTGGTCCGAAGGTGCCCGCGGCGGCTGCCGTCGGGATTGCAGTTGGGCACGAGGTGCAGCCGGCATTTCGCGCGCAGCACGCGGGCGACCGGATCGGCCGGGTCGGTCAGGCATTCGAGCGCGCCTTCCATCCACCATTCGGCCATCGATTCGCCGGGGTGCTGGCGGGCGTAGAGCCAGACCTGCGTCTTGCCCTCGCCCAGTTCGAGGCAGTCGAGCGGCTGGCTGTCGAGCGTGGCGCCGAGGCAACGGTAGGCAACCCCCTCGCTCGCCGCGGCCTCGGCCACGAGGTCGTGGTGCCGCTCGATCGAATAGGGCGCGAAATAGGCGAACCAGGCGAGATCGCTCGCAGGCCGGTAGCGGATCGTCAGCGTGCCGCCGTCCTCGTCCTTGTCGAACTTGGTCGGCGCGCGGCCCCAGTATTCGCGGTCTTCCGACACGCAGGCGCGGTAGTCGCGCCAGCCGTCGGGATAGGCCGAGCCGTTGAGGTCGCCGATCTTCAGCACCAGCTCGCGGCCCGCCGCGCCGGCGACGCGGAAGTGGAACCACTGGTAGAAGTCGGACTTGTGGTCCTTGCGGATGCGCAGGCGGGCGATGGCGCCCTTGATCGAGAGGACTTCGATGTTGCCGCTGTCGAACGCAGCGTTGATCGCGATGTCGGTCATCGCACTTCGATAGTCTCTCCGGACTCGCCGGGGAACCCCGCGAACAGCGCGCCGGCCATCTTGGCGGCGGCGGCGCTGCGGTCGGCATACTTGCTGTTGGCGCTGGCCGAGAACTCGGCGCGGCCTTCCCACAGCGCCTGCCCCGTCGCGGTGTCGCGGATGATCACGCCGAGCTGGGTTTCGGCGACCGAGGGCCGCGGGCCGCTCAGGTCGAGCCCGATGCCGACGCCGAGGCCCGAGCCGTAGGACCCGGTCGAGCCGCCGACGCCGACGCTGACCGGCCCGCGCGAACGGGCCTGCTCGCCGACCGCGCGGGCGATGCGCACCTCGGCCACTTGCGCGGCACCTTCGCCCTCGGCCACCTGGTAGCCGACCCGGGCGAGCTCTGTCGCCACCGCCTGGCGCCAGGCGGCGAACTCGAGCGTGTCGCCCGGCGTGCCCGGCGCCGCGCGCACCATGATCGTGCCCTGACCCAGGCGGGCCGGCGCCTCGCCGACGAAGCGCGTCACCGATACGGGCGAGACAAAGGTCTGGGTGCAGCCGGCCAGGAGCAGCGCGGCGGCAAACGGGGCGAGGGCGAAGCGGGTCATGGCGAGTGAACGTCCGATCTTGCGGAAGGTTGCGGCGCGAAGCCTACTCGCCGATCGATGGCGCGGCAATTAACACTCGCCGTAAACGCGCTTCGTGCTAGTGCGCCTCGCGATGTCGGAAAAGGTTCCCGTCCTCGTCACCGGCGGCGCCGGCTACATCGGCAGCCACGCGGTGCTGGCGCTGCGCGACGCCGGCTGGCCGGTCTCGGTGATCGACAACCTTTCGACCGGCTTCCGCTTCGCCGTGCCCGAAGGCGTGCCGCTCTACCAAGGCGATATCGAGGACGCCGCGCTGCTGGCGCGGATCTTCGCCGAGCAGGGCATTCGCGCGGTGATGCATTTCGCCGGCTCGATCGTGGTCCCGGAATCGGTCGAGAAGCCGCTCGAATACTATCACAACAACACGGCGAAGAGCCGCGCGCTGATCGCCGCGGCGGTGGCGGCCGGCGTGCCGCACTTCATCTTCAGCTCGACCGCGGCGATCTATGGCATGGCGGAAGAAACGCGGGTCGCCGAAACCGCCCCGGCCGCGCCGATCAATCCTTATGGCTGGTCGAAGCTGATGACCGAGCGGATGCTGGCCGACACCGCCCGCGCGCACCCGCTGAACTATTGCGCGCTCCGGTACTTCAATGTCGCCGGGGCCGATCCCGCCGGGCGCGCCGGGCAATCGACCGCCGGGGCGACGCACCTGATCAAGGTTGCGGTCGAGGCGGCGCTCGGCAAGCGCAGCCACGTTTCGGTCTACGGCACCGACTACGACACGCCCGACGGCACCGGGGTGCGCGATTTCATCCACGTCGCCGACCTTGCCGCCGCGCACGTGCTGGCGCTCGAGGCGCTGGTCGCCGAGCCGGGGCGCTCGCTGACGCTGAACTGCGGCTACGGGCACGGCTTCTCGGTGCTCGAGGTGCTCGACGCGGTCGACCGGGTGACCAACCGCAAGCTCGAGCGGCGGCTGGAGGGCCGGCGCGCGGGCGACGCCGGCGCGCTCATCTCGGACAATGCGCTCATCAAGGCGACGCTGCCGTGGACGCCGCGCTACGACGATCTCGACACCATCGTCGCCCACGCGCTGCAGTGGGAGCGCAAGCTGGGCGAAGTGCGTTCGCGCGCTTGACTTCGCCGGACTGCCCCCGTAACGGCGCGGCCTTAGAGATTCCGGCATCGGAGACCATCTCCGGTGCCGCAGTTTTTTGGAAATCAGAGCCATGAAGATCGTCAACAGCCTCAAGTCGCTCAAGGGCCGCCACCGCGACAACCGCGTGATCCGCCGCCGCGGCCGGGTCTATGTGATCAACAAGACCAACCGCCGCTTCAAGGCGCGCCAGGGCTGATTCCCCCTTCGTCATCCCCGCGGAAGCGGGGACCCAGAAGCGACGTCGCGGCTCTCAATGGGTTCCCGCTTCCGCGGGAATGACGAAAAATGGCCAGGCAACTCACCGCACCCACAGCAGTCGTCTTCGACATCGGCCGCGTCCTGTTCGACTGGGACCTGCGGCACCTGTTCGCCAAGCTGATCGCCGACCCCGCGGAGCTCGACTGGTTCCTCGCCAACGTCGTCACCGAGGAATGGCATTTCCAGTCCGACGCCGGGCGCCCGCTGGCCGAGATGCTGCCCGAGCTGAAGGCCCGCTTCCCCGGGCACGCGCCGCTGATCGACGCCTATGTCGCGCGCTTCGGCGAGACGCTGCCGCACGAAATTCCCGGGACTCACGAAATCGCCCGAAACCTCGCCGGCCGGGGCGTGCCGCTGTTCGCGCTGACCAACTTCGGCGCCGAGTTCTGGGCCGCCGTGAGACCCGCCTGGCCGATCTTCGACTTGTTCGAGGATGTCGTGGTCTCGGGCGAGGAGCGGGTCGCCAAGCCCGACCCGAGGATCTACGCGATCGCCGAGCGCCGTTTCGGCCACTCGCCGGAAGCCTTGTTCTTCACCGACGACAATCCGGCCAACGTCGCCGCAGCCCGCGCGCGCGGATGGCATGCGCGCCTGTTCGAAGGCGCCGCCGGGCTCGAGGCCGAGCTTGGCCGCCTGGGCATGCTCGACTGAAGGGAACCTCCCCGCGCCGGGCAATCGGGATTAAGCTCAGCCGTTGCAGCGCCGCAGCTCTTCTCCGTCCAGGTCCTTGCCCTCGTAGCTGAAGCGCGCGACCGGGGCGGTTTCGGCCGCGAGCCGCTTGCACATCACCGCCGGGCGGGCGCTGCCCTTGGCGGCGACGCATTGCGTGCCGTCGCAGAACCACAGCACGCCGCCGGCGATGACCCGGTTGCTGGCCGCCGGGGCGGTCAGCTCGGCCTGGTAGTAGGGAGCATTGTCGCGCGCGGCGGCAGGAGCGGCGAGCGCGCCGGCGGCCAGGGCGGCAAGGGGAATGAGGGTTGCGGGCAGGGGGCGGAACATCGTGCAATCCTTTCGACCGGGAATGGGAGCATTGCAAAACAAGTAGCGAATCGATACCTAGTTAAGTCAGTTGCAGATCGCAACTGGAAACTCGTACGAATTGCCGCCGCGCCGCAATCTGCGATAGACCGGGGCGCGAAAGGATGCCGATGGCGCGATTGCACGAAGACTTGCGGCAGATCGTCGAATGCGGATTGCCGAGCGCGCTAGAGGTGATCGGCGAGCGCTGGTCGTTCCTGATCCTGCGCGCCTGCTTCAACGGCTTGCGCCATTTCGAGGATTTCCAGAGCCAGCTCGGGATTGCCCGCAACATCCTCTCGAACCGCCTCCAGCGGCTGGTCGAGCACGGCATCCTCAAGCGCGAGCCGTGTCCCGCCGACCGGCGCAAGGTCGAATACCGCCTGACCGAGAAGGGCATCGACCTGCTGCCGGCGCTGATCGCGCTCAGGCAATGGGGCGAAAAGCACCGCACCGGCGTGCCCTCGAACCCGGTGATCGTCGACGCGCGCGACCGCATGCCGATCGCCCGGGTGCGCCTGCACGCGCACGACGGGCGCCCGCTGGCCTACGAGGAACTCGATTGGGAAGAAGCCGAAAACATCGGCAAGAAGGATGCCGCGAACGGCGAATGCTGCTGACCTGAACGAAGGAGACCAAGCATGAGCTACAGTGGACGGTGCAATTGCGGCGCGGTCACCGCGACGATGGACGGCGAGCCGGTGGGTGTGCGGCAGTGCTGGTGCCGCCAGTGCCAGAAGGCCGCGGCCGGCGGGCCGACGCACAACGCAATGTTCAAGACGGCCGAAGTCGCCCTGTCGGGGGACTTGTCGCGGTGGAGCTACCTGGCGCCGAGCGGCAACACGCTGACGATGCACAATTGCCCCCGCTGCGGGACGCCGGTCTACGCGCAAAGCTCCGCCCGGCCGCAGTTCATGACCTTCCGCCTCGGCTTCCTCGACGAGCCGCACGGGCTCGCGCCTTCCGTGGCGATCTGGACCAGCGAGATGCCCGCCTGGGCCAAGCTCGACCCGGCAATGGAAAGCTGGCCGCAGCAGCCTCCGCCGCCGCCGCAAGCGACCTGAAGTCAATCCTCGGACTTGGGCGTCTTCTCTTGCGCGTCGATCGTCACCTTGCTCGGCGGCGCGATCTCGGGGTTCTTCGAGGCGAGCTTGCGTTCGCGCTCCTCGCCCTCGTCCTTCATCCCCTTGCGGAACTCGCGCATGCCTTTGCCGAAGTCGCCCATCGTCTCGGACAGCTTGCCGCGCCCGAACAGCACCAGCACGACCAGCGCGACGATGATCCAGTGAAATGCCGAAAACGAACCCATTGCACCCGACTCCTATGAGGCGTCGCGCCATAGCAGGCCTTGCCTGAATACAAAACTACGCTCGCGGCGGCTGGCGGCGGTAACTGAGCGCTTCGGCCACGTGGATGCGGCCCACTTCCTCCGCCCCGGCAAGATCGGCGACGGTCCGCGCTACACGCAGCATGCGGGTATAGCCGCGGGCGGACAGGCGCATCGCCTCGGCGGCCTGCAGCAGCAGCTTGCGGCCGGGCTCGTCGGGCGTGGCGAATTTTTCCAGCGCGTCGCCGTCGAGTTCGGCATTGGTGCGCGCGCCGGTCTCATCCGAACGAGCGGTCTGGATCGCGCGGGCCCGGGCGACGCGGGCGGCGACTTCGGCGCTGCCTTCGGCGGGCGGGGGCAGCGCGAGGTCGCCAGCGCTGACCGGGTCGACCTCGACATGCAGGTCGATGCGGTCGAGCAGCGGCCCGCTGACCTTGGACTGGTAGTCGGCGGCGCAGCGCGGCGCCCGGCTGCAGGCGAGCGCCGCGTCGCCCAGGTGGCCGCAGCGGCACGGGTTCATCGCCGCGACCAGCTGGACGCGCGCGGGATAGGTGACGTGGGCATTGGCCCGCGCGACGCTGACTTCGCCGGTCTCGAGCGGCTGGCGCAGCGAATCGAGCACCGCGCGCTGGAATTCGGGCAATTCGTCGAGGAACAGCACGCCGAGGTGCGCCAGGCTCACTTCGCCGGGCTTGACCTTGAGGCCCCCGCCGGTCAGCGCGGCGATCGAGGCCGAATGGTGCGGGTCGCGGAACGGCCGGCGGCGGCTGATCCGCCCGCCTTCGAGCGTTCCCGCGACCGACTGCACCATCGAGGCCTCGAGCGCTTCGCCGGGGGTCATGTCGGGCAGGATGCCGGGCAGGCAGCTGGCGAGCAGCGACTTGCCCGCGCCGGGCGGGCCGATCATCAGCAGGTTGTGCCCGCCCGCCGCGGCGATCTCGAGCGCGCGCTTGGCGGTTTCCTGGCCCTTGACCTGCTTGAGGTCGGGCCCCGGCGCGGCGGGCGCGGCCTCGCCGGGCATGGGCTCGGGCAGCGTCTGCACGCCCTTGAGGTGATTGAGCAGGCTGACGAGGTCGGGCGCGGCGCAGACCGGGATCCCGCTCGCCCAGCGCGCCTCGCTCCCTTGCGCCGCCGGGCAGATCAGCCCCTTTTCGGCCGAGCTTGCGTGGAGCGCGGCGAGGAGCACGCCGGGCGAGGGGACCACCCGGCCATCGAGGGCCAGTTCGCCCACCGCGACCCAGTCGGCCAGCTGTTCGGCATCGGTCACGCCCATCGCGGCCAGCAGCGCCAGCGCGATCGGCAGGTCGTAATGGCTCCCTTCCTTGGGCAGGTCGGCGGGCGAGAGGTTGATCGTGATCCGCTTGGGCGGCAGCGCCAGCCCCATCGCGGAAAGCGCGGCCTGGACTCGCTCGCGGCTCTCGCCGACCGCCTTGTCGGGCAGGCCGACGAGGTTGAAGCGCGGCAGGCCGGGGGCGATCTGGCATTGCACCTCCACGGCGCGCGCCTCGAGCCCGAGATAGGCCACCGTCGATACGAGTGCGACCACGCGTTTCCCCCTAGCCGCGGCGACGATAGCGGCCCGCCGCGCGGTGTCGAGCCGAAGTTGAGCCATTCCAGCCGCTTCGGAGGCAATAGGGTGAATCCGGCGGCAACCTTTTTCCTTCATCCGAGTGAATGGATGAGGCGCCACGCTGCCGGCCATGCGCATGCTTGCCCGACTCCTGCTCGCCTTCGCCGCGTTCGCCGCGGCGCCCGTGCAGGCCGGGCAATCGGGGCGCGTGGTCATCGTCGAGGAATGGGTCGAGGAGGACGGCGCCGCGCGCCTGGTCTCCGGTCCGCTCGCCCTGGCCGAGCGCGCGGCGATCGCCGCCTACGGCCCGTTCCGCGTGCTCGACGCGCATCGCGCCGCGCTCGTCGGCCAGACCGACAGCGCCAGCCCGGCGCGGTTTTCAGCCATGCTGCGCGATTTCCCGGCGCTCGACACGCTCGAGCTGGTCGAGTGCCCGGGCACATTGGATGACGCCGCCAATCTCCGGCTTGGCCGGATGATCCGGGCGGCCGGCCTCGCCACGAGCGTACCGGACGGGGGCTCGGTACGCTCGGGCGGGGTCGAACTTTTCCTTGCCGGCAGCCGGCGCGAAGCGGCCGACGGGGCCGAATTCGCGGTCCATGCCTGGGAGGACGAGGATGGGGTGCAGGCGGGCGACTATGCCGCCGACGCCCCGGAGAACGCCAGGTACCTTGCCTATTACCGCGAGATGGGCATGAGCGCCGCACAGGCGCGGGCGTTCTACGCGATGACCAATTCGGCGCCGTTCGAAAGCGCACTGTGGCTGACCGGCGCCGAGATGCGCCGCTGGGTCGATGCGGCCCGCCCGGGCGAGGAAACGCGCCTCGCCTATCTTGACTTGGACGGGCTGCTCAACTAACCGCGCCGCCATACGGGAGGCCGCCCCTTCGGCTGCCTGCCTGCGGCAGCCGCTCAGGACAGGCTCCACCGGTGGCCGTTTTTATTGATTTCGAGGAATTCGCCATGAAGCGCACTTTCCAGCCGTCGAACCTCGTGCGTGCACGCCGCCACGGTTTCCGCGCCCGCAAGTCGACCGTCGGCGGCCGCAAGATCCTGCGCGCCCGCCGCGCCCGCGGCCGCAAGTCGCTCAGCGCCTAGTTTGTCTTTCGAGCGCCCATCCGGGCGCTCGTCCTCGGTGCTATTCCCTCCCCCCGGACCAAGTCCGGGGTCCGGGGCACCTGCGGGCGCGCGTTCGCGCTTGCGGTCGGCTGGTCGCCGACCGAACCACTCCAGGCCAGTTTGGCAGGCGATGATTTCGGTCCGCGACCAGCGGACCGCAAGGCCGAACGGCCGTCGCGCGTTAGCGCGGAAGCCAAGGGCCCCGGATGGGGCCCGCCGGCGCTTGAGGCGCAAACAAGAAGAAGGCGTCGCTTCCGGCGGTGCGAATCAGGGCCTACATAGCCTCCGCCATGACGGGTGATCTTACAGTGATGCGGCGCCGCGCCGAGTTTCTCGCCGCCAACAAGGGCTTGCGCAACGCGCGCGTGGGGTTCGTGCTGCTGACCCTGCCGAACGAGGGGGCGGGCAAGCGGTTCGGGGTCACGGTCACCAAGAAGATCGGCAACGCGGTCGTGCGCAACCGGATGAAGCGGCGCTTGCGCGAGCTGCTGCGCGCGGCCTTGCCGGGCGAGGGCCTGCCCGATCACGACCACGTGCTGATCGGCCGCGAAGGCGGGGTCGAGCGCGATTTCGCCCAGATGCGCGAGGAGCTTTCCGCCGCGCTTGCCCGCGCCCGCGAAGGAAAGGGCGACAAGCCGCGCCCGCCGCGCCGCCGGTGAAGCGCTTGCTGATCCTCCTCGCCCGCGGCTGGCAGCTGGGCCCGTCGCGCGTGCTGCCGCCCACGTGCCGCTACCAGCCGTCGTGCAGCGAATACGCCATCGAGGCGCTCGACAGGTATGGCGCGATCAAGGGTGGATGGATGGCGGCCAAGCGGCTATTGCGCTGCCACCCCTGGGGGGGACATGGCCATGACCCGGTGCCCTGACGGGCCAGCAACCGCACGGATTAGGGATTTCAAGTGAACAACCAGCGCAACCTGATTCTCGCCGTGGTGCTGAGCGCGGCACTGCTGTTCGGCTGGGAATTCCTGATGAGCCGGTTCTACCCGCAGTCGGAACAGCCGGCCGCGGTTGCCGAGCAGCAGGCCGCCACGCCGGCGGGCCAGGTGCAGGGCACCGCGCCGCTGCCGAAGGTCAGGCGCACCCGCGAAGGCGGGTTGCTCGACCCGGCCGACATCGCGCTTGAGCAAAAGGACCTCGAGACCGAGCTCGCCGCGCCCGGCCGCGTCAGGATCGACGCGCCCGAAGTCGCCGGCTCGATCAATCCGGTCGGCGCGCGGATCGACGACGTGGTCCTCAAGACCCACCGCCAGAGCGTCGAAATGGATTCGGGCCCCGTCCGCCTGTTCTCGCCCGCCGGCACGCCGGCGCAGCAGTTCGCCCAGTTCGGCTGGGTCGGGGAAGGCGTGAAGCTGCCCGACGCGAAAACCGTGTGGCGCGCCGAAGGCGGCCGGCTCGCCCCCGGCAATCCGGTGACGCTGGCCTGGGACAACGGCGAAGGCCTCGCCTTCACCATCCGCTTCACGATCGACCAGCGCTACATGGTCACCGCCGAACAGACGGTGGCGAACATGACCGATGCCCCGGTCGTGGCGCAGCCCTATGCCTTCATCAACCGCACCAGCCGCACGGCCAGCCAGGATTCGTACAACGTCCACTCCGGGCCGATCGGCGCCTTCGGCGGGGCGGTCGACTTCGACTGGGATTACGACGACGTGGCCGAAGCCGGGCAAGTGACGCCGGGCCAAAAGGCCGATTGGCTCGGCTTCACCGACATCTACTGGCTTTCCGCGCTGGTCCCCGAGAAGGGCGCCGCGACCGATGCCGATTTCCGCGTGCTCGATCCCGAGCATTACCGCGCCGACCTGATCTACGATCCCGCGACCGTGCCCGCGGGCAAGCAGTTCACCCGCACCACGCGCCTGTTCGCCGGGGCCAAGGAAAGCGACGTGCTCGACGCCTACGAGGCGCAGGGCATCGACAAGTTCGGCCTGGCGATCGACTGGGGCTGGTTCCGCTGGTTCGAGAAGCCGATCTTCTGGCTGCTCAACACGCTCTACGGCCTGGTCGGCAATTTCGGCGTGGCGATCATGCTGCTGACGGTGATCATCCGCGCGCTGATGTTCCCGATCGCGCAGAAGCAGTTCGCCAGCATGGCGCAGATGCGCGCGGTGCAGCCGAAGATGAAGGCGCTGCAGGAGCGCTACAAGGACAACAAGCAGCAGCTCCAGCAGGAAATGGCCAAGCTCTACCGCGACGAGAAGGTCAACCCGCTCGCCGGCTGCCTGCCGATCTTCATCCAGATCCCGATCTTCTTCGCGCTGTACAAGACGCTGCTCCTGGCGATCGAGATGCGCCACAAGCCGTTCGTGCTGTGGATCAAGGACCTGTCGGCTCCCGACCCGCTGCACGTGCTCAACTTGTTCGGCCTGCTCGACTTCAACCCGCCGGCGTTCCTTGCCATCGGCGTGCTGGCGATCCTGCTCGGGATCACCATGTGGCTGACCTTCCGCCTCAACCCGGCGTCGATGGACCCGGTCCAGCAGCAGATCTTCTCGATCATGCCGTGGGTGCTGATGTTCGTGATGGCGCCGTTCGCCGCGGGCCTGCTGCTTTACTGGATCACCTCGAACCTGCTGACGCTGGCGCAGCAGACCTATCTCTATTCGCGGCATCCGCAGCTCAAGGCGCAGGCGGAAAAGGACAAGGCCGACAAGACCCGCGCCGCCGCGCGCGACGGGAAGTGACTTCGCTTTTCCATCGTCATTGCGAGGGGCGCAGCCCCGAAGCAATCCAGGGCGGCCCGCTCAAGTCCTGGATTGCCGCGCCCGCTTCGCGGGCTCGCAATGACGAAGCGAGGTGAGGCGTGGCTGAGCAAACCGATCTCGCCGAGGAAGCCGCGCGGCTGTTTTCGGGCCGCGTGGAATTCCTCCTCTCGGCGCCGCAGCTCAAGTTCCTGCCTGAGCCGGAGGTGCCCGAGATCGCCTTCTGCGGGCGCTCGAACGTGGGCAAGAGCTCGCTCCTGAACGCGCTCACCGGCAGGCGCGCGATCGCCCGCACTTCGGTGACGCCGGGGCGGACGCAGGAGCTGAATTTCTTCGAGGTCGGCGAGCCGACGCTGTTCCGGCTGGTCGACATGCCCGGCTACGGCTTCGCCAAGGCGCCGGTGAAAGTGGTCGAGAAGTGGAAGCAGCTCGTGCGCACTTACCTGCGCGGGCGCGCGGTCTTGAAGCGCACGCTGGTGCTGGTCGACAGCCGCCACGGCCTCAAGCCGGTCGATGGCGAGATGATGGCCATGCTCGACGAGGCGGCGGTCGGCTATCGCCTGGTCCTGACCAAGGCCGACAAGGTCAAGGCGAGCGAGCTTGCCGCCGTGCTCGCCGCGACCGAGGCGGAAGCGCGCAAGCACCCGGCCGCGTTCCCCGTCGTCCACGTCACCAGCGCGGAAAAGGGCATGGGCATCCCCGAGCTGCGCGCGGCGGTGCTGGCCGACGTGCGGAGCTAGCGAGCCAATCCCCCTCCCCGGCGGGGGAGCCGAAGGCGTGGCGAAGCCACAGCGGTCAGGGGTGGGGGAGCGCGCCGCAAGGCGCGCGTCCCGGGCTGTCGGCGTGACAGACCCCCACCCAACCCTCCGCCTCAAGGGGGAGGGCTTTTCGGCGCTAGTTCGCCGGCTGCGACTGCACCCCCTGGTATTCGAGCGCGAAGGTCGGATCGCATTCGTAAGGGTAGACGTAGCCTGCCGGGTCCTTGCGCCAGACGATGAAGCGCGCGCCGTTGTTCTCGATCGTCGCCGGATCCTCGAACCATTGCGAGGCCTCGAGCCGCTTGCCGTCGGCGCTGACGCGGTAGCGTTCGACAATGTGGATGTCGGGCGAATGGTCGAGGCCGTTGTTGGTGATCGTCGAGGCGGCGATGTGCGTGGTTTCGATCACCAGTTCGTCGCCTTCCCAGTGGCCGATCGAATGGCCCATCTTCGAATGCGGCGCTTCCGGAGGCGGGTGGCCGCGGCCGTCGGTGTGGATCAGGCGGACCTGGTCGTAATATTCATAGCGGAACACCAGCAGGCCCGGCGCCTGGACGATTTCGAACGGAAAGGGGCCCTGCACCGAATAGACGATCGACGGCGGCAGGCAGACCCGGGCGATGGTCATGTCGTCCTCGGGCTTCCACGCCTCGGCCTGCGCGGCCGCCTGCGGCGTGAGCTTGAGCCCGCCGAACTCGCCGCGCGGGAACTCGGCGGCGCCGGTATCCTCGAGGATCACGGTGTCCGGCGGCAGCTTGGCCTTGAGGTCGTCGGGCATGGGCTCGGCCTGGAACGGCGCGCCCCAGAAGCCCGACAGGTCGGGATGGAGCGAATCGCCGGACTGCGCGCCGGCCTGGCCGGCCAGGGCAAGCGCCAGCGCGCCGGCGACAGCGGCAAGCCTCATGCGCATGTCAGCTCTGCTCGCTCGGACGGAACGGGGCGTGGCCGATCGGCTTGCCGCTGGCGTCGCGCATTTCGCGCAGCCGCATGTAGGGGCGCCCGTCGCGCGAAGGCCAGCCTTCGATCGTCACGACGTCGCCCGGCTTGATCACGTCGCGCGTCCAGCCGCGGCGGACGAGGATGACCGGCGCGTTGGTTTCCGCGCGCCATTTCTCGATCCTGCCGTCGGCGCCCTTCACGTCGAGCGCGATCGTGCCGTGCGGGTTGGTGAAGCGGAATTCGGTGACCGTGCCGGTGATCGTGATGCTCTTCGACGGGTCGAAGAACACCGCGAACGAATGATGCGCCGCTACCCCCGCCGGCAGCGCGAGCAGCGCCGCGGCAACGAGCGCGAGTGGTGTGCGTGCCGTCATCGTTCGCGATCTCCCTCGCGCCTCTCCCTGCGCGTTGCCGCACGATACCATGCGCAGGGCCATTGCCAAGCTTCGCCCTGGTCCGGCGGGCGCGTTCAGCCTCGACAGCGTGAGCCTGAATGATTAGGGCCGCGGCATTGGGCAGGCAGGGCGTTCGCGCATGAAGCTTATCATCGGCAACAAGAACTATTCGAGCTGGTCGTTGCGCGGCTGGCTCGCGGCCAAGCAGTCGGGCCTCGCGTTCGAGGAGCTGACCGTCCACATCGACGGCGACGACTGGCAGGCGATGAAGCGGCAGGATGGCGATTTCCAGCCCTCTGCGGGCAAGGTGCCGGTGCTGTGGGACGGAGAGGTCGTCGTGTGGGACAGCCTGGCGATCATGGAATACCTCGCCGACAAGGTCGGCCGCGACCGCTTCTGGCCGAAGGACGACGCCGCGCGCGGCATGGCCCGGTCGATGGTCGCCGAAATGCACAGTTCCTATCTCGCGCTGCGGCGGCAATGCCCGCTCAACGTCCGCCGGCGGATCGAGGGGATCGAGCTGAGCGACGAAACCCGCTCCAACATCGTCCGCATCCTCGGCCTGTGGGCCGAGGCGCGGGCGCGGTTCGGCAAGGGCGGGCCGTTCCTGTTCGGCACGTTCTGCGCGGCCGACATCTTCTATGCCCCGGTCGTCAGCCGCTTCGTCACCTACGGCATCGGCGTGCCCGGGTTCGCCCAGGCCTACATGCAGGCGGTGTGGGAGCACGACTGGATGCAGGCGTGGGTCGAAGCGGCCGAGAACGAGGAATGGACGATCGCCCAGTTCGAGGCCCCGGCCGAAGCCTGAGCGGCGGATAACGCAACTCCCCTCCCCGGCGGGGAGGGGTTGGGGGTGGGGGAGCGCGCCGTCTGGCGCGCGTCCAGCCCATCGGCGGGGCATACCCCCACCCAACCCGCCCCCTCAAGGGGAGGGCTTCACTCCTTCGGCGGATAAGGCGTCCCGTCCTTGTGAAAGTAGCCGCTTCCCTCGAACTTGAGGTCGATGTCGGGGTATTCGCCGCTGTCCCTGGCGCTGTCGCCCGCGCTGACCGCGATCATCACGCAGTCGGCCTCGCCCCGATTCTGCAGGCAGTGGCCGTTCCTGACGCCCTTGCGCCAGGCGGCGACGTCGCCCGCGCGCAGCACCGTCTCGCCGTCGTCCTCGACCAGCACCGCTTCGCCTGCAAGGATGACGACAAGCTCGTCCTCGAGCGCGTGCCAGTGGCGCTGCGACGACCAAGCCCCGGGCTTGAGCACGACGTGGGTCGCGCCCAGCTCGGTCAGGCCCGCGGCCGGCCTGAGGCGGCGGACGAAGCGCCCGGCCACCGCCTGGTCATACGGCGCGGGGTAGCCGGTGGTGTTGGTCTGGGGGATGGCGTCGAGATCGAGCTTGGGCATGGTTTTGCGCTCCGGCTGGAAAGCTGACACGGCCTCGTCTAACCCCTCGCCATGACCGACGCCAGAGACGCCGCCGCGCTCGCCGAGGCGCTGATCGCCTGCGAAAGCGTGACCCCGGCGCGCGGGGCCGTGTTCGACGCGCTCGAGGCGATGCTCGCCCCACTCGGGTTCGAGGTGCACCGCTTCGTTGCGGGCGAGGGCGATGACGCGGTCGAAAACTGCTTCGCCATCCGCCGCGGGCCGACGGGCTCTGCGCATTTCGCCTTCGCCGGGCACCTCGACGTGGTCCCGGCGGGCGAGGGCTGGACCGCCGCGCCGTTCGGGGCGGAACGGCGGCAGGCCCCCGGCGGCGAGTTGCTCTACGGGCGCGGCGCGGTCGACATGAAGGGGGCGATCGCGGCGATGGCCGCGGCGGCGGCCGGGATTCCGCCCGCGGCGGGCACGATCAGCTTCATCGTCACCGGCGACGAGGAAGGCCCGGCAGTGTTCGGCACTCGCGCGCTGATCGATTTCATCCGCGAGCGCGGCGAGATTCCCGGCCTGTGCCTCGTCGGCGAGCCGACCTGCGTCGGCCGGCTCGGCGACATGATGAAGATCGGCCGCCGGGGCTCGGTCAACATCTGGCTGACGGCCGAAGGGCGCGAAGGGCACGTCGCCTACCCGCACCTGGCCGACAACCCGATTCCCCGGCTCGTCGCGGCGCTCGCCGAGCTCGACGCGCTCGTGCTCGACAAAGGGACCGAGTGGTTCCAGCCCTCGAACCTCGAGATCACCGACCTCGAGGTCGGCAACAAGGCGCACAACGTCATTCCCGCCAGGGCGACGGCGCGCATCTCGATCCGCTTCAACGACCGGCACACCGGCGCGGGTCTGGCCGAGCGGGTGGGCGAGATCGCTCGCCGGCACGGCGTGAGCGCCCGTCCGGTCGTCTCGGGCGAGCCGTTCCTGACCGCGCCGGGCGAATTCTCGCGCCTGGTCGCCGCCGCGGTGAAGGCCGAGACCGGGCTCGAGCCCGAAGCTTCGACCAGCGGCGGGACGTCCGACGCGCGGTTCCTCAAGGACTTGTGCCCGGTGATCGAGTTCGGCCTGGTCAACGCGACGATGCACAAGCGCGACGAAGCGGTGGCGGTCGACGACCTGGCCGCGCTCACGCGCATTTACCGCCGCATCGCGCTGACGGCGCTTGAAAGTTAGGCCTCGTCATGGCGAGCCGCCAAAGACGGCGCGGCAATCCAGGGTTGCCTGGGATGCCCTGGATTGGTTGGCCAGGGCCAGCTTCGCTTCCGCTAGGCTCGCAATGACGAGAAAAAGGGTGGGACGTGCTCAATGACCGACGTTAGCGAAATCGCCGCCGAGGCCGCGCCGATCGGGCACGACCACCTGCAATGGCGGATCCTGGCCGGCTTCGCCCTCGGCCTTGCCGCCGGGCTCGCCGCCTACAGTTTCGCCGGCGGCGCGGCCTGGGTCGAGACCTTGGTGACCTACGTCACCAACCCGATCGGGCAGATCTTCCTGCGCCTGCTGTTCATGCTGGTGATCCCGCTGCTGTTCAGCGCGCTGGTCGTCGGCATCGCCGAGATGGGCGAGATCCGGGCGCTCAAGACGGTCGGCGTGCGCACGCTGGTCTACACGGTGATCGTCTCGGGCATCGCCGTCGCCATCTCGATCGCGCTGGTCAACCTGCTGCGCCCCGGCGACGGAGTCGACCCGGCGGCGGCGCAGGACCTGCTCGCGCAGAGCGCCGCAGGGGCGGCCGGGATCGTCGAGCGCTCGGCCGAGGCGGCGACGGGAGTCGACGCGGTCATCGGCCTCGTCCCGTCGAACGTGATCACCGCGATGAGCGACAACGACATCCTCGCGGTGATGTTCTTCGCGCTGTTCTTCGGCATCGGCCTGCTGCTGGTGCAGACCCGCCGCACCGCGGTGCTCAAGGACGCGGTCGAGGGCTTGTTCGAAGTCTCGATGAAGCTGATCGGGATCGTCATCCAGCTCGCCCCGCTGGCGGTCTTCTGCTTCATGTTCAACCTCGCCGCGCAATTCGGCTGGGACCTGCTCGCCAAGCTCGCCGCCTATGTCGGCGTGGTCCTGCTGGCGCTCGCCATCCAGATGTTCGGCGTGTTCCCGCTGCTGCTGAAGTTCATCGCGCGGAAGAGCCCCGTCGCCTTCTTCCGCGAGACGCGCGAGGCGAGCGTGATGGCGTTCAGCACCGCCAGCTCCAACGCCACGCTGCCGACCGCGCTGCGCGTGGCCGAGACCGAACTGAAGCTGCCGCCGCGGATCGCCCGCTTCGTGCTGACCATCGGCGCCACCGCCAACCAGAACGGCACGGCGATGTTCGAAGGCGTGACGGTGCTGTTCCTCGCCCAGTTCTTCGGCGTCGACTTGTCGCTCGGCGACCAGGTGTTCGTGATGCTGGTGTGCATCCTCGCCGGGATCGGCACCGCAGGCGTGCCGGCGGGCTCGCTGCCGGTGATCGCGCTGATCCTCGCCGGCGTGGGCGTCAACCCGGCCGGCATCGGCCTGATCCTCGGCGTCGACCGCTTCCTCGACATGTGCCGCACGACGCTCAACGTCGTCGGCGACCTCGTCTGCGCGCAAGTGATCAGCGCGACGAGCGCGGAGCCTTCGGAGGCAAAAGCACCTTCTGCCTGAAGCCGCACAGCTCCACTACCTTGCAGCGCCAGCATTCGGGGGTGCGCGCCTTGCAAGTGTAGCGGCCGAGCAGGATCAGCCAGTGATGCGCGTGGCGGCGGAAGGGCTCCGGCACGCATTTCTCGAGCCTGGCCTCGACTTGCTCGGGCGTCTTGCCCCTGGCGAGGCCGGTGCGGTTGCACACCCGGAACACGTGGGTATCGACCGCGAAGGTCTCCTCGCCGAACGCGCAGTTGAGCACGACGTTGGCGGTCTTGCGCCCGACGCCGGGCAGCCTGACCAGCGCATCGCGGTCGTCGGGCACCTCGCCGCCGTGCTCGGCGACCAGCTGCCCGGAAAGGGCGATCACGTTCTTCGCCTTCGAGTTGAACAGGCCGATGGTCTTGATGTGCTGCTTCAGGCCTTCCTCGCCCAGTTCGACCATTTGCTGCGGCGTCTTCACTTCGGCGAACAGCTTCCTCGTCGCCTTGTTGACGCCGACGTCGGTCGCCTGCGCCGAAAGCACCACGGCGACGAGCAGCTGGTAGGTGTTGCCGAATTCGAGCTCGGTCTCGGGAGAGGGATTGTCCTCGGCGAGGAGGCGGAAGAACTCGAAGATGTCGTCTCGCTTCATGGCCGATCAATGCACCTCGCCGGCGTCCGTCTCGCGCCACTGCTGCATCATCTCACTGAATGCTGCCGCCAGGATGCCAGCGGGCATGGCGACGAGTCCGACTCCGGAGATCGCAACCAGTCCGGCGAGACTTTTTCCGAGCGGCGTGACGGGCGCGATGTCGCCATAGCCGACGGTCGTCAGCGTGACGATCGACCACCAGAGCGCGCGCAGAATGCTGCCGAACGCCTCGGGCTGCTGCTCTCCTTCCGCCATGTAGAGCGCCGCTGCCCCGAAAAGCATCAGGACTGCCGCCAACGCGACAGTCACCAGCAGTTCGTACCTCCGCCTGAAGATGGCGCCGCCGACGTCATTCAGGGCACGCGAGAACCGACCGAACTTGGCGAGGGCCGCGAGACGAAGGAGCCGCAGCAGGCGCAGGACGGTGACGTCGGCCACGAGAACCGGCGAGAGCGAGACAACCACAACGAACAGATCGACCAGAGCGATCGGCTTCATCGCGTAGCGGATTCGTTTGACCCAGTCGGGATCGTCGCCCGAAAGCTCCGCAGCGACCCAGATCCGCCCCACGTATTCGACGAGGAAAATCAAGCCGAAGGCGAACTCGACCGCGACGAAAAGCCTCGGCGCGCGGTCGGCGATCGTGGGTTCGGTTGCGACGACGGACGTCACGACCGCAGCAATGATCACCACGGCGATGAGTCGGTTCAGAACGCTCGAGCGAGACTCTCCCACGGCTGGCGGATTCAACTGCCGATAGAGCCAGGTCCGCGCGCCTGCGCTCAAAGCCCGAGCACCTGCGCCATGGTATAGCGTCCGGGCGGCTGGCCGATCAGCCAGGCCGCGCCCCTGACCGCGCCGTGGGCGAAGATCATCCGGTCCTCGGCGCTGTGCGACAAGGTGAGGCGTTCCTGCTCGCCGGCGATGATCACCGAATGCTCGCCCGCCACGGTGCCGCCGCGCAGGCTCGCGAAACCGATCGCGCCCTGCTTGCGCGCGCCGGTATGCCCGTCGCGGCCGCGTTCGGAGTTTGCCGCCAGGTCGATCCCGCGACCCTCGGCCGCCGCTTCGCCCAGCATCAGCGCGGTGCCGCTCGGCGCGTCGACCTTCATCCGGTGGTGCATCTCGAGCACTTCGATGTCCCACTCGGGCCCGAGCCGCGCGGCCGCCTCGCGCACCAGGTGGGCAAGCAGGGTGACGCCGAGCGAGGTATTGCCGGTCTGCAGCACCGGGATCGCCCGCGCCGCCGAATCGATCGCGGTGTGGTGCCTGTCTTCCAGGCCGGTGGTGCCGACCAGGATCGGCACCCCGGCGCCGATCGCCGCGTGGAGGTTGCCGTCGAGCGCGGCCGGCGCGCTGAAATCGACCAGCGCGTCGCTCTTGTCGGCCAGCGCGGCGACGTCTTCGCCCTTGTCGGCGCCGCCGGACACTTCGTGCCCCGCAGCCGCGATCGCGCGTTCGAGCGCATGGCCCATGCGCCCTTCGCTGCCGATAATGCCGATCCGTGCCATTGCGCCTCCCGCTTCAGCCATGCTTCATGCGTCACATGCCCGCCATCCGCAACATCGTCGTCCTCACCGGCGCGGGCATCAGCGCCGAGAGCGGCCTCAAGACCTTTCGCGCCGAGGACGGGCTGTGGGAGGATCACCGGGTCGAGGATGTCGCGACGCCCGAGGCCTTCCGCCGCGATCCCGACCTCGTCCAGCGCTTCTACGACGAGCGGCGCCAGGCCATCCTCGCGGCACGGCCGAACCCGGCGCACGAGGCGCTGGCGCGGCTCGATGCCGGGTGGCCAAAGGACGGAAGCGCCGAGCTGCTGATCGTCACCCAGAACATCGACGACCTGCACGAGCGGGCCGGGGCGGACCGCGTGCTGCACATGCACGGCGAGGGGCTGTCGGCCTGGTGCACGGCGTGCGATGCGCGCCACCGCTGGGATGGGACGCTGCGCGATCGCCCGGCGTGCCCCGCATGCGGCGAGGCGGCGCTCAGGCCGGATATCGTCTGGTTCGGCGAGATGCCTTACCGAATGGACGAGATTTACACCGCACTCGCCCGGGCGGACCTGTTCGTCTCGATCGGCACCTCGGGCGCGGTCTATCCGGCGGCGGGCTTCGTGCAAGCGGCGAAATCACACCGCGCCCGCGCGCTCGAGCTCAACCTCGAGCGCAGCCAGGGCTCGCCCTGGTTCGACGAAACGCGGCTCGGCCCGGCAAGTGAGCTGGTGCCGGCGTGGGTGGATGAGGCGCTTGGAGGTGCTGCCTGATGGTCAGCTTCGGGTGGAAGGCGAACATCGTCAGCCCGGCGCAAGATGTCGCTCGAGGAACTGCATCACTCGCGGCGCTTGGCCTGGGAGCAAGTGGTAGCCTTGCTCGAGGAAGCATATCTCGGCGTGAGCCGCCAGCCGCTCCAGCCTCGCCCGCGCTTCGCGGGTATCGATCAGCACATCCTTGCCGCCCATGACCGCAAGAATCGGCATCTTCAGCCCGTGCAGGGCCTCGTCCGAAAGCAGCGGAATCCTGCGCGTGCGCGGCCTGATCGTCTTGCCGATCAGCTCCGCCAGTTCCGCGAACGGCCGCGTCGCATCCGGAAGCTCCGCCGGCATGGGGCCGAAGACCATCTCACGCATCCTGCGCCTTCCCCAGGGACCGAGCAGCAGGAGCGGTGCTGCTCGCAGCAGGAAGTTCTTCGTCCGTCCGATCCCGGCCGGACAGATCAGGGCCAGCGCATCGACCGCTGCGGGCCTTCTGGCAGCGTAGTCGAGCGCCAGCCATCCGCCCAGCGACGTGCCGACGAGCGCCGCGCGCGACAGCCCCAATCCCTTGAAGACATCGTCGAGCCAGCGGGCGTGGGCGTCACCGGCAAGCTCCGGCCGGACTTGCGCGCTCAGGCCCGCCTCGCCGATCATGTCAACGGCGTAGAGTCTGAACATGCCGGCCCAGAGCGCCACATCGAACATCCAGCTCGCCGAATTGGCCTGGCTGCCATGCAGCAGGACCACGGGAGGGCCGTCTTCGGGACCGCATGCGATCACGAATGTCGGGCCCTGGCATGTCGGCAGAGTCGTCTGCCACGATGGCACCGGCCAGGATTCGAGCAGCCGCCTGTATTGCCGCTCGACGGCCGCGGCCGCCTCCGCGCTGCGAAAGACTACGCCGCTCATGAGCGATCTTCCCGCAGCACCTGAAACAGTTCCAGCACCCGCGCGACGTCGGCCGGCTCGCCGATCGCGACGACCTTCAAGGTGCGCGTGACCGGATCGAATGCCGTTCTCACGTGCAGCGGCGGCAACCCCGAATCCCCGGTCATGGTGGCGGCGCCAAGGTACATGGCGATCCGGTTCGCCGCCTCAGCGGAAATCTCCGGGACGTCCACCATGCAGGTCGCCCGGGCGCCACTCGCCGCGGCGGCGCCCTTGCTGTCCAGTCCGGCGAACTCGTTAAGGTCGGCCTGGGCTATCCGATAGCCCTTGCCGAGGCGCGTGGCGCGCAGCCTGGCGTCCTTGATGTAACGGAGCACCGTCTTGGGGTGCAGTTTCAACTGCTGCGCAGCTTGCTCGACGGTCAGGAGGATGCTGGACATCGCAGAATACTCTCTATTACTCCTTAATATTCTCTATCATAGACCCATTAAGGATCAATAGGGATTGTGCATCGCAGCGCTATTCGGCAGAGGTTGCGAATGTCCAACGACTACACAGGAAAGATGAAGGCGCGGATGCGTGGCGATCTCGTGGACGCCATCAAAGGAAGGCGGGCCGAGGAAATCGCGCTCCTCCGCTCTCTTCTCGCTGCGATCGACAACGCGGAAGCTCCTGCGGTCGGTTCGCTGCCGCAGCCGATCTCGGGGGGCTCGAGCGAAATCGAACGGCTGGTTCTCACGGCGGCCGAACTGCAAGCGGTCCTGCTGGAGGAGATTCGGGCCCGTGAGCGAGCGGCTGCCGAACTCGCCAGCTTGGGACACTTAGAACGAGCTGACGCGCTGCTTGGCCAAGCTGCCAGCGCCAAGCGATACGTCGCACCTATTGCTTCGGAATGACCGCAGTGGGTCGTTAACAGCCGTTCGCTCCGCACCCCTGGCACGCCGGGTCCTTGGCGATCATCATCGTCCGCATCGCGGGGGTGAGCCCGTCGAGCACGTGGAGCTTGCCCCACTGCGGATCGCCCCATTTGTCGTCCTTGGGCCCGCCGGTCGGCGCCAGCAGCACGCGAATCGCCTGCATCGCGGCAAAGGCGCCGGTCCATCCGGCCATCGCCCCGAGCATGCCTTCTTCCGCGCACGTGTCGCAGTCGTCGGCATCGAACGCGTCGCCGACGAAGCAGCGGTAGCACGGCTGGCCGGGCAAGTGCCCGGCGAAGGTGCCGACTTGGCCCTGGAAGCGGCCGACCGCGGCGCTGACCAGCGGGATGCGCGCGGCAACGCACGCGTCGGACACCGCAAGGCGCGTGGCGAAGTTGTCGCAGCCGTCGAGCACGAGATCGGCTCCGGCGATGAGCCGGGCGGCGTTGCCCGCGGTGATCCGGCATTCGACCGGGTACGCTTCCAGGTCGGGGTCGAAGTCGCGAACCCAGACCGCGCCGAGGTCGGCTTTGAGGTGCTCGACTTCGTCCGCCTTGTAGAGCGTCTGCCGCTGGAGGTTGCTCGCCTCGACGCGGTCGTCGTCGATCAGCGTCAGCGCGCCGATTCCCGCCGCGGCGAGGTATTGCAGCGCCGGGCTGCCGATCCCGCCGATCCCGACCAGCACGACGTGCGCCTTTGCCAGCGCCACCTGCCCCGCGCCGCCGATCTCGGGCAGCACGATATGGCGGGCGAAACGGTCGAGGCGGTCGGGAGCGAGGGCCATGAAATGCTTGTTGGCAGGCGGTGCGCGCGCTGTCGATTTCTGTTTGGCCTCAGGCGCCGGCGCGGGCATCCGCCCGCTTGGCTATCCTCCTCTTCGCTCCGGGCGCGCGTTCGCGCTTGCGGGCTGCTGGTCGCAGCCCGAACCATTCCCGGCCAATGCTGTGTGGCGAAAGTCCGGCTCGCGACGGCGGACCGCAAGGCCGAATGGCCGTCGCGCGTTAGCGCGGAAGCCTAAGGCCGCGGAAGCGGCCGCCGGCGCCTGAGGCTAAACAAACTAGCTTTCGAGCTGGCGCAGCAGCGAGCGCACGTCGCCATCCATGTCGGCGTCGCGTTTCCTCAGGTCCTCGATCAGCCGCACGGCGTGGATCACTGTCGAATGGTCGCGGCCGCCGAACTTGCGGCCGATCTCGGGATAGCTGCGTGGGGTGAGGACCTTCGCAAGGTACATCGCCACCTGCCGCGGCCGGACCACCGCACGGGCGCGGCGCTTGCTCGACATTTCCGAACGGTCGACGCGGTAGAACTGGCACACGGTGCGCTGGATCTCGTCGATCGTGATGCGCTTGCGGTTGGCCGAGAGGATGTCGGTCAACTGCTCCTCGGCAAGCTGGAGCGAGACTTCCTGCCCGGTCAGCTGGGCATAGGCGATCAGCTTGTTGAGCCCGCCGACCAGCTCGCGCACGTTGCGGTTGATCGTCCGGGCGAGGAATTCGATCACGTCCGCCGGCACGGCGAGCGGGGCGAAGCGCGCGAGCTTCGATTCGAGGATCGAGCGCCTCAGTTCGATGTCGGCCGGCTGGATGTCGGCGACGAGGCCCATCGACAGGCGCGACAGCAGGCGCGGTTCGACTCCGTCCAGCGCCTGCGGCGCGCGGTCGGCGGCGAACACCAGCCGCTTGCCCTCGGCAAGCAGCGCGTCGATCGTGTAGAGTAGCTCTTCCTGCGCGGCGGCCTTGCCGATGATGAACTGGATATCGTCGACCAGCAGCAGGTCGAAGGCGCGCAGGCGGGCCTTGAACTCCATCATCTCGTTCGAGCGGAGCGCCTGGACGAACTCGATCATGAAGCGCTCGGCGCTGCAGTAGAAGATCCGCGCGCGCGGGTGGCCCTGGAGGTACGAATGGCCGATCGCGTGCAGCAGGTGGGTCTTGCCCTGTCCGGTCGCGGCCTTGAGGTAGAGGGGCGAGAACTGCGGCGGCTCTGTCTTGGCCATGCGCTCGGCGGCATTGAAGGCGAGCACGTTGGTGGTGCCGGTGACGAAGGCGGCGAAAGTCAGCGACGGGTCGAGGCCGACCGAGCTGGTGAACCCGTGCTCGCCGATCGAGGCCATCGCCATGCCGGGAATCGCGTCATTGGCCGCGCGGTGGCCGAAGCCGTCCTGCCCGCGCAGGTCGATGTCGCTGAGCTTGCGCCGGCCCGGATGCACCCCGAGGCGCACGTGGCGAACTTCGCTGCGGGCGATCTTCCACGCCAGGCTGAGCCGGTCGTGGAACCGGTCCTGCACCCAGTTGGCCGAAAACTCGGTCGGCAGGAACAGGTCCAGCGTGCCGGTTTCCTTGCAGAAGCTGCCGAGCTGGACCGGCTTGATCCACTGGCTGTAAAGCTGGTGCCCGAGGTCCTTGCGCAATCCCTGGCTGATATCCGCCCAGTCGGCGGCCAGGTCCAAAGCTTCCTGGTCCTCGATTTGCCCCACCTTAAGGTTCTCCCCTCCCGTCGCCGGTGGCCCGGCGTGCGCACCCATCCTGATCATCGAACCGCCCCATGCAGAATCGTCTCAACCCCACCGGACGCTCTCGCGCCGGCAATGCTCCGCCCCTCGCCGGAATCCCGAAAATGCGGGGCGGCGCTCTCCGATCGTCATCTCAATGTGAGAACCGTGGCTGCAATTGCCGCGGCCCGTTCGACGTTCATAAGAACGCTGCGAGCAAGAGGGCAAGGGCGGCGGTGTAAAAAATTTGAAATATATACGCTTGACTCGCCCGAACCCCGCAGGCTTGCGTTCAAACGCTTGTTTTCATGCGCGAAGCGGCCTCGACGCCTCGCGAATCGTTGGAAATCCTACGATCATGCGGCAAGCGGGCCGGCGGCTTTCGCGGATGCAAAAAAGGCCGGCGATTTTCGCGCCGGCCCCGTTCCGATTTCGTTCCCCGCAGATGACGCCGGGGAAGCGAATCACATTGCAGCGACTCGCTTGCTCAGCCGGCTCATCTTGCGCGAGACGGTGTTCTTGTGGAGCACGCCGCGGGCGACGCCGCGGGCCAGTTCGGGCTGGGCGGTCTTGAGCGCTTCGGCCGCGACGTTCTTGTCGCCGCCGGCGATCGCCAGTTCGACTTTCTTGACGAAGCTGCGGATGCGGCTGATGCGCGCACCGTTCACTTCGGCGCGGTTGTTGTTGCGGCGGATGCGCTTTTTGGCTTGCGGCGTATTGGCCATGTCGTTCCTCTGTCGGGCCGCCTTGGCGCGCGGCCTGTAAGTCGTCTCGATACTATTGCGAAAGCGGCGGAATCCCGCCGGAAAGCGGCGCCCTTAGCGGCAGGCGGGCGAATCGTCAACTTCTAGTAGCGCGCCGGACGGCAACCCGCCCCGCGGGCGTCAGAAGGCGGCCAGCAGGTACAGGGTGACCGTGAGCAAGGGAAGGCCGATTGCCAGCCCCCCTGCAATCCAGATGAGGTTGTTGACGACCCTTGCCCGTTTGCGGGTGCTCGAGGTCTTCTTCTTCTTCTTCGTACGCTTGCGGTGGCGTGTGCGTTCTTCGCTCATGGAGTGCGACCTGCCCCTTCAGTGCCCTGGAAAGCCTGGCCGGATAGGATCCCCGAGCAGACTGCCCAAACCTGTCCCTTGGAGGCGGCTCATATGCCTACCTTCGGCCACTTGCAAATGGCCCTTCTTCCCGTTCGCGGCGACAGCCCGCCTATTTCTGGCACGACGGACACCACCAGGTGCTGCGGCCGCCCTGGGCGATGCGCGCGATGGTGCCGCCGTCGCTTCGCCGGCAGGGCTCGCCTTCGCGGCCATAGGCATCGAAGCGCTTGGAAAAATAGCCGAGTTCGCCGTCGGGTCGGGCAAAATCGCGCAAGGTCGAGCCGCCCGCTTCGATCGCCTCGCCGAGCACCTCGCGGATCGCCGCGACCAGCCGGCCCAGCGCCGGCTTCGAGACCTTTCCCGCCGCCTTCGCCGGATCGATGCGCGCGCGGTAGAGCGCTTCGCACACGTAGATGTTGCCGAGCCCGGCGACGATCCGCTGGTCGAGCAGCAGCAGCTTCACCGCCTGCCTGCGCCCGGCAAGGGCCCGCCCGAGGTGCGCCGCCGTGAGGCCGGGGCCGAGCGGTTCGGGGCCCATCGCGGCGAACGGCGGCCACTGGTCGAGCCGCTCGGTCGTCACCAGGTCGACGAAGCCGAAACGGCGCGGGTCGCACAGCGCGAAGCGATGCCCGGCGGTCGCCAGCACGAGATGGTCGTGCTTGCCGATTTCGTCCGGATCGATCCGCCAGCGTCCGCTCATGCCGAGGTGGAACACCATCGTCTGCCCGCGGTCGGTGTGGACGAGGCCGTACTTGGCGCGCCGGCCGAGGGCGGTCACGCGCGCGCCGGCGAGCGCCTGGACGAGACCATCGGGGAACGGGAAGCGCATGTCCGGGCGATTGAGCGCGACATGCTCGAGCCGCTCGCCTTCGAGGTGGCGGGCAAGGCCGCGCACGGTGGTTTCGACTTCGGGGAGTTCGGGCATGCGCGGATCGGGTTAGCCGCGCCGGACGATTCTGTCATCGCCAAGCACGCGCGCACGCACTAGGAGCCGCGCCGATGCCCGCCGACCGCCGCCAGCTCCATGCCTTCGCCCTGCTCGGCCTCGTCATGGTGCTGTGGGCGGGCAATTCGATCGTCGGCCGCGCGGTGCGCTTCGACGTTGCGCCGATGACGCTCGCGTTCGTGCGCTGGGCGGGGGCCTCGCTGATCCTGCTGCCGTTCGCGCTGCGCCCACTGAAGCGCGACTGGCCGGCGATCTGCGAAAGCTGGAAGCCCGTGCTGCTGCTCGGCCTGCTTGGCGTCGGCGCGTTCAATGCGCTGCTCTATTCGGGCCTGCGCTACACCACCGCGACCAATGCCTTGCTGCTGCAGGCGGCGGTCCCCGCGGCGGTCGTGCTGTTCGACCGGCTGTTGTTCGGCGTGAGGAGCCCGCTGGTGCAGAACCTGGGCGTCGCCTGCTCGATCCTGGGCGTCGCCGGCATCGTGTTCGAGGGCGACCCTGCGCGGGCGCTGCGGCTCCATTTCGGGTTCGGCGACCTGCTGGTGCTGGCGAGCGTGGTCGTCTGGGCGCTCTATACGGTGCTGCTCCGCCTGCGCCCCGCGATTGCCGCGACCAGCTTCGTTGCGGTGACGTTCATCATCGGCGCGCTGGCGATGGCGCCGCTCGCCGCGCACGAGTTCCTCATCGGCGAAACGATCCGCTGGGGGCCGAGGGTGCTTGGCGCCTTCGCCTACGTCTGCGTGCTGCCCTCGATCGTCGCCTACTTCATCTTCAACCATGCGACCCAGGTTGTCGGGCCCGCGCGCGCCGGGCAGTCGATCACGCTGATGCCGATCTTCGGCGCGTTCCTGTCGGCGGCCTTGCTGGGCGAGAAGCTGCACGCCTACCACATGCTCGGGATGGCGCTGATCCTGCTCGGAATCGCGCTCTCGATCCTCGCCATGCGCCGGCAAGGCAGTTCTGGCGCTGGCGGAACCGCGCCGCTAGAGGAGCGGCCATGAGCGAGCAGGTATCCTTCGGCTACGAAGACGTCGATCCGCAGGAAAAGACCCGCCGGGTGGGCGCGGTGTTTTCGGGCGTGGCCCGCAATTACGACGTGATGAACGATGCGATGTCGGGCGGCATGCATCGCCTCTGGAAGGACCGCTTCGTGCGCCGCGTGAAGCCGCAGCCGGGCGAAGCGATCCTCGACATGGCCGGCGGCACGGGCGACATCGCTTTCCGCCTGGCCGCCCGCGGCGCCGACGTCACGGTCGCCGACATCAACCAGGACATGCTCGACGTCGGTATCGAGCGGGCGATCGAGCGCGGGATCGCCGAAGACTCCGGTAGCCTCGTCTGGTCGCGGCAGAACGCGGAAGAGCTGACCTTCCCGCGCGGCATGTTCGATGCCTACACGATCGCCTTCGGCATCAGGAACGTGACCCATGTCGACAAGGCGCTCAGCGAAGCGCACCGCGTGCTCAAATACGGCGGGCGGTTCTTCTGCCTCGAATTCTCGACCACCGAATGGCCGGGCTTCAGGGAAATCTACGACCTCTATTCGCACAAGCTGGTGCCCAGGATCGGCCAGGCCATCGCCGGCGATGCCGACAGCTACCGCTATCTGGTCGAATCGATCCGCCGCTTCCCGCCGATGCCCGAATTCGAGGCGATGATCCGCCGCGCGGGCTTTGCCCGCACCAAGGTGGAACCGATCATGGGCGGGCTCGTGGCGATCCATTCGGGGTGGAAGATTTGAGCTTTCTGCAATTTGTGAGCCCCTGCGCAGGCAGGGGCCTCGTGCCGCGGACGCAACGCGGGCCGAGGGAGGTCCCAGCCTGCGCTGGGACTCACGCGCACCGTTGACCCGACCGTCCGTCCATATCTGGCGGCTGCTCAAGTGGGGCCGCACGCTGGCCCGGCACGGGGCGCTGCGCGGGATCGAGCACGATCCCAATACCCCGCCGCAGGTCAAGCGGCTGTGCCGCATCGCGCGCCTGGGCACGATCCAGCCGAAAACGCCCGACTATGCCGCCGCCTTCCAGGACATCGGCCCGGCGGCGATCAAGCTCGGCCAGTCGCTCGCAACCCGGCCCGACCTCGTCGGCGAGGAAGCGGCAAGGAACCTGCTGACGCTGCAGGACAGCCTGCCGCCGGTGCCGTTCGCGGCGATCGAGGCGGAAATCGCGCGCAGCTTCGAAGCTCCGTCGGGGGCGCTGTTTTCCGACATCGACCCCGTGCCCGTCGGCTCGGCCTCGATCGCGCAGGTCCATCGCGCGGTCACCACCGACGGCCGCGATGTCGCGGTCAAGGTGCTGCGCCCCGGCATTCGCGAACGCTTCGCACGCGATATCGCCACCTACGAGTGGGCCGCCGCGCACCTCGAGGCGCTGGGCGGCGAGGCGGCCCGGCTGCGGCCGCGGCTGACCATCGCCAACTTCAAGCGCTGGACCAACCGCGAACTCGACTTGCGCCGCGAGGCGGCTTCGGCCAGCGAGCTCGCCGAAGGCATGCGCGGGTTCGAGGGATATTGCATCCCCGCGATCGACTGGGACCGGACCAACGGCCGGGTGCTGACCATCGAGTGGGTCGACGGCATCAAGATCAGCGACGTCGAGGCGCTCAAGGCCGCCGGGCACGACTTGCCCGCGCTCGCCCGGCGGCTCGTCCTCGCTTTCCTCACCCAGGCGATCAGCGCCGGCTTCTTCCATGCCGACATGCACCAGGGGAACCTGTTCGTGCGGCCAGACGGGACGATCGTGGCGATCGATTTCGGGATCATGGGGCGGATCGACCGGCGCGCGCGGCAGTGGCTGGCGGAAATCCTCTACGGCCTCACCACCGGCAATTACCGGCGCGTGGCCGAGATCCATTTCGAGGCGCAGTACGTGCCGAGCTACCATTCGGTCGACGAGTTCGCGACCGCGCTGCGCGCCGTCGGCGAGCCGATGCGCGGCAAGCCGGTCAGCGAGCTGAGCGTCGGGCAGATGCTCGACGGGCTGTTCGCGATCACCCGCGATTTCGACATGCAGACCCAGCCGCACCTGCTGCTCTTGCAGAAGACCATGGTCATGGTCGAAGGCATCGCCACCCAGCTCGATCCGCAAATCAACATGTGGGACGTCTCGGCGCCTTACGTGAAGAGCTGGATCCGCGACGAGCTGGGCCCCGAGGCCGCGCTCGCCGACCGCATCCGCGACGATTTCCACACGCTGCTGCGGCTGCCGGCGCTGGTCCGCCGGATCGAGGACATGTTCCCGCCCCGCGGCGGCGCGCCCGACCCGCCGCCGCTGCCCGATATCGAGCTGGTATGGGAACGGCGCGGCACGGGCGCCGCGCGCTGGCCCGGCTATCTCGCCGCTGCGCTGGCTGGCGGCGCACTGGCCTGGGCGGCGAGCCTGGCGGGGTGGCTCGGCTGAACCGATGAACGGGGGGGCGCGAGGATACGATCGCTTCGCGCACTGGCCGCGCGGGCCGTCGATCGCGCTCCTGGCCGGGATCGTGCTGGTGCTGCTGGCGGCGGTGTGGACCGCGCCCGGCTCCTCGCCGCCCGCGCCAAGACCCTCGGCAAGCACTGCCGCCGCCGCGACGCCCGATCGCGACGCCGACCTCCAGCTTTACGACCGCATCGCCGAACGAGTCCGCGCGGGCGAGAACTACCATGCCGTCGCGATCGAGGAGCAGCGCGCGCGCCATTTCCCGGTCAGGCCGGGGCTGGCGGTGCGGCTGCCGACGCTGGCCTACCTGACCGCCCTGATGGGCGACGAAGCCGTCGGCGTGGCGGCCTTGCTGGCGGCCCTGGCGGCCGGGGCGTGGTTCTTCAGGCTTGCCGATGAGCCGGGCGGCCGGTCCAGGCGGCCCGTGATCCTGGTCCTGCTGCTCGTCGGCATGTCGATCGGCTTGAATCCGGGATACCTCGTCCTGCACGAAGTCTGGGCCGGCCTGCTGCTGGCGCTGGCGATCGGCCTGCACCGGCCCGGCCGGTGGCTCGGCGCTTGGCTGGCGGCGGGTGCGGCGCTGGCGATCCGCGAGCACGCCCTGCCGTTCGTCCTGCTCATGGGAGCGATGGCGGCTTACCGGCGCGACCGGCGCGAAACCGCGGCCTGGAGCGTGCTGGCGGCGCTGTTCGCGATCGGGCTCTGGTGGCACCTGGCGCAAGTGAACGCGCTGCTGCTCGCGAGCGACCGCCCGTCCGATACCTGGCTCGCCCTGCGCGGCCTGCGCGGCCTTACCGGAAACGTGATCGAATCGAGCTTCCTGCACCTCCTGCCGATGTGGCTCGCCGCCCCGCTCGCGCTGCTGCCGCTGGTCGGCTGGGCCGGATGGCGGGCCGACCTGGGGCAATTCGGGACGCTGCTCTACGGCGGCTACGGCCTGTTGTTCATGCTCGCCGGGCGCGACAACAACTTCTACTGGGCGCTGGTGGTCACGCCAGCCTGGTTCGTCGGATTCGCCTTCCTGCCGATGGCGTTGCGCTCGCTGCTTGCCAGCGCGGCCCGGGCGAGGCCATAGCGCGCGCGATGCGAGCGATTCCGGATCCGGTCGGCTGGTGGTGCGGGCTCGGGCGCCCGCTGCGGCGCCTGCCGCGCTGGGGCGCCGTGCTGGTGGTGGCGCTGACGATCGCCGCCTGCCTGTGGAGCGGCCCGGCGACCATGGCCTACCGGCACGGTTTTTCGACCGACATGCACAAGCGCGAGAAGCGCGGCGACCGCAAGGACTTCGATCTCTACGAGACGATCGACCGGCGGATTGCCGCGGGCGAGGACTACTATGTCGCCGCGCTCGAAGAGCAGCGCAGCAGCCGCTATCCGACCAAGCCGTTCATCACCGTGCGCACGCCGGTGCTCGCCTGGGGCAGCCTGCCGTTCGGGCTCCCCGGCTGGCGAGTGGTCGCGATCGGGCTGTGGCTGGCGACGATGCTCGGCCTTGTCGGGCTGCTCGCGGGGCTGACCAGGACGCCCGAGCGGATCGGCGCGGCGCTTGCCGCGGGCGCGTTCGGGGCGGTCGCCTTCATGCCGCGCGTGGGGCTGAGCCACGAGATCGTCTCCGGGCTGTTCGTGTCCGCTGCGCTGGCATTCTACCGCCCGCACCGCTGGTGGCCCTCGCTGCTGCTCGCCGCCGCCGGCCTTGCCGTGCGCGAGCTGGCGCTGCCGTTCGTGCTGCTGTGGGCCGCGTTCGCTGCCAGTCAGCGCCGTTGGCGCGAATTCGCCGCCGTTGCCGCGGTGCTCGTCCTCTTCGGCGTGGGCATGGCGTTCCACGCCCAGGCGGTGATGGCGCAGCAGTTGCCCACAGACCTCGTCTCGCCCGGCTGGAACGGGCTGCAGGGGCCGGCGCTGGCGCTGTTCGGCCTGGTCACGGTCACGCCGCTGCAGGCGCTGCTGCCGTACTGGCTCGCCGCGCCGCTGGCCGTGCTGCCTTTGCTCGGCTGGGTGGCGCTCGGCGCGCGCGCGGGCCTGTTCGGCGCGCTGTGGTACGCCGGCTACCTGCTCGCCGTCTCGCTGTTCGGCCGGCAGGAGAACTTCTACTGGCTGTCGCTGATGCTGCCCGCCTATGGCGTCGGCCTGGCGCTGGTCCCGCGGGCCTGCGCCGACCTGGTCAGTGCCCTTCGCCGACCGCCTCGTGCGGCAGGTAGCGGCTCCCCAGGAGCGTGACGGCGACCACCGACGCCTCGACCAGCATGGGCAGCCAGAACTGCGGCGTCGTGCCGTCGGCCACCGCGCTGACCAGGCGCCCGGTGAAGGCGATCCCGAACAGCGCCGCGGGCACCAGCAGCAGTTCGCCGTTGCGCTTCCATGCCCCCCAGATCATGCACACGCCGCCGACCACGAAGAATGCGGTCATGTCGGCGCGCAGCACCGCAAGGCCGGGTATGCCGTCGGGAAGCAGCGCGAAATCGGCGCCCGAACTTTCCGGCATGAAGAAAAAACCGAGACCGATCAGCGAGAAAACGATGCCGCCGATCATGGCGAGGGCAGTGAGCACGAAACGCATGGGATTCTCCTCCACGGAAGGCGACCATGCCTTGTCGGCGCCCGATAGGCAAAAGTTAAGCATCGCACGGCAAGTCTGGCCTAGTGGACGGTGCGCAGCTAGGTTGCGGCGCGCTTTTGTGCTGCGGGAGGTTACTTAGGGAGGCATGGCCCAGCCACGCATCCTGCTGGTGGTAGGCGGCGGGATCGCCGCCTACAAGTCGTGCGAGCTCGTGCGGCTGATCCGCAAGGGCGGCGGCGACGTCACGTGCGTGCTGACCGAAGGCGGCGCGCAGTTCGTGACCCCGATGAGCCTTGCCGCCTTGAGCGGCAACCCGGTCCATTCCACGCTGTGGGACCTCAAGAACGAGGCCGAGATCGGCCATATCCAGCTGAGCCGCGACGCCGACCTGGTGGTGGTGTGCCCGGCAACCGCCGACCTCATGGCCAAGATGGCCGCCGGGATCGCCGACGATCTCGGCACGACGCTGATCCTGGCCACGGACAAGCCGGTGCTCGCGGTGCCGGCGATGAACGTGCGCATGTGGGAGCACGAGGCGACCCAACGCAACGTCGCCTGGCTCAAGCAGGCCGGTGTCCGCGTGATGCAGCCCGACGAGGGCGAAATGGCCTGCGGCGAATATGGCGCCGGCCGCCTGCCCGAGCCCGAGGCCGTCTGGCTGGAAATCGCCGAAGTCCTCGACATCGATCCCGGCGAGGCGGGTGCTGCGGAGATCGCCGACTACCTCGAGGCGCTCGAGCCCGAGGAGGAACCCGAGGCGGAGCAATCCAGGTTCGCCAGCCTCGGCGGCCTGCTCGCCTCGATCATCCCGCGCAGCACGCCGCGGCGGATCGAGGAGGAAGAAGTCGAATTCGACGAGGAATTCGCCGGCGAGGAACTCGGCGAGCTTCCCGAGGAAGAAGCGATCGATGCGGTTCCCGACCTGTCGAACCCGCTGCTTGCCTCCAAGGGGGCGGCCAGGGCCGCGCCCCCGACCGACCGCGACGCGATAAACCATGAAGTAAGCGCCAACCAGGTCGCGCCCGAATCGTTCGACGGCGACGAAGCCGAAGAGCCGGCGATCGAAGACGATCCGCTCGCCGGGCAGGACGAATTCGAGAGCGAGCCGGAGCACCGCCCGCTTTACGGCAAGCACGTGCTCGTCACCGCCGGGCCGACCTGGGAAGCGATCGACCCGGTTCGCTACCTGGCCAACCGTTCGAGCGGGAAACAGGGCTTCGCCATCGCCGCCGCCGCCGCCGCCGCCGGGGCGCGAGTGACGCTCGTTGCGGGACCGGTGACCCTCGAGACCCCGCGCGGCGTCGACCGGATTGACGTCGTCAGCGCGCGCGAGATGGCCGATGCGGTCAAGGAGGCGCTTCCGGCCGATGTCGCGATCCTGGTCGCCGCGGTGGCCGATTGGCGGACCAAGGAATACCTCCCGCAGAAGCTCAAGAAGCGCCAGGACGCCCCTCCGGCGCTGTTGCTGACCGAAAATCCGGACATCCTTTCCACGATCGCCGGCGGCCGCCAGCGTCCCAAGCTGCTGATCGGCTTCGCCGCCGAAACCGAGAGCCTGCTTCCCAACGCGCGCAAGAAGCGCAAGAACAAGGGTGCCGACTGGATCGTCGCCAACGACGTCTCGAAGGACGTGATGGGCGGGACCGAAAACCAGGTCACGCTGGTGCGCGAAGGCGGCGAGGAGACCTGGGACCCGATGAGCAAGCAACAAGTGGCGAAAGAACTGATCGAACGGGTCATCGGTGAGCTTGCCTGAGCCGGTGGCCGTGCAAGTCAGGCGGCTGCCGCATGGGGAAGGGCTGGACCTGCCGCGCTATGCCACCGCCGGCGCCGCGGGGATGGACGTGCTGTCGGCCGAGGACGTGACGCTCGAGCCCGGCGCGCGCCACGCGGTCGCCACCGGTCTCGCGCTGGCCATCCCGCACGGATACGAGATCCAGGTCCGCCCGCGCTCGGGCCTCGCGCTCAAGCACGGCATCAGCGTGCCCAACACCCCGGGCACGATCGATTCGGACTATCGCGGCGAACTGAAGGTGATCCTGATCAACCACGGCGGCGCGCCGTTCGAAATCCGCCGCGGCGACCGCGTCGCCCAGATCGTCCTCGCCCCCGTTACGCTCGCCGCATGGGACGAAGTGGCGCAGCTCGACGAAACCGAGCGCGGCGCGGGCGGCTTCGGCTCGACCGGCGGCCACGCGAAACTCTAGGGGGCAAGCAAAGGCGGGCCGCAACGGGCCCGCCTTCCTCAAGCCAAGTCTGTCGTTCGGTTCAGCGCCGCTGGACCGGCTGGTCTTCCGGGGCGATCGAGATGCGCACGGTCTCGCCCGAATTTCCCGGGAAATCGGTGAACATCGCTTCGACCAGGTTGGGCACGAGGTATTGCAGCCGGTTCGAGGTCGACAGCGCCTGCGCCCTGCCTTCGAACAGGCGCTGGCCGTCGGCCGCGCGGTCGATCTTCAATTCGATGCCGCTGGTGTAGACGGTATAGCTTTCGACGTCGCGCCCGCCGAAGAACGGGTCGTAATAGCCGAAGCCCCAGGGGCGGTAGGGCACATAGGCCAACCGGGGATTGCCGTTGCGGTCGCGGACCACCACCGGCTGGTAATTGTACCACGAGCTGTAGAACGGGTCGCGATAGCCGATGCCGCGCGACTCCACGCGCTCGCGGCCGTTGTCGATGCCGTAATCGAAGCGCACCAGCAGCGTGGCGCTTTCCGGGGCCGCCTGGGCGTAGCCGAGCTTTGCCATCTGCGCTTCGACGTAGTGGGCATAGGTGGCGAACTCGAGCCCGCCGGCGAGCGCCGGATCCTCGGCGACGACCGCGAAAGTCTGGCCCTCGGGCGCGGGAAGCTGGCTCTGGAAGCGCGAAACGTCGGCGCGGAACGGCGAGGCGCAGGCGGCGAGGCCGGCCAGTGCCAGCGTCACCAGCGCCAGCTTCACGCCCCGCCCGATCTTGCCGGCGCCAACCTTGCTGAAGGGAGTCATAGCTTGCTTCACTCCAAATCCCGGGTGCGCAGCCCGCCACTGTCCCTCGACAGGGTGCGAGTCTGCCATCGATAGAGCGTCTCATAATCCCGCAGGGCTGAATAGCGGTTGAACGCAAGAGGCGGAAAAACCTAGGTTTTTCAGTGACCGGGATGATTGGTGGAAACGTCTGGCGCGACTGCTGCGAGAGCCATCGACAGGGATCGGCGAACCGCCGACCGGTACTATGTCGCCGGGTTCTGGGATGCCGCAAATCGGCAAAGAATTACTGTTTGACAGAAAATAATTGCCGTTGTACTGGAGAGTCATTGAGGAGGTTCCCATGACCGATGCCAATCCCCTTCATCGTCTCAAGCGGCTGAGCCGACCGATCGCGGTCCTGCTCTCGATCGCACTTGCCTTGCTGGTCCTGGTGGAAGTGCCGGCGATCGTGGCGATCCTGTTCTTCTTCGACGGGGACGGTGCCTGGCGTGCCGCCGTCTCCTTCTCCGAAGTCGGCGTCAATCTGGCAATATTCGCCAGCGGGGATCCCGTGCGGGCCGTGCCGCTCGATGCGCTCGGCTTCGGACAGCGGTCGGCGATAGCCGCGCTTGCCGCGCTGTGCGCCGCGTGCGGCGGCCTGGCGATCTTCCACTTGCGCCAGCTGTTCGCGCTCTATTCGCGGGGCATCGTCTTTGCGGCCGAGAATATCCGGCACATCAAGCGTTTCGGGCTCTGGCTCGTCGTCGCGGGGATCGCGATCAACGGTTCGGGCCGCGTGTTCTTCCTTGTCACGTCGCACCATCCCGACAGCATCGCCAACGCCGCGATGGCCATCGTCTATGGCGGGATGACCTTCGCCATTGCGCGCGTGATGGAACTGGGCCGCGAGGCCGATCTCGAGCGGAACGCGTTCGTCTGATGCCCATCGTCGTCCGCCTCGACCTGATGCTCGCCCGGCGCAAGGTGCGCTCGAACGAGCTCGCCGAAGCCATCGGCATCACGCAATCGAACCTGTCGCTGCTCAAGTCCGGCCATGTGCGGGGCGTGCGCTTTTCGACCCTGGAGGCGATCTGCAAGGCACTGGACTGCCAGCCGGGCGACCTCCTCGAATATGTCCCCGAACAGGGGACGGGAACATCGAAAAAGGAAACCGAGCGATGATTACTCGCGCCCTGCTGGCCCCGCTTCTCTGCCTGATGATGACCGCTCCTGCGCAGGCGCAGGCGGAGGCAGCCGGTCCGCCGTGGCCGGCGGAAGTTTCGCTTCCTTCGACCCGCCACATCCAGTTCGTCTCGGCGATCAACGGCGAGAGCTATACGCTCTATATCCGCGTCCCGCTGACGCCGCCGCCGCCGGAAGGCTATCCGGTCATCTATGTGCTCGACGGCGACATGCAGTTCGGCATGGCGTCGGACATCAGCATGACGATTGCCGGGCCGCCGCCGGTCGTGGTGGCCATTGGCCACGGCCTGTTCGAAGACATGGGCGTCGTCGCGCGATACGCCAGGCGCGCGCCCGGCGACACCCGGCCGATGGGCCTGGCCGATATCGGCGGCGCGCTCAACTCGCTTCGCTTCCGCAACCTGACCTTGCCGGTCGACGAGGCGCATCGCGCCCCCGACTGGACCGGCCTGACGCCCGCCGACGCCGGCGGCCTCGACCAGTTCCTCAAGGTCATCGAGACCGAGATCAAGCCAAGAGTCGCCGGGACCGTGCCGGTGAACCGGGCGGACCAGGCCATGTTCGGTCATTCGATCGCCGGATTGGCGGTGCTGCGCGCCCTGTTCACCGAGCCCGAGGCCTTCCGAACCTTCATCGCGGCAAGTCCCAGCATCTGGTGGGATGCGGATGCCGTGCTGGAGGACGAGAAGGCGTTCGGCGAAGCGGTCGAGAGCGGCAAAGTCAGCCCGCGCGTCCTTCTCACGGTTGGCGCCGACGAACCCGACAGCCCGAATCCGCCGCAGGCCTTCATTGACAGCCTGCCCGCCGACCGGGCCGCGGGCCTGCGCACCTATGTTGCGATGGCCAGCCAGTGGAGCGGCATGGTGTCGGGATCGAGAGCCCTGGCGACACGGCTGGCCCAAGTGAAGGGTGGGGCGGAATACCAGGCCCGGTTCGTCGCTTTCGAGGGCGAAAGCCACGCCAGCGTGCTGCCCGCGGCGCTGGGCCGGGGGATGCGCTTCGCGTTCGAGCGCTAGGCGGAGGCCGACGCTGCTGCGCGCTACCCGCGCAGCAGCCCCAGCGCGTCGTAGGCACGCTCCAGCGTCGGCCCGGCGATCTGCCGCGCGCGGGCGGCGCCGCGGGCGAGGATCGCGTCGAGCGCCTCGCGGTCCTCGAGCAGCCCGGTGAAGCGCGCGGTGATCGGCCGCAGCGTTTCCACCATGAGCTCGCCGAGCGCGGGCTTGAACGCGCCGAAGCCCTGGCCGCCGTGCTCCGCGAGCACCTGGGCGACCGAAGTGTCGGCCAGCGCGGCGTAGATCGTCACCAGGTTGAGCGCTTCGGGCCGGCCGGCCAGGCCCGCTTCCTCGCTCGGCAGCGGCTCGGGATCGGTCTTGGCCTTCTTGACCTTCTTCATCATCTCGTCGGGATCGTCGGCGAGGTTGACGCGGCTCATGTCGCTGGGGTCCGACTTGCTCATCTTCGCAGCTCCGTCGCGCAACGACATGATCCGCGCCGCCTGCGGCGGGATGATCGGGTCGGGCAGGGTGAAGACCGGCGCGTGCGGCACGCAGAAGTCGTTGTTGAATTTCTGCGCGATGTCGCGGGCGAGCTCGAGGTGCTGCTTCTGGTCCTCGCCGACGGGCACGTGGGTCGCCTGGTAGAGCAGCACGTCGGCCGCCTGCAGCACCGGGTAGGCGAACAGCGCCACGCTCTGGCCTTCGCGGTTCTTGCCGGCCTTGTCCTTCCACTGCGTCATCCGGTTCAGCCAGCCCATCCGCGCGGTGCCGCTCAGGAGCCATTGCAGCTCGGCATGGGCGGGGACCTGGGCCTGGTTGAACAGGATCGAGCGCTCCGGATCGATCCCGCAGGCGACCAGCGCCGCGGCCATCTCGAGCGTCGCCGCCTTCAGCTCGGCCGCGTCGTGCGGCATCGAGATCGCGTGCAGGTCGGCAAGGAAGAACAGGCATTGCCCGCCAGGCGGGAGCGAATCCTGCATCCGCGCCCAGTTGCGGATCGCGCCGAGGTAGTTGCCGAGGTGGAGCGAGCCCGTGGGCTGGATACCGGAAACGACGCGCATGACGGTCACCTGTAAAATCTGGAATTCGTGTAAATGGCGGGGGGCCGATACGCTCAGGCCGGGCGGCGCAGGAGCTGGTCGATCGTGCGGCGGTCGATCGCCCTCAGCGCGAATGCGGCGGCGAGGAACGCCAAGCCGCCCAGCGCCACCAGCGCGGCGACCGAGGCGACGCGCTGTGCGACCGATCCCGAATACCAGTCCGTTCCATAGGGCATCGCATACCACAAAACCGCGCCCATGAAAGCGGCGGCGGCGACGATCCGGGCAATGCGCGACAGCACCAGCGGCGTCAGGCGATAGAAGCCGCGCCGGGCAAGGATGGCGTAAAGCGCGGTGACGTTGCACCAGGCAGAGATCGAGCCCGCGAGCGCCAGGCCAACCACGCCGAGGCGCGGCACCAGCAGGAAGTTGAGGGCCACGTTCACCAGCAGCGACCCGCCCGCGGTATAAACCGGCGTGCGGGTGTCCTTGCGGGCGAAGAAGTTGGGCACCAGCACCTTGACGAGGACATAGGCGGGCAGTCCGATGACCAGTGTCGAGACGACCGCGCCGGTGTTCAGGCTGTCGTCGAGCGTGAAGGCCCCTCCGGTGTAGAAGGCGCGGGTGAAGGCTCCGCCGACGACAAACAGCGCGACTGCGGCGGGTACGGTCAGGAGCAGCGCCAGCTCGACCGCGTTGCTTTGCAGGCGGAACGCCCCGTCGCGATCGTCTTGCGCGAGGTGGCGCGAGAGCGAAGGCAGGATCGCCGTTCCCAGCGCTATGCCGATGATGCCGAGCGGCAGCTGGTTGAGCCGGTCGGCCATGGCGAGGAACGTGTAGGAGCCGTCGGGCAGGGTCGAAAGGAAGAACAAGTCGATGAAGCGGCTGATCTGGTACACGCCCGCGCCCAGCACCGCGGGGAGGATCAGCACGCCGAGCTCGCGTACGCCTTGCGTCAGGCGGGGGCGGCGCAGCGCTACGCGAAACCCTTGCCGCCGCGCCCACCAGCCGAGCCAGAGCATCTGCAGCAGTCCCGACAGGCTGACGGCGATCGCGAGGACGAACCCGGTCTGCCGCCGGACTTCGATCGAATCCGCCTGCGCGGCGCCGTAGACGAGCGCGACGATCATGCACAGGTTGAGCAGGATCGGCGCCGCGGCGGCGGCCGCGAACCGCGAGAGGCTGTTGAGGATCGCGGCGAAGACCGTCGCGAGGCTCATGAAGGCAAGGTAGGGGAAGGCGACGCGCGCCATCAGCACGGCAAGGTCGAACAGCCGTGGGTCTTCCTCGATGCCTTCGTTGGCGAACAGCCCGGCGATCCACGGCATCACCAGCAGGGCGGCGGCCGAAAAGACGATCAACACCGGGATCAGCACCGCCAGGACGTCCTCGGCGAAGCGCCTCGCCTCGCCGACTTCGCCGTCCACTCCCATGCGGCGGTTGAACAGCGGAACGAAGGCCGAAGCGAACGCGCCCTCGGCAAACAGCCGGCGGAAGATGTTGGGCAGCTGGAACGCCAGCTGCCAGGCGTCGCCGACCCCACCCGCGCCGAGCACTCGCGCGAGCAGCATGTCGCGGACGAAGCCGAACACCCGGCTGACCGCGGTCAGGCCGCCGATCGTCCCGACGTTGCGGACGAGACTGCTCACCGGGCGCGTCCCCGATGGACCGGGTTCTTAGGCGTCACCGCCCTCGGCCGGCGCGGCACCCGCCTGTCCTTGCTGGCGCGCCTGCAGCTGCTGGACGTAGATGGCGTTGAAATCGATCGGGTCGAGCACCAGCGGCGCGAAGCCGGCATCGCGGGTGGCGTCGGCGATCACCCGGCGGGCGAACGGGAACAGGAACCGCGGCGCCTCGGCATAGGTGAAGGCGTGCTTCTGCTCGTCGGTCATGTTGCGCATGCCGACGAGGCCGCAATAGGCGAGTTCGACGATATAGGCGGTGCCCTGGCTGGACTTAGCCTTGACCGAGATCTTCAGCTCGACTTCCTGCACTTCGTCGTTGACCGTCCGCGCGGCGATGTTGAATTGCACGTCGAGCTCGGGCGGCTCGTTCCAGCCGAAGCTTTCGGGAGCCTTCGGATTTTCGACCGAAAGGTCCTTCACGTACTGCGTGATGATCCCCGCCACCGGCCCGTCGTCGGCGCCGTTGCCGTTGGGCTGCGGGTTGAGATCGGTGAGGACGTCGCCTTCATCGGCCATTGGTGATGCTCTCTGCTAGGGAAATCGCGGTGAAACCTCGGTTGGCGGGCCGACTAGCAGCCGTGCGGCGGTCCCGCAACGGAAACGGGCGGGACGCAGGCGAATTGCGGCATGGCGCTGCGTTCCGTAGTTGTTCATTTGTAATTCGCCCCTATCTCGGGCACAATCAGGCCCAAGCGGCACGCCAAGTGCTTCTCGGGAAGCAACGGGACAAACTTCGGTGATTTACGAGATCGTCATCCTCGCCATGATCGCAGCCTTCCTGGGCTTGCGACTCTATTCGGTGCTCGGCCGCCGCGCCGAGCATGAGGAAGAGCCGATCCCGAATCGCTTCGATCCGGGCGACGGCGAAGATGCGCTGCGTCCGATCCTGCCGCCGGGGCAGCAGACGCTGCAGGCGCATCGCGACCTGGCCGGCTTCCCGCCCGCGACCGAGCGCGGCCTGCGCGATATCAGCGCCGCCGACCGCCGCTTCGATCTGCTGCCGTTCCTCGAAGGCGCCCGGGCCGCCTATGAAATGATCCTTGAGGCCTTCTGGCGCGGCGACAAGGCGGAACTGAAGCAGCTGTGCGACGATGACGTTTACGCCGGTTTCGCGGCCGCGATCGACGCGCGCGAGGCCGCCGGTGAAACGCTCGACAACCGCCTGATCCGGATCGAGGACACGACAGTCCATTCGGCCACGCTCGACGGCCGGATCGCGCGCATCGCGGTGAGCTTCGTTGCCGACATCGCCTCGGTCACGCGCGACAAGGACGGCAACGTCATCGCCGGTTCGCTCGACGATGCCGTCGAAAGCCGCGACATCTGGACGTTCGCACGCGACGTCAATGCCTCCGGGCCCGACTGGCTGCTCGACGAAACCGACGAGGGCTGACCCGCTAAGATGGCGCGAAGGTGGCCCGGCGCATTCGGCAAGTACTGCGTCGCCCTCGCCACCATGGTCCTGCTCGGGAGCTGCGCCCCGATGCCACCGCCGCCTCCGGCGCCGGTCGCACCCGCCAACGCGCTGCTTGCCGGAGTCGCATCCGGCCCGGCGCTCGCATCGCTCGGAATCCGCACCGCCAAGGCCGCGGCCGCGCTGGCCTCGTTCCGCGAAAGCTGCCCGCAGCTCACGCGCCGGAGCGATACCAGCGGGCTGACCCGGCCGGAGGACTGGCAACCGGCCTGCGACGCCGCCGCCGGGTGGTCCGCCGCCGACGCCGAGCGCTTCTTCGCGACCTGGTTCGAAACCGTGCGCGTGGGCGAGGGCAGCAGCTTCGTGACCGGCTATTACGAGCCCGAGATCGCCGGGCAGCGCACGCGCGCGCCCGGGTTCGAAGTCCCGGTCTATGGCATGCCGCCCGATCTCGTGCGCGCATGGCCGGACGAAATGCCCCCGGAACAGCGCACGGGCAACCCGCCGCTCGGCCGCCATGACGCGGACGGCCGGTTCGTGCCCTATTACGACCGCGCGCAGATCGAGGACGGGGCGCTCGCCGGGAAGGGGCTCGAGATCGCCTGGGCGGCCGACCCGGTCGAATTCTTCTTCCTCCAGGTCCAGGGGTCGGGCCGGCTGCGGGCGCCCGACGGCAGCGTGATCCGGATCGGTTACGCCGGCCAGAACGGGCGCGGCTACACCGGCATCGGCAGCGTTATGCGCGAGCGCGGGCTGCTCGGCGACGGGCCGGCCCAGTATGCCGCCTCGATGCAGGGGATCATGCAGTACCTGCGCGAGCACCCCGCCGAAGGCCGCGAGCTGATGCGGTTGAACCAGAGCTGGGTGTTCTTCCGCGAGCTGACCGGGGCCAATGACCTTGGGGGTCCGCTCGGCGCGCTGGGGGTGCCCGTGCGGGGCGAGGCGTCGGTGGCGGCCGATCCCAATTTCGTGCCGCTCGGCGCGCCGGTATTCCTGGCGGCCGGGCGCGAAGAGCTCGACGGCCTGTGGGTGGCGCAGGACACCGGCGGCGCGATCAAGGGCGCCAACCGCTTCGACAGCTTCTGGGGCGCGGGCGAGCGGGCGCGCGAAATCGCCGGCGGGATGAGCGCGCGGGGCGAGGCCCTGCTGCTCGTGCCCAAGGGCACGCTCGAGCGCCTCGGCGCACGATGAAACCCCCGCGCGGGCTGAGCGCCGGCGAAGCCGCCGCCTGGGCGCGCGTCGCGGCCACGGTCAAGCCGCTCCGTCCTGTGCCTCCCCCATCGGGGGAGGGGGACCACCCGGAAGCGAAGCTCAGCCGAAGACTGAACGATGGTGGAGGGGCACCCGCGGCCACTCCCGCCGCCGGGAAGAAGTACACCCCGCGCGTGCCCCTCCACCCCCGGCCTGCGGCCGGCGGTCCCCCTCCCCGTGCCGGGGAGGAAACTCCGCTCACCGGCCTCGATTCCACCTGGGAACGCAAGCTCGGCAAGGGAACCCTTGTGCCCGATTTCACGCTCGACCTGCACGGGCACTCGCTCGCCGCGGCGCACGCCCGGCTCGACAGCGGCCTGGCGCAGGCAAGAGCGCTGGGCGCGCGCGTGGTGCTGGTGATCACGGGCAGGCCGCGCCCGGCGGAAGCGGCCGACCGCGGCGAGCGGCGCGGGGCGATCCGCGCGCATGTCCTCGACTGGCTCGCCAGCGGGCCGCATGCCCGCTCGATCGTCGCCATACGACAAGCGCACCGCCGCCATGGCGGCGACGGTGCGCTCTATCTGGTCCTCAGGCGGGTTCGCTGAGGACGCTGGTGGCCTCCTAGCGATTCAGGTCGAAGCGGTCGGCGTTCATCACCTTGGTCCAGGCCCTGGCGAAGTCGGCCGCGAACTTCTCGCCCGCGTCGGCCGAGGCGTAGACTTCCGCCAGCGCGCGCAGCTGTGAGTTGGCGCCGAACACCAGGTCGGTGCGCGTCGCGGTCCACTTCGGCTGATCGGTCGCCCTGTCCGAGCCGACGAAGACCTCGTCGGCCTTGTCGTCGACCTGCTTCCACGCCGTGCCCATGTCGAGCAGGTTGACGAAGAAGTCGTTGGTCAGCTGGCCGACACGGGTTGTGAGCACGCCGTGCTTCGAGTTGCCGGCATTGGCGCCGAGCACGCGCAGGCCGCCGACCAGCACGGCCATCTCCGGCGCGCTCAGGCCGAGCAGCGACGCGCGGTCGATCAGCAGCTCCTCGGTCGGCACGCTGTAGCGAACCTGCAGGTAATTGCGGAAGCCGTCGGCCTTGGGCTCGAGCACTTCGAAGCTTTCGAAGTCGGTCTGCTCCTCGGTCGCGTCGCCGCGGCCGCCGGTGAACGGCACGGTCACGCTGTAGCCGGCGTCCCTGGCGGCCTTCTCGACCGCCGCGCTGCCGCCCAGCACGATCGCGTCGGCGAGCGAGATCGGGCCGCGCAGCTCGTCGAGCTTGGCGAGCACCTTCTGCAACTCGGCCGGGTCGTTGACCGCCCAGTTGCGCAGCTGCTCGAAACGGATGCGCGCCCCGTTGGCGCCGCCACGGTGGTCGGACTTGCGATAGGTCGATGCGGAGGCCCAGGCCGCCTTGACCAGCTCGCTGACCGTCAGCCCGCTGGCGAGGATCTTCGCCTTCAAGTCGGCCACTTCGGCGTCGCTCGGCTTGTAGCCGACGGGAATCGGATCCTGCCAGATCAGGTCCTCGGCCGGGACTTCAGGGCCGAAGTAGCGTGCCTTGGGGCCCATGTCGCGGTGGGTCAGTTTGAACCACGTGCGGGCGAAGGCGTCGGCGAAGGCCTGCGGGTCGGCGCGGAACTTCTCCGAGATCTTGCGGTATTCGGGGTCCATCTTGAACGCCAGGTCCGCGGTGGTCATGATCGTCGGGACCTTCTTGCCCGGCGTGTGCGCCGCCGGCGCCAGGTCTTCCGGCTTCTGGCCCACCGGCTGCCACTGCTTGGCGCCGGCCGGGCTCTTCACCAGCTCGTATTCGTAGTCGAGCAGCATGTGGAAATAGCCGGTTTCGGTGTTCCACCGGCTCGGCGTCGGCGTCCACGGCCCTTCGAGCCCGCTGGTGATGGTGTCGTCGCCCATCCCGCTCCCGTGCCCGCTCTGCCAGCCGAGGCCCTGCTGGGCGATGTCGGCGCCTTCGGGCTCGCGGCCGACTTTCGACGCGTCGCCCGCGCCGTGGCACTTGCCGAAGGTATGGCCGCCGGCGGTCAACGCGACGGTCTCTTCGTCGTTCATCGCCATGCGGGCGAAAGTCATGCGGATGTCGCGCGCCGAGGCCCACGGATCGGGGCTGCCGTCGGGGCCTTCCGGGTTGACGTAGATCAGGCCCATCTGCACCGCGGCGAGCGGGTCCTCGAACGCCTTGCCCTCGACGATGCGGGTCTTGGCCCCCTGGCCGACCCAGTTCTCCTCGGTGCCCCAGTAGATGTCGTGCTCGGGTTCGTAGACGTCCTTGCGGCCGCCGCCGAAGCCGAAGGTCGGCCCGCCCATCGATTCGATGGCGACGTTGCCGGCAAGGATCAGCAGGTCGGCCCACGAAATGTTGCGGCCGTACTTCCGCTTGATCGGCCACAGCAGGCGCCGCGCCTTGTCGAGGTTGGCGTTGTCCGGCCACGAGTTGAGCGGGGCGAAACGCTGCTGGCCGGAATTGGCGCCGCCGCGCCCGTCGCCGGTGCGGTAGGTGCCGGCGGCGTGCCAGGCCATGCGGATGAAGAACGGGCCGTAGTGCCCGTAGTCGGCCGGCCACCACGGCTGGCTGTCGGTCATCAGCGCGATGAGGTCGCGCTTGACCGCGTTATAGTCGAGCGCGTTGAACGCCTCGGCATAGTCGAAGTCGTCGCCGTAGGGATCGCCGCTGGCGCCATGCTGCGGGAGGATTTCGAGGCTGAGCTGGTTCGGCCACCAGTCGCGGTTGGTGCGGCCGAGCAGCGAGCGCAGCGCCGCGCCTTGTTCCATCGGGCTGCCGCTGAGCGGATCGCCGCCAGTCTTCATGTCCATCTCGTCTCTCCTCTTGCCTGTCGCCGCTGCGGGCGACTCTGCCACTAGCCTATTGCAACTTGCACCCTATCAAGCGGCGGGGGGAGGGCTAAACGAGATACTCCGATAAGGTTGAGCGAATAAATCAATCAGCGGCGATCAAGCGACTCAGTCGATTACCGGACGTCCCAAACCAGCGTTCGTCATTCCCGCGAATGCGGGGATGACGAGCGAAGGAAGGGGGTAGAGGGTTTCAGGCCGCCTCGGCGATATCCTCGGCCGGCTCGTGGCGGATCAGGTAGTCGAAGGCGGACAGCGCCGCCTTCGAGCCTTCGCCCATGGCGATGACGATCTGCTTGTAAGGCACCGTGGTCACATCGCCCGCGGCGAACACGCCGGGCAGGTTGGTCGCCGCCTTGTGGTCGATCTCGATCTCGCCGTGGCGCGAGAGCGCGAGGCCCGAATCCTGCAGCCACTCGGTATTGGGCACGAGGCCGATCTGGACGAACACGCCCTCCAGCTCGACCCGGTGCTCCTCGCCCGAATGGCGTCCGCGCCAGACGAGGCCGTTGACGCGATTGCCGTCGCCGGTGATCTCGGTGGTCTCGGCCGAGACGATCACTTCGACGTTGTTCAGCGAGAACAGCTTGTCCTGCAGCACCCGGTCGGCGCGCAGCGCATCGGCGTATTCGACCAGCGTCACGTGGCCGACGATGTTGGCAAGGTCGATCGCCGCCTCGACGCCCGAGTTGCCGCCGCCGATCACGGCGACGCGCTTGCCCTTGAACAGCGGCCCGTCGCAGTGGGGACAGTAGGCGACGCCCTTGTTGCGGTAGTCGTCCTCGCCCGGCACGCCGAGCTGGCGCCAGCGCGCGCCGGTGGCGAGGATCACGCTGCGCGCCTTGAGCGAGGCGCCGCCCGCGAACCGCACTTCGTGCAGGCCGCCCGGCACTTTCGCCGGGACCAGCCCGCTCGCGGCCTGCAGCGTCATCACGTCGACATCGTATTCGCCGACGTGCGCTTCGAGCTGCGCGGCGAGCTTCGGGCCTTCGGTGTAGGGCACCGAGATGAAGTTCTCGATCCCCAGGGTGTCGAGCACCTGGCCGCCGAACCGTTCGGTGGCGATGCCGGTCGAAAAGCCCTTGCGCGCGGCGTAGATCGCCGCCGCCGCGCCCGCCGGGCCGCCGCCGACGATGAGCACCTCGAACGGGGCCTTGCCGGCGAGCTTCTCGGCTGCCCTGGCACCGGCATTGCTGTCGAGCCTGGCGAGGATTTCCTCGACGCCCATCTTGCCGCTGGCCCACATTTCGCCGTCGAGGAACACCGCCGGCACCGCCAGCACGCCGCGTTGCTCGACTTCGTCCTTGAACGTCCCGCCCTCGATCAGCGTGGCGGAAACGCCGGGATTGTTCAGCGCCATCAGCGCCAGCGCCTGCACCACGTCGGGGCAGTTGTGGCATGAGAGCGAGAAGTACATCTCGAAGTGGTGGCTGCCCTCGAGTTCGCGGACCTGCGCCAGCACGTCGTCGGAAACCTTCGGCGGATGACCGCCGGCCCACAGCAGCGCCAGCACGAGGCTGGTGAACTCGTGCCCCATCGGCAGCCCGGCGAATTCGACCGCGGCCGAATGGTCCGAAGCGCGGCGGATGACGAAGCTGGGCTTGCGGGCAGAGGCGCCGTCGAAGCGCGCGGTCACCATCTCGTGCAGCGCGGCGATTTCCTCGAGCAGCGCGCGCGTCTCGGCCGACTTCGCGTCGTCGCCGAGCGTCGCGACGAGCTCGACCGGCTCGCGCAGCATGGCGAGGTATTGCTTGAGCTGCTGGGTCAGGTTCGCATCGAGCATCGTTTTCTCCAATTCCTCCCCGGCACGGGGAGGGGGACCATCCGAAGGATGGTGGTGGGGACTCGCGACAGGCGCACCGCCAGACCGGAAGTCCCCTCCGTCAGCCGCCATTGGCGGCCGCCACCTCCCCGTTTCGGGGAGGGAAGTCTGTGGTCCCGGGGCGGATCTGGGGGGAGGGAGGGTTACCCGCCCCGGGAGCCACGCTGCGCCCGCGTTGCCGCGGACCGCAGGATCAGAGCTTGCCGACGAGGTCGAGCGAGGGAGCGAGCGTCGCTTCGCCCTCTTCCCACGCCGCCGGGCACACCTCGCCCGGATGGGCGCGGACGTACTGGGCGGCGCGGATCTTGCGCACCAGCTCGTTGGCATTGCGGCCGACGCCTTCGCAGGTGATCTCCATGATCTGGATCACGCCGTCGGGATCGACCACGAAAGTCGCGCGGTCGGCCAGGCCGGCCCCTTCGCGCAGCACGCCGAAGTTGTTCGCCAGGGTGTGCGTCTGGTCGCCGAGGAAGGCGTACTCCAGCTTGCCGATCTTCTCGCTGGTGTCGTGCCAGGCCTTGTGGCTGAAATGGGTATCGGTGCTGACCGCATAGACCTCGACGCCGAGCTTCTGCAGCATGTCGTAGTGCTCGCCGAGGTCTTCGAGCTCGGTCGGGCAGACGAAGGTGAAATCGGCCGGGTAGAAGAAGAACACCGCCCACTTGCCGTCGATGTCCTTCTCGGTGACGTCGAAGAAGTTCTCGCCCGCCTTGAACGCGGTCGCCTTGAACGGCTTTACGGTGCTGCCGATGATACCCATGCGTTTAGTCTCCGTGTGAAGGGGTTGGTGATTTCGCAGGTGCGAGATAGGGATTGTTGCGGCGCAGTAAACCCGGCAATTCCGATTGGTTCAATCGGATTGCTCGATCAGCGGGATGAACGGTCTGAGGCGGCTTGCCGCCGCCGTGATTGACCTTGCGCAACGGCTGCAATCTAGCCACTGTTCCGGCTTCCCGGGGGGGCTTGCCATGACCGCACCTGCCATCGTTACCGCTCCCGGCACCGTCCGCAGGTTCAGGCCATCCTTCTTCTTCTGGATGACCCTGGTCATGGGCCTGTTCGTCTTCGGCGGGTTCGGCATGACTTACCTGCTGCCGATGAGCAGGGGTGCGTTCCCGCCTGCCCCGCCGATCGTCCACCTGCACGGGCTGATATTCTTCTCGTGGATGATCCTGCTGCTGGTCCAGGCCGGGCTGGTCGGCGCCGGGAACGTCAGGCTGCACCGCAGTCTCGGAACCTGGGGCATCGCGCACGCCACCGCCGTTATTTACACCGGGATCCTGCTCCAGCTGATCGCGACCAGGCGAGCCATGGACAAGGGCTTCGCCCCGGGGACGGACGGACTCTACCTGGGCCTGTGTGCCTTCTTCGGCTTTTCCCTCATGTTCATCCTGGCCATCCGCAACACGCGCCGGCCGGAGATTCACAAGCGGATGATCCTGTTCGCCATGCTCCCGCTGCTGCCCCCGGGAGTGAACAGGTTCTGGTCCAAGGGACTTGGCCTCGTCGACGCCATTCCGGTGGTCCCACTCTATCTCACCCTATGGTCGATGGCGCTGGCGATCCTGGTCCACGAATGGCGCCGCACGGGCCGGCTCAGCCGCTATTCGCTATTCGGCGCGGGCTGGATTTTCGTCGAGGGCGCGATGCACAAAGTAGTGGTCCACTCGCCACCCTTCGACCATCTCGCGGCGATCATTCTCGGCCTGGTCCACTACCGCTAGCCGCACTGCGCCCGGTGCAGCATCCTGTGGTCGGCGAGCACCAGCGCCATCATCGCCGCGACCACCGGGGTGCCGCGGATGCCGACGCAGGGATCGTGCCGCCCCTTGGTGGCAAGCTCGGTCGCTTCCCCCTCGCGCGTCACCGTTTCCTGCGGGATCAGGATCGAGCTGGTCGGCTTGAACGCCACGCGCACGATCACCGGCTGCCCGGTCGAGATGCCCCCGGCGATGCCGCCCGCGCGGTTGGCGAGGAACTCGGGCGTGCCGTTTGCGCCCGGGCGCATCGGGTCGGCGTTCTCCTCGCCGCGCAGGCGCGCGGCGGCGAAGCCCTCGCCGATCTCGACCGCCTTGACCGCATTGATGCCCATCATCGCGCTCGCGAGGTCTGCGTCGAGCTTGGCGTAGATCGGCGCGCCCCATCCGGCGGGCACGCCGGTGGCGACGCATTCGACCACCGCGCCGAGCGAAGAGCCCGCAAGCCGCGCCTCGTCGACTTGGCGTTCCCACCGCTGGGCCGCCGCGGCGTCGGGGCAGAAGAACGGGTTCCTGCCGATTTCTTCGGCATCGAACGCCGCGCGGTCGATCGCATCGCCGCCGATTTCGCAGACGTAGGCGATGATCGTCACTTCGGGGATCACCAGCCGCGCGACCGCGCCCGCCGCAACTCGCGCCGCGGTCTCGCGCGCCGAGCTGCGCCCGCCGCCGCGATAGTCGCGCAAGCCGTACTTGGCGTCATAGGCGTAATCGGCGTGGCCGGGGCGATAGGCCTTGGCGACCTCGGAGTAATCCTTGCTGCGCTGGTCGACGTTCTCGATCATCAGCGAAATCGGCGTGCCGGTGGTCCGGCCTTCGAACGTGCCCGAAAGGATGCGGACCCGGTCCGGCTCCTGGCGCTGGGTGGTGAACTTGCTCGTCCCCGGTCGCCGCGCGTCGAGGAACGGCTGGATCGCGCCTTCGTCCAACTCCAGCCCCGGCGGGCACCCGTCGACCACGGCGCCGAGCGCCGGCCCGTGGCTCTCGCCCCAGGTGGTATAGCGAAAAACGCGGCCGAAGGTGTTCCAGCTCATGGGCTCGGGCTATTGTCGCAATTGACCAATCCTGTCCACTTTCCTTCGTCATTGCGAGGAGCGAAGCGACGAAGCAATCCAGGGCGTTGCGCGCATGGCCCTGGATTGCCGCGCGACCTGCGGTCGCTCGCAATGACGAGTCAGGGATGATTTTCCTACATGGCTTCGATTTGCCATGCGATGCGTATGGCACCCGCTCCGCAATCGCTGTCTCACGATCGGTTCGCGCGCGGCGGCGATGCCGTGCAAGGTGACGCCTTCGGGCCGAGGGCAGAAATTTCCCCTTGGACAGTGTCACATGTGTCACCCCCCGGCGATCTCCACGGTGGATGCCTGCCGATTGGCCCTAGCCAAAGCCCCCGCAAGTCGGCAGGAACAAAACATGATTGCGAAGCTCTCCGGCAGGCTCGACGAAACCGGCGCGGACTGGGCGGTGATCGACGTCGCGGGCGTCGGCTATCTCGTCCACTGCTCGTCGAAGACGCTCGCCGCGCTGGGCGAGGGGGGCGAGGCCTGCACGGTCTTCACCGACTTGCAGGTGAGCGAGAACGACCTGCGCCTCTTGGGCTTCGCCACTGCCGAGGAGCGCGACTGGTTCCGCCTGCTGACGCAAGTGCAGGGCGTCGGCAGCAAGCTGGCGCTGGCGATCCTCTCGGCGCTCTCGCCGCAAGAGCTGCAAGCCGCCTGCGCCGGCGCCGACGCCGCGATGGTCTCCCGCGCGCAAGGAGTGGGGCCGAAGCTGGCGGGCCGGATCGTCAACGAATTGAAGGACAGGGCCGGAGCGCTGCCCGGCGGCGGCATTGCGGTTCCCGCGCCGGTCGGCACCGCCAGCGCCGACGCCGTCTCGGCCCTGCAGAACCTCGGCTTCAAGCCCGCCGTGGCCGCCAGCGCCGTCGCCCACGCGCAGGCGGAACTCGGCGAGGGAGCGGAGTTGAACGACCTCGTGCGCGTCGCGCTGAAGAGGGCGGCGGGGTGAAGCCCGTTATCCCTCCATCAGATCAGGACCGTTTCCTGCGTGATCTCGAGACTCAGGTTCTTCGGACGTCGGTTTTTATCGAACGAAGGGAAGCTGACTGGTCATTTGCGTTCGGACCGGAGTTCGTAGTCGGAGTGGGAGCGATGTGGCGGCTAGTCGCCGCTGCTTATGTTTGTGTGACGAGCGAAGATGATGGTCATCAGTTCGGCCTTCCCTCTCCCGTCGATGCGGCCGCCACGGCGAACGAGTTGCTCCTTGGGAAGGCGGTGGAAGCCGTCCAAGTTGACTTCCGCACGGGTGATGTGAGGTTTCAATTTCAAGGGCCTTTGAGCCTGGAGATTGTCACGACTTCGAGTGGCTACGAGAGTTGGCAAATGTGGCGCTCTCACGAGTTTTTCGCGGTCGGTGCGAGCGGGGGATTGCGTTGACCGATAACCCCGCCCTCACCCCCCAGCGCCAGCCGGAGGACCCGGACGCCGCCTTGCGCCCCAAGAGCCTCGGCGAATTCGTCGGGCAGGAGGCGGCGCGGGAGAACTTGCGGGTGTTCATCGAGGCCGCGCGCGGGCGCGGGGAGGCGATGGACCATGTGCTGTTCTTCGGACCCCCCGGGCTCGGCAAGACCACGCTGGCGCAGATCGTCGCGCGCGAAATGGGCGTGGGCTTTCGCGCCACGTCAGGCCCGGTGATCGGCAAGACCGGCGACCTCGCCGCCCTCCTCACCAACCTCGAGCCGCACGACGTGCTGTTCATCGACGAGATCCACCGGCTCAATCCGGTGGTCGAGGAAGTGCTCTACCCGGCGATGGAGGACCGCGCGCTCGACCTGATCATCGGCGAGGGGCCAAGCGCGCGCAGCGTGCGGATCGACCTGCCGCCGTTCACGCTGATCGGCGCGACAACCCGGCAAGGCCTGTTGACCACGCCGTTGCGCGACCGCTTCGGCATTCCGGTGCGGCTCAATTTCTACACCGTCGAAGAGCTCGAGCGGGTCGTCCATCGCGGCTCCCGGTTGCTCGGCATCGAAGTCGATCCCGCGGGCGCGCGCGAGATCGCCCGCCGTTCGCGCGGCACTCCGCGCGTGGCGGGGCGGCTGCTCAGGCGCGTGCGTGACTTCGCCCACGTCGGCGGAAGCGATGTGGTGACGGCCGAAGTGGCCGACGCGGCGCTGACCAAGCTCGAAGTGGACACGCTCGGCCTCGATGCGATGGACCGGCGCTACCTGACCATGATCGCGGATATCTACAAGGGCGGCCCGGTCGGGGTCGAAACGCTCGCCGCGGGGCTTGCCGAGCCGCGCGACACGATCGAGGACGTGATCGAGCCGTTCCTGATCCAGCTCGGCCTCGTCGCCCGCACCGCGCGCGGGCGCTGCCTCAACGACGGCGGCTGGCGGCACCTCGGCATGAGCCCGCCGGCGGGCTCGCAGACCGGCCTGTTCGACCCGTCCGACGGCGGCAAGTGAGCCCGGCAAGCGCCCGAAACCCTTAACGAAGTCTTCGCAAACGGGCGGGCTTCGGTTCCATAGTGGGACAAAGCGGGTCGGCGCAGCGATTGGCGGCCTGAAAAGTCGCTCCGACGCCCCCGAATCTTGGTTAATCCGATTGCCGCGCCGGCTTTTTGGGCAGTTCTTGGGCCGAACGGGGCTAGCCGTGCCGGCCATTTCGGGTCGGTCAGGCGAATCCCGTCGAAGCTGAGAGAAAGACCATGTCGGTACGAACGGCCCTGGCGAAACTGTCCGCGGTGGCGGCTGGCGGCGCGCTAGCCACCGGCGGCGCGGTGCACGTTGCCGAAGCCCCGGCGGCAGGCATGTCGACCTACAAGGGGGCGAAATACGTCAAGGCCGCGCCGCCGGTCAAATACATCAAGCCGGCCAAGCGGATGATCCCGCGCAAGGTCAAGCGCATCCGCCGCATCATCACGCTCGAATGCGAAGCGCCCAGGCAACTGGTCGAGCGCAACGGCGAGAAGGTCTGCGTCGAAGAACAGCAGATGGCGATGATCCCGGTGCCGGTGCCGCTTCCGCCGCAGGGCGGCTTTGTCGGCAGCAGCGGGGGCGGCACGCCGATCGTGATCGGCGGATCGAGCGGCTTCGCCGGCTCGAGCGGCTTCTTCGGCGGTTTCTTCGGCGGCAGCAGCGGCGGCGCGCGGGTCGACATCAGCTCGACCACGACCACGTCGGGCAGCTCGAGCGGTTCGAGTTCGGGCAGCTCGAGCAGCGGCGGCGATATCAACATCGATATCGACATCGACAACAGCTCGACCGGCAGCTCGACCTCGACCTCGACGGGCGGCAGCTCCACTTCGACCTCGACCGGCGGCAGCTCGACTTCGACCAGCACCGGCGGGATCACCAGCACCACGACTTCGAGCTCGGGCAACGTCACCAGCACGTCGTCGTCGTCGGGCAACGTTTCGAGCTCCAGCTCGGGCAACGTTTCGTCCAGCTCGTCGACCTCCAGCTCGACCTCGGGCAACGTCTCGACCAGCTCGTCGACGAGCAGCTCGACCTCGGGGAACATCACCTCGAGCACGTCGAGCTCGACCAGCGGCAGCTCGTCGACCAGCGGTTCGAGCTCGACCAGCGGCAGCTCGTCCACCAGCGGTTCGACCAGCGGCTGCTACAAGTGCGGCCATGGTTCGAGCGGCAGCACCGGTTCGAGCAGCGGTTCGAGCACTGGCACGAGCACCAGCTCGGGCACGCAGGTCCCGGCCCCGCCGATGACCTTGCTGTTCGGCGCCGGCGCGGCCGTGGTGTTCTCCCGCCGCAAGAAGAAAAAAGCCGCCAGTTCGGTCGCCTGATCGCCTACGCGATGAGGCGAAACGGGGGGGAGGGCGGTCCTAGTGGCCGCCCTTTTTCCGTTTCAGGCGGCGAGCTTCCTCAGCACGTACTGCAGGATGCCGCCGTTGAGGTAGTATTCCATCTCGTTGGCGGTATCGATCCGGCACGTGGCGGTGAAGCTGAAGCCCGTGCCGTCGGGCCGGGTGACCTCGACCTCGACGTCCTGGCCGGGCGCCAGACCTGCGAGGCCGCGGATGGTGAAGGCATCGTCGCCGGTGAGGCCGAGGGTGGCGCGGCTGTCGCCGTCCCTGAACTGCAGCGGCAGCACGCCCATGCCGACGAGGTTCGAGCGGTGGATGCGCTCGTAGCTTTCGACGATCACCGCGCGCACGCCCAGCAGGTTGGTGCCCTTGGCCGCCCAGTCGCGGCTCGAGCCGGTGCCGTATTCCTTGCCGGCGATGACCACCAGCGGCGTGCCGTCGGCCTTGAACTTCATCGCCGCGTCGTAGATCGGCATGACTTCGCCGCGGTAGCGGCTCATGCCGCCTTCGACGCCGGGGACCATTTCGTTCTTGATGCGGATGTTGGCGAAGGTGCCGCGCATCATCACTTCGTGGTTGCCGCGGCGGCTGCCGTAGGAATTGAAATCGGCCCGCGCGACCTGGTGGCCCAGCAGGTACTGGCCCGCCGGGCTGTCGGCCTTGATCGAGCCGGCCGGGCTGATGTGGTCGGTCGTCACCGAATCGCCGAGGATCGCCAGCGGCTTGGCATCGACGATGTCGGTGACCGGCGCCGGCTCCATGCCCATGCCCTCGAAGTAGGGCGGATTGGCGATATAGGTCGACCCGGCGCGCCACTGGTAGGTGTCCGAGCCGGCGACGTCGATCGCCTGCCAGTGCGCGTCGCCCTTGTAGACGTCGGCATAGCGGGCTTCGAACATCGTGCGGTCGATGTTGGCGGCGCGAAGCGAAGCGATCTCGTCGTTCGAGGGCCAGATGTCCTTGAGGAAAACGTCCGTGCCATCGCTGCCGGTGCCGATCGGCGTTGAAACAATGTCCTCGGTGACGGTGCCCTTGAGCGCATAGGCGACCACCAGCGGCGGGCTGGCGAGGAAGTTCGCCCGCACGTCGGGGCTGACGCGGCCTTCGAAGTTGCGGTTGCCCGACAGGACCGAGGCGGCGACGATGTCGTTGCCGTTGATCGCCTTGCTGATCGGCTCGGCCAGCGGGCCCGAATTGCCGATGCAGGTGGTGCAGCCATAGCCGACCAGGTCGAAGCCGATCGCGTCGAGATCGGCCTGCAGGCCGGACTTGACGAGGTAATCGGTGACCACTTGCGAGCCCGGAGCGAGGCTGGTCTTGACCCACGGCTTGGGCTTGAGGCCTTTCGCGTGCGCCTTCCTGGCGACGAGCCCGGCGGCGATCATGACGTCGGGGTTCGACGTGTTGGTGCAGCTGGTGATCGCCGCGATGACCACGTCGCCGTCGCCGATGTCGTGCTCCGCGCCCTCGACCGCGCAGCGCCTCGCCGCGGACTTGCCGTAGAGGCTCTTGAGCTCGCCGTTGAACAGGTCGTCGACATCGGGCAGCGCGACCTTGTCCTGCGGCCGTTTCGGCCCGGCGAGCGAGGGGACGACGCTGGCGAGGTCGAGTTCGAGCGTGTCGGTGAAGATCGGATCGGGCGCCTTGGGGTCGAGCCAGAAGCCCTGTTCCTTGGCGTAGGCCTCGACCAGCGCGATCTGGGCTTCCTCGCGCCCGGTCAGCCGCAGGTACTCGAGCGTCTTGTCGTCGATCCCGAAGAAGCCGCACGTGGCGCCGTATTCGGGCGCCATGTTGGCCAGCGTCGCTCGGTCGGCCAGGCTGAGCGAGGCGAGCCCGGGCCCGAAGTATTCGACGAAGCGGCCGACCACGCCCTTGGCGCGCAGCATCTGGGTGCAGGTCAGCACCAGGTCGGTCGCGGTTACGCCTTCGTTGAGCTTGCCGGTCATCTTGAAGCCGACGACTTCGGGGATGAGCATCGAGACCGGCTGGCCGAGCATTGCCGCCTCGGCCTCGATCCCGCCGACGCCCCAGCCGAGCACGCCGAGGCCGTTGATCATCGTCGTGTGGCTGTCGGTGCCGACGCAAGTGTCGGGATAGGCGACCGTCGCGCCGCTCTCGTCCTGGCTGGTCCAGACGCATTGGGCGATATGCTCGAGGTTGACCTGGTGGCAGATGCCGGTGCCCGGGGGCACGGCCTTGAAGTTGTCGAGGCTCTTCGAGCCCCACTTGAGGAAGTCGTAGCGCTCGGCATTGCGCTGGTATTCGAGCTCGACGTTCTTTTCGAACGCCTTCGGGTGGCCGAACTCGTCGACCATCACCGAGTGGTCGATCACGAGGTGGACCGGGACCAGCGGGTTGATCTTGGAAGTATCGCCGCCGAGCTTGGCGATCGCGTCGCGCATGGCGGCGAGGTCGACCACGCAGGGCACGCCGGTGAAATCCTGCATCAGCACGCGCGCCGGGCGGTACTGGATTTCCTGGCCCGTCACCGGGTTCTTCTGCCAGTCGGCGATGGCCTGGATGTCGCCCACGGACACGGTGAACCCGGCATCCTCGAACCGCAGCAGGTTTTCGAGCAGGACCTTCATGCTGAACGGCAGGCGGGACACGTCGCCGATCTTCGCGGCGGCCTTCTTCAGCGAGTAGTAGGCATAGGTCTTGCCGCCGACTTGCATCGAGCTGCGGGTATCGAGCGAGTTCTTGCCGACCTGGGTCATCGCTGGGCAATTCCTTCCTGTTTCGGATCCGGCCTGCAGGAGTCGCGAATGCGGCGGGGAGGGGCCGGATTTTGCCGGGCACCTGCGCGTTCCGTGGCGCAAAATCAAGGGTCACGGGATTGGAAGCGGGCTGGCGGCGCGCTAGGGCCGAAACCCGAGGAGGAGCCTTGTCATGCCGCTAGGGCCGCCAGGCCGTTCGAACGAGCCGATCCACGTCGTGCAGATGGCGCTCGCGCTGGTCCTCGCGGCTTTCGCGGGCGGCGCGCTCGGGTTGGTGTGGGACAAGCTCAGTTCCGACGCCAAGCCGGAGGAAACCCTTGCCACGGCCAGCGACTAGGCGGCGCTCTGCTCGGGCCGCTTGCGCGGGGCCGCGATCCAGCAGGCGACGACAATCAGCGCCGCACCGGCCAGCGTCGGCAGCGTCAGCGGCTCGCGGAAGAACAGCCAGCCGAACAGCCCGGCCCACAGGAATCCCGAATATTCGAGCGGAACCAGCGCCTGTGCTTCCGCCCGGGCATAGGCCCAGGCGAAGATCATCGCGCCCGACACCGAAAGGACGGCGGACGCGGTGATTCCCGCCATCGCGCTCTCGGCGGGCACGGCGAAGAACCACGGGGCGAACAAGGCGAGCGTGAGCGCGACGACCGCATTCTGGAACGTGGCGACCTCCGCCGGCCTCGCCAGCAGTGCCTGCTGCCGCTGCAGGACCAGGTTCCAGGCGTAGAGCAGCGAAGACGTGAGAATCGCGGCGATGCCCCAGGCCGTATCGGCCCCGCCATTGCCGCTTTCCATGCGCGCGCCGGCAATCAGCGCCACTCCGACCAGGCCCAGCAGAGATGCGGCGATCGCTTCCCTTGCGATCCGTTCCCCCAGCAGGATCGCGGCCAGGTAGAGCGCGACCAGCGGGGCGGTGAACGACAGCGCGATCGCCTCGGCCAGCGGAAGGCGAGTGATGCCCCAGAAGAACGTGAAGGCCATCCCGGCGCCCACCAGCCCGCGCAGCACGTGCAGCTTCAGCGCCCTGCTTCCGGGCCATCCCCGGCCGGCGGCGAGCCACAGCGGCGCGGCGATGACGATCCCGATCAGGCTGCGCACCAGCAGCGCGCTGAAAGTGCCCGCGGCGAGCGAGGCACCCTTCATCAGCGCGTCCATCAGCGACAGCAGGCCGACTCCGGCAAGGGTCGCGGCGAACGGCAGCAAGGGGTTGGCGTGGCGCATTTCCAGGGCGCATTTACGCCAATGCGCCGCCCGGGCAATGGCTCCGGCTGCGATCACCGGCACAGGCGATTCAGCCTCCAGACAGGCGCGACGGTTGATGATTCCTCGCAAAAGGGGCAAAATCACCGGCGGCGCGAAGGTGGCACTGCCCCGCGACCAACAGGGCAACGATGATGACTATCCGCTCTCGTTTCTATCCTCGCACGGCGATTGCCGTGCTGGCATTGGCGGTTCCGGCCGCCGCGCAGCCTGCCGCGCCCGAGGAGGAACTGTTCGACAAGGTCCTGCCCGAAAAGGTGCTTGAGGAGGACGCGGTCGAAGTCGTCTCGACCCCGCTCTTCCCGCCGACGTCCGAGGCGCAACCCCTCTTTCCGGCCGCGCAGCAATGGACCGTGGGCGATGCGCAGCAGCTCCTCGCGGCGATCGAAGCGATCGACGCCGAAGGTCTCGACCCGCGCGATTACCGGCCCGAGCCGCTGCGCCAGGCGATCGCTTTCGGCCCGGGGCCGGAGCTCGACCAGCTGGCCGGCGAAACCCTCGCCTGGCTGGTCGAGGACTTGCGCGACGGCCGCACGCCGATGGAAGCGCGCAAGCAGTGGTTCGTGGTCGATCCGGATCCCGACCTCCTGCCGACGGGCGAAATCATCGCCAAGGCGCTCGCCAGCCACGACATCGCCGGCACGCTTGCCGCGCTCGAGCCGACACATCCGGATTTTGCCGCGCTCAAGGCCGAGCTGGCGAAGACGCCGCAGCCGGACGTCAAGCGCCAGGCGATCATTCGCGCCAACATGGACCGCTGGCGCTGGCTCGCGCGCGACCTGGGCGGGCAGTACCTGATCACCAACGTGCCCGAGTTCCAGCTTCGCCTGACCGTGAACGACCGGATTATCCGCACTTACAGGACCATCGTCGGCAAGCCGGGCCGCACCGCGACCCCGCAGCTCGCCGAAACGGTCGAAGGCGTGATCTTCAACCCGACCTGGACGGTGCCGCAATCGATCGTCAGGGGCGAGGGGCTCGGCGCCAAGGTGCTGGCCAACCCGGCCTGGGCGCGGGCCGCCGGGTACAAGGCGACCAAGGGCGGCGACGGCTCCGTCAGCGTCGTCCAGCAACCCGGTCCGGGCAATTCGCTCGGCATGATGAAGCTCGACATGCCCAACCCGCATGCGATCTTCCTGCACGACACGCCGAGCCGCAGCCTGTTCAATGCCGAGAACCGCGCGCTCAGCCACGGCTGCATCCGCACGGAGCGGGCTCTCGAGCTCGCCATGACCATCGCCATTCTCGGCCAGGGAGCCTCCAAGGACGAAGCGGTGGCGATCTCGACCTCGGGCCAGTACACCCGCGTGCCGGTGGTCAAGACGATGCCGGTCTACATCACCTATTTCACGATGGGCCGCGATATCGAGGGGACGCTGCGCACGTTCAACGACATCTACGGCCGCGACGCGCCGGTGCTGGCCAGCTTCAGCGTGCCACGCGTGGGCAACCGGGCGCGGGTGACCAGCGAGGAAGTCGTCGAGATCGTCGACGACCTGCAAATCTAGCAGGTCAGACGATCCCCAGCTTTTCGGCGTAGATCAGGCGCCCGCCCGACAATTGCACCAGGGCGTACATGAAATCGCCCGGAGCCATCGCGAAGCAGCCATTCGAACGGCCGAGGCGGCCCCATTTGGCGATGTGTTCGGGCGTCGCGTAATCGGCCGCGTGCATCACGATCGCGCGGTCGAACGTGTTCGAATTGTCCGGGTCGAGGCCGCCGAGGCGGATCGAGGTGCCGTACTTGCCCTTGTACCACTCCCACGAGACATAGGCCCCGCGGCTGGTGGCGTTGGAACCGATGTCGTTGGAAAACAAGTGCAGCCAGCCGTCGTGCTCGGGGTCCGAGCCGAGGCCGTGGGCGACCAGGTACGATGTCACGGTGCCCGCCTCGAGGTTGGCGAAATGGAAACGCGGCAGCGACGAATGCGCGCCGAAATCGGCGATCCCGGCGATGTCGCGCCGCCACAGCGCGTCGCCGGCCCGGGCGACTTCGCGCTGGGCAATCTCAAGGATGCGGACGCCCCTGGCGTCGACCGCCAGCGGCTGCGCGGCCAAGCGCACCGGCAACGCCAAGGCGGCGCCCGATACGGCCGCAGTGGCGATGAACGACCGTCTGTCGATCAACTTGGCCATGACCCTCCTTAGCGCATCTTTCTAACCGAGAGGTTGATTTTGGGAACTCTCGCGGCGGCGATGCGTGGCCTGCGCCCGACGAACCGTGCATTCAGTCGGTCAGCGTGAGCTGGTTCTCCGAAATTTCGACCCGGCCGACGCGCGACAGGAACGACTGCCCGAGCAGCGAGACCGGCAGGCCTTCGGGGATGATCACGGCCTGGACGCCGTGGGCTTCGAAATCGCCGACCGCCATGTTGTCGATCGTGACCGGCACGCCGAGCACCGGCCCGCCGGCGCCCTGGACCACCGGGGCAAGCGCGTTCGGATCCCAGTCGAGCCCGATGTTGCGCGCATCCTCGCCGGTCAGCGCGACGACGCTTGCGCCGGTGTCGACCAGCATGCGGTAGTCGTGCGCGTCGACCCGGACGTCGGCATAGAAATGGCCGTCGCCGTCGCGGGTGAGGACCATTGCGCCGCCGTACCATGCGGGCTTGCCCGCCTGGTCGGGTTGCCGTTCGCTGGCGACAAGCACCTGCCCGCCGGCCTTCCCCTCCTCGAGGTCGGGTGCGCGCGGGGCGAACCAGGCGACAAGCGCGCCGACCGCGAGGGCTGCCGGGACGATCGATTTCATGGCCGGCAGGTTACTCGCGCAGGCTTAACCCGAGGTAAAACCGCTATTCGGCCGCTTCGGCGGGCAAGGCGTCGCTCATCCCCGCTTCGATCTCGGCGGCCTTGGCTTCGACCAGCTCGACGATGTGGTCGAGCATGTCGGCATCGGCCACGTGGTGGTCGGTGACCCCGGAAAGGTAGACCATGTGCTTGCCCGCGCCGCCGCCGGTGATGCCGATGTCGGTCTCGCGCGCCTCGCCGGGCCCGTTGACCACGCAGCCGAGCACCGAGAGCGACAGCGGCGTCTTGATGTGCGAGAGCCGCTCCTCGAGCGCCTGGACGGTGCGGATCACGTCGAAGCCCTGGCGCGCGCACGAAGGGCACGAGACCACGCGCACGCCGCGCGTGCGCAGGCCGAGCGCCTTGAGGATCTCGAACCCGACGCGCACTTCCTGCTCGGGCTCGGCCGAGAGCGAGACGCGGATGGTGTCGCCGATCCCGGCCCACAGCAGGTTGCCGATGCCGATCGAGCTCTTGACCGTGCCGCCGATCAGCCCGCCCGCCTCGGTGATGCCGAGGTGCAGCGGGCAATCGACCGCGTCGGCAAGGCTCATGTAGGCGGCGACCGCGAGGAACACGTCGCTCGCCTTCACCGCCACCTTGTATTCGTGGAAATCGTGGTCCTGCAGCAGCTTGATGTGGTCGAGCGCAGATTCGACCAGCGCTTCGGGACACGGCTCGGCGTACTTTTCGAGCAGGTCCTTCTCGAGGCTCCCGGCATTGACGCCGATGCGGATCGCGCAGCCGTTGGCCTTGGCCGCGCGGACCACTTCGGCCACGCGCTCGCTCGAACCGATGTTGCCGGGGTTGATGCGCAGGCACGCGGCGCCGGCGTCGGCCGCCTCGAGCGCGCGCTTGTAGTGGAAGTGGATGTCGGCGACGATCGGGATACGCGCCGCCTTGACGATCTTGCCCAGCGCTGCGGTGCTTTCCCGGTCGGGGCACGAGACGCGGATGATGTCGGCCCCGGCGTCCTCGCAGCGGCGGATCTGCTCGATCGTCGCCACCGCATCGCTCGTGGGCGTATTGGTCATCGTCTGCACGGTGATCGGCGCATCGCCGCCGACCGGGACATTGCCGACCATGATCTGCCGGCTCTGCCGCCGGTGAATCGTGCGCCAAGGGCGGATCTCGTTCATCGCGCGGGCCTCTAGCAGCTTTCCCCGCTCCGGGAAAACGATGCTATAGGTGGTCGCGAAGCGGGACGCTTCAAGCGGGAGAGGCAGATGGACGGGCTGTTTCGCTTTCCGGGCGCGGTGCGCCATTCGCCCGCAGTCGGGCGCTGGTTCGAGCGCCAGCCGCCGGGCCTGGGCGACCGCGCCGAGCGCTGGTTCGACGCCATGCGCTCGTGCGGCGAGGACGTGCGCGAACTGGTCCACGACGGCTGGCCGACCGCGTGTGCCGGGGATGCCGCCTTCGCCTATGTCTCGGTCCACGCGGCGCACGTCAACGTCGGCTTCTATCGCGGCGCCGACCTGCCCGATCCCGCCGGGCTGCTGCAGGGCACGGGCAAGCGCATGCGGCATGTGAAGCTCGTTCCCGGCGAGGAGGCCGACGAGGAAGCGCTCGCGGCGCTGGTCGAGGACGCCTACCGCGACATGAAGCGCAGGCTCGACGAGTCGTAATGAAATCCTCCCTGTTCGTCCGCCGGACGAATGGGGAGGGGGACCGCGACGGCGCAGTCGTCGTGGTGGAGGGGCTGGGTGCACGCTTGCCCCTCCGTCACGCGTCGGAGTTTATCCTGAGCGACGCCGCAGGCGGCGTCGAAGGGGCGCGCGCCACCTCCCCATCCAGCTGCGCCGGACAGGGAGGATTTCAAGCGGTCACCGCGGCCAGCCATTCGCGCAGCGTCGCCGAGGCCGCGTCGCCGTCGGTCGTGCGCGCGGCGACGAAGCCGTCGGGGCGGGCGAGCAGCGCGCCTTCCTGGCCGATGCCGCAATCTTTCGCTGCCTGGGGTGGGAGCTCTTCGGCCGCGATGCCCATGGCGTGCGCCGCCGCGGGCCATTCGCCGCCCGCCGGGCCATGGAGCAGGGCGAGGCCGCCGGCGGCGCAATCGATGGTCGAACGATGGCCGCCCAGCCAGGCGTGCGGCACCCGGGCGCCGGGGCGGCCGCGCGTCGCGTCGGGATGCATGCAGGCGGGCTCGTCCTCCCCGCGCCCGCCAATAACCGCGCCCGAGCGGTAGAACTGGCCGATCTCCATGGTCAGCTCGTCGCGCATTTCCGGCGTGGTGGCGTCGATTTCCTCGGGCACCACGCGGCGGATGTAGCGGGAATAGGCCTGTTCGACCGTCAGCACGCCCACCGGGCGGCGCTCGGCCTCGTAGCTGTCGAGCAGCGCTTCGCCCGCCTCGCCCTTGACCACCATCGCCAGCTTCCAGGCGAGGTTGGCCGCATCCTGCACGCCGGTATTGCCGCCAAAGCCCCCCGTGGGCGGGACCACGTGGGCGGCGTCGCCGGCAAGGAACACGCGGCCCTTGCGATAGGCGCCGGCGCATTCGGCGGTTGCCTTCCAGGTCGCGACATCCTCGATCTCGACCGCGAGGTCGGGCGCGCCGACCGCCGAGCGGACCAGCTCGATGCAGCGCTCGGGCGACGTGTCACAGGCGACATCCTTCGCGCCCGGCAGCGAGAGGTCGCCGAGCGTGTTGACCGCGAGGAACCCGCGCGTGCCGCCGGCCTCGAAGCGGAAGAATCCGCGCTGATCGGCGTTGATCACGTAGATCACGCCAAGCTGGCGGCCTTCGAGCCACGGCCGGCAATCGGCCTTGAAGTAGATCGTGATGCTGTCCGACAGCAGGCCGGGCCCGTGCATGGCGACGCCGAGCGCCTCGCGCACCGGGCTGCGGTTGCCGTCGGCGGCGATCATCCAGCGGGCGCGGACCTGGCGGGTCGCGCCGCTTTCGACATGGCGCAGATCGGCGACTACGCGGTCGCCGTCCTGTTCGAAGCCGACCAGCTCGGTGCGGTAGCTGAGGCGCGCGCCGAGCTCAGCCGCCCGGTCGTGGAGCAGCGGCTCGAGGCTCTGCTGGGTCATGAAGAACCGGCGGCACGGACTGTACGGCTCGACTCCCGCGTTGATCGAATCCACGTGGCTGGCGATTTCGCGCCCGGCGAGCGATTCGACCGCGTTGATCCCGCCGTCGGGGCCGAATTGTTCCTGCGAGGCCTTGCGGATCGCCGCCTCGAGCCCGATCCGGCGATAGGCTTCCATCGTGCCGATGTGGAAATAGCCGGCGCGCGGATGGATCGAGGTGCCGGCATGGCGTTCCACCACCAGCGGCCGCACGCCTTGTGCGGCGAGGAAGCAGGCGGCCGACAGCCCGACCAGGCTGCCGCCGATGACCAGCACCTCGCATTCGGCCGGCTGCGCGCCGCCGTCGAACAAGTCGTCCATGGTTCTCTCCTCGCGGTCCTGCCTAGCGATGCGCCGGCATCGGTGGAAACAACTTCGCCATCTGCCGCGGAAACCTGGATTTGGCGGACCAGCCGATCAGTCGCTGCGAGCCTCGCCGCTCATCCACGCCGGGGTCTTGCCGCACGTCCCGGCGAGCTAGAGGCGCAGCTCGAACAGGAATTCGTCGTCGCGATGGCTGCCGACCCAGAAGTCGATGTCGGCGATCTTGTCGAAGCCGTAACGGGCATAGAAGCGCTGCGCCGCGTGGTTCTCGCTCCACACCGAAAGCTGCACCGCGTCGCAGCCGAGCGCGCGCGCTTCGGCCAGCGCCCAGTCCATCAGCGCCGCGCCCAGGCCGCGCCCGGTCTGCCCCGGCGCGCAATAGAGCTGGTTGAGCGCGACGGGGTCGGCGGCGTCGGAATGGGCGGCATAGCCGCTCGGGCGCGTGATCTTGCAGAAGGCCGCGATCGCCCCGTCGTCGCCGATCGCCAGGCGGTGGGTGATCGCGGGATCGGCGATCTCGGCGGCGACGGCCTCCACCGCATAGGCCTGGTCGAGGAAGGCGGCGAGGTCCTCGGGCCGGTAGAGATGGCCGAAGGCGGCGACGAAACTGTCGCGGCCGAGCGCGGCGATCTCGGCGGCGTCTTGGGGAAGGGCGGGGCGCAGGTGCATCGCACCCGCGCCCCTAGAAGGCTAATTCCCCGCGGGGAAGGTCACTTTTTCGGCGGGTCGAGCTGGTCGAGCTTGCGCCGCGCCCAGTCGCGCCCGCCGAGGCCGAAGGCGAGCGCGCCGGCGACCGCCAGGCCGATGGCGACCGCGCCGAAGGCATACTGGACGATTTCCTCGCCCACTCCCATGAACTCGAGGCCCATGAAGGTGAACAGCACGATCGCCGCCCAGCGCACGACGCCGGCCGCCAGGCTGGCCTCGCCGTTGCCGGATATCAGCCGCGCAAGCATGTTGGCGATCAGGAAGCCGACCAGGATCACCGCCGCGCCGAACACCACCCGTCCGCCGAGCTCGAGCACGTTGTCGAGGATCGCGGTCAGCTCGGGGAAGCCGAGCAGCCGCGTCGCGGCGATGGCGAAGAACAGCACGATGGCGATCTGCACCACCCGGGCGATGACGTTCGACGCGGTCGTGCCGGCGGGCAGCATCTCGGTCGCTGCCGCCGCCCGGTCGAAGCCGAGGCCGGGCAGGACTTCGTCGAGCAGCTGCACCACGAAGCGGCTGATCAGGTAGCCGATCGCCAGCAGCAGCGCCGCGCCGATGATCCGCGGAATCGCGTCGAGGATCAGCCGCAGCATGTCGCTCGCCGGGGCCGAGACGCTCTCGAGGTCGAGCGCGTCGAGCGCCAGGATCGAGAAGAAGATCACCACCACGGCATAGACGATGGTGCCGATCGTCCGGCTTATGGTGGTGTTGCCGGTCGCCGTGTCGACTCCGCCGCGGTTGGCCCACTTGTCGAAGTCGATCGTGGCAAGCGCGGTCGTGGTCAGGTCGCGGGCGATGCGGGCGATCATCAGGCCGATGAAGAACAGCAGGCCCGCGCCGAGCAGGTTGGGAACGAAGCCCATCAAGCTGTTGAGCAGCGTCTGCACCGGCGCCATCACGCCGCCGAGGCTGAACACCTGCAGGATCGCCAGGAGGCCGAACAGCCAGATCAGCAGGCTGACCAGCTTGCCCAGCGACGTGCCGACGCTTTCGCCGTTCGACGTGACCTTCTGGAATATCGGAACGGTGTCGACGAGCTTGGCGAAGGCCCACTTGGCGCCCCTGGCCAGGCCCCAGGTGATGACGAGTATCAGGACGGCGAGCCCGACATTCGTGAGAATGTCGAGCGCAAGATCCTGGTCGAAGCGGTAATTTCCGATCTGCATGGTCCTCTCCTCCCGATGCAAAGATGGTGCGGAAGAGGTATCACAGCGGGGGGATTTGCCGAAATCGGCCCGGTGGATAAGTTCAACCGTTATCGAGGTCGCGGCTCATGCAGACCGAGAATTCGTCGCTCACGTAATCGCCGAAATTGCCGCATTCGGAAAAGCCGTGCTTGCGGTAGAGCGCGGCCGCGGCGCGGAACGGTTCGGGGCGCCCGGTTTCGAGCCCGAGCCAGGTGTAGCCGCGCGCCTTCGCCTCGGCGATCAGGTGCCTCAGGATGGCCTGGCCCGCGCCCTTGCCGCGGTATTCGGGCGCGGCGCGCATCGACTTGAGCTCGCCGCGCGAGGGGTCGAGCTGCTTGAGCGCGCCGATGGCGGCGAGGTTGTCGCCGTCCCAGGCCGAATAGAACGTCACGTCGGCTTCGCGCAGCCGCTCGGCGGGCATCGCGTGGACCTTGCAGGCGGGCGACCAGCGATACATTTCGGCCAGGTGCAGGTCGAGCAGCGCGGAGATCTCGGGCCGCAGGGGATCGTCGGCGACGATGCGATAGTCCGCCATCGGGGCAATGTGCTAGTCCCTGCCGATGGTTGCAAGATGGTCTATCGCGATCCACGGCGGCGCAGGGACGATCCTGCGCGAGAAGCTGACCGACAAGCGGCGTGCGGCGTATGAGGCAGGGCTCGCCGCGGCGCTCGATGCCGGAGCGAAAGTGCTCACGGCGGGCGGCAGCGCGCTCGACGCGGCCGCTGCGGCGGTCGTGCTGCTGGAGGACGATCCGCTGTTCAACGCCGGGCGCGGCGCGACCTTCACCTTCGACGGCAAGATCGAGCTCGACGCGGCGATCATGGACGGGCGCACCCGCGCGGCCGGTGCCGTCGCGGGGGTCGCGACGGTGCGCAACCCGGTGCTGCTCGCGCGCGAGGTGATGGAGCGGGGCCCGCACGTGTTCCTGGCCGGCGCCGGGGCCGAACGGTTCGCGCGCGAGTGTGGCTTCGAAGCGGTCGACCCGGCATGGTTCGAAACGCCGGAGCGTCGCCGCCAGCTCGAAGAGTTCCGCGCGCGCAAGGGCGGCTGGTTCGACAGCAGCGTCAAATACGGCACCGTCGGCGCGGTGGCGCGCGACAGTGCGGGCCACGTCGCCGCGGCGACCTCGACCGGCGGCCTCACCGGCAAGCGCTGGGGCCGGATCGGCGATTCGCCGGTGATCGGCGCGGGGACCTATGCCGACGACCGCGCTTGCGCCGTCTCGGCCACGGGGGCGGGCGAATACTTCATCCGCGCGGGAGCGGCGCATGCGATCTGCGACCGCGTGCGCCTGCTCGGCGAAAGCGTGCAGGCCGCAGCCGACGCGGTGATCGCCGAGGTCGGCGAACTGGGCGGCGATGGCGGCGTGATCGTCGCCGGGGCCGACGGGACCACCGCGTTCGCGTTCAGCACGCCGGGAATGTACCGCGGCCGGGCGGACAGCGAGGGCCTGCGCGAGGTGGCGATCTTCGCCGACGACTGGGACGAGGGCACGGCGATCGGCCGGACATAGGCGTCAAGCGCGGCGAGAAACCTCGCCGGCTCGCGGTAGAGCGCCAAGTGGCCCGTGCGCTGGAGCACGACGAACCTCTTCGCAGGCGCCTCGATCCACTCGAAATAGTCGCGGGCGACAGCGGTCGGCGTGGTGATGTCCTCCGATCCCTGGATGAGGACGACCGGCACGCCGAACCGAGGATCTTCCTCGAGCAGGTCGCCCCGGACAATGTCGGGCCACAACGAGTTCATCGAGAACATCACCGAAGGGGTGATTCCCGGCGCGGGTTCTGTCGGGCCAAAGAAGCGTGCTGCGCGCCGGCTCATCGCCAGCCACAGCGCGGCCGGGGTCGTGTCCGCCTTCTCGTTCGACGGAGGATCGAGCGCCTGGGCCCACATGAGCAACGGAGCCCAGTCGGAGGGATTGGCGGAATAGGGTGGCGCCCCGGCGGCGCGCAGGGCCTTCTCGGCCGCCGCGTTACGTTGCTTGCGGGCCCGCGCGAGGAGCGGCGCATAGCCGGCCACGGCCCCGCGCTGCTCGCCGACGAGCTGCCCGGTGCCGACGTAGGCGTAGTAGAGCTCGGGCCTTTTCCGCACCATGTGCACGCCGAGGAGCGAGCCCCACGAGTGGCCGAGCAGGATGACCTTTTCCTTGCCCAGCCGCCGGCGGAGGTAGTCCGCGACCGCATTGCCGTCGTCGGCGAGCTGGGCGATGGACATCGGGCCTTGCGCCTGCGGCGCCACGTCGTAGGTCTTCCCTTCGCCGCGCTGGTCCCACATCGCCAAGGTGTAATCGCGTTCCCAGCGGCGGAAGGTGTAGGTCTCTCCCAGCATCGAGAAGCCGGGGCCGCCATTGAGCAGGAGCAGCACCGGATTGGACCTGTCGCGCCCACGGATCTGCACCCACTGGGGGATACCGTTGATCTCGATGTAGCCGGCCTCGTCGATTCCGATCGTCGGATCGATGCGCATTTCCCGCTGGTAGGACCACGCGCAAAACCCGACGAAGGCGCTCGCCACAAGGATCAGCGCGCCGAGCGCGATTGCCGCCCGCCTGGCGTAAGTTCTTCCAGCCCTATGCGGCATCGAAATATTCCCTTGGTATAAAATACCGCTAGTATAATGATCCGATCGTGTCGAGCGGAAACAAGACAAGTGCCGGACGGCTCCGGCGAGGAACCAAACGCGCGCGAACGCGGGAGAAGCTTCTCGACGTCGCGGCCGAGCTCTTACAGGCGCACGGAATCTCGGCGGTCAGCCTGGACCAGGTGGCGCGGGCGGCGGGCTTCACCAAGGGAGCGATCTACGGGAACTTCGCCAGCAAGGATGATCTGGTCTTTTCGGTCATCACGGAGCGGACGGGCCGGGCGCTGGTCCATTTCCAGAGCGCGACGCCGGTGAGGGAGCAACTTCGCCGGATCGCGCGCGAGTCATTCGGACGCCCGTCAAGGGATCGCGCGCAATTCGCCTTCCTCGCCGAACTCGACGTCTACGCGTTGACACGACCGGAGCTTTCGACCCGCTTTGTCGCCGCGGCGAATGAGCAGCACCGCAAATCGGCCGAGAGCCTGAAGCCCTTCGGCGCCGAGCTGAAGCTTGCGCCGCTGGAATTCGTCCTGACCGTACAGGGCATGGTCAGCGGCTTGTTGTTCCAGCAGGCGTGCTTCCCCGACGTCGTGACGGAAGCGGTAGCCCTCAAGGCGCTCGAAGCGCTGCTCGACTAGCCGCGAACCATCGCCTGGCGGTAGCTGCCGAGCATGCGCAGCTCCTTGCAGTGGAACGCCAGTTCATCGAGCGCGCGGTCGACCGCCGGATCCCCCGGCGCGCCGACGATGTCGGCGTAGAACATCGTCGCCGAAAAGCTCGCGCCCTTCTGGTAGCTTTCGAGCTTGGTCATGTTGACGCCGTTGGTGGCGAAGCCGCCGAGCGCCTTGTACAGCGCCGCGGGCACGTTCTTCACCTCGAACACGAAAGTGGTCATCGCCGGCTCGCCGGCGAACGTCGCCGGGTCGAGCGCCTCGGGCGCGAGGACCACGAAGCGGGTGGTGTTGTCGTCGGCGTCGGCGACATCCTCCTCCACGACCTTGAGGTGGTAGAGGTCGGCGGCGATGCGCGGGGCGATGGCGCAGGCTGCGGGATCGCCCTGCTCCTTGACGAAGGCGGCGGCCCCGGCGGTGTCGGGATAGGTCATCGGCACGATGCCGCGCTGACGCAGCCAGGCGCGCACCTGGCCGAGCGCCTGGGGGTGCGAATAGGCGGCGGCGAACGGCCCGTCGCCGAGCGCCATCACCGCATAGCGGATCGGCAGGAAGTGCTCGCCGACGATCTTGAGCCCGCTTTCGGGAAGCAGGAAATGGATGTCGGCCACGCGCCCGTGCTGCGAATTCTCGATCGGGATGATCGCCGAGGAGGCGCGCCCGGCCTTCACCGCGTCGAGCGCATCTTCGAAGCTGAAGCACGGCAGCGGCAGGCAGCCGGGCGCCCATTCGAGCGCCGCGCGGTGCGAATTGGCGCCCGGCGCGCCCTGGAAGGCGATCGCGCGGGCGGGATCTTCGGCCGCGGCGGCGGTCATCTGCTCGACCAGTGCGAGCGCGGGGACGGGGAAGCTGTGCATCGGCGAAAAGGCCGGTAAACAAGGGCGGGCCGGGGGACAAGGCGAATTGACTTGCCGAAACCTTGGCGCAACGGGCTTGCGAAGCGCGCGCCCCGACACTAGAGCGGCGCCGAGATTTCCCAAGGCAGATTCACCCCACCGATGACCGACCGCTTCAACACCATCGCCGGCTGGACCCTCTTCGCCGGGATCGTCGCCCTCGGCCTCAACGCCGTCAGCGAGCGCATCTTCCATGCCAACAAGCCCGAGCGGCCCGCGGAAATGGGCTATCCGATCGAAGGCGTGGCCGAAGAAGGCGGCGCCGAGGCGGGCCCGGATCTCGGCACGCTGCTCGCCGCGGCCGACCCGGCTGCGGGCGAAAAGGTCTTCGCCAAGTGCACCAGCTGCCACACGATCAACCAGGGCGGCGCGAACGGCATCGGCCCGAACCTGTTCGGCACTGTGGGTGAGCCGATCGGCCAGGGCAAGGCCGGCTTCGCCTTCTCGACCGCCCTGTCCGGCCACGGCGGCAACTGGACCTACGAGAACCTCGATGCCTGGCTGAAGAGCCCCAAGGCCTTCGCCGACGGCACCAAGATGAGCTTCGCCGGCCTCGGCAAGCCGGAAGACCGCGCCAACCTGATGGCCTACCTCAAGGCCAACGGCGGCGGGCCCGACTACCCGGCGCCGGCAGCCCCGGCGGCGGCAGCCCCGGCCGCGGCCGGGGAAGCCGCGGGCCCCGCCGACGGCGCCGCTGCGGCGGAAGGCGAAGCCCCGGCTCCCGCAACCGAGGGCTGAGCGGGCTAGCCCCGCCCCTTGAATCCCTGAGCGACGACGTACCACTCCGACGAGCCCTTGCGGCTCGCCGGGGGCTTGGCGTGCTTGACGGTGCGGAAGTGCCGCTTGAGCAGCGCCAGCAGCTCGGTATCGGTCCCGCCCGCCAGCACCTTGGCGACGAAGGCGCCGCCTTCGGCCAGCGACTCGATGGCGAACCACGCCGCGGCCTCGACCAGCGCCATCGTCCGCAAGTGATCGGTATGCTTGTGGCCGACGGTGTTCGCCGCCATGTCCGACAGCACCAGGTCGGGCGGCCCGCCGAGCGCTTGCGCCAGCGCCCCGGGCGCCTCGGCGGCCATGAAATCCATCTGCAGGATCGTCACGCCTTCGATCGGCTCGGTCGGCAGCAGGTCGATGCCGGCGATCGCCGCCGCAGGAGCGCGCTTGCGCACCACCTGGCTCCATCCCCCAGGGGCGATGCCGAGGTCGACCACGCGGCGTGCGCTCTTCAACAGATTGAAACGCTCGTCGAGCTCGAGCAGCTTGTAGGCCGCGCGGCTGCGGTAGCCTTCGGCCTTGGCCTGCTTGACGTAAGGGTCGTTCAACTGCCGCTCGAGCCAGCGGGTCGATGACGCGGTGCGCCGCCTCGCGGTCTTTACCCGCCGGTCGGCATCCTTGCCCGCGCGGCTCATTGTGCGTCCCGGCTGCGCTTGAGGCTGGCGCGCGCCTGGCTGCCTTCGGCGTCGGCCGCCATCAGGCTCCTGAGAATGCCTTCGCGAATCCCGCGGTCGGCGACGCCGAGGCGCGGGGCGGGCCAGATGTCGAGGATCGCTTCGAGGATCGCGCACCCGGCCACCACCAGGTCGGCCCGCTCCTGCCCGATGCACGGCAGCGCGCGGCGCTCCACGGGCGTCATCGCCGAAAGCCGGGCGGAGATCGAGCGCATCGATTCGGCGGGCACGATCAGCCCGTCGACCGCCTTGCGGTCGTATTGCGGCAGTTCGAGATGGACGCTGGCGAGCGTCGTCACCGTGCCGCTGGTACCGAGCAGGCGCAGGTCGGGCGCGCGATGCGAAGCAACCCGCTCGGCGAAACCGGCGAAGCTTTCGCCGACGATCCGGCGCATTTCGGCATAGCGCGCCGCGCGCGCGGCATCGTCGTCGCCGTCATCCTCGTGGCCGACGGTCTCGGTCAGCGAAACGACGCCCCACGGCACGCTGTGCCAGTCGATGATGCGCGGCACCGGCCCGCCGGGCTCGATCAGCACCAGCTCGGTCGAGCCGCCGCCGATGTCGAAGATCATCGCAGGGCCAATCCCGTCCTCGAGCAGGATATGGCAGCCGAGCACGGCGAGGCGCGCTTCTTCCTGCGCCGAGATCACGTCGAGCATGATCCCGGTCTCGCGCCTGACGCGCTCGATGAATTCCTCGCCGTTGGCTGCCCGCCGGCAGGCTTCGGTGGCGACCGAGCGGGCGAGGTGGACGTTGCGGCGCTTGAGCTTGTCGGCGCAGACCTTGAGCGCGCCGACCGCCCGGTCCATCGCTTCCTGGCTCAAGCGCCCGTTCTGGGCGAGCCCTTCGCCGAGCCGGACGACCCGGCTGAAGGCATCGATGACGACGAAGTTCCCGCTCGCCGGCCGGGCGATCAGCAGGCGGCAATTGTTGGTGCCGAGGTCGATCGCGGCATAGGCCTGCCGCTGGTGCGGCGGTTCGCGCCAGGCGCCCGCGCCGCGCGCCGCATCGGACGCTGTCGCCACGCCTTCGTCGACTTGACCGGCCGCATCTGGCGGCCGTCGCGGCGGTGAATCTTCCGCCATGGGAAATCCAGACTTTCCGACGTTTCCACCCGCCGTTGCGGCGGGGACCTGGGGCAAGGCTAGGGCCTGCGCCCCGTTCTGGCAAGCGCAAGGCGGGCGCCGGGCCGGACGCCTTGCGGCGGCGCGGCGTGCGACTTGACGCAAGCGGGGCCCCTGCCTAGATGCGCCCCCTCCTGCCCCGTCGTCTAACGGCAAGACTACGGACTCTGACTCCGTCAATCGAGGTTCGAATCCTCGCGGGGCATCCAGCTTCTCCCGCCCGTGCGCAGCATCCCGGCGTGGGATCGGCCGCGTGGGCGCGCCTGCGCCAGACAGCTTTTCTTCGCCGCGCCGAACGACTAGGGCAACCGACACGGGAGGATCGCGCGTGCCAGACAACAAGCCGGACGAGGACGAGAACGACCTTACCGTGCGCAAGTTCTACCGTGCCGCGCAAGAAGCCGGCTTCGCCGAAGCCGCGCCGACCGACACACCGCAGACGCGTCACCCGGCCTACCGGCTGGCCTTCCGCGACACCGATTTCCTGCTGCGCGACGAATTGCGCCCGGTGCGCTTCCAGCTCGAGCTGCTCAAGGCGGAGATGCTGCTCGAGGAAGCCAACGTCGGATCGACGCTGGTGATGTATGGCTCGGCGCGGATCCCGGCGCCCGACTTGATCGACGCCGCGCTCGAATCGGCCCGGGAAATGTCCGAAAGCGAGCGCAAGGTGGTCGAACGACTGGTCGCCAAGTCGAAATACTACACTGAAGCCTATCGCCTGGCGCGGATCGCAAGCGAGAAGTCGATCGTCGAGAACGGCAGCCGGCAGTTCGTCGTCTGTTCGGGCGGCGGGCCGTCGATCATGGAAGCGGCCAACAAGGGCGCGATCGACGGGGGTGCGGAAACGATCGGGCTCAACATCGTCCTGCCGCACGAACAGACGCCCAATCGCTACGTCACGCCGTACCTCAGCTTCCAGTTCCACTATTTCGCCTTGAGGAAGATGCATTTCCTGCTGCGTGCGCGGGCGGTGGCGGTGTTCCCCGGCGGCTTCGGCACCTGCGACGAGCTGTTCGAGCTTCTGACCCTGATCCAGACCGGCAAGATGAAGCCGATCCCGATCCTGCTGTTCGGCCGCGAGTTCTGGAACCGGGTGATCAATTTCGAAGCGCTGAGGGAAGAGGGCACGGTCAGCCCCGAGGACCTCGACCTGTTCCACTGGTGCGAAACGGCGGACGAAGCCTGGGCTCACGTGGCCGCGTTCTACAAGATCGCAGACTAGCTCCTAGCGAACCGCCTGGTGCCCGAGCGGGCCGTGTCCCTCGCCGAAACCCGGCGCGGCCTCGAGCGCGGCGCGGACGAACGCCCGCGCGCCGTCGATCGCTTCCTCGAGCGGCAGCCCCTTGCCGAGCAAAGTGGCGATCGCGCTCGACAGCGTGCAGCCGGTGCCGTGGGTGTGGCGCGTTGCAATGCGCGGGCCGCGCCAGACGCGGTCGGCCATGCCGGGGCGCACGAGGCGGTCCTCGACCTCCGGCCCGTCGGCATCGCCGCCCTTGGCGAGATAGGTCACGCCGCGCGCGGCCATGCCTTCCGGCCCGCCGAGCGCCGCCAGTTCGGGCACGTTGGGGGTGGTGAGCGTCGCCAGCCGCATCAGCCGCTCGAATGCCGCGACGGTTTCCTCGCCGGCCAGGGCCGCGCCGCTGGTGGCGACCATCACCGGGTCGAACACGATGGGCACCTCCAGCCCCTCCAGCCGGTCGGCGACCACGCCGGCGATCGCGGGCGAACCGAGCATGCCGATCTTCACGGCATCGACGCCGATATCCGCGAGCGAGGAATCGACCTGCGCGGCGACGATGCCCGCCGCGAGCACCTCGATCGCATGGACGCCGCGGGTATCCTGCGCGGTGACGGCGGTGATCGCGGTCATCGCGTAGCCGCCGAGCATGGTGATCGTCTTGATGTCGGCCTGGATGCCCGCGCCGCCCGAGCTGTCCGACCCGGCGATGACAAGGATGCGCGGCGGGGTGGTCACAAACCCTCCTTCGTCATCCCCGCGAAAGCGGGGATCGAGCTGACGACCGTGCCGGACCGCACTGGGTTCCCGCTATCGCGGGAATGACGGAAAGGGGAATGGGGAACCTCATCCCTTGAACCGGCGCTCGGTGCCCGGCGGGTTCTTCGCGTGGTGCCGCCCGGCCCGGGTCGGCCGGTCGACCAGCTCGCCGCCGCAATTGGGGCACACGTCGTCCATCGCCTCGGCGCAAGGCGCGCAGAAAGTGCATTCGAAGCTGCAGATGAACGCGCCGGGCGCCTCGGCCGGCAGGTCGGCGCCGCAGCGTTCGCAATCGGGGCGCATCTCGAGCATCAGGCTGCGGCTTTCCTCACCGCCTCGCAGATCGCCGCGACCACCCGCTCGACCTCGGCGGCATTGTCGCCTTCGGCCATCACGCGGATCTTGGGTTCGGTGCCGGACTTGCGGATCACCAGCCGGCCGCGCCCGTCGAGCGTGCGCTCGCCCTCGGCGATGGCGGCCTTGACCCGGGCATCTGCCAGCGGATTGCCGCCGGAATAGGTGACGTTCTCGAGCAGTTGCGGCACCGGGTCGAACAAGTGCAGCGTTTCGCTGGCCGGCTTGCCCGCTTCGACCAGCGCGGCGAGCACCTGCAGCGCGGCAATGGTGCCGTCGCCCGTCGTCGCGTGGTCGAACAGGATCATGTGGCCCGACTGCTCGCCGCCGACATTGTAGCCGCCCGCGCGCATCGCCTCGAGCACGTGGCGGTCGCCCACTCGCGTGCGCACGAGCTTGAGGCCCAGGCCATCGAGATAGCGCTCGAGCCCGAGGTTGCTCATCACCGTGGCCACGACGCCGCCGCCCTTGAGCTGGCCGGCGGCGGCGAGGCGCGTGGCGATCAGCGCCATGATCTGGTCGCCGTCGACCGTCTCGCCCTGCTCGTCGACCACGATCAGCCGGTCGGCGTCGCCGTCGAGCGCGAGGCCGATGTCGGCCCCTTCCTCGAGCACCCTGGCCTTGACCGTCTCCAGCGCGGTCGAGCCGACCTTGTCGTTGATGTTGGTGCCGTTGGGCTCGACGCCGACGGCGAAGATCTTGGCGCCCAGTTCCCAGATCGCGGTCGGCGCGACCTGGTAGGCGGCGCCGTTGGCGCAGTCGATCACCACGCGCAGGCTGTCGAATCGTATCTCCTTGCCGACCGTCTCCTTGACTGCGTGGATGTAGCGCCCGCGCGCGTCCTCGATCCGCCGCGCGCGGCCGATGTCCTTGCCGTCGACGAGCGGGATGTCGGTTTCCATCAGCGCCTCGATCGCTTCCTCGTCCTCGTCGGAAAGCTTGAACCCGTCGGGCCCGAACAGCTTGATGCCGTTGTCGGGGAAGGCATTATGGCTGGCCGAGATCATCACGCCGATGTCGGCGCGCATCTCGCGCGTGAGCAGGGCGATCGCCGGGGTCGGCAGCGGCCCGGTCATGATCACGTCCATGCCCACGCTGGTGAACCCGGCGACCAGCGCGGTCTCCATCATGTAGCCCGACAGGCGCGTGTCCTTGCCGATCACCACCCGGTGCTTGTGGTCGCCGCGCCGGAAGTGGCGCCCGGCGGCCTGGCCGACCTTCATCGCCACCGCGGCGGTCAGCACCCCGGCATTGGCGCGCCCGCGAATCCCGTCGGTGCCGAAATACTTGCGTGCCATCGTCGGTTCTCGAATAGCTTGTCTATCGTCGCCACGTGCAATGGCGCGTTGCCTTCGGATTGTCACGCCCGCAAGGGAAGCGGGAGGCCGACGGGTGCGATTCGCCGGTTTGGCGGAAACCGGCGCGCCCCCGCGCGTTGGCCCTGATGACGACCCGATGAAGACAGGAAGGACGGATCCAATGGCTTTCGAACTCATCCCGCTGCCCTATGACAGCCAGGCGCTTGCCCCGGCGATCAGCGCCGAGACGCTCGGCTTCCATCACGGCAAGCACCACAAGGCCTATATCGACAAGGCGAACGCCGCGATCGAGGGCACCGCCCTTGCCGGCAAGAGCCTGGAGGCAGTGATCGCCGCCGCGCGCGGGACCAACCAGGGGCTGTTCAACAACGCCGCGCAGAGCTGGAACCACGGGTTCTACTGGCATTCGCTGGCGCCGGACGGCGGCACGCCTTCGGGCGACCTCGCCGCCGGGATCGATGCCGCCTTCGGCTCGCTCGACGAGCTCAAGGCAAAGCTCGCCGACCGTGGCGTCGGCCACTTCGCCAGCGGCTGGGTGTGGCTTGCCGAAAAGGGCGGCGCACTGTCGATCGAGGAGACCCATGACGGCGACACGCTGGCCGACAGCGGCTTCAACCCGCTGCTGACGATCGACGTGTGGGAACACGCCTATTACCTCGATCACCAGAACGCGCGGCCCAATTACCTCAAGGCCGTGATCGACGGGCACCTCAACTGGGATTTCGCCGCGGCGAACCTCGCGCGCGGCTCGGCCTGGACTTATCCGGCCTGAACCTGCCCGGCCTGAACCACGGCCTGCTCGAACGAAGGAACCCGCCTTGCGCCGCAGGGCGGGTTTTTTCACGCCCGGCGGTCAGGCGCCGGCCTGTTCCCCGTCGTCTGCGCCCATTTCGAGCAGGTTGGTGGCGAACAGCGGCTCGCCGAACATGAAGCCGATCACGTTCGGCCGGCCGAGGTGGTCGACCAGCGCGGTCAGCGTCAGCAGGATCGGTACCGAAAGCAGCGCGCCGGTAAAGCCCCAGATCCAGGTGAAATAGCTCAGCGCCAGCAGGATCAGCACCGGGTTGGTGGTGAAGCGCGCGCCGAGGATCGCCGGGGTGACGATATTCGATTCGATCGTGTGGAGCCCGAGATAGGCGGCTGCCGGGACGATCCCGACGAACGGCGAATCGGCAGTGCCGAGGCCGAACAGCGCCAGCACGGCGATCATCGTCAGCGGGCCGATGTAGGGCAGGAAGTTGAGCAGCGCGGCCAGCCCGCCCCACATCACCGGCGCCTCGAGGCCCAGCCCCCAGGCGCCCAGCGCCACGATCACGCCGACCCCGATGTTGATCAGGCCGACGGTGAAGATGTACGCGGCGACGCGGTCCTGCACGTCGCGGATCACGCGCGCGGCCTTGAGGCTGGCGCCGAAATGCTGCCGGTCGAGCAGCAGCTTGCGGCGCACGCGGACCCGCGCCTCGATCATGAAAAAGGCCAGGAGGAAGGTCAGCAGGACCTCGAGGATCACGCTCGGCGTGGCGAAGGCGAGCTGTTCGAGCAGCGTCGGGGTGGCGAGCACGACTTTCTGTTCGCCGGAATGGCCGGTGATTTCGGCCACTTGCCGGTTGATCTCCGCCACCCACGCGAAATTGCCGCGCAAGCGGCTGAAGTGATGGTTTACCTGCTCGGCCATCTCGGGCACCCGGTCGAACAGCCCGGCGGCGGGCCGCAGCACCGCGGTCAGGGCAAGGACCACGATCGCGACGAACAGCGTCAGCGAGATGAGCGATGCGAACAGGTTGGGCAGCCCGCCTTGCGCCAGCCGGTCGGCGAGCGGGGACAGCACGATCGTCAGCATGATCGCGGTGACCAGCGGCAGGAACACGACCGCGCCGATCGACAGCACGAACGGCAAGGCCAGGAACAGCCCGGTCGCCAGCAGGATCACGAGCGCGGAGATGAGCCGCAGTTCCTGCGCCGCGAAAGCCAGCGTGCGCCGCCGCGGCGGCGGTTCGGCCGCCGTTGCCGGTTTGCCTTGCTGCTCCATCCCCTTGCTCATCCGCGGCCGTCGCCCTTCAAGCTGCCGTTGTCCCGGCCATGCATCGCCCGGGCCCCGCGATCAAGCCATGCTCAGCGCGAGGCGGACTTGCCGTTCCCGGAGGCAGCTTTTTCGAGCTCCTTCATGATCGCCTGGTGCGCGGCAGGATCGCCGATCGAGCGGCCGGGAACCGTCCCGTCCTCGATCATGCCTGCCAGCGCGGCGCGGGCGCGGCCGACGCGGCTCTTGATCGTGCCGACCGCGCAGCCGCAGATGGTTGCCGCCTCCTCGTAGGAAAAGCCGCCCGCGCCGACCAGCAGCAGCGCCTCGCGCCGCTCGGGCGGCAGGGTCTGCAGCGCGCGGTACAAGTCGCCGAGGTGGATCGGATCCTCCTGCCCGGCGGGCGCGATCAGGATGCGCTCGGCCACGGTCTCGTCGTATTCGCCGCGGAACCGGTTGCGGCGCATGTCGGTGAGATAGGCGTTCCTGAGGATCACGAAGGTCCACGCGCGCATGCTCGTGCCCGGCTCGAACCGGTCCCGCGCGGCCCAGGCCTTGAGCAGCGCTTCCTGCACCAGGTCGTCGGCCATGTCGGGCCGGCCGCACAGGCCGCGGGCGAAGGCGCGCAAATGCGGGACGACCTGGGTCAGCTCGCGCTTGAAGGCGCGCCGGTCGTCGGCGCTGCGCTGCGGCAGCTCCCCGTCGTTCGCGCTGTGGTCCATCAGTCGGCCGCGTCCAGCTTGCGCAACAAGTCCTTGAACGCTTCGGGGAGCGGTTCCTCGACCACCGAATCGTAAAGCTGCTTGAGGCCGGCGGTCCAATCGGGTTCGCGCGGCGCGGCCGTGCCCGGCTTCGGCGCGGCTTTCCCCTTTTCGTGCTTGTCGCGAGCCATGAACTGCAATTGAGCCCCCGTGCTAGATGGCAAGTGCAACGCGGCCGACAGGCGCGCCCTGTTGCAAAGCTGCATCGCAGGCGCGCCTATCAGACGCTGACATGGAACGAAATCGTTTGCATCCGGTTCCCTGAAACGACCGCGGGCGGTTGGTTAAGTCGGCGGACATGCGCTAGACCGCTCTGGGGGAGGGCTCGAACAAGTCGCGATGGTGCCGGGCAGGGAATCCAATTTGCAGAAACTGGCCGGCCCGCGCAGCAGGACCAGGCACTGGCTGGTGCGCTACCCGCGCGGGATGCCGGTCGCGATATTCGCCCTGGTCGCAGCGACCACCGCGCTGAGCGTGTTCGCCATCGAGCAGGGCGAAAGCCAGCAGGCCGAAGCCCAGCTGCGCAGCCAGTCCGATGCGATCGCATCCGCGCTCGAACGGCGCGCCAATGCCGGCAGCGCCTACCTGCGCGCCGGCGCGGCACTGCTTACTACGCTCGACGAAGTGAACGCCGCGCGCTTCCGCCGGTTCGTGTCCGAACTGCGCCTCGATGCCGATTATCGCGGGGCCGAAGGGATCGGCTGGGCGATGGTCGTCGACCCAGCCAAGGTGGCCGAATTCAACACCCTGATGGAACAGGAAGCTCCCGGCCGCGAGGTGCTGCGCCCGCCGCTCAGCCCGCTCCAGCCCTATGCCGTGCCGGTGACCTTCCTGCAGCCCGATACCGAACGCAACCGGCGCGCGCTGGGCTACGACATGTATTCCGACCCGGCGCGCCGCAAGGCGATGGACGATGCCGAGCGCACCGCCCGGCCCACGGCCAGCGGGAAGGTCATCCTCGAGCAGGAAGGCCCGGGCACCGAGCCCGGCTTCGTGGTGTACATGCCGGTATTCGGCACCGGCGAGACGGGACGGCAGTTGAGGGGCTTCATCTACAGCCCGTTCAACGCGCAGGACTTCCTCGCTTCCGCGCTCGAGCTGGAACAGCCGGGCGAGATCGGCATCCGGCTCTACGACCGCGAGGCGACGCGCGACAACCTGCTGGCGGAAATCAGCCATGTGGGCGACCTGGGCGCCGGCCTTACCCAGCAAGTGAGAATCGCCAACCACCCCTGGGTGCTCGAGGTCGAATCGCCGGGACCGGGATCGCTTTCCGGCCTGTCGATGCTGACGCTGGTGTTCGGCCTGCTGGTCGCCAGCCTGCTGATGCTGGTGGTGCGCATGCTGACCCGGCAGGCGATCGAGGACGAAGCGGCGCTGCGCTGGTTCGAGGAGCAGGCCTCGATCCGCAATTCGCTGACTCGCGAGCTCAATCACCGGGTCAAGAACACGCTCGCCAACGTGCTCTCGATCATCGCGCTCACCCGCCGCCGTTCGGACAACCTCGATCATTTCGCCGACGGGCTCGACGGACGCATCAGGGCTCTGTCGGCGACGCACGACCTGCTGACGCGGTCGGACTGGGGCACCACCCCGATCCGCGCGGTGGTCGACGCCGAACTGGCGCCTTACGTCCAGGCCGACGAGCATCGGATCGAGATCGCCGGGCCCGACATCGAGCTCGCCCCGAACGATGCGCTCTCGCTCGGCCTGGCGATCCACGAGCTGGCGACCAATGCCGCGAAATACGGCGCCTTGACCAAGAGCGGCGGGCAAGTGACGGTCGACTGGCTCCTGATCGCGCCGCACCTCGTGCGCCTCGAATGGCGCGAATGCGGCGGTCCGCCGGTCAAGGCGCGGCGCGGGCGCGGCTTCGGCACCGACCTGATCGAGAAGATCGTCGCCAGCGAGCTCAACAACCCGGTGGAACTGGATTTCACCGCCAAGGGCGTCAACTGCTCGTTCACGATCCCGGTGCGCCAGCCGTCGGCTTTCGCGATGCGCGCGCCGCGGTCGCAGGAAAGCGCCCCGAACTGAACGCCGGCATCGCGCCGAAACCGGAGCCGGAGCCTTCGGTCAGCCCAGCGGGCGGCTCGAACCGAAGAACAGCGCCTGGCTGATCGCCGCGCGGACGGTCGCTTCCTCGAACGGCTTGGTGATGAGGTAGGTCGGCTCGGGCCGTTTGCCGGTCAGCAGCCGTTCGGGATAGGCGGTGATGAAGATCACCGGCACTTGTGCCATCTCCAGGATGTCGTCGACCGCATCGAGGCCCGACGAGCCGTCGGCCAGCTGGATATCCGCCAGCACCAGCCCGGGGGTATGCTCGGCGGCGGCCTGCCGCGCCTGGGTGCGGGTGGCGGCGGTGCCGCAGATGTCGTGGCCGAGCGTGCGGACGAGGTCTTCGAGCTGCATCGAGATCAGCGGCTCGTCCTCGATGATCAGCACGCTGGTGGTGTTCTCGCGGTCGATTTCCTCGATCGCTTCCTCGACCAGCCGGGCGATGTCGCCTTCTGCGACACCCATGACCTTGGCGGCCTCGGCGGGCGAAAATTCCTCGACCGTGGTCAGCAGCAGCGCCTGGCGGTTGAGCGGAGTGATTCTGCTGAGCTGGTCCTGCGCGGCCGCTTCGTGCAGTCCGCAGCCGGGATCCCCGGCGACTTCGACGTGGGCGCTCGACCACAGCTTGTTGAACGCCGCGTAGAGCGGCACGCGGCCGCCGCGCAGCGAAGCGGCCAGGTCGGCGTCGGCGAGCGCGGCCTCGAGCGTCGCCTTGACGAAAGCGTCCCCGGTCGTCTGCGAGCCCGTCAGGGCGCGGGCATAGCGGCGCAGGTACGGAAGATGAGCAGCGATTTCGGCGCCAATGGACATAGGACCCCTTCCCGGTACTTCCTGCGCACGGAACGTTCCATTCGCCGCCGGGTTCCGCGCGGCGCCCGGGCCGGACGCCAGTTTATCCCGGGCACCGGCCGGCGCAAGGCCGAGAGCCGGCGTATCTTCCCGGCCGGTCCCGGAAATATTTTCTCCGCACGGGAACCCGCTCTCGCGATGCCCGTTTTTCCGATGTCACCGCCGAGACCCCCCTCCCGTCCAAGCGGCTGGTGATACGATCCCGAAAGACCTCCGTGCTTCGGCACGGAGGTCTTTTTTTCGTCCCGGCCGGCAAGCCGGACTCGCGAACGCGTTGCCGCCGGGCGCCCGGTCAGCCGCGTGCGCCGCGCTGCCGGTCGTTCTCCACCAGCACGGCGACGAGGTCGGCCGGGTCATAGGGCTTCTTGAATATCGTACTGACTTCGGCGATCGCGGGCGGGATGTCCTGCGGCGCGCCGGTCGCGAACACGATCCGCGGCGGCCGGTTGCCGAGCAAGGTGACCATTTCGACCAGCGCCCAGCCGTCGTCGCGATCGGCCAGGTGCACGTCGAGGATGATGGCGTCGGGGCGCCAGGCCCCAAGCTCGGCCATCGTCGCTTCCAGCGTCGCGCAGATGACGACCTCGTCCGCGCCGTTGTCGAGCAGCGCGTCCTCGAGCGTGAGGGAAAGCACGGGATCGTCCTCGACGACCAGCACTCGGCCCAGTCCGGTCCTGCCGACTTCCCGCTTCTTCGTTGCCATGGATTGGAGTTCCGTGTGCCCCACCGCCCGCGCGACTACGGGCGACTTCAGGTGCAAACGTGTCACGAGGCGCCAGGGTTCCCGGCCCGGGCGCGCACCTACAGCGATTTGCGGTAGATGATGTATTCCTTGTTCATCTTGCTGTCGATTGCGTCGGCGATCGCCAGCATTCCCTTGTTGTCCTCGAGGATCCAGCCGATCTCGCCGCGCGTCGCGCCGTAGCTCTTCACCGAATTGCGGCGGATATATTCGATCATCATGAAAGCCAGCTGGCTGGCGAGGCGCGAGTTCTGGAATTCCTTCTTCACCCCCATCAGCGGCACGCGCATGGTGTTGCATTGCGGGTTGCGCAGCCAGCGCAGCATCTTGATCCAGCCGAACGGGAACAGCTTGCCGCCGATCTCCTGGATCGGCTCGTTGGCGTTCGACCAGGTCAGCATGAACGCCACCGGCCGGCCGTCGAACTCGGCGATCATGTTGAGGTCCTCGCGGATCAGCGGGGTCATCTTCTTGCCGCCGTATTCGGCCTCGCGCGGGGTGAACGGCACGAATCCCCAGTTGTCCGACCAGGCATCGTTGAGGATGTCGATCACGATCGCCGCCTCGCGCTCGAAATGCTTGATCTCGACCGGGCGGATCGAGATCCGCGGGTTCTTCTCGCCGGCGGCGACGATGCGCCGGACGATCGGCGGGAATTCGCTGGTGATGTCGAGGTCGTAGGTCCACAACCGCTTGGCCGGTTCGTAGCCGGCGCTCTCGATCCATCCCTGGTAGGCCGGATTGTCGTGGCCCATCATCACCGTCGGCGGATGGTCGTGGCCCTTGACCAGCAGGCCCGGCTCCTCCCAGATCGACATGCTGATGGGCGCGAGCACGCGGACCATGCCCTGTCCGCGCAGCCAGGCTTCCGCCGCGGCGATCAGCGCGTGGGCGGTTTGTTCGTCCTCGGCCTCGAACAGGCCCCAGTTGCCGGTGCCCGGGCCGAAGCCCTGCTCGGGCGGCTGGGCCAGCGCCAGTTCGTCGATGTGGGCGCTGATCCGCCCGACCGCCCGGCCGCCGCGGCGGGCGAGGAAATACTGCACCCGCGCGTGGTCGTGGAACGGGTTCTTGCCCGGGGTGAGCAGCTCGATCGCCTCGCTGCGCAGCGGCGGCACCCAGTTGGGATCGTCCTTGTTCAGCCGGTAGGCGACGTCGACGAAGGCCCTGAAGTCGCGCTTGCCGGAGACCGGGGCAACACTTACGTTATTGTCGGACATGATCCCGCCCTTGTTCAGACGCGGTTAGCCCTGCGTGCGCTTGTTGCGCGATGTCAAGGCGGCCCTTGCCGGCCGCCTGTACCTGGCCGGAGCCATGCCGGCGGAGCCTTTGGAACTGACCTGATGACAGCCACACAGATTGTCGACCCGGCGGCGTTAGATGCCCGCACGTCCGAGCGGCGCAGCCACGCGGCGATCGCCGACGACAAGGAGATGTTGCGCGCCGCCGTCGAGCTGACGCGCGACATCGGCGAGGCGCGGCCGGGGATCTACTGGCCGGACATGCTCGGCTCGGCGGCGATCGGCTATGCCGCGCTGGCCGGCGCGATCCTGGCCGGCAACGCCTGGCTGGCGGCCGCTTGCGGCCTGGTCGCGGTGCTGGCGCTCTATCGCGCGCTGCTGTTCATCCACGAGATTTCGCACTTGCACCGCAATGCGCTGCCCGGTTTCCGCACGGCCTGGAACGTGCTGGTCGGCATCCCCATGCTGACCCCTTCGTTCATGTACGAGGCGGTCCACACCCTCCACCACGCGCGCACGCGCTATGGCACCGCGGACGACCCCGAATACCTGCCGCTGGCGCTGATGAAGCCGTGGTCGCTGCCCGCCTTCATCCTCATCGCGCTGCTGGCGCCGCCCGCGCTGGTCATCCGTTTCGCCGTGCTGACGCCGCTCGGCGCGGTGGTCCCGAAGCTGCGCACTTTCGTGTGGGAGCGGTTCTCCGCGCTGGCGATCAACCCGGCATTCCGCCGCCGCCCGGCCGAAGGCGAGCTGAAGCGCCGCTTCTTCTGGCAGGAAGTTGGCGCCAGCGCCTGGGCGATGTTGCTGGTGGCGAGCGTTTTCGTGCTCGGCTGGCGGCCGCTGCTGGTCGCGCTGGCCGTGTTCTCGCTGGTCGCGCTGCTCAACCAGTTGCGCACGCTCGTCGCCCACTTGTGGGAGAACGAGGGCGAGGCGATGACGGTGACCGCGCAATACCTCGATTCGGTGAACGTCCCGCCGCCGGCGCCGCTTGCGGTCCTCTGGGCCCCGGTGGGCCTGCGCTATCACGCGCTGCACCACCTGATGCCGAGCATGCCCTACCACTCGCTCGGCGAAGCGCATCGCCGGCTGCGCGCGCATCTCGCAGCCGGCACGACGTTCTGGCAGGCCAATCACAAGGGCATGGCGGCGCTGCTGGCGCGCATCGCGCGCAGCACGATGAGCCGCGGCAAGCAACGCTAGGGCATCTTGGGCGCAACGGCCCCCGCCGGCCTCATTCCTCGGTTCGGACCAGCACCGTTTCGCCGACCAGCAGGAACAGCAGGAACGGCGCCCAGGCGGCGAGCAGCGGCGGGTAGCCGCCGAAACTGCCCATCGCCAACGCGGCGTTGTCGACCACGAAATAGGCGAAACCGAGCGACATGCCGATCACCGCGCGGGCGAAGAGCTGGCCCGACCGCGCCAGGCCGAAGCCGGCGACCGCGCCGAGCAGCGGCATCAGCAGCGCCGACAGCGGCCCGGCGATCTTGTGCCACCACTTGCCCTTCAGCTCGCCCGTGCGGCGGCCGGCTTCGTCGAGCGCGGCGATCGAGCGCGACAGCTCGGGCAAGGACTGGGCGTCAGGATCGACCTTGCCGAGTTCGACCTGGTCGAGCATCAGGCCGCGGGCGACGATCACCGGCTCGAGCGACTTGCTCACCTCGGCGGAGCGGACGTCGAACGCCACCGGGGCGGAGAGTTTCCAGCCCGGGTTCGCCCAGGTGGCGACGTCGCCACGCAGCTGGCGGCGGATCATGCCGCGCGGGTCGCGCTCGTAGAAAGTCACCCCGCGCATCACCGTGGCCGCACCGGCGCCCGATACCGTGGCGGCGCTGATGATGTCGGGGCCCGAGGTAAAATAGGCGTTGGCGCGGATCGCGCTTTCCCGCGGGATGGAGCCGTAATCGACCTTCTCCCAGGCCTTCATCGTGGCGGTCGCGCGGGTGACCACGCGCTCGTTGAAGGCGAACGAGGCGACCGACAGCAGCGCGGCGGCGAGCAACAGCGGCGCGAGTATCTGGTGCGCCGAAAGGCCCGCGGCCTTCATTGCGATCACTTCGCTGTTCTGGTTGAGGCCGGCGAGCGTGATGATTGTCGCCAGCAGCACCGAATAGGGCAGGAACCGGGCGACGAGCTGCGGCAGCCGCAGCGAGACGTAGCGCAACAGCTCGGCTTCGCCGTTGCCCGGATAGGCAAGAATGTCGCCGCTGGTCGCCAGCAGGTCGAGCATCATCAGCACCATCACCAGCATGATCAGCACCGCGACGATGCGCGTGAGGAAAGTCTTGGCGAGATAGACTGTCAGCGTGCGCGAGGGGAAGAAATCAAGCAGCATCGGCCGCTCCTGCGGTGACGATGCCGTGGGCCAGGTCGCGCCGCCGCCACAGCCGCTTCACCCGCTTGGCGAGCTTGGCGTAGATCGCTTCGAGCGCGCCGATCGCCTGGCCGCCCGGAACGTAGGCGACACGATAGAACATCCACACGATCAGCGCCGAGAACAGCGCGAACGGCCCCCACAGCGCGAGATAGGGATCGACCCGGCCGAGCTCGGCGACCGATTGCCCGTACTGGTTCACCTTGTGATAGGCGACGACCATGACGATCGACATGAACACGCCGAGCGCCGAAGTCGAACGCTTGGGCGGGATCGCCAGCGCCACCGCCAGCAGCGGCAGCAGCAGCATCATCACCACCTCGACCATGCGGTAATTGAAATTGGCGCGGCTTCCGGTGCGCTCGGCAGGCGGGGTGCTTTCGCTCCAGCCCAGCTTGAGCAGTTCGGGCAGGATGTATTCGCGGCTTTCGTCGCCGCGCGCGCGGAAGCGCTCGATCCCGGGCAGGTCGACCGGCAGGTCATGCTGCGAAAAGCTCAGCACGCGCGGCTTCCTGCCCGGCGCATCCTGCACGATCGTGCCGTCGAGCAGGCGCAGGATGATCGTGTTGCGGTTCTCTTCGCTGGCGAGGAAACGCCCTTCGCTGGCCGAGATCGACAGGACCTGGCCCTTGCTGTTGGCGACGCGGGCGAAGATGCCCACCAGCCTGCGCCCGTCGTCGCGGCTCTGTTCGATCCTGAGCGCCATGCGGTCCTTCAGGGTGGTGAATTCGCCGACCTTGATCGAGGCGCCGAGCGCGCCCGAGCGCAGCTCGAACTCCTGTTCCTCGTAGGCGTAACGGGCGAGCGGCTGGAGGTAGCCGACGATGGCGAAATTGACCCCGAGGAGCAGCAGGGCGACGAGATAGGGCACGCGCAGCATGCGGCCATAGCTCCAGCCGACCGCGCGCATCACGTCGAGCTCGCTCGAGGTGGCAAGCTTGCGGAAGGCGAGCAGGATGCCGAGCATGAGCCCCAGCGGGATGGCGAGGCCGGCATACTCCGGGATCAGGTTGACCAGCATCCGGAAGACGACGCCGACCGGCCCGCCCTCGGTCGAGACGAACTCGAACAGCCGCAGCATCTTCTCGAGGATCAGCAGCGATGCGGCGATCAGGAACACGGCGAACATCGGCACCAGCACGAGCCGGAGGATGTAGCGGTCAATGGCGGTGAAGAATTTCAAGTCGGTGTCGCGATCACTGGGGCCGTTGGCGCGGCTATAGCGACCGGATCCGGCGCGGTCATGCGTCGATTGAACCGGGGGCGCAGGGGCCCCGGCTCAAGCCTTCTCCAGCGTGCATTGCAAGGGGTGCTGGTTCTGGCGCGCGAAGTCCATCACCTGGGTCACCTTGGTTTCGGCGACTTCGTAGGGAAAGATGCCGCATACGCCGACGCCCTTCTGGTGGACGTGGAGCATGACTCGCGTGGCCTGCTCCAGGTCCATGCGGAAGAAGCGCTTGAGCACCATCACCACGAATTCCATCGGCGTGTAGTCGTCGTTGAGCATCAGCACCTTGTACTGGCTCGGCTTCTTCGACTTGGCGCGGGTGCGAGTGGCGAGACCGACCTGGCCTTGGCCGTCCGTTACGCCGCCGGTGGTGCCGCGGTCGGGCGCGTCGTCACCGGCCGCGCGGACGGCGGACGCGGCAAACCGGTCGGGGGCGTGATTCCACTGCATCGCGATTGCCGAATATCGTATCGCGCCGCCCGCCCGCAAGGTGCTCGCGCACGCGGAAGGTTAACGCCGACAAAAAAACGGGCCGGACGGCTGGCGCCATCCGGCCCTTTTTTCGCCGGCAAGGGAGAGGAGGGATGCCGGCGGGAGAGTGTGCCTGGTTCAGGCGGCCTTGGAGAACTTCTCCGCGGCCAGGGTGACGCGGCTCGTAACCGGCGCGAACGCCTCGGTGGCGAGCTTCATCATCGCGTCGCTGTTCTTCGAACCGATGGCGATCATCGCGTCGAAGTTGCGGCGGGCAAGCTTGCCTTGCAGCTGGAACAGGTCGGTCGGGCTCTTGATCGAGGCGACGTCCTTGAGGTCGGCGGTCATCGTCTCGTACGCCGACTTGGCCTCTTCGACATAGGCCTTGCCGAGGTCCTGCATGCCGCCGGCGAGGAGCTTGCCGCTCTCGACGAAGGCTTCGACGTTGCCCTTGGCGAACTCGGTCATCTCGGTCGCGACTTCGGTGCCCTTGTCGTAGGCAGCCTTGGCCTTGGTCTGCATCTCGCTCATCGCTTCGGTGAACGGCTTGGTGAAATCGGGGGTCTTGGCAGCAGCCATGATCTTTTCCTTCAGGTCGGTAATCGTTGGTTTGGGGGCAGTGCCGGCGGCGGGCGGGGTCTTTGCTACCGCCATGCGCCTCGGCCTGGATTTGGTCCTGGTGAACGTTTGGGCCGGCTTGGCCCTGGCTACCGGCTTCTTTGCGGCCGGCTTGTTCGTGGCTTTCGCTTCGGTCTTGGGCGCGGCGGGCTTGCGCAATGGCGCAGGCTTGGGTGCTTCGGCCTTGGCGGCAACGGGATTTTCGGCCGGGGTGCTGGCCGCAACCGCGGGCTCTTCGCTCGCGGCCGGGGCAGTCTCGGCAGGCTCGGATTTCGCCGGCTTGGCCGCCGCAGCCGCGGCATAGGCTTCCTCGGCGCTTTTCGCGGCTTTGTCGGTCGACTCGGCCATGTGTCCTTGCTTCCTTTTGCCAAACCGCCCGCGTGGACGGTCTTGTTGCAGTGCACAAAATATGCATTGCAAGTGCGAAGTCAAGCTGTTTTTGTGCAGTGCAACAAAAACGTCACGATGTGACGGCCGCCGCCGTCAGCGCATCGCGACATAGCGCCCGGGCGCGTCCTCGATGACCTTGTCGCCGTGGCCGCCGGGGCGGCGCTTGCCGGCGGCCTTCACGCGGTGGCCGTCCTGCGCTTCGATCCAGCCGAGCCAGTCGGTCCACCAGCTGCCGGGGTGCTGGGTGGCCCCGGCGACGAACGCTTCGAGCGAGGATGCCGCTGTCTCGTTCGTCCAGTACTGGTACTTCCTCGCCGCCGGCGGGTTGACCACCCCGGCGATGTGCCCGCTCCCGGCAAGCACGAACCGCATCGGGCCGGAAAATATCCCGGTCATGCGCCAGACGCTCTCGGGCGGGGCGATGTGGTCCTCGCGTCCCGCCTGGATGTAGGACGGGGTCTTGACCAGGTGCAAGTCGATCGGCGTCCCGTCGGCCGACAGCGCGCCGGGGCGGACCAGCTTGTTGTCGCGGTAGAGGTCCGTCAGGTAGGCGGTGTGCCACTTCGCCGGCAGGTTGGTGACGTCGCCGTTCCAGTGCAGCAGGTCGAACGCCGGGTAGTCCTCGCCCAGCAGGTAGTGGTTGACGACGTAGTTCCAGATCAGGTCGGTCCCGCGCAGCAGGTTGAAGGTCGCCGCCATGTAGCGCCCGTCGAGGTAGCCGCCCTGGCTCGCCTGCCTGATCAGCTCGAGCTGGGTGTCGTCGACGAACAGCTTCAGGTCCCCGGCGCGCTCGAAATCGACCTGCGCGGTGAGGAAGGTCGCGCTCTTCACCTTGTCGGCCTGGCCGCGGCGGGCGAGGATCGCCAGCGTCGCGGCCAGCGTCGTCCCGGCGACGCAATAGCCGACCGCGTGGACCCCGCCGACGCCGAGCCGCCCGCGGACATGGTCGATCGCGTCGATCTGCGCGCGGACGTAATCGTCCCAGGTCACGTGGGCGAGGCTTTCGTCGGCCGAGCGCCAGCTGACCATGAACACCGTCAGTCCCTGGTCGACCGCCCATTTGACGAAGCTCTTCTTCGGGTTGAGATCGAGGATGTAGAAGCGGTTGATCCACGGCGGGAAGATCACCAGCGGCACTTCGAACACCTCGCTCGTCGCCGGCGAATACTGGATCAGCTGGTAGAGTTCGGTCTCGTGGACCACCTTGCCCGGGGTGCAGGCGATGTTCTCGCCGAGGCGGAACATGCTCGAATCGGTGTGGGTCAGCTGCCCGCGCTCGAGGTCGGCGGAAAGCCGCTCCATCCCCCGCACGAGGTTGGCGCCGTGCGTCTCGATCGTGCGCTCGAGCACGACCGGGTTGGTCAGCGGGAAATTGGCCGGGCTCATCGCGTCGAGCACGCCCTTGACGGCGAAGCGCAGCTGCTCGCGTTCCTGCTCGTCGAGCCCGCCGACCTGGTCGACCATCTCGCCGATCCGCTCGGCCAGCAGCAGGTAGGTCTGGTGGATCAGCGCGAAGACCGGCTGTTCGCGCCATGCCGGGTCGGCGAAGCGCCGGTCGCTGCGCGGGAGGACCGGCTCGGCCCCGGGCTCGCGCCCGGCCTGCTTGCCCTCGCCGCCGATGCCGTACTGCGCGAGGATGTTCTCCCACAGCGCCATGCCTTCCTGCCACAGCGCCTGCTGCCGCTCGGGATCGAGCAGCGGGATATGCTGGTACCAGGCCTGCATCAGCCCCATCCATTGCGACGGGTCGACCAGCAGCGGGACCGGGCTTTCGGGCTGGATTTCCGGGGCGTGGAAGTCGAGCCACATCTGCTGCAGGCGCTGGGCGGCCTCGCCCCATTCGCCGAGCGCCGCCTCGCTCGGCACGCTGGCGACGATCGCCTCGCGCGCGGCCTCGCTCTGCATCTTCAGCATTTCGGCGAAGATATCGGCGGCCTGGCTGTCGCTGTCGGAACCCATCAGGGCAACTTAGCGCGGCATTTTTGCGGTTGCGAGCAATCAATTGCGCCAGTCGCGCGATTCCGCCACAATTGCGCGCAACGCGGCAATCGGGCCGCGTTTCAGAGACAAGCCAGAGGTCATGGATACCGAGTTCTACCGCATCAAGCGCCTGCCGCCCTATGTCATCGCCGAAGTCAACGCGATGCGGCACGCAGCACGCCAGGCGGGACGCGACATCATCGACCTCGGCATGGGCAACCCGGACCTGCCCCCGCCGAGCCATGTGATCGACAAGCTGTGCGAAGTCGCCGGCAAGCCCGACGCGCACGGCTATTCGCAGTCGAAGGGCATCCCCGGCCTGCGCCGGGCGCAGGCGAACTACTATGGCCGCCGCTTCGGGGTCGAGCTCGATCCCGAGCGCGAGGTGGTCGTCACGATGGGCTCGAAGGAAGGGCTCGCCAGCCTTGCCACCGCGATCACCGCGCCGGGCGACGTGATCCTCGCGCCTAACCCGTCGTATCCGATCCACACCTTCGGCTTCATCGTCGCTGGAGCGGCGATCCGCTCGGTGCCGACCACGCCCGACGCGGAATACTGGGAATCGCTCGACCGGGCGATGCGCTTCACGATCCCGCGGCCGACCGTGCTGATCGTCAACTTCCCGTCGAACCCGACCGCCGAGGTGGTCGATCTCGCGTTCTACGAGCGGCTTGTCGCCTGGGCGAAGGAGAACCGGATCTGGGTGATCTCCGACCTCGCCTATTCGGAACTCTATTTCGACGGCAAGCCGACTCCCTCGATCCTCCAGGTGCCGGGGGCGAAGGACGTGGCGGTCGAATTCACTTCGCTGTCGAAGACCTATTCGATGGCCGGCTGGCGGATCGGCTTCGCGGTCGGCAACCAGGCGATGATCTCCGCGCTCACGCGGGTGAAGTCGTACCTCGATTACGGCGCCTTCACCCCGATCCAGGCGGCCGCCTGCGCCGCGTTGAACGGCCCGCAGGACATCGTCGAGCGCAACCGCGAGCTGTACCAGAAGCGGCGCGACGTGATGGTCGAATCGTTCGGCCGCGCCGGCTGGGATATCCCCCCGCCGCCGGCCTCGATGTTCGCCTGGGTGCCGCTGCCGCCGTCGCTCAAGGAAATGGGTAGCCTCGAATTCGCCAAGCAGCTCCTTACCCATGCTGAAGTCGCGGTCGCGCCCGGCGTCGGGTTCGGCGAGCAGGGCGAAGGCTTCGTGCGCATCGCGATGGTCGAGAACGAGCAGCGCCTGCGCCAGGCCGCGCGCAACGTTAAGCGCTATCTGCAGCAGATGGGCGTAAACACCACTGCTGCCTGACCGGCTGCGCCGGCCCGCCCGGGGCCGGCCGTTCGTGCCCGCCCGGACGATACCGGAAGAGGACGCGCTCGACACCTGCCTGCGCGAACGCGATCCGTGGGCGGCCGGGGAGGAAGCGGGCGCCGCGTGAGATAACCGCTGGCGCACCGCGGAACGGCGGGTTACGCTTACCTTGCTAACCGAAGGCACGGAGAGGACTACATGGCCGCCAGCGCGGATTCCCGCACGCTCGACGTAACCGCATTCCTCGATTCAGCGATGACCCCGTTCCACCGGCGGTTGCTGATCATTTCCTGCCTGGTGACCTTCTTCGACGGGCTCGACTTCTCGCTGATCGCCTACACGCTGCCGTATATTCGCGAACAGATGGAGCTCACGCCCGGCCTGATGGGGCAGGTCAGTGCGGCCGCGGTGCTGGGGCAGATGATCGGCTCGCTCGGAGGCTCCTATGTCGCCGACGTGATCGGCAGGCGGCCGGTGATCCTCGTCTGTACGGTCCTGAGCGCGGTACTGACTTTCGCCACCGGATTCGCCCAGACGCCTGAAACACTGGTCGTCCTGAGGTCCCTCGGTGGGCTCGCCATTGGCGGATTGCTGGCACCGGCATGGTCGATCAATTTGGAGGCGATGCCAGCCGGCCGGAGGGCTACCGCCGTGACCGTGATCATGCTGGGCTTCAGCCTTGGCGGCGCGGCGGCGGCGCCGATCACCAATTTCCTCGCCCCCGCCTATGGCTGGGAGATGGTGTTCTTTGCCTGCGGTGCGCTGACCCTGGCGCTGGCACTGGTACTGCAATTCACCCTGCCCGAATCCGTACGCTGGCTTGTCGCGATAAAGGCGAAGCGCGAGCGGATCGTGCCTCTGTTGCGGCGTTTTGACCCCCAGCTCGATACCGATGCCATTACGGCCTTCAGACTGTCTGACGAACGCAAAACCTCCGACCGCAAATCGCCGCAAGCAAAATTCATGGAGCTGTTCCGCGGCGCGCTGTTGTATATCACCCCTCTGATCTGGGTGGCCTATTTCTGCAGCTCGGTCGCGATGTATTTCAAGGCGAGCTACGGGGTGCAGTATCTCGAGGCGCTGGGACTCGAACGGACCGACGCGGCCTGGCTAGGATCCATAGGCGGACTGACCGGAGCAATCGCTGGGGTGCTGTTGTTGCGCTTCACCGAAGGCAAGGGGCCGGCCTGGATCGCGATCGCCCCGCTTCTCGCGGCACCTGCCGCGCTGGCGATCGGCATGGGCCTGACCAGCGGTCCGCTTTTCATTCCGGTCGTGCTGTTTGGATCAGTCATGCTCGGAGCAGGGCACGCAGCGATCATTTCGATGACGGGATTCTATTATCCGAGCCCGATCCGTTCGACGGGAGGCGGGTGGGCCAGCTTCATGGCCAAGATAGGCTCGACGCTGGCATCCTATTACGGGGCCTATTTCCTGGTCAGCCGTGCCGCCGTACTCGATGGCTACCTCGTTTCTGCGGTCGTCCTCACTGGCTTTGCCTTATGCATGCTAGTGCTTGCGGTCTTTGCCCGCCGCCTGATGGCCGAACGCGCGGTCGAGGCGGCGTTCGATGCCGAACCAGCGGCTGCCTGACCATTTGCGGAGTACCTCGATGACGCTACGCAGCCTGTCCGCCAATTCCCCCGGCCGCCGCGCCAACTGGCGCGCGCTCGGACTGAGCCAGGAAGACATGCTCAAGCCCAAGATCGCCGTGGTCAATTCCTCGAGCGAGCTGGCGATCTGCTACGCCCACCTGGACGGCATCGCCAGACAAGTGAAGGAGGAAATCCGCGCCGCCGGCGGCATACCGTTCGAGGTCCGCACCGCGGCGCCGAGCGACTTCATCACCGGCGCGGCCAAGGCGGGCAGCTACATCCTCGCCGGGCGCGACATCATCGCCAACGACATCGAGGTCCAGGTCGAGGCCGCGCTGCTCGACGGGATGATCTGCCTGACCAGCTGCGACAAGACCCCGCCGGGCCACCTGATGGCCGCCGCGCGGCTCAACATCCCGACGATCCTGGTCATCGGCGGCTACCAGCGGGCGGGCGAAATCGACGGCCAGCCGGTCGACGTCGAGGACGTTTGGTCGGGCCAGGTCGGCGAGCGTTTCGGGGCCAAGCCCAAGTTCCCGGTCGCCGAGATGGCCGAGAACGCGATCATGGGCCCGGGCGTGTGCGCCGGGATGGCGACCGCCAACACGATGCACTGCGTGGTCGAAGCGCTCGGCATGTGCCTGCCGGGCCATGCCCCGGTGCGCGGCAACAGCCCCAAGATGCAGGCCAACGCGCGCGCTGCGGCGCGGCGGATCGTCGAAATGGTCCACGAGGACCTGAAGCCGCGGCAGATCCTCACCGAAGGCGCGTTCCGCAACGCCATCGCCACGGTGCTCGCGGTGTCGGGATCGATCAACGCGATCAAGCACCTCCAGGCGACCGCGATCGAGGCGGACAACGGGCTCGACGTCTATGCGCTGTGGGAGGAGATGAGCGACGTGCCGGTGATTTCCGCCGTGCGCCCGACGGGCGAGGTGCGGATCGAGCAGTTCGAGGATGCCGGCGGCGCGCGCGCCGTGCTCAAGCGCCTCGAAAGCCGGATCGATCCTTCGGCGCTGACCTGCACCGGCAAGACGCTGGCCGAGAACCTCGCAGGCTACGAGATCCCCGGGCCCGAGGTGATCCGCCCGCTCAGCGATCCGATCGGCCCCGGCCCGGCGATCGCCATCCTCAAGGGCAGCTTCGCTGAAACCGCCGTGGTCCGCCTCGGCATCCGCGACGGCAGCCGCCCCGAGGAATTCAGCGGGCCCGCGCGGGTGTTCGAAAGCACCGCCGAATGCATGCAGGCGATCGAGGACGGGGTGGTCCAGCCGGGCGACGTGGTCGTCGCCCGCAACCAGGGCCTCAAGGGCGGCCCGGCAATGGGCGGCTCGGCCAGCGTGATCCTGTTCGCGCTCGACGCCGCGGGCCTTGCCAAGACCACCGCGTTCGTCACCGACGGGCAATTGTCGGGCCTGTGCCTCAAGGGGCTGACGGTGGCCGAAGTCTCGCCCGAGGCCGCGACCGGCGGCCCGATCGGCAAGGTCCGGAACGGCGACAAGATCACCATCAGCGTCGCCAATCGCGCGATCGATATCGACGTGCCGGCCGAAGAGCTCGCCGCGCGCGAAGGGCCCGGCTACCGCACGCCCGCGACCGGCTACCTCGACACCTTCCGCCACGACGTGCGCGACTTGTCGACCGGCGGCGTGCTGCTGCCGCCGAGTTGTTGAGCGTCATTGCCTCCAGTTGTCGGGAGAATCCGTTGAAGGCCTTCACCCTGTCCTGCCTTGCTCTCAGTCTGGCCGCTTGCCAGTCGATCCCGCCGGACGAGCAGCAGGCAGCCAACCCTGCCCAAGGTCTGATCCTTGCGCGCAATTCATGCAGTGAATGCCACCAGGTGCGGCGAAACGGAGAGTCGCCCAACCCGGACGCCCCGCCATTCGCGACAATCGCCAACCGGGAAGGCCTGACGGCGGAGGGGCTTTCGACCTGGCTGCGCGACAGCCATAATTACCCGGTAGAGATGGGGCTCTACCTCGATCAGCACCAAGTGGATGCTCTCGTGGCCTACATGATCAGGCTGAGATCTCAGTGAACGGAGCGCCGGGCTGGCCTTCGCCGCCAGGAAGCCCGGCCCGCGGGGAAGCGCTTTCCTACAAGCTGTCCGATGTGCCAGCCATCCGGCATGGCTCCGCTCGCAAACCCGCAGAAAACCGCCGTTCCTCGGGTGCGAGGCGACACTTGCGGGGACGAGGTGAGATTTACTCCCGGACAGTGTCACATGTGTCACTGTTGTCAGGAAAGCGGGCCCGAAGCTGAACGTTTCGGCCTACTCCGCAGCCTCCGCGCGGCCCGCCGCGGCCACCGCCGCCTCGTCGCTCAGGTGCGCGCCCTGCTGGCGCAGGATCGACCGCACTTCGCCGACATCGACCTCCCTCGGCTGCACGCCCCGGTTGGCCGCCACCGCCGCGCCGACGCCCGCGGCGTGGCCGGTCAGCCAGCACTGCGGGATCTCGCGCATGAAGCCGTGGCTGTTGGCGTCGCAGCTCACGTGGCGGCCGGCGGCGAGCATGCCGTCGAGCGCGCCCGGGACGAGGCTGCCGTACGGCACCGAGACGACCGGGAACTTGGGGCTGATCGACGGGCTGATCCCGACCTCGTCCGGGCGCGGGGTGCCGTCGCCCCAGTCCTTGCGCTCGATCCGCGCGAGGCCGGCGAGGCGGCGGGTGTGGCGCACGCCGAGCTGGCTCGCGCTCTGCAGGCTGTAGGCGTTCTCGAAGCCGGGCGCGTGCTGGCGGAAGAACCGGCAGTGGCCTTCCATCAGCCGGTGGCTGCGGATTTCGACTTCGGTCATGTCGTCGACATCGAGCGCCGAGAGGCCCGACTGGCGCGGGCCGAGCCACAGCGCGATGTCCGGCCGCCAGCTGACGTAAGGCGTCTGGAAGAAGCCCAATTCCTCGCGCCCGCGCTCGATGAACGCGCGCAGCTGCTCGGGATAGAGCGTCTTCCAGTTGATCCAGCGGTTCATGTCGACCCCGCCGATCACCCAGCCGGTGTTCATCGAGTGGTGGACGTCGCCTTCCTCGATGTCGGTGTCGAACTCGGCCCCGGCGCGGGCGAACATGTCGCCGTCGCCGGTGGTGTCGACCAGGACCCTGGCCATGATCGCCTGGCGCCCGGCCTTGCTTTCGAACACCACGCCTTTCGCCACCCCGTCCTCGACCACCGGCCGCGCGGCCCAGGCGTGGAACACGATCCGCACGCCCGCGGCGAGGAGCATTTCCTGGTTGTTGAGCTTCATTCGCTCGGGATCGAGCGTCGGCGCCCACTGGACGATGCCGTGGAAGGCGGTGGTGCGCTGGCCCCAGTAGCCGGCCTTGAGCGCGTCGGTGGAGCCCCAGTCCTCGCGCGGCGGGCCGGCGACCGCGTCTGCCGGCATGCGTTCGATGAACTCGCGCGCGAAGCCCTGGATCACGTGGTTGCCCTGCCAGTCGGTCATGCGGTCGATCCACATGACCAGGCCGCCGGTCGAAAGCCCGCCGAGGCAGTTGTAGCGCTCGACCAGCGTCACGTCGGCGCCGGCTTTGGCTGCTGCCCAGGCCGCCGCGCAGCCCGCCGGGCCGCCGCCGATCACCGCGACGTCGCACTGGTGGTAGATGTCGATCTCGCGCGCGTCCTCGGTGATCGTGCCGCCGCGGCGGGGCGGCGGCAACGTGTGGCGCGTGCTTTCGAAAATGTCCGAGCCGAGGAAGCGCTCCTCGCTGTGCCCGGCGATCCGCTGCATCTTGACGTCTTTGTTGTCGGCCACGCCGCTCTCCCGGTATGTGTAGCGTGCTATGCTTTTCCGCCGCGCCGGGCAAGCGAGCGGCCACCTTTCGGATTGCGCGGCGGCGGCCCTTTCGCTAGGGCGCGCTCTCCCCGCTCCGGCGGCGCGCGTCGTCGGCGGGATTGGGGGGCCCGATGGCGGAGTGGTCACGCAGAGGACTGCAAATCCTTGCACGCCGGTTCGATTCCGGCTCGGGCCTCCAATTCACCGGCTTTGCATTGCGGCGCGCGCGCCTTGCGATTATGGGGCCGACCGAGCGCCGCTTTAGCTCAGTTGGTAGAGCACCTCATTCGTAATGAGGGGGTCACTGGTTCGAGTCCAGTAAGCGGCACCAGTTTCGACTGGAGAAAAACGTCCGGGGGACGTTTTTCCGTCGAAACTCCCGAGCGAAGCGAAGGGCAGAGGCGCCGCGCCACGCCTTCATCATCTAGGGCGCGATCAGCACCTTGCACTGGCTGGTGCGGTGCTTGAGGCTTTCGAACACCGCCGGCGTCTCGGCGAGGCTGATCGTGTCGGTGACCAGCAAGCGCGGCTCGATCGCCCCTTCGGCGAGCGCGTCGAGCGAGGCGCGGTAATCGGGCACGGTGAAGAACGCGCTGGTGACCAGTTTCACTTCCTTCGACAGCATGGCGAAGGAGTTGAAGGTGTCGGGCTTGGTGCACAGCCCGAGCAGCAGGATCGTGCCGCGCGGGCGCACTTGCTCCACCGCCTGGGCGATCAGCCCGGGCACGCCGACGCATTCGAATACCACGTCGGCCTTGCCGCCGAGCGCGCGCTCGGCGCTGCCGACAGGGTCCGCCGGATCGACCACGAACACGTCGGCCCCCATGTCGAGCGCGCGGCTCCGCTGGAACTCGGCGATGTCCTGCACCGCCACTTTCGCCGCGCCCATGCGCTTGACCCAGAAGGCGACCGCGAGCCCGATCGGCCCGGCGCCGAGCACCAGCACCTTGTCGCCGGCCTTGAGTCCCGAGAGGTTGACCCCGTGCAGCGCCACCGCGAGCGGCTCGATGATCGCCCCGTCGGCGATGCTGACGCTGGCCGGCAGCTTGACGCACTGGTTGGGCCGGGTGAGCGCGTATTCGGCATAGCCGCCGCCCTGCAGGCCGAATTGCGCGCACCACTGCACTTCGCCCTTGCGGCAATGCTCGCACTGCCCGCAGCTCTTCAGCGGAATGACCGAGACGAGGTCGCCGGTCCTCAATCCCTCGACCGACTTGCCGAGGCCGACCACTTCGCCGGCGAATTCGTGGCCGAGCACGTCGCCGTGCCTGCAGCCGTAGGCCGCGTCCTCGGTCATGTGCAGGTCGCTGCCGCAGATCCCGCAGCGGCCGACCTTGACCACTACCTCGCCTGCACCGGGCGTGGGATCGGGCAGGGTCTCGCAGGCGAGCGGCTTGTGCAGTTCCTGGAAGGTGACGGCTTTCATCTCACATCCTCTCGTCATTGCGAGCGCAGCGAAGCAATCCACGTCGGCGCCGTGCGGCCCTGGATTGCGCCTCCTCGCAATGACGAATGCAGGTTGGCATCATTCCTCCCACGGCGGCTGCACGCCCATCGCCACGTCGGCCGAATTGGGCAGGATGAAATCGCCGAGCACGTCGATCGCGTCGGGGAAGGCGGCCTTGACCCGCGCCTGCAGGTCGGCCGAATCCTTCGCCTGCGCGACGAGCCCCGGCCAGGCGGCGAGGTACGCGCGGCTGAACTCGATCCCGCTGATGTCGTTGGCGAGGCCGGGCTTGGCGTGACCGGCGACGACCGTTGCGGGCCCCAGCGCCGCCAGCGTGTCGAGCGCGTCCTTCCACGCGGCCACTTGCGCGGTCCCGTGCTCGCCGAGCCACAGGAACACCTGGTTGAACACCAGGTCGCCGGCGAACAGCGCCCTGATGTCGGGCGCCCATAGCGCGGTCGCGTGGACGTGATCGCCCTGCATCGGGCCGAGCACCTTGAGCGCGTGCCCTTCGAGCATGATCGTGTCGCTCTCCAGCGCGGCTGGCGCCGAAGGATGCGCCGGGCCGTTGGGGCCGAGCATCGGGCTCCAGCGCGCGACCTTGAACGGCAGCGAGCGCCAGATGTCGGCCACCACCGTCGGGTGCGCGACGATCTTCGCATCGGGGAAGGCCTCCGCCAGCACGTCCATCGAGAAATAGTGATCGGGATGGTCGTGGGTGACGAAGATGTAGGTCAGGCGCTTGCCGCTATCGAGCACCATCGCCGCCACGCGGTGCGCGTCGGCCTTTGTGAACGGCGGGTCGACCAGCACCGCGTCATGCTCGCCCTCGATCAGCACCGCGTTGGAATAGAGCGATCCCGCGCCGGTGCGCAGCACTTCGACCGTAAGGGGCTTGTCCTGCGCCATGGCGGGCGCGGCAAGGGCGAACAGGCAAGCGGCGAGCGCCAAAGAGTACTTCATTCTACCCCTCCCTCGTCATTGCGAGGAGCGCAGCGACGCGGCAATCCAGGGCAGCGCGCGAAATCGCCCTGGATTGCCGCGCGACCTGCGGTCGCTCGCAATGACGAACCATTGGGCATCAGTCATTGAGCGGCTTGACCGGCCCGAGCTGCATGCCGCCGTCGATCATCACGTGGGCGCCTGTCATGTAGCTGCCGGCATCGGACGCCAGCAGCAGCGCGAGCGGCTTGATCTGGTAGGTCTCGGCCATGCGGCCGACCGGCACCAGCTCGTCCCAAGCGGCCTTGGCCGCCGGGTTCTTCTTGACCCAGCCGTCGCCGATGTTGGTCACGAACGGGCCCGGGGCGATGGCGTTGACGCGGATGCCGTAGGCGGCGAGCTCGTAGGCGGCGTGACGCATGAAGTGCTTCACGCCCGCCTTGGCCGCCATGTACGGCACGCCGACGATCGCTTCGTTGACCTCGGCCGCATTCGAGCTGGTGATGACGATCGAGCCGCCGCGGCGATGGCGGTTGGCCTTCATCACCCGCGCCGCCTCGCGCACGGTGTGGAACACGCCCGTCAGATTGATGCCGATCGACTTGTACCACCGCTCGGGGTCGTAGACGTCGATCTGCCCTTCCGGGTTGCGGGTGCCTTCGGGCGTCCAGAAGCCGTTGCCGACGTCGAGGCCGGCATTGGCGAAGGCGATGTCGCAGCCGCCCCAGGCCGCCACGTGGTTGTCGAACGCCTGCGCGACCTGGTCGAGCCTCGCCACGTCGCAAAAGTCCCAGCGCACGTCGAAGCCTTCGCCGGCGAGGCGCTGCGCTTCGCGCTCGGCGCCGGCGGCGTCGATATCGGTCAACGTCACCTTCGCGCCCGCCTCGGCCATGCATTCGGCATAGGCGAGGCCGATCCCGCTGGCCGCGCCGGTGACGAGCGCCGAGCGGCCGGCGATGTCGAACTGGTCGAGGGTTTTCGGATCTTCCATCATTTTCCTTTCATCCCCCAACCCACCTTCGTCATTGCGAGCGAAGCGAAGCAATCCAGGGCGTCGCACACTGCCGCCCCTGGATTGCTTCGTCGCTGCGCTCCTCGCAATGACGAAACAAGGAGCGTTTCCGCTCGGCTACAAATACAGCTTCGGGTTGATCGCGATGCCCTGTTCTTTGCAGTAGCTCTCGTAGTGGTTCATCATCCACCACACGTCGACCGTCTCGATTAGCTTCGCTTGGTTGTCGTAGAACTCGATCGGGCCGACCATCCAGCCGAACAGCTTGCAGCCTTCGGGGTGGTCGGTCACGAGCGTGTGGCTTTCCCCGGGCACTTCGAGGATCAGCCCGCCGGGCGAGGCGACCCAGTCGTATTCGAGATAGCGGACCGAGCCGGTGATGCAGACCATCGTCACCGTCCCGCGGTGGAAATGGGTCCCGATCGTTCCCGGGCCCTTCATCCACAAGATGTTCGAATAGGCATTCTGGCGCACGTCGAAGGTCAGGTGCTTGATCGCCGCGCTTTCGCCGAACGGGACCCACGGACTGTCGTCGTCGGATGCCATGTCGATGTAGCGCCCGCCCGGCGTGTGGGCGCGGACCAGCTCCTTGTAGTTGAACGGCACGTCCACGATTTCCTTCACCGTGGAAGGCGGGGCTTTCATCACGCTTGCCATCTGGGGATTCCTTTCAGCGGATCAGGGTGTCGAGATAGGCGGCGCCGATGCCGCATTCCTCGTAATGCGCGCGGGCGTCGCGCATGTAGTCGAACACGTCGTAATGGCCGACGGTATTGCCCTGCTCGTCGAGCCACATCAGCGGACCCGAAACGACGAAGAACACCTTCATCGGATCGGGGTGCGCGTAGCTGACCAGCGTGTGGCTTTCGCCGGGCGTCTCGAAGATGAAGTCGCCCGCGGTCGCGGTCCAGTCGTGCTCGAGGTAGGCCCACTTGCCGCTGATCGTGTAGGCCCAGATCGGCTTGGGGTGATAGTGCCGGTTCACGATGCAGGGCTTCTTGGCCATCAGCACGTCGGCCCACATGTTGAGCGTCGGGCTGATCCACACCGGCTTCGAATAGACGTCCTCCACCTGCGGGCGGCCGATCGGCACCCACAGTCGCTCGTCGCCCTCGGCGATCTTGGCCATGTAGGCTTCGGGCTTGGCTCCCGGGCGCAGGGCATGGGGGACGGGCGGCGTACCGGCCCATGGTTCGGTAGTCGGTGCTTCGGGCATTCTGTTCCTCTCCAGCGGTCCCTGTGGCGAGACTCGTCGCGGATATGCTTAGGCGGCTCGCGCGCGGCGGGCCAGCACCGCGGGCGCAGATTCTTTCAGGAACAGCGAGCAGGCGAATGCGCCGAGAGTGAGCGCGAGCAGGAACCACACGGGCGCGGCAAGGCCATAGAGATCGGCCAGCCAGCCCGCGAGCGAGGGGCTGACCACCCCGCCGAGCACTTCGCCCACGCCGCCGACGAACCCGGCCAGGCTGGCGGTGAGCCGCGGGTCGACGCTTTCGGCCGGCACGGTCGCCATGAACAGCGGGAACATGCCGTTGAAGAACCAGCCAACGAAGAAGATCGCGCCCATGACCAACGGCGATCCGGTCCACAGCAGCGCGCCCACGGGCAGGATCGCGCCCACCAGGCACGAGGCGAGGAACACCGGCTTGCGCCCCCAGCGGTCGGAAAGACCGGCGAGGACGAAGGCGCTGATCGCGCTGGAAATGCCGAGCACCGCCATGACCCCGCCCATCTCGGTGCCCGAATAGCCCTTCAGGTTGACCAGGAACAGCGGCAGGAACGACCAGGCGACGACGAGGTAGCTGACCAGCAGCACCGCGATTGCCGCGCACAGCAGCACGTTGCGGTGAGCGATCGCCTGGCGGTAGCCGATGACGGGCACTGCATGGGCCTCCGCGGCGAGTTCCCTCGGCGGCTCGCGCAGCGTCAGCCAGATCAGCCCCGCGGTGATCAGGCCGGGGACCGCGGCGAGGTAGAAGCCGTTGCGCCAGCCCCACACGGCGGCGATCGGCACCAGCACCAGCGGCGCCACGGTCGAACCGAGCAGGCTCGAGCCGAGGTTCTGCCCCACGCCCATGCCGAGCCCGCGCCGCTCGGGCTTGACCTCGGCGACGATCATCGCGTGGCTGACCGGCATGACCCCGCCTTCGGCCGCGCCCATCAGCAGCCGCGCGGCGAGCAGCGCGACGAACCCGCCGGCCAACCCCGAAAGGAACGAGCAGGCGCAGAACATCAGCGTCGCCGCCAGCAGGATCGGCTTGCGGCTGCCGAGCCGGTCGCTGAGCGGGCCGACGGTCAGCCCGGCGATGGCCCAGCTCAGCGACAGGCCCGAGGCGATCATGCCGACCTGGAAGTTCGACAGCCCCAGGTCCGGCTGGATCTGCGGCATCATGAAGTTCGCCGCCTGGCGGTCGAAGAACAGGATCCCGAAGTTGAGGCTCAGCAGCAGGACCAGCCAGGCCTGGTAGCCGTCTCCCTTGCGCTGGGCGGGCGGCACTAGTTGGTGCCTGACCTTACCCGTTCGTCGTTGCGAGGAGCAACGCGACGAAGCAACCCAGGGTGGCGCGCGCGACCCTGGATTGCTTCGCTATGCTCGCAATGACGATTCATGGGAAGGCGGGCGCGCACTAAACCGCAGCGGGCTGCAGCCCGCGCTTGGCGAGCACGCGCGGCGCGGTCTCCTTCAGGCCGAAGGCGAACAGCCCGCCGACCAGCGTCAGCCCGGCCATGATCCATAGCGGGCCCTGCAGCCCCACCTCGTCGGCCACCATCCCGGCGATCGCCGGGCCGCCGGCGCCGCCGATGATCTCGCAACTGCCCATGCACAGCCCGAATACCGTCGCCGCCATGTAGGGCGGCACGCTTTCCGACGGGACCGTGGCCATGAACAGCGGGAAGATGCCGTTCAGCGCCCAGCCGACGAAGAACACCGCCACCATGCCCAGGTACGGGCCTTCGTAGTACATCGCCCCTATCGGCAGCAGCAGCGAGACGAACGGCATCGCGATCATCACCGGGCGGCGGCCGATCACGTCGGACAGGCCCGCGGTCAGGAAGCTGCCCAGCGTCGCGGAAACGCCGAGCGTGCCCATCAGCCAGCTGGTCTCGGTCTGCGTATAGCCGCGCACCGTGGTCAGAAAGAGCGGCATGAACGCCCAGGCGATCACCAGGTAGGCGACCAGCACGATGCCCATGGCGACGCAGATCCAGATGTTGCGGATCTTCATCGCCTCGATCACTGCCGTGATCGAACCGCGCACCGCATCGCCGAGCGAACGCGCCGCCGGGGCCGCGGCCTGGTCATCGGCCGGTTCCTTCTCGGGTTCCCTGAGCGTGAACCAGATCAGCGCGGCGCTGATGATCCCCGGGATGCCGGCGATGTAGAACGCGTTGCGCCAGCCGTATTCCTGCGCCAGCCAGACCAGCACCACCGGGGCGACGAACGAGCCGAAGAAGTTCGAGCCGAAGTTCTGCGCGATGCCCTGGGCGAGGCCGCGCGCCTTGGGATCGACTTCGCTCGCCACCATCGCGTGGCTGATCGGCATCACGCCGCCTTCGGCCACGCCCATCAGGATGCGCGCGCCGATCAGCATGGCGAACGTCGCGGCAAGGCCGGTGAGGAACGAGCAGGCGGAAAATGCCGCGGTGGCGATCACCAGCAGCAGCTTGCGGTTGCCGATGATGTCCGAGACCCGGCTGACGCCGAAGGCGGCGATGGCCCAGGTGAACGAGAAGATTCCCGCCACCAGGCCGACCTGGGTATTGCTCAGCCCCAGTTCCGGCTGCACGAACGGCATCAGGAAGTTCAATGAGTTCCGGTCGAAGAAGACGATCCCGAAATTGACGCTCAGGAGGCCGACGAGCCATGCCTGGTAACCGGTGGAATTGCGCGCTTTCTGCTGCATTTCGAATGCTCTCCCAACCCCGCCCGGCGGGGACCCCTTGTTGTATTTGTTAGAGGAACGAACGCACGGGCTCGCTGCCGTCCCAACCCAGCGAGGCCTTCCAGAAGCGCGTGAAGGTCTCGTCCATTCCCGGAGTCACCGGGAGCAGTTCGAGGAAGCCCCATTGCGGGCCGCTGCCGTTGTCGAGGTAGACCACCTCGCCGCCCGTCGGCACCGCGGCGCGGAACGCCTCGGCATAGCCGCGCGACTGGTATTCGCGGCTCGCCGCGTCGACGTCGGCGCAGGCCAGGCCGAAATGGTGGAAGCCGTAGCCGCGATGTTCGATCGTCTCGCGATAGACGCTGGGATGGTCGTCGAGCGGCTGGATCAGCTCGATCAGCATGTGCCCGGCAAAGCCCATGGCGATGGTGATGTCGGCCTTCGATTCGCCGCCGCGATAGGTCTGGCCGGGGACCAGGAAGTGGTCGAGCACGAAGAACGGCCCGGCGTTGCAGTTCGTCACCCAGTGATCGATCGCGCCGCGCAGGTCCTCCACCACGAAGGCGGTCTGCGCCACTCCGCCCATCGGCTGGCCGTAGCCCAGCTCGTCTGCCATTCGTCTCTCCCCGGCCGGCTCGTTCCGGCCGCGCGCCATCGCTCGCCAATCGGCGCGACAAAGTCAATCACGCCGTGCTAGGGATTGCCACATCCCTAGCTTCGTCATTGCGAGCGAAGCGGAAGCGAAGCTGGCCGAAGGCCAACCAATCCAGGGCGGCACGAGACAGCCCTGGATTGCCGCGGGACCTTCGGTCCCTCGCAATGACGAAGAATTGGTGTGTTCGGTGTGACAGGCGGAGACGATCAGTGGCAACCCAGCTCAAGCGCGACCTGAAGTGCAGCGACGCGGAATGGACCGCGCGGCAGGACCTCGCCGCCTGCTACCGCATCTTCGACATGCTCGGCTGGAGCGAATCGATCTACAACCACATCAGCGTGCGCGTGCCGGATGTGGATGGCGCGTTCCTGATCAATCCCTATGGCTTGCTGTGGTCGGAAGTGACGGCCAGCAACCTCGTCAAGATCGACATCGACGGCAACACGCTCGACGGCAGCCCGTACCCGGTCAACAAGGCGGGCTTCACCCAGCACGGCTGCTTCCACAAGAACCTGCCGTGGGCGCATGCCATCGTCCACACCCACACGCCCGACACGATGGCGGTGTGCAGCACCGAGGAAGGGCTGACGGCGACCAACTTCTATTCCTGCTTCTTCATGGGCATGATCGGCTACCACGATTTCGAGGGCATCACGGTGCGCGCCGAGGAAGGCGAGCGCCTCTTGAGGAATCTCGGCAACGGGCGCCAGGTGCTGATGCTGCGCAACCACGGCCCGGTGGTGCTGGGGCACACGATCCAGGAGATGTTCCTCCTCTACTACATGCTCCAGCGCGCCTGCGAGGTGCAGGTGAAGACCAGCGCCGCCGGCACGCCGATCACGATTTCCGAGGAAGTGATCGCGGTCCACCAGCGCGACCGCGACGAGGTCGTGCTGCCCGGCGGCTTCGGCCGGGCCGATTTCGACGCCTGGGTAAGGAAGCTCGACACGATCGATCGCGGCTGGCGCGAGTAGGGCGCGGGCCATGGCCTCGAAGTCATGCCCGAAATGCGACGGCCGGATGGTCCCGGGCTACCTGCTCGGGTACACCGACCACCACAGCAGGCGGGTAACCGAATGGCTTGAAGGTGAGCCCGAGCGCGGCATCTTCGGCATGCTCAAGGTGCGCGGCCACAAGCGCCTGCCGGTCGAGACCTACCGCTGCGAACGCTGCGGCTACCTCGAATCCTACGCTCCCGCGCCGTGATTGCCGGGCGGGGCAGCGGCGGCTAGGGCACTTCGCATGACGAGCATGACCGTCAACGAGCGGCCGGTGCGCTTCGACATGGACCCGCAGACGCCGCTCTTGTGGGCGCTGCGCGACGCGGCCAACCTGACCGGCACAAAGTACGGCTGCGGCGCCGGCGATTGCGGCGCCTGCATGGTGCTGGTCGACGGCGAGGCGCTCAGGAGCTGCCTCATCACCATCGGCGAGGCCGAGGGACGCTCGATCGTCACCATCGAAGGGCTGTCGCGCGACCGCTCGCACCCGGTGCAGCAGGCGCTGGTCGCCGAGCAGGCGATCCAGTGCGGCTTCTGCACCCCGGGCATCGCCATCGCCGCCGCCTCGCTGCTGGCCGGCAACGCCGCGCCCAGCGAGGAGGAAATCCGCAAGGCGATCCCCAACTTGTGCCGCTGCGGAGTCTATCCGCGGCTCGTCCGGGCGATCCAGCGCGCGGCGCGCGTGGCCGCGCGGCGCGAGCGGATCAGCGCCGCGCCGGCGCCCGGCATCAGCCCCGAGGATGCCGCCGCGGCGGTTCCGGCATTGAGACCGGTACGGCCTTGATCGCCCGGCTCAGAAGCCGAAGCGCAACCCGCCCATGACCGTGCGCGGCATGCCGGGCCGCCAGCCGGCCGGAACAATGGCGACGTTGTAGGTCTTGTCGAACAGGTTCTCGACGCTACCGAACAGCGCGACTCCGTCCGTAAGGTCGAATTCGCCCGCGAGGTCGAAGATCATGCGCGGCGCGATCTGGTTGTAGGGGACGGTCTCGACCCCGGCGCCTACCGCGCCGAAGGCCTCGCTGGTGTAGTTGCCGGTCAGGTCGAGCCTCCACCCGTCCTGCCCGATCCCCGCGTTCACAGTCAGCACATGGCGCGGCAGATTCGGCAGGCGATCGCCCTTGGTCACGTTCACTCCCCACGGGCCGAAGCTGTCAAGGGCGCCGCGGAACGTAGCGTGCGTGTAAGTGTAGACCACGCCGAGCGGCAGGCTGAAACCTTCGCCGAGCAGCGATCCGGCGTCGTAGCTTGCGGCGAACTCGATGCCCTTGGCATGGACGCGCCCGCCGGAAAACTGGTCGCCGACGGTGCAGCCGCCGCCGCTCGATGCGGTGCAAGTGCCGACGAAGTTCTGGTAATCGTTGAAGAACCCGACCAGCGTCACCGCCAAGTCGTCGCCGGTGTAGCGCAGGCCGCCTTCCCAGTTGGTCGACCGTTCCGGGTCGGCCAGGGTCGCCCCGGCATTGACCGGCGCGGGATTGGTGAAGCCCCGGTGGACGCCGGCCAGCAATTGCAGCCCGCCGCCCAGGTCGTAAGTTGCACCGATGCCGGGGATCCAGATATCGACGCTGTTGTCGCTCTCGTCGATCAGGCTTCCGCGATTGTCGCGGTCGGTGGTCGAGCCATCGGCGAGATAGCGCTCGCGCGAGAGATCGATCGTCTCGTAGCGCAGGCCGGGCGTCAGGGTCAGGCGGCCCAGCTCGATCGTGTCGCGCACGAAGAAGCTCCAGGCTTCGGCGGAATCGACTTGGTTGGCATTGCTGCCCGGCTGGCCCGTGCTGGCGAGCACCATCGTGCCGCCGGTCATGGTGTAGCGGTCGTCCTGCTGAAAGCGGTCTTCCTTGTCCTCGTGGTAGCGCGCGGAAAGCTCCAGCAAATGGGTTGAGCCGCCTAGTCCAAATTCCTTGGTCAGAACCGCCTGCACGCCCGTGGTGCGATAGAGCCGGTCGTTGTTGCGCACCCTCAGGTCGCCCGTGCCGCTGTCGCTGCCGGTAAGGTAGGCGAAGGCCGTGGAGTTGGCCGCTGCCGTCGGGTCGCTCAGCACCGCCGACAGGCTGCGATTCTGGCCGCTCGCGTTGCGGACGTCCTGCAGCTTGTACCAGACGCGCTGGGTCTTGGTGACGTAGCCGATCGTCGTCAGCCCCCAGCTGCCGCCGAAATCGATGTCGTGCGTGAGCTGGTAGGTGTAGTGCTCGACGTTCATCGCGTCGCGCTGGCTGCCGGCGTAGCGGCGGTTCGGCGTGACGGCGAAATCGCCCATCGAGAGGCCGAGATAAGTCTCGTCCGAATGCTGCTTGTAGTACTCGAACTTGAATTCGAGGCTCTGCTGGAGCCCGGCGGCTTCGTTCGAGCGCACGGCCAGCTTGCCGACATAGTCCTCGACCCGGAAACCGGTCGGCCCGCCGCCGTCGAGATCCTTGAACCCGTCGCTACGGGCCTGGTGCGTCTCGAGCGACGCGCCGATGTCGTAGCTGCCCACCCGGGCATACCCCCCTGCCGCCAGGTGCGCGCGCACCGTGCCGTACTCGCCGACGGAAACCTGCCCCCTGCCCGAAACGCGGCCCACTGCTTCGGGTATCGGCGTGGAGAAGAAATGCACTGCGCCGGCCGCAGTGTGCGGACCGTACTTGATCGCGCCGGCGCCTTTCACCACTTCGACGCCGGCCATGCGGCCGATGTCGGGGAAATAGTAGGCGGCGGGAGCGGCATAGGGCGCCGGGGCGATCGGCACGCCGTCTTCGTAGATGGCGATCTTCTGGTTGCGGTCGTCATAAGAACCCCGGATCGAGATGTTCGGCCGCAGCCCGAAGCCTTCCTCCTCGCGCACATTGACGCCCGGCACCTGGCGAAGGACGCGATTGATGTCGGTATAGGAGAAGTGCTCGAGGTCTTCCATGTCGAGGTAGGTGGCCGACCCGCCTGTCTCGGCGGCCTTCTCCTTCGAACCGGTGACGACGATGGCGGTGAGGGCCGGGGAAACCTCCTCCGCGGCCTCTTTGGCAAGCGCAGGTGCGGCACCCGCCGCCAGCGTGGAAGCGCCGGCGAGCAGCGCCAAGCGAATGAAGTCAGAACGGCGAGACAAAGGAATTCCTCTCGGCAGGATATTAATGCAACTGATTTGCAAGAGCAGCACTATTGCGAACGCTTTGCGCTTGCAAGAGTTATTGCGGCTCGTCTCGATTTTCCGTTCGCATTGGAGTGAAAGGCCCCGCAAAGCGTGGTTTCAATTCGCGTCGGAATAGGCATAGGCTGACGGGAAGCGGTGGGAGACGGCGATGAAGGCGACGATCTGGCACAATCCGGGCTGCAGCAAGTCGCGCGCGGCGCTGGAAATCCTCCGCGCACGCCAGGGCGTCGAGCTCGAGGTGGTCGAGTACCTCAAGCATCCGCCGAGCCGCGACAAGCTCGCCCAGCTCTTTTCCGACGCCGGGATGGCCCCGCGCGAAGGCGTGCGCACCAGCGGCACCGATGCCGCCGAGGGCGGGCTGACCCGGGCCGACGACGATACGGTGCTCGACGCGATGGTTGCCGATCCAAGGCTGATCGAGCGCCCGCTGGTCGAGACCGACAAGGGCGTGCGGCTGTGCCGGCCGCCGGAACGGGTCGAGGAAATCCTCTGATGCCGACCTGCTTGCATCGCCCGGCCAATTCTGCAAACGCGCGCAGCCGACTTTCGCCCGGCGACCGGGCAGCAACAAGAGCACCGATTCGATGAATGGCAGCGAGCTGGCCAAGCATAGCCGCCGCATGGACCTCAAGCGGCGGATCGCCGCCGCTTTCGGTCCCGCGGGCGTGTTCTTTCGCGGGTTCCTCGAACACCCGCGGATGGTCGGTTCGATCATCCCCTCGTCGCGCAACACGATCGGCAAGATGCTCGCGCCGGTGAAGTGGGACGAATGCAAGCTGTTCGTCGAATACGGCCCCGGCGTCGGCACCTTCTGCCGCCCGGTGCTCGAGCGCCTGCCGCGCGACGGGGCGCTGGTGGTGATCGACACCAACCCGCTGTACATCGACTATCTCAAGCGCACGATCCGCGACAGCCGCTTCCATCCGGTGCTCGGCTCGGCGGCGGACGTCGAGGAAATCATCGCCGCGCTCGGCTTCAGCCACGCCGACTACGTGCTGTCCGGCCTGCCGTTCTCGACCCTGCCCGAAGGCGTCGGCCCGGCGATCGCCGCGGCGACGCACCGCGTGGTGCGCCCCGGCGGCGCGTTCCTGACCTATCAGTTCAGCGCGACCGCGCGCGACCTCACGGCGCGCCACTTCAAGCGGATCGAGACCGGGTTCGCGTGGTGGAACATCCCGCCCTGCCTGTTGTGCTGGGGCTGGCAGGACTGACCTTCGCTAGGCGTTGAATTCGGCGTCCGGCGGCGCCGCGGCGCCGGCCAGCTGCTGGTGGATCGAGACGAGGATCCCGCTCAGCAGCATCGACACGAACGCGCCGACGATGCCGGCGAACAGGCCGAGCGCGAGCGCCGAGCCACCGCCGAGCTGAGCGCCGGAGACGAGGCCCAGCCCGCCGATGACGATGAACAGCACCATGACCAGCACCATGTAGGCGATGAACAGCATGGCGAAGAACCCGACGATCGCCCAAGCGCGCAGCCCGGTCAGCCGCCACGAGCGCGCCAGCGCCTTGAGCGGATTGCCGATCCCCTCGAGGACGATCGCCGGCAGGGTCAGGCAGAAGCGCACCATCACGTAGAGAATTGCGGCGAACAGGCCGAACGTCAGGATCCCGGCCGTCGCCGTCCCGGCAGCCTCGCTCACCGCGGACAGCGCGCCGACGACCAGGCCGAGGAGCAGTCCGATTACCAGCGCGGCGACGAAATAGCCGCAGGCGAAGACGATCGCCGCGCCGAGCAGCGTGGGCAGCGCCTTCACTCCGCGCTGGATCGCTTCGCCCACCGTCGGCCGGTCGGTGCCCATCAGCGCGATCATCGCCATGTAGCCGACCATCTGCACGAGCATGCCGACGATCCCGTAGCCCATCAGTTGTGGGACCATCGCCTCCATCCGGGCCACCAGCGCCTCGGGATCGGCGTCGGCCGACATCAGCGCCAGCAAGTCGGGGAACAGGAGGTACATCAGCACCGACGGCAGCAGCAGGAATACCCCCGCGATGATCGCCAGCAGCTGGAAATTGCCCTTCACCAGCGCAATCGCTTGCGACCAGGTGCGGTTCATGTCGAATTGCATCGCAGCCCCCTCTTCCTCGATCAGCCTTGATAAACCCGCGAGGCATCGCCACGCAATGCGCCGATGGATGACCAGACGATCGAATGGCGGCGCGATCCCGGACCGGTGCCCTATCGCACGGCGCTGGCGGCGCAGGAAGCGCGCAACGCCGGGATAGCCGCCGGCACGGCCGGCGAGCTGGTCTGGCTGCTCGAGCACCCGCCGGTCTACACCGCCGGGACCAGCGCGGCGCGCGACGAACTGCTCGACCCGCGCTTCGAAGTGGTCGAGACCGGGCGCGGCGGGCGTTACACCTACCACGGGCCGGGCCAGCGGGTCGGCTATGTCCTGCTCGACCTGACCAGGCGCGGGCGCGACGTGCGCCGGTTCGTCCATTCGCTCGAAGGCTGGGTGATCGCCACCCTGGCCGACTTCGGGGTCGAGAGCTGGCGCGCCGATGGGCGGATCGGCATCTGGACGCGCGACATCGACGGCGCCGAAGCCAAGATCGGCGCGATCGGCGTGCGCATCCGCCGCTGGGTGACGATGCACGGCTTTGCGGTCAACCTCGCGCCCGACCTTGCCCATTTTTCCGGCATCGTGCCGTGCGGCATCGCCGAATTCGGCGTCACCAGCTTCGCCCGGCTCGGGATCGAGGTTGCGCCGCAGGAGTGGGATGAGGCATTGCAGCGCCGCGTCGGCGATTTCCTCGCCGCGCTAGGCCCTGGGGAGTGACGAGCTTGGCCCTTTCGCGTTCGATTGCCGCGATGCTTTTCCCGCTCGCCCTGCTGGCCGCTTGCGGCGACGAGGCGGCGCAGGAAGGCGACGACCGTTCGGCCTCGGGCGAAGTGCTCGAAGGCACGATCAGCGACGAGATGCTGCCGCTCGACCAGCTCACGTCAGAGCCGCCGCTGCTCGAGCGCGACAAGGCGCCCGGCGGCGCGGCAGCTGAGGCCGGGGAGGCCGGGGAGGCCGAGCCCGGCGCCGAAGCGAGCGAACCGGCGGCCGAGGAAACTCCCGCGCCCGCCGGCGATTAGCCGATCAGCTCGAGCAGGCGGCGGGCCTGTTCGAGGTGCGGCTGGTCGAGCATCCGGCCTTCCAGCTGCAGCGCGCCCGCGCCGGGCGCGGCGGCGAAAGCCGCGACGATCCGGCGGGCCTCGGCGATTTCCGCCTCGCTCGGCATGAAGGCGGCGTTGATCACCGGCACTTGGTCGGGATGGATCGCCAGCATCCCGGCAAAGCCGTCGGCATGGCTTTCCCGGGCCGCCCGTTCGAGCCCTTCGCGGTCGCTGAAATCGGCATGAAGCGTGTCGATCGCCAGCACCTTGCAGGCGTGGGCGGCGAGCAGGACTTGCGCGCGCACCATGCGGAAGGTGTCGGTCCAGCGGCCGCTCTCGTCGCGCTTGCGGCTGGCGCCGAGCGCCGCCGACAAGTCCTCGGCCCCCCAGGTCAGCCCGGCGAGTCGCGGCACGGAGGCACTGGCGTAGCTCGCTATGCCGAGCGCGGCGGCGGGCGTCTCGCTGACCAGCGGCAACAACCGGGTGCAGCCGCGTTCGAGGCCGTGGCGCTGTTCGAGCTCGTAGAGCTCGGCGGCCAGGACCTGGAGCTGATCGGGCCCGGCGGCCTTGGGCACCATGATCCCGTCGGGCGCGCCGGGCATCACGGCGGCCAGGTCCGCGCGCCACAGCGGCGTGTCGAGCGGGTTGATGCGCACCCAGCGCTGGCCGGCCGCAGCGACGCCGCGGTCCTGGCGCTGCTTCGCCAGCCAGCGGCCGGCCAGGTCGCGCGCGGCCTGCTTGGCCTGCGGCGCGACCGAATCCTCAAGGTCGACGATCACCACGTCGGCCCCGCAGGCGGGCGCCTTGGAAAGCTTCTTCTCGCTGTCGCCGGGGACGAACAGCCAGGATCGCATGGCCATGGTTCGGGTGCTCCTTCGCATTCACCTATAGCCTTCGCCGCGCTGGCCGCTAGACGAGCGGGCGATGAATTCCTCCGCGCGCCACCGCCTGTTGCCGCTCGCCGCGCTGCTGGTCGGCAACGCCGCGCTGGCGCTGGGGCCGTGGTTCGTGCGCCTGGCCGACAGCGGGCCGGTGGCGGCGGGCTTCTGGCGGCTGGCGCTGGCCTTGCCGGTGCTGTTCCTGTTTGCCGCGCGCGAGCCGAAGCCGGACGCGCCCGTCAGCCGCGGCATGGTGCTGGCGGTGCTGGCGGGCGGGGCGTTCTTCGCGCTCGACCTCGCCAGCTGGCATGTCGGGATCGGCTATACGCGGCTCGGCAATGCCGCGCTGTTCGGCAATTCGGGCAGCGTGATCCTGATGCTCTGGGGCTTCGTCGCTTGGCACCGCTGGCCGCGCACGCGCGAATGGCTGGCGATTCTCGCGGCGCTATCCGGGGCGGCGATCCTGCTCGGGCGCAGCTTCGAGGTCTCGACCCAGACGCTGGTCGGCGACTTGTTCTGCCTCCTCGCCGGGCTGCTCTATGCCGGATACCTGCTGATCCTGCAGGACGCGCGCCGCGTGCTCGGCGGCTGGCGGCTGCTGAGCTGGTCGAGCGCGGCCGGCGTGCCGGTGCTGCTCGCCGTCGCGATCGCCCACGGCGAGCCGGTCTGGCCGCACCAGTGGGGGCCGCTGGTCGCGCTGGCGCTGTCGAGCCAGGTCGTCGGCCAGGGGCTGCTGGTCTATTCGCTCAGGCACTTCGCTCCGCTCGCGGTCGGCCTCGCGCTGCTGACCCAGCCGGCGCTCGCCGCGCTCGCCGGGTGGCTGGCGTTCGGCGAGACGCTCGGGCCGATCGACCTGGTCGGCATGGCGCTGCTCGCCGCGGCGCTGGTGATCGCCCGGGTCGCCGGGGAATCGACGCCGCCCGCCGCGGCTGGTATCCCGGCACCGGCAAGGGAGACTTGAGGATGCACAATCGTTCCGTGGCCTGGCTCGCCGGCTTGCTGCTCGCAGGTTGTTCGACCGTGCAGGCGCCGCCGCCCGAAACCGTGACGCCGGCCGAACTGGCCGAATCCGCCACCCCGGCCGACCACAACGCGGCGTTCGAGAAGCTCGGCCGGGCCTACATCGACAGCCTCACCGCGATGGACCCGGTGTCGGCGACCCAGCTCGGCGACCACCGGCACGACGGCGACCTGCCGGCGATCGGCGCGAGCGGCCGCAGCGCCCGCGCGGCGCAGGATCGCGAGCTGCTGCGGGCGCTGGCGGCGATCGACCGGAGCCAGCTGGTCGCCGACAACCAGGTCGATTACGCGCTGATGAAGAACGCGCTCGAATACGACTTGTGGGATCTCGAGACGCTGCAGAGCTGGGCGTGGAACCCGCAAGTCTACAACGACATCGCCTCGCTTTCGCTCTATTCGCTGGTGGCGCGCGATTTCGCCCCCTGGCCAGTGCGCTTTCAGCACATCGTCGACCGGATGGAGAAGCTGCCGGCCTTCCTCGCCCAGGCGCGCGCGCAGCTCGATCCGGCGCGGGTGCCGAAAGTCCACGCCGAAACGGTCGCGCGGCAGAACGCCGGGATCATGGAAATCGTCGACGCCGCGCTCATGCCCGAGGTCGAGCGCAGCGGCGTGCTGCGCGCCCGCTTCGACAAGGCGCTGGCGAACCTCAAGGCGGCGCTCGCCGAGCACCAGAAGTGGCTCGACGAAGTGCTGGTGCCGGACGCCAGGGGCGAATTCCGCCTCGGCCCGGCGCTCTACGACCAGAAGATGAAGTTCGCGCTGATGAGCTCGATGACCCGGCCCGAGCTCAAGGCCAAGGCCGAGGCCGCCTTCACCGAGGCGCGGTCGGAAATGGAACGGCTCGCGCGCACTTTCCCCGATTGCGACGCGGGTAGCCAGCAGCAGGCGATCGAGTGCGCGCTCGCCAAGAGCTACGCGCGGCGCGCGCCGCGCGGCGAGCTCGAGCAGAAGGCGCGCGAAACGCTCGCCGAGGCGACCGAGTTCACCCGCGCCGGGGGCTTCGTCGGCATGCCCAATGGCCCGGTGCAAGTCATCACCATGCCCAAGTTCTACCAAGGCAACGCGGTCGCCTACGACGACGCGCCCGGGCCGCTCGAAGCGGACCTGCCCAACTTCTTTGCCGTCTCGCCGATCCCCGAGGATTGGACCGAGCAGCAGGCGGACAGCTTCCTCACCGAATACAACCTGTACATGCTGCACGACCTGTCGATCCACGAAGGCGTGCCCGGGCACTACCTCCAGCTCGACCATGCGCGGCGCAACAAGGACCTGTTGCGCGCGGTGCTCGGCTCGGGGCCGTTCGTCGAAGGCTGGGCGGTCTATTCCGAAACGCTGATGGCCGAGCAGGGCTATCTCGGCGGCGAGGACACGCTCGACGGAAAGCTGTTCAAGCTGACCATGCTCAAGATGCGCCTGCGTTCGATCACCAACACGCTGCTCGACATCGGCATCCAGACCGAAGGCATGACTCGCGAGCAGGCGATGGACCTGATGATGAACGGCGCCTTCCAGCAGGAGCGCGAGGCGGCCGGCAAGTGGATCCGCGCCAACCTCTCCTCGGTCCAGCTGCTGAGCTATTTCACCGGCTACGAGGAGCACATGGCGCTGCGCCGCGAGGCGATGGAGCGCCAGGGCAAGGACTTCGACTTGCGCAAGTTCCACGACGCTGTGCTGTCACACGGCTCGCCGCCGGTGAAATACGTCCGCGCGCTGATGTTCGGGCTGCCGGTGGACTAGGGAGGCACGCTCCAATTCGTCATTGCGAGGAGCGGAGCGACGAAGCAATCCAGGGGCGATGCAGCGCGAGTTCCAACCAGCCGCGTACATGTTGGCCAACAAGCGTAACGGCACGATTTATGTCGGTGTGACGTCCGACCTCGTTCGCCGTGCATGGGAACATCGCGAAGGTGTGGCTGACGGCTTCACCAAGCGTTATGCCTGCAAGTTGCTGGTCTGGTACGAACTTCACTCGACCATGGAACACGCCATCCTGCGCGAAAAGCAGATCAAGGGCGGGTCGAGGAGGAAGAAGATCGACCTGATTGAAAGCGCGAACCCGCAATGGTGCGATCTTTTCGCTGACATTTGCGCCAAGCCGCCCCTGGATTGCTTCGCTTCGCTCGCAATGACGAAGAGAAGGAGTCCGTCATTGCGAGGAGCGGAGCGACGAAGCAATCCAGGGGCTGCGCTCACAGGCCTGCCGTCAGTCGCCCGCCGGCCAGAGGTCGCCCTTGCCGACCGTGCCGCCGGCCATTTCCAGCATCCGGTCGGGAGTCGGCATAGTGCAGGCGGGAGGGGAATCGACGCCGCCGAAACCCGCTGTTAGAACGCCCGCCTGAACGGGGACACAACGGGGAGCGGGGGCAATGCAGCAAGGCGTCGAATCCAAGGGCTGGGACACCGGCTACGAGTGGAAGATCATCCTGGTCCTCAGCCTGACTTTCGGGCTGGTCGGCCTCGACCGCTTCATCCTGCCGGTGCTGTTCCCCGCCTTCATGGGCGAACTCGGCCTCACTTACGAAGACCTCGGCAACCTGGTGGGAATCCTGGCCGTGTTCTGGGGCATTTCGGCCTTTGCGATGGGCTTTCTCTCGGACCGGGTGGGACGGCGCAAGGTCCTGATTCCCGCGGTGATCGTGTTCTCGCTGATGTCGGCCTTCTCGGGCATGGCGGGAGGGCTCGTGAGCCTGCTGCTGATCCGCGCAGTGATGGGGCTTGCCGAGGGGCCGGTCGCCTCGATCGGGGTCGCGGTGGCGGTGGAAGCCTCGCACCCGAAACGGCGCGGGATGAACAACGGCATCTTCCAGTGCATGATCTCGCTGTTCGGCAATGCCATCGGGCCGATCATCGCCACCCAGCTGCTGCTGGTCACCGACTGGCGCACCGTGTTCATGCTCGTCGGCATTCCGGGCCTGATCATGGCGGCGGTGATGTACTACGTTGTTCGCGAGCCGGCGGATGCGCCCGCGGGCAGTACGCCCGCGACGCGTCCCAGCTTTGGCGAACTTTTCAGGCACCGCAACGTGCCGCTGGCGATGCTCACGCTGATGTGCGCGATGGGCGGGATTTTCGTCATGGGCGCGATGATGCCGAGCTACCTGACCGACTACCTCGGCCTGTCGATCCAGGAGATGGGCGTGGTCACCTCAGCGATCGGCTTCGGCGGCGCGCTCGGACAGTTCGCCATGCCGACCCTGTCCGACTTCATAGGCCGCAAGATCACGATCCTGATTTCCTACGTGCTGGCGGCGGTGTTTATCTACCTGTTCGTCCAGACCGGGGCGGACAACCAGGCCGCGCTGTTCTGGTTGCTGTTCTTCGCCGCGCTGTTCAATTTCTCCGCGCTGGCCACGCTGGCGGGGCCGGTCGCGGCAGAGGCGGCGCCGCTTGGCATGATCGCTTCGGTGGCGGGCCTGGTGATCGGCGCCGGCGAGATATTCGGCGGCGGCGTGGCGCCCGCCATCGCCGGCCAGATCGCCGGCTCGAGCGGCATCCAGCACGTCTTCACCTTCGTGATTGCCAGCCTGATCGTGGGCTTCCTGATCGCACTGTTCCTGAAGGAAACGGCGCCGCGCAAGACCGGAGCGGTGTGATGCACCCGGCCATCCGGGTGGCCGCGGGCCTGCTGGCGCTGGCCTGCGCGCTTCCCGCCGCAACCGGGGCCTCGGCCCAGGAGGACAGTCCGGCGCGGGCGGTGCTGGAGCAGGCCGCCGCAGCGATGGGTGGCCTCGACAGGCTGCAAGCCCTGGACAATGTCGTCCTCACCGGGTTCGGCCAGCGCGCCTATCAGCAGGGCGGGGGGTTCCTGACCGGGGAGGAACACGTGCCACCCAAGTGGCAGGCGGTAACCGACGCGCAGCGCACGTTCGACCTGCAGAACGAGCGCGCGCTGAACCAGGAACGCAGGAGCATGGAGTTCCCGTTCGCCGGCCTGTTCGGGCTCGACTTTGCCCGTAACGCCGCGTTGCAGACCGGCGACCTCTTGCTCGATCATCCGTTGCCGGCGCTGCTCGAGGCGCTCGACGCGGAGACGCGGCTGGGGGCTGTTTCGACGGAAGGCGGCATGATCGTCGTCCAGTTCACCCCCGAAGGCGCGCATAGCCCGGCCTGGATCGGGATCGACCCGAGGACGCACCTGCCGTCGTTTTCACGCTGGGTCAGCGGCAGCGCCAATCTCGGCGACATCACCACCACGGCCTGGTTCACCGGCTACCTGCCGTTCGATGGCGTGCAATTGCCGATGGGCCTGATGAACGAGATGGACTGGCGCCACCAGGTCAGCCTGATGTTCCAGGTCGATTCCTACCGCGTCGACGTCGCCGCGGCCGAGCTTCCGGCATTCCCCGAGCCGGCACTAGCCGCTGGCGACAGCGCCCCGGCCGCGGCGCAGGTCACCCAAGTCGCCGACGGCGTGTGGGACGTGCGCGTGTCGGGCGCGGGCGGCGCGGTCATCGAGTTCGCCGACCGGCTGGTGATGTTCGAGGCCTATGGCGGCGAGGCGCAGACCCTCGCCCGGATCGATGTCGCCAATCGGCTCGTTCCCGGCAAGCAGGTCACTGCCGTCATCGTCTCGCACCACCATTTCGATCATACCGGCGGCCTCAGGGCGGCGGTCTCGCGCGGGCTGGAGGTCATTTCGCAGCGCGGCAACGAGGGCATCATCCGCGAGATGATCGCGCGCCCGGCGGTCTACTATCCCGACGCGCTCGCCGAGCACCCGCACACGCTGGTGTTCACTCCCGTCGATGAAAAGCTGGTGCTCGAGGACGGCACCCGGCGCCTCGAAATCTACCGCGTCGTCGAGCACGCCCACATGCCGAACGCGGTGTTCGCCTACCTTCCCAAGGAACGCATTACCCTCGAAGGCGACTTCGGGGACGAGAGCTGGCAGCTGCACTGGTGGGGCAGCGCGCTCGCCGCCAACATCGCGCATTACGGCATCGACCCGCTGACCGACATCTCGGTGCACGGCTCGGGGCCGCTCTCGATCGAACAGACGCTGGCCAACGACAGGCGGCAGATCGATGCGGCGGTGGAGTACTGCCGGACGACCGAGCAAGGGGGGCGGTTCGTGTTCGGTTGCCCGGTGCAGTACGATACGCGGGGCCAAGTCACGTTGACGCCGCGGTGATGCGCAAGCTTTTTCGCAAGCCCGGAGCGATCTAACTAGTCCGCACCAATCGGCAGTGCCTTGCCCAAAGGAGCCGTGCTTGCATAGCAGAGGGCGGCGCGATGCCCGGTGCCCCCCTCTCCACTAAACTCAACACCGTAGAGAGACATCTTCCAGACAGTGATCAGATCGTTGTCGACAGCCTGTGCCCCTGCATACTGAAACAAGCCCCCACCGATGGTTGCTTGGCACCGGCGCTTTGCGTTCAATCTGAGGAGACTCTCTACGAATTCAGTTCCTTCTGGCTTGAGGAAGCCCACTTGAATGTCCGCCTTGGTGCTAGGCAGTAAGAGCTTCCAATGGAACCAGCACAAGCCGCGAACAATATACTGATACAACTGCTCAATTTTGTCCGCATCCACATGAAAGGTCTGTCTAGGCTGAACGAATCCTTCTTCAGAAAGAACGGCCCTAGCCTGCAAACTGCCAGCGATTTCACGCTTGAGTTTGGCGTTTCGTTGCAAGCGCCCTGGTACCAGGGTTTTCAAAATCTCAGCTGACCGTGCGTGTCGGCCACCGAACGGCAATACCGCAGTGAGGTAGTGCTCAAGATGCGACTTCGTATTGTTGCAGCTCGCACAGGCTGGAACTTTCGGAATTTCATGTCGCTGATCGGACGGAAAAAACTCACGCGCAATTACGTGATCCGGCGTCGAGGATGCACCCTCAACGGTGCAATACACGCAGGTCTTGCCCTTGAAAGCCTTGCTCACCGTCCCCTCGACTAGTCCCCGCTTGGCCCCAGATCGCCCTTGCCGACCGTCGCGCTGGCCATTTCGAGCATCCGGTCGAGGCTCTTCTTGGCCGCCAGCCGCAGGTCCTCCTCGATCTCGATCCGCGGGCTCAGGTCGCGCAGGCAGGCGTAGAGCTTCTCCATGGTGTTGAGCGCCATGTACGGGCAGATGTTGCAGTTGCAGTTCCCGTCGGCCCCGGGCGCGCCGATGAAGGTCTTGTGCGGCAGCGCCTTTTCCATCTGGTGGATGATGTGCGGCTCGGTCGCCACGATCAGGGTATCGCCGGGGAAGGTCTTGGCGAAATTGAGGATGCCGCTGGTCGAGCCGACATAGTCGGCATGCTCGATGATCGCCGGCGGGCATTCGGGATGCGCGGCGACCGGTGCGCCGGGATGCTGCGCCATGAGCTTCATCAGCTCGGTTTCGCTGAACGACTCGTGGACGATGCACACCCCCGGCCACAGCAGCATCTCGCGGCCGAACTTGCGGTTGAGGTAGCCGCCGAGGTGCCGGTCGGGCCCGAAGATGATCTTCTGGTCCTTGGGGATCTGGGCCAGGATCGTTTCGGCGCTGGAGCTGGTGACGATCACGTCGCTGAGCGCCTTAACCTCGGTCGAGCAGTTGATGTAGGTCAGCGCGATGTGGTCGGGATGCGCCTCGCGGAAGGCCTTGAACTTCTCCGGCGGGCAACTGTCTTCGAGGCTGCAGCCGGCTTCCATGTCGGGCAGCACGACGATCTTTTCAGGGGACAGGATCTTGGCCGTTTCGGCCATGAACTTGACCCCGCAGAAGGCGATCACCTCGGCGTCGGTCGCGGCCGCTTTGCGGCTTAGCTCGAGGCTGTCGCCGACGAAATCGGCCAGGTCCTGCAGCTCCGGCCGCTGGTAGTAATGCGCCAGGATCACCGCGTTGCGCTCCTTGCGCAGCCGGTCGATCTCGGCGCGCAGGTCGCTGCCGGTGGGAAGCTTGCTCTCGACGCTCATGCCATGCACCGCCTTTCACCGGTGCAGATGGCCTCCAAGCGCGCCCGGTTCAACCCGCAATTCGGTCGGCGAGCGCGACGAACGGCGGGAAGCGGGCGAGCAGCTCGGTTCCGGCAGCAAAGGCAACAAGTGCGCCGAAGCCCCAGGCATAGGCCGGGTGCACGCGGCCGCGGATGCGCCAGTCGGCCAGCATCGCCAGGATCACGTAGAGCAGCAGCACGCCGACGTTGAGCGCGGCGGTCATCGGCTTGCCCGAGAGCACGATCAGCCGGCCCAATGCGGGCGCGATCACGCAGATCGTCGCGCACAGCATCAGCCGGCGGTGCCAGTCGGTCCGGCGGCGGTTGGCGAAGGCGGCGGCGAACAGGCCGGCGAAGACGACCACGTTGACCCAGTCGAGCGCGAGGAAATAGGGCGGGGTGAAGAACGGCGGCGAGCGCATCACCGCCAGCGTCACCGGCGTGAGCACCAGGCCGACCAAGACCATCCACCCGGCCCAGAACGCGCCGAAATAGCCGAGCTTGCGGTGCCGCGCGGTGTCGCCTCGCCAGATCAGCGTGTTCTGCACGAGGTAGAAGCCGATCCAGGTCATGAAGGTGACCGCATGGACGTGGACCCACCAGGGCGAGGCGAAGCTCGAAAGCCCGGCCACCCGGAACAGCGAGAACGCGGCGACCACGGTCACCGCGATCAGCCAGGCCATTGCGAGGAAGAACGTCCGTTCGCGCTGTTCGGCTGACGCCGACGACGGTGCGACGGTAGCCATGAGCTATCCTCCCCCAAACGGCTCGCGATCCCGGCGCGAGGTGTGCCCTAAGCGGCGCCGAAGTCAATCGGCGCTGTTGTGCGGCAGGTTCAGACGCGGATCGTCCACACGTCGCCCGAACGGGACACCGCGCCGCGCCGTTCGAGTTCGATCAGGTGGGCCTTCACCGATTGCGCGGCGGCGGGCCACAGGCGTTGGTCGACGCCCTTGTACATCTTCGGGACCAGCGCGGCGATCGTGAGTCCCTGCCCTTCGACGCCGCCTTCGGCGTCGCTCAGGATAGACTGCCGCTGCGCGGCAGGCAGGGACCTCGTGCCGCCAGCAGTGCCTATGCTGCCGGAGGCCCCAGCTTGCGCTGGGGCGCACATCGCCGCCGATGCCTCGCCGAGCAGCCGCACGATCTGCCGCTCGCGCGCTCGGCGATGGCCGATCATCCCGCGCACCAGCTGGCGCGGCTTCTCGACCGCCGGGCCGTGGGCCGGGTAATAGACGCGGTCGCCGCGCCGGTAGAGCTTGTCGAGGCTCGCCATGTAATCGGCCATGTCGCCGTCGGGCGGTACGACCACGCTGGTCGACCAGCCCATCACATGGTCGCCGGTGAACAGCGCGCCCGTTTCCTCCAGCGCGTAGCACAAGTGGTTCGAGGTATGGCCGGGCGTGGCGATAGCGGTGAGCGTCCAGCCGGGGCCAGACAGTTGATCGCCGTCGCCCAGCACGCGGTCGGGCCGGTATTCCCGGTCGAACGGCGCATCGACCCGCGGCGCGCCGCTTTCGATCACGAGCGGGGCGCAGCCGACGATCGGCGCGCCCGTCCGTTCGGCGAGCGGCGCGGCGGCGGGCGAATGGTCGCGATGGGTGTGGGTGCAGCAGATCGCCGTCACTTGCGCATCGCTGATCGCCGCCAGCAGCGCTTCAAGATGATCGGGTTCGTCCGGCCCGGGATCGATTACCGCGATCTCCGCTCCCGCTCCCACGAGGTAGGTCTGCGTGCCGGTATAGGTGAAGGGCGAGGGATTGGGCGCGAGCACGCGCCGCACCAGCGGTTCGAGCGCTTCGGTCTCGCCGGTCGGCCAGGGTTGCGGTGGCAGCGCCATGCGCATTGCTATGAGCGGGCCGTCTGGCGGTGTCACTCCCCTCCCGCTGGCGGGAGGGGCCGGGGGTGGGCCAGTATCACGCGACACACCCACCCCCCGGCCCCCTCCCGCGAGCGGGAGGGGGAGGAGATGCCATGACCGATCCGCTGATCCTGGTGCTTGACGCAGGCACCACGTCCACCCGGGCGATGCTGTTCACGGCCCGCGGCGAGTTGCGCGGCGCCGCGCAGCGCGAGCTGGCGCAGCACTACCCGCGCCCCGGTTGGGTCGAGCACGATGCGGCCGAGATCTGGGACAAGACGCTCGCCTGCGCCCGCGACATGGTCGCGCAGGCGGGCGGCGCCGATCATGTCGCCGCGATCGGCATCGCCAACCAGCGCGAGACGGTGGTCGCCTGGGATCGCGCGAGCGGCGAGCCGCTTGCCCGCGCAATCGTGTGGCAGGACCGGCGGACCGAAGGCTTCTGCAAGGAGTTGCGCGCCGCCGGGCACGAGGATGCGGTGCGCGAGGCGACCGGGCTGCTGCTCGATCCCTATTTCTCGGCCACCAAGATGCGCTGGCTGCTCGACCACGAACCGGCCCTGGCCGCGGCGGCGCGAGCCGGCCGGCTGGCGTTCGGCACGATCGAGAGCTGGCTCGCGTTCAAGCTGACCGGCGCCCACCTTTCCGACGCGGCAAACGCCAGCCGCACGCAGCTGCTGCCGTTGGCCGGCGCGAGCTGGGACGAAGGCCTGTGCGACTTGTTCGGGGTGCCGCGCGGGGCCCTGCCGCAAGTGGTCGACAGCGCCGGCGACTTCGGGACCACCGAACTGTTCGGCGCGCCGATCCGCCTCTGCGGGATGGCGGGCGACCAGCAGGCGGCGACGATCGGCCAGGGCTGCCTGGCGCCGGGCGAGACCAAGGCGACCTATGGCACCGGCGCCTTCGTCCTCGCCAACATGGGGCGCACGGTGCCGCGTTCGGACAACCGCCTGCTCGGCACCGTCCTCCACCAGCTCGGCGACGAGCGGCACTATGCGCTCGAAGGCTCGGTGTTCGTCGCCGGGAGCCTGATCCGGTGGCTGCGCGATTCGCTGCGGATGATCGTCCGCGCCGGCGAGAGCGAGGAACTCGCCCGCTCGGTGCCGGACAATGCCGGGGTGGTCGTCGTGCCCGCGCTGTCGGGCCTCGGCGCGCCGCACTGGCGGGCCGAGGCGCGCGCCGCGATCACCGGCCTGAGCTTCGCCGCGACTCGCGCCCACGTGGTCCGCGCCGCGCTCGAGGCGATCAGCCACCAGACGCAGGACCTCGCCGCGGCCTTCGCCGCCGACGGCGCCCGCTGGACGACCTTGCGGATCGACGGCGGGATGAGCGCCAACGACTGGCTGGCGCAGGACATCGCCGACCTGACCGCGCTGCCGGTCGTGCGCCCCGGCTTCGTCGAGACCACCGCGCTCGGCGCGGCGATGCTGGCGGCGGTCGGGGCGGGGATCCATCCGTCGCTCGGGCAGGCGGCGGCGGCGATGATCGGTGGCACGCGGCGCTTCGAACCGGCGATGGACGGCGCGGCCAGGGAAGTGCGCCTCTCCGCGTGGAGCCAGGCGCTGGCGGCGGTGTAGCGTGAAGCCCCCTCCTCTTGAGAGGAGGGGGTTGGGGGTGGTGGCGCGGCGCCGCAGGCGTCGCGCTCGCCTCCGCACCACCCCGCTGCGACTAGGGCCAGCTTCGCTGACCCAAGTCTCGCTGCCCCTCCTCTCAAGAGGAGGGGCGAACAGGTCTAGATCGCGCCGATCTCGCGCACGATGCGCTCGCGCAGGCGCTGGACTGCCGCCGGGTGCATCGCGAAGCGGTCGCGCCAGGCCTTGTCGAGCCGGGCGATCCGAGCGTGGAAGCGCTCTGTCCGGCGAATCAGTTCCTGCGTGTCGGGCCCGAGCATCGAGAGCTGTTCGGCGCTGCTCTGCGGTTGCGTGGGCGGCAGGCGGCCATGGTGGCGCAGCTGGAATTCGCTCAGCTCGCCGGCGAAATAGGCGCGCTGGTTCAACAGCCAGGCGATCGCGTGCATCATCCGCGTGGTGGTGCGCAGCGCTTCGCAACTCAATGCGACGCGGGCGAGGTCCTCGTCGTCGCCGACCAGGTCGAGCCGCCCCGACAAGTCGAACGCCGAGCGCGTCTCGTCGGCCAGCACGAGCGCCTCGCAATAGAGCGACTCGATGATCGTCGGGCTGAGGTCGGCGGTTTGTGACATCGTCTCGCGCACTCGCTAGACCAGATTCGCCGCATTACGCCAGAGCGGTAACCTTGCTTTTCCCTCACGGCGACCGCCTGTCCCGGCGAGGCACGATGTCAGGCGATGATGTCGGGCGTGAGGTAGTCCTCGAAGATCGCGATCTGGTCCTTCAGGCGCAGCTTGCGCTTCTTGAGCCGGGCGATCTGCAACTGGTCCTGGCTGTCGGTCGAAGTCAGCGCCATGATCGCCGCGTCGAGGTCACGGTGCTCGGTCCGAAGCATCACCAGCCGCTGACGCATTTCCTCTTCGCTCACGCACCAGACACCTTTTTACCGGGAGCCGCCCTGGCGTCCGTCGCCGCGCTCGAACGCTTCGACGAACCTGCGTTTGCCGATCTACGGCGAATATGATTTGATGACAATCGCGCGGCCCGGCCGCCGTCCTGAGTCGCGCCAACGCGGGTCGTCCAAGGCCCGACGCAAGACCAGGAGAACGCTATGGAAACGTCGCACGTCGCCGCCCTTCAGGCCAAGCACGAAGGGTTGGAAGCCCGGCTCCGCGAAGAGATGAATCGCCCGGCACCCGATGATGCGATCCTCCAGACGCTCAAGAAACAGAAGCTGCGGATCAAGGAAGAGATCGCCCAGATCTGATTCGCCGGCGAGCCCCGGCGCCGGCCGGGGCCTCGGGCCGCAAGCACACCGCGTGCGGAATGCGGTCCCTGCCTCCGCAGGGCCTCACCGACGGTTCGCCGGGGAGGTAACATTTTCCAAACGCGCGCGGATGCGATAGGCGAACCCCTATGTCCGCCGCCGCCGCAGCCCGTTCGATCCTGACCCAGCTGCACGAGCTGATGGCCTCGCGCATTTCCGCGCAGGGCAAGCTTAACCAGGTGGTCGACATCATCGGCGAGGCGCTCGATAGCGAGGTCTGCTCGATCTACCTGCTGCGCGAGGGGATGCTCGAGCTGTTCGCCACTCGCGGCCTCAACCAGGGTGCGGTCCACGTCACCCGGCTCGGCGTGGGCGAGGGCCTGACCGGCACGATCGCCCAGAACATCGAGACGCTGAACCTGGCCGAAGCGACCGCGCATCCCGAATTCCAGTACCGCCCCGAAACGGGGGAGGAAAAGTTCCACTCGTTCGCCGGCGTGCCGATCGTGCGGCGCGAGCGGGCGATCGGCGTGCTCACCGTGCAGCATGTCGAGCCGCGGCGTTACGAGGACGTCGAGATCGAGGCGCTGCAGACGGTGGCGATGGTGCTGGCCGAGCTGATCCACAATGCCGGGCTGGCGGACGACGAGACCCCCGGCGCCCTGTCGAGCACGCATACCGGGCAGGAAGTGCTCGACGGGCTGTCCCTGGTGAAGGGTCTCGCGCTCGGCCAGGCGGTGTTCCACCAGCCGCGCATCCATATCGAGCAGACCGTGGCCGAGGACACCGAGGCCGAGCGCCAGCGGGTCTACCTCGCGTTCGACAAGATGCGCGAGCAGATCGACCACATGGCCGGGCAGGCCGAATTCGGCGTCGGCGGCGAGCAGGAGGAAGTGCTCGAGACCTACAAGATGTTCGCCTACGACGAAGGCTGGAGCCGGCGGATCAACGAGGCGATCGATTCCGGCCTCACCGCCGAAGCGGCGATCGAGCGCGTCCAGCAGCGCACCCGCATGCGCATGCGCGAGATCGACGACCCGCTGCTGGCCGAACGGATGCACGACCTCGAGGACCTGGCGAACCGCCTGCTGAGGATCGTTTCCGGCCAGCTCGGCACTGCGGCGAGCGTCGGGCTGCGCGGTGATTCGATCCTCATCGCCAAGAACCTCGGGCCCGCCGAGCTGCTCGAATACGACAAGCGGCGGCTGAAGGGCGTGGTGCTCGAGGAAGGCAGCCTGACGGCACACGTGGTGATCGTCGCCCGGGCGATGGGCGTGCCCGTGCTCGGCCGGGTGCGCAATGCCCGTGGCCTCATCCGCGAAGGCGACGCGCTGCTGCTCGACGGCGATTTCGCCAAGCTGACCGTGCGCCCGGCGCAAGGCGTGCTCGACGCGTTCGAGGCGCGCTTCGTGCGCAGCCGCCAGCGCCAGGCCGGCTATGCCAAGCTGCGCGACGTCGAGCCGTTCACGCGCGACGGGCAGCGCATCCAGGTGATGATGAACGCCGGCCTGCGCGACGACATGCCGATGCTGAGCCTGACCGGCGCCGACGGCATCGGCCTGTTCCGCACCGAGTTCCAGTTCCTCGTTTCGGCGACGCTTCCCTCGCGCGACCGGCAGACCCGGCTCTACCGCGACGTGCTCGACACGGCGGGCGACAAGCCGGTGATCTTCCGCACGGTCGACATCGGCGGCGACAAGGCGCTGCCCTACCTCGTCAGCGACACCAGCCGCGAGGACGAGAACCCGGCGATGGGCTGGCGCGCGCTGCGCCTGGCGCTCGAGCGCGAGGGCCTGCTGAAGTCGCAGGCCCGCGCGCTGCTCGAGGCGGCCGCGGGCAAGAGCCTCAACGTGATGTTCCCGATGGTTTCCGAACCGTGGGAATTCGATGCCGCCAAGAAGGTGTTCGACCGGCAGCTGGCCTATCTCAAGCGGCTCAAGCGCAAGCTGCCCGAAGCGATCAACTACGGAGTCATGCTCGAGGTGCCCTCGCTCGCCGAGATGCTCGACGTGCTGATTCCGAAGGTCTCGTTCATCTCGGTCGGGACCAACGACCTGACCCAGTTCCTGTTCGCCGCCGACCGGGCCAATCCCAAGCTCGCCGAGCGCTACGACTGGCTGAGCCCGGCGATCCTGCGCTTCCTCGCCCGCGTCGTGCAGGGGACCGCCGGCCACCGGGTCGAGCTGGGCGTGTGCGGCGAAATGGGCGGGCGCCGGCTGGAGGCGCTGGCGCTGGTCGGGCTCGGCATCCGCCGGCTGTCGATCACCCCGGCGGCGGTCGGCCCGATCAAGGAGCTGGTGCGCAAGGTCGACACCAGCGAGATCGGCGCGGCGATGAAGCGCTGGCTGGCCAATCCCCCGCCCGACATGCGCATGGCGCTGTTCGACTGGGCGGTCGAGCGGGAAATCGAGGTCGATTAGCCGTTTTGCGCGACGAGCCGCACTTGACTTGGATCGAGCGGCACTCTCTCTTGGCGCAAACGGGTTCGCGATCATGAACCATGCCGCCAACCGGGAGCGGGAATGGACGAAACAGACGAAATTTCGCTGGATGAGGCTTCCCTGGAGAGCGTGGGCGAGCGGCTGCGCGCCGCGCGCGAGGCGAAGGGCATCTCGCTCGAGCAGGTCGCGTCGGAAACCCGCATTCCCCAGCGTCACCTGAAGGCGATCGAGGCAGGCGATTTCGCCAAGCTGCCCGGGCGGACCTATTCGGTCGGCTTCTCGCGCACTTTTGCCAAGGTGGTCGGGCTCGACCAGGACGAGATCGGCGCGATCGTGCGCGCCGGGCTCGACGCGCAGGCCGGCGTGGGCGAATACCGCCCGGCGACCTTCGAGCCGGGCGACCCCGCGCGGGCGCCGTCGCGCACCCTGTTCTATTTCTCGATCCTGGCCGGGCTGATCGTGATCGCCGGGATCGCGATGTTCCTGCGCACGATGTTCGCCCCGGCGGGCGAGTTGCCGTCGATCATCGGCAAGGAGGAAGCCAGGCCGGCGCAGGCGGGCAGCGGCCGGCCGGCGGCGCCGCGGCAGGCCGCCGCCGATCCGTCGGGCGCGGTCGTGTTCACCGCGCTCGAGCCGGGCGTGTGGGTCAAGTTCTACGACCGGGACGGCCGGCAGCTGATGCAGAAGCAGATGGCCCTGGGCGAACGCTATACCGTCCCCGCCGATGCCGTGGGCCCGCGGATCTGGACCGGGCGCCCCGATGCGCTCGAAATCACCATCGGCGGCAAGCGCGTGGCCAAGCTGGCAGAGCAGGAACAGACCGTGCGCGACGTGCCGGTTACGGCCGAGGCGCTGCTCGCACGCGCGCCGCAACCCGCAGCGGGGGAAAACCCGGCCGCACCCGCGACCTGACGCAAGCGCGTCCCTCGACAAGCGATTCCCGGCTTGGCAGAGTCGCGCGCGCCGTTCAGCCGCGGTTCGTTTCGCGCGGGCGAAGGCAGCCCGGCAATTAGGAGGGACAGGCACGATGAGCTTCACCCAGTGGCACGCCTCGCGCGCGGCGTTCGCCGCGCTGGCGCTGGCCGGCGGCGCGGTCGCCGCGAGCCCGGCTTCGGCGCAGGACCAGGAGGCCAGGCTGCGCAAGATCGAAGCCGAGGTCCGCGCCTTGCAGCGCACGGTGTTTCCCAATAGCGGCGACCGCTTCTTCACGCCCGAGGTGGTCACGCCCAGCGGCCCCGCCGGGCAACAGCCGTCCGTCGGCACGCCGTCGGAGACCGCCGTCACCGACATCCTCGCCCGGCTCGACGCGATGGAAGCGCAGCTCGCCCGCCTGACCGCGGGCAGCGAAGTGAGCGAAAACGCGCTGTCGCGGCTCGAGGAGCGGATTATCAGGCTGGAAGGGACCGGAGCGCCGGCCGCCGCCGCGAACGCGGCCCCGCCCGCCGCCGGGCCCGCCGCGGGCAGCGCCAATGCCGCCCTGTCGCCGGCCCCCTCACCGACTCCTTCGCCGGCCCCCTCGAGGGCGAGTGCGCCGGTGCGGGCCGCGGCTCCGACCCCCGCCGTGGCGGCAGGTCCGAGCGCCGACCGGCTGGCCAGGGTCCAGGCGATCGCCAAGCCCGATACCGGGGATGCCGGCGACGACGAGTACACCTATGGCTTCCGCCTGTGGGGCGCCGGCTTCTATCCCGAGGCGCAGCAGCAGCTGAAGCTGTTCGTCGAGAAGTACCCGGGCAACGCGCGAATCAGCTTCGCCCGCAACCTGCTCGGCCGGGCCTATCTCGACGACGGCCAGCCGCGCGTCGCCGCGCCCTATTTCCTCGAGAACTACCAGAAGGACCCGATGGGCGCCCGCGCGCCCGACAGCCTGCTGTACCTCGCGGAAGCGATGATCGCCCTCGACGACACCGCGCGCGCCTGTCGCGCGCTGGCCGAATTCGGCGAAAAGTATCCGGCGCTCGCCACCGGGCGGCTGCAGGAGCAGTATGACAAGGACCGCACACGCGTCACCTGCCAGTGACGGACTGCCGGGCGGCACGGCCGCCCGGTTCGCCGCCGAACTCGAGCGCCTGTGGCCCGAGGGCGGGCGGCTGGGCCTGGCGGTTTCCGGCGGGCCCGACAGCCTCGCGCTGCTGTTGCTTGCCGGGCAGGCGATCCCCGGCCGCTTCGAGGTCGCCACCGTCGACCATGGCCTGCGCGCCGAAAGCGCCGACGAATGCGCGATGGTGGCCCGGGCCTGCGCCGAACGCGGGATCGCCTGCGAGATCCTGCCGGTGAAGGTTGTGGACGGCAACACGCAAGCAGCCGCGCGCGAGGCCCGCTATGCCGCCTTGTCGGCCTGGGCCGGGCGCAGGGGACTGTCGGCCATCGCCACCGCGCACCATGCCGACGACCAGGCCGAAACCCTGCTGATGCGCCTCAACCGGGCGAGCGGCCTCGCCGGGCTTGCGGGGGTGCGCGCGCGCGGAACCGTGCCGGGCGGCGCGTTGCCGCTGCTGCGCCCGCTGCTCGGCTGGCGCCGCGAGGAGCTTGCGGCGATCGTCGCCGGCGCCGGCCTCGAACCGGCGCACGATCCGAGCAATGTCGACCAGAGCTACGATCGCGCCCGCATCCGCCGCGCGCTGGCGCAGGCCGACTGGCTCGACGTCGCGGCCGTGGCGGCGAGCGCGGCGCACTTGGCGGACGCCGACGAAGCGATCGATTGGATCGCCGGGCGCGACTGGGCGCTCAATGTCGCCGAGGGGGATGGCGAAATCACCTATCGCTGCGCCGTGCCGCGCGCCGTCGCGCTGCGCGTGGTCGGGCGGATCGTCGCCCGCTTCGGCGGCTCCGCGCGGGGCGCGGCGGTGGCGCGGCTGGTCGACGAGCTCGCGGCCGGGCGGGGCGGCAACGTCGCCGGGGTCGCGGCGAAAGCCGAACGGGGCAGCTGGGTCTTCCGACTGGAGCCCGCGCGTCGCAGCTAGAGAATGATGACTTCGACGAACTCACTTCGTCATTGCGAGGAACGAAGCGACGAAGCAATCCAGGGTGGTGCGCGGGACCCTGGATTGCTTCGCTTCGCTCGCAATGACGATGCAAGGTGGAGTCATTCTGCCCTTGAACGCCCTAACTGACCAGCGCGTCGCCCAGCTTGGCGGACTTGCCGCGGGTGACGATCACCTTGTCGCCCTTGCTGGCGACGGCGAACAGCTGCGCGACGAAATCGTCGGGCGCGCCGATGCAGCCGTGGCTGGCATAGCCGTTCTGCACCTGGCTGCCGCCGTGGATCGCGACGCCGTCCCAGGTCAGCCGCAGGGTCCACGGCATCGGCGCGTCGCCGTACTTCTCGGACACGTTGTGCCGTTCCTTGGCCAGGATCGGGAAAGTGCCGAGCGGGGTCGGGTATTCGTCGGTGCCGAGCAGCACCGCGGCGGCGCCGATCTCGTAGCCGCCGCGGAACACCGAGAGCACGCGCGCTTCGAGATCGACCGTGATCACCAGCGGGCCCGGCGGAACGCCTTCGTCGTCCCAGAACCACTGGCCGTACCGGATCGGCCCGTCGATCGGCAGGATCCGCTTGATCGTGAACGGCGAAGGGTCGGCCGGCGCGGGCGCGGGCAGCGGCTGGACCACGGCGACGCTGGCCATCGGCGGCGCGGCGGGCGCGGTCACGTCGGCGTCGGCCGGGCCGAGCACGTCATCGGCGGCGAGCCAGGTTTCCGGCTCTTCCGGCTGCGCCTCGAGCGCCTGCCCGGCGAGCACGGCCGACCCGAGCAGCACCAGCGCGCCCGCCGTCGCTCCGCCGATCCATTTCACCACCGGGTTCATGGGATGGATAATGCCGCATTTACCGAGTCGCGCCACCCCCCGCGTTGCCGCGTCCCGCTGCGAGACGCGGCCGGGCAAAGCGTTAACGCGCGAGCGCGCTCGCCCGCCGCGCCGCCTCGGTGACGGCGGCGCGATCGAGCGGGCCTTGCGGCGCCACCCAGCTGCCGCCGACGCACAGCACGGCTTCGAGCGCGAGCCAGTCGGGCGCGGTGGCCTCGCTGATCCCGCCGGTCGGGCAGAAGCGCACGTCGCCGAACGGTGCGGCGAGCGCCTTCAGCGCCGGGATGCCGCCCGCCGCGGTCGCCGGGAAGAACTTGAAGCGCGCCAGCCCCATGTCGAGCCCGCGCATGATGTCGCTCGCCGTCGCCACGCCCGGAAGGAACGGCGCGCCGCTGGCGATGGCCGCGCGCCCAAGCGGCTCGGTGAGCCCCGGCGAGACGATGAATTCGCTGCCCGCGCCGAGCGCCGCGCCGAGCTGGGCGGGGTTGGTCACCGTGCCCGCGCCGACGATCGCGCCGGGGACCTGCTTCATCGCGCGGATCGCGTCGAGCGCGACCGGGGTCCGCAGCGTCACTTCGATCACGCGCAGCCCGCCCGCCACCAGCGCTTCGGCCAGCGGCCGGGCCTGGCCCAGGTCCTCGATCACCAGCACCGGAATCACCGGCGCGGCGCGCATGATCGCCTCGATCGGGCTCATGCGCAGTGCTCGCTGGCGAAGGCCGCCGCCGCGCCGTAGAGCCCCGGCTGCGGGTGGACGATCAGCTTGACCGGGATGCCGGCCATCATCTGCGCATAGCGGCCCTTGAAGCGGAAGCGCTCGCCGAAGCCCGAGCGCGGCAGCAGCTCGCGCAGGCGCAGGCCGAGGCCGCCCGCCAGCACCACCGCGCTCGCCCCGTGGGCCAGCGCATAGTCGCCGCAGACGCTGCCGAACGAGGCGCAGAAGCGGTCGACCGCGGCGGCGGCGAGAGTGTCCTCGCGGGCAATGCCGCGGTCCCAGATCGCCCGGTCGTCGAGCGGCTCGGCGGCGCGCTGCTCGATCGCCGCGAGCGCTTCGTAGATCTGGCCGATGCCCGGCCCCGAATGGACCCGCTCGGTCGAGACGCGGCGGTGCCGGGCGCGCAGCCGGGCCAGCATCCAGTCGTCGATCTCGTCGAGCGGGGCGAAACCGATGTGCCCGCCCTCGGTCGACTGGACGCGGTAGCCGGCCGGGTGGCGGTGGAAGTGGGCGACGCCGAGCCCGGTGCCGGGGCCGATCACGCTGACCGTGCCGGCCTCGGGCATTGCTCCCTCCGGCCCGGTGATGTGGACCAGCTCCTCGTCCGGCGTGCGCGCCACGGCATGGGCGACCGCGCCGAAATCGTTGATCAGCGTGACCGCGTCGAGCCCGAGCTGGCCGCCGATCTCGCGAGCCGGGAAGATCCAGCTGCCATTGGTCATGCGGATCGTCTCGCCGACGATCGGCGCGGCGATGGCGATCGAGGCGGCGCGCGGCACCCGCCCCCCGGCGCGGCGGCCGAATTCCTCCCACGCGGTCTGCAGGCTGGCGAAATCGCCGGTCTTGAGCGTCACCGGCTCGCCGAGCGCAATCGCCCCGCCCGCGCCGATGCTGGCGAGCGCGAAGCGCGCGTGGGTGCCGCCGACGTCGAGCGCGACGAGCTCGGTGCTCATAGCCCCCTCCTGTTGTCCCTTCGGGACAGCTTCGCTTCCAGAGGAGGGGGTTGGGGGTGGTGGCGCGGGCCGAAGGCTCGCGCGAGCCTTGGCGCCACCCCGCTGCGACTAACGCCCGCTGCGCGGACGCAAGTCTCGCTGCCCCTCCTCTCAAGAGGAGGGGGGAAGGAAGCGCCGACCGTCACAGGCCCCCCGTGGCGAGCATCGCCGAACCGCCCTTTTCGGCTTCGTCGGCGAAATTGCGGAACATCGCGAACAGTTCGCGGCCCACGCCGTGCTCGTCCTCGGTCATCGCGGCCGGTTCGCGCGTGGCGAGGTCGGCGTCGGTCGAAAGCGCGCCGTCGGTGGCGCACAGGCGCACCATGTCGCCGTCGCGCAGGCGGGCGAGCGGGCCGCCGCCAAGCGCCTCGGGCGTGCAGTGGATCGCCGCGGGCACCTTGCCGCTGGCCCCCGACATGCGCCCGTCGGTGACCAGCGCGACGCGGTAGCCGCGGTCCTGCAGCACGCCCAGCGGCGGAGTCAGCTTGTGCAGCTCGGGCATGCCGTTGGCGCGCGGGCCCTGGAAGCGGACGACCACGACCACGTCGCGGTCGAGCTCGCCCCTGGCGAAGGCCTGGGCGACGGCGGCCTGGCTGTCGAACACCCTTGCCGGCGCCTCGATGGTCCAGCGCTGCGGATCGACCGCGCTGGTCTTGAAGCAGGCGCGGCCGAGGTTGCCTTCGACCAGGCGCATGCCGCCATCGGCCTGGAACGGCTCGGACGCCGGGCGCAGCATCGTCGCATCGCCGCTGTCGCCGGCCGCGCGCCAGGCGAGCTCGTGCGTATTTGCGAGTCCCGGCGAAGGCCGGGACCTCTTGCCTTCCTCGGGGGGGTCCCGGCCTTCGCCGGGACTCACGTCCTTGAGATAGGGTTCCTGCGCATAGGCGCCAAGGTCCGCGCCGCCCACGGTCATGATGTCGCGGTGGGCGAGGCCGGCATCGAGCAATTCGCGGATCACGAAGCCCATGCCGCCCGCCTGGTGGAACTGGTTCACGTCGCCCGAACCGTTGGGATAGACCCGCGCCAGCAGCGGCACCGCGTGGGACAGCTCGGCAAGGTCGTCCCAGTCGAACACGATCCCCGCCGCGCGGGCCATCGCCGGGATATGGATCGCGTGGTTGGTCGATCCGCCGGTGGCGAGCAGGCCGACCGCGGCATTGACGATCGCCTTCTCGTCGACGCACCTGGCCAGCGGGCGGTAGTCGCCGCCGTCCCTCGCCATCGCCGCGAGGCGGTGGACGGCGGCGCGGGTCAGCGCCTGGCGCAGCGGCGTTCCCGGCGGCACGAACGCCGCGCCGGGCATGTGCAGCCCCATCAGCTCCATCATCATCTGGTTGGAATTGGCGGTGCCGTAGAACGTGCAGGTCCCCGGCGCATGGTAGCTCGCGCTTTCGCTCTCGAGCAGCTCGGCGCGGCTGGCCTTGCCTTCGGCATAGAGCTGGCGGACCGCCTGCTTCTCCTTGTTGCCGATCCCCGACGGCATCGGCCCGCTCGGCACGAACACGGCGGGCAAGTGGCCGAAGCGGAGCGCGCCGATCATCAGCCCGGGCACGATCTTGTCGCAGATGCCGAGCAGGGCCATGCCGTCGAACATCGCGTGGCTGAGCGCGACCGCGGTGGAGAGCGCGATCACGTCGCGGCTGAACAGCGACAGCTCCATCCCGTCCTGCCCCTGGGTGACGCCGTCGCACATCGCCGGAGTGCCGCCGGCGACCTGCGCGGTGGCGCCCACTTCGCGGGCGTAGATCTTCATCTGCTCGGGATAGCGGCCATAGGGCTGGTGGGCCGAAAGCATGTCGTTGTAGGCGGTGACGATGGCCAGGTTCGGGCCCTGGATCGCCTTGATCGCTTGCTTGTCCTGCCCGGCCGCGGCGAAGCCGTGCGCGAGGTTCGAGCACGACAGCGAAACGCGGTCCGGCTGGCGCTCGGCCTCGCGCTCCATCAGGCCGAGATAGCGCGCGCGGCCGCCCTTCGAGCGTTCGATGACCCGGTCGGTGACCCGGTCGACGGCGGGGTGGAGGCTACTCAAAGCCCCCTCCTCTTCAGAGGAGGGGGTTGGGGGTGGTGGAAGGCGCAATCGCACCACCCCACTGCGACTAGGCTCGCCGGAGGCTCGCCAAGTCTCGTTGCCCCTTCTCTGAAGAGGAGGGGACTCTTGCTCTCCCTACTCATGCCAGCTCACTCCGTCGCGCTCGGCCAGCGCGATCGCCGCGCTCGGGCCCCAGCTGCCGGCGGCATAGGGCTTGGGCTCGAGCCCCTCGCGCGCCCATTCCTGGCGGATCGCGTCGACCCAGGCCCATTGCGCCTCGACTTCGTCGCGGCGGACGAACAGCGTCTGGTCGCCTTCGATCAGGTCGAGCAGCAGGCGTTCGTAGGCGATGCGCTTGTGCGCGCCGCTGAAGGCATCGGGCATGGCGATGTCGAGCGGCACCGGCCGCAAGGCGATCCCCTCGCGGTCGAGCCCCGGCACCTTGGCCATCAGCGACAGCGCGATGTTCTCTTCCGGCTGGATGCCGATGACCAGCCGGTTGGGCTTCATCCGGGCGCCCTTGAAGATCGAATGGGGAACGCAGGCGAACTGGACAACGATCTCGGTCACTCGCTCGGGCAGGCGCTTGCCGGTGCGCAGGTAGAACGGCACGCCGTGCCAGCGCCAGTTGTCGATATGCGCCTTCAGCGCGACGAAGGTCTCGGTGCCGCTGGCGCGCTTCAGTTCCTCGTCGTAGCCGGGCACGATCGCGCCCTTGACCGCGCCGCCGCGATACTGGCCGGTGACGCTTTCACCCGCCGAGACGGCGCGCAGCGCGCGCAGCACCTTGACCTTCTCGTCGCGCACCGGGTCGGCCTCGAAGCTCGATGGCGGCTCCATCGCGACCAGCGCGAGCAGCTGGAGCATGTGGTTCTGGACCATGTCGCGCAGCGCGCCGGTCTGGTCGTAGAAATCGGCCCGGTCCTCGAGGCCGACGGTCTCGGCCACGGTGATCTGCACGTGGTCGATGTGCGTCGCGTTCCACAGCGGTTCGAACAGGATGTTGGCGAAGCGCAGCGCGAGGAGATTCTGCACGGTCTCCTTGCCGAGGTAGTGGTCGATGCGGAAGATGCGGTTCTCGGGAAAGGCCGCGGCAACCGCTTCGTTGATCTCGCGGCTCGAGGCGAGATCGATGCCGAGCGGCTTTTCGAGCCCGATGCGCACACTCTCGCCGGTAAGCCCGGCGCGCTCGAGCCCGGCGATGGTCGTTTCGAACAGGTTCGGCGCGGTCGACAGGAAGATCGCCAGCCGGTCTTTCGAAGCGCCGACCGCTTTTGGCAGCGCATCGAAGCCCTCCACCGATTTCACGTCGTTCGGCTGGTAATGCAGCCGGTTGAGGAAATCGGCCATGCGCCCGCGGCGCTCGGCGGGCATGAATTTCTCGAGCGCCTCGCGCGCGAAGTTGCGGTACTGCGCATCGTTCATCTCGCTGCGCGCGGTGCCGACGATCCGCAGCTTTTCGGGCAGCAGCCCGTCGGCGTCGAGCGCGCAGAGCGACGGGAGCAGCATCCGCCGGGCAAGGTCGCCGGTCGCGCCGAACAGCAACAGGGTATCGGCGGTGAAACTCATCGGGGGCTGTCTCCGCTTAGCACGCTCCATGCTGCGGCGCATCATGGAGCGCCGCAAGGGGATAATGTCACGCGATCGACGGCGCCGCTACCGTCGCGCTTCCCGAAAGCGCCTCAGTCGCCCATCGCGTGCGCCACGATGTAGCGCTTGTGCGCGTCGCGGCGGTGCTCGACCAGGAAGACTCCCTGCCAGCTGCCGAGCATCATTTTCCCGTCGGCCAGCGGGATCGTCAGGCTGTTGCCGGTGAGCATGGCCTTGATGTGCGCCGGCATGTCGTCCTCGCCCTCGGCGCTGTGCTCGTAGCCGTCGCCTTCGGGCGCGGCGAGGTCGAGCCAGCGCAACAAGTCGCGGCGCACCGCGGGCGCGGCATTCTCGCTGATCATCAGCGAGGCCGAGGTGTGCTGGCAGAACAGGGTGACCGTGCCCATGCGGATGTCGGTCGCGCGCAGCCAGCTGGTCACGTCGTCGGTGATCTCGAGCATTCCCTGCCCGTCGGTGTCGAAGGTGAGGATCGCAAGCGCCTGGTGCATCGGCCCGCCATACAGGGAAATTCCTTAATCGGCATGAATCGTCTGCCGTGCCGGCCTCGATCCCGGTCGAAAGCAGCGAGGCTGCAATAGGTGGGTGACGAAACGCTCGCGCGGTGCCACTATGGACCGAGTCAACGATGGGTCGCCGCCCCAGAGCGGCCCCGTTGCCGGGAGATGGATATGCGTAAGGAATTCGCCTTGGCCGCGGTGATGGCCCTGGCGCTCGCCAGCCCGCCCGTGGCGGCACATCACAGTTTCGCGATGTTCGACATGACCAAGAAAGTCACCGTCAGCGGCACGATACGCGTGTTCCAGTGGACCAATCCGCACTCCTACATCCAGCTGGTGGCCAAGGACGCGGCCGGGCGCGATGTCGAATGGAGCATGGAGATGGGCGCGCCGATGTATCTCTACGCGCGCGGCTGGCGCCCCTCGACGCTCAAGGCCGGGATGGTGGTCAACGTCACCATCAACCCGCTGCGCAACGGCATGCCGGGCGGGGTGGTGGTCGAAGTGACTACTCCCGATGGCCGGCCGATCGGCAGCAATCGATGAAAGGCGCCGTCGTCGCAGCGATGGCCGCGGCGTTGCTCGGGACCGCCGGCGTGGCGCAGGCACAAGACGATTCGGCTGCCGGGCACAGGACCGAGGCGTTCAGCAAGCTGCCGTACTGGCCAGGCTACTGGGTCAGCGAGCAATTCAACCATACGACCATCGGCGGCTTCGCGGCGCCGCGCGAGGCGGGCAGCCCGCCCTTGCAGCGGCTGAACGGCTTCAACGCGCCGTGGAACGAGGAAGGTCGCCGTCGCCAGGCCGAAGCGGCGCGGACCAGAGCGGGACGCAGGGCGGACGGCTGGGGCTATCCGATGATGATGGACGCGGCCACGCCGTTCCAGATCGCGATAACCCCGGAGGAAACGCTGATCGTCAATGCCTACGGCGAGGTACGCCACATCTACACCGACGGCCGGTCATTTCCGGCGGCGGAGGACATTTGGCCGACCGTGTGGGGCACCTCGATCGGCCATTGGGAGGGCGAAACGCTCGTCATCGAGACCGTGCAGGTGCAGATGCCCTACACCTACTTTCACGGCGCTCCGACCTTCTCGGAGGAAGCGCACTACTTCGAGCGCATTCACCTCGACGGCGACCGGCTCGTGACCGAGTTCAGGATCGAGGACCCGGTGACCCTCACCGCACCGTGGAGCGCCACGATCACGCATGTTCGCGAGGGAGGCTACGACCGGATGGTCCAGATGGATTTCTCGAACGACCGCACCGGTATGGAGGGCGGCGTCAACACGATCGAGCCGCCGGCTGATGAGAGGGGCCAGTGAGGCTCGGCGTAGCGATCGCCCTGTTGTTCGCCGCGGCGGGACCGGCGGTTGCGCAAGACTCGACGCAGCAAGCGCGCGACGAGACCTTCCACCGGCTGCCCTACTGGCCGGGCTACTGGGTCAGCGAATACGCCGCCGGCACTCCGATCAGCGGTGTCCTGGTGGCGGACCCGGATCGGCCTCCGACTGCATTCGACAGCCTGGCGCTGTGGGGCAACCACGCTCCGTGGAACGACGAAGGCAAACGCCGGGTCGCCGAAGCGATGCGCACGATGGGCGGCAGGAAAGGTCTTGGGTGGGGCTTCCCGCTGATGATGAATGCGTCGACCCCGATCCAGGTCCTGATCACGCCCGAGGAAGTGCTGATCATCAACGCGTACAACGAGACGCGGCACATCTACACAGACGGCCGCGACCACCCGCCGATGGATGACCTGTGGCCCACGGTCACCGGAAACTCGATCGGCCATTGGGAAGGCGACACGCTGGTGATCGACACGATCATGGTGACCAAGCCCAACGTGTTTTTCCAGGGCAACCCCCCGCTGAGCGAAGAGGCCCGCTATCACGAGCGCATCCGGCTCGAGGGAGACAAGCTGCTCGACGAGTGGACGATCGAGGATCCGGTGACATTGAGCGCGCCATGGAAAGCCACGCTCAGCTGGGTGCGCGACGAGGGTTTCGACCGCATGATCCAGGTCGACTGGAACAATGACCGCACCGGCACCGGGGATGACGTCAACACCATCGAGCCGCCTGCAGACGAGAGGGAAGAGCAATGAGAACCGCGATAACGATCGCCGCCTTGGCGCTAGCGCCAGTGATGCTTCCGGCCCTACCGGCTGCCGCGCAAGGTCAGCCGGCAGCCGAAGCGCAAGTCGACATTGCCGCGATCCCGGGGGTCATCTCCGGCGACGTTGAGTGGCGGACTCACTGGGCCGGTCCGATGATCGTCGATGGCATGACGGCCGCTCCCGATGGCAGCCTGCTGTTCGCGCAGGAGCAAAGCAATTCGATCATCAAGGTCTGGCCCGACGGCAAGTGGTGGGTGCAATGGCCGTTCGTCGCCGGCGCCGGTTCGGTCTCGATCGACTCCCAGGGCCGCACCTTCGCCGCCGATCGTTCGTGCACCGATCCGGGCCTGGGCCTCGGGGCGAATTGCACCATCTTGTCGCGCATCGTGCAGCTGACGCCGGAGCGCAAGGTGATCGCCGACAAGTTCGCGGACGGGAGCACGCTCGGCCGGATCAACGATCTCGCGGCCGACGGGCACGGCGGCGCCTACTACACGCAGGGCGGACTGTTCCACGCCAGGGCCGATGGAACCGTCGACACCATCGCCGCGGCCGGCAATCCGCAAGCTGGCGGCCTGTTCACCAACGGGCTCGTGCTGAGTCCCGACGGCAAGCGGCTCTACGTCACCAACCGCCTGACGATTCTCGCCTTCGACGTGAGCGCGGACGGTGCACTTTCGAACCGCCGCGATTTCGCGACGCTGGCGAGTGAGCCGCAGGGCAGCTTCGGCGGCGACGGAATGACGGTCGATGCCGAGGGACGGCTCTACGTGACCGGCGGCGCGGGCATCTACGTGTTCGACACGGAGGGAAAGCAACTCGGCGTGATCCCCGTACCGCGCCGCGCCATCACCGCGGCGTTTGCCGGCCCCGACCGCAAGACGCTCTACATCGGAACCCTGGGCGCCAACACACCGACAGGCGAGAACTGGACGACGCCGCAGGGTGTGCGCAACATTGCGGCGACGATCTACGGCGTGCCGGTGCTGGCGAAGGGGGCGCGGTAGGGGGGCGGAGTCAGGCGGCCAGCTTCAACCGTTCGATTTCGCGGGCGAACTCGAAACAGAGCTGTTCGGCTTCCTCTTCCGGCAGCCACTTGGCCATGTTCGGAAAGACGATCTGCCACACGCGCTGCTTCTTTTCCGGCCACGGCTCATCCGGCGCCGAGCGGGCCTTTGCCAGAACGGCGTGAAGCCGCTGCCGGATTCGCTCCGGATCGGGCGTGTAGAGTTCCTGCCTGGCGTGCGGAATGCGATCCGGCTCATCGCCGAACAGGCTTCGCTGGCCATCTCCGAACAGATCAGTCACCGTTTTCGTTCGCTTCTGCCAAAACTTCCGCCGGGAAGCCGAGTTCCTCGCGGGTGAGAGTATCGGCAAGCGTCGCTTCGAGGACAAGGTCGGCCTCGCCAAACCAATGGATAAGTTCGTGGATACGCGCGGCGACGTCGCGCAATTCGTTCTTCATCGCGTTGTTGAATGGCAGGCCTTTGCGACCTTCGATCCAGCGCGGCAGCACGCGGTAACCGCTGACGGAGAAGTCCCATACCGCCTGTGGCAGGCCGGTGAAGGTGGGCACGGCGACGTTGCCGTCCTTCCACAGCGACAGCGTGCCGTCGGCATAGGCGATCTCGGCGATGACTGTGCCTTCGTCGGGCTGGGCTGTGATCCGGCAGAAGTCGCGCGGGCGGAACGCCTCGGCAGGCTCGCGCTGAAATGCCTCCAGCGCGCGGATTTCCCGCCCTATCGCCACCGTGCGGGCGAACACCGCCGGATCGGCGGGGAAGGGAATATGCGGAAACGTGTCCTCGAGGTCCTCTGCGAAGCGGCGCGTGTAACTGCGTGCGGACAGCAAACAGAGGATGGCGTCGAAGATGTCCTGCGGCGCCTGCGCCTCGCCATAGGCTTCAGTCAGTGCTTCAACTAGAATGGGATTGAGATTGCTGGCGCCCGGCCCCGCGCGGCGGTCGAAAAGCGGAAAGGCATAGCCACCTCTTCCGCACCACAGATCGTAATCTGGAAGATTGGAGTGAGACCATACACCTGGACCGGTGCCCACCCCAAAGTGATGGGTATATAGCCCCACATTTGACGGTCCCCAGCAGCTTTGCAGATCGGGGCGCCTTCTATCAACGTAAGCGTTGTGATTGTAGAGGTGCCTATTGTCTAACGGTCGAAAGGCAACTGGCACGAGTAAGTCGGCATCAAATGGATGAGCTTGCGCCCTTATTGTCGGCTTGGCGGCAGTTGGTTTAAATTCGTTGCTAGCCGCGGGTTCGTCAAGGTTCAGAAAAGCTTCGATGCGCCTACGCAACTCTCGTTGCGTCGGATGATAAACAAAGTGATTCCGTTTGGTTTGAATGCCGCTTCCTGCGAATACGAATGCTTCTCGCAAACTGAGCCATTCCCCGTTCTCGAAGGGCCTCGGCGCGCCAAGCTGGATTGGGGCGCCGACTGAACAGTCCTTCCTTCCAGCAATCCGTGTAAAACACATCCGCCAGCGCGCCTTCGGCCTTGCTGCCGTCGGCAACCGCCAGCGTGATGGCGGTGCCAACCATGATGTTGAATACGCCTTGATCCGATTCCACATCACCGCGCGTCCCAGTCCGGACATCTCCACGCAAATCGATCACTTCGATGCGGTCGAACCGCTCGCGCATCATCTTTCTGAGGCCCGCGTAAGGCCAGCCGGTCAGGAACTTGCGATTGGTGATGAAAGCGATCACGCCGCGCCGCGGCGCGTTTTCGGCTTCGAACAGCTTCCAGATCGCCCAGCGCCAGAAGGCGACCGAGAATTCCGGGAAGGTGTTGAGTTGGCCGCCGAAGCCGGCCTCCTGAACGGGACGCTTCAGGTCGTCCCACAGCTCGTCCATCCAGCGGCCGACGAGCCGTTCATTCTCGCCCTCTTCGAGCCGCTTGTAAGGCGGGTTCCCGATGATCGCCAAAATCTGCGTCCGCGCCTTGATTTCGTTGGCGGCGGCGCGCTCCTCGTCAATCGGAATGCCCTGGATGCCGAGCTGCCCTATCGGAGCGACGGCATCGGGTCGTGACAGGGTGTCCGCCAGATAGACGCCAAGCCGAGGAAGCCGCACTGCCTGCGGCTCCTCCTCCCGCTCATCGGGCGGACGAAACCGCAGCGCGTGATGCAAGCGATAGTGCGCAACGGCATAGGGGCCGACCAGCAACTCGAACCCGAACATGCGCGTGGCGAGGTCGCGCAGCGCCATCGAGGCTGCCACGCCGCCTTCGTCACGCAACACCTGATCCCGCACTCGCTCGGCCACGCCAAGCAGGAAGGTTCCCGTGCCCGTTGCCGGGTCGAGAATCGTCACGGCGGGATCGCGCAGGCCCTGCATACCGAGGTTGTCGCGCAACGCCCGGTCGAGCGCGCCGGCCATGTACCGCACGACTTCGATCGGCGTGTAATAGACCCCGTAACGCTCGCGCGCGGCGGGATCGAAGACCTGCAGGAAGTCTTCGTAGAAATAGAGGATCGGATCGCGCCCATCGCGCCCGACCGCGAGGATTTCCGGTGCAAAGCTGTTCACCGTGTCGCGCATCACGTCGAAGCCGATGCCGATTTCGCTGACCACGCGCGGATCGCTGAGGATTTCGAGCGCCGCCTTCAGCAGTGGATGCTCATCGGGCATGTGCGTCCAGGCATCGGGGCCGACCTTTTGCCGTTCCTCGCGCTCTTCGGTCTCGCACAGGTGCTCGCGCACCAGCAGCAGACCGAACGCCAGCGTTTGCGCGAAGGCGGACGAGAATAGCTCGTCGAAATCGTGGGCAGGGTAACCGCCCGCCTCGGGGTGGGCGTAGAGCACGTTGCGGAACGTGTTGCGCACCAGCATGAGCGGATCGTTGTCGCCTTGCCGTTCGCGCAACAGGCCGACCTGTTCGTGCACCGCGCTGCGCACCAACCGCGCCGAGTGGGCCATCAGCTCCGCCAGCTCCTGCGCGTTGCGTGCTGCGGGCGCATCGGCACGCGCGAGAGTCGCGAGCAGATCGAGAAAGCCTTGCGGATCGTGTTTGTCGATTGCCGCATCGGCAGCGCGGTCGGGCGTTTCGGGCGCCAGCGCCTGATTCGGAACGACGGCGGCGCGGCCCAGCCGGTCATCCCGACCGAACAGATGGAATTCGGCGAAATTGCAGGCGGACCAGTGCGCCAGTTCCTTCAGTCGCTCGAATTGGCGCCTATCATGGGGAGTCCGCCACCTCTCCGGATCGGCATCCTTGGCAGGAGCTTTTAGTTCAATGAAGGCCCGGGCCGGCTGACCGGGACGCACGAGCGCGATATCGGGCCGGCCGACGCCTTCGTGCCTGAATTCGGGCGAAACGGTCAGTTCGGGAACCTGCGGCAGCAACGGCAGAAGCCGCTCGACCAGCTCCTGGAACGCCGGTGCCAGCGCCGGTTCGGTCGCCGCCGGATTGGCGATCAGCTGTTGCCGGATCCGCCGTGCGAAATGTTTGAGATGATCGTGAACCGGACCCGCCATTCGGGGTTGTTAGCGCCTCGTTCTGAAACGGTCACGCCCTTCACAAGCAACCCACAAACAAACCATTTCCCTATAGCCCCCCGATGCAACCGGCCTTCGCGCCGGCTCGTTGCCGGAGCGGCCCGCTTCGCGGTCCGCCACCACCCCCGGCCCCTCCTCTGAAGAGGAGGGGGGATTGGGCGGCGTGTTCATCGGCAAGGACCGGCGCGGACCCCCGCCTTGCGGGCGATCGTTTTCCTACACGCCGCGCGCCTGCTAGCTTCGCCGCGGCTTCCTTCGACAGGCTCGGGACATGCCGCTTCGACAGGCTCAGGACATGCTTTCACACCGTCGATTCCGCGAGCGCACGGGCGGTTCGCGCAGGCGCGATTTTCGTGGCCGGACGGGGCGGCGGGAGTTTTGGTTCAGGACACTGTCACATGTGTCACATGTCTCGGCTTCGCCCCCGCTGGGGGCGGGGCTTTCAGCCGGCGATCACCCCGAAGAGGTCGTGGGCGTCGGCGTCCTCGATCAGCGCGTCGGCGAAGTCGCCGGGCTTGAGGGTCGGCGGCACGTTCCTGAGGAACACCTGGCCGTCGATCTCGGGCGCGTCGGCCTGGCTGCGCGCGGTGGCGCCCACGTCGCCATCCTCGTCGGGCTCGCCGACTTCGTCGACGATCACCGGGATGGTGCGGCCCACTTTCGCCGCGAGCTTGGCGGCGCTGATCCGCTCGGTCAGCTGCATCAGCCGGGCGAAGCGCTCTTCCTTGACCGGCTCGGGCACTGGGTCGGGCAGGGCATTGGCCGCGGCGCCTTCGACGGGCTCGAAGCGGAACGCGCCGACGCGGTCGAGCTGGGCTTCCTCGAGCCAGTCGAGCAGGTACTGGAAATCCTCCTCGGTCTCGCCGGGGAAGCCGACGACGAAGCTGGAGCGGATGGTGATGTCGGGCACTTGGCTGCGCCAGGCGCGGATGCGCTCGAGCACCCGGGCCTCGTTCGCCGGGCGCTTCATCGCCTTGAGCACCTTGGGGCTGGCGTGCTGGAACGGGATGTCGAGGTAGGGAGTCAGCAGCCCCTGCGCCATCAGCGGGATCACCGCGTCGACGTGGGGGTAGGGGTAGACGTAGTGCAGCCGCACCCACGGCACCTGGCCTTCGGGCGTGCGCAGGGTGCCGAGTTCGCGGGCGAGGTCGGTCATGTGGGCGCGGACCGGGTGGCCCTTCCACATCTGCTCCTGGTGGCGGATGTCGACGCCATAGGCGCTGGTGTCCTGGCTGATGACCAAGAGCTCCTTCGTCCCCGCGGCGACGAGCTTCTCGGCCTCGCGCAGCACCGCGTCGATCCGCCGGCTGACGAGCTTCCCGCGCAAGTGCGGGATGATGCAGAAGGCGCAGGCGTGATTGCAGCCCTCGGAGATCTTGAGGTAGCTGTAGTGGCGCGGGGTCAATTTGATGTCGGGCTGGGGAATGAGATCGACGAACGGGCCTTGCGAGGGCGGGGCGGCCTCGTGGACCGCTTCCACCACCGCTTCGTACTGGTGCGCCCCGGTCACCGCGAGGACCTCGGGGAAGCGGGCGCGGATGGTCGCGGCTTCCTCGCCCATGCAGCCGGTGACGATCACCCGGCCGTTTTCGGCGATGGCCTCGCCGATCGCTTCGAGGCTCTCCTCCTTGGCGGAATCGAGGAAGCCGCAGGTGTTGACGATCACCACGTCGGCGCCCGCGTAGTCGGGGCTCATCGCATAGCCGTCGGCGCGCAGGCGAGTGAGGATGCGTTCTGAATCGACCAGCGCCTTGGGACAGCCGAGGCTGACCATGCCCACTTTCTTCTGCGGGCCGATTCGGCGCTGTTCGGGAATGCGGGTTGCCATGATGGCGGCGCCCCTACACGGCGGCGGGCGATTGGGCTAGAGCGCTGGCGGAACTGCGGGAGTAACGGGAATGGGTGAGATCAACTGGCTGGCGGTCGTCGTGGCGGCGGTCGCCTTCTTCGCGGTCGGGGCGGTGTGGTACACCGCGCTGTTCGGCAAGGCCTGGCAGAAGGCGACCGGGCTGAGCGACGAGCAGCTCAAAGCGGGCCGGCCGATGTGGCTGATCTTCGGCCTCGCCTTCCTGTTCGAGCTGCTGATCTGCACGATGCTCGGCCACATGTTCGCCCGGCTGAGCCCGACGCCGCCCGTCATCATGATGCTGTCTGCCGGGATGGGCGCGACGATCATGACCCCGGCGGTGGGGATCAACTACCTGTTCCTGCGCAAGAGCGGCAAGCTGTTCGCGATCGATGCAGGGCACCTGATCGTGGGGATGACGGTGGTCGGCCTGGTGTTCGTCGCACTCGGTTAGCTTTCCGCGTCCGTCTCCATCGTCGGCACGATCTCGACGATCGTGTCGCCGGCCCGCAGCTCGCCGGCCTCGGGCTGCCAGAAGCCCAGCGACGCGCCGCCGCGGTAGACCCTGAGGCCCTTGCCGCCGCCGGTGAGCTGGTCGAGCGACTTGCCGACTTCCTCGGGCAGGACCGGGCGCTCGACCAGCTGGACCCGCCCCCCGACCGAGGCGAGGTCGGCGAGGTAATCGGCCACGTGCGCCCCTTGCGCGCTGCCGGCGAGCAGCAGGCCGGTGAAGCGTACCGGGTTGATCACGTTGTCGGCCCCGGCCTGGCGCGCGAGCAGTTCGTTGTCGGCCGCGCGCACCACTACGCTGATCGGCACCTTGGGCGCCAGGTGGCGAACGGTGAGCACGATGAGGATCGAGGAATCGTCGCGGCCGGCCGAAACGAGCACGGTCTGCGCCTTGGCGATGCGAACTGCCTCGAGGCTCTCGTCGCGCGTCGCGTCGGCGTTGATCACGTTGCAGCCGGCTTCCTCGGCGAGCGCGAGGCGCTCGTCGCTGGTGTCCATGACGACGATGCACGCCGGATCGGTGCCGCGCGCAATCAGCTCGGCGACGGCTTCGGAGCCAGAGATGCCGTAGCCGAGCACCACCACGTGGTCCGACAGTTTCTCCTGGATGCGGGCCATGCGCCACTTCTCCCAACTGCGCTTGATGAGGAAATTATAGGCCGCGCCGACGAAGATGAAGAGCACCGCGACGCGGATCGGAGTAACGATCACTGCTTCCACCAGCCGGGCCCGATCGCTGATCGGCGCGATGTCGCCGAAGCCGGTGGTGGTGATCGAGATCATCGTGAAATAGACCACGTCGAGGAAGCTGACGTGGCCGTCGGCGTGGTCCACCAGGCCCTCGCTGTCGAGCCAGTGGATCAGCACCACGATGAACACCAGCACCAGGGCCGCTGCGAGCCGAAGGCCGAGGTCCGCCCAGACCGGGACCTTCAGCGCACGCCGCAGCGGCGTGAAGGTTCGTGCGCGGACGGCCTGGCTGCGGCGTTGCAGGCGGCTCGGGCGGGCCATGGCTCAGAGCGCCCTCATGCCGCGTACGCCTCGGCGAGAGTGCCGATCGAGGCGTGGTGCGTCAAATCGAGCTGCAGCGGCGTGACCGAGATGCAGCCGTCCGACACCGCCTCGAGATCGGTGCCGTGGTCGAGCGTGTGCTCGATGTCGTGCAGGCCGAACCAGTAATAGGGCCGCCCGCGCGGATCGGTGCTTTCGACCAGCGAGCCGCGGGCGTAGTCGTGGAAGCCCTGGCGGACGACGCGGATGCCGCGCACGTCGCCTGAAGGGAGCGCGGGAAAGTTGATGTTGACCACCGTGCGCTTGGCCATCTGCAGGTCGAGCAGCGGCGCGAGCGCCTTGGCGGCCCACCCTTCGGCCGCGGAAAAGCCGTGCCCCGCGTCACGCAACACCTGGCTCATCGCCACGGCCGGAATGCCCGCCAGCGCCGCTTCCATCGCCGCCGAGATCGTGCCCGAATAAGTCACGTCGTCGGCCAGGTTCTCGCCGGCATTGATGCCGGAAATGACCAGGTCGGGCGCCTTGTCGGCGAACAGCTTGCGCAGCGCCAGGTTGACCGCGTCGGTCGGCGTGCCGGTGACCGAGAAGCGGCGTTCGCCGTGTTCCACCAGCCGTACCGGCATGTGCAGCGTCAGCGAGTGCCCGGCGCCCGAGTTCTCCTCCGCCGGGGCGCAGACCCAGACGTCGTCCGACAGCCGCGCCGCGATGGTCTCGAGCAGCGCCATCCCCGGTGCGTGGATGCCATCGTCGTTGGTCAGGAGGATGCGCATCGCCGTCAGGGTACCAGCTTTTCGACCCCGCCCATATGGCCGCGCAGCGCTGGGGGCACGACGACCGAGCCGTCTTCCTGCTGGAAGTTCTCGAGCACCGCCACCAGCGTGCGCCCGACCGCGAGGCCCGAGCCGTTGAGCGTGTGGACGAATTCGGTGCCCTTGCGCCCCCCGGAGTCATTGGCCGGCCGGTAGCGGGCATTCATCCGCCGCGCCTGGTAGTCGCCGCACCAGCTGACCGAGCTGATCTCGCGGTAGGCGCCCTGGCCGGGCAGCCAGACTTCGAGGTCGTAGGTCTTCTTCGCCGTCGCGCCCATGTCGCCGGTGCACAGCAGCACCTTGCGATAGGGCAGCTCGAGCGCCTGCAGCACGGCTTCGGCGCTGGCGACCATGTGCTCGTGCTCGGCCTCGTGGTCCTCGGGCCGGCAAATCGCCACCAGCTCGACCTTGGAGAACTGGTGCTGGCGGATGTAGCCGCGCGTGTCCTTGCCCGCCGCGCCCGCCTCGGAACGGAAGCAGGGGGTCAGCGCGGTCAGGCGGATCGGGTGCGACAAGTCGTCGATTATCCGCTCACGCACCGAGTTGGTCAGGCTGACTTCGGCGGTCGGGATCAGCCAGCGCCCGTCGGTGGTCTGAAATAGGTCCGCGGCGAATTTCGGCAATTGCCCGGTGCCGAAAACCGCATCCTCGCGCACCAGCAGCGGGGGGACGCATTCGGTGTAGCCGCGCTGCTCGGTCTGCAGGTCGAGCATGAACTGGCCGAGCGCGCGTTCGAGCCGCGCCATCTGCCCGCGCAGGAAGGCGAAGCGCGTGCCGGACATCGCCGCGGCGGTGTCGAACTCGAGCCCGAGCGGCGGGCCGAGGTCGGCGTGCTCTTTCGGCGCGAAATCGAAATTGCGCTGCTGCCCCCAGCGGGCGACTTCCCGGTTGCCGCTCTCGTCGGCTCCGCGCGGCACGCCATCGGCCGGAAGGTTGGGCAGCGCGGCGACCAGCGCATCGAGCTCCTCGCCGAGCGCGCGCTCCTCGTCCTCGAGTGCGGGCAGGGCGGTCTTGAGCTCGGCGACTTCGGCCTTGAGCGCCTCGGCCGTCGCGGCATCGCCCTTGGCCAGCGCCTGGCCGATCGCCTTCGAAGCCTCGTTGCGGTGGCCCTGCGCTTCCTGCAGCCTGGTGGTGACGGCGCGGCGGCGTTCGTCGAGGTCGAGAATGCGGGCGGCGGCGGGCTCGGCCCCGCGCGCGGCGAGGCCGGCGTCGAAGGCTTGCGGGTTTTCGCGGATCAAGCGCAGGTCGTGCATGGGCGCGGGCTATGCCTCCAGCCCGAGCGGATTGTCCAGTGTGCTCGGTGGCCGGGGAACCGGGCTTGCCCCCGCGCGTCTGATTTGCAATGCGCTCAACGGGGTCGTCCAAATCGCCGCATAGACTATCCGCCAACCGGGTGAAGGACGTGTACGTGAAGACCATTCTTCCCCCGCGGCGCAGCCGTTTCATCGACATGCTCGACAGCGGCATGCGGCTCGCCCGCCGCGCCGGCCTGGCGAAGCGGCCCCGGCTCGAGCGATCCGCGCTGATGGAGCAGGCCCGCGAATACACGGGGCTCGAGGATTTCGGGGATCCGTGGTTCGAGCAGCCGTTCGAACGGCTGCTCGAGGCGGTCAACGGCGAAGCAAGGCTCAATGCGGCAGGCGAATGGGCGGCCGAAAAGCAGTTCGAAAAGGTGCTCCACGACCGGCTGTGGGCGCGGCAATGGTTCGCGCGGCACCCGGAAATCCTCACCCGCCCCATGCCGCACCCGGTGATCGTGGTCGGGCCGATGCGTTCGGGCACCACGCGGATGCACCGGTTGCTTTCGAGCGACCATCGCTTCACCCATTTGCGCAGTTTCGAGACCATCAGCCCCGTCCCGCGCCCTGATTTCACCTGGGGCGGTCACGATTCGCGAACCGTGCTGGCGGCACGGATCATGCGGGTCGCGCGCCTGGCCAACCCGCGCACGCTGACGATCCATCCGACCGGGCCCTACGAACCGGAGGAGGAGCTGGGACTGCTGGTCAACAGCTTCTGGGGGATGAAGCACTCGGCGCAATGGTGGGTGCCGTCGTATACCCGCTGGTGCGAAGGCCACGATGCCACCGGCGCCTACGAACAGATGGCGCGCCTGCTCAGGCTCGCCGGCTGGTCGCAACAGGCTTCGAGCCTGCGCCCGTGGATACTCAAGACGCCGCAGCACATGATGGACATTCCGGCCCTGCTCAGGGTGTTCCCCGACGCCCGGTTCATCTTCACCCACCGCGATCCCCTGTCGGTGGTCGGCAGCGCGGCGTCGCTCGCGTGGAACCAGACGATCATCTATTCCGACCATGCCGATCCCCGCAGGATCGGCGCGGAGTGGCTGCGCAACACCCGCCTGCAGGTCGAGCGGATGCTCGCGGGGCGCAACGACATCCCCCAGAGCCGCTGCATCGACGTGCATTACGAGGAGATGGAAGGCGACTGGCGGGGCGCGATGCGCCGCGTCTACGACTTCATCGGTTTCGAGATCGAACCGGCGCTTCCGGCGATGGAGCATTACCAGCTGCGCACGCGCGGCCTCAAGCAGCACCCGCATCGCTACAGCCTCGAGGAATTCGGCCTTACGCCGGGCCAGGTCGAGGAAGCGCTAGGCGGCTACGCCAAGGCTTACGGGATCACTCCGGATTGCGTGCACTCGGCCGCGGGCGGCTGAGGCGCGCCGCTATTTCTTGCCGCAGGTATTGATCCCGAGCAGCGAATAGGCCGGGCAGGTCCTCAAGAGGCCTGTCGCCAGCGGGATCAGCCCGAGCCAGCCCCACAAGGTCTTGGGGCCGACGAACACCAGCGCGATCAGCGCCAGGCCGACCACGATCCTGAGCACGCGATCGGCCGAACCCACGTTCTGCTTGAACATAACCATACCTCCGCTTGGACGAAGGGGCCTTATCGCGCGGCTGGGTCGGTCAGGCAAGCGAGGGGAATGGTGGGCGCGGCAGGGATTGAACCTGCGACCCCACCCGTGTGAAGGTGGAACGAAAATCAAAAAACGCGAGATTTCTGCGTTTTGTGTGCAGAACGACGCCAGAACTTGCTGTGAACAAAGCACGATCTGCTATCCATTTGCTATCCAGACTCCCGGCTTCTCGTTGGCAGGTTGGACTCGGCGAACCTCAATCGACCAGATCAGTTTTGACGCGAGGTAAGTGTCACGCACACGCTGGTGCTGAACCGCTTGGGCGATGACATCGGGGAGGCGGGCTGCGGCACGATCGCAGCCCGCCTCCCCGTTAGGCCGCGTTCCGCTTTCGCCCGAACTTCCCACCAAGCTTTGGTGCGATGAAAGCTTCCTCGGCAACCAGCCCGATAAGAGCCATCGTCAAAGCGAGATCGCTCCGCATCTCCTCGATGGCTGAAGAAGGCAGCAAGCTACGCAGATGCTCCGAGTGAGCAACCTTGGCTACCGCGATCTGGCCATACGCTTCGATCACGTCCCGAGCCACGTTTTCAGCGAAGTGGTCAGGAAACTGAGCTTGGAAGTGGGTAATCTCCTCGATGAGGACCGGATGGTCCTTATTGATGAGAACCACGCCTTCCGGGAACTCAGGATCGTTCGGCGCCCAGGCCGCAAGCACGCCGGGCTGCAAGTCAGATCCGCTCACGGGACGGAAGTGCGGAATACCACCGGCGACGAGTCGCTTTGTTGACCTTTCCTCACCCGGCAGCATTCCGAGCGTCAATTGGCCCGAGCGGCCTCCCGTTCCTCCTCCAGATGTTTGTCCCGTCCGCTTTACCTTGGCCGCCTTCCGATGAGGAACACTGCCGCGATCGTGAGGGGCTGCCAGTATGCTTCCCGTGGCGACGGCGCGAAGTCTCGGAATGCGCCACCGGGAGCCGAAACGCTCCGCCAACCGATCGCGGTAAGCCTCATCCGTGATCGTTCCGGCGTCACTGCCACGAGCCGCGGTGATCGCTTCCCTGATCGGATCAGGCATCTGCATCGCGAACTCGCTCGCCCAATCATGGATTGGCAAAGGCGCGCCCGGTGTCGCACCGCCTTGCAACAGAAGCGCGTTCCGGTCGGTTCGGGGATACACTCCGAGCCCCTCTTCTCCCGCCTCCAACGGCCGCAGGATCAACCAAAGCCGCGAACGAACCGCGCCCTCGCTGACGCCGAACGAACGGTAGAGAGACTGATGCGCGCTCACATCGTATAGCTCGTTCCGATACCTCGCGCCGATAAAGCCGGAGATAGCGGCATACGATTGGATTGCGGGACGTTCGCCCTCCCAGAGATACCACTCAACCACCGTGCCATCAGACAGCGGAACTTCACCCGAATGCTTGAGCGAGCCGGCGGTGAAAGAAGCGCGCGGGTAGAGAATATGGTGTTTGGCGCCAGAAATCGTCCGGTGATTGATGCGTCGGTCTGCTCCTCCAGCGGCCGACTGCAACGCCATCTCGCGGTCAATAGGCCACCGCTTCCGGTCGTTGTGCCGGAGCTCGTCGACAGCCACGGACATTGTCGTCGGGATCTCCCAGAAGCGCTTGTTGAGATAGGCCGAGATGCCCTTGATGTCAGATTCATCTCGGTTGGGGTTGGGGTCGCCGAGCACCGTGTCGTCATCATAAGAGTTGCCGAGCAAGACGATGACGGTGCCGTGCTGGTCGATCCATTCAGGTTTGATCAGCGACCAGTCACACCCGAGGTCGTCGGTGTGATCATAGGGAGCGTAGACCGGCTCCCAAGCTTCATTGCCATTCTCTTCTTCGACCAATTCGATGCGAAGGCCATACTCGCCGGTCTGTTGGTCCTGCTGGACCCAGATCATCGAGGAATCGCCGTCCACCCAAGACACGACCACCATGCCAGCCTTGTTCCAAGGCAGCAGAGAGGTCTTTGAGCCAACGCCGAAGTTCTCATGCGCACCGCCAATAGGTTTGCCGCCGCCGCCGAAGGTGTTGAAGAATGCGACCAGCTGCTGTGCGGTCATGCCCTTGCCGTTATCGGCAATGGTGCGACGGAATACCCCTTTGTTTTCCAGCGCCTGCCATTCGATGCCAAACTCAACCCTGTTAGCACCGGCTTCTTCGGCATTCTTGAACGTCTCGCGGACCCACTGAAAGGTGCCGCTCTCGCGGTAAGTGCGTTCGATGAAGTGCTGCGTTCCGGCCGTCTTCATGGGCTCGAAACGCCGCGGGCTATAGCCCGTGACGATGTCATTGTTCACTGTTCTGTTCCTTCCAAGCTCAGCTTGAACGTGGGCCTAGTAAGCTAGGCCCACGCCTGATTTACTCTTCGGCTCGGTGGCCCACAAGGGGAGGACGCGGCGACAGTGGGGATAGAGGCTGCGCGCGGCCCTTCGCGCGTTCGCCACATCAGGCACGCCTGCCAGGACAGGCACAAATGCCTCAGCTTCGCTGGGACAGCGGTAACTCATTATATTCGTGCAGCGAACCCACCCGGATCCGGGTGGGGTGTGGAGGTGAGGGTAGGGTGAGGGCGCACGCATGTGTGTGAGCTGCGACCAGCAGAAAACCGCGACTTATGGCGGTTCTTGGCAATTCGGTAAGTAGTAGCGGCTCGAATTGGAGACTGATTTCAGCCTAATGTGTGTGTCAGCGAGGAAAATTCGGCTTCTTGCTATCCGGTGGCTATCCAGATGCCGTGTGGACCGCACTTGTAAACGTGCCGCTTCATGCAAAAATATCTAAATATATCAGGATTTTAATAGTGGTGGGCGCGGTAGGGATTGAACCTACGACCCCACCCGTGTGAAGGGTGTGCTCTACCACTGAGCTACGCGCCCGCTCGCCGTGCGGCGGCAGGGGCGCGCCTTTGCCATGGCGCGCCGGCGAAAACAAGCGCTCAGTCGAGCGCCAGCCGGGCAAGGATCGTGCCCCAGTCGGCCCGCCCGGCCGGGGCCTTGGCGCCCTGCCGGGCGGCGGGCGCCGGGGCGGGGCATTCGAGGCACAGCGCCTGCATCCCGCGCATGCCGAGCAGGCGGTCGAGCCCGGCCAGCAGCCGTTCGCCGACGGCGGCCTCGCGGCCGGCGAAATAGCCGAACATGTCGTGCGCGCGCGGCGCTTCGCCGGTATCGTTGTCGAGCAGCGCCAGCAGCGTCGAATCGAACGCGCTCGGCCGGTCCGACAGATACTTGGGATACCAGTCGCCTTCCTCGAGCCCGGCCCGCCCGGCCGCCCATTCGAGCGCCGCGTCGAGATCGCCGAACTGGTCGACGAGGCCCAGCTGCCGCGCGCTGCCGCCGTCCCACACCCGGCCCTGGCCGAGCTCGTCGACCCGCGCGGGCGTCATCCTGCGCGACTTGGCGACGAGGCCGAGAAAACGCTGGTAGCCGAATTCGACGGTCTTCTGCAGCAGCGCATCGGTCTCGGGAGTGAAACCGCCGAGCAGGTCCGGCTGGCCCGAAAGCGGGGTCGTGCGCACCCCGTCGCTGGTCACGCCGTACTTCGCCAGCGCGTCCTCGAAGGTCGGCACGATGCCGAAGATGCCGATCGAGCCGGTGATCGTCTCGGGCTCGGCGAAGATCCGGTCGCCGGGCGTCGAGACCCAGTAGCCGCCGCTCGCCGCGACGTTGCCCATCGATATGGCCACGGGCACGCCGCGCGCCTTGTGACGCAGGATCGCGCGGCGGATCGCTTCCGAGCCGGTGACCGTGCCGCCCGGCGAATCGACCCGCACGACGAGCGCGGCGAGGTCGTCGTCGAGCGCCTCGTCGAGCAGCCGGACGATCCGCTCGGCGCCGGCCTCGCCGGGCCCGGCACTGCCGTCGCTGATCTCGCCGGCGACGGTGATCACGCCGATCGGCTTGCCGGAGCCCGCCAGGCCGCGAACGCGCCTGTCCGGGCCTATGTCGGCCAGCCAGGTGTCGAGCTCGGTCGCGGCGAAGGCGCCGGGCGCCTCGCTCCATCGATCCTCGCCGGAAACCTCGGCGACATGCTCGCCCCATTCGATGCGGTCGCCGATCGTGTCGACCAGCCCGGCCTGCAGCGCGGCCCTGGCGAGGTCGCCATTGCTCGCGGCCAGCCATTCGTCGATCCGCCGGGTTGCCAGCGCGATGTTCGCCGCCGGCCGCGCCTGCTTCACGTTGGCCTGCCATTCCTGCCACAGCGAGCCGTAGAGCGCCTCGGCATTTTCGCGCGCTTCGGGCGACATCTGGTTGAGAATGTAAGGCTCGACCGCGCTCTTGTAGGTGCCGACGCGATAGACGTGCGCCTTGACCTTCAGCTTGTCGAGCAGCTCGGCGTAATAGACGTTGGTCCCGCCCGGCCCGGCCAGCGCCGCGCCGCCGAGCGGGTCGACCCACACTTCGCTCGAATGCGCCGCCAGCAGCATCGAATCGTCTGAATAGGCCACCGCATAGGTCAGCACCGGCTTGCCCGCCCGCCGGAAGCGGTCGAGCGCGGCGGCGATTTCCTCCATGTGGACGAGGCCGCCGCCGAGGAACGAGGTCAGGTCGAGCGCCAGCGCCTTGATCCGCTTGTCGCCCGCCGCCGCGTCGATCGCGTGGACCAGGTCGCGGGCGGCATATTCGCGGGTCGGCACGGCCGAGCTCAGCAGGGCCAGGAAGGGGTCGATGACCGAGGGTTCCTCGACCACGCTGCCGTCGAGCCGGAGCAGCAGCGCGCCTTCGCGCACCGCCGCCGGGCTGGGGCGGGCGTTGAGCACCGCGAACAGGGCCCAGAAGAACAGCAGCAGGAAGGCGAGCGAAAGCGCGTCCTTGATCCCGACCAGCAGCCGCCAGACCCTGCCTGCAAAACTCATCCGTTGCTTCCCCGGCGTCATCCAAAAGTCCCTGTCGATCCCGTCCTTAGGGTGCGGATGCGCGCGGTTCCACCCGAAAGCGCTTGAGCCGGCGATGAGGCTCGACTAAGGGCTTGGCAGTCAAAGGTTGTATGTGCTACAACACTCCATATGGCGGCGCACAACAAACTTTCCGATTGGCTACGGACCGAGAACATTTCGCAGGCGGAAATGGCCCGCCGATGCGAATACGATCGTTCCAACTTTCACCGGCTGCTTTCCGGCAAGCTATCGCCTTCATTGGTGTTGGCGGCACGAATCGAACGGGAAACGAACGGCGCAATTCCAGCCGTGGCGTGGGCCGACTTACCCTCGCCGACCGACACTTCGCACGCGGGCCGGTACCCGGCCGGCGGGAGCGCGTTCCCGCATCGCCACTTGTTGGCGATCGGCCAGCTCGAAACCCACGAGATCCTGTACTTGCTCGACGAAGCCGAACAATGGGTCGCGCTCAACCGGCAGTCGCAGAAGCACGCCGACCGGCTCGCCGGCCTGACCATCATCAACGCTTTCTTCGAAAATTCCACCCGCACGCTGCTGAGCTTCGAGATCGCCGGCAAGCGGCTCGGCGCCGACGTGGTCAACATGAATGCCGCGCAGTCGAGCGTGAAGAAGGGCGAGACGCTGATCGACACCGCGGTGACGCTCAATTCGATGCGCGCGGACGCGATCGTCATCCGCCACGGCTCGAGCGGGGCGGTGGCGCTGATCGCCGACAAAGTCGATTGCCCGGTGCTCAATGCCGGCGACGGGCAGCACGAACACCCGACGCAGGCGCTGCTCGACGCGCTGGCGCTGCGCCACAAGCTGCGCGAACAGGGCCGCGAAGGGTTCAACGGCCTCGTCGTGACGATCTGCGGCGACGTGCTGCACAGCCGCGTCGCCCGCTCGAACGTGCTCTGCCTGCAGGCACTGGGCGCGCGCGTGCGCGTCTGCGCCCCGCCGGCGCTGATGCCCGCCGGGATCGAGGCGATGGGAGTCGAGACTTTCCTCGGCTTCGATGCCGCGCTCGACGGCACCGACGTGGTGATGATGCTGCGGCTGCAGAGCGAGCGGATGGAGGGCCAGTTCATCCCCTCCCCGCGCGAATACCGCCACTTGTACGGCCTGACGATGGAGCGCCTCAGGCGCTGCGCGCCGGACGCCATCGTCATGCACCCGGGGCCGATGAACCGCGGGGTCGAGATCGACAGCGACGTGGCCGAGCTTGCCGGGCAGTCGATCATCACCGACCAGGTCGAGATGGGCGTCGCCATCCGCATGGCCTGCCTCGACGTGCTCACGCGGCGCGAACGCGGCGTGCCCGGCTGGTCAGAAGGGTCATGGGCATGAAGCAGCAGCGCCCCCTGGCGATCACCGGCGGCCGGCTGGTCCTGCCCGACGGCGTGAAGCCCGGCACGATCCGCTGCGTTGAAGGACGAATCGCCGCGGTCGGCGACGTCACGCCCGAAAGCGGCGACGAAGTCGTCGATGCCCGCGGTGCGCTGGTCGCGCCCGGCCTCGTCGATTTCGGCGTCTTCGCGATCGACAAGCCGGCGTTCCACTTCGGCGGCATCACTCGCGCCGCGCTGATGCCCGACCGCTCGCCGCCGCTCGACCGCCCCTCGGCGGTGCGCTTCGCCGCGCAGAGCGGCAAGCCGGACCTGTGGGTCCACCCGCTCGCCGCCGCCACCGTCGGCCTCGAGGGCACCCGGCTCGCCGAGCTGGCGCTGATGCGCGAGGCCGGGGCGAGGGCGGTCGCCACCGGGCGGCAATGGATCGCCGACAGCGGCACCATGCTGCGCTTGCTGCAATATGCGGCGATGCTCGAGCTCGTGGTCGTCAGCCATGCCGAGGACGGCGGCCTGACCGGCAATGCCGCGGCAACGGCGGGCGAGATGGCCACCCGCCTCGGCCTGCCGAGCGCGCCCGCCGAAGCCGAGGTGCTGGCGGTGGCGCGCGACGTGGCGCTCGCCGAGATGGCCGGCGCGCGACTGCATTTCCGCCAGCTGACGACGCGCGCCGCGCTCGACCTCGTGCGAGCGGCGAAGGCGCGCGGCCTCAGGGTGACTGCCGGAGTGAGCCCGGCGCACTTCATGCTCTCCGACCTCGCGCTGCAGGATTTCCGCACCTTCGCCCGCCTTTCGCCGCCGCTGCGCTGCGAGGCCGACCGCCTGGCGGTGGTCGCGGCGATCGGCGACGGGACGATCGACGTCGTCGGCAGCGGCCACGACCCGCGCGGGCCGGAGGACAAGCGCCTGCCGTTCGCCGATGCCGAGCCCGGCATGGCCGGGGCCGAGACCCTGCTGGCGCTCACGCTGACGCTGGTGCGCGACGCGGTGATTTCGATGGAGCGCGCCTTCGAGCTCGTCGCGGGCAACCCGGCCAAGCTTCTCGGAGTCGATGCCGGCGCCTTGCGCCAAGGCGCCGAGGCCGACCTCGCGCTGGTCGATCCCGACAAGCCGTGGGTGGTCGATTCGGCGAAGATGGCCGCCAGCGCGGGCAACACGCCGTTCGACCGGCAGCCCGTCCAAGGCCGTGTTACCGCACTCTGGAAGGGCGGGGTGCCGGTCGGCGATTGAAGGGTCAGGGCCTCGTGTAAGGCACGAAATCGCCGAGGAAGATCACGCCGGTCGCAAAGCCGCCTGTCCGGTCGACCGTGCGGATCACGTCCTGCTTGCACAGCTGGCTGCCGGTTCGTTCGATCACCACGATATCGCGCGTGTCGAGCGAGCGCGGATCGCTGGGTCGCGAAACCCAGATCGTGCTGCCGGCATCGTAGACGACGGCGGTTCGATCGATGATCTGCAGCCGACTTGAATCATATGCCGAAACGCAGCTGCGCGGCTCGCCGGCAACGCGACCTGCCAGCATGGCGGCCAACCTGGCCTCGCCCCGGTCGTCGGCTGCGGCGCGGTCATGCACACAGCCAGCCAGGGCGAGCGAAGCCGCGGTGACGGCGAATAGCGTCATTTTCATGATCAGTCCTCCTTATCCGCCGGGATTTAGAGCAGGGGAGGGGGCCCTGCCTTCCGTAAATCTCCGGAAGATGGGCAGCGGTTCCCAAGCTGCCGGCCCTCAACGAAAAACCCCTACCGGTGAGGGGAGGGGGTTCTCGCTGCGACGAATTGTCCTTGCGGCTCAGCGCATCGCCATCCGCACGCCGGTGTCGATCGCGCCCGGCAGCGGGCGGCCCTCGGCGTAGGCGAAGCACCCTTCGCCCGAACTCTTGACCCGGCCGCACATCGCGCGCGAGCTGGCCTGGCCGTAACCGGCGGCCGAGACGCGCCAGTAGCGCTTGCCCTTCACCACCGCCTCGCTGATGACCATCTGGTGGTCGGCCAGGTCGGGGTAACGCTTGACGTAGATGCCCCAGGCGCGGCGCGCGCCCTGTTCGCTGGCGAAACTGCCGAGCTGGACGAGGTGGGTGCCGTCGGAGCGCTTGGCGCCGGCGGCCTGCGCGGCGCGCGGCGCGGCGCCCTGGCGGATCGCGGCGGTCTGCACCACCGGCTCCTGGGCGAAGCGCAGCGCGTCCTGCGTCACTTGCGCGAGCGAGCCGCCCGAGGGGGCGATCGTCGCGAAGGCGGACTGGAAATCGCTCGGTTCGGCGGTTCGCGGCGCGGGGTAAGCGCCGACTTCGACGTCGGGGGCCGCGTCGCCGACCGGCGGCAGCTCGGCGCTGGCGACCGGGTAGGCGAAGACCGGCTGTGCCGGGGCTTCGGCCACTTCCGGCTCGGCATAGGCCGAAGCCTCGGCGGCAAGCTGTTCGACCGTCGGGTTGTTGGCCAACGCCAGCCCGACCGGCCGGCCGGCATCGGCGACGCCCGCGGGCGCGCCGATCAGCGCGGCGACGCGGTACTGCCAGGCTTCCGGCTGGGCCATCGCCGCCCATTCCTCGATCCGGCTGCCGACCTGGTCGGCGGGGACGTCCTGCGAGGCCATCAGCCGCGCTTCCTTCCAGCGCCCGGCGAGCGCGTAGGAATAGGCGAGGTTCTGGCGGATCTTCGGGGTGTTGTCGCCCGAGCGAATGGCGTTCGACATCACCCGGATGCCGCGTTCCGGCTGCCCGGCGAGCGCGAAGGCCAGCCCGATGTCGGCCGGGGCGATCTGGTCATCCCAATCGTTGAGCACGGCGACGGCCTGGTCGTACCTGCCTTCGCCGGTCAGCGCGAGCGCGAGGCTCAGCGCGGTGCGGGTCGAATTGTCGCCCAGCTTCATCGCGTCGTCGAAGCTGGTCGCGGCCGAGCCGAACCGTCCGGCGTCGAGATAGGCGGACCCGAGCATGGCGCGATAGGCGGCGTTGTGCGGCTCGGCGAGAACCGCGGCCTCGGCATGCGCGATCGCCTGCGTGAACTTGCCGCCGGCCAGCGCGGCTTCCGCCTTGCTGGCGGAAAGGTCGGCGCGCGGCGCGGACTTGGTGGCGCAGCCGGAAACGAGGCTCGCGGCCAGTGCGGTCGTGACGGCAAGGCCGATCATCCGGTGGCTCTTGGCAGTGCGATACATGGCGATTGACCCCCTTGCGGTCGGTTTCAGTCCCGCTGGACCTGACGGGCCAGCAGTTCGATTTCCGGAATGTCCCTCAGGAAGCGGTCGAGCGCTTCGGTGACGAGTTGCTGCGCGCTGCGGTTGCGCACCGTGCTGGCGAGCCGCAGCTTGAGGTGGCGCTTGGCGTCGAGCCGGAGCGTGAAGGCGGCGCGGCGGATGGCCGGGTCCGCATCGCGGCTGGCCTTGTCCGCCTGGCGGCGCGGCGCGGCCGGCGCTTCCGGCTCGAAGTCCTCGTCGTCCTCGTTGTCGGCCCTGACCAGTTCCTCGCGCTTGCGCAGCGAAATGGCGGGCACCTGGCGAGGCTCCTGCTTTGCTTCGGTCTGGGCGAGCCGCTCGGCCAGCTCTTCGTGCATCGTGAGCACTTTCGGCTTCGGCGAGCCCTTGTCGGTCAGCTCCTCGGCCTTCGGGTTGTGCGGCGCGGGCGTGAGCTGGAGCACTTCGGCCGAATGATCGGCGGCATCGTCCTCCTCGCCCATGTCGTTCCAGCCGAGATCTTCCAGGTTCTGGGCGACGGCCTCGTTGGTCACGGCGCCGATGCCCGACGCCTGCGGACGCATGGCCGGCTTGGCGCCGCCCTTGCGCGCGAGGAGCGAGGGACCGAGGGAAGCAAGAGGCTTGGGGTCGTTCATCGTCCCGTCCCCCTGCGCTTACTGCGCTATCCGGCGGCCGAAACCGCCTTGGGGCCGATTGGCCCCCCCTTGGATCTGGGAGACGCTGCCGGGAGCGGCGAAGACCGTGCGGCGGAAATTGCGCTCGAGCCGGTCGGCGATATAGTGCCAGAGCGCGGCGACTTCCTGCGCGCTGCGGCCTTCGGGGTCGACTTCCATCACCGTGCGGCCGTCGATCATCGAGGCGGCGAAATCGGTGCGATGGTGGAGCGTGATCGGGGCCACCGTGCCGTGCTGCGACAGCGCGACCGCGGCTTCCGAAGTGATCTTGGCCTTGGGAGTCGCCGCGTTGACCACGAAGATCAGCGGCTTGCCGGCACGTTCGCACAAGTCGACCGTGGCGCCCACGGCGCGCAAGTCGTGCGGGCTCGGGCGGGTCGGGACGACGATCAGCTCGCCGACCGAGATGACCGACTGGATCGCCATCGTGATTGCCGGCGGGGTGTCGATCACCGCCAGCTTGAAGCCCTGCTGGCGCAAGGTCGCGAGGTCGCCGGCGAGGCGGGCCACGGTGGTGTGGGCAAAGGCGGGATATTCCGCCTCGCGCTCATTCCACCAGTCGGCGAGCGAACCCTGCGGGTCGATGTCGATGAGCACCACCGGCCCGGCGCCGGCGCGCTGCGCCTGCACTGCCAGGTGTCCGGAGAGCGTTGTCTTGCCCGATCCGCCCTTTTGCGAAGCCAATGCCAAAACGCGCAAGGCCAATCCCCCTGAATCTAGCAGCCGGCGGGAAATCTCCGGCCCGTCAACAAGCGGGATCGCAGAACACCACTAAATTTGGGTTAACGGAAAGCCATCCCGGCGATGTTTGCCGCGCCGCGGGCGCAGCGGCCCGGCGGGACGCTTGCCGCCCCTCCCGGCGCCCTTTTTCGCGCGTGTAAAGCTTTTGCTAACGGCGCATTTACTATGGCAGTGATCGAACGGGCCCGGCGAGTGCATGCGCGGGGCCGAATGGATGGAGCTGACGATGAACCGAGCGAAGCTGGCCGCGGCCGCGCTCATCGCGCTCTGCAGCGGCGCACCCGCGCTGGCGGACGTCAAGTCCGGGGTCGATGCCTGGAGCCGGGGCGACTACGCGGCGGCCGTGCGCGAATGGGAAGGGCCGGCCGCGGCCGGCGATCCCGATGCGATGTTCAACCTCGGCCAGGCCTACCGGCTGGGACGCGGCGTGCCCGCCGATCCCGCCAGGGCCGAAGCGCTCTATGCCAGCGCCGCGGCGGCCGGGCACTTGCAGGCCGCCGACACCTATGGCCTGATGCTGTTCCAGGACGGGCGGCGCGAAGCCGCGCTGCCCTATATCCAGGATGCCGCGCGGCGAGGCGATCCGCGTTCGGAATACCTGCTCGGCATCGCCCACTTCAACGGCGACATCGTGGCGAAGGACTGGGTCCGCGCCTATGCCCTGCTGACGCTGGCGAATGCCCAGGGGCTGCCGCAGGCCGCCCAGGCGCTCGCCCAGATGGACCAGCATATCCCGCTCGCCCAGCGACAGATGGCCGCCGGCCTGGCGCAGGAAATCCAGCGCGAGGCCAATGCGGCGCGCGGGCGCGAACTGGCGGCAGCCGATCTCGGCGCAGGCGTCAGCCTCCCGCCCCCGCCGGCGGTGGCCGCCGTGTCCGCGGCGCCCGCTCCGCGCGTGCCGCAGCCGATCGCTCGCACCGCGGTCTCGCCGTCCGTCTCCGCCGCGCGCGCGGCGGTCGCCGAAGCGAGCCAGGCGACCGGCACCGAAAGCCCGGCGGACGCGGGCGCGAGCTACGCCCGGGCGGCCGGGTCCGTCCCGGTCCCGGTCCAGCCCGCCGCCCCCGTGCAGGTTGCCGCCGCGCCGCCGCGACCGCAACCGGCGGCGCGCCCGGCCGCCGCTGCGGCGAGCGGCCCGTGGCGAGTCCAGCTCGGCGCGTTCTCGGTGCGCGCCAACGCCGACCGGCTGTGGGCCAGGCTGAGCGGGCGCAGCGAACTCGCCGGCAAGACGCAGCTGATGATCCCGGCCGGCGCGGTGACCAAGCTGCTGGCCGGCGGCTATCCGAGCCGCGAAGCGGCCGATGCCGCTTGTCGATCCTTGAAGAGCGCCGGTCAGGACTGTCTTGTAACCAGGTAGCCGGCGGGTCTAGCGCGGTCGCCTGACAGGGGGGACTCGCGGTGGACGATTCCGTGACGGCGGCAGTGGAACCCGTTCCCGCCGCCGCAGCCACGCCGGACCAGCCGGTCGATGCCGGCGAGCGGCTGGCAACGCTCGATTTCATTCGCGGGATCGCCGTGCTCGGCATCCTGTTCGCCAACATCACCGCCTTCGGCCAGCCCTATGTCGCCTATTTCTGGCCGGAGGCGCTGGCCGAGCCGGCGACGGCGGGGGACAAGGCCGTCTGGCTGTTCCAGCAAGTGTTCGTCGACCACAAGTTCCGCGGCCTGTTCTCGCTGCTGTTCGGCGCGGGGATCTACCTGTTCATGGAACGGGCGTGGGCGCGGGGCGGGAGCCGCTGGCTGCAGTTTCGCCGCCTGTTCTGGCTGCTCGTGTTCGGCCTTGCGCACTACTTCCTGATCTGGCGCGGCGACATCCTCACGCCCTATGCCGTGTGCGGCATGCTGGCGCTGCCGCTGCTGCGCTGGCCGGCCAAGCGGCAGCTCAAGGTCGGGATCGTGGCTTACGTGCTGGGCCTCCTGCTGGTGACCGGGCTGATGGGCGGGCAATTCGCCGCAGCCAACATCGCACAGGTGCAGGCGAGGGTGCCGGCGGACCAGAAAGAGCAGATCGCCGCCGCGCCGGCGAGGACGCTCAAGTCCGCGCGCGAGGAAGTCACGCTCTACCGCGAAGGCAGCTATGGCGAGATCGTCGCCACGACCGTGCGCGAGGAATCGGGCCAGCTCGTGCAGGAGATCGTGTTCGTCCCGCTCACCGAAACGCTGGCGCTGATGCTGATCGGGATGGGCCTCTATCGCCTGGGCTTCTTCAGTGGGGCGTTCGATCCGGCCAGGATGCGCCGCTGGGGCTGGACGGGGATCATTGCCGGCCTGTCGGTGTCGCTGGCCTTCGCGCTGTGGCCCTACCTCACCGGGTTCGACTTCTTCACCACGCTGTTCGTGTTCAATTCGCTCGACCGGATCGGCCAGTTGCCGATTGCGCTCGGGTTGGCGGCGCTGCTCGTCCAGTGGGCGCCGGCGGCCACCAGGACCGATCTCGGCAGCCGGTTCGTCGCGACCGGGCGGATGGCGTTCAGCAATTACCTCGGCACCTCGATCCTGATGATGCTGGTGTTCCACGGCTGGGCGCTGGGCCTGTTCGGCCGGCTCCACCGGGTCGAGCTGTTCGGCGTTGTCCTGCTGACCTGGATCGCGATGGTGGCCTGGTCGAAGCCGTGGCTGGCACACTTCCGCTACGGCCCGCTCGAATGGCTGTGGCGCTGTCTGACCTACTGGAAGCTGTTCCCGCTCCGCCGGTGACGCGGGCACTTGCTATTGCAACCCATTCGCATTAGGTAGCCAGGACCCACTGGGAGTAGCCGGTCCGATGTACGTCTGTGTCTGCAATGCGATCCGGGAAAGCGAATTCCGCGAGGCCGCGCGGCATGTCCCGGGCGGCGCGGAAGCGGTCTATGCCGCGCTCGGCAAGCTGCCGCAGTGCGCGCAGTGCCTCGCCGATGCCGACGAGATCGCGCACGAGGAGCGTGCGGCCAGGCGCGAGCGGGCCTTCGCCTGATCCGGAAACGCATTCGCGAAAGCGCGGATTTCCGCCATTTTTTTGATACCGGAGCGGCCATTCGCGCTTGCCATGCGCCGGCCTGGAGGCGCATTGTCCCCGCCGCTCAGCAAGGGGAAGCGGCATGAAGGGTGACGACAAGGTCCTCGACTATCTCAACAAGGCGCTCACCAACGAACTGACCGCGATCAACCAGTACTGGCTGCACTACCGGGTGCTGAAGAACTGGGGGATCGAGCGGCTCGCCGAATACGAGCGCCACGAATCGATCGACGAGATGAAGCATGCCGACACGCTGGCCGATCGCATCCTGTTCCTCGGCGGCCTGCCCAACTTCCAGGCGATCCACAAGCTCAGGGTCGGCGAGTCGGTCGAAGAGATCCTCAGGGCCGACCTTGCGGCAGAGGAAGAGGGGATCCCCCTGCTGCGCGAAGCGATCAAGCATTGCGAAACCGTCGCCGACTTCGTCAGCCGCGAGGTCTTCGAGCGCATCCTCGAGAACGAGGAGGAGCACGTCGATTTCCTCGAAACCCAGTTCGACATGATCGAGCGCATGGGCCTGCAGAACTACGTCCAGCTGCAGAGCAAGCCGGCCGGAGAGGGCTGAGGGCAGGCCCCCTCGTGCCTGCCGGGCGTCACTTCTTCGCGAACGGGTTCTTCGGGCTCTTCAGCGTCAGGCGCACCGGCACCGCGCCGAAGCCGAGGTCGCGGCGGATGCTGTTCAGCAGGTAGCGCTCGTAGCTCGCCGGCAGGTCGTCGAGCCGCGTGCCGAAGATCACGAAGCGCGGCGGGCGGGTGTTCGACTGGGTGATGTACCTCAGCTTGATCCGCCTGCCGCCGGGCGCGGGCGGGGGATTGGCTTCCATCGCCTGGTCGAACCAGCGGTTGAGCGCGGCGGTCGGCACGCGCCGGCTCCACGCCTCGCGCACTTCGAACGCCGCGGCGAGCATCTGGTCGAGCCCCTTGCCGGTCTTCGCCGAGACGGCGACGAGCGGCACGCCCTTCAATTGCGCGAGCCCTTCGTCGAGCGCCGCGCGCACGCCGTTGAACAGCGCGCTCGGCTCCTCGGCAACGTCCCATTTGTTGATCGCCACGATGAGCGCGCGGCCCTCCTCGATCACGAGGTTGGCGATCTTGAGGTCCTGCACCTCGAGGCCCCTCGTGGCGTCGAGCAGCAGCACGACGACCTCGGCATAGTCGATCGCATGGCGCGCATCGGCGACCGAGAGGCGCTCGAGCTTGTCCTGCACCTTGGCCTTCTTGCGCATGCCGGCCGTGTCGACCAGCTTGACGGGCCGCATCTCGCCGCTCGCCGGATCGGTCCATTGCCAGTCGACCGCGATCGAATCGCGGGTGATCCCCGCTTCGGGCCCGGTCAGCAGCCGGTTTTCGCCGACCAGCCGGTTGATCAGCGTCGACTTGCCGGCATTGGGCCGCCCGACGATGGCGAGCGCGAGCGGGGCGGACGGATCGTGCTCTTCCTCGCCTGCGGGCTCGGCGAATTCGTCCGGGACCGGCTGCTTGCCTTCGAGCAGCGGCCGCAGCGCGGCGAACAGGTCGGCGAGGCCCTCGCCGTGCTCGGCGGAAATCGCCACCGGCTCGCCGAAGCCGAGCGCGTAGCTTTCCATGATCCCGGCGTCGCCCGAACGGCCCTCGGCCTTGTTGGCGACGAGCACCACGGGCACGTCCTGGACCCTGAGCCAGCGGGCGATTTCCTCGTCGAGCGGAGTGAGCGGCGCGCGCGAATCGATCACGAACAGCGCAAGGTCGGCGTCCTTGAGCGAGATCTCGGTCTGCGCGCGCATCCGCCCGGGCAGGCTCTCGGGCTCGTCGTCCTCCCACCCGGCGGTGTCTACCAGGGTGAATTCGAGTCCCAGCAGCGTCGCGTCGCCGAAGCGCCGGTCGCGCGTGACGCCCGGCTGGTCGTCGACCAGCGCGACGCGCTTGCCGACCAGCCGGTTGAACAGCGTCGACTTGCCGACGTTGGGCCGCCCGATGATGACGACCTGGGGCAGCTTGGGGGAGTGGGCGCGTGTGGCCATGGCGCGCCAAGTGGTGCTTCGCCGGTCACTTGGCAAGCCAAAGCGCCCGGACGGCGGTCAGCCCGCCTTCGCCACCGGCGCGTCTTCGCCGAGGTCCTGGTACCACGCCTCGACCGGGCCGTTGAGCTTGATCGTCAGCGGCTGGCCCCGGCGGTCGACCGTCTTGCCCGCCTGCACGCGCACCCAGCCTTCGGAGATGCAGTATTCGTCGACGTCGGTCCGCTCGCGCCCCTTGAAGCGGATGCCGACGCCGCGCTGCAGCTTGTCGGCGTCGAAATAGTCGCTGCGCGGGTTGATCGCGAGGCGATCGGGCGGCAGGTCTGCGGCAGTCTCTTCGCTCATGCGCCGTCCCCTAAGGCGCGGACCGGTTCAAGGCAATGGGCGCGAGCGGCTTCGCCGCGGCCTTCGGCCGTCGCCGCTTGCCGTGCCGCTTGCCCTTTTTGCCCCGGCCTTATAAGGGCGCTGGCCTGTTCGCAGGTCCCAGCCTGCACGGGTTCGTCGGGCCGCGGGCGTGGCGGAACTGGTAGACGCGCTGGATTTAGGTTCCAGTATCGCAAGATGTGGGGGTTCGAGTCCCTTCGCCCGCACCAGTTCGTGGCGCCCGGGACGTCACCGGATCGATGTCCGGACAGTTTTTGGAAGGCAAAGAATGCAGATCGTCGAGACCACCCATGAAGGCCTCAAGCGCGGCTATACCCTGAAGATCCCCGCCGGGGATATCGAGGCGCGCATCGATGCCGAGGTGCAGAAGGTTGCCCCGCAAGTGCGCATGCCGGGCTTCCGCCCGGGCAAGGTGCCCGCGAACCTGATCAGGAAGATGCACGGCGAAGCCCTGCATTCCGATGCATTCAACGCGGCGGTGAGCGAATCGATTGACCGGCTGATGCGCGAAAGGCAGCTGCGCCCGGCGATGCAGCCGAAGGTCGATCTCGGCGAAGGCTATGCGCAGGGCAAGGATGCCGAGCTGACCGTCGAGCTGGAAGTGCTGCCGGAAATCCAGGCGCCGTCGATCGACGGCCTGGCGCTCGAGCGGCTGACCGTCCCGGTGTCCGACGCGCAGGTCGACGAAGCGCTCCAGACGCTCGCGGGCAACCAGAAGAGCTACAAGGACGCGCCGAAGACGAAGAAGTCGGCCGAAGGCGACCAAATGGTGATCGACTTCGTCGGCCGCGTCGATGGCGTCGAATTCGAAGGCGGCAAGGCCGAAGGCGCGCCGCTGCTGCTCGGTTCGGGCCAGTTCATCCCCGGCTTCGAGGAGCAGCTGACCGGCCTCAAGGCGGGCGACAGCAAGACCATCACGGTCACTTTCCCGGCCGACTACCCGGCCGCGGACCTCAAGGCCAAGACCGCCGAGTTCGACGTGACCGTGCAGGCGGTCAAGGTCCCCGGCGAGACCAGGGTCGACGAGGATTTCGCCAAGTCGCTCGGGCTCGACAGCCTCGCCAAGCTCAAGGAGCTGGTGCGCGCCCAGCTCGAACAGGAAACCGCCGGGCTGACCCGCACGCAGATGAAGCGCCAGCTGCTCGACAGGCTCGCCGCCGACCACCATTTCGCGGTGCCGCCGAGCATGGTCGAAGCCGAATTCGACCAGATCTGGCAGCAGCTGCTGGCCGAAGTCGCCAAGGAGGAAGACCCCGAGGCGTCGCGCAAGGAAATCGAGGCCGACAAGGCAGACTATCAGCGGATCGCCGAGCGCCGCGTGCGCCTCGGCCTGCTGCTGTCGGAAATCGGCCAGGCCAACGGCGTCGAGGTCACCACCCAGGAAATGCAGATGCTGCTGCAGCAGGCAGCCCAGCAGTACCGCCCCGAGGACCGCGAGCGGTTCGTCGAATACGTCCGCAGCGATGCGATGGCGCAGGCCCAGCTGCGTGCCCCGCTCTATGAGGACAAGGTGGTCGATTTCCTGTTCGACAAGGCCGAGGTCACGACGCGCGAAGTGACTCGCGCGGAGCTCGAGGCGGCGATCGAGGCGGAAGAAACCGTCGAGGCGAAGCCCGCCGCGAAGAAGGTCCCGGCGAAGAAGGCCCCGGCCAAGAAGCCAGAGGCCAAGAAGCCTGAGGCCAAGAAGGAAGCCGCCGAAAAGCCGGCCGCCAAGAAGGCTCCTGCCGCCAAGGCCGCCCCGGCAACGAAGGCCGCTCCGGCAAAGAAGGCCGAAGCCAAGCCGGCTGCCGCGAAGAAGCCGGCCGCCAAGAAGGCGCCGGCCAAGAAGTAAGCCGACCCGGTTGCCGCGCCCGGCACGGCGCTTTGCGCCTGCCGGGCCGCGCTTCCCCTAGAAGCTGCCCGACAGGGTCAGGTTGAAGATGGTGCCGAAATTGCGCCGGCGATCTTCCCTGAACAGGAACGGCGCGCTGTCGCGCGGCCCGGCATAGACGTAGCGGTCGAGCAGGGCCCCGCCGTGCAGCAGGTTGGCCACGCGCACTCGCGCCGTCATCCCGAACACGTCCTTGTGCTCGGCGAAAACGGCGGCGAACGTCGGCACGTTGTAGTCGTAGCCGTATTCCGCGACGCGATAGTAGGGCGCGAACTCGGAATGGCGGAACTCGGTTCCCCAGGCCCAGTCGCTGTTCGGCACGTCGTGCCGGAAGTTGATTTCGATATTGGTGGTGCGCGCGCGATCGAACGAGCGGGGGATTCCGGTCACCGGATCGTCGAGGCGCGACTTTTCGAGCTGCACGTTGACGTCGAGCTTGGCGCCCGCAAAGCCGAGCGGGTCGAGCCGCCAGGTGCCTTTCAGCTGCGCGCCGCGCGCGCGTGCGCTCGGCACGTTGCCGCTCGATTCGAGCCCGCCGTTGACCGGGATGACGGTCACGTAGTCCTCGATCCGGTTTTCGAACAGCGTCAGCGTGGCGGAGCCCCAGGCGCCGAAATCGCGCGAAGCCTCCAGTTCGAATTCCCAGCTCTGCTGCGGGCGCAGCTGGTTGTTGCCGGCATTGGTGTTGTCGTCCGACAGGTTCACCGCGGCGAGGAAGTCGCCGAAGTTGAGCTGGCCGACGCGGCGGGCGACCTCGAACGAGATGTCGAGCCCTTCGCTGGGGGACCAGGCGAGGTTGAGCGAACCCTTGGGCCGCCAGAAGATGCGGGCCAGCGCGTTCGAGCCGGTCTGGGCGATCCTGGAATATTCGCCGCCGCCGGTGAGCTGGAGCGACAGGTTGCCGGTCAGCGGCCGTCCGTACGACAGGATCGCCTCGTAACGGTCCTCGCGCACGCCGCCGGTGCCGGCCGGGAAGGGGATCTCGACGTAATCGCCGGCCGGATTGAGGAAGTACAGCGCGGCGACATTGTCGAGCCGGTTGAAGGCCGCTTCGGTCGAAACCTGCCAGTCGGCGCCCCACAGGTTCCAGCGGTATTCGGCGCGGCCGATCCGTTCGCCCTCGTCGCTGCCGCGGGTGTAGCGCGTGCCGATGTCGGGCCGCCCGTCGTCGATCGACAGGCGCGACCGGGTGCGGAAATCGGACGTCTCGAAGCTGTCGAGCCCGATCAGCTTGAGCCGCCCCGGGCCGAGCGGGAACTCGATGTCGCCGCTCACTTCGTAGAAGTGGCCGTTGTTGCGCGTGCGCAGCTGTTCGAGCAGCGGGGTCAGCGCCGGGTCGGTGCGGTATTCGTCCTCGCGCGAGCGGAAGATCTGCCAGCCGTACGACAGGTTCAGGTTGGCCTGCGTTTCTCCGAGATTGAAGCGCAGGTTGGCCCCGAGCGTCGGCCGGTTCATCTTCGAGCCGTTCTCGTTGTAGCGCGCGTCGAGCTCGCCCTGGGCACTGGTGATCAGGTTCGGGCCGTTCCCGCCGCCGTAGAACGAATTGTTGCGCAGCGAGAGGCCGTAGTCGAGCTTGCCGGCCTTGCCCGAAAGCGAAATGTCGCCCTGGCTCCAGCGGGCCGGCGCCCCGCCGGTCGCGTATTGCGGGCGCCATTCGAAGCGGCCCGACATCCCGCCCGAGCGGGCGACGACGTTGGCCACCCGGCCCGAAAGCCCGGGCACGTTGAGCGTCGAACCGTCGACGATCTCGATGCGGATGACGTCGGCCGCGGAAATCCGCCCGAGCTGGTCGGTGGCGTTCGACGACTTGCTCGAAATGCGCTGGCCGTTGATCAGCACGTTGCCCGACGCCTGCCCCAGGCCGCGCTCGCGGCTTTCCTGCTCGATCGAAAAGCCGGGGACGTTGCGCAGCATGTCGAGTGCGGTGCGCGGGGCGTAGCGGGCGAAATCGGCCGGGGTGTAGACTTGCCGGTCGCCGATCGCGGCGTCGGCCGCGGCGATCGCCTGCAGGTCGTGCTCGCCGCCGGGAGCAGGCGTTTCGCTGGTCGCCGAAGGGGGCCATTGCCCGCCCTCTTGGGCAAGCGCCGGCGCCGGGGACAGGGCGAGCAGCGCGGCCACGCAGGCATGCGTGCGCAGCTGGCCGATTGCCCGTCGCTTGCTCATTGTCCCACTCGATCGTTGACTTTGCCCAAAGGAAAGGCGGGCGGTCCTTAGCTTGCCGGCCGGTGCCTGCCAAGGGGCGGGGCGATTATTTGCCCGCCGCGGGCGCCCAGCGCTGCAGCGAAGGTTGGGCGAGCGCGGCCGTGCGGGCGCGCTCGTAAGCGGCGCCGGCGCGCAACACGGTGGAATCCGCCCATTTCGGGCCGATGAAGCTGAGCCCGACCGGCAGGGTCTCGACCGCGCCCATCGGCACGGTGAGGTGCGGATAGCCGGCCACCGCGGCCAGGCTGCCCGCACCGATCGAGCCGTTGTAGTGGGCCCCGTTGACAAGGTCCGTCGTCCACGCCGGCCCGACGGTCGGCGCCACGAGCAGCGCGACGCGGTTCTCGGCCAGCAGCCGGTCGATCCCCTCGGCGCCCGCCAGCCGCAGGCTTTCCTCGCGCGCCTTGGCATAGGCGTCCTCGTCGGTGGCCTTTTCCGCCGCTTCGAACAGCTCCTGGCCGAACCAGCGCATCTCCGCGGCGGCATGCGCCCGGTTGAAGGCAATCACGTCGGCCAGCGAGCGCACCGGGATGTCCGCCGGCGACCCGGCGAGATAGGCGCCGAGATCGCGGCGCAGCTCATGCAGCAGGACGGCGATTTCGCCCGTGCCCATCGTCGGGGGAATCTCGAAATCGATCTCGACCAGTTCGGCCCCGGCCCGCGCCAGGTCCGCCAGCGCGGCGTCGAACACTTCGCTCACCCGCGGGTCGTTGCCGGCCTGCTTGCGCAGCACCCCGATGCGCATGCCGGCGAGCGAGGCGCCGGCGAGGCCGGCGGTGAAATCGGCCAGGTGCGCGTCGGCCTCCGCCGTCGCCGGGTCGGCCGGGTCGGACCCGGCGATCGCGCCCAGCAGCAGCGCGGCGTCGGCGACGGTGCGCGCCATCGGCCCGGCGGTGTCCTGGCTGGCGCTGATCGGCACCACGTGCGTGCGGCTGACGAGCCCGACGGTGGGCTTGAAGCCGACGATCCCGTTGATGCTGGCCGGGCAGGTGATCGAGCCGTCGGTCTCGGTGCCGATCGCCGCCCAGGCGAGGCCCGCGGCGACGGCCGCGCCGCTCCCGGACGACGAGCCGCAGGCATTGCGGTCGGTCGCGTGCGGGTTCCTGGTCAGCCCGCCGACCGCGCTCCACCCGCTGGTCGAATTGCCGCTGCGGATGTTGGCCCATTCGGAAAGGTTGGTCTTGCCGAGCACGACCCCGCCCGCCGCGCGCAGCCGCGCGACCAGCGGCGCGTCGCGGCCGGTCATGTTGTCCTTGAGCGCGAGGCTGCCCGCGGTGGTCGGCCATTCGCGCGTCTCGACGTTGTCCTTGACCAGCACCGTGCGCCCGGCGAGCGGCAGGCCGGCGGCGGCGGCCGCTTCGGCGGGCGCGCCCGGGTTGACGGCGATGACCGCGTCGAGCGCGGGCCCGGCATCGTCGAGCGCCGCGATCCGTTCGAGATAGGTCGCCGCGTCCCCGGCGGGCGAGGCGTGGAGCGCGGCGGGAAGGGCAAGCGCGGCGGCGGCGAACGGGAGGAGCTTGTTCATCCCGCCACTGTGCCACCGCCGGGCAGCGCCGAAAAGCTCTAGAAGGTGCCCCTGACGGAGAAGTTGAAGATCGGCCCGACCGCCCGGTCGGCGTCTTCGTTGAACAGCACCGGCGAGGTGTCGCGGGGCCTGTCGTAGACTGTCCGACGGAAGATCTGCCGGCCGTTGGTCAGGTTGAACACCTGCGCCCGCACGGTGAGGCCGAAGACGTCCTTGTGCTCGATGAAGGCGAACGTATAGGCCGGCCCTTCGTAGCCGATGCCCGTCTCGCGCAGCCGGTAATAGGGCCGGACGTGGTTGTACGTGATCCCGCCGCCCCATGCCCAGTCGCTCTTGGGAATGTCGTGCCGCAGCGAGATTTCGCCGCGGCGATCGTAGTGATCGCTGAAGTGCCGCGCGATGCCGGTCAGCGGGTCGTCGAGGGTCGAATGCTCCAGCGTCACGTCGGCGTCGATCTTGGCGCCCTTGAACCCGATCGGGTCGAGCTTGAAGGTGCTGACCCAGTTGACGCCGTAATTGCGCGCAGTTGGGATGTTGCCGCGTGCCTCGACGCCGCCCGGCAGGGGAATGAAGTCGATGTAGTCGTCATACCAGCGGCCATAGAGCTTGAGCGTGGTCGAGCCCCAGGCGGCGAGGTCCTTCTTGAGCTCGAGGTCGGCCTGCCAGCTCTGCGGCGGCACCAGTTCCCCGTTGCCGGCGCTGCCGTTGCCCTGGTCGAGGTCGACCCGGGCGAGGAAATCGCCGAACGACAGCTGGCCGACCACTCGCGCGAACTTGAGCGAGACGTCGAGGCCCTTGGCCGGCGTCCAGGAAAGGCTGGCCGAGCCCTTGGGCCGCCAGAACGTGCGCGTCAGGCCCATCGGGCCGGTCTGCGACAGCTTCGAGTATTCGCCGCCGACGCCGATCTGCAGCGACAGGTTGCCGGCCAGCTGGCGGCCGTGGGTGAGGATCGTCTCGTAGCGGTCCTCGGTCACCCCGCCGGTGCCGTTGGGGAAGGGAAGTTCCACGAAACCGCCGGCCGGGTCGAGGTCGAACAAGTGCGCTTCGCCCCGGTAGCGGTTGAAGGCCGCCTCCGTCGCCAGTTGCCAGTCGCCGCCGAGCATCTTCCAGCCGTATTCGGCGCGCGCGATATGCTCGCCGCTTTCGCTCACGCTGGCAAAGCGGCCCCCGGTGTTCGGCGATCCGTCGGCGGGGATGAAGACGACGTCCTCGCGGTAGCGGCTGCGTTCGTAGCGTTCGAGGCCGATCAGCTTGAGCCGCCCGGGGCCGAGCGCGAATTCGAAATCGCCGCCGATCTCGTAATTGTATGCCCGCTCGCGCGGGGTGTAGTCGCGATGGCGGTCGACGCCGCCCGGCCGGGTCCGCTCCTCGGAGTTGGTCGAATCGAAATAGGTCCGCTGGTACGAGGCATTGAGGTTGGCGACCGCGCTGCCCGGCGCGTCCCACTTGAGCGAGCCGGAGACCTTCGGGCCGTCGAACACGTTGGACTGATGCGTTTCGCGGTGTTCGATCAGGTTGCCGGTCGCGTCGGTGATGTCGGACGGCCCCTTGACCGCGCCGCGGCCGTTCTCGTTCGCCAGCGCGAGCGAGTATTCGAGGTTCGCCGTCGAGCCGCTGAGCGAGATGTTGCCGCCCAGCCACTCCGGCTCGACGTAGCCCGGGCGGAAGCGCGTGTCCCAGCGGAACTGGCCGGACAGGCCGCCTTGCCTGGTGATGATGTTCGCCACCTGGCCCGATAGTCCGGGAATCCTGAGCGATGCGCCGTCGACGATCTCGATCCGCTCGACCTTGTCGGCGGGGATCTTGTTGAGGCGGTCGAAGATCGATTCCGACTTCAGCGCCAGGCGCTCGCCGTTGATCAGGACGTTGATGTTCGCCTGGCCCAGGCCGCGGCCCTGGTCCCCGCCGTTGATCAGGAAGCCCGGCACGTTGTTGAGCATGTCGAGCGCGGTCTTCGGCGAATAGCGCGCGAAATCCGCGGGCGTGTAGACCACGTGCCCCTCGGTCCCGGCGCCCTCGATATCGGCCGGGGAATGCGTTTCCTCCGGCTCCTCTTGCGCAAGGGCGGGGCAGGGGGCCAGGGCCAGGGCGATCGCCGCGGTCCCGGCCAGCGAAGTCGCGATGACAGTTCTCTTCATGTGAACGCGTTAGGGTCGCGCTACATTTGTAGCACCTGGTGTTCGACCGATGGCGTTTGCCGACCGATGAATGTCTTGCGCCCAGGTCGGGCGATCAGAAGCTGCCCTTCACCGAGAGCCGGTAGATCGTCGACACGTCGAGCCGGCGGCTTTCGACGAAGGCGATCGGCGTGCGGTCGCGCAGGCCGGTGTAGACCGTCCGGTCGAAGAACCCGCGGCCGCCGGAAAGGTTGAACACGCTGAGGCTCACCGTCAGGCCGAGCACGTCCTTGTTCTCGACGAAGGCGAAAGTGTAGATCGGCCCTTCGTAATCCTTGCCGGTTTCGAACAGGCGGACGTAAGGCTGGACGTGGGTCCAGTTGAAGCCGCCGCCCAGTGCCCAGTCGCTCTTCGGCACGTCGTAGCGCAGGCTGATTTCGCCGCCCCAGTCGTTGTGGCTGCTGAACGGCCGGTCAACGAAGGTCAGCGGGTCCTTCAGTCTGGAATCCTCCAGCCGCGCGTTGGCGTTGATCTTGGCTCCCTTCCAGCCGAGCGGATCGAGATTGATCGTCGCCGTTGCCGCAACGCCGAACAGCCGCGCGCTGTCGATGTTGCCGCGCGATTCGAGCCCGCCGGCAACGGGCACGATGTCGATATAATCCTCGATCCACCGGCCGTAGAGGCGCAGGTTGGCCGAACCCCAGGCCTTGAGGTTGCGCTTGATCTCAAGGTCGGCTTCCCAGGCCTGCTGCGGGACCAGCAGGGCGTTGCCGGCATTGGCGTTGTCCTGCGCGAGGTTCACGTTGGCGAGGAAGTCGCCGAACGAAAGCTGGCCGACCGTGCGGGCGAGCTTGAGCGACAAGTCGAGGCCCGGCTTGGCGGTCCAGGCCAGCGTCATCGATCCCTTGGGTCGCCAGAAGGTGCGGGTCAGGCCGCCGGCGCCGCTCTGCGTCAGCTTCGAATACTCGCCGCCCGCGCCGAACTGCAGGCTGACGCCGGGGGCGAGGGTGCGGCTGTGGTTCAGGATCGCTTCGTAGCGGTCTTCAGTCACTCCGCCCGAGCCGCTCGGGAACGGGATCTCGACGAAAGTCCCGCTGCCGGACAGGGTGTAGAGCTGGGCGGTCTGGTCGAGCCGGTTGAAGGCCGCCTCGGCATCGAGCTGCCAGTCGCCCCCGAGCATGTTCCAGCGATATTCGCCGCGGCCGATCCGTTCGCCGCTGTCGGACTGCTGCGCGAAGCGGCTGCCCGTCGAGGGGGACGCGTCGGCGAAGTCGAAGATCGAATCCGCCCGCACGGTATTGTGGCTGAAGCGTTCGAGCCCGATCAGCTTCATCCGCCCGGGGCCGAGCGCGAAGTCTATGTCGCCGCCGATCTCGTAGGAATAGCCGCGGCCGCGGTTGTCGAAGTCGCGCAGCACGTCCACGCCGACAAGCGGGCTTCGCTCCTCGTCGTTCGAAAAATCCGTGTAGCTGCGCCCGTAGTTGGCGTTGAAGTTGACGACCGTCGAGCCGGGCCCGTCCCACTTCAGCCGGCCCGCGATTCGGGGAAACTCGCCGACGAACTGGATGAGCGCGTCGCGCGTTTCCGTGACGTTGCCAAAGCCGTCGGTGATCAGCGTCCCGCGGTTTCCGCCGGCGCCGCCGCGGCCCGTGCCGTGGCTCAGCGCGGCGGTCCATTCGAGGCGCGGCGTCGAGCCGCTGAGCGAGATCTCGCCGCCGGCGTAACTGGTCTTGGCGTACCTGGGCCGCCAGATGGCGCGGTATTCGAAGCGGCCGCCGACCTCGCCGGCCTTGACGACGACGTTGGCGACTTGTCCCGCCAGGCCGGGGATTCCGAGCGCCGCGCCGTCGACGATCTCGATCCGTTCGACCCGGCTGGCGGAAATGCGCGAGAGCTGCTCGATCACGCCTTCCGACTTGCTCGCCAGGCGTTCGCCGTTGATCAGCACGTTTTCGCTGGCCTGGCCCAGGCCGCGGCCCTGGTCCTGCTGGACGATCGTGAAGCCCGGCACCTGGCGCAGCATGTCGAGCGCATTGCGGGGGGCGAAGCGGGCGAAGTCGGCCGGGGTGTAGACTTCGCGGGCGGATTTCTCGGCCGACGCCGGCGGTGGCGCATCGTCGCTGTCCTCCGCATGGCCCGTTGCCGGCAGCAACAGGGCCGCGAATGCAGCGCCGCCATTGAGCAATCTCCTCATCCCCACCTCCCGATTACATCTGTAGTCAGCTCGTGCTTACAGTCTCGGCCCGCTCATTGTAGGCCCTGTCGACCGACCGTTGATTTTGTCCGACAAGCTGAGTCCCCGCTCGCGTCGCCACTCCGGCATGATCGCCGCGGGCCGCATTTCCGCTTCGTGTAGGGAAAACCGCTTCCCATTGACTTTGACCCCGGTGCCAGGCCGCAATCCTGCTTCGGCGGGGGGGCGGCCGACGATCGCCCTTGAACATCGCCTCGCGAGGCGCGACATAGGCGCCCGTATCGCAATTGAGAGGACTTATGATCGACCTGTTCGGCACCGACAACGCGCAAGGCAAGTTCACCATGGACCCCGTGACCGGACAGCTCGTGCCCGTGGTCGTCGAAAGCACCAGCCGCGGCGAACGCAGCTTCGACATCTTCAGCCGCCTGCTGCGCGAACGGATCGTGTTCGTCACCGGACAGGTCGAAGACGGCATGGCCTCGGTGATCGTCGCCCAGCTGCTCTATCTCGAGAGCGAGAATTCGCGCGACATCTCGATGTACATCAATTCGCCGGGCGGCGTGATCACCGCCGGCATGGCGATCCATGACACCATGCAGTACATCAAGCCGCGCGTTTCGACCGTCGTCGTGGGCCAGGCGGCGAGCATGGGCAGCTTCCTCCTCGCCGCGGGCGAGCCGGGCATGCGCATCGCGCTGCCCAATTCGCGAATCATGGTCCACCAGCCTTCGGGCGGCGCGCGCGGCATGGCCTCGGACATCGAAATCCAGGCCAAGGAAATCCTCCGCATCCGCGAACGGATGAACGATCTTTATGCCAGGTACACCGGCAAGACGCTGACCGACATCGAGAAGGCACTCGACCGCGACACCTTCCTCGATGCCGAGGAATCAATGAAATTCGGCATCGTCGACAAGGTGTTCGAGACGCGGCCCCCGTCGGATCAGGTCGGCGACACCAGCGGTTCCGCTGGCGGTGCGCCCGAGTGACGAGTGCCCGCGCGGCGCGCTTACGGAGCGCCGCGAAACTGTAGCATTTTGGCAACCCTGTACCTTCAGGCTGGAGCAAGCCGGGGGGATTAAGGATAGGCCGATTGATATTGGAAACCCCGGGTTTACATTGTCCCGGGCGAATCCCTCGCGCAATGCAGGCGGGGGAACAGGACGGTAGAATGACGAAACTGAGCGGATCCGACAGCAAGAGCACGCTCTATTGCAGCTTCTGCGGCAAGTCGCAGCACGAGGTGAGGAAGCTCATCGCGGGCCCGACCGTGTTCATCTGCGACGAATGCGTCGAGCTGTGCAACGACATCATCCGCGAAGAGACCAAGGGCGGCCTTGCCGGCAAGAAGGACGGCGGCGTGCCCACGCCGCAGGACATCTGCGGCACGCTCAACGATTATGTGATCGGGCAGGACCGCGCCAAGCGCGTGCTCTCGGTCGCGGTGCACAACCACTACAAGCGCCTCAAGCACAGCGGCAAGTCGGGCGACGTCGAGCTGGCCAAGTCGAACATCCTGCTGGTCGGCCCCACCGGCTCGGGCAAGACGCTGCTGGCGCAGACGCTGGCGCGCACTCTCGACGTGCCCTTCACGATGGCCGACGCGACCACGCTGACCGAAGCGGGTTACGTGGGCGAGGACGTCGAGAACATCATTCTGAAGCTGCTCCAGTCGTCCGACTACAACGTCGACAAGGCGCAGCACGGCATCGTCTACATCGACGAGATCGACAAGATCACCCGCAAGGCGGAAAATCCCTCGATCACTCGCGACGTTTCGGGCGAGGGCGTGCAGCAGGCGCTGCTCAAGCTGATGGAGGGCACCACGGCCTCCGTCCCGCCGCAGGGCGGCCGCAAGCACCCGCAGCAGGAATTCCTCCAGGTCGACACGACCAACATCCTGTTCATCTGCGGCGGCGCTTTCGCCGGCCTCGAAAAGGTCATCGCCGACCGCCTGGAGAAGCGGTCGATCGGCTTCGGCGCCAACGTGGCCGATCCCGATGCGCGGCGTGTGGGCGAGCTGCTCGAGAAGTGCGAGCCGGAAGACCTGCTGAAGTTCGGCCTGATCCCCGAATTCGTCGGCCGCCTGCCGGTGATCGCCACGCTGCACGACCTCGACGTCGAAGCACTGGTCGAAATCCTCAAGGAGCCGAAGAACGCGCTGGTCAAGCAGTACCAGAAGCTGTTCGAGCTCGAGGACGTCGAGCTGACCTTCACCGAGGACGCACTGGTCGCGATCGCCGGCAAGGCGATCAAGCGCAAGACCGGCGCGCGCGGGTTGCGCTCGATCGTCGAGGCGATCCTGCTCGACACGATGTTCGACCTGCCGAGCATGGAAGGCGTGACTGAGGTCGTGGTCGACAAGGACGTGGTCGAAGGCCGCAAGGAACCGGTCCGCGTGGTCTCGGCCAAGGGCAAGAAGGAAGAGGCGGCCTAGGGGCCGATCTTTCCAGCGAGCAAGTTGTGAGGGGGCGGCTTCGGCCGCCCTTTCCTTTGGAGCGGCTCAGGCGCAGTCCGTGCAGTGATCGGCGTGCGCACCGGTCTCGATCTGCACCGTCGCGTGATGGATGTGGAAGCGGTGCCCCAGCTGGTGCGAGACCTGGTGCAGGAAACCGTCGCCCGGCGGGCCGCCCGGCATGACCAGGTGGGCGGTCAGCGCGGTTTCGGAAGTGCTCATCGGCCAGATGTGGAGGTCGTGCACCGCGCGCACGCCGGGCAGGCCCGAAAGGTAGGCGCGCACTTCGCCTTCGTCGATCCCATCGGGCACAGCCAGCAGGCCCATCTTCACGCTGTCCTTCAGGAGGCCCCAGGTGCCCCAGCCGATCACCGCCACGATGACGAGGCTGGTCACGGGATCGATCCACAGCAGGCCGGTCAGCAGGATCGCCACGCCCGCGATCACCACGCCGAGGCTGACCAGCGCGTCCGCCGCCATGTGCAGGAAGGCGCCGCGGATGTTGATGTCGCTCTTGCGGCCGCGCATGAACATCAGCGCGGTGGCGCTGTTGATGACGATGCCGACCCCGGCGACGGCGATCATCGTCCCGCCCTGGACCGGCTCGGGATGCATCAGCCGGTCGATCGTCTCGAACAGGATCGCGCCCAGCGCCACCAGCAGCAGCCCGGCATTGGCCAGCGCCGCCAGCATCGAGCTCGCCTTGTAGCCGTAGGTGAAGCGGGCATTGGCCGGGCGCGCGGCCATTACCGTGGCGCCCCAGGCGATCAGCAGGCCGAGCACGTCCGACAGGTTGTGCCCGGCGTCGGCGACCAGCGCCATCGAGCCCGACCACAGCCCGAACCCCGCTTCGATCAGCACGAACGCCGAATTGAGCAGCACCCCGATGGCGAAAGCACGGCCATGCCCTGCGGGCGCGCGGCCGTGCCCCTGGTCGTGGTTATGCGAGTGTCCGGCCCCCATTGCGCTCAGTCATAGACGCACGAATCGAGCCCGTCACGCCGGACCGAGCCGATCCGCGCGGCGATGGTGTTGCCGTAGCGGCGAGTGAAGCCGCTCGGGCTGACGACCGAGCGCTTCTTGGGCTGCGGCAGCGCGGCGGCGATGCGCGCCGCCTCCAGGCGCGTGAGGCGGGCGGCGGAATGCCTGAAATAGCGCTGCGACCCGGCCTCGGCGCCGTAAGTGCCGATCCCGGTCTCGGCGACGTTGAGGTAGACTTCCATGATCCGCCGCTTGCCCCACACGTTCTCGATCAGCAGCGTGAACCAGGCTTCCAGCCCCTTGCGGAAATAGCCGCCGCCCTGCCACAGGAACACGTTCTTCGCGGTCTGCTGGCTGATCGTGCTGCCGCCGCGGATGCGGCCTCCGCGCGTATTGCGCTCGACCGCCTTCTCGATCGCCTCGCGGTCGAAGCCGGCATGGCTGCAGAACTTGCCGTCCTCCCCAGCGATCACCGCCGAGACCATGTTGCGGTCGATGCGGCTCAAAGGCTCCCAGTCCTTGGTCACCCCGTTCTCGTCCATCAGCATGGTCGCGGTCACCGGCACCGGCACGAAGCGGTAGACGATCACCATGGCCATGCTCAGCCCCATGAACCAGACGATGGCGAGGATCAGGTAGCGCATCAGGCGGATCATGCCCCGCGACCTATCGCGAGCGCGAACGGCGCGCAACGCTCCGTCGCACGAAGGTTCGATTCTGCTCGGCGGAGGGTGTCCCCGCTTCGGCCCGGCCCGGCCGGTACCGGACGGAAAAAAGGGGCGGCCTGGCCGCCCCCTTGTCGCGGTCGCGACCGGTTCTTCAGCTCGCCACGGGGGCCGGCAGCAGGCGCTCGGTGGCGATGCGCTGCATCGCCTTCTGCAGCTTTTCGAATGCGCGCACCTCGATCTGGCGGATGCGCTCGCGGCTGACGTCGTACTGCTGGCTCAGCTCCTCGAGCGTCTGCGGGTTGTCGGTCAGGCGCCGCTCGGTGAGGATGTGCCGCTCGCGCTCGTTGAGGCTGTCCATCGCCTCGAGCAGCATCGAGTGGCGCACATGGGCCTCTTCGGCGTCGGCGACGACGGTGTCCTGCAGCGGGCGGTCGTCGGTCAGCCAGTCCTGCCACTGGCCGCTGCCTTCCTCGTCCGAACGCAGCGAGACGTTGAGCGAGGCATCGCCGCCCATCATCATCCGCCGGTTCATGTTGATCACTTCCTGCTCGGGCACGCCGAGGTCGGTCGCGATCTTCGTCACGTCGTCGGGATGGAGGTCGGTGTCCTCGTAGGCCTCGAGGTTCTTCTTCATCCGCCGCAGGTTGAAGAACAGCTTCTTCTGCGCCGCGGTGGTGCCCATCTTCACGAGGGACCACGAACGGAGGATGAATTCCTGGATCGAGGCCTTGATCCACCACATCGCGTAAGTCGCCAGGCGGAAGCCGCGATCGGGTTCGAACTTCTTGACGCCCTGCATCAGGCCGACGTTGCCTTCGGAAATGAGGTCGGCGACCGGCAGGCCATAGCCGCGATAGCCCATGGCGATCTTGGCCACGAGCCTGAGGTGGCTCGTCACCAGCTGGGCCGCGGCCTCGGGGTCCTCATGTTCCGCGTAGCGCTTGGCGAGCATGTATTCCTGCTCGGCCGTCAGCACCGGGAATTTCTTGATTTCGGCCAGGTAGCGGTTGAGGCTTTGCTCACCGCCGAGGGCCGGCACGCTCGGTGCTTTCTTGTTGTTCACGTGTTCCCAAACCTTTCTAGCGTCGACCGGCGGTGCACGGGCCCCTGATGGGCACCCGCACGATGCGGTCACGTATCATCCCTGTATATACGATAATGTCGCAGTATTGTGCGCAGTTCATCGATCTGAATGAGCGGTTTCGTCGATAAGTTCCCTCATGTCGGACGGAATCGGGCTCTCGAAGCGGACTTTTTCGCCCGTTACCGGGTGGATGAAGCCGAGCACCGCGGCGTGGAGGGCCTGGCGGCGAAATCCGATTCTTTGCAGGATCGGGCGAAGCCGGGGATTGGCGCGTCCATAGACAGGGTCTCCCACTAGCGCATGACCGATTGATGCAAGGTGAACGCGCACCTGGTGGGTCCTCCCGGTCTCGAGCCGGCACTCCACCAGCGCGCAATCATCGAGCAGTTTCAGCGTCTTGTAGTGCGTGGCCGCCTGTTTCCCCCTGCTCGACGCGTCGGCCAGCACGGCCATTTTCTTGCGGTTGGCGTCCGAGCGGCCGATGCGGCCGCGAATCGTGCCTTCGCGGGGGCTCGGATGGCCGTTCACCACCGCCAGGTAAGCGCGCTCGATCGAATGATCGGCGAACTGCCGCGCCAGCCCCTCGTGCGCCGCGTCGCTCTTGGCCACGACCAGGAGGCCCGAAGTGTCCTTGTCGATGCGGTGGACGATCCCCGGCCTGGCGACGCCGCCGATGCCCGAAAGCCGCCCCGCGCAATGGTGCAGCAGCGCGTTGACCAGCGTGCCGTCGGGATTGCCCGCCGCCGGGTGGACGACGAGGCCCGCCGGCTTGTCGACCACGATCAGGTGCTCGTCCTCGAACACGACCTTGAGCGGGATGTCCTGCGGGCGCGCTTGCGCCGCGGCCGCCGGCGGCACCGCGATCGCGAATTCGGCCCCGTCCGCCGCCTTGCCCGAAGCCTGCAGCACCCGTTCGCCCGCGACCGTGACCGCGCCTTGGCCGATCAGCGCCTTGACCCGCTCGCGCGACAGGCCCGAAGCTTCGGCCAGCGCCTTGTCGAGCCGCTGGCCGCCGCAAAGCCGTCCGGTGATGATTTCCCCGTCCCCCATGCTAGGAGTAATTGGGGATGGTGATCGAACTGACAAGGGTGGCGCTGGAGCGCATCCTGGCCGAAGCGGAGCGGGCCCTGCCCATGGAAGCCTGCGGCATCCTGCTCGGGCGGGGAAGCCGGATCGAGCAGGCGGTCCCGGCGCGCAATGTCCATCCGAGGCCCGCCACCCATTTCGAGATCGACCCGCAGGCGCTGGTCGATGCGCACCGCGCGGCGCGGGCGGGTGGCCCCGAGGTGGTCGGCTATTACCATTCGCACCCCGCCGGGCCGGCGCGGCCTTCCAAGACCGATCGGGCGATGGCATCGGGAGACGGCCGAATCTGGGCGATCGTGGTGGCGGACGATGTGACGTTCTGGCACGACGGCGAAGACGGGTTTGCGGAGCTTTCCTACATCGTCGCGGACGGCTAAGGCACGCTTGGGGATCGTAACGGGAACCCCCCGCCTGTCCCCACTGGACCGTAACCGTGGCGCTGACATTTTAAGACATTGGAATAGTTGTAAAAAGACGAATTTTCGAAGGGTGACAGGGTGTAACTTGTGTAACCCCGCCGTACATAACAAACACCGGATTTCTGAATGACCTCATCGACCGACCTTGCCGCGCTGCTTTGTTCGCGCTTGTGCCACGACTTGCTGAGCCCGGTAGGCGCGCTCAGCAACGGGCTCGAGCTGCTGCGTGACGAGCGCGACGCGGAAATGCGCCACCGGTGCATGGAGCTGCTCGAGCAGAGCGCGAAGATCAGCGCCGACAAGCTGAAGTTCTTCCGGCTGGCCTATGGCGCGGCGGGCGGGTTCGGCGACACCGTGCCGGTCGAGGAGCCGCGCGAGCTGGTCCGGGCGCTGGTCGGCGACAATGGCCGGATCGCGCTGTCGTGGTCGGTCAACGACGAAGTCCTGCCCAAGGCCGCGGTCAAGGTCCTGCTCAACCTCGCGGCGATCGGGATCGACGCCCTGCCGCGCGGCGGCGAGCTCGACGTCGGGGCCGAACGGCGCGAGGGCGCGACCGAGATCGCCGTCCGCGCCGCCGGCGACAAGGTCGCTTTCGACGTGGCGATCGGCCGGGCGCTCGAAGGGACGCTGCCCGACGACGAGCTTTCGGGCCGGACCGCGCCGGCGCACATGATCCGCCTGATCGCGGAAGAGCACGGCGGCGGCCTGCAATATGCCCTGGCCGAAGGGACGCTGGTGATGGGCGCGGTGCTGCCGGACGCCTGACGGCTTTCGCGCAGGGACCGATCGGATCCTGCGGCAGGTCCGGGATGATCGGATTGAACGATGAAGGATGAGCTGGTCCACCGGGAAGTTCCCTCGCCCAACTGGAACGAGCGCAACGGCCCGGTGTCGATGGTCGTGCTCCATTACACCGACCTGCCTTCCGCCGACGAGGCGATCGCCCGGATGTGCGATCCCGCGGCCGAAGTCAGCGCGCATTACCTCATCACCGAGCAAGGCGAGGTCGTCCGGCTGGTGGCCGAGGACAAGCGCGCCTGGCACGCCGGGGTCAGCTACTGGCGCGGCCAGTCGAACGTGAACGACATCTCGATCGGCATCGAGCTCGACCATCCGGGCCACACCTGGGGCTATCGCGAATTCGCCGAGGCGCAGATCGACGCGCTGGTGCCGCTGCTCCACCGCATCGTCCATGACTACGATATTCCGCGCGCCAACGTGGTCGGCCATTCGGACATCGCCCCGCAGCGCAAGCTCGATCCGGGCGAACTGTTCCCGTGGGAGCGGCTTGCCGCCTACCGCCTCGCCCTGCCGCGTCCGCACAGGCTCGAACTGGGCGATCCGTTCGACAACGACGGCGCGTTCTACCTCGCGCTGGAACGCTTCGGCTACGACGTGTCCGAGGGGCGCAAGGCGGTCGAGGCGTTCCAGCGCCGCTGGCGCCCCGAGCGGATCGACGGCGAGATCGACGGCGAGGCGCGCGCGATATTGTTCCGGCTGCTCTTGGATCGCGACCAGGGAAAGACTAGATAGGTGCCGCCAGGGGGCCGGGCAGCCGCGCCGGGGTGCAAACCCCGCCGAGGAAAGTCCGGGCTCCACGAAACGAGGGTGGCGGGTAACGCCCGCCGGGCGAGAGGTTTCGGCCTTGCGCTCAGGGAAAGTGCCACAGAGAGTATACCGCCGATGGCCCCTAAAGGGCACAGGCAAGGGTGAAAGGGTGCGGTAAAAGCGCACCGGGGCCCTGGCGACAGGGTCCGCATGGCAAACCCCGCCCGGAGCAAGACCGAATAGGGGTCTCGCGCCCAAGCCCTTCGGGGCAAGGGCAGGGGAGTTTCGCCCCGAGAGGCCCGGGTTGGTTGCTGGAGCGGCCGGGCAACCGGTCGCCGAGATGAATGGCTGCCCCCGCGGGGCCGGTGCGCAAGCATACCGCTCGCGGGACAGAACCCGGCTTACAGGCCCCCTGGCACTATTTCTTCGTAGGTATCCGCAGTTCAGGCGGCCAGTTCGCGCGCCGCGGCGGAGATTTCCCCGTCGCTGTCGACCGCTTCGAGATAGCGCCGCCCGGTCCCTTCGAGCACCAGCGCGGTCAGCCGGCCGTTCATGTAGGCGCCGGTGTCGATGCCGATGCGATTGCCGCGATCCTGCGGGTCGTCGCAGATCGTGTGGCCGTGGACCACCACCGGGCCATGGGGCGCCGGATAGGACAGGAACGGTTCGCGGATCCAGCGCAGGTCGTGGCGGCTCTGCTCCTCGAGCGGGACGTCGGGAGCGATGCCCGCGTGGACGAACAGGTAGTCGCCGATCGCGATCATGTCCTCGAAGGCTTCGAGGAATTCGCGATCCTCGGCGGGGACCGCCTCGATCATCATCTCCTGGACCTCCTCGACCGAGGCCTTGAGGTAGGTCTCGGGATCGATCCCGTAGCTGAGCACGGTCTCGCGCCCGCCGAAGCGCAGGAAATGGCGCAGGGTGTCGACCTTCTCGAAGCTCGCCAGGAACATTTCCTCGTGGTTGCCGGCCAGGATGCGCACGGTGCGCCGGCGCTGCCAGTCGCGCGCGCGGGCGACCACCCCGGCGCTGTCCGGCCCGCGATCGACCAGGTCGCCGAGGAGGACCACCATCGTCTCGGCGCTGGCGCAGGCCGCGTCGTCGGCCTCGATCGCCGCGATCAGCGCCTCGAACAAGTCGATCCGCCCATGGACGTCGCCCACGGCATAGACCCGCTGGCCCGGCGGGACCGAAGCGATGGGGGCGGGTTCTTCGCGCGCGAAGAGTCGGCGGAACGATTTCAACATGGCGGTTCGGAAAGTCCAACTGCTCTCGAGTGTTGTCCAGCAGATAGGGTGCCGCTTGCCGGGCGCAATGGACCAAATCACCTGACTGCGGAGTTAATGTGGTGCAGAAACAACACACCAGGCGGTGCGGGTGTGGCCCTTATCGCAATTTCTCTTGTGCGTTGCAGCAAAAATGTGCAGCAGGGTCTCGTGTTCGCAGGATTTCGACCCAACCAACGAGGTCGGACCGCGTGACCGCAGGTGGGACGAAGCATTGTTTAACAATAGCAATTGAGGAAATTGCCCATGCTTACGTCCGTCCGCAGCCTCCTGGCTGCAACAGTCTTGGCCGGTTCCGCTCTGGCGGCCACTCCCGCATTCGCTCAGGATGAAGAAGCCACTCCCGGCCTGTCCGTCTCTGGCAACGTCGCCCTCGTTACTGATTATCGCTTCCGCGGTGTTTCGCTGTCGGGCGGCGACATGGCGCTCCAGGGCGGCATCGACCTCGGCATCGACCAGGGCTTCTATGTCGGCACCTGGGCCTCGTCGCTCGTCGGCGGCACGCCCTATGGCGAATTGGAGGTCGACGTCTACGGCGGCTGGAGCGGCGACGTCGCCCCTGGCGTGACCGTCGATGTCGGCTTGCTCTATTACCTCTACCCGACCGGCGACACCGGGATCGACACCGACTATTTCGAGCCCTACGCTTCGATCGCCACGACGGTCGGGCCCGTCAGCGCCACGCTCGGCGCCGCCTACGCCTGGGACCAGAATTCGCTCGGCGATAACGACAACCTCTACGTCTACACCGATTTCGAGCTCGGCATTCCGAAGACGCCGGTGACCGTCACCGCGCACCTCGGCTACACCGACGGCGTGCTTGCGCCGCCGCTGCTGGCCGGGACCGGCGACGACTCCGGCCTCGACTGGTCGCTCGGCGCCAGCACCACGCTGATCGGCGGGCTGAGCCTCGGCGTCAGCTACGTCGGGGTCGAAGGTCCCTCGATCGACGGCTTCACCGACGACGCCATCGTGGGGACGCTGTCCTTCAGCATGTAATTGCCCGTTTCGGGTTTCGTCACGGCAGGGCCCGTTCCGCTTCGGCGGGGCGGGCCCTGGCCGTTTCAGCGCAGGTAGAAGTCGATCGTGGTGACGACCCGCACCTTCTTGAACGGCGAATCCGTCACGCCCCAGCCCTCAGCCTCGCCATCGCGCGCGTCGATCGAGAAATAGCCCTGGGTCGCGCTCTTGATCCCGCCGACGCCGGTGCCGCTGTCGCTGGCGAATTGCTCGGCCGCCGCGCGCGCGTCCTTGGTCGCCTCGGCCACCATCGCCGGCTTGATGTCGTTGAGCTTGGTGAAGGTATAGGCCATGCCCGAGCCTTCCTCGAGCACCACGCCGCGGCGAACCAGCTCGAACTGGCGCCGCACCGCGCGCTCGGCGCGGGCGATGTCGTTGCTGCGCAGGGTCATGCGCTGGCGCACGGTGAAGGTGGTGATTCCGTCCTGCGTGTACTGCGAGACGTTGACGCCGGTCGGCTGCAGCGCCTCGGCGGGAAAGCCGAGCTCCTTGAAGAAGGCGCGGATCGAAGCCGTGTCGCGGTCGATGCTCGCCTGGGCGGAAGCGAGATCGTGGGCGGTGGCCGAATAGGCGATCGTCCAGGTGGCGAGGTCGGCGGTCACGTCGCGCTCGGCCAGGCCGCGCACGGTGACCGACCGGTCGGCTTCCCTCGCCCGGGTCAGGCCGTCGCCGAGCAGGTAGCCGCCGGCGATGAGCCCCACGGCAAGGATCGCCGAACAGGAAAGCGCGATGCGGGCATTGTCCGAGCGCCAGAAAGGGGTGGCGGCAGGCGCGGTGTTGTCGCTAGGGTCACTCATCGAAGCTCTCCTCCAGGAGGCCGAACCTCCCGGCATGGAGCTGAGCCTACCGCGATGTACTATGCTTGAATAGCGATGGATGGAGCAGCGTAGCGATGAAGTATCTCCACAGCATGATCCGGGTGAGCGATCCCGCGGCAACGGTCGCGTTCTTCGAGCTGCTCGGGCTCGAGGAAGTGCGGCGGATGGAAAGCGACAAGGGCCGTTTCACGCTGATCTTCATGGCCGCTCCCGGGCAGGCCGACGTGGCCGAGGTCGAGCTGACCTACAACTGGCCGCCCGAGGACGGCAGCGCACCCGAGCAGTACGGCGGCGGGCGCAACTTCGGCCATCTCGCCTACCGGGTCGAGGACATCTACGCGACCTGCCAGCGGCTGATGGACGCCGGGGTGACGATCAACCGGCCCCCGCGCGACGGGCACATGGCATTCGTGAAGACGCCCGACGGCGTCTCGGTCGAGCTGCTGCAGGACGGCCACCTGCCTCCGCGCGAGCCGTGGTCGAGCATGGAGAACACCGGCAGCTGGTGAGACCTTTCCAGTTTCGCTCGCCTTCCGGTTCGCCACCTGCAAGGTAGATCGCCATGACTGCCGCACTCGTCACGATCTTCGTCCTGGCCTACGCCGCGATCGCGCTGGAGGAGCCGCTCAAGATCAACAAGTCGGCCGCCGCGCTGATCGGCGCCGGCCTGCTGTGGACGGTCTATGCGCTGACCAGCGGCAACGCGCCGCTGGTCGACGAGGAACTCAACGAATCGCTGGTCGAAACGGCGCAGATCGCCTTCTTCCTGCTCGGCGCGATGACCATCGTCGAAGTGGTCGACGCGCACGACGGCTTCGATGTCATCACTTCACGCCTCAAGGCGCGCACGCTGGCGACGCTGACGGTATTCATCTGCGGCGTCACCTTCTTCCTCAGCGCGATCCTCGACAACCTGACGACCACGATCGTGATGATCTCGCTGGTCAAACGGCTGCTGAAGGAGCGCGACGACCGGCTGCTGTTGGCCGGGATGATCGTGATTGCCGCCAATGCCGGGGGCGCCTGGTCGCCGATGGGTGACGTGACGACGACGATGCTGTGGATCGGCGGCCAGATCACTTCGCTCGCCATCATCACCAAGCTGTTCTTGCCCTCGCTGGTGAACATGCTCGTGCCGCTGGCGATCGTCGCCTACGGACTGCGCGGCAAGCCGATCGTCGCGCCCGAGCGGGCGAGCGGGCCCGACGCCGCCAACGAGACGACCCCGTTCGAGCGCAACCTGATGTTCACGCTCGGCCTCGCCGCGCTGCTGTCGGTCCCGGTGTTCAAGGCGGTCACCCACCTGCCGCCGTTCCTCGGCATCCTGTTCGGCCTCGGCCTGCTGTGGGCGATCGGCGACCGCGTGCACATGGAAAAACCGTACAACGAGCGCAAGCGGGTCACCATCGCGCATGCCCTGACGCGCATCGACATGAGCGCGATCACCTTCTTCATCGGCATCCTTCTCGCCGTCGCCACGCTCGAGCACGCCGGCATGCTGCGCTCGCTCGCACAGTGGCTCGACACCGTGATCGGCCGGCTCGACGTGATCGTCCTCTCGATCGGCCTCGTCAGCGCGATCGTCGACAACGTGCCGATGGTCGCCGCGGCGATGGGCATGTACGACATGGCGACCTACCCGACCGACAGCTTCCTGTGGGAGTTCATGGCCTATTGCGCGGGCACCGGCGGATCGATCCTGATCATCGGTTCGGCCGCGGGCGTGGCGGCGATGGGGATCGAGAAGATCGACTTCATCTGGTACATGCGCCGCTTCTCGCTGCTGGCGCTGGCCGGCTATGGCGCCGGGGCGCTCGTCTATATCGTGCAGTACCACCTGGCCGGCTAGCCGGCTTGTCGCCCGCGAACAGCGCGCGGAACGGCCGGAATGCGGCGGCGAGCAGGTCGCCCCTGGGCATGACCTATGCCATTTCGCAAACCTCGCCCGGATTCAAGCAAAACCGAACACCGTTGCGTTTTTCAAGGACTTAGGTACTTTCCCCTACGGGATATCATCAGGGACGCAATCGCAGATGATGCTGGGGGCATGGTCTCCGCTCGAATGGCTGGCGCTCGCCGAACACGAGCTGCTGCTGTTCGCGGGCGTGTTCTTCATCGTTGGCGCGGCGGATGAATTGGCGGTGGACCTCGCCTGGGCCTGGCTCTGGCTGAAGGGGCGGGGGCGGACCTTGCGGATCCATCGCGCGAGCCACTGCGGCGCGCCGCTCTGCGGCAGGGCGGCGGTGCTCATTCCCGCCTGGCACGAAGAGCAGGTGCTGGCCGCGACGATCGCCCACGCGCTCGCCGTATGGCCGCAGGCAGAGCTGCGCATCTATGCCGGCTGCTACCGCAACGATGCCGCGACGGCGCAAGCGATCATGGCCGGGGCCGCCGGCGATCCGCGCGTGCGGATGGTGGTGCACGGCCGCGATGGGCCGACGACCAAGGCCGACTGCCTCAACCGGCTCTACGCGGCGATGGAAACCGATGAGCGGCGCTGCGGCGCGCGCTTCCGCATGGTGGTGCTGCACGATGCCGAGGACATGGTCGACTCGGCCGCGCTCGGGCTGCTCGATACGGCGCTCGAGCGGGCCGAATTCGTGCAATTGCCGGTGCTTCCTGAACCGCAGGCGGCTTCGCCCTGGGCCGCCAGCCACTATTGCGAGGAATTCGCCGAGGCGCACGGCAAGGCGATGGTCGTGCGCGGGGAACTCGGCGCCTCGCTGCCCGCGGCGGGCGTCGGCTGCGCTTTCTCGCGCGAGGTCCTGGGCACCATCGCCCGCGACATGCGCGGGCCGGGACCGTTCTCGGTCGACTCGCTGACCGAAGACTACGAACTCGGCCTGAGGATCAAGTCGGTAGGCGGCACTGCCTGGTTCCTGCGCGCGCGCGGCGAGGACGGGCGGCTCGTGGCCACGCGCGCCTGCTTCCCGGCGAGCCTGCCGCAGGCGGTCAGGCAGAAGGCCCGCTGGGTCCACGGCATCGCGCTGCAGGGCTGGGACCGGCTCGGCTGGGGCGGCGGGATCGCCGAGAGCTGGATGCGGTTGCGCGACCGGCGCGGGCCGTTGACCGCGCTGGTCCTGTTCGCCGCCTACACGCTGCTCGTGCTGGCGGGAGTGCTGTGGGCCGCCGGCCTGGCCGGGCTCGGGCGTCCGTGGCAGCCGAGCGGGCTCCTCCTGGTGGTATTGTGGGCCAATCTCGCCTGCTTCGCCTGGCGGGCGGCGATGCGCTTCGCGTTCACCGCGCGCGAATATGGGCCCGCCGAAGGCATTCGCGCCGTGCTGCGCCTGCCCTATGCCAACGTCGTCGCGATCATGGCCGGGCGGCGCGCCACGACCGCCTACGTGCGCACGCTGCTCGGCGGCAAGGTGCGGTGGGACAAGACCCATCACCAGGCGCACCCGGCCGGCCTCGTCGTCGCCAAAGCGGCCGCGTGAGCCGCGCGTTCAGCCCGAGCGAACGCCAGCCCGGCCAGCCACTGCTCGTCCTTGCCGCGCTGCTCGGCGCCTGGCTGGTGCTGCGCGTCCTGCTTTGGCAACCGCCCTTCGACCATTTCGTGCCTGCGCAGCCGTTGGCGGAGAATTCGGCCGCCTTGCCGCTCGCCGCGCGCGCGCATGCCGGGGCAACGCCCGCGCCGGCGCATCCGGCACGCGCCGCCAGCCACGCTGACCTTCGCGACAGCCCCGTGCCGCTCGCGGCGCTCATCGAACGGCGATCGTTCGAGCCGCCGCCGCCGTTCGTGTGGTCGGTGGCGTCTTACCAGCTGCCGCCGGGGTCGAAGGCGGCGGCGGCGCCTTCGGTCAGGCGCATCGTCGGCCAGCAACTGCTGCTTGCCGCCGCTTTCTCGCATCTGGAACAGGCGCCCGGGATCGCCGTCTACTTCGGGACTTCCGGCAAGGCGGCATCGCCCGCGGCGCTTGCCGCCGGCGATCGCCCCCTGCTCGGCCAGGCGGTCGCGATGGCCGCCGGGAGCCGGCGCTGGTCCGCCGACGGCTGGCTGCTCCTGCGCCGGGATTCGGACAGCCCGTTCCTCTCCGGCCGCCCGGCATACGGCCGCAGCCAGGTGGGCGCGGTGCTGCGCTATCGCCTCGCCGCGGCGAGCGGCCACCGGCCACAGGCCTATGCCCGCGCCGGCCGGGCGCTGTCGCGCGCGCGCGAGACCGAAGTCGCCGCCGGGCTTTCCGTGCGGCCCGTGCCCGGCGTGCCCTTGCGGGTCGCGGGCGAAGTGCGCGCCTTCGACGGCGCGGCCGGGCGCGAGCTGCGGCCCGCGGCATTCGCCGTGACCGAGCTGCCGCCGGCGCGGCTGCCGTTGGGCCTCACCGCCGAAGCCTATGCCCAGGGCGGCTATGTCGCCGGCGACAATGCCACCGCGTTCGCCGACGGGCAGGTGCGCGTCGAAGGCATCGTCGCCCGGCTCGGCAAGGCCGCCGAACTGCGCGCGGGGGCCGCGGCATGGGGCGGGGCGCAAAAGGGCGCCTCCCGGGTCGATATCGGGCCGAGCGCCGCGCTGACCTTCCGCATCGGCGCGACCCGTTCGCGGCTGGCGGTCGACTACCGCCTGCGCGTCGCCGGCCGGGCCGAACCGGGCAGCGGGCCGGCGCTGACATTTTCAGCCGGATTCTAGGGGGGCGCGCCTTCAATCCGTCGCCCGCATGGGCTAGGCGGGCGCATGGACGTCTACCTTCCCATCGCGAACCTGGCGGTCAACGGGCTGGTAATCATCCTGCTCGGCGCCGCGACCGGCATCCTGTCGGGCATTTTCGGCGTCGGCGGCGGGTTCCTGACCACGCCGCTGCTGATCTTCTACGGCGTGCCGCCGACCGTCGCCGCCGCGTCCGCCGCCACCCAGGTCACCGGGGCGAGCGTGTCGGGCGTGTTCGCGCACAGCCGCCGCAACGGCGTCGACTACCAGATGGGCGCGGTGCTGGTGGCGGGCGGCGCGGTCGGCACGCTGATCGGCGCGGGCCTGTTCAACCTGCTCGAGGCGCTCGGCCAGATCGATACCGTGATCAGCATCCTCTACGTCGTGCTGCTTGGCACGATCGGCTCGCTGATGGGGCGCGAAAGCCTGCAGGCGCTGCGGCACCGGCAGGGCGGCACCGTCAAGCGCGCGGCCAAGCGGCGCCACCACCCGCTCGTTTCCAGCCTGCCGATGCGCTGGCGCTTCTACCGTTCGGGCCTCTACATCTCGCCGTTCGCGCCGCTCCTGCTCGGGATCGCCATCGGCATCCTGACGATGCTGATGGGCGTCGGCGGCGGTTTCATCCTCGTGCCCGCGATGCTCTACGTCCTCGGCATGAGCGCGGGGGTGGTGGTCGGCACTTCGCTGTTCAACATCCTGTTCGTGACCATGGCGGCGACGATGATGCATGCCTTGACCACCAAGGCGGTCGACATCGTCCTGGCCGCGCTGCTGCTGCTGGGTTCGGTCACCGGCGCGCAGCTCGGGGCCAAGATCGCCACCATGGCCAAGCCCGAACTGCTGCGCCTGATGCTGGCGGTGATCGTGCTCGGCGTCGCGCTCAGCATGGCGTTCGGGCTCGGCGTGCGCCCGCGCGAGATCTACTCGGTGGTGCCGCTGTGAGCGGGCCGGCGATGCGCTGCGCGCTCGCGCTCGCCGCGTTCCTGGCGCTCACCGGGCAGCGCGAGCCGATCCTCGTGCCCGAGGTCTCGCAGCACGAAGTGCAGGTCCGCCAGGGCTTCACCGGCACCGAGCTGCTGCTGTTCGGCGCGATCCTCGAGCCCGACGGGCGCCGCGCGGGCCGCGACTACGATATCGTCGTGGTCCTGAAGGGGCCGACGCAGCCGATCCGCCTGCGCGAGAAGCAGAAGATCCTCGGCATCTGGATCAATGCCGACAGCACCGCCTTCCGGTCGGCCCCGTCGTTCTTCGCCGTCGCCAGCTCGCGGCCGGTCGACGAGATCGTCGACGAGCGCACCGCGGCGATCTACGAGCTCGGGCTCGACTACCTGCAATTGTCGCCGATCGGCTCGATCGATCCCAAAGAGCAGGACCGCTTCACCAAGGGCCTCGTCGGCCTGCGCGAGCGCGAGGGGCTGTACGGACAGGACCCGCACGGGGTGACGATCGGCGAACAAGTGCTCTACCAGGCGCGGATCGCCTTGCCCTCGAACGTCCAGACGGGGCGCTATACGGCGGAAACCTTCGCCATCACCCGCGGGCGGGTGATTTCCTCCGCCAGCGCCGAGATCGAGGTCCGCAAGCTCGGCTTCGAACGGCTGGTGGCCGATTTCGCCGAGGACGATTCGTTCTGGTACGGCCTGATCGCCGTTGGCCTGTCGCTGTCGATGGGCTGGATCGCCGGGCGGTTGTTCAGCTTCATCTAGGGCGTGTACCCATAGACCCCGCGCCCCGGCAGGATTGACGCGATCTTAACCTCGTCACGGATAGTCTCGACCTTCGATTTTCGTTGAGGGCGAGCGCACTGATGACCGAGATGCCGAGGCAGCAATTCAAGTCTTTCGATCCGGCCGGGGAACCGGGCGCGGCACAGCGCCCGACACCGGCTGCGCAGGCCGCCGCGCAGGCTCCCGCGCAGGGTCAGGCGAAGGACAACGCGAACCAGCCGATCGGCGTCGTCCTCGAAATCGCCGGCTCCGGCTCGATGATCGCGCTCGATCTGCAGCGGCTGACCGAATGCTCGAAGGACGCCGATCCCTCGATCTCGCTCGCCGGCCAGGTCGGCAGCCAGGTCAAGATCAAGACCAACGACGGCTGGCTGCTCGCCAGCGTGCGCAACCAGAAGCAGGACCGCCGCGCCGACGGCATCCTCGCCAACATCGATTTCATGGGCGAAGGCGAGGAAGAGAAGCTGACCGGGCGCATCCACAGCTTCCGCCGCGGCGTCACCCGCTACCCGATCCCCGGCGCGATGGTCTTTCCGGCGACGACCGCCGACCTCAAGCAGATCTACGCTTCCGACGGTCGCAGCTCGATCCAGGTCGGCACCGTCTACCCGACCAGCGACATCCGCGCCGGCCTCTACGTCGACGCGATGCTCGGCAAGCACTTCGCGCTGCTCGGCTCGACCGGTACCGGCAAGTCGACCAGCGCCGCGCTGATCCTGCACCGGATCTGCGAAAGCGCGCCCAACGGCCACATCCTGATGATCGACCCGCACGGCGAATATTCGGCCGCGTTCAAGAACACCGGCACGATCTTCGACGTCAGCAACCTGCAGATGCCCTATTGGCTGATGAACTTCGAGGAGCACTGCGAGGTCTTTCTCACGTCCACCGGCAATGACCGGCAGGAGGATTCGGACATCCTCGCCAAGTGCCTGCTGAAGTCGCGCAGCAGGAACCGCCTGGCCGAGCAGATCGGCAAGATCACCGTCGATTCGCCGATCCCCTACCTGCTGTCGGACCTGACCAGCATCATCACCGACGAGATGGGCAAGCTCGACAAGGCGACGAGTTCGGCCCCGTTCATGCGGATCAAGTCGAAGATCGACGAGCTGAAGGGCGATCCGCGCTACCAGTTCATGTTCTCCGGCATGCTGGTCGGCGACACGATGGCCGAATTCATCGGCAAGATCTTCCGCATGCCGAGCGCCGGCAAGCCGATCTCCATCATCGACGTTTCGGGCGTGCCGTCGGACATCACCAGCACCGTGGTCGCGGTGCTCAGCCGCATGGTGTTCGACTTCGCCATCTGGGGCCGCGAGGAGAAGACCCGGCCGATCCTGCTGGTGTGCGAAGAAGCGCACCGCTACGTGCCGAACGAGAAGAACGCCGACGGTTCGTCGGTCGGCCGCATCCTCAGCCGCATCGCCAAGGAAGGCCGCAAGTACGGCATTTCGCTCGGCCTGATCACGCAGCGCCCGTCGGACCTTGCCGAAGGCGTGCTGTCGCAGTGCGGCACGATCATCTCGATGCGCCTCAACAACGACCGCGACCAGGCGTTCGTCAAGGCGGCGATGCCCGAAGGCGCGCGCGGCTTCCTCGATTCGATCCCCGCGCTCAGGAACCGCGAATGCATCGTCTGCGGCGAGGGCGTCGCCATCCCGATGCGCGTTTCATTCGACAACCTCGAGGAAATGAAGCGCCCGGCGTCCGAAGACCCGAGCTTCACCGAGCTGTGGCGCGGCGCCGGCGGCGAGGAGGAAGCGGTCTTCCGCACGGTCCAGCGCTGGCGCAGCCAGGGCAAGTAGCCAGGGCTTGAAATCGCAGGCGATTGGAGCATCCTTTCCGCCGGGGGAGCATGCCGATGACTCGCTTGGGCATTTCGCTCGCGGCCTGCGCGGCACTGGCGGCAACGCCGGCGGCTCCGGCCTCGGCCGGGGATGAACCCGCGTTCGAAGGGCAAGGCCCCTGGGCGATCGACTACGGCGAGCAGAGCTGCCGCCTGGCGCGCAACTTCAGCGACGGTGACGACACGATAACGCTGGCCTTCGAGCGGTTCCTGCCCGGCCCCGGAATGCGGCTCGGCATCGCCGGCGATCGCCGCAAGGTCGCCCCGTCGACGAAGACGGTCAGGTTTCGCTACGGCCCGGACGGCGAAGAGCGCGAGCAGCAGGTCTACCTGACCGTGCTGGCCGACGGCCGCAGCTCGTTCCTCATTCGCTCGGCGTCGCTGCTCGGCGAGCTGCCGCAGGACTATTCGCCGCAGGATAGCGCGGGCACGCCCTTTTCCTTCCAGGCGGAGGAGGAGCTCGCGGCGGCCGAGAAAGTCGATTCGGTCGTTTTCAGCAAGGGTGTGACGGGACGCCCCTTGGTGCGCCTGGGGCCGATGAAAGAGCCGGTCAGGGCCCTCCAGGCGTGCGTCGCGGACCTGATGAAGGGCTGGGGCCTCGACATGGACAGGATGGTCCGGATGACCCGGCTTCCCGAGCCCGAAAGCCCTCCGCAAAGCTGGATGAGCACGAAGGATTACCCGCCCGAAATGCTCTGGGTGTGGAAGACCGGCGTGGTCGGCTTCCGGCTCGTGGTCGACGAGGATGGCAAGGTCGCCTCGTGCCACGTCGATCTCGACACCCCCGGGCCGTTCGGCCTCGCCACCTGCAAGGCAATCAGCGAGCACGCCCGGTTCAAGCCCGGCCTCGATGCCGAGGGCAAGCCGATGCGCTCGCTTTATGTGAACTCGGTCCGATTCCAGCTGTGCTGCGCTCTCCCCCGACGAGGTTAATTTCGCGCGACCGTTAGCTTAACCAATGATTGGGGATTTTCCCCTATCGAAATGTGTGGGGATACAAGGGGATGGGGGTATGGAAAAAAGGGCCGCCTTCAGGTTTCCGACCGACCTTGCGGCGGATTGCCGATCGCGCGATCGTTCATGGCAGACGCGTTTGTACAACGTGTCGACGACCGGGTGCATGATGGTGTGCCCCGATTGGAGCCTGCCCGACGATGAGAGGCTGCGATTGCGGATCAAGGGCCTGGCGGCGATCGATGCCGAGATCGTCTGGCAGCACAAGGGGCACGCCGGCGTCAGGTTCGCCGTGCCGCTCGAACCCGCGGCGATGGAGCATCTCGGCTTCGACCTGCCCGAGCCGGCCCCGCGGCGCCAGCCTGCCTCCGCGCGGCCGCCGAGCGGCCTCCACGGCGACCTGGTGAAGCGCGGCACGGGCGACGAACTCGATAGCGGTTCCGCCTTCGCCACGGCCAACTGAGCGCGGCCGCCGTCCTGCGTCAGAGGTTGGGCGCGAAGCGGCCCGCCGGCTCGCCGTCGGCGTTGGCCTGCTCCTTCGCTTCCTCGGCGCTTTCGGCCATCGCCCGCGCGCGCCAGCCGGAATAGCGGTAGAACCACCAGGCGAGCGCCAGCCCGGCGACCGAGCCGACCGGGAACGACAGCCAGATCGCGTCTGACCCGAGCCAGGGGTAGCTTGCGAAGTAGAACCCCAGGCGCACCGGGTAGAGCGCCACGGCGATGATGATCAGCGGCACCATCACCGCGCCGCCGGCGCGCATCGTCGCCGAATAGACCATGGTCACGCCGAACAGGATGAAGCTCCACCCGGCGAGCAGCTGGATATGCCGCGCCAGCGGCACGGCCGGGCTTTCGGGCCCGAGGAACAGCACCAGCGCCGGGCGGTCGAACGCCAGCAGCAGCGCGGTCAGCACCCCGGTCATCAGGAAGTTCACCAGCACCCCGGCGCGGGCGATCTTGTCGAGCGAATCCCACTTCTTCGCGCCGATGAACTGCGCGGCCATCGCGCTGACCGCGCCGCCGATCGCCATCGCCGGCATCTGGATATAGGTGAACAGCTGCATGGCCGCGCCGTAGGCGGCGGTCATCAGCAGCCCCTCGCGGTTGACCAGCCCGACGATGATGATCCCGGCCGCGCTCATCACCAGCATCTGCGCGCCCATCGGCAGGCCCTTGGTGACGATGAAGCGCAGCTCCTCGCGCGCCGGCTTGAGATAGGCCAGCTCGATCCCGCGCAGCCGCAGCGGCAGGTCCTTGGCATAGACGTAGGCGATCATGCCGACGAACGAGATGAAGCTGGCGATGATCGTCGACAGCGCCGATCCGGCGATGCCCAGCTCGGGGAAGGGCCCGAAGCCGGCAATCAGCAAGGGGTTGAAGATCGCGTCGATGACCACGGTGACAGCCATGAAGATCAGCGGGGTGCGCGCATCGCCGGTGCCGCGCAGGCCCATCGTGAGGATGATCGAGACCATCATGAACGGCATCGAGAGGAAGATCAGCCGCAAGTAGGTCAGCGCCAGCGGATAGGCGGCGCCCGGCGTTTCGAGCACGCGCAGCATGGCGGGGGCGAGCAGGTAGCCGCCGATGGCGATGGCGACCATCAGCAGCGCGCAGAAGCCGACCGCAGTGCCGAAGGTGCGCCGCGCGCCGTCGATGTCGCGCGCGCCGAAGCGCTGGCCGATCTTGACCGTGCCGGCCATGCCGAAGCCGAACGCCGCGCTCGAAACCAGGAACATGATGATGTTGGCGTTGGCGGTGGCGGCCAGCGCTTCCTCGCCGATCAGCCGCCCGACCCAGATCGAATTGATCGTGCCGTTCAAGGACTGGAGCACGTTGCTCATCAGCGTGGGCACGCTGAACAGGATCAGCGTGCGCAGGATCGGCCCTTCGGTAAGGCTGCCCCGCATCGCTGGCTTCTGGGCTGGTGGCCGAGCGCCCATCACGTTCCCCTGCTGTCGCCGAACAGCTGGATGTGCAACCTCTTGGACAAAGTCAAACGATGCCGCATGCAAAGCGGGGCAAGCCATGCCTCGCGCGCCTCGAGCGTTTGGGTGTCGGTGCCTTCGGCCATCAGCCAGACGCGCTCGCGCGGAATGGCGAAACGCTCGATGAGCGCGAGGGCCTCGTCGACGTCGGCGGGCTCGGCGACGACGAACTTGAAGTGCGCGCGCGGGTCGGCGGCCCACGCGGCCAGCCGCTCGGGGGCGAGCGCGAGGTCGGCCGGGTTGCCCGAATGGGCGAGCTTGGGGCTGACGTTGTACTGGTCGACCAGGGCATCGAGCGCCGGCGGCGGGGCGATCGTGCCGTTGGTCTCGACCTCGACCGCGATTCCCTCGGGCAGCAGCGTCAGCATGCGGGCGAGGGCCGGCGCCTGCAGCAGCGGCTCGCCCCCGGTGACGACCAGCCGCGGCTGGCCGAGCGCGGCGATCCGCGCCGCGGCGTCTTCTTCGGACAGCGTGACCTGGTTGGCCTGGCGATCGTAAGCGATTCCCGCGCGGTGCGGCCGGTTGTCGCCGGTGAAATGCCAAGTGTAGGCGGTGTCGCACCACACGCAGGCAAGGTTGCAGCGCGACAGGCGGATGAACGCGCATGGGCGCCCCTGCGAGGGGCCTTCGCCCTGCAGCGACGCGAAGATTTCCGGCTCGCCCGGCGTGGTGGTGGCGAGGACTAGCGGCACAAGAATTCCGTCGGCGCGAACGGCCCTGGATTGCTTCGCTTCGCTCGCAATGACGAGGGCAATCGAATGCTCGTCATTGCGAGCCCGGCGATAGCCGGGCGCGGCAATCCAGGGCGGTTCAGCGCCACCTCACCCCAGCCGCGCCAGCGCCGCTTCGAGCCGCGCGACTTCGGCCGCGTGGTGAGCATGGTCGGCGCGCGCCTTCTCGACCGCCTCGGGCTTGGCTTTCTCGACGAACGCGGGGTTGGCGAGGCGCCCTTCGAGCGATTTCATTTCCTTGGCCGAGGCTTCGAGCGCTTTCGAAAGCCGCGCCTTTTCGGCCGCGATGTCGATCACGCCTTTGAGGGGGATGACGAACAGGTCGCCCCCCGCGGTCACCTGGATCGCCGCGCCGTCGGGGGCAGGGGCAAGGTGAACCGCCGACAGCCGCGCCAGCCGGTCGAGCACGGCGGCGTTCCCGCCGATGACCTTGCTCGCGGTATCGGACGGCGCGGCGAGCCAGGCTTCGAGCTTTGCTCCCGGGGAGATGCCGAGTTCGTTCTTGGCCGCGCGCAGGTTGCCGGTGAGTTCGACCAGCCAATCGACCTCCGCCTTGGCCGCCGCATCGATCTGTGCCTCCGGCTCCGGCCACTTGGCCACGATCAGCTCGTAGGGCCGCGCTCCTTGCGCGTGCCACAGCTCCTCGGTGATGAACGGCATGAACGGGTGGAGCATGACCAGGATCTGGTCGAGCACCCACCCGGCGACGGCGCGGGTTTCGCTCGCCTCGTCCCCCTCCCGCTCGCGGGAGGGGTTAGGGGTGGGCCTGTCGCCGGCCTCGCTCCCACCCCCGGCCCCTCCCGCAGGCGGGAGGGGGGAAAGGACGGGTTTGATCAGCTCCAGGTACCAGTCGCAGAAGCGATCCCACACGAAGTGGTAGATCGCGTTGGCGGCGGCGTCGAAGCGCAGCTCGGCCATCGCCTTGTCGAGCGCGGCCAGTGTCTCGACCACTTCGCCGACGATCCACTTGTTGACCGCCAGCGTGGCGCGCGGGGCGGCGATCGAGGCGCTCGCGCCGATGCCGTTGGCCTGGCAGAAACGCGTGGCATTCCAGAGCTTTGTCGCGAAGTTGCGGTAGCCCTCGACGCGGCTCTCGTCCATCTTCACGTCGCGGCCCTGGCTTTCCATCGCCGCCATGAAGAAGCGCAGCGCATCGGCGCCGTAGCGGTCGATCAGGCCGAGCGGATCGACCACGTTGCCCTTCGACTTGGACATCTTCTGCCCGTCCGCCGCGCGCACCAGCCCGTGGAGGTAGAGCCGCCGCCACGGCACGTCGCCCATGAAATGCATCCCCTGCATCGCCATCCGCGCGTCCCAGAAGAACAGGATGTCGAAGCCGGAAATGAGCAGGTCGTTGGGATAGTGGCGGGCGAGCAATGACTCCCCCTCCCCTTCAGGGGAGGGGGTCGGGGGGTGGGGGCTGTCAGACGAAGCTGTGCTTACATCCCCCACACCCTCCGCGCCTTCGGCGCTCCTCCCTCTCCCCTGAAGGGGAGAGGGGTTTTCTTCCGGCCAGCCCAGCGTGGCGAAGGGCCACAGCGCCGAGGAGAACCACGTGTCGAGGACGTCCTCGTCCTGCCAAAGATAAGCAACGGATTCCGAGGGGTCGCTGATAAAGCCCACCGACCGGTCTGATTCGTGCGCTGCAAAGACGTCATTCAGCGTCGACGACCAAAGTGCGACTTTCACGTCCGGACCATAATGCTCGCGCGCCTGCTCAAGCGCCGCTTCCTCGGTCTCCGCCACGAAGTATTGCCCGTCGGGTCCAAACCAAGCCGGAATCCGGTGCCCCCACCAGAGCTGGCGGGAAACGCACCACGGCTGGATGTTCTCCATCCAGTTGAAAAAGGTCTTTTCCCAGGACTTGGGGACGATCTCGATCCGGCCGTCGCGCACCGCCTGCATCGGCGCGGCCGCGAGCTTTTCGGCGTCGACGTACCACTGGTCGGTCAGCCACGGCTCGATCACCACCCCGCCGCGGTCGCCGAAGGGAGTGGCGATCACGCGGTCCTCGACGCCTTCGAGCAGGCCCTGCTCCTCGAGGATTTCGACCACGCGCTTCCTCGCTTCGAACCGGTCCATCCCGACCAGCTCATCCGGGATGCCGCCGCATTGCACAACCCGCGCCTCGGCATCGAGCATGTTGAGCATCTCGGCGGGCTTGAAGCCGGCGCGCTTGCCGACCTCGAAGTCGTTGAAGTCGTGCCCCGGGGTGATCTTGACCGCGCCCGAGCCGAGCTCGGGATCGGCGTGCTCGTCGGCGACGATCGGCACTTCGCGCCCGGTGATCGGCAGGCGGACCTTCGCCCCCTTCGCAACCAGCGCGGCATAACGCTCGTCCGACGGATGCACCGCCACCGCCATGTCGGCCAGCATCGTTTCGGGCCGGGTGGTGGCGACCGACACGTGGCCCGAGCCATCCGCCAGCGGGTATTTCAGGTGCCAGAAATGGCCCTGCACCTCGCGCGTCTCGACCTCGAGGTCGCTGATCGCGGTCCTGAGCTTCGGGTCCCAGTTGACCAGCCGCTTGTCGCGGTAGATCAGCCCTTCGTTGTAGAGATCGACGAACACCTTCACCACCGCGCGGGTGAAGTGCGGGTCCATCGTGAATTGCTCGCGGCTCCAGTCCATCGAGCAGCCGAGGCGCCTGAGCTGGCGGGTGATCGTGCCGCCGCTTTCGGCCTTCCACTTCCACACCAGGTCGACGAATTCCTCGCGCGTGTAGTTGGTGCGCTTGTCCTGCCGCTCTTCCAGCTGGCGCTCGACCACCATCTGCGTGGCGATCCCGGCATGGTCGGTGCCGACCACCCACAGCGCGTCCTTGCCGCGCAGCCGCTCGTAGCGAACGACCACGTCCTGCAGCGTGTTGTCGAGCGCGTGGCCGATGTGCAGCGAGCCGGTGACGTTGGGCGGCGGGTTGACCAGGGTGAAGGGCGTGGCGTTGGGCCGCTCGGGCCGGAACAGGCCGTTCGCTTCCCAATGGGCATACCACTTCGCCTCGATCGCGGCGGGGTCGAAAGTCTTGTCCAGCTGGCTCGTCATAAGGCCCCGGGCCTTTGCCAGCGGCGGCAAGGGGGCGCAAGCGGTCCTTGCTGCGGTGCGGCGACCGATGCCTGGGCCGCGCCTTGCCGTTGCCCGATTTTCACCGCATAGCACCGCGATATGCGCGAGTGGGCGGGATACAGCCTCGATGAGGATGGCGGACGCGCCAGGCTGGTGCTGAGCGGCCCGCTGCTCGTTTCCAGCATCGGCGCGCTCGACCGCGAGCTGCGCGTGTTCGTCGGCAAGGTCGACGAGATCGACATGTCGCAGGCCGGCGCGATCGACACCGTCGGCGCGTGGACGGTGCTGCGCTTCTCGCGCGAGCAGGGCGCGAAGATCACCGGGGCCGGCGAGCAGGCCAGGCGGCTGCTCAAGGCGGTCGAGGAAGCCGAGAGCACCGCCGACATCGAGCCGCCGCGCGCCAGGCTGGTCCGCCGCGTGCCCGAAGAGGTCGGCGAAGAGGTCGTCGGCTGGGCCATCGGCATCCGCCAGATGCTCGGCTTCACCGGCGAGGTCATCATCGGCTCGCTCGGCGTGCTGCGCCATCCCTCGCGCCTCAGGGTCAAGGCGATCGTGCGCCAGCTCGACCTCGTCGGCGTTTCGGCGCTCGGGATCATCGGGCTGATGAGCTTCCTGATCGGCATCGTCATCGCCCAGCAGGGCGCCGCGCAGCTCGAGCAGTTCGGCGCCGAGATCTACACCATCAACCTCACCGGGCGGCTGTCGATGCGCGAACTCGGCGTGTTGATGACCGCGATCATGGTCGCCGGCCGTTCGGGATCGGCCTTCGCCGCGCAGATCGGCACGATGAAGCTGACCGAGGAAATCGACGCGATGCGCACGATCGGCGTGTCGCCGGTCGAAGCGCTGATGATCCCGCGGATCGTGGCGGCGGTTTTCATGATGCCGCTGCTCGGCTTCTATTCCTCGATGATCGCGATCGTCGGCGGCGCCACCATCGCCGACCTTACGCTCGGCATACCCTTCATGACCTTCCTCAAGCGGATCCAGGAAGTGGTGCCGCTCTACGACGTCTGGGTCGGGCTGATAAAGGCGCCGGTGTTCGGGCTGATCGTGGCGCTGACCGGCTGCTACCAGGGCATGCAGGTGAAGGGCAATTCGGAGGAAGTGGGCCTCAGGACCACCATGGCCGTGGTCCAGGCGATCTTCATGGTCATCGTGCTCGACGCCTTCTTCGCGGTGTTCTTCAGCGAGGTCGGCTGGGGATGACGAAGGAGCAGATCGAGCAAGCGGTGGCCGCCGAGGCGATCGACGGCGTGGCCGAGCGCTTCGAGGGCGATTACCCGATCGTCATCAAGGGGCTGAAGAACTCGTTCGGCAGCCAGATCGTGCACCAGGACCTCGAACTCAAGGTCCGCCGCGGCGAGATCCTCGGCGTGGTCGGCGGCTCGGGCAGTGGCAAATCGGTCCTGATGCGCGCGATCATCGGGCTGCAGATCCCCGACGCCGGTACGATCGAGGTATTCGGCAAGAACACCATTGGCGCCGAGGCCGGCGAGGAAGCTGCGGTACGCAGCCGCTGGGGCGTGCTGTTCCAGGGCGGCGCGCTGTTTTCGACACTGACCATTGGCGAAAACGTCGAAGTGGCGCTCAAGCAGTTCTATCCCGAGCTCGATCCCGAGCTGATGCACGAGATCGCGCGCTACAAGGTCGTGCTTTCGGGCCTGCCGGCGGACACCGCCAGCAAGTACCCTTCCGAGCTGTCCGGCGGCATGCGCAAGCGCGCCGGGCTCGCGCGGGCGCTGGCGCTCGATCCCGAACTGCTGTTCCTCGACGAGCCGACCGCCGGGCTCGACCCGATCAGCGCGGCGCGCTTCGATGAATTGATCCTCGAGCTCGCCGACACGCTCGACCTGACCGTGTTTCTCATCACGCACGACCTCGATACGCTTTATGCGATCTGCGACCGGGTGGCGGTGCTGGCCGACGGCAAGGTGATCGCGGTGGGAACGATCCCGGAACTGCTCGAGAGCGACCATCCGTGGATCCAGGAATACTTCAACGGGCCGCGCGGCCGCGCCGCCCGGGCCAGCAAGTCGCGTGCCGAGAGCATGGACAAGCGCGATAAAGCGGGGGCATAGGGCGAGCGGATGGAAACGCGGGCGAACTACGTTTGGGTCGGCGCGATCACGCTGGTTCTGCTGGCGGCGCTGGCGGCGTTCATCTTCTGGCTCGCCGAATTCGGCACGGCCGAAGGCAAGCAGTACGACATCTTCTTCCCGCAAGCGGTCGAGGGCCTGACCGAAGGCAGCCAGGTGACCTTCGCCGGCGTGCCGGCCGGCAAGGTCGAGATGATGAAGCTGTGGGAGAAGGACCCGCAGTTCGTCCAGGTGCGGATCAGCGTGAAGGAGGAAGTGCCGATCCTCGAAGGCACCACCGCCACGGTGCTCGGCTCCTTCACCAGCGTTTCGACCATCCAGCTCGAAGGCGCGCGCGCCGGCGCGGCGCCGATCACCAAGCCCGGGCGTGACGGCTTGCCCGAGATCCAGCCCAAGGCTGGCGGCCTGGGCGCAATCCTGTCGGGCGCCCCGCAATTGCTCGACCGCCTCTCGACGCTGACCGAGCGGCTGACCGAATTCCTCAGCCCGGAGAACCGGCGCTCGCTCGAAGGCATCCTTGCCAACACCAACCAGATGACCAGGCAACTGGCCGACTCCTCGCCGCGCATCGATGCGGTGCTCGAACAGCTCGACCTGACCCTGGCGCAGGCGACGGCGACGCTCAATGCCTTCGAGAAGACGCTCGCGACGACCGACGGCCTGCTCAACCAGGAAGGCCCCGCGCTGGCGCAGGAACTGCGCCGCACGCTGGCCTCGGCGCGCGCCGCGGCCGAATCGCTCGAACTGGCGATGGGCGATATGCGCCCGGCGGCGCGCGAGCTTTCCACCAGCACGCTGCCCGCCGCCGAAGCGGCGCTGCGCGACTTGCGACGGACGACCGCGGCGCTGCGCGAGATGACCGAATCGATCCAGAACGAAGGGGCCGGCAGCCTGCTAACGGGCAAGAACCTGCCGGACTACCAGCCGTGATGCGACAGGGGATGCAGCGGATGAACAGGAATGCCCGATCGATCGCCGCCGCGGCCGCGCTGCTGGTGCTGGCGGGGTGCATCAGCCTCGGCAAAGAGCCGCCGCCCCAGTTGCTCAACCTGACGGCCGCGAGCCCCGCACCGGCGGGCACCGCGGCGAGCGGCAACCTCGCGGGCGCCCTCGCGATCATGGACCTGCAGGCGCCGCAGAAGCTCAACGTGACTCGCGTGCCGGTCATCATCGACGGCGCCAACCTGGCCTATCTCGAGGACGCCGAATGGGTCGAGAAGCCCGCGCGGCTGTTCGGCCGCCTGCTCGCCGAGACGCTGCGCGCCAAGGGCAACCGGCTGGTGGTGACCGGCACCGATCTCGAATTCTCGGCCGCCAACAAGCTTTCGGGAACGCTCGCTTCGATGGACTACGACGCCGCGCGCGGCGCCGCCGTGGTGCAGTTCGACGCCGTGCTGCAGACGGCCGATTCGAAGATCCTCACCAGGCGCTTCGAAAGCGTGGTGAGCGGCGTTCCCGCCAAGGCCGTGCCGGTCGGCGAGGCGCTCAACCGCGCCGCGAACGACGTCGCCGCGCAAGTCGCCGACTGGGTCGGCTAACCCGCCTGCGCGAGCCGGGCGAACCGCAGCGCCCGGCGGAAGGCCTCGAGACGCAGCGCGCGGTCGGCCGCGGCCTGCGTGTCCCAGCTCCACAATTCGGCCTGCCAGTCCTGCTCGCAATTCGCCGCGGCGAACAGCGCGTCGGCGTCGGCGTCCTCCTCCAGCGAGGCCAGCGCGACGGTGAGCGAGGCGGCGAGCGAAGCGATCGTTTCGAGCGCGGCCAGCGCGAAGGGATCGAGCGGCTCGAGCGCCTTACGCAGCCGGGCCAGCGTTTCGGCGGGCTGCGGGCGGTGGACGATGCCGCTGACCCGGGCGAGGCGGATGCCGTGGCGTTCCTCGGCCGCCTGCACCAGCGGTTCCCACAGATCGTGCTGGCGGCGATAGAGCGGCTCTTCGGGATCGGCGCGGTAGCACAGCGTGTCGGTCTCGGCGAAAGCCAGCAGCCGCGCGACCGACGCCGCCCGGTCGGGCGCGACCTTGTCGATCGCGTAGTCGGCCAGGTCGCGCAGCGCGAAGCCCTTGGGGTCGATCGTTTCGCCTTGCCCGCGCCACTCGTCGGCCAGCGCCTCGGCCAGCGCGCGGCCGGGAACGACCTGCGCCGCGCCGCCTTGCGTGCGGATCGGCCGTCCGTCGAGCGTCACGCCAAAGCCGCCGTCGGCTTTTGCGACGGCAACGTCCTTGTAGAAGCGCTTCATGCGTCGGGGCTGCGCCATTTCCGGGCGAGGACCTGCGGGATGACGAAGACGTCGATCAGGCCGATTGCGATGCAGGCGTAGCCGCCCCATTCGGGCAGGTCGATCCCGACGCCTCTCAGCGACAGGATCCCGAGCAGCACCATCGCCACGCCCAGCAGGCGGGTCGCATTCATCACCATCCAGCGGTTGCGCGCCTGGTCCTCGTCGGTCGGATCAACCATCGATCAGTTCCTCCAGCTCGGCGGGAGTCGCGGCGACTGCCTCCGCCCCCGCCTCGATCAGCTCGCCGGCCGCATGATAGCCCCAGGCGACGCCGAGCGCACGGCAGCCCGCGGCGCGCGCCATTTCCATGTCGAAGGCGGTGTCGCCGATCATCACCGTGGCGCGCGGCGCGGCGGCGGCTTCTGCCATCGCCGTCTCCAGCATCGATGGATGCGGCTTCGACGGGTGGCGGTCGGCGGTCTGCAGCGTGGCGAACAAGTCGACGATGCCGTGGGTGACGAGGCAGCTTTTCAGGCCCCGGTCGCTCTTGCCGGTGGCGACTCCCAGCACCCAGCCGCGCGCCCGCAGCCGCCCGAGCAGATCCGCGACCCCTTCGAACAGCGGCTCGCTGAGCGTGCCGTCGAGGCGCGAACGGCGGAAGGCGGCCTTGTAGGCTTCGACCGCGGCGGCCTGCCGGTGCTCGGGCGCGTCCGGGGCGATCCGGCGCACCGCGTGCGGCAGGCTCAGGCCCACCGTGCGGCGGACCTGGTGCCGGTCGGGCGGGGGCAGGCCGGCGGCGGCGAAGGCCGCGTCCATCGCCGCGCAGACCGCCGCCTGCCCGTCGCTGAGCGTGCCGTCGCAATCGAACACGACCAGGCGGACGGTCACTTGCCCTCCTTCGTCATTGCGAGCCTCGCGCCGCGAGGCGCGGCAATCCAGGGCCGCACGGAACCGCCCTGGATTGCCGCGCGGCCTGCGGCCGCTCGCAATGACGAGACGGAAGGTTCACTTGGACCTCTTCGGCTGGGCCGCGCCGCGCGCCTTGCGTTCGCCGCGGCGCGCCCGGCGGTATTGCTTGGCGTGGGCCTTGGCGGCCTGCTTCTTCGCCGCGCGGCCGGGCGGGGGCGGGCCCTTTTCCGGCGCCGCATCGCTCATGCCGGGATCGAACCCGAGCTGGGTCATGGTGGCGGCGAAGTGCTCGGGCAGCTCGGCGGTGACGTCGATCTTGCCGCCGGCCTGCTTGTCGGAGGGGGGCGCGTCGATGATCAGGCGGCGGGCGTGCAAGTGCATCTTGCGGCTGACCGAGCCGGTCAGGAACGCTTCCTGGCCGCCGTACTTGCCGTCGCCGACGATCGGGTGGCCGATCGCCGCGCAATGGACGCGCAGCTGGTGAGTGCGCCCGGTGAGCGGTTCGAGTTCGAGCCAGGCGGCGCGGTTGCCCACGCGGTCGACCACGCGGTACTTGGTCCTCGCCGGCCGGCCGCCTTCCTCGTCGACGTGCATCTTCTCGCCGCCGGTGCCCGGCTGCTTGGCGATGGGGGCGTCGATCAGGCCCTCGGCGACCTCGGGCACGCCGACCACCAGCGCCCAGTAGACCTTCCTCGCGCTGCGCCCGGAAAAACGCCGCGAGAAGAACGCCGCGCTGCCCGGGGTGCGGGCGACCAGCAGGACGCCCGAGGTATCCTTGTCGAGCCGGTGGACCAGCCGCGGGCGCGGCTCGTCCTCGCCGGCGTAGGCATCGAGCAGGCCATCGACGTGCGAATGGGTTTTCGTCCCGCCCTGCGTGGCGAGGCCCGGCGGCTTGTTGAGCACCAGCGCCGCGTCGGTCCGCAGGATCAGCATGGCTTCGGCCCGGGCGCGGTCCTCATCGGACAGCTCCCTGGCCTCGCGCTTCTTCGGCGCCGCTTCCCCGCCCGGCGGCACGCGCAGCACTTGCCCGGCGCTGAGCCGGTCTTCCGGCTTGGCGCGCTTGCCGTCGACCCGCACCTGCCCGGTGCGCGCCCATTTCGAGACCATGCCGAAGCTCACTTGCGGCAAGTGGCGCTTGAACCAGCGATCGAGCCTGATGCCGTCGTCGTCGGGCTCGATCGTGAACTGGCGGACCTGCTTTTCGGCCGCGCCGCTCACCCGGCGAGCCGCATGACGATGAGGCCGATGTAGAGCCCGCTGAGCCCGGCGAGGACCGAGACGATGGCATAGACGGCCGCCTGCGGCGCCTGGCCCCGCTCGACCAGCAGCATCAGTTCGAGGCTGAAGGCGGAAAACGTCGTGAACCCGCCGAGCACGCCAACGCCGACGAACAGCCGCCAATGCTCTCCGCCATGGCCGTGGCGGGCAAGGTAGCCGGCCAGCACGCCCATCAGCATGCTGCCGATGACGTTGATGGCCAGGGTCGCCCAGGGAAACGTGGTGACGACGCTGACGCCGAGCCAGTGAGTCATCGCGCGCCCGGTCTGGTAGCGCAGGGCGGCACCGATGCCGCCGCCGACCGCGACGTAGGACGTGGCGAGAAGCTGGGAGGGCGGGTTCATGCCGGCTCCCTTAGCGATGCCGGCCTGCGGGCGAAACCCCGCAATGCTTGCTTTTCTCCGGCCATTGCCTTATCGGCGCCCTCGTTCGAGCCGGTCCGGAACGGATTCGGCGCGTTTTTCATTGGTTTTACATTATGGTGCATTCCCGCGCCGATCGCTCGCGGGCTCTGCCGTTCCGAAGACAAGAGGTGGCTCAGTTTTATGCAGATCATGGTCCGCGATAACAATGTCGAGCAGGCCCTGCGCGCGCTCAAGAAGAAGCTGCAGCGTGAAGGCGTCTATCGCGAGATGAAGCTGCGCCGCCATTACGAGAAGCCGAGCGAGAAGCGCGCCCGCGAAAAGGCCGCGGCCGTTCGCCGCGCCCGCAAGCTGGAGCGCAAGCGGGTGGAGCGCGACAGCGGCAAGTAACCGCTGCTTGTCACCGTCTCGTCGATAAGCCAAAGGGGCGCGGGGGAGATGATCCCCGCGCCCTTTTCGCATCCAGGAAACCGTTCATGGCCGAAGTCACCGCCGTTCCGATCCAGCCGATCCAGAAAGGCTCGGTCCTCAAGCTCTGGCTCGGCGTGGTCGCGCTGCTGCTGGCGGCGGCGGCGATGGCCTGGTGGGCCATGCCGCGCGGGGTCACGGTCGAGGAACTGACCGCCGGGACCGGCGACAGCCCGGGCGAAAACGACGTGGTCTTCGTCCACTATACCGGCAAGCTGCCCGACGGCACGGTGTTCGACCAGTCGCAGGATGTCCCGCTGCCGGTGGAAGGCATCTTCCCCAAGGGAACGCCGCTGCCGCTCGACGGCATGGTGCCCGGCTTCCGCGAGGCCGCGGTGCAGATGAAGAAGGGCGGCAAGTACCACGTCGAGATTCCCTCGGACAAGGCTTACGGCGCGGAAGGCAGCGGCAATCCGCAGACCGGCGAGCAAGTGATCCCGCCGAACACCGACCTGACCTTCGAGATCGAACTGGTCGACTTCATGAGCCGGCCCGATTTCGAGCGCCGTGTGCAGGCGCTGCAGCAGATGATGCAGATGCAGCAGGGCGCCGCGGGCGCCGGCGCACCGCAACCCGGCCAATAGCGCGAGGGTAAGGGGAGAGGACGATGCAAGCGGCCGCCTCTCCTCCCCGCGAACAGGACTGGCCGCTCCTGCCCTGGCTGCTGGCCGGCCTGCTCGGCCTTGCCGGCCTGCTGATCCACTTGGTGACCGACGACAGGGGCGACGTTCCCTGGCGGGTGGCGATCGCGGCGTTCCTGCTGTTCGCGCCGCTGGCCGCGTCGCTTTCGGTCGAGCGGGACAACTGGAAGGCCCCGGCGGCCTTCAGCCTGGCGCTCGGCCTGGTCATGGCCGGGATCGCCTGGCGCGCGGTCCGTTACGGCGAGAGCCTGCCCGACGAGGAATACGGCTTTGCCGCGGGCGTGGTCGCCAGCGCGCTCGCCCTGCCGCTGTTCCAGGCCGGGTTCCTCAAGGAGCGGCTGCGCACGCCCTATTCGGCGATCCATGCGAACGTGTGGGGCGATGCCATCGCCGGGGCGGGAGCGATCGCCTTCACCGGGCTGTCGTGGATCGTGCTGTGGATCCTGTCCGACCTGTTTCTGCTGCTGAAGATCGAGGTGCTGCGCGACCTGATCGAGGAGGGCTGGTTCGTCGCCGTGTTCATCGGGCTGGCTTTCGGCGCCGCGCTCGGCACGCTGCGCAACCAGATGAAAGTGCTGTCCACCCTGCGCTCGGTAGTGCTGCTGGTGCTCTCGCTGATTGCCGTGCCGCTCGCCACCGGGCTGGCGATCTTCCTCCTCGCCACCGCGGTCTCGGGCCCCGAGGTGTTGTGGGAGGCGACTCGCAGCGCGACGCCGATCCTGCTCACTTGCGCCGCCGGCGCCTGGGTCCTGGCGAACGCGATCCTGCGCGACGGCGATGCGGAGATGACCGGCAATCGCGTGCTGCGCCTCGCCGCGCTGGTCCTCGCCGCGGTGATCCTGCCGCTGGCGGTGTTCGCCGCGGTGTCGATGGGCCTGAGGCTGGCCCAGTACGGCCTCGCGCCGGAGCGGATCTGGGGACTCGTCGCGATCGTCGTCGCCTGCGCCTTCGGGCTCGGCTACTGGGGCGCGATCGCCCGCGGAAGGCGGGCCGGCTGGGCCGACCGGCTGCGCGAAGCGAACGTCCACCTGGCCGCCGGCACGTGCGTGCTTGCCCTGCTGCTGGCGCTGCCGGTGCTCGATTTCGGGGCCCTGTCCACGCGCAACCAGCTCGCCCGGCTCGAAGCGGGCAAGGTGACGGCCGAGGATTTCGACTATGCCGCGCTGCGCTGGGACTTCGGCGAAGCGGGCCGCGAGGCGCTCGAGCGGCTGGCCGAGGGCGAAGGCAAGACCGCCGAATTGGCCGGCATCGCCCTCAAGCAGACCGAGCGCCCCTATGGCTGGGCGCGCGAAATCCGCGAGGAGAAGGACTTCGACCTCACCGTCCAGCCCGACGACCCCGAACTGCGCCGCCTGGCGATCGATTACCTCCGGTCGAACCCGTGGCCTTGTTCCGAGCGCTGCCTGGTGCTGGAAGTGGGACCCGCGCGGGACGGTGTGCGCGACGTCGCGATCATCCAGGGGCCCGGCTACCGGCGGGTCCGCCTGCCCCTGCAGCAGGAAGGCGCGCCAACGCCCGGTCCCAAGCCGGCGGTCGAGGAGGCGGCCCGGCCCGCGCCCGCTTTCGGCAAGGGCTCGAAGGTCGAGATCCGTACCGTGGAGAAGCGCTACATCTTCGTCGACGGCAAACCGCTCGACCGGCCGCTCGATTAGCTTGAAGCGGCTCGCCCGCCCGGCTAGGGCGCGCGCATGTCGGTAGACCGTGCAACCGTGGCCAAGATCGCCAGCCTGGCGCGCATCCGGATGGGCGAGGACGCGCTCGACCGGATGGTGCCCGAGTTCAACATGATCCTCGCCTGGGTCGAGCAGCTCGGCGAAGTCGATACCTCGGGCGTCGAGCCGATGACCGCGGTGATCCCGCAGGCCCTGCGCCTGCGCGACGACGTGGTCGACGCCGACCCGCTCACCGGCGGCGGCATCCGCGACGAGATCCTCGCCAATGCGCCCGCGCCCGAGCATGGGTTTTTCGGTGTGCCCAAGGTGATCGAGTGATGGGCTCCCACGCCGCCGATCTCGTCATCCCCGCGAAAGCGGGGATCGCGTCAATCGATTCTCACACGAAGACACGAAGGCACGAAGGAAGCGCACATCGCGGCCTCTTCATGCCTTCGTGTCTTCGTGTGAATCGAATTTCTATTCCGGGTTCCCGCTCGCGCGGGAATGGCGAACTATGACCGACCTGACCCAGCTCGGCGTTGCGGCGATCCGCGACGGGGTCGCCGCGGGCGAGTTCACCGCGCGCGAAGTGGCCGAGGCGTTCAACGCCAACGTCGCCGCCGCGCAGGGCGCGCTCAACGCCTTCATCGTCGCCACGCCCGAAGAGGCGCTCGAAGCGGCCGACAAGGTCGATGCCGACCGGGCGGCGGGCAAGCCGCTCGGCGCGATGGCCGGGGTGCCGATCGGGATGAAGGACCTGTTCGCCACCAGGGGCGTGCAGACCACCGCGGCGAGCCACATCCTCGACCACTTCATTCCCGAGTACGAAAGCGCGGTTTCGCAGAAGCTGTGGGACGCGGGCGCGGGGATGCTCGGCAAGCTCAACATGGACCAGTTCGCGATGGGCTCGTCCAACGAGACCTCGTACTACGGCAACGTGATCTCGCCCTGGCGGCGCAATGATGGCGGCAACGCCCCGCTCGCCCCGGGCGGCAGCTCGGGCGGCTCCAGCGCCGCGGTCGCGGCGCGGCTGTGCCCGGCGGCGACCGGCACCGACACCGGCGGCTCGATCCGCCAGCCGGCCGCGTTCACCGGCATTTCCGGCATCAAGCCGACCTACGGCCGCTGCAGCCGCTGGGGCATCGTCGCTTTCGCCAGCAGCCTCGACCAGGCGGGTCCGATGGCGCGCTCGGTCGAAGACTGCGCGATCATGCTCGGCGCGATGGCCGGGTTCGACCCGAAGGATTCGACCAGCCTCGACCTGCCGGTGCCCGACTGGGCGGGAAACCTGTCGGGTAACCTGACAGGCAAGCGCGTCGGCATCCCGCGCGAATACCGGATGGACGGGATGGACGCGGAGATCGCCCGGTCGTGGGACGAGGGCGCGGCCTGGCTGAAGGACGCCGGGGCCGAGATCGTCGACATCGGCCTGCCGCACACCAAATATGCCCTGCCAGCCTACTACATAATCGCCCCGGCCGAGGCTTCGAGCAACCTCGCGCGCTACGACGGCGTGCGCTACGGCCTGCGCGAACTGCCCGAGGGCGCGAACCTGCAGGACATGTACGCCGCCACCCGCGCCGCCGGCTTCGGCGACGAGGTCAAGCGCCGCATCCTGATCGGCACCTACGTGCTCTCGGCCGGGTTCTACGACGCCTATTACACCCAGGCGCAGAAGGTCCGCGCGCTGATCGCGCGCGACTTCGAGCAGGCCTGGGCGGAAGTCGACGTGATCCTCGCCCCGACCGCGCCGAGCGCCGCCTTCGCGCTGGGCGAGAAGGTGGACGATCCGCTGGCGATGTACCTCAACGACGTGTTCTCGGTCCCCGCCAGCCTCGCCGGACTGCCGGCGATGAGCGTGCCCGCCGGCCTCAATTCCGCCGGACTGCCGCTCGGCCTGCAGCTGATCGGCAAGCCGTTCGACGAACAGGGCGTGCTCGACGCCGGGCTCGCGATCGAGCAGCGCGCGGGATTCACCGCACAGCCGGAGAAGTGGTGGTAGGCCAGCCCGGCGCGATCGCGCGCCTTCCCGATGGGAGGCGCTTCGTCGCGCTGGACAGCCTTCGCGGCGTCGCCGCGTGCCTGGTCGTGCTGCTGCACCTTGGCTCGAACGGGCTGCTGACCGGCTCGGTCCTGGTGACTCACGGCTGGCTGGCGGTCGATTTCTTCTTCGTCCTGTCCGGGTTCGTCATCGCCGCGAATTACGGCGACCGGCTGGGGCAAGGCTATCCTTTGGGCAAGTACATGTGGCTGCGGCTCGGCAGGGTCTGGCCGCTCCACCTGGCGGTGCTGCTGGCCGCCGTCGCGCTCGAGGCGGGATCGCTGTTCGTCGACGTGCAGGCGCTGACCGGCCGCGAACCGTTCGCCGGCACCCACAGCCCGCGCGATCTGCTGCTCAGCGCCTTCCTGCTGCAGATCTGGCAGGGCGAAGGCGGCAACGGGTGGAACGTGCAGAGCTGGAGCATCTCGGGCGAAGTGTTCCTCTATGCGCTGTTCGGGCTCGGCTGGTGCCTGGGCCGCCGCGCCTGCCTTGCCCTGGCGGTGATCGTCGCGGCGGCGGCGGGCGCGATCGAGCTGCTCGAATGGGATCTGAACGACTATGTCGTCAGGGCGCTGCTCGGCTTCGCGCTCGGAGCACTGGTGTGGGAAGTGCATCGCCACCGCGCGGCATCGCCGGCCAGCGGACCAGCGGCCACTTCGCTCGAAGCGCTCGTCATCGCGCTGTGCGTGCTCGCCCTGCTGTTCTATCCGCGCGTCAACCTCGCGTTCTGCGACCTGGCCTTCGCGCTGGCGGTGCTGGTTTTCGCCCGCGACGCGGGATGGCTGTCGCGCGTGCTGGCAAGGCCCTTTCCCGTCCTGTTGGGGACGGTTTCGTACTCGATCTACATGATCCACCCGCTGGTCGTCGGCCGGATCTTCGATGCCCTCGAGCTCTACGGCCGCTGGTCGGGGCAGGCGCTTGTGGTGCACGAGGACGGCGCGCCCCGGCTGGTCGCGGGGCCGTGGGCATCCGACCTCATCGCCCTGGCGAGCCTGGCCGCGGTCATCGTCGTGGCGCTCGCCAGCTATCGCTGGATCGAGGCTCCGGCGCGCAACGCCAGCCGCCGGCTGGTCGGCTTGCTCCCCCGCCGCGAGCCCGCCTCGCCGCTGATCTGACCAGTCCCCTTCCTGGAAGTCCAGGCCTTGCACTAACCTTCGATATAGGTACCTATCCGTGAGGGTTAAGCAATTCAGGACCTAACGATGTACCAAGGCACGGCACTGCAGGCGGCAAGGCCGCGCAGCGGGGCTTGGGCATCGTTCCGGCGCATGGCGCGCGCGGCGCTTGCCCCCTATCCGTCGGCCTATTTCTTCTTCTTCCGCCTGTTCGCGGCCGGCAAGGGCTATAACGGCGCGCTGTGCCGCGAAACCGAGCTGGTGATCGAGGGCTTTCCCCGCTCGGCCAACAGCTGGTCGGTCGTGGCCTTTCGCGAGGCGCAGGGCCGCGAGGTGCGCCTCGCCCACCACCGGCACGCCGAAGCGCAAGTGCTCGCCGCGGCCCGGCGCGGCCTGCCGGTGGTGGTGCTCGTGCGCCGCCCGGCCGACGCGATCCGCAGCCTGAAGCTGAGGAATCCCGAGATCGACCAGAATGACGCGCTGCGCCGCTGGACCCGGTTCTACGAGGCGGTGGTCAAGGTGAGCGACAAGGTCGTCATCGCCACCTTCGAACAGGCGACCGGCGATTTCGGCAAGGTGATCGACCGCATCAACGCGCGGTTCGCGTGCGATTTCGCCCGCTGCGAGGCGAGCGAGGAATTCCGCGAGCACGTCTTCGCGGCGATGGAGCGCGACAACGCGGACAATCCGGCCTTCGCCGCCCGCCCGAGCCCCGAACGGTCGCGGGCGCTGCAGGCCCTGGCGCTCGATCTCGCTCCGCAAGCGCTGGCCCGCGCCAATGCGTTCTACGACAGGCTGGCGGCGCTGGCGAACTGAGCCGCCGCGACCGCCCGGCGAGGGTTAGCTCTTTTCAGCGCCGCCATCGGGCCCTATCGCCGCAAGCATGAGCACATACCGTATCCAAGGCGCCACCGGCGAATGGGAAGTCGTCATCGGCCTCGAAGTCCACGCCCAGGTCACCAGCAAGGCCAAGCTGTTTTCCGGCGCCTCGACCGCATTCGGGGCGGAGCCGAACAGCCAGGTCAGCCTGGTCGACGCGGCCATGCCGGGCATGCTGCCGGTGCCCAACCGCGAATGCATCCGCCAGGCGGTGCGCACCGGGATGGCGATCGAGGCGCAGATCAACAAGTGGAGCCGGTTCGACCGCAAGAACTACTTCTACGCCGACCTGCCGCAGGGCTACCAGATCAGCCAGCTCTATCACCCGCTGGTGGGCGAGGGCGGCCTCTTGGTCGAAGCCGACGAGAAGGCCGGGATCGCGCACGACAAGCGCATCGGCATCGAGCGGATCCACGTCGAGCAGGACGCCGGCAAGCTGATGCACGACCAGCACCCGACGATGAGTTACGTCGACCTGAACCGCTCGGGCGTGGCGCTGATGGAGATCGTCAGCCGGCCCGACATGCGCAGCCCGGCCGAAGCCGGCGCCTATGTCCGCAAGCTGCGCGCGATCCTGCGCTACGTCGGCAGTTGCGACGGCAACATGGAGGAAGGCTCGATGCGCGCCGACGTCAACGTCAGCGTGCGCCGGGTGGGTGGGGACAAAGAGGCCGAACTGGGAACGCGGACCGAGACCAAGAACGTCAATTCGGTGCGCTTCGTGATGCAGGCGATCGAACACGAGGCGCGCCGCCAGGTCGACCTGATCGAGGACGGCGGCACGGTGGTGCAGGAAACCCGCCTGTTCGATCCCGGCACCGGCACCACGCGGGCCATGCGCAGCAAGGAAGAAGCGCACGATTACCGCTACTTCCCCGATCCCGACCTGCTGCCGCTCGAGCTCGACGACGCGTTCCTCGACGAATGCCGCGCGAGCCTGCCCGAACTGCCCGACGCCAAGCGGCGCCGCTACATCGAGGCGCTCGGCCTGAGCGAATACAACGCCGCGGTGCTGACCGCCGAGGTCGAGACCGCGCGCTGGTTCGAGGCGCTGCTCAGCGAGACCGCCAGCGCGCAGGGCAAGCCCGAAGCCGAAGTCGCCAGGCAGGCCGCCAACTGGCTGATCTCCGAGTTCTTCGGCGCGCTCAACAAGGCCGGGCACGAGCTTTCCGACAGCCCCGTCGGCCACGCGCAGGCGGCCGAGCTGCTGGCGCTGGTCGGCAAGGGCACGATCTCCGGCTCGATCGCCAAGCAGGTGCTCGAAACGATGCTCGCAACCGGCGAAGCGGCAAGCGCGATCGTCGAGCGCGAGGGGCTCACCCAGCAGAGCGACAGCGGCGCGATCGAAGCCGCCATCGACGAGGTCCTCGCCGGCAACGCCGACAAGGTCGCCGAATACAAGGCCGGCAAGCAGGCGCTGTTCGGCTTCTTCGTCGGCCAGACGATGAAGGCCATGGCCGGCAAGGCCAACCCGCAGGTGATCAACGAATTGCTGCGGGCGAAGCTGGGCTAGGCCGACCGGCGCCAAAGGGGGGCGATTTGGGATTTCCTGCCGTCAGTTGGAAGCTTCGCGAGCTCGTCCTGCGCCTGCTGCGGCCCCTGTTCCGCCTCGGGCTGCAATCCGCCCCCGTCGTCGTCGGCAAGCTGCGGCCGCTCGCCGGACACGGCAGCGAAGGCGTCCTGGGTGGCGGGAATAGCGAGGACGTGCCGCCCCCCGAGCTGTGGGAAAACTATGCCGACGACCCCGCGCAATACCTCGCCGACGGCCGCGTGGACATGGACTCGGTCATGGCGCTGCTGGCCAAGCACGGCATCGCGCAACCGCGCGTGGCGATGGACCTGGGCTGCGCCGCCGGCCGCATGGTCAGGCACTTTCCCCGGGGGGAGGGCGCGGAGGTGTGGGGCGCCGACATCGGCGGCCCGTACATCGCCTGGTGCCAGCGGAACCTGCCGGGCATCAACTTCGTCACCGTCAGCACGGCGCCGCACCTGCCGTTCGCAGACGGATACTTCGATTTCGTCTTCTGCGCCTCGGTGTTCACCCACATCACCGACCTCGCCGACGCCTGGCTGCTCGAGATCCGCCGCATCCTGAAGCCCGGCGGGCACGTCTACCTGACGGTCCACGACAAGGTCAGCTACCGGCAGCTCCTGGCCAAGAATGCGCAGACCGGGCTCGGGACCTTCCTCGAACGCGTCCACGATTTCGAACGGCGCCATCGGGTCGCCAACGCCGACTGCGACATGTTCTTCTTCGGCTCCGACCCGGCTTCGCAGGTGTTCTACGACCGCGAGTTCATCACGCGGAAATGGTCACGGTGGATGGAACTGGTCGCCTACGAAGGCCAGTTCCACAACTACCAGTCGGCCATGCTGCTGCGGAAGGCGGACTGATCCGACGGATCGCCGGCGGCGCGGTCGAGACCGGCGAACGCTTCGCCGCACCTGGATTTTCGGATACAAGCCTCTGTCAGGCGTTCGGGAGAAGGCATTGAAGGTCTTTCAGCTTCTCGTCCTCGTGGTCGGCACGGCGGCTTGCCAGCCCCTCCCTCCGGCCGGGCAACCCGGCCCCGCGCGAAATGACCCGAGGCTGGCCTTCGTCCAGGCCTCGTGCGGGGGCTGCCATGCGGTCGAGCGCCTCGGCCTCTCGCCCAATCCCGCCGCTCCCCCGTTCGCGGCCATCGCCAACCGCGAAGGGCTGACGGCGGAGACGTTGTCGGCCTGGCTGACGGACGCCCACAACTATCCCGAAGAGATGGAATTCTACCTCGAACCGCCCGAAGTGGACGAGCTAGTCGCTCATATCCTCACGCTGCGGGACCCGAATTACCGGCCGGCGATCTGACGGTGAAATGATGCCTAGAGGTCATCCGCGCTCAGGTATTCGACCGGCATCCCGAGCGTCGCCAGTTGCTCGTCGATCTGCTCGCGGTCGCCGACCACGACGATGACCATCTGGCCGGGCTGGAGGTATTGCGCCGCCGCCGCGTCGATCGCGCCCGCGCCGAGCGAGCGGTAGATTTCCGGCAGCCTGGCCTGGCAATCGTCCGGCCGCCCGAACTGTTGAAGAAGAAGCTCGGCTGAATCCCGGGGGCTGCAAAGAACTGATCTTGCGCAAATCCTACCGTGAAATAAGCTCGCCATGATGATGCGAGACATCGTTGATTCGTCTCTTTGGGGAGGGGGCTGAATGAAGTGGCTAGGTGCGGGGGCGCTGGGTGCGCTCTTCCTGGCTGCGGCAGCTACGGCTGCCGATTTGCCGGACCCGGCAGGGCTGACGATGCCGGATGTTTCATTCGAAGAGAGCGCCGCCATCGCCGCGGATTACGACAAGTATTACTACTTCCATCGAAGCGACACGGATTTCGCGACGGCTTACGCCGATATCCACGAATGTGACGCACTGGCGAGCGGCATCAGCTTTTCCGCCGGTAACTACGACCCCGCCTACGCAGCGCAATACGGCATCGGCGGGGTGATCGGCGGCGTGGCGGGAGCCGCTTTGGCCGACGCCATCCACGGCTCGGCCCGCCGGCGCGTGATCCGCCGCATCAACATGCGCAATTGCATGAGTTTCAAGGGCTATTCGCGTTACGGCCTGCGCAAGGACTTGTGGGAGGAGTTCAACTTCGAGGAGGGGCTCGGCCGCGAAAAGGAAGATGTCCGAGTGCTTGCCCTAGCGCGGCAGGCGCTTGTCGCTGCGGGCCCCGCACCCGCCCGGAAGGAACTCGAACCATGAAGAAGCTGCTCGCCGGAATGTTCCTTTGTGCGGCGCTCGCGGGTGCGGCTGGCGCCCAGGCGATCGAGGAAAAGAACCTCGCAAAACACCCGCTGAAGGCCGATCAGGGATACATTTTCCTTCACGCGCCGGATCGGCTTGCCGGCACGTTCATCCGTATTCCCAGCGACGAAGACATCGCCCAGTACAACGACCAGCGACGGGCTGCATTCGCTGAAGCAATGAAAAAGTACGCCAAGTCCCTCGATCGCTGGAACGGCGATGTAAAGTGGGCGCAGGAGCGTCGCCAGAAAGCCCCGCCGAAGCCCGTAGAGCCGACCGAAGCAACGTTTTCGTTTCCCTCGTTCGCCCATTTGAACGCCGTGGTCTTCGGGCCGATCTTTGCCTTTTCGAAAGATGAAGAGCGCGGCGGTTATAGCTACCTGACCGCGGTGAAGCCCGGCCGCTACGTGTGGTACGGCCCGGTTTTCGTGGATGAGGACGGAGCCCGCACAGGTCTGTGCTACTGCATGGGTTCGGTGAGCTTCGAGGTACGATCCGGCGTCATCACCGACCTTGGCGATTTCCTCGTCACCGCGCCGCGTTTCGGCGAGCAGAAGACGGCGCCGCTCCCCGATATTGATTCGGGGTACGGTCTGAACGGGATCAAAATCCGCCTGCCCGAACAATCGCGCGAGCCGATGTTTGGAGTGCCGCGGTCGCTGTCCGAGCTTCCGTCGGTCCGGCCGACATTCGCGGCTGCAGGCAAGATGGACAACATCTACGGCGTGATGATCTCGCGTCTGCCCCGCATCGAAGGCGTGCTCGATTACCAGCGCGACGAGGTCGTCGATGTGGCGAGCGGCAACATTGTTGCGGACCAGCCGTTCGGGGCCGGGGAAGTGACTGGCGGCTAGGAGCTGCCGGCGCTACAGCTCCTCCGCGCTCAGATATTCGATCTCCATCCCCAGCGTCGCCAGTTGCTCGTCGATCTGCTGGCGGTCGCCGACCACGACGATGACCATCCGGCCGGGCTGGAGGTATTGCGCCGCCGCCGCGTCGATCGCGCCGGCGCCGAGCGAGCGGTAGATTTCCGGCAGCCGGGCCTGGTAATCGTCCGGCCGGGCGAGGCGCTGGTTCTCGAGCAGCGCGCCGAGCACCTGGCCGTTGGTCTCGAACCGGTTGGGCAGGTTGCGCACGTTGCCTTCGGTCACGCGCTGCAGCTCGACCTCGTCGACGCCCCTGGTTGCCGGGAAGGCCGCCATGTCGTCGACGATCAGGCGGATCGCGTCCGCCGTCCGGTCGGACTGCACCGGAGTGATGACGTAGAGCCGGCGCGGGCCGGCGGCGCCCGACAGCGAGCTGCCGATGCCGTAGGTCCAGCCCTTGTCCTCGCGCAAGTCCGAGTTGAGCCGCGAGAGGAAGCCGTTGCCGATCACTTCGTTGGCGAGTTCGAGCGCTTCCTGGTCGCGGTCGGTGCCCTTCAGCGGCAGCACCCGGCCGAACAGCAGCACCGACTGCGGCGAATTGGGCCGGTCGATCACCACCAGCCGGGGCCTGGCTGCGGGAATGGCGGCATCGAGGTCCTTGGCCGGCCGGGGCGCGGCTGGCGCCCGCCAGTCGCCGAACGCCGCCTCGAGCCGGGGCAGCAGGTCGGCCAGGGTCACGTCGCCGACCGCGGTGATCCGCGCCAGGTCCGGGCGCAGCCACTTGTCGTGCTCGGCGCGCAGCGCCTCGGGCGTCAGCGCCTCGACCACCGCGGGCAGCCCGCTCGAGCCGACCGAGCCGTAGGGGTGGTCCGGGCCGAAGATCAGCGGGCCCATCGCGCGCTGCGCCAGCGCCAGCGGGTTGGCCTGTTCCTGGGCGATCTGGGCCAGCTGTTGGTCCTTCACCCGGGCCACCTCGCCCGGCGCGAAGGCGGGATTGCGCACGATGTCGGCCATCAGCTCGAGCGAAGGCAGCAGGTTGGCGGTGAGCGCGGACATCGACACCGTGCTGAAATCGGTCGAGGTGCCAGTGTCGATCGTCGCGCCGAGCCGCTCCTGCTCTTCGGCGATCGCGACCGCGCTGCGGCTGGCCGTGCCTTCGTCGAGCATGTCCATCAGCAATGCCTGGGTGCCCGCGCGGGCCGCGCCGTCGGCGGCCGTGCCGGCATCGAAGGTCAGCGCCAGGCTGACCTTGGGGATCGCCGTGCGCCGGGCGAGCGTGACCTCGATCCCGTTGGCCAGCCTGGCATGCTCGACCGCGGGAAAGGCCAGCTGGCCGACCGGGGCGACCGGCGGGTATTCGCGCGGCGGGCCGCTGCGGGTGACCTCGACCGGGGCCTTCGCGTCGGGCGCGGGGGCGGGCGCGGAGCCTTCGTCGCCCCAGCCGCCCATCGGCGCGCCGTCCTCGGTCCGTTCGCCGGGGACGACCGTCAGCGTGTAGGCCGGCCGCCCGAGCCAGCGCTGCAGCGCCGCCTTGACCTGGTCCGGGGTCAGCTCGGCCATTTGCCTGAGCTCGGCCTTGTAGTGCGCCGCATCGCCGGCGTAGAGCAGCCCTTCGGCGAGCGTCGCGCCCTTGCCGGAGAAGCCGCCGACCAGTTCGAGCGCGCCGATTTCCGACGAGACCAGCTGCGTCGCCGCGCGGGCCAGCTCGTCCTCGGTCGGCCCGTTGGTGACCAGGTCGGCGATGACTTCATCGAAGCGCCTTTCCGCCTGCGCCGCGTCGACGCCCGGCTTCACGTCCATCCGCGCCTGCAGGAAGCTGAGCTGCTCGTGCTGCTCGGCATTGGCGCTGACCGACACGGCGAGCTGCTCGTCGCGCACCAGCACGTTGTCGAGCCGCGAGCTGGCGAGGCCGCCGAGCACGTGCATGCCGAGTTCGAGCGCGACCGCGTCGGGCGAGGCCAGCGCCGGGCCTGTCCAGGCGCGCAACACGCGGGTCACCGGGACCTGGTCGGCCATTTCCTCGCGCACCGGCGCGGCCAGGGTGACCGGCTCGGCGGCCGTCTGCGCGACCTCGGGCCCGCGCGGGATGTCGCCGAACCAGCGCTCGACCATGGGCCGCGCGGTGGCGGCGTCGATGTCGCCGGTCAGCGCGAGGACCACGTTGTTGGGGCCGTAGTTGTCGCTGAACCATTTGCGCACGTCGGCCAGGCTGGCTGCGTCGAGGTCGGCCATCGAGCCGATCGTCGAGTGGCGGTAGGGATGGCCGACCGGCAGGAGCCCTGCGGCGAGCTTGTATTCGACCAGGCCGTAGGGCTGGTTGTCGCCCTGCCGCTTCTCGTTCTGGACCACGCCGCGCTGCTTATCGAGCTTGTCCTGGGTGACCGCGCCGAGCAGGTGGCCCATGCGGTCGCTTTCCATGAACAGCGCCAGGTCGAGCGCGCCGGTCGGCACGGTCTCGATGTAGTTGGTCCGGTCGTACCAGGTCGATCCGTTGGTGCCGGTCGAGCCCGCCGCCTCGAGCGGGATGTCGAAGTTCTCGACGTTCTCGCTGCCGCCGAACATCAGGTGCTCGAACAAGTGCGCGAAGCCCGTGCGCCCGCGCGGTTCGCTCTTCGAGCCGACCCGGTAGTAGATCGTCACGCCCACGACCGGGCTCTTGCGGTCGGTGTGGACGATCGTGGTCAGGCCGTTGGCCAGGGTGAAGCTCTCGAACGGAATGTCGACTTCGCCGACCAGCTCGGACAGCGGGGCCGCTTCCGGCGCGGCGGCGACCGGCGGCGGCAGGCCGCGGTCGGCGGTCGTGCAGGCGAGCAGGGCGAAGGGCAGGGCGGCGGTGGCGAAAAAGCGGCGCATGGCAGTCCCGTCGATTGGAATCGGATGCGCCTGCCTAGCACGCGCGCACGCGCGCGGTCATGCTTTCGACCAACCGCCGACGGGGCCGGACGGGCGCCGGGGGCGCGGCGCCGGAAGTCCGTAAATCTCCCAATCGCCCGCGGGCGCCTGCCGGGCGATGAGTCGGACCGCGGCAGGGCGATCCGCGCCCGGGACTCTTGCGTGGCGAATGCGTCACACCATCTAGGCGCGGAATGGCATTGAGGGGCACCTGAATGGATCTCGAAAAGTTCACCGACCGGGCGAAGGGTTTCCTGCAATCGGCGCAGACAGTCGCCATCCGCATGAACCACCAGCGGATCACGCCCGAACACCTGCTGAAAGCGCTGCTCGAGGACAAGGAAGGCATGGCCGCCGGCCTGGTCCAGCGCGCCGGCGGCAATCCGCAGGCGGCGGTGGGCGAGGTCGACAAGGCGCTGGCCAGGATCCCCGCGGTCTCCGGCTCGGGCGCCCAGGCGAGCCCGGGGCTCGACAACGACACCGTCCGCCTGCTCGACCAGGCCGAGCAGGTCGCCGACAAGGCCGGCGACAGCTACGTCACGGTCGAACGGCTGCTGCTGGCGCTGGCGCTGGCCAAGACCACCGCGGCGGGCCAGGCGCTCAAGGGTGCCGGGGTCACGCCCGAGACGCTCAACCAGGCGATCAACGACTTGCGCGGCGGGCGCGAGGCGCATTCGGCCAGCGCCGAGAACGCCTACGACGCGATGAAGAAGTACGCCCGCGACCTGACCCAGGCCGCGCGCGACGGCAAGCTCGATCCGGTGATCGGCCGCGACGAGGAAATCCGCCGCACGATCCAGATCCTCGCCCGGCGGACCAAGAACAACCCGGTCCTGATCGGCGAGCCCGGCACCGGCAAGACCGCGATCGCCGAAGGCCTGGCGCTGCGCATCGCCAACGGCGACGTGCCCGACAGCCTCAAGGACCGCGCGCTGATGTCGCTCGACATGGGCAGCCTGATCGCCGGGGCCAAGTACCGCGGCGAGTTCGAGGAACGGCTCAAGGCCGTGCTCGACGAGGTCAAGGGCGCCGAAGGGCACATCATCCTGTTCATCGACGAGATGCACACGCTGATCGGCGCCGGCGCTTCCGAAGGCTCGATGGACGCCTCGAACCTCTTGAAGCCCGCGCTCGCCCGCGGCGAGCTGCACTGCATCGGCGCGACCACGCTCGACGAATACCAGAAGCACGTCGAGAAGGACGCCGCGCTGCAGCGCCGCTTCCAGCCGGTGTTCGTCTCCGAACCGACGGTCGAGGACACGATCTCGATCCTGCGCGGGCTCAAGGAGAAGTACGAGCTGCACCACGGGGTGCGCATCACCGACGGGGCGATCGTCGCCGCCGCGCAGCTTTCCAACCGCTACATTTCCGACCGCTTCCTGCCCGACAAGGCGATCGACCTGATGGACGAGGCGGCCAGCCGGATCCGCATGGAAGTCGAAAGCAAGCCCGAGGAGATCGAGAACCTCGACCGGCGGATCATCCAGCTCAAGATCGAGGAGTCGGCGCTCGGCAAGGAAACCGACCAGGCATCGAAGGACCGCCTCACCGCGCTGCGCGAGGAGCTCGCGGGCCTCGAGGAGCGGTCGGCCGAGCTGACCACCCGCTGGCAGAACGAGCGCGACAAGATCCACGCCGAGGCGAAGATCAAGGAAGAGCTCGACCACGCGCGGATCGAACTCGAGCAGGCCCAGCGCAGCGGCGACCTCGCGAAGGCGGGCGAGCTTTCCTATGGCCGCATTCCCGAGCTCGAAAAGCGGCTCGCCGAGGCCGGGGGCGCGTCCGAGAACGCGCTGCTGCGCGAGGAAGTGACCGACGACGACATCGCCGGGGTCGTCAGCCGCTGGACCGGCATCCCGGTCGACAAGATGATGGAAGGCGAGCGCGAGAAGCTGCTCCACATGGAGCAGGCGATCGGTCAGCGCGTGATCGGCCAGGAACAGGCGGTCACCGCCGTCTCCAAGGCCGTGCGCCGCGCCCGCGCCGGCCTGCAGGACCCGAACCGGCCGTTGGGCAGCTTCCTGTTCCTGGGGCCCACCGGCGTCGGCAAGACCGAGCTGACCAAGGCGCTCGCCGGGTTCCTGTTCGACGACGACAACGCCATGGTCCGCATCGACATGTCGGAATACATGGAAAAGCACGCGGTCGCCCGCCTGATCGGCGCGCCTCCGGGCTACGTCGGCTACGAGGAAGGCGGCGCGCTGACCGAAGCGGTCCGCCGCCGCCCCTACCAGGTCGTGTTGTTCGACGAGGTCGAGAAGGCCCACCCGGACGTGTTCAACGTGCTCCTGCAGGTGCTCGACGACGGGCGCCTGACCGACGGGCAGGGCCGGGTGGTCGATTTCTCGAACACGCTGATCATCCTCACCAGCAATCTCGGCAGCCAGTACCTGTCGCAACTGGAAGAGGGGCAGGGCGTCGAGGATGTCGAGCCGCAGGTGATGGAAGTCGTCCGCGCGCATTTCCGCCCCGAGTTCCTCAACCGGCTCGACGAGATCATCCTGTTCCACCGCCTGAGCATGGAGAACATGGCGCCGATCGTCGACCTCCAGGTGGCGCGGGTGCAGAAGCTGCTCAAGGACCGCAAGATCGAGCTCGACCTGACCGACGCCGCCCGCCGCTGGCTCGGCCGCGTCGGCTACGACCCGATCTACGGCGCGCGCCCGCTCAAGCGCGCGGTGCAGCGCTACCTGCAAGACCCGCTGGCCGAAAAGCTCCTCGCCGGGGAGATTCCCGACGGCAGCACGGTCAAGATCGACGAAGGCGAAGGCGAGCTGGCGATCGCGGTGGGGTGATTCACCCCACCCTTCGCCATTGCCGCGTCTTACCCCTCGTCATTCCCGCGAAAGCGGGAACCCAGCGCCGCCCAGCGTGGCCGCGCCCCATTTCGTCATTCCCGCGAAAGCGGGAACCCAGTCAGCGCAACGCCACGAACCCGAAATCCACCGCAAGGTCGCGCCATTCCGGGTTGGCCGCCTCGATCAACTCGAGCTTCCACGCCCGCCGCCACTTCTTGATGCGCTTCTCGCGCAGGATCGCCTGTTCCATCGTCGCGTGCTGTTCGAACCAGACGAGCATCTCCACACCATAGTCACGAGTGAAGCCGTCGAACGTGCCGCCGCGATGCTGGGCAATCCGCTGCAGCAGGTCGGAGGTGACGCCCACATAGAGCGTGCCGTTGCGGCGCGAGGCCATCAGATAGACCGTCGGCAGGAAATCGCGCTTCATTGAGCATCGCTACTGGGTTCCCGCTTTCGCGGGAATGACGAATGTAGGTTCAGTGCTTCAACAAGCTGATGCTGAGCGGCCCTGACTTGATCGAATGGCGCCGGCAAGGTCCGCACGTGGGCCGCGAGCCGCAGCAAGCCGCTTTCCTACACGCCCCGAAGCAGGCAATCATCGCCGCCGATTGATCGGCCGGCCTCGTTCCGCAGGGAGGCGGATTTCCTTTCCAGGACAGTGTTCCATGCGTTCCATGTCTCCCTTCCGCAAGCCTCTGGCTGAACGGAAACGAAGCGTATAAGCGGGCCGCGACATCGCATCCCAGTTTCAGGAGAATAGCGTGAAGATCGACAGTTCCATCGCCGCCGTGGTCACCGGTGGCGCCTCAGGCCTCGGCGAGGCGAGCGCGCGGGCGCTTGCGGCCAAGGGCGCGAAGGTCGCCATCTTCGACCTGAACGAGGAGCGGGGCGAGAAGGTTGCCAGCGAGATCGGCGGTACCTTCTGCAAGGTCGACGTGTCCGACGAGGCCTCGGTCGATGCCGGCTTCGCCAAGGCGCGCGCCGCGCACGGGCAGGAGCGGGTGCTGGTTTGCTGCGCGGGCATCGGCACGATCGGCAAGACCGTCCGCCGCGACCGCGACAGCGGCGCGATTTCGCACTTGCCGGTCGACTTGTTCATGAAGACCATCAGGGTCAACCTGCTCGGCACTTTCCAGTGCGTCGCCAAGGCGGCCACGGGGATGATGACATTGGACGGTCTCGAGGACGGCGAGCGCGGGGCGATGGTCGTGACTTCGAGCGTCGCCGCCGAGGACGGCCAGATCGGCCAGGTCGCCTATGCCGCGTCGAAGGCCGCGGTGATGGGCATGACGCTGCCGATCGCACGCGACTTCATGTCCGAAGGCATCCGCATCAACGCGATCCAGCCGGGTATCTTCGCCACCCCGCTGCTCGCGGGCCTGCCCGAGAAAGCGCAGGAATCGCTCGCCGCGGCGGTGCCGTTCCCCAAGCGGCTCGGCAAGCCGGAAGAGTATGCCGCGCTGGTGCTGATGATGGTCGAGACCGGCTATTTCAACGGCGCCAGCGTGCGCCTCGACGGCGCCATCCGCATGCCGCCCAAGTGATCAGCCGGCGAACACATCTGCCCTCCTGCGTCATTGCGACCCCGGCCTTGAGCCGGGGGAAGCAATCCAGGGCGCCGCTCGATTCCACCCTGGATTGCTTCGTCGTTTCACTCCTCGCAACGACGAAGCCGGGAAGGGCGGGATAAGGCAGCATGGCCGGCTGGCACATCGGCGTGATCGGCGGCTCGGGGCTCTACGCGCTCGACGGGCTGGAGGAAGCGCAGCAGGTCGCCGTCGGCAGCGCGTTCGGCGAGCCGAGCACGCCGGTCACGCTCGGGCGCATCGGCCATGTCCGCATCAGCTTCATCTCGCGGCACGGCGGGGGGCACCGCATCTCGCCGAGCCATGTCAACTTCCGCGCCAACATCGACGCGCTCAAGCGCTGCGGGGTGACCGACCTCTTGGCGATCTCGGCGATCGGCTCGCTGCGCGAGGAGCTCGAGCCGGGCAGCTTCGTCGCCCCCGACCAGTTCATCGACCGCACGACCGGGCGCGAGCGGAGCTTCTTCGGCGAGGGCGTGGTCGCCCACGTCGGCCTGGCCGACCCGGTCTGCCCGCGCTTGTCCGCCTTCGCGGCCGATGCCGCGGAGGCCGCCGGCGCGACAGTCCATCGCGGCGGCTGCTATGTCGCGATCGAGGGGCCGCAGTTCTCTACTCGCGCGGAGAGCCATCTCTACCGCGCATGGGGGGCGGACGTGATCGGCATGACCGCGATGCCCGAAGTGCGCCTCGCGCGCGAGGCCGAGCTGCCCTATGCCCTGCTCGGCATGGTCACCGATTACGACGCCTGGCGGGAAAGCGAAGCGGGCGTCGAAGCGAGCGAGATACTTGCGGTGATGCGGGCCAATGCCGATATGGCGTGCCGCGCGCTCGGCGAGCTGGCCCGCGCGCTGCCGGAAGAGCGCGAGGCGAGCCCGATCGACCATGCGCTCGATGCCGCGCTGGTCACTCCGCGCTCCGCCTGGAACGCGGCGGGAGTGTCGCGGCTCGACTCGATCCTCGGGCGCGTTTTGCGCGGGGAAGGAAGCAATTAGTATAGGTCACACTTGCAAAAGCCGTCTAAGATGGAACAAACTGGTTTTCTATGAAACAAATCACGCGCCTTGCCGACTTCCTGCCATACCGGCTGTCGATTACTTCGAACGCGGTCAGCGGCCGCATCTCGCAGGAGTACCGCAGCCGTTTCGGCCTGAGCGTGCCGGAATGGCGCGTGATGGCGGTGCTCGGCGATGCCGGCGCGATGACCCAGCGCGAACTCACCCAGATGACGCTGATGGACAAGGTGGCGGTCAACCGCGCCTGCAAGGTGCTCGAGGAACGCGGCCTCGCCGAACGCCAGCCCAACGCCGCCGACGGGCGCTCGCACTTGCTCGAGCTGACCGCCGCGGGGCGCGAGATGCACGGCCAGATCATGCCGCTGGCGCTCGAGATGGAGCGGCGGCTGTTCGCCAATTTCACCGATGAGGAAGTCGATACCTTCCGCTCGCTGCTCGGGCGCGTGCGGGCCGAGGTCGTCGACCTCGATGCCGACGACATCGACAGCGGCAACTTCGGCGTCGGCTGACGGACTCTAGTTCTTGCCCGGTCCGCCGCCCGAGAAGGCGTCGCTGATCGAACAGGCCGCCGGGCCGAGAATGACGATGAACAGCACCGGCAGGATGAACAGGATCAGCGGAACGGTCATGATCGCCGGCAGGCGCGCGGCCTTTTCCTCGGCGCGCATCATGCGCTCGTTGCGGAATTCGGCCGACAGCACGCGCAGCGCCGAAGCCAGCGGAGTGCCGTAGCGTTCGGTCTGGATCATCGTCGTCACCACGCCCTTCACCGCGTCGAGGTCGACGCGATAGGCGAAGTTCTCGAATGCCTGGCGCCGCTCGGTCAGGAATGACAGTTCGATCGCGGTCAGCGCGAATTCGTCGCCCAGTTCGGGATAGGCCCGGCCCAGTTCCTTGGCCACGCGGTTGAAGGCGGCGTCGACGGTCAGGCCCGCTTCGGCGCAGATGACCAGCAGGTCGAGCGCGTCGGGCAGGCCCTTGCGGATCTCGTTGGTGCGCTTGGTCGACTTGTTCTTGAGGTAGAGCTCGGGCCCCTTGTAGCCGGCGATCACCAGCGCGGCGAAGGCCATGAAGCGCTTAAAGCTGCCCCAGTCGGGGAAGGTGTCGGTCCAGTAGAGCAGGATCACGCCGATGAAGCCGAGCACCGCCGGCAGCACCATGCGCGCGAAAATGACGATGACCGCGAATTCCTTGTTGCGGTAGCCGGCCTGGGCCAGCTTCTGCTGGATGACCTTGACCTGGCTTTCCTGCAGGACCTTCATGCCCCGCAGCGTGTCCTTCATCTTGTCGGTCGTTTCCGTCCGCTGGACGAGGCTCTGCCGCTTGCGCGACTTCTGGGTGATGATGCCCGACTTCAGTTCCTCGCGCCGCGCGTTGAGCGATTTCACGCGCTTGGCCATCGGGTCCTTCACGGTGACCGCGGCATAGATCGCGAACACCATCGCCGCGGCAGCGATCCCCGCGAGGATCGTGCCGACGAGGATGACGTCGACGCCGAGAAGGGTAGGACCGGAAGGCGAATTGATCATGGCGCGATGCGTCCTTCGCTCAAATCTCGAAACTGACCATCTTGGCCATGATGAAGGCGCCGATGCTCATCCACACCAGGCCGCCGAGGCCGGTGACGATCAGCCGGTCGTCGACGAAGAAGCCGCCGATGTAGTGCGGGTTGATCCACCAGATCAGCGTGAACACGATGAACGGCAGCGCGCCGACGATATAGGCCGAAGCCTTCGATTCCGAGCTCATCGCGCGGATCTTGAGCTTCATCTGCGCGCGCTTGCGCAGTACGTCGGAGAGGTTCGAGAGCGTTTCGGCAAGGTTGCCGCCGGTCTCGCGCTGGATCGCCAGGGTGATCACGAAGAACTGGAACTCGGCCGTCCCGAGCCGGTCGGCGGTTTCCTGCAGCGATTCTTCCATCGTGCGGCCGATCCGGATGCGCTCGACCACGCTCTTGAACTCCGATCCCACCGGACCGGGAACTTCGCTGGCCACGACGCCGAGCGTCTCGGTCACCGGCAGGCCCGAGCGCAAGCCGCGCACGAGCAGATCGATGGCGTCGGGAAACTTCGCGTTGAAATCGTTGAGGCGCTTGTTGATGAACCGCTTGACGGCCATGTGCGGCAGGCCCGCGCCGACGAGCACGCCGATGCCGAGCGAAAGAAGCGCGGCCCCGGTCTTCAAGTACAGCACCACGGTGACCGCGAGGGCAAGGCCGAGCGAGGCATAGAGGTACTGCGTCACCGTCCAGCCGCGGCCGGTGCGGTTGAGGCGCACCGCCAGTGCTTCGGAGCGCGAGCCCGAGCCGGCGATCTTGTGCATCTTCGGCTTGCGCGCGGCGATCGCCTTCTTGAGCTGCGATTCGACCTTGTCGGTGGTGCTTTCGGAATGGCGGTAGCGCACCGATTGCAGCCGGCGCTGGCTTTCCTTGGCGGGCGAGCGACCGTTGAGCGCCAGCGCGCCGATGACCATCAGGGCCATCAGGCCCGCCGCAACCAATACCAGCTGGAACACATTCATGACGCGTTATCGCCTTCCTGACCGAACCGACCCACCAAGCCCGCCTGGGCCGCCCTATTCGGCGGCTTCGGCGGTTATGCGTCCGGCCTTTGCCTTGACCTTCTTGCCCAGCAGCGACTTCAGGTCGAACTTGCCGAGCAGCGAGGAATTGCCGGGCGCCGAATTGTCGAGCGCCCCGCCTTCCTCGGCTGTCCCGAGAATGGCCTTGGCGATGTCGCGCATGACGGCGCCGGCCTTGCTCGTGCGGTTGGCGTCGACGAAGGTCTGGCCCAGCTTCGCGGCATTGACCGCCGCTTTCTGGTCGTAAGGGATCGTGAAGTTGATCTTGCGCTCGATCGAAGCCTCGAAATCGGCCTTGCTGATTTCCGACGCGCCCGGCTGGACCTTGTTCGCGATGACCATCGGCTGCACGCCGGGGGCATTGGACTTGAGCCACGAAAGGATCCGGATCGTGTCGCGCGCCGAAGCGAGCGTCATTTCCGCCACCAGTGCCATGACGTTCACTTCCGACAGCAGGTGCGGGAAGTTGATCAGCATGTTGCGCGGCAGGTCGACGACGGTCGTCTCGAAAGCCTGGCGGAATTCCTCCTCCAGCTGAACGAAGGCGCTGCCGTCGGTCATCAGCGGCGAGTTGATCGGCGCTTCGGCCGACAGGATCGACAGGTTGTCGTTGGCGCGGATCATCGCCCGCTCGATGAACAGGCCGTCGATGCGGCTGGGGTTTTCGATCGCGTCGGTCAGCCCGCGGCCCGGCTCGAGGTCGAGCGAGAGCGCGCCGGTGCCGAAGTGCACGTCGAGGTCGAGCAGCGCGGTCGGCCGCTTGAAGTCGGTGCTGAACAGCCACGCAAGCGAAGTCGCCAGCGTCGACGCGCCGACGCCGCCGCGCGTGCCGACGACTGCCGTCGAAACGTGCACCTTGGCGGCGTCACCGTCGCTGTGGCGCGGCGCGGCGAACACCGCCTGGGCCTGGTTGAGCGAATCGCGGACCTGGCCGGCGGAGAGCGGCTTGAGCAGGTAGTCGTGAATGCCGCTCGCCAGGAGGTCGCGATAGAGCCGGACGTCGTTGACCTGTCCCACCGCGATCACCACCGTTCCGGGTTCGCAGACTTCGGCCAGGGCGTTGATGTCGTTGAGCGGGTCGCCGCTCTCCGACAAGTCGACCATCAGGATCGCCGGGCTCGCCGCGATCGACAGCGACTGCACGGCATTGCGCAGGCCGCCCTTGGCGCACTTTTCCGGCGCCCATCCGAGTTCGATCACCACCGGGCGCAGAACGTCGAGCGCAGTCTCGTCGCAGATGAATGCGGCAAAGGGGTCGCGGTTGCCCGCCAGACCGGGTTTCCAAGGCGCGTTCATCCTTACTTACTCCCTTCCTGCGAGGACACTTCCGGCAGGCCTTCGGCCCCGGTCGGCTTCTGTTCGCGATAGCTGCTGATCGCCTTGGTCGAGCTCATGACCACGGTCTCGCCGCTGCCGGTCGCGCCGTGGAGCAAGTGCTCCGGATCGGCGACCATCGCCGCGATGTTGCCGTTGACCGCGCATCCGTAACCCGACGTCGTGGCATTGCTGCTGAACTCGGAGAGCTTTTCCGACCAGTCCGGGCAGCCGGGCACGTAGGCGTGGGTGCGAGTGACGACCACGCGGACCTTGCCGGGATCGACATAGCCCGCCGTCACCGGCGCGCCGTCGCTCACCAGCAGCCCGAAGCGGCCGGCGATCTTGGCGACATGGTCGCGCACCGCGGCGCTGGCCATGGCATCGTCGATGGCGATGCGGTCGCCGTAGCCGAGGCCCATCGATTCGAACCAGTCGGCAAGGCGCCGCTGTTCGGGGATCGGCAAGCCGGCGGACGTCGCCGCGAGGTCGAGCGTATAGTTCGAGCGTTCGACGACCGGCTGCTTCACGCTGTCGAGCGAGCGGTTCTGCGTCCCGGTATTGCAGGCGGAAAGCGCCAGTCCGAGCGAGAGGGCGATTGCGGTGCTGGCCGCGCGGTTCATGCGAATGGGCATCGTCATCACCTTTCTCACTTGAGGCTGAAGCCAGGCGCAGCCGCTTCGGCGCGCTGCTCGACGTCGTCGTCCTTGCGGCGGTCACGATCGTCGGTGGCGAGCTCGGGCCCTGCCTGGTCGATCAGGCTGACCGAGGGCGGCGGGGCGGGATCGCCGGCCGCGCTCGGCATCGGCCTGGTCGCGCCCGAAACGCCGTCGTGGTCGTAGTTCATCAACAGCTGCTGGCCGGTGCTGGCGGCCTGGAAGCCGTCGGTCGGCAGCTTGATCTCGCTGTCGTCGACCGGATTGACCAGGTACGGCGTGACCACGATCACCAGCTCGGTCTGGCCCTTCTGGAACTGGGTCGAGCGGAACAGGTTGCCGAGGATCGGCAGGTCGCCGACGCCGGGCGCCTTGTCGATTGTGTTCTGCGCGTTGTTGTTGAGCAGGCCGGCGATCATGAAGCTCTGGCCCGAGCCGAGCTCGACGGTCGTTTCCGCCCGGCGGATGGTCAGCGCGGGAACCTGGAAGCCGTTCAGCGTCACCGCGCCCTGGCTCGACAGCTCGGACACTTCCGGCCGCACGCGGATCGAGATCCGGCCGTTGCTGAGCACGGTCGGGGTGTAGGACAGGCTGACGCCGTACTTCTTGTACTCGATCGTGGTCGTGCCGAGGCCCTGGCTGAGCGGGATCGGGAACTCGCCGCCGGCAAGGAATTCGGCGGTCTCGCCCGAAAGCGCGGTCAGGTTCGGCTGCGACAGCGTGGTCACCAGCCCGTCGCGCTCGGCGAGGTCAAGCGCACTGCCGATGTCGAGGCCGAGGAACCGGCCGAAGGCGCCGAAGGACGTTCCGCCGCTGATCGGGTTGACCACGGTTGCGGCGCATTCGATGAGCTGGGTTGGATCGTTGAGGTCCTGGCACGAGGTAGTGGCTTTGCTCCCGACCCCGACCGGCGCGTCGGGCCTGAACGAGGGCACCCATCCCGTCCGCCCTTGGCCGACGCCGAACTTGAACCCGCTCGAGCCGTCGATCGAGGTCAGGTTGACGCCGATCGCGCGGACCAGCGAGCGGCTGACTTCGGCGAAGCGCACCCGCAGGTTGACCTGCAGCGGGGTGGCCATCTTCAGCCGGGAGATCACGTTGGAGCCCTGGCCGACGAATGCGGTCACCAGGCGCTCGGCCTCGGCGGCATCCTCGGGCGCGGCGACGGTGCCGGTGAGGAGCACGGTATTGGTGCCCATCGTGGCGACGCTGATATGCGCGTCGGGCATCGCCAGCCCCAGCATCTGGTCGATCGAGCCGATGTTCGAGCCGACCCGGATGTTGGACGACCAGATGATGTCGCCCGCTGCGTTGCTGGCGTAGACGGTGGTCTCGCCGCCGGACCGTCCGAAGACGTAGAGCTGGCGCTGCGACTTGACCTGGACGTCGGCGATCTGGTCGTTGGCGACGAAGATGTCGGTCATGTTGCCGGGCACCGAAACCAGCTGGCCGCGGCCGATCGACAGCACGATCTCCTGGGTCGGGGCGATGACCGTCTGGGCCAGGGCCGGGCCGGAAGGCAGGGTGGCCAGCGGCGACAGCGCGCAAGCGGCAGTCAGCACGGTCTTGATAAGGCGACGATTCATTGTCTTGCCCCTCGGTTGAATTCCGCTCGTGGTGCGGTTCACGGGTGTGTTCGCGTTCATCGGATTACCGCAGCGTGCTCATCGCGACCGGCACGGTGCCGGCGGCGGAACCGATTGCGCGCGATTGCTGGCTGACCAGCGCGCCGGCCGACTTGTCGATTGATTCGACGGTGGTCGTCTGGCCGCGGGTGACGCGCACGACCGGGCCGGTGCGGACCGGTGCCGCGGCACCCTGGCCGGGCGCGCCGGCGGCGGGCGGAGGCGTCTGGGCGGGCATGGTGCGGCGCTGGAAGCGCGACACGTCGCCGCCGGTCACGAAAGTGGACGTGCTGTCCTGCGGACGGCCGGCCGCCGTGCGGAGAAGCTTCTCCTCGTCGGCCTTGGACACGCCCTCGGGCACTTCGAAGTCGCCGGAAGCGATCGCCCGGTCAAGATCGGACTGGTTGTCGGCGATCGAGCGCAGCGACAGGCTGATCGTGCCGATCGTCTGGGCGACGGCGATCTTCTCGGCGATCTTCGGGGTCGCTTCGAGTGTCACCGTGCGGAAGGCGCGGACCACGGTCTTGCCGTTTTCGTCCGACGTGGTTTCGGTCGACTGGTCGGTGGCGAGGACGCGCAGGTTGCGCAGGATCGTTTCCGAAGCGTTGAGGCTCTGCCCCTCGGCGCCGTTGATCGTCTGGGTCAGCATCAGGTCGACCCGGTCGCCCGGGAAGACGAAGCCGCCGACCCCGGTCTTTTCGGACACCGGCACCGTCACGGCGCGCATGCCCGGGCCGAGAGCCGCGGCGAGGAAGCCGCGGTCGCCGGGAGCGACGAGCGACCCTTGCGTCACCGGCTCACCCGCGGTGATCGGGTTGCGCACCACGGTGCCGAGCAGCTTGGCCATGTCCGCCTCGCCTTCGACGAAGTAGGCGTCCTGGACCATTTCCTGCGGCCACAACTGGTAGCCGATGGCATCGGCGGTAATGATGGTGCCGACCGGCAGGCCGCGCTTGGCGACCAGCACTTTCGGCCCCTGCGGCTCGGCCTGCGCGGCATCGGCCTGCGGCGCTGACGCGCCGGCGAACATGCTCCGGGCCGCCAGCGCGGTGCCGATCGCTATGACCAGCGCCCCCAGCAGCAGAACCAGCTTCTTCCTGTCCATGGTGCGTCAAGCCCCCTAAAACGAAATGGCGTTACGAATTGCGGCACTTACGGCCGCAGTGGTTAAAATCGGGTTCACCCCAACACTCCCGTCTGGGCCGCGGGCGGCCAGTATTGTGCGGAAAGGACCCACAGTCCGGCGCTGGCGATGGCCACCCCGTATGGAATTGCCAGGCGCTCCTTGCGGCCGCGGATCATGTGCCAGGCGGCGAAGACGATCGTCAGCACGCCGCCGAGCAGGGCCATCATCACGACGAGCTTGAGGAACCAGGCCGGCTCGATCCACAGCGCCAGCGCCGTCAGCAGCTTGACGTCGCCGCCGCCCATCGCCCGCAAGGCGAACATCCCGGCGAGCACGGCGAAGGCGGCCAGCGCCACGCCGACCTGCGCGGCGACGTCGGGCCACAGCGAAAGGCCGCTGGCCCACCAGAACAGCGGCGCCCCGAGGGCGATGGCGATGTTCAGCCGATTGCCGATCTGGCGCGAGCGCAGATCGGTGAAGCCGGCAATCAGCAGTGCGATTGCCAAGGCCGCCAGCAGTCCATATTTGAACGGATCGTCCAACACCAAGGTGCCCCCGAATTTCCCGAGGGTCAGTGCTAGCGATCAGGGCTTACCAAAAAGTAACCACGGGCAGGAGGCTGGTATTAGCCACGCGGAACAGGCGAGATCGGCGGCCTTCGACCGTCGCGCCATTCCTGCCGCCGCCCGCGAAAGCCGCTGGACGGCGCCGGACGGCTACGCAATCCGCCGTATCGACTGGCCGGAGCCGGGCGGACGGCCGCGCGGCCGCCTGCTGTTCATGCCCGGACGGGGCGATTTCTACGATAAATACCTCGAGACGTTCGATCACTGGCGCGGGTGCGGCTGGCGTGTCACGGCGGCCGACTGGCGGGGGCAGGCCGGTTCGGGCCGCCTGGGTGGCGACGAGGCCACGGGGCACATCGGGGAATTCTCGCATTGGACTGCCGATCTCGGTGCATTCTGGCGCGAATGGACCGCCGAGGGCGAAGGGCCGTTCGTGCTCGTCGGCCATTCGATGGGCGGACACCTGGTCCTGCGCGCCGCCGTCGAAGGACTGGCCCGGCCCGATGCGCTGGTGCTGTCCGCGCCGATGCTCGGCTTCCTGCCCGAATGGCTGCCCCATGCCGCCCAGCGGGCGATTGCGGCGGCGATGTGCCGGATCGGCGACTTGCGCCGGCCGGCGTGGAAATGGAGCGAGAAGCCCGGCGAGCTGCCCGCAAACCGCGCCGCGCTGCTGACAAGCGACGCCGACCGCTACGCCGACGAATTGTGGTGGCGCGAGGAACGTCCCGAGCTGGCCATGGGGCCGGGGAGCTGGGCCTGGATAGCGGCCGCGCTCGCTTCGATGTCGCTGCTCAACCGGCCCGGCGCGCTCGAGGCGGTCGGCATCCCGGTGCTGGTGCTCGCCACCAGCGATGACAAGCTGGTCAGCTTCCCCGCCATCGAGCGCGCGGCGCAACGCCTGCCCATGGGCGAGCTGGTCGTGTTCGGCGGCGAGGCCCGGCACGAGCTGCTGCGCGAGGCGGATCCGGTGCGCGACCGGGCGCTCGCGGCGATCGACCGCTTCCTCGAACCGGTGCGGACACGGTGAGCGATACCTACGACATCGCCGTGATCGGCGCGGGCATGGCCGGGGCGAGCATCGCCGCCGAACTGGCGCCGCACGCCCGCGTATTGCTGGCCGAGGCCGAGGACCGCCCCGGCTATCACGCCACCGGCCGTTCCGCCGCGTTCTGGGAAGAATGCTACGGCGGCCCGCATGTCGTGCCGCTGACGCTCGCCTCGGGGCCCTACCTGCGCGAACACGGAATGCTTGCCCGGCGCGGCGCGCTTTACCTCGGGCGCGAGCAGGACGAGCCGGCGATCGCCGATTTCATGCAGCGCTTCGCCGGCAGCGGTGTCTCGATCGAGCGGCTCGGGCGCAAGGCGATCGGGGACCGCCTCCCGGGCCTGCGCGCGGGATGGGTTCATGCGATCGCGGAACCCGCTTGTGCCGACATCGACGTTGCCGGGCTGCACCAGCATTACCTCGCGCGCGCGCGCAAGGCCGGCGCGCAGCTGCGCTGCCGGGCGCGGCTGGCAGCGGCCGAGCGCGAAGGCGCGGGCTGGCGGCTCGATTTCGGCCGTGCCGGCGAGGCCCGTGCGGCCGTGCTGGTCGATGCCGCCGGCGCGTGGGCCGATCCGGTCGCGGCGCTGGCCGGGGCCCGCCCGCTCGGCATCGGCCCGTTGCGGCGCACGGTCGTGCAATTGCGCACCGCGCCGGCCCCTCCGGCCGACCTGCCGCTCGTGCTCGACATATCGGGCGCGTTCTACTTCAAGCCGGAGCACGGCAAGCTGTGGCTCAGCCCTCACGACGAAACCCCGAGCGCCGCTTGCGATGCGGCCCCCGAGGAACTCGACGTCGCGCTCGCGATCGACCGTTTCGGGCAAGTGGTCGACTGGCAAGTCGAGGCGGTCGAGCACAAGTGGGCGGGCCTCAGGAGCTTCGCGGGCGACCGGCTGCCGGTCTACGGCTTCGATCCGCGCACCGCGGGCCTGTTCTGGTTCGCCGGGCAGGGCGGCTTCGGCATCCAGACCGCGCCCGCCGCGGCCCGCCTGGCAGCGCAGCTCCTGCTCGGCCGGCCACGCGACGCGATGACCGAAGCGCTCGACCCGGCGCTCTACGATCCGGCGCGCTTCGGGTAGGAAATCAGGCGGCAGTCGCCAGGGTCGTTCCGGCGCCGAGGTGGTCGTGACGGTCAGCGCGCCGCAGACGCGGCGTCGCTCGCCAGGCGGTCGACCCGTTCGTTTTCGGCGTGGCCGTTATGGCCCCTGACCCATTCCCAGGTGATCCGGTGCGGCGCCGCCGCATCGATCATTTCGTGCCACAAGTCGGAATTGACCACCGGCTTCCTGCTGGCGTTGATCCAGCCCTTGCGTTGCCAGCCGGCGATCCACTTGGTCATCCCGTCGATCACGTAGCGGCTGTCCGAATGGAGGATCACTTCGCACGGCTCGGACAGGGCATTGAGCGCGCGGATCACCGCGGTCATTTCCATCCGGTTGTTGGTCGTCGCCGGCTCGCTGCCGCACAGCTCCTTTTCGTGCCGCCCCATTCGCAAGAGCGCGCCCCAGCCGCCCGGCCCCGGGTTGCCCTTGCAAGCCCCGTCGGTGAAGATCTCGACCTTCTTCATGCGCGCGCCATGCCTTAGGGCCCAGACTCATGACTGGCAACGGCCGTGACGGAGCGGATTTTGGCACAGGGCAAGGAGCGAGGAGGGAGCGATGCCAAGGCATCGTGACACGGCGAGCGACGCTGCCCTGTGCCAAAATCCGCCCGCCGCTGCGCGGTCGCCCGCCCGGGCCCCCCGGGGGGGGGGGGGGGGGGGGGGGGGGGGGGGGGGGGGCGGCCGGCGGGGGGGGCGGGGGGCGCGGGGGCGGGGGGGGGGGACCCG
>Ga0299912_10000011_pt1 | contig 290833 bp, 242 predicted proteins | sample RVTome_2_FD_207667 | JGI IMG/M metagenome (GOLD analysis project Ga0299912, IMG submission 207667) | Soil microbial communities from uranium-contaminated site in the Upper Colorado River Basin, Wyoming, United States - RVT95D214 (version 2) ... | reverse complement strand
ACCGCCTCGCAGGTGTCCACGCCGTAGATAGCGTTGCAGGTGTAAGGCAAGGTCTGGAGCTCGGCAATCGTGGACACCGAGCAGGTCATCGAGGTCGGGGAGTCGTCGTTGTGCAGGACCACCGCCGCGCTGGTCAGAGACGCGTGATCAATCGAGCAGGCGCCGGCCGGCTCCACGCCGCAGGGCACGTCGTTACCCCTGATCGAGCCCGGGCCAGTCGGGGACGTGCAGTCGACGACGGAGACCGTGGTGTCAGCGGTTACATTGTTGCCGCAGTTATCGGTGCAGGTATAGGCCAGGGTCTCGTTTTCATAAATTTCCGTAACCGAGCAGGTCATGCTGATGGGAATGCAGATGGCGGAGACGTTCACGGTTACCGGGCTGTTGCCCGCCACCGGGGTGCTGGTGGTAACCTGCTCGGCGCAGTCGGCGTCAACATCCGCGGCGGTGTAGAGACCGCCGGAGGTAATCGAACCGGTAGTGGAGCAGGTTCCCGGAGTCACTCCCCAACCCGCGGTCGCGGTCAGGTTATCGGTGCAGGAATCGGTCCAGGTCCGGAGCAAGGTGAACTGCTGGCTCTGGGTCTCGCTGATGTTAAGAGGATCCGGGGCGATCAGCGTGCTGAAAATGGTGTCGCCGTCATCCCACAGAGTCACGAGTTCGCTGCCCAAGGTCGCGTGATCAATCGAGCAAGCGCCGGCTGGATCCGCGTTCCCGCACACGTTGTTGCCGGTGATATTGCCCGGGCCGAGCGAACCGCAGTCGCCGGAGACCGTGGTGTCATCGGTTACGTCGGCGCCGCAGTTGTCGGTGCAGGTATAGGCCAGGGTCTCGTTTTCATCAATATCGGTAACCGAGCAGGTCATGCTGGTGGGAGTGCAGATGGTGCGGACCACGCCGCGGATAGAGGCCGTGGGGAGAATGTCGGCAGGGAGGCGCTGGCCGAGGGCGCCGGAAATGGCGTCTCTCTTGACCCAGGGATAAATTTCCACGGAGTCGCCGTTGACGCAGGTGCCGGGCAGGATCTTGACGGTGGCGTAGCCATCATCGCCGCCGCCGAGCATGCAACCATCCATGGTGTAGTCGAAACCCTCAGGGCCGCTGGTGGGAACCGCGCCTCCATTGAGAGCTTCAATCAAGGCGCCCGAGCAAAGACCGGGGCCGGATTCCACCCGAAAGGTCACGCCCCAGCCGGACTTGATCATGCCAACGCCCAGATTATCCGGGGTAGTCACGCTGATATCCACGCCCTCCTCAGGAATGATAATGGAAGTGGAGACAGGGACAACGCTGTCGGGATGGCCGCCGGGGATAGTCCATTTGTTGTTCAACCATTGGTTGAGAAAGTTTTTATCCGGTACGCCTAAGAGGCAGTTGCCGTCCAATTCCTGGGTTTCCCCGGTGGATGGCTTTACATTCAGGTAACCATAAGGTTTCCCGTTCAACCTCAGGTTAAGGGCATTCATGTCGGGAACGCCGATGACGCCGTTGCCATCCGCGTCGCCGATGTAGAAGGCTCCGGGCAGACTTTGAGCCGAAGCTGGGGAGGAAAAGCCCAGGCACAGCCCAAAACACAACCCCATCACCAACGTTGCGATGCCAAACCTTTTCATCTCAAGTCTCCTTTCTCCTCAATCTTTGAAATCATCAATATTTTCAAATTCTTACCAATTCCGGTTTACAAATGCAAAAACCCTCCTTGCCAAGGCCAAAAGGGTTACTTTGACCCCAACAACTCGGGTATAAATATTGGGTTGAAACAATCATTAATCTCCAAAAATCAATAAAATTCACGCAACTTAAAAAATAAGCGTTTCTAAAAAATTGCAATTTTTATGCCCTAGATCACTTGTTCCAGTCCATTTTTCTTGAATATTTTCTAACCCGTTAAATAACCGGATAAATATCTTCCTGCTTGTTTGTTTCAAGTCAAACCGTTTAAAACGAACCCAGTTGGAATCATGAAAAAAATTTCAAGCTTTCTTGGTTATGTCATGCAACAATTTCTCTTCTTCAGGAGACTAATGAGAAATGAATGGTAAAGCCTTCCCTGATTCGCTTGAATTTGTAAAATGCTAGATGGACCCTCTAAACTTCAATCCAGAAGGTTCATTCCCCTTAGCTTTTAGCAAAGCCGGAGGCGATTGTCAAGAGAAAAATGATTAAAAAAATCTTTTCTTAAAAATCCAAAGTTTTCAACTAGATTGATCTCAAAAAGTTTCTTCTCAAATGCTTTTGCAGCGGGCCGGCGCCGGGCTCTTTCTCAAATCACTTGACAAATTAAGTAAATTACTTTATAAGAAAGTAATCCGATCGAACCTTGAGCGAAGAACGGGAATGTAAGATAGACCGCTTTTTCACCGGAGGCGGGCAAGCCCCCGAAGGGGGGGGTGAAAATCACAATCGGATGCAAGTTTCCGGAACCAGGCTGAGGAGCGGAGGATCGAGCCGGGCGACCGTTCGGCTGAACTCACGGCCGGGGGAACCGGAGTTAAGACCGGAATTTAGGTAAGAATAATGGCTAGGCGGGTAGTGGTCGCAGAAGTGGGACATCGGGCCCTGCATGGATTGGAGGTGGAGAAGCGCCTGGGCGAATACCAGGTGGTGGATCACTACCTCCAGGAATGGGAGGGCGATTCGCCTGCCCCGGGCTCGACTAAAGAGCCGGGCGCGCCGGCGCTCTCCCGGTTGTTTGAGAACTGGCCCCTGGCCCGGGAAGGGGTTTACACGGCTTTTCCGGCCGAGCACTGTTCCTTCCGGTTGATTGAATTGCCTTTTCAGGCTCCCAAGAAAATCCAACAAATCGTTGCCTACGAGGCCGAGAGTTACCTTCCTTTTGACCTGGATGAAATCCTGCTGGAGTATCTTCCCGCGGGCATCAGGAAACAGGGCGCGGAGGTCCTGATCGCGGGGGCCGACCGTCAGCAATTTTCCCGTTTTCTGGGCGACCTGGCTTTAGCCGGGATGGATCCGGCCGTGGTCAGCGCCCAGGGGCTTTGCCTGTATGCGCTGGCGAGCCTGGAGCCGCAAAACGGCGTCCGCTGCCGGGCCTATCTGGACATCGGCGCGCGGAAAAGCCGGCTGTGCGTGGTGCGGGACGGGCTGCCGCTCCACGTCAGCTTGTTGTCATTGGGCGGAGATGACCTGACCCGGTTGCTGTCCGAGGAGTTTCACCTGTCCTGGGAGCAGGCCGAGCAAGGCAAGCGGCAGGAAGGCCGGGTGGGAGTGGACCCGGTGGGACTGAAGCCGCAGGAGGCCCGGGTCGTGCGCCGGCTCGAGCAAGGCCTTCTTCCGCTTTGGCCGTGGCTTTTGAACAACCGGCGCTGGCTGGAGCGCCGGCGGGAAGGGACGGAGGAAGTCTGCCGGTGGCAGGAGTTGGTGCTGTGCGGGGGCACGGCCAACCTCCGGGGCCTTAAGGAGATGGCCGAGCGCGAGTTGGGAATCCCGGCCCGGGTCTTCCGCTTCCCGGCCGCTCTCATGCCGGAGGATCGCCGGATCGCGCCGGAGCTGCATCCGCAATTGGCCGAGTGTTTAGCCCTGGCCCTGGCGGAGGGGCCGCCCGCGATTAATTTTCGGAAAGGGGAATTCGCCTACCGGCGGGAGACCCGGATTTACCGGCAAAAGCTGGCCTTCCCGGCCGCGCTCTTGCTCTTGGTTTTCATGACGATGGGGGCCCGGTTTTGGATGGCCCGGTCCGGGGCCGCGGCCCAGATTGAGCAAATCCGGGGGCGGACGAATCAGCTGTTGGCGAGCTCGACGGGCTTGGTGGTCACCGGCGACCCGGTGGCGTTCATGGAGCAGAAGCTCTTGGCGGACGAGGCAAAGATGGAGAAATACCGGCCGCTCCTGGGACCGCGGGCCATGGAGGTGCTGGCCGCCCTCTCGGAGAAAATTCCGGCCGAGGTGTCGGTGGACCTGGCCAAGTATACCTATAATGAAGGCCGGGTGCAGATGGAAGGCGAGACCTCGGACTTTGGAAGCGCCAAGGAGATCCAGGACTATTTGCAAGGCGTGCCCTTTTTCAGCAAAGTGGTGCTGGAAGATACCCGCCAATCCAGCAACGGCCGCACCCGCTTCAATATCCAGGTTCAACTGAGCGCGCCGGGCGGGGAAAAGGGTTCGCCATGAGTTTTAGGGAGCGCTTCGAGAAGCTGACCCCCCGGGAGAGGATCCTGCTCCTGGCGGGGGCGGGGTGCCTGGTCGCGGTGCTGGGATGGCAATTACTTTTTCGCGGCGGACGCGCGAGCCGGTCCTCCGGGTCCCGGCTCGAGCAGGCGGTGGCCCAGGAAAAACAAGTGGCCGCCCTGGCCGCGCGCTACCAGGACCGGCATTACCAGTTGAGCGCGATCGAGGACCGCTTGCGGCAAACGCCCGCGGACTTCGACCTTTATAAGCATCTGGATAAACTGGTGGACCAGGCCGGCATCCGCAGCGGGGTGATCAAGATGGACCCGGTGGAGGGCACCGGCACCGACTATTATTTTGAAGACTATGTGAACATGAACCTCCAGAAGATCGAGCTGGTGCCCTTGATCCAGTTCTTGCAGAGCGTGGAGGAGAGCCCGGGCGGAGTCCGGATCAACCAGCTTTCCCTCAAGAAACGCTTCGATAAATCCGACACCCTGGACGCCACTCTCCGGGTCACCCTTTACCGTCTCAAGCAAGGAGGCTCTTAGCCATGGCTGCGCCGGCGCGGTTCCGACCCCGAGCGGCCCTCGGCTATTCAGTCTTCGCGCTCGCTTCCTTTGGGCTCTGCCTGTATTTGACCTTCGACTATTCCCTGTTGATTCCGCGCCTGAGCCGGGTCCTTTCGCAGGCCACCGGAAGCGAGGTGAGCATCGCCAACCTTGAGGGCTATCGCCTCTCCGGGTTTCAGATCCGGGACCTCAAGCTCGCCTCTCCCGGCCCGGCCCCCGAAGGCGCGGCCAAGAGCGCCTTGACCGTGGACCGACTGACCCTGCGTTTGCAACTGTTGCCGTTGCTCCTGGGCAAGCGCGCGCTCACCTTTTCCGCCCGGTTGGCCGGAGGAGCCCTGCAAGGGTCGCTTTCCCAAAAGGGCCAGCAAGGCCGGATGGATTTGCAGATCCAGGGCCTGACCCTGGACCGGATCAGCCTGGAGCCGTGGCTGGGCCCGGGCTCGTTACGGCTGGGGGGCAAGCTGGATGGGCAAGTGGATTTGACTTCCGAGGAACTCGCCAATCCGGCCAAATGGGCGGGGAAAATCGAGATGAACTGGGGCGCGGGCAAGATCTACCCGTTCAAGGCCAAAGGCGTTCCCATCGAGGAAATCGCCTACCGCACCGGCAACCTCAAGCTCAATGTCAAGGAAGGCGCCGCCCAGTTGGAGACGCTCAAGCTGGAAGGCCCGGACCTGCCCATCTCGGTGCGCGGCAACCTCAGCCTGCGCACACCCTTTGCCCAGAGCATCCTGGACATTTCCGGGACGGTGGAAGCCAGCCCGGCCTACAAGGAAAAGATGCCCATGCTCAATGGGCTTTTGCCCCCGGAGCAGAAATTCACCTATACCGGGACCGTGGAAAACCTCGCCAGCCTGGTCCGCACCCAATAGCAGCCGTAACAATTTTAGATTTTAGATTTTGGATTGGGGATTGGCTGGCGACTCGCCGGCCTGACCAACGGGAAGGCCATATTTCAACCGGCGGCAGCCGGAAAACTGCAACATTTCTCCATATATATAGAGGGGCTGAATGAACTGGGCGAGGCCAAAATCAAAGACCGGCAATTTTGATCTAACTGGCTGTATTTACACTATTTTCAGTATCGCCCTCAGGTTCATCTTCGCCATTGCTCGCGGCCCGGCCAGGATCAAAAAACGGGTCTTTCCGGTCAATCTTTCCATTTCTGTCCAGCCCTGCTTTACACTTTCTTCCTTTTCTTCCAATTCCTCAATCTTTCCCGCCACTTCTCTCCCCAACATACGAAATACTACATACAACATACTTTCTTCAAACGTCCCCCCATTCTGCACGCCAACCACCCCATCTTGCGCGGCAACCACCCCATTCTGCTCAGCAACCACCCCATTCTGCGCGGCAACCACCCCAGGGGAAAAGGGTGTCATGGTGGCATGGTGGCAGGGTGGCAAGGTATCCGGAAGGGGGACAGACATTCTTGTCTGTCAACCGCTAAGAAAAGAGCGATCCACAGATTTCACCAATTACACCGATTTCAAGAAAAACTAAAACCTAAGCCCCCTAATGTCTAATGCCTCCTGGCGCACCGTGCACTGTGCACTTTTCACTTTCCACTCCCCTTCATTTTTCCCTTGACAAGCCTCCCCAATTTTGCTCTAATCAGCCTCAGGTAAATCTAAAAGAATTCTTAACCAGGCCCTCACGCCCTGCCCAAGAAAGGGGCAGATAAAGAGCACGCCAATGAAGAGGCCGGCGTCCGGAAATCCGGATCCCAGGATCCGCTACCAATCAAGCCGCATCACGGCCCAAGGGCAAAGGTGCGGCTTTTTGTTTGGGCGGAAAAGTTTTAGAGTGGGAAACTCGATCACTCCCTCTGAGATGAAAGTGAAGAAGATCATGAGCAAGGAAAGAACCGAGCAGGGCGGAGGGCAAGCCTCTGGGGATTGGAAGGCAGGGTCCGCGTTTCAGCGCCAAAGTAAATTCAGTGCAATTGGCGCGGACTTTTGCCTCCGGGCTGCCAGGTCAACCCTGGGGATGAAGGGAATCGTCCTCGTCTTCTTCTTCATTCTTGCCGCGCTTCTCGTCTTGGGGAGGTCATCCCTCGCCCAGACCATCAAACCCAACGTCATTATCCTCCTCGATACCGCTGAAAGCATGAGCTATGACGTCAATGACTGCAAGCCGGATGGGACGAAGAATCTTACTGGCGCCCCTTGCACCTATATGCCTCCCAGCCGCATGAATGTCGCCAAATATGTGCTCACGGGATCCGGGCAGGTGGCCGTCATCCATGACGGGTGGTACGTTTATATGGGAGATCCCAACGGGACCCAAAACGTCCGCAACGGCATGGGTAACGTCATGACCAAGATCCTGCGCCTCGATGCGAGTTATAGCCCCGATCCCAATGGCGATTACTTTGTCTTTGGCGACGCGGATGATATCGGGTTGGGCGACTTTTCCAACGGCCAGGGGCCCAATGCTCCGAACAATATGGACCAGGCGATCACTTCTCTGGACCAATGCCTCCTGGACCTGGGCCTGTATGACCTCCAACAAGTGGCCCATCAAGATATCAACGATGGCATCATCAACAAAGAGCGCGATGTCTATCAGGCCGTGGCTTCGGGCGGCACCCTCGCTCCCCGGGATGGATTTGTCCAGCACTTTTGGGATATTAACCGCACTCCCCGGGTCTTTCCCGTTGTCTTTGTCGCCCAGTGCTATATGCAGTCATTGATTTGGCGGAGTTGTTACAGGCCCGATCCCACCGGAGACTACTTCGTCTTCTTTGACAGCACCGATTACGACGTGAACGTTAGCGACCCCGATGCCTTGTTCTGGCAATCCGACTTACTCCTCCGGGATTACCTGGCCGGCAAAGGCACGGACAGCTACCAATATCGAGAGCAGCGAAACGTGTGCGGCGACTCTACCGCAAGCGGGTGTCCGCTTGACGGCCGCAACATGAATCGTGCTATCTACCAATGGGTGCCTACCGGCACCGCCGGCGCAACGGTCTTTGTGGACCGGGATCCCACGGAGTCGGAAGTAAGAACCACGCTGCTGGCGGGCATTCCCCAAGTGACCTTGATTGACGTAATTGACCCGGGCGTTCTCTATGGCCCGCACTTTACCTTCGCTCCTCCAGGCGATCATTCCCTGGATTACGCGGTCCGCATCGGCCTGGATATTCCCCAGCCTCCCACCAGCGATCCTCTTGACTATCTTAACTCCGCCTTCACTTACGTCGCGGACGGGGAAACTTATCATTTCTTCGATGGCAAAGACAATGATGATGATGGGGTCTTCGACGGCCTGAATTATGCCCAGCAATTTTACGAGGGAGATCCGGGCCTGCTGGACGCGAACACCAATGTTCGCTGGGGTTTGGCAAGGTTTGATAATGGCGGATCCTCGACCGGATCTAATTGTGACGGATCAGATGCTGACTTCCCCGGCTGCGGGGCTAATCTACTGGTCAGCCTGCCCGATGAGTATCCAGAGGGAACAAGCGCGGCAGTGGCCAATGCGAACGTGCAGAATTATGTTAACAACATGACTATTGGTGGCTATGCCCCTCTGGCCGATTCCCTACGCAACCTGTCCGAATACTTCTTCGCCCCGGCGAATAAGGCCGATCTCCTGGAAATTCCGGGCCGCAACGACCCCAATCCGACCATGTATGTGGACCACGATTGCGAAGGAACTTCCGACGATCATATTGTCCAGGCCGACCCGGCCTATCTCAATCAATGTCGGCAGAACTTCGTCATCTTTGTCACCGATGGGGACCAAAACATGGGCCTCGGCTGCACCAGCGCCGGCAACTGCAACCTGATGAACATGATGAACTTTCAGCAGTATTGGGTGAATCAACTCCGGCAGGCCGGCAACCCCTGGGTGGGAATCAAGGTCTTCGTGGTGGGCTTCGCGCTGCAGGGCAATCCCAATGCCATCCAGCAACTCTTCGGCATGGCCCAAGCTTCCAAGATGAGCGCCGATGATCCTTATGACTATCCTTACTTCGCCGATTCTCCGAATGAGCTCAGGTCCGTGTTGAACGAAGTCCTGACCGCCGCGGCTACCTTCCCCTCCTTGCCGTGTATCGTGAGATGTCCTATTGACACGGACCTGGACGGCTTGCCAAATGATTGGGAGAACTTTTACGGCTGCATGCAAGCTGACACCATTGACAACCTGATTGATTACGATTTGGACGGTTTGAATAATGAAAGCGAGTTCGCCAGCAATACCAACCCCTGTAACCCGGACACCGACGATGACGGCCTACTCGACGGATGGGAAGTCACTTACGCCGGCTGCGGATTTGATCCGCTTTCCGCGGAATCTGACTATATCGGAAAAATCAGTTTCGACCTCCGGGTGACCAGCGCTCCTAATAATAGCTTAAGTTCTTCCCTTTCGTGGACCGGTTCCGAGTTCGGGGTGAGCTGGCATGATTCCCGGGACGGGAACTCAGAGATCTACTTTGCCCGCATCTCCTCCGCCGGGTCCAAGCTCGGGTCCGACCTCCGGGTGACCAGCGACGCGAGTTATAGCTTGTATCCCTCCCTTTCCTGGACCGGGTTTGAGTTCGGGGTGAGCTGGAGGGATTACCGGGACGGGAACTGGGAAATCTACATTGCCCGTGTCTCTTCCTCCGGAGCCAAGCTCGGCTCTGACCTCCGAGTAACCAGCGATGCGCATTGGAGTGAGTATCCCTCCCTTGCCTGGACCGGATCCGAGTTCGGGATGAGCTGGGATGATGACCGGGACGGGAACTATGAGATTTACTTTGTCCGCGTCTCTTCCTCCGGGGCCAAGATCGGGCCCGACCTCCGGGTAACCGGCAACGCAAGTTGGAGCGATTATCCTTCCCTTGCCTGGACCGGGTCCGAGTTCGGGGTGAGCTGGGAAGATAACCGGGACGGGAATATGGAAATCTATTTTGCCCTAATTTCTGCCTCCGGCGTTAAGCAGGGAAGTGATGTCCGGATCACGAGTAATGCCGGTGATTCTGGTAACCCTTCCCTGGCCTGGACCGGGACTGAGTATGGGGTGAGCTGGGAAGATAACCGGGACGGGAATATGGAAATCTATTTTGCCCTAATTTCGGCCGACGGGGCCAAGCAGGGAGATGATATCCGCATCACAGGTGATTCTGGTGATAGTCGTTCTCCTTCCTTGGCCTGGACCGGGTCCGAGTTCGGGGTGAGCTGGATAGATTCCCGGGACGGGAACTCTGATATTTATTTTGCCTATGTCTCTTCCACTGGGAATAAGATCGGCTCTGACCTCCGGGTAACTAGCAATGCGAGTCTTAGCATGTACCCTTCTCTTGCTTGGACCGGGTCCGAGTTCGGGGTGAGCTGGGAGGATTCCCGGGACGCGGACTACGAGATCTACTTTGCCCGGATCAGAGCTTCCGGCTTCTATACCGATAAAGACGGCGATGATCTGCATGAGGACGAGGAATTTCTTTATGGCACAAATCCCTGCAACCCGGACAGCGACGGCGATACCCTGCCCGACGGCTGGGAAGTCAGCTACAGCGGATGCGGGTTGAACCCTCTGGCAGATGATTCCCTGGCCGACCCGGATTCCGACGATCTGACCAATGGGCAGGAATATTTAAATTCCACTTTGCCTTGCGACGCGGACACGGACAACGACGGGGCCAATGACGGGCTAGAGGTCCTCACGGCCTTAACCGACCCACTCGACCCGGACAGCGATGATGACCTGATGTTTGACGGGTGGGAGATCGCCGGCGCGAGCTGCGGGCTGGACCCGCTGGATCCCGACGATGCCTGGCTCGACAGCGACACCGACACCCTGGCCAACATCCACGAGTATTTCAACAACAACGGGGACGGCAACGTCTCCGACCCCTGCGACGGGGAGAAGCCCAGGCGGGGCTGGCCCGGGGGCGGCTACTTCGGCGACGGCGACGGCAACCTGCTCATCGGCGTCCCGGACCTGAACCGGATCAACCTTATCCTCAACGGCCGCAGCGCGGACTATAGCAACGCCTTCCCCGCCGACCCGATCATCCAGGACATGGACGGCAATCTGATCATCGGGGTCCCGGACAAGAACCTCATCTCCCTGATCCTCAACGGCAAGCTGAGCGGCATTATTGCCGGCTCGCCCACCGAGCTGAGCTTGGTGGAGCCGTTGACGCCGCCGACGGTGGCGGAGGGGGACACGGTGCGGATCCAAGTGGAGCTGACCAAGGATCTGACCAAGCCCCGGGCGGGGTTCGGGGTGGTATTCACTATTGTATCGGGCGCGGGCACGCTCCTGGGCGGGGAAGGGGTCTCGGGTTCGGGCCGGTATGACTTGACCGCTTTGGACGGGGTGGCGCAGCTGGTGGTGCGGGCGGACGGGAGCGGGACGATTTTGGTGCAGGTGGATCTGCCTTATGATCCGGAAGTGCATACGCAGGCGGTGCCGGGTCCGGAGGTGCAGATCAACGTGGGACCCTGAGTCAGAGGGGTCAGCGCCCAATGCGGTTATGACCGACTTCAAATTAGTATCAGACCAGAAATCGCTTCCTGGACATCTTCTAAATTGACCAAGCCGGGGCCGAGGTTCCGGGCATGGGGCTGGTTCACGCCCCAGATCGCCGGGTCGGTAGCGCGGAAGATGGCCACCGTGGGAGCGCCGACTGCTCCGGCCAGGTGCGATACCCCGGAATCGTTTCCCACCACCACCGCGGCCCCGGCCAGGATGGCCGCCAATTCCCGTAGACTTAAGCCTTCTTTCACAACGAGCAGGAATCCCTCCGCGGCTTTTTCCATGTTCGCCACCGCTTCCTCATCCGCCGGTCCTTTCGGAACTACCACGCGCTGATTCAGCCGGGCCGCGAGAGTCTTGGCCAATTGGGCGAAGCGCTCGGCCGGCCAGTTCTTGCGGGGCGAACCGCTGCCGGGATGGAGGACGAGGTAGGGGGAATCGAGCAGGTCCGGATGGGCCGAGAGCCAGGTGTGGCGCTGCTCCGGGGAAAGGGGGAGGCGCGGGTGCTCGGCCTCGAGCTCGATCCCGAGTTGTCGCAGCGGCTCGGAATAGTAGCGGACGGCCGGGCCGGAGCCGGCCGGGGGCGGGAAGGGGCCGGGGTGGAATACGGTGGTTAAGCCGAGCTTGCGCAGGCGCTCCGGGAAGACGTTCATGGCGCCGCGCATCCAGGAGACGGCGAGGTCAAAGCTTTGGAGGAAGGCGACCAGGCTTTCCGGCGGTTCCAGCTCGGGGTGGAAGAGGGTATGCAGGCCGGGGTATTCGAGAGAGAGGGGGGTGTCAATTATCCCGGTCTCGGCCAGAAGCTGCATCGCCTCCAATTGGCCGAGGCAGGTGAGGCGGGCCTGGGGCATTTGCCGGCGGAGCGCGTCGAGTGCGGGCAAGGTGTTGACAATATCGCCGATGGCGCCGGGGTGGAAGCAGATGATCTTCATGAGAAAGGGTGAAACGGTCCGGTGTCAGACACTGACTTAATGACTTAACGCTGAGGCAGGGGGATTTCGGCGTGGTCGGTGAACTCGACCGGCACCGGCCGCACGCCCTCGGCCCAGGCCACCCAGACCCGGCCCTGGCGCGCGCCCGGCAGGGTCAGGACCAGGCGGCCGCCTTCCCGGTCACTGATCCGGGCCACGCCCTCGCTGCCCATGCCGAAGTGGAAGTCAAGACCCACTACCTGGGGCGGCTCTTCCACCGGAGTCAGGGCCAGGAAGCGGCAGCCGTGCGCCGGGACCACGCCCAGGTTGCGGGTGCGCTCGATTTGCCCCAAGTATTGCTGGGACCAATACTCGAAGACGTGGCAGGGTTTTTCGATGCCGAGCTTTGAGAGGTTCAGCTCGCGCGAGCGCGGCTCGCGGCTCCAGTTGAACACGGCGAGGAGCGAGGTCGGCTGGCCGGGCCGGAAAAAGAGCTCGGGGAATTCGCGCTGAAAAAGGTCCAGTGCCTGGGCCGGCCGCTCGGGCAGCGGCAGCATCTGCTCGAAGAGGGCCAGGCGCTCGGGGGCAAGCTGGGAGAGGTCTTCGCTGATCAAGAGGTAGCCGGCGAGCAGGTAAAAGACGGTGGCCAGGCTCCGGATCTCGTGCAGGTTCATGCCCCCGGCCGCGTGGCGGAGCACCAGGCAGTCCGGGTCATTGACCCAGAGCTTCTGGTGCATGAGGGCCCGGGCGAGGTTGTTGCGCAGGCAGTTACGCGCGCCCGGCGAGATGGGGAACCCCATCACCGCGTCCATGGGCCAGCGCCAGCGGATGTCCACGTCCTGGCTCACCCGGTTCGCGTCCACCAGCCCGACGGCCGGGCCGAGCGGCGCGCCGCAGCCCAGGATCGCGGTCTTCTCGCCCGCGGCCTGGCGGATGAGTTCCAACCCTTTGCGCAGGGCGGCCCCGCCGCTCATGTAGGGGTCGTGTCGTTTGCCGGGGAGCGCCGCGGCGTAGATGAAGTCGAGCTTGAGGAAGTCGAAGCCAAAGTCCTGGACCAGGGTCTTGATTGTGTCCGCCAGCCAGGCCTGCACGCCGGGGTGAGTGCAGTCCAGGGCATACATGAGGCGGCCTTTCCACTGCGGGTGGGCGTTGGCGAAAACCGGCCGGCCGCGCTCGTGGCGGAGCACCCAGTCCGGATGCCGGCGATAAAGAGGAGCTGTCCGCGAGACCAGGAAAGGCGCGAGCCACAAGCCGGCCTTGAACCCGGCGGCGTGGATCTTGTCCACCAACGCCTTGGGCGGGCTGGGGAACTTTTCGTTCCAGCGGGTCCATTCGCCGATGTAAGGCTGAAAGCCGTCGTCAATCTGGAACAGCTCGATCTTGCCTTTGAGCTTGGCCTCGCACTCGGCCAGGTTGGCCAGGATCTTGTCCTCGCTGATGTTCCAGAAATAGTAATACCACGAACACCAGCCGGTGAGCGGCTTGGCGCTCCGGGCGGACATGGCCTTGGCCCATTGGCGAAAGTAATTTTCCTGGGCCTGGTGCGGATTATCGGAGAGAGAGAAAAGGAGCCATTCCGAGGCCAGTTCCGAGCCGGGGTCCACCCGGGCGCCGTCGGCATCCGCAATCGCCTCGAAGCGGCGGAAGCGGTCGTAACGGACTTGCAACTCCACGCGGCCGGTCTGCCGGGCAGTGGTGATGAAGCCGAGCAGGATGGACAGACCCAGACCCGGCTCGACCAGTTGGGCCATCCAGTCCGAGGCCTTTTCCCCCGGCTTCCGGGAATACCGGGTGCGGGGGTTGGCGCCGACCACCCGGGGAAAGAAGAAGCGGGGCGCGTAATCATGGTCGAGCACGCGCTTGGTCCCGGCCGGGCTCCAGGACTGGTAGCCGGTGCGATAGAACGACCAACTGCCGTAGCCGGTGCCCATCTCCAGGCCCGGGTCCGCGCCCCGGTAAGCGAGCGGGGACAACTCAAAGACCCGGGCCGGCCCCTGGTCGTGGTTCTCCACCACCACCCGGCAAAGCCCCGAGTCTTGCCCAGGAAGCAAAGCCAGTTCCATGCGGAGCGCGAAGGGCAGGTTCCCCTGCACCCGAGCGCGCAGGCCGGGGAAAGAGCCGAGCGGAGTTTCCAGGGCCTTGACCGCCTCCGCCTCGCGAGCGCCGAGAACGGTGGAGACCAGGTGCTGGCCGCGGCCATCGTCGCGCCGCACCCGCGCGTGCATCAGCAAAGGGGCAAAGCGGATGCGGCCGTCGCGCCGGGCCAATCCGAAACTTCCTCCAGCCGGGTCCAGCGTAAGCTCCAGCGCCTCTCCAGTTAAAGCCACCACCTCTGGGCGATTCACGGGGGTCAACCTCACCGGGTATGATACCATCCCTTGAAAAAAAGTTGAAAATATTTACAAATCGGGTAAACTAGTATGGAAACTGGTGTGGAGTAAAGATTGGTCCCCCCTGATCCCGGCCGCCGCAAAGATGCCCGCGTCAAGGCGCGCTTGAAAGTCCGTTTCAAGAACGCGCGGGCCTTTATTGCGGAATATACCCATAATATCAGCAAGGGCGGCCTGTTCATCAAGACGAGTAAGCCTTGTTCCTTGCGGGAAATAGTGGAAGTGGTGCTGCTGCTGCCCGAGGGAGGAGAAGAGGTTTCCTGCCTGGGCGAGGTGATCCACGTGGTGAGCGAAAAGGAAGTCACTGAAGAGAACCCGGCCGGCATGGGGCTTCAGCTCAAGGAGCTCTTGGAAGCAGACCGGCAGACGATCGAGAAGTTCATTGAGGCGGAGATCAAGAAAAGCGGCGACCAGAGCCTGGAAGGCCGGCGCCAGCATATCCGGTATCAGGCCCGGATCCGGGTGCGCTTCGGGAGCAAGGAAGCGCTGGTGGAGGAATTCATCCACAACATCAGCCACGGCGGGATCTTCATCCAGACGGAAAAGCCCAAGCCCTTGCACGAGCGGCTGGTGGTGGTGCTCACCCACCCAGACACCCAGGAGGAGATGATCATGCACGGCGAGGTGGTCCGCATTGTCGGCCCGGAGGAGGCCGAGGCCACCGGCCAAAAGCTGGGCATGGGCATCCGCTTTCTGGAGATGGACGAATACACCCGCAAGCAATTGGAGTCCTTCATCAACTCCAAGCACGTGTCCTTGCCGAGGAGCGTGGAAGTGGAAGAAGAATGACTCCATTGTGACTCCATTTGACTCCATTGGGGTCAGGTCCTGACAATTCAATTTCTTCAGTTGAAGGGTTAAACGGAAAATTCCGTGATCCTTTTTCCGCTTGATCCGGCCAAAAAAGAAATCCTTCGGGCTGATTGCCCCTGCTTCCCTGGAATTCCCTTCTTCCCTCCTCAGATTCAAAACCTCCCTTCACCTGCCCTTCCATCTCCTCCCTGCCTTCTTCGCCAAGCTCCCCTCCGGAAAGACGAAGAGCGCCGATTCCTTAAATTGTGAATTGTCAGGACCTGACCCCGAAACACTGCCGCTTCGGGTCCGCGCGGAGTTCGTGGAAACCCTGAAGCGGCAGCTGGAGTTTGAGCGTGAGGAAGTGAAGCAGCGATCACGGTGACCAGGACATTTTCAGTTCACGATGGGCAGTAGCGCAATCCTGGAGATACAGGTTAATTAAGGACTGATAGGGGATGCCTTTTTCCGACGACAACTCCTTGAAATACTCAATAACCTCCGGGTCCAGCCGAAGCGTGATTTGCTTCTTGAGCCTTTTGGCATACGGGTTTGGCCGCGATTTCATTTTCGAAAGGTCATATTCTTTTTTCATGTCAGGGCCTCCGATAGTGTTTGGATTCAGATTTCGTGGCTTTACGGGCCGAGATGATCCGGATTGTTCCTTCATCCTCTCGGTAGCAGTGGCACACCAGAAGGAGACGGGCGTGGGCGCTCAGGCCCAGGGGCAAAAAACGATCTCCTTCCTCCGAAAGGGGTTCGTCGAAAAATTCAATCGCGCATTCATCAAAAAAGACCGAGCGAGCCTCCTCAAAAGTCACGCCGTGCTTTTTGATGTTGCGCTTCGCCTTCCTGGGGTCCCATATAAACTTCAAACGCTTCATAACTACAATGTAACTACACGCGGCAGGTTTTGTCAAGCGCCATTTTGGAAACCGCATCTGTCTGCGGGAAGAATGCCTGCGTGATCAGGTTCAGAACTTGGCCTGACAACGGCTTAATTGTGAATTGTCAGGACCTGACCCCTTTAGAATTCTCGGCCCAGGCGATAGACTTCGTCCAGGTAGCCCTTCCGGGTGGCGTCGTCCGCGTTGAGCACGTTGTGGAAGATTAAATGGGAAACCCGGGGGATCCCGCAGAAATTCAAGGTGCCGTTGTCCATCACTTTCTTCATGGCCTCGGTAAAGCCCAGGCCCTGATACATGGGCTCCATGCCCCCGGCGGTGTTGAGGATCAGGGCCTTCTTGATTTTGAGGCGCGGCATCGGGCCGTTGGGGGTCATGTCGTAGGCAAAGCCCTTGCTCAGGACCCGATCGAGCCAGCCCTTGAGCATGGCCGGCTGGCCGAACCACCAGATGGGGTAGATAAAGACCAGGGCCTCGGCCCTTCGGATTTTTTCTTGATAGCGGAGAATGTCCGGAGGGATCTCGCCCCGGGCCAGTTGCTCGAGCTCCGAACCGGTCAAGATCGGCTGGAAACCTTCCGCATAAAGGTCGGAAAGCTCCACCTCATGCCCGGCCTCTCGCAGTCCCTGGATCAGGCGGTCCCGGATCGCGGCGTTGAACGAGCCGGTCAGGGGATGGGTGTAGATGATATAGACATTCATGGCGGCGCCTCCTTCCTTTCAGTTCTCCTTCCAGACTACCATATTTTCGGACCCGAAACCGAATCTTCGGCCGGAACCCGCCCAAGGGAACAAGAGATGAGCGGGCCAGCCTTGGACCGCGGCGACTAATGGCCCCGGCCCTGCTGACCCTTCATGAGTTTTTGTGTTTTGCATCTCCGCAGCGCTTGTGCTAAACTTAAGTCAATCAACTCAGCCACCCAGCCCAGCCGCACGTTGCATTCTTGACCTCATGGCGCAAGACAACGGGCTCCGGCTTTTTGCCGAGCCCGAAACCAGAAAGGAAACCATCATGTCCGAAGAAGTCTATCGCCGGCTCCGTGAATTCATGGACCGCATGCCCGGGGGTTATCCGGCCACCAAGAGCGGGGTGGAGATCAAGCTCTTAAAGAAACTCTTCGAGCCGGACGAGGCCGAGGTGGTGATGAAGATGGGGCCGTTCCCGATGCCGCTCGCCCAGGCGGCCAAGGCCCTCGGCCTGGAGGAGAAGGCCGCGGCCGCAAAGCTGGAGGTCATGGCCAAGAAGGGCCAGCTTTTCCGGATGCGGGCCGGTAATACCGTATTGTATATGGCCATGCAGTTCGCGGTCGGGGTTTACGAGTTCAGCATGAACCGGATGGACCGGGAGACCGCCGAGCTTTTGGAAGAATACATGAAGGAAGGCGCGCTCCAGCAGCTCTTCACCCGGACCAAGACCCAGCAGCTCCGGGTGGTGCCCATCCAGGAGTCCTTGCCGGTCTCGCCGGCGGTGGCCTCTTACGACCAGGTGCGCGCCCTGGTGGAGAAGCATGATAAGTTCTCGGTTGCCCCTTGCATCTGCCGCAAAGAGCAGGCCCTGCTCGGGCATCCCTGCTCGCGTCCGTTGGAGAGCTGCCTCCAGTTCGGCCCGGCCGCGGACTATTACGTGGAAAACGGGCTGGGCCGCTCCATCAGCAAGGAGGAAGTTTTCCAGATCCTGAAGAAGGCGGAGGAAGCGGCGCTGGTGCTGAGTCCCACCAACTCTCAGGAGATCGGCTCGATCTGCTGCTGCTGCTCGTGCTGCTGCGGGGTGATCCGGAACCTGAGCAAGTTCGAGCGGCCGGCCGAGATCGTGGCTTCAGGCTATCGGGCGGCGCTGAGCGCCGAGGATTGCAGCAATTGCGGGGCCTGCCTGGACCGCTGCCAGATGGCCGCCATCGAGGAGGGGGATGAGCGCGTGAGCATCCTGGCGCACCGGTGCATCGGCTGCGGGCTGTGCGTGCCGGCCTGCCCGGAAGAAGCGATCAAGCTTTTGCCCCGGCCGGAGGCGGCCGTGCCGCCGGCCAACATTGCGGCCACCATGATGCAGATCATGAAAGAGAGAGGCTTGCTCTGAACCTGAGGCTGGTGCCTGATCCGGGATTAGAAAAAGAGCCTATTTTCAAGGGGTCTATCCTGCCGATTGTTTTTACTCAAGGTGTTGCAAAAACGCATCAATTCCCAATCTATTGGAATTTCAAGCTAAAATTAGCCTGCAAATTTTTAATAATCTATAGAAATTGTCAATTGGCAAAAAAACGAAAAAAGTTCTTGACAATAATTCCAGACATGCTGTATAATTGTTTAGAGATTAAAAATGGACATAATTTTAGCCATTATCAAATTAACTCATTGTAATTTAAGTTGAATTTGGAGACATCAATGCGGACATACGAAAAGACGCATGAGTTCATCAAATTCTCTCTTGATCTCCGCAATGCTCCAGCAGCTTTATGGATCACTCTCGGCGAATGTCAATCAAAATGTGGAGATATTTCGAGCATAACTTTGCCTCCTGATATTGCAAAAAACATCCAGAACCTATATCAAGCTAAAGGTTGCCTGGCTACCCTTGCGATAGAGGGCAATACCTTGACCGAGCAGGAGGTCCTCCAACATCTTGATAATAAACTGGAAATCCCTCAATCCCGCGCTTACCTGGTCCAGGAACTGGACAACATCTGCGCCGGCCACCGCTACATTTTGGAGAATATGGGCGAAATCCGGGCCGGCAAGCTGGCCTTGAACCCTGATCTGGTCAAGAAACTAAACGAACTGATCCTGGCCGGCTTAAGCCTGGAAGAGGGCGTGGTCCCGGGTCGGGTGCGCCAGCACGAGAAACAGGTGATCCATTACCGGCCGGCCCCGGCCCAAGACTGCGAGTTCCTGCTCGAGCGCCTCTGCGACTGGATCAACCGCAAGACCTTTACCGCTCCTCCAGGCATGGCCGTCGTTTACGGGCTGATCAAGGCCGTGGTCACCCACCTCTACCTGGCCTGGATCCACCCTTTTGCCGACGGCAACGGCCGCACCGCCCGGCTCCTGGAGCTGCTCGTCCTGCAGAGCGCCGGCGTCCCGCTCCCGGCCGGCCAGCTCCTCACCGTCCACTACCACCTGACCCGCAGCGGGTATTTCCGCCAGTTGGACCAGTCCAGCCGCGCGGGCGGAGAGGTGGAGCCGTTCCTGCTCTACGCCGCCCAGGGCTTCCGCGACGGCCTGGCTACCCTGCTGGAACGAATCCATCAAGATCAGGCCCATACCCTCTGGCAAGCGCACGTCCTCCAAACCTTCCAGACCCAAACCGGTCCGGCCGCGGAGCGCCAGCGCCGCTTGATCCTGGCCCTTTCCGCCGCGGATCGGCCGGTGCCCCTGGCCGAACTGCCGGACCTCAGCCCCTTCCTGGCCAAGGTGTATGCGGCCCGTTCGATGAAGACCCTGGCGCGGGATGTCCAGACCCTGATCCAGATGGGTCTGGCGGAAAAAGGGGAAGCCGGCATCCGGGCGCGCCGGGAGATTCTCTCGGCCTTCCGGCCGGTGGAACCGGCTCCACTCCTGAGCTGAAGCCGCGGCCGGCCAGCTTGAAAAACGGTTCCATAACCTCTTTGGATTGATAACCCTCCCAAGCCCCATCTGCAAATTAAGGGGTTTGTGATCGTATTTCAAGAATGATATGCTGTCCAACGATTCTCACCGCGAACCGGGATGATTTTTAGAGTTGTTCAAGGAATGTTGCCATGCGGCTAATCATTTGCGACAGTAAAGAAGAATTGGGAAAGCGGGCCGGGTCCGATGGGGCCGAACAGATCCGGCAAGCGATCCGCGAGCGAGGCCAGGCCAACATCATTTTGGCCACCGGCGCTTCCCAGTTCGAGATGCTGGCCACGCTGGTGAAGGCGCCGGGCGTGGACTGGAGCCGGGTCACCTGCTTCCACCTGGACGAATACATCGGGCTGCCTGAAACCCACCCGGCCTCGTTTCGCAAATACCTGAAGGAACGCTTTGCCCGCCAGGTGCAGGTCCGGGCGTTCCATTTCCTCGATGGCGAGGCCGATCCCGCGGCGGAATGCCGGCGGGTGGGCGAGATCATCCGGCAGCACCCGATTGACCTGGCCTTTGTGGGCGTGGGCGAGAACGGGCACATCGCCTTCAACGATCCGCCGGCGGACTTTGCGACCGAAGAGCCTTACCTGGTGGTGGACCTGGACCAGGCCTGCCGGCGGCAGCAGCTCGGGGAGGGGTGGTTCCGGAGTTTGGAGGAAGTCCCGCGGCAGGCGATTTCCATGTCGGTGCGGCAGATCCTGAAATCGCGCCAGATCATCTGTTCGGTGCCGGAGGCGCGCAAGGCCAAGGCGGTCAAGGCCTGCTTCGACGGCCCGGTCAGCCCGCTGGCGCCGTCTTCCATCCTGCAGGAGCATCCCGGAGCTACGGTTTACCTGGACCGCGACTCGGCCGCGCTCCTCCGCCGAGGCAGGAGGCAAGCATGAGTTGGCTGGACGTGATCGGGTTGGTGATTTACCTGGGAGCGATGACCGTGATCGGGTTCTGGGCGGCGCGGCGGGTGAAAAGCATGGAAGACTTTGTCATGCCCCGCCGCTTCGGCAAGGTGTTCATGATCACCTTCAGCTTCGGCACCGGCACCCACGCCGACGACGCGGTGAGCGTCTCGTCCAAGACCTTTACCAACGGGCTTTCCGGCATCTGGTACCAGTGGCTGTGGCTCTTCTGCACGCCCTTTTACTGGGTGATCGCGCCGGTGATGCGGAGGTTCCGGGCCATCACCACCGCGGACGTGTTCGAGGCCCGTTACAGCCGGAGCGTGGCCAACCTCTACACCCTGGTCGGCATCGTTTACCTGATCGTGGACCTGGGCGTCATGCTCAAAGGCTCGGGCGCCATCATCACCGCCAGCACCGGGGGTCTGCTCTCGGCCAATACCGCGATCGCGCTGATGACCGTGGTGTTCGTGACCTACGGCATCGCCGGCGGCCTTTCCGCCGCGATCATCACCGATTTTATCCAGGGCATCCTCACCGTGGTCTTCTCCTTCTTGCTCCTGCCCTTTGTCCTGGCGGCCGTGGGCGGCCTGGTCGGGATCCACCAGAAAATCGCGGACCCGCACATGTTCTCCCTGGTCGCGCCCACCGAGATCGGGCTGTTCTACATCGTCATGATCGCGCTCAACGGCCTGATCGGGATCGTGACCCAGCCTTACATCCTGAGCAATTGCGCGGCCGGCCGCACCGAGATGGACGGCCGGGTGGGCTTCATGGGCGGGAACATGATCAAGCGCTTCTGCACCATTGCCTGGTGCCTGACCGGGCTGGCCGCGGTGGTTTATTTCTCCGGCCGGGAGATGGCGCCGGACCAGGTCTGGGGAACGCTGGCCCGCGAGTTCCTGCCCCGGATCATGCCCGGGCTGCTCGGGATTTTTCTGGCCGCGCTCCTGGCCTCGGTGCAAAGCAGCGCCGACGCGGTCATGATCGCCTCCGCCGGCCTCTTCACGGAAAACTTGTATAAAAAAGCGCTCCGCGATCGCTCCCAGGATCACTACCTGCGGGTGGCCCGGGTGGCTTCGCTGGCCGTGGTGGTGGGCGCGGTGCTCTTTGCCTGGTGGATTCCGGGGGTGATCAAAGGCCTGGAGATCTTCTGGAAGATCGGCGGCATGATGGGGATCGCCTTCTGGCTCGGCCTCTTCTGGCGGCGGACTACCCCGGCCGGCGCCTGGGCCGCCACCCTGACCGCGCTCGGCGCCTGGTGGCTCTCCACCCAGTCCTTTTTCATCTCCGGGCTCTCTCGGCTGCCTTTTGCCGAAGCTTGGCGCCTGGTCATCGAAAAAAGCGCCGGGCCGGAAGTCTATCTGCCCTGGCAAATGGTCTTTTATCTCGCGGCCGGACTCCTGGCCGGAGTTTTGGTCAGCCTGCTCACCAAGCCGGTGGCCCCGGAAAAACTGGAAAATTTCTACGCCCTGACCCGCACCCAGGTCGTGCCGGGCGAGGAAGTGACCGCGCCCTGCACCCTGCCCAAGGGCGCCGTGATCCCTCCCTCCGACAACCTCTTCCCCCGCACCAACCTGGAAATCCAAACCCCTTCCCGCACCTCGGTCATCGGCTTCCTCTTCGCCTGGGCCTTTGTCGCCGGCATCATCCTCCTGTTTTATCTGATCGCCCAAGGTCCCTGAGCGCGCCGGCAGCCTGGGAGAGCCTTTTTTGACCCTCGCCCCAATCCAGTTTATGCTAACAAAGGAAGGAAGATTGGTGTCCATCCCCAGGTAAAGAGGAGTTTGGCTTTGCGCAAGGTGGAAAAAAACCAGGTTTTGGATCATTTCCAGGAAATAGACCGGCTCTGGCGGCCCCGGGCGATCGCGGTCGTGGGCCTGAGCGACAAGCTCGGCAACATGGGCCAGATGTTCGCGATCGCGCTCAAGAACCAGGGCTTTAAGGGGCCGCTGGTGGGCGTGAACCCCAATGCGGAGGTGAAAAGCCTGCCCAGTGTGCGCCGGCTCCAGGACTTCGAGGGGCCGCTCGACCACATTATCATCTGCGTGCCGGCCCGGGAGATCGAGGGCGTGATCCGGGACGCGGTGGAAAAGGGCGTGCGCTGTGCGGCCATGTTCACCTCCGGTTTTTCCGAGGAGGGCCGCGAGGAGGGCCGGCGGCTGGAAGAGCGGATCGCGGCCATCGCCCGCGAAGGCGGTCTGCGGCTGATCGGGCCGAACTGCATGGGCCTGCACTACCCGCCCCGCGGCTTGAGCTTCCGGCCCGACATGCCGAGAGCCTGGGGCCGCACCGCCATGACCTCCCAGTCCGGGGGCATGGCCCTCTCCACCCTGATGAACTGCGCGGAGCGCGGCGTGCCGCTGGGCAAGGTGGTGAGCTACGGCAACGAGTGCGACCTCACCGCCCAGGACTTTATCCGCTACTTTGCCGACGATCCCGAGACCGACCGCATCGTCATGTATATCGAAGGCACCAAAAACGGCCCTGAGCTTATCCAGGCCATGATCGCGGCCGGAAAGAAAAAACCCCTGATCGTGTGCAAGGGCGGCCGCACCTCGGTGGGCACCCGGGCCGCGGCCTCCCACACCGGCGCGCTCGCCGGCTCGCGCGAGATCTGGCAGGCAGCCTTCCGCCAGGCCGGGGCCAGGGTCGCAGGCAGTATTGACGAGTTGGTGGACTTGATCGAGGCGGAAGAGCGCATGGAAAAGCCCCAGGGCCGGGGTCTCGCGGTCCTTACCATCTCCGGCGGCTTCGGCGTCTTTGCCACCGACGTGGCGGCCGAGCATGGTTTCTCGGTCCCGCAGTTTTCCGACGCGACCCGGACGGCCATGGCCAAGTTCATCAATTTTCCCGGCACCTCGGTCAAAAACCCGCTGGACATGGCCGCGGCCATTTTCTTCCAGGGCGACCACGAGCCCATCTATGCGCCCCTCGGCCGGGACCCGAACATCCACGCTGTGCTCGTGCTCCTCAGCATCGAATACATCCACCTGATCGAGGGCTTCGGACCCATGGACCCGGTCGCGTTCACCAGGTGGTTCTTGGAGCAGATGTTCAAAGGACTCCGCGCCACGGGCAAGCCCGCGGCCTTTGTCTTTTTCGAGTCAGTGAAGCAGGCCCAGCGCCTGGAATACGTGAAGCTCATCCGCGATTCCGGCTTCCCGGTCTTCCCCACCGTGGAAAGGGCGATGAAGGCGTTGAAGGCCGTATGTCGTATGTAGTATATCGTATATAGGGAAAGAAAGAGGAGCCTCCGCAGATGACGCAGATTTCGCAGATTTTTTCCAACTTGTAGCCCACCCTTCACGTCCGCGGGAAGGGTGGGGTTCAGCAGGGGGCTTCCGCATGAAGGGTGGGTCCGTGGCCGCAACCCCGCGCCGAGAAGGGGTAGCAGAGGCCCCGGCCCGAACTTGACAAGACCACCATCCTCTGCTACAAAGAGAACCAGAATCAGGAGAGCCGGAATGAAGAACTTGATCCACAGATTACGCAGATTTCACAGATTTTTTATACGAACTGAGAATAGACAATCGAAAATATTCCTTCATTAGGGGCTTGTATGTTTTAAAGAATTCTGGTATGCTTCTGGGCTAAGAATATGTCTAAAAGGTCAAAGCCATTTCAAATGGGGGCCCTTTAGAGAAAGGAGAATTTAATGCCACCAGTTACTGGTAAAACTATTTACATTCTTGGGGCCGGAGCCTCATTTCATGCAGGCGCTCCTCTCCTTAACGATTTTATCGTAACATCTAGATTCTTGCTTGATAGTGCAACCGATTTAAAATACCGTTCTTCATTTTTAAATATTTTCAAATGGATAGATAGTTTAAGGGGATCTGCATATTATATTGAATTAGATTTGGATAATATTGAGCACCTATATTCGTTATGTGAGATGAAGCGTCAATTGGGAATATCAGATGGACAAAATTTATATGATGATCTAGGTTTGGTAATCATGGAGACATTGGATCATACTTGTCGAGCAAGATGGGTAAACAATAGGCCAACGGCAGATCCTTTGTATTCAAAATTTATAAAGGTTCTTAAAAAATTGAATGATGAACGCAAATTAAAATATCCTCTCTCCGAATCCGATGTAATTATTACCTTCAATTATGATATTCTGTTAGATTATGCATTGGCATCCGAGATTTCCATGGGCTATTGCTTAAAGAAAGGAGAGGCTACCAATCCTGATTACATTAAATTATTAAAGCTACATGGTAGTGCAAATTGGGCTAGTTGTCCCCAATGCAATAGAATCAAAGAAATTACAAATTTTTCCCAGCTATATAGAAATTATTTTTATTCGACAGACCAAGCCTCTGAAGAGAATGAGAATATGGAATTTCCTCTCAAAATTGTTACAGATTTTATATCAAAAATGAAGTGCGACCATTGCCCCGATAAACCCATGTTAAAACCTTTAATAATTCCTCCAACCTGGTCTAAAATTGTAAAGGATAGTGCCTTAGCAAATGTCTGGCTAAATGCTGTGAAAGAAATCGAGTCGGCATTCCAGATAGTAGTAATTGGATATTCTATGCCTCAAACAGACACATTTTTTCAATATTTACTAACATTAGGCCTTTCCAGGAATGCTAATGGTATTGAGAAGTTGCAAGCGCTGTCTGGGAGTTCTGAAATGTCTTCTAGCCTGAATAGAGTTATAGTAGTGAATAAAGATAATGGTGATGCCCTTAAGAAGAGATACAAAAAGGTATTTTCAAGAAGCATGTTTCATCGGGATCGTCTAATATTTACAAATTTTAAATATAAAAAGATTGAAATGCAATATCGGAATAAAATAGAGAGAGTTGAAGAAGATCATACTAAGGGAGCTACATTTGAAAACTTTATTGAATATGATATGTATAACTTTGGCCGAACCATATAAGAAATTTATAGGATTTGTCTATTTTGAAGATCAAAGTCAGAGCATTAATTTTTAATTTAGTTGATTAGCGCTTGACAGACAGGAATGCCTGTCCCCCTGCCAGATTGATAAGATATAGTTTTTCAGAAAATCGGTATAATCGGTGTAATCTGTGGATGTATCTTTCTTGACTTGCCTACTGCCTACTAAAGAATCCGTTCACGTGCACGTTCACGTTCACGGGGAAGGTATTAAAATCTGCGTAATCTGCGAAATCCGCCTTCGCGGAGGACGTAGCGCTTCGGCGGAGTCTCTCTGCGGATGTTCCTCTTATTCAGACTATGGATAATTCCCTAACCGCCATCATAACCAACGTCCAGCGCTTTTCCACGGAGGACGGGCCGGGAATTCGGACCACGGTCTTTTTCAAGGGCTGTCCGCTTCGCTGTCCCTGGTGCCACAACCCGGAAGGCCTGGAAAAAAAACGCGAGCTGGTGTTTTACGAGAGCCGCTGCATCGGGTGCAAGGAGTGCGTCAAGGTCTGCCGGCACGGCGCTCTGATCCCGGCCGGCCCGGGCTTTGAGCAATGCGAGCTTTGCTTTAAGTGCGTGGAGGCGTGTCCGGCCACCGCCCGCCAGGTGATGGGCGAAGAGGTGACGGTGGAGGAGTTGGTCCGGCGATCGCTCCGCGACCGGGTCTTTTACGAAAAGTCCGGCGGCGGGATCACCGCCTCCGGCGGCGAGGCTTGTGTCTGGGCCGAGTTCCTGGCCGAGTTCTTCCGCCGGCTCAAGTCCGAGGGCGTCCATACCGCGCTCGATACCTGCGGCGTGATCGGCGGCGAGCGGTTGAGCCGGGTGCTCGAATCCACCGACCTCGTGCTCCTCGACTTGAAAATCATGGACCCGGAGCAGCACCGCCGGGTGATCGGCATTCCGCTCCCGCCGATCCTCGAGCACATCCAGGAGATCGCCCGCACCGGGCTCCCCATCATCATCCGGGTGCCGGTGGTCCCCGGCTACACCGACGGCCCGGCCAACCTCCGCGCCATCGCCGATTTCGCCCGCACCCTGCCCGGCCTTTGCCAGGTCGAACTCCTCGCCTTCCACCAACTCGGCCGGCCCAAATACCGCCAGCTCGGCAAGCCCTACCCGCTCCCGGAGCTAAAGCCGCCCTCGGATGACGACATGCTCCGGGCCAAGCAGGTCTTCCTTGACGCCGGGTTATCGGTTATCATCGGGGGCAGAGAATAATCGGCCATGGATTTCTGGAAGACGCTGCTTGACATCTTCACCCTGCTCGCCGCAGCGCTGGTGCTGGGCATGGTCTTCGAGCGGCTCCGCCAGAGCGCCATCCTCGGGTATCTCCTCGCCGGCATCCTGCTCGGGCCCGGCGCGCTCAACTGGATCAGCAACAAGGACGCGCTCTCGGCTCTGGCCGAGCTGGGCGTGGCCCTCCTCCTCTTCACCATCGGCCTCGAGTTTTCCTGGAAGCGGCTCCGAGCCCTGGGCGCCGTCGCCACCGCCGGCGGAACTTTGCAAGTCCTCCTCACCGGCGGAGCCGCGGCCGCGGCCGGCCTTTTTTGGGGCCTGGACCTGAAGGCGGCCCTGGCCCTCGGCGCCATGATCGCGCTCAGCTCCACCGCCTCGGTCCTGCGCATGCTCCAGGACCGGGCCGAGCTGGACAGCGTGCACGGCCGCAATTCGCTGGGCATCCTCCTGCTTCAGGACATCGCCGTGGTGCCCCTGGTCCTGCTCGTGACCATGCTCGGGACCGGGGGATCGTTCTCCCAGATGACGGCCGCCCTCGGCCGGGTCGCGGTGCTGGGCTTGCTCTTTTTGGGGGGACTGTATTTATTAAGTTCCTATCTCCTTCCCCGGCTTCTCGCCGCCACCGCCATCACCAAGAACCGCGAGCTGCCCATCCTGCTCGCGATCGCGGTCTGTCTCGGGTCGGCCTGGGCCGCGCACGCCCTCGAGCTCTCGCCCGCGCTCGGCGCCTTCGCCGCCGGACTCTTGCTCGGCGAGTCGCCCTATGCCACCCAGATTCGGGCCGACGTGGGGCCTTTGCGCACCATGTTCGTCACCCTGTTCTTTACCTCGATCGGCACCCTCACCGAGCTCGCCTGGGCCAGGGAACATTGGCCGGCCCTGGTCGCGGCAGTGGTTGCCATCATCGCCGGCAAGGCGCTCCTGGTCTGGCTGGTGGTCCGGCTCTTCCGACATTCCCACCGCCACGCCCTGGCCACCGGCATCTGCCTGGCTCAGGTGGGAGAGTTTTCCTTTGTTCTCGCCCAAAGCGCCTGGTCAAGCCAGATCATTAGCCAGGACCTGTTCCGACTAGTTGTTTCCTCGACCGTGATCACCCTGTTTCTGACTCCTTTTCTAGTCGCCATGGCCCCGAACCTGGCTCGCCAGGTAGAGAAAAGGCTCGTTTGGCTTGGATTAGTTGCGATCAGAGAACACGAGCTCGCCTTGGGGGAAAGACGTTTGAGCGGACACGTGATCGTCGTCGGCTTCGGGCCGGCCGGTCAAGGAGTGCTGGAGGCCTTAAATCGCGCCGGAATTCTTGCCCTGCTCGTGGAACTAAACCCCCGCACCGTGGCGACGGCCCGTCAGCGCAGGATTTTAGCCGAGGTCGGCGACGCAACATCCGAGCCGGTGCTGGCCGGCCTGGAGGTGGCCGCGGCCCGGGCGGTGGCCGTGACCGTGCCCGACCATCGCACCGCGCTCCTGATCATCCGCCAGGTCCGGGCCTTGGCCCCGCACGTGCCGATCATTGCCCGGGCCCGCTACCACGTCTATGCCGAAGACCTCCGCTCCTCCGGCGCCCATATCGTGGTGGACGAGGAGCGGGAAATCGGCGGCCTGTTGGGCCAGGCGGTGATGCGCTGTTTGCAACATCATCCGCCGTCGCCGGACTCCGGGCAAGCTCCTTCCCCTTGAGCCAGTGGACCGTGGCCATCTTTCTTGACACGGGCCTGCCGCCTCGTTACGATGAGCTTATGAACCAGCCCTGGCGTATTCAATTTCCCGAGGCCCTGGTTGAGAGGAAAGGCAATCACCGATGAAAGTTCTCAAAGGCTCCGCCATCCTGGATTATGTCCGGATCATTCGCGCGAACCCGGACAAGAACTGGGACCGCTGGCTCACCCCGGAAGACTGGGAAATCATCCACAGCAAGATCCTGCCCTCCCAGCGGTATCCTTACGAAACCTTCCGCAACCTCGGCTTCGCGGTGTTCAAGGAGATCGCCGGCGGCGACCTCAACGTGGCGCGTCAGTTCGGCCGCTTCACCATGAAGAACTGGATCGAGATCTACCGGAGCAGCATCCTGGAGCCGGGCGACCCGCTGCGCAGCCTTGAGAAGCTGGCCCTGATCCGCCGAAAATTCATGGATATTGAAAACGAGACCAAGGTGGGGGAGCACGGACCGGACTGGGTCCGCTACCAGATCATCCACTACACCGATGAACCCGATGAAGAGCGCAAACTGGCCTATGTTTACCAGATGGCCGGCCAATTGGAAGAGGTCGTGGCCCAAGCCGGCGGCCAGAACCCCTCCACCACGATCAGCCCTATCCCCGGCGGACACGAAATCCTGGTGAAGTGGACGCCGGCCGCAACCGCCGCTTCTGAGTAGGAACCTCGACCGCTGACAACTCCTCCCCTTGCCCTCCCCTCGCTTTCCGACGACAGGGAGCGCGCTTAGCATCAAGGCCGGCGAAGGCCGCGACCCATCGCGCCTCTACCCGCTTTCCCCCAAGAAGGCAAAGCCATTGATCGCCACCCAGGATTGTGTTAACCTAATAAGCAGATAAGAACTCCGGACCAGTCCGGGCGGACGAAAAGGGATCCTCTTCCCCGGATTTTTTCATTTTCTGAAAAATCATTGACAGCCTGAAAAGGGCGGAGTAAATTAAACAGGTGCTCGGTTTGGCACAAATCCTTACATCGTCGTCACGGCAAACCCTGCAACCCACAGCCTAACTTAATCCGGTGGGGAATTCTTCTCCGGCCCGGTTTGTCTTCCGGGCTGGAGCCAGGGAGGGGGAAGTATGGGTCGAAAAGTCGTGCACAAGGAACAACTGGCTCCGAATGTCATTCGGATGCTGGTGGAGGCGCCGGAGATCGCGAAGAAGCACCGGGCCGGCCAGTTCATCGTGCTCCGGATCAACGAGACCGGCGAGCGGATCCCGCTCACCGTGGCCGACGCCGACGTGGTTAAGGGGACGATCACCCTCATCTTCCAGGTGGTGGGCAAGACCACCATGCTGCTGCGCGATGTGCCCGTGGGCGGCGAGATCCTGGACCTGGTCGGGCCCCTGGGCACGCCCACCCACGTCGAGAACTTCGGCACCGCGGTCTGCGTTTGCGGCGGCATCGGCACCGCCCCGCTCTATCCCATCGCCAAGGCCCTGAAACAAGCGGGCAACAAGGTGATCAGCATCGTCGGCGCCCAGAAGGCGTCCCTGCTCATCCTGGAAGAAGAGATGCAGGCGGTCTCCAGCGTGCTCCACATCTCCACCGATGACGGCTCCAAGGGCTTCCACGGCCTGGTCACCGACGTGCTCAAGCAGATCCTGGACTCGGGCGAAAAGGTGGACTACATCATCGCCATCGGGCCTCTGCCCATGATGAAGGCGGTGGCCAACACCACCCGGCCCTACGGGGTCAGGACCATGGTCAGCCTCAACTCGATCATGATTGACGGCACCGGCATGTGCGGCGGCTGCCGGGTGATGGTGGACGGCCAGCGCAAGTTCACCTGCGTGGACGGGCCCGAGTTCGACGGCCACCAGGTGGACTTCGACAACCTCGGCGCCCGGCTCAAGACCTACCGGGAGATGGAAGAGCGCTCGCGCAAGGAATACGAAGAACACCTCTGCCGCCTGCAACCGGCCGCCAGTTAAATCCAATCTGGGTAGGGGCATGGCATGCCATGCCCCTACCTTTCTCCTGAAGTAAGGGAGCAGACCGATGAACGAAAAACCCGAGCAACCCAAAAAACCCAAAAAGGAAAAGATCCCCCGCCAGAAAATGGCGGAGCAAGACCCCCGGGCACGGATCCAGAACTTTGACGAAGTTCCCTACGGCTTTACCGAGGACCAGGCCAAGCTGGAGGCCAGCCGCTGCCTCCAGTGCAAGAAGTCCAAGTGCCGGGACGGCTGCCCGGTCGACATTGACATCCCCGCCTTCCTCAAGCTGATCCAGGAAGGCGAATTCATCGGAGCGGCCCGCAAGATCAAGGAACAGAACGCCCTTCCCGCCATCTGCGGCCGGGTCTGCCCCCAGGAAGAGCAGTGCGAAAAGCTCTGCCTGGTCGGCAAGAAGGACCAGCCGGTCTCCATCGGCTACCTCGAGCGCTTTGCCGCGGACTTCGAGCGCAACTCCGGCAAAATCTTCCTCCCGGCCAAGCGGCCCCCGACCGGCAAGCGGGTGGCGGTGGTCGGCTCCGGCCCGGCCGGGCTGACCGTGGCCGGAGAGCTGATCAAGCTCGGCCACCAGGTCACCATCTTCGAGGCCCTGCACAAGACCGGCGGCGTTTTAGTTTACGGCATCCCCGAGTTCCGCCTGCCCAAGGCCGTTGTCCAGGCCGAGGTGGACTACCTTAAGGCCCAGGGCGTGGAGATCCAGACCAGCGCCGTGGTCGGCCAGAGCGTGACCGTGGATGAGCTTTTGCGCGACGGCTTTGACGCGGTCTTCATCGGCACCGGCGCCGGGCTCCCCATGTTCATGAACGTCCCGGGCGAGAACCTCAACGGCGTCTATTCCGCCAACGAATACCTCACCCGCTCCAACCTGATGAAGGCTTACCTCTTCCCCCAATACGACACCCCCATCATCAAGGGCAAGCGCGTCGCCGTCATCGGCGGCGGCAACGTGGCCATGGACTCGGCCCGCACCGCGCTCCGCCTGGGCGCGGACAAGAGCATGATCATCTACCGCCGCTCGCGGGTGGAGATGCCGGCCCGGGTGGACGAGGTCGAGCACGCCGAGGAAGAGGGTGTCGAGTTCCACCTCCTCACCCTGCCCCTGGAAATCAAGGGCGACGAGCGCGGCTACGTCAAAAGCATGATCTGCCAGAAAATGGAACTGGGCGAGCCGGACCAGAGCGGCCGGCGCCGGCCGGTGCCCGTCAAAGGATCGGAATACGAAATCGCCGTGGACACCGTGGTGGTGGCCATTGGCAACAACCCCAACCCTCTGGTGCCCAAGACCACCCCGGATATTCAACTCCACAAGTGGGGCGGGATCGTGGCCGACGAGGAGACCGGCAAGACTTCCAAAGACGCGGTCTATGCCGGCGGCGACATCGTCACCGGCGCGGCCACCGTCATCCTGGCCATGGGCGCGGGCAAGAAAGCGGCCCGGGCCATCCACAAGCAATTGACCGGCGAAGACCTGACGCCCCCGCAGCCCTCCGGCGGGAAGGATAATGCAGAAGAATAAAGCGGTCTAGTGCTGATCGCATTCGGGGCGCGGCAGGCCGTGTCCATACAATCAGTGCCGGGGTTCCTCACTGTCCAATGAATAGCGCTCCCATTAGTATCTTGGAACACGTCGCCTGTTTAGCCGCAAATTCTGGTGAGGAGCTCTTTTCTTTATTTCAGAATGCCGAAAAGCCGGAGGATCTGGGCCATCAGGGCCGCCCGGGAGGAGACGCCCAGCTTGGGATAAATGTGCTTGAGATGGTCCCGCACGGTCACGACGTCCACGCACAACTTTTCGGCCATCTCTTTCATGGGCAGTCCTTCCAGGGCGAGCTTGGCCACCTCCACCTCGCGGCGGGAAAGCCCGCCCAGGCGGAAATGCTCTTCCAGCCAGGCGGCCGGGTCGCTCCGCCGCAAACGCTCCGCCCGGTCCTCTAAAATCCTCTCCAACTCGGGAAGAAGCTTTTGAACCTTCCGCTTGTCCCGGGTGTTAAAGTCGCGGCTGCCCTGGACTCTCCGGCAGAGCGTGAGGAAACCGCCGATTTGGACGCTATTCCCAACAAAGGCCACCAGATAATAGCTAAAATCCGTGTGCTCGATCAGAGCCAGACCCAGGACGCGGAGCGCGGCCACGGCATCATCGCTGGCCCGGGGCCGCAGGCGGAGCAATTCCGCGGAAGTAAAGACCTGGCCCCGAAGGTTGCGCGACCTGGCGGCCGGGCCGTTGAAGCGGCGGAACGACTTGCGGCACAGTCGTTCAAAATGTCGCGACTCTCTCTCCGGGTTATTCACGGAGAATTTCAAGGAGAAGGGGCCCGGCCAGCGGTGCATCTCGTAAAGACATAGCACTTGATAGGGGACGGCGCTGCGTAATTGGCGGGCCCATTTCTTGAGGGCGTTGGGAGACTTTCGGTGGTTGGGTTTTACAGGCGCCTTTTTCATCTTGCCTCTTCCTTGAAATGCGGGTCGGTAGAGCAGGCTCTAGTTTTCTTTTATAGCGAATTGTAACATTATTGTTCTCTCATTATCAACCAGGTGATGGCCGAGATCAATCCTATTTTTCAAGGATTTTTCTCCTGGGGATTTTCCCAGGTATTAGGGATTGACCCGGGTAGGGAAAGCGTCTCTAATATACCATAAAGGATGAAAGCATGAGGGATGAGGGAGCCCGGATGCAGAATTCAATAAAACCTCGTTTCCTCTGCCGGTCGTTGTCCCTCGTGCCCCGTCCTCCTTGATTTTCCGGCCCGCTTCGCCATAATGAGCCTATGGCCTCGGCTCTTTCTTCCTCCACCCGGCGCTGGCTGGCGGGGCTGGCCGTCACCTTTCTGCTCGCCCTCCACTTCGGCCTGGGATTCATGAGCGCCCGCCACAAAGCCGTCACCGCCGACGAGCCGTTCCACCTCGGCCGCGGCGTCTCCGCTCTTTTCTCCGGCGATTTCCGGCTGAATGTCTCCCACCCGCCGCTCTTCAACCTGTGGAACGCCCTGCCCTTGCTGTTCGTCCCCGACCTGAAGATCCCCTATCACGACCCCTATTGGCAAAACCCGTTGGTGGACGACGCCGACCGCAAATACCGCTTCGCCATGCTCTTCCTCTGGAAGCTCAATCCCGATCCACTCCGCCTCATCACCCTGGCCCGCATCCCCACGCTCTTGGCCTCAGTGCTCCTCGCCGGCATGGTCTTTCTCTGGGCGCGCCGGCTCTACGGAAACGGGGCCGGGCTGTTCGCCCTCTTCCTCTACTCCCTCTCGCCCAACCTGCTGGCGCACGCCCCGCTCATCACCACCGACCTCGGAGTCTCCCTCACCATCTTCCTGGCCGCCTTCTTCCTCTGGCGACACCTCGCGGCCCCCTCCTGGCCCCGGCTCTTGCTGGCCGGCTTCTTCCTCGGCCTGGCCCAGCTCAGCAAGTTCACCGCCATCTTCCTCTACCCTCTCGACCTGCTCATCCTCTGGCTGGCCTTGCCCGGAGACGGGAAAGACAAACTCCGCTCGTTTTTCACCATGGATCCCCGGCGGTCCGAATTCTTGCGCGGGCTCGGCGCATTCCTGGTGATGTTCGCCGCCGCCACTTTCATGATCTGGGCCGGCTACGGCTTCGAGATCCACTCCCTCCACAACTTCGACCTGCTCCTCCACCCGCCCGCCTCTCCCGAGCTCCCGGCCACCTCCGGAATTCACCGTCTGGCCGTCCTGGCGTTGTCCAAAGTCCCGATCCCTCCGCCCACTTACTATTACGGCCTGGCCCGCACCATCAACGACACCGGCCAGCACCTGCACCCCCTCTACTTCCTGGGCCGGCTCAGCACCCGCGGCTGGTGGTATTACTACCCGGTCCTGGCCTTGATCAAGCTGCCCCTGGCCGTGTTCGTGCTCTTGGCCCTGCGCATCTTCTATCATAGTCGGGTTGCGGGTGCCCCTGGGGTTGCGGGTGCCCGTTCGGCTGAGCTCACGGCCGAAAGCCTCACCCGCAATCATATTCAAGCCGACCGGCTGACTGAAATCACCTTGCTCGCGCTCATCCTCGGGCTCCTGGTCTTCTTCATGGTCCTCAATGAAAAGAACATCGGCATCCGCCACCTGCTCCCCATCCTGCCCCTGCTCTATGTTTACCTCGCCCGCCTGTGGCTGTTCGCCGCCGGCCGGCGCGCGCTCCGCTGGCTGGTGCTCGGACTCCTCGCCTGGTATGGCTTGAGCTCGCTGGCCGTTTATCCCGATTACCTGGTGTATTTTAACGAGCTGGCCGGCGGACCGGAGGCCGGCTTGAAGATCTCGGTGGTGGGCGAGGATTGGGGCCAGGACGTGGCCGGCCTGGGCCAATGGATGAAGGCAAACGGGGTGGAGGAAGTCTTTTACACGCCTTACGGCTCAGCCGATCCCCGGGCTTACGGGGTCAACTATCAGCGCATCCCCTGCGGCCGGCCGGCTGGGCCCGGGATTTACGCCTTACACATCGTGGAAAAGCTAAGGCCGCTCGAAGACCGGCCCCCGGATTGCTACCAGTGGCTGGATAAGTTCCAGCCGATTGCAAAAATCGGGCACACCATCTGGATCTATCAAATCACCGAGCAGGATCTGGCCCTGCCCCCTTAAGTCATAAGTCAGTGCCTGGCACCAATCTTCCCTCTGTCCACTTTTAATGCCCGGCTTTTGCCTTGGGCCGCTTGGGCTTGCGCTTGATCTCGACGCCTTCGCGCCGGGCCATTTCGATGACGGTGGAGACGTCGTCCCCCACAAATTGCTTAGGCCCCACCGGGATGGGTTGCAGGCGGAAACCCGCTTTAAGGGTCAGGCGCCAAAGATCATCTTCTTTTCCCCAGCGGTCCCGGTCAAACTCCTCGGCCAAGACCAGGATATCAATATCGCTATCCGGCCGGGCGGTGCCCCGGGCCTGGCTGCCGAAGAGGATGGCTTTTTCAGCTTGGATCCCATGCTCGACCAGAATGTCCAAGTAGCGTTGGATGAGCCTTACAACTTTTGGATCAACCATCGGCTTCTCGAACCCGATGCGCAGATTCTTTTCCGCCTCTCCCTGACCACGAGCTACGGGGTCGCGGGCGGGGACGCCGGCGGCTGGGGCGGCTGGGACGGCCCCAACAGCTCGGTCACCCACTGGGCGATCTGGGGATCTTCCGGCATCGAGAGCTCCACGTCCACCATGGAGTTCTGGTTTTCAAAGCCGCCAGCCAGGGCTTCCAGCTTTTTAGTCAGCTCGGTCGTCTGTTTTGCCAACTCATCGTATTTGGCTTTGACCTGGGGGTCGGTCTGGAGTTGCGGGCCTTCGAGAATCCGGCGCTGGGCCAGCAGCCGCTCCAGCTCGCGGTTCACTTGCTCTCGCTCCTTGAAAGCCTGGGGATTGTAGCCGCCCGGCTGCATGGTAATATCCATCCGGCCCAGATATTTGCCCCGGTTGCCGGCCTGGACCACCAGGGTGCTGTCGGCCAGGAACGGCTGGGGGGTGGTGCGGCCGCCGCGGCTCGCGACCAGCACGTCAATCCCGGGCACCTGCTGGGCCAGTTGCGCGGCCGAGTTGAATTCCAGGCTGGCCAGGCCGATGACCAGGTCGCACTTGCCCCGCAGGTCGGACACCACCTCCTGCGCGGCCGCGACCGGGTCCCGCGCTTCCAGCTTATCCGCGAGAAATCTCGGCGGCTCCTGGATCAGGCCGAAGAAGCCGATCCTAAGCCCGTTGCGCTCGATCACTTTCTGGCGGGGGAAGGCGAACTCTTGCTTTTGCTTGTCAAAGAGGTTGGAGGACAACAGAGGCAGGGAAGGGGTCGAACCGAGCTGCTTCTGCAAAAAATCCAGGCCTCCGGCCAGGTCAAGCTGTCCGACGTTGAGGGCATCCACGCCCATGCGCTGGAGCGACCGGGCGATCACCTTGGCTTTTTCCTGGTCGTGAGGCGGGGCCATGGCATTCGCGTTGGTATAAGCAAAGAAGCCGTCCCCCGCGTCCACTTGCACCAGAGTTTTTCCGCCGACCCGGAGGTCTGCCACGTATTTCGCCCGCCGGGCCAGTCCGCCCAGGGGATGGTGGGGACAACCGCAGTCTTTAACCTCGCCCTGAACCATGGTGGTGTAAATCAGGGTAAGCGGAACGGGTTGAGCGGGCCGGGAACGAGCCGGCTGATCGCACCCGCCGGGAAGAAGGATCCCTATTGACAGGGCCGCCAGAGCTATCCCTTGGCGAAGGGTGAAACGGTCCATCTCAGCCATGCCTCCTGATCGTCTAATGAGAATACACCGCGGATACCATTTCCAGGTCCAGGCTCGCTCCGGCCGGCACCAGGGCCAGGCTCACCCCGGGATGTCGGGCCGCCAGGCCCAGGTAACGCTGGAGCTCGGCCGACGGGATGCTTTCGCCGGTCTCCCAGTCCACGGTCTGGAACTTGAGCACGGCCCGGCCCGGCTCTCCGGCCGCGGCCAGGAGCCGCTCGGTTCCTGAATTCATTACAGCAAATAACCGGCGGGGAGTCAAACTCATCTCTTTCTGCATCTGGCGGTGGTAGAGCATCAGGCAGAGGAACTCAAAATCGCGGCCGGCCGCGGCTTCCAGGTCCTGCGAGAACCACGCCAGCGCGTCCTCGGACTGGAGCGCGGTCTCGTAGTAAAGGTTGAGTCCCACCGGGATGCCCGGCCGGCCTCGGTGCACGGCCTCCCGCAGCCGCTCGGCCAGATCCAACAGGCGGTCCCGCTTCCAGCGCGACCACTGCCAGAACTCCGGGGAGTAATGGTCCACCCGGTATTTCCCGTTGCCCCTTGGGTGGACGCCCCGGTAGAAGCCTTGGGGGTCCATTTCCCGGCCGGTGGTCAGGCGGTAGAGGCTCTGCACCCGGGGGTTAAAGTCCTCGTTATGGCGGAGCATCAGGTCATCCTGCAAGAGCACCCCGTCAATCGGATAGCGGGCCAGCTCCTCAAAGACCCGGACCAGCCGCGTCTGCACCTCGGGCAAGAGCACGCTCTGGCCCCGCGCCGGCACCACCCAGCCCGTGGCAAAATCATAGGCCTGGCAGCTCAACTCCTCGCGGCCTTCCGCGCCGTAGTCGGCATAGCGGGTGGTCATCCAGGCAAAGAGCTTGAGACCATGGCGGTGGGCCAGCTCCACGATCGGCCGCAGCACGTCGTCCACCACCGGCAGTTGCGAGTTCTGGAAATAGACCCCCCGGTCGGACCGGGCCTGGGCCACTTCCAGAGGCCGGTCGCCCGGGTTATGGAAGACCCGCAAGACCACCGTGTTGACTCCCGCGGCGCGAAAGGCCTGGAAGCGCCGGTCCAGCTCCGGGTAATCGGCCGCGGCCAGGGTCAGGAGTTGGACCGCCCGGATCGGCTCGGACGGCGGATGCACCTTCACCACCGGTAAAGGCGGGATCGGAGAAGGTGAACCCGAGGGCGGTTCGAGGTCGGCTAGTTTCGGAAAAAAGGCAAGGAGAGAAACTGAAATAAGAAATATTTTTGCGGAATTGTGCACTTGACAAAGCCTATTTACTAATCTTCAGGAACGATAGCCTGTCTGGTCAGCAGATCAAAACGGTTGATGCGGCGGGGGTATTTCTTCAATATTTCCTTTTGACTCCCGGTCAAACCATAGACCGATTCCACCGTTTCATCAAGCTGATGCCAGAGAGATTCGATGGTGGCCCGAAAGCCGGTCTTAGCGCCCTCGGTTTTTGCTTGCAGCGATTTGGCCTGGAGCGCCGAAATCTTGTCCGCCAACGCGGAAAGCTGTTTAACCATGCCTGGATCTTCGATGATGGCAATGGGGAATGGAACCAGTTCGGCGTATTGCTTGTTGAACTTTCTCCATCCTGCATCATTCAAGCCCGCTTTCAGTCTCGCCAGAGCATTAAAAAGTGTGGAGTTAATAACTGCGGCTATCGCATTGAGTTGTGCTGAGGAAGCTCCCGCAAATGAAATAGAATTGACGTTTACATTGTCCTGGTAGATATCGCCATCAAAATCCACCGCCGCAACCGTGTCTTCAATAGTCATAGGAAAAAGAACCTTGGGATTCGCCTGGCTGGCAAGATTTTGCGGGCGGGTGTACAGATGCCACCGATTCGCGCCCTTTTCCGTTTCCACGGCTTTGCGGAGGTCTCGTTTTCGTCTTTCCAAATAATCCGCGGTCTTGGGATACCTGATCTTGAATTCTTTCCAGCCGATTTCGCGAGCTTGTCCCTCGGCAATATCATAAGGAAAAATCACCCAGGCGTCGGCATTGTCGGCGCGGAACGGATAGAAGCCGCGGTTCCGGCAGAGCGGGCGCAAGGCGGCTTTTTCGAGGGAGGCCTCATCGCCCTCTCCATTCCTGCCTACTACCGTTCTTGCCTTCACGTCAATAGGCTCAAATTGGTAGAACTTGCCGTAAAGCGTCTGCAAACCGACGGAGATCTGCAATCGGGTATGCTGACCGATGGTCCCGTGCCGGCGCGCCAGGTCCTGATAAATTTCCAGAAGGTCGGGTTGATCGAAGGACCAGACATTCGAGTTAATCGAATCCCAGCTCAAGGCGCAATCCACACTGGGGACGCCGGCCTGGGCCTCAGCCAGAGTGGAATAGGTGCGGTAATGCAGGGCCGGGCGGTTTTTCTGCAAAATCAGAATAGCGGTGTAGGTGGTGCGGCCGGCAAAGACCTGCAAGTCCCGGAAGTCCTCGATTTCATCCACCGCTCGGTTGCGCCTGAGCCAATCGCGGGCGAACTCGCCGTAATCGGTCTTGAAAAACCTGTTCTGAATAATAAAACCCAGCCTCCCCGGCTCGCGCAGCAGTTTCAGCCCTTGTTCCATAAAGGGCATGGCCACGTCGGTCTTGCCTTGTTTGGTAGTCTCGTAGCGCCCGCTTTCCTTGAGGTATTGATATTGCGCGGGCATCCATTCCTTGTAGCGTTTGACTTCGATATAGGGTGGATTGCCCACCACCGCGTCAAAACCGCCATTTTTCATGACCTCGCCAAAACCGGTGATTGGGCTATGCCAGTCAAACGGCATGGTTTCCGCAATGATTTGTTCGCCGTTGATTCCCAGGCCGACCACGTCCGGGCCGACCAGGGAGTTCCCCTGCCGGATATTCAGGCCGATGCCTTTGAGAAACAGATGCGGCTCGCCGCTCTGGATGGCCGCTTTTTCCGAATACCTTAAGGCCAAGGACATCCTTGCCACTTCCACGGCTTCGGCGTCAATATCCACGCCGTAGATGCAGTGGTTGATGATCTGCTTGGCAACCTGCGGCGTGAGCTGCCGGCCATCCTCGGTTTCGGCGACAAAATCCGGCCGGCGCGGGTCGGTCGGGTTCTTCGTAAACCAGGCCAGGATTTGACTTTCCAGATAATCGAAAACCCCGAGCAGGAAACTGGCGCTGCCGCAGGCCGGGTCGAGAATCCGCAGTTGCAGGAATTCTTCGGGGTCTTTTCCTTGCAGCAACGGCGCCAGGGTCTTTTCCACGACTCGCTTCACCACCCAGGGAGGGGTATAAACGGCGCCCTTGGTCCTCTGATATTCCGGCTTGTATTCATCCTGGACGCTGCTTCCGACCAGGCGCAGTCGTTTGCCCAGGTATTGCTCGTAAATGCCGCCGAGCAATTCAATGGGAATAACGTCGAAGCGGTAGGGATGCGGGTAATAGAGCGTATCCACAATGTCCCGGAAAATTCGGCCCTTGAGCCACCAGTCGCGGAGATGGGCGTCAACCCCCGACGGGTCGTCTTCTGCGGAAGCCGGAAACAAAATACCGTCATAAACCTTGCCGTATCGCTTCTCGTGCTCCTCCAGAAACAGCGGCCAGAAGCCGTCTTCGTCATGGGCAAAACTGTACAGGGTGCCCATTTCCTCAAAACCGAATTCTTCGCAGATCCGCAAAAAAATAATTCGGTCCAAAATTCTTTGCGCGGCCGCCGAGATTATAGCCACGTCGCGCACCTTTCCGTAACGGAGAATGGACTTGGCCAGTTCTTTTCTCCAAACCGAAAGTTTTTCCTCAAAATCTTCATCCAGCGTCTTGCTGCCTTTCGGCCGGGCTTCATCCGGAAGCAGCCGAGAGAGGGAACCCGCGTCAATGGCTTCTTTGGCGAAATAATCCCAGAGGGTGTCAAAATGGTCAAGGTATTCCGAGTAGTGCAGGTAAAGGACCCGCGCAATATCCGCGTCGTCTCTGTCCGAAGGACGGATCCTGCAGTCGTAAATGGCCAGTTCTGTAAAACAAAAAGCGTAACTGACTTTGAAAGACTCGGACCAGCCATAGCTGCGCACCTGGAAGGCAACCCCCTCATCCTCTTTGAGGTCCGCCGCGAACTTCTTTGCGTCAATGTAAAGCAAGCGCTGATGATTGGAAATCAGACAGTAATCAGGACGGTTGTGGGTGGTGCCCTCCGCCTTGAGTCGCCTGGCCGCCCGACCGTGGATGCGGTATTCCTGCCGGACTTGAAGTGGGTCGGAGGCATCCCAGCCGAAAATTTTCAGGAATCGTTCCACCCAAGTCCGGGCCAACTGTTCCGGCTCCCCCTTAAGGCTGCCGGTCCGGGAAAGATTTTCAAATTCTTCGATAAGCTCTGAAAGTTTCTCTTTTGAAGAGGATTTCCTATCCATGTATTGCCTCTCTGTGCCTAGTGCTTATCAACAATTTTCTACCATATTCGCTGTGTCTCGGTGGTAAGATTCATCCCTGCGGGCCCAGGCTCTGCGCCAAGAGGGCGATCACGTCTTCCACCACCGCGCCCTGTTCCCGCCCGCTGCGGCCGAGCATGCGCTGGCACATGGGGCAGGCCGTGGCCAGAAGCTCCGCCCCGCTGCGGGCGAAGTCCTGCATCTTGTTTTGGCCGATGGCCCGCGCGGTCTGGGGGTGGGTGAGGGGAACCCCGCCCCCGCCCCCGCAGCAGGTGCCGGCTTCCCGGTGCTCGTAGAATTCCAGAGGCTTCTGCCCGGTCGCTTTCTCCAGGATAAGCCGGGGCGGATCGTAAACCCCCAGGTAGCGGCCGAGGTGGCAAGGATCGTGGTAAATGATCTTCTTTTCCACCGGCTCGCGGACGCTAAGCTCACTGAGCCGGGCCGCCACATATTCGGAAATGTGTAAAACCTCTCCGGCCGGCTTGAGGCCCGTCCGGGCATAGACCTCTTTGAGGTAATAGACGCAGGTCGGGCAGGGGGAAACGATGGTCTTCCAGCCGGCGAGCCGGGCCATGAGCTCGCGGCTGTGGGCGGAGAAGGTCTCCCGGTGGCCCAGGGTATGGATGGGGTTGCCGCAGCAGATCCGGCCCTGGTGCAACACCCGGAAATCCACGTGGAGGGCTTCCAGCACCCGCGCGATGGCCTCCAGGTTGGCCGGGTGGTAATGGAGCGCGGTGCAGCCGGGGAAGAGGAGCACTTCCGCGGAGCCGTCCAGGTATTTCTCCGGCACGTGATTGCGGACAATGGCGGAAAGGTCCTCGCCAAAAGGGTTCCCCTGTTTCTGCCAGGTCTCGAGCGCCTGCATCGCCCGGGCCGGCGCCACGCCCCTTGCCACCGCCTCGGCCCGGGCCGCCTCAAAGACCGGCATCACTTCGATCCGGTGCTCGCAATAGGTGCGCGAGATCAGGCACCCGGTGCAGCGGTAGAAGACGTCGGCCGAATCGGCGTCAAACGGCACCACCTGGTCGCGCACCAGCCGGAGTAAAGTCATCTTGCCGGTGGGGGTCACGGTCTCCGAATGGACGACCTGGGCCACCGGGCAGGCGAAGCGGCAGAGCTTGGGGCAATACGAGCAATACTCGATCTCCCGGCGAAAAGCCTGGAACGCTCTCTTCAGTTCCGAATTCTGCGCCATGGGATCAGGGCACGAGCGGCAAACTTTCCAGGGCGCTGCTCTCGGGCAAGCCCTGCATCAAGTTAAAGTTCTGCACCGCGGCGCCGGCTGCGCCTTTGACCAGGTTATCGAGGGCGGACGTGATCACGGCCTCCCGGCCGGAGGGAGCGAGCGAAAGCCCGATCTGGGTGAAGTTGGTGCCCCGCACCTGGGCCACTTCGGGCAGGGTGCCGGGGGGGAGCAGCCGGAGGAAAGGCTCGTCCTGGTAGCTCTCGCGAAAGATGTCGAACAGGTTATCGAGCGAGAGCTTCTTCTTGAGCTTGACGTAGAGCGTGCTCAGGATGCCGCGGTTCATCGGCACCAGGTGCGGCACAAAGGTCACCCGCACCCGGGCCCGGGCCGCGGCGGAAAGCTCCTGCTCCATCTCCGGCGTGTGCCGGTGGCCGTAGATGTTATAGGCGCGCAGGTTCTCGGCGATCTCGCAAAAGTGCAGGCTCTGCTGGGGCGAGCGGCCGGCGCCGGACACGCCCGATTTGGAATCCGCGATCACCTCCGGCTCCATCACCCCCTTGGCGGCCAGGGGCATAAGCCCCAGGATGACCGAGGTCGGGTAACAGCCGGGGTTGGCGACCAGCCGGGCCTTGGCAATCTTCCGGCGGTAAAGCTCGGGCAGCCCATACACCGCCTCTTTGAGCAAGGCCGGGTAGCGGTGCGGGCCATACCATTTTTTGTAAACCGCGGCCGACTTGAGCCGGAAGTCGGCGGAGAGGTCAATGACCTTGAGGCCCAACTCCAAAAGCGCGGCCGCGGCGTCCTGGCTCTCGGAATGGGGCAGGCACAGGAAAGCCAGCTCGGCCTTTTTCGCGATGGCGCGAAAGTCCGGGTTGGTGATGGGCAGGTCCACCGCTTGCAGGAGTCCGGGAAAGACCTGGGAATAGAGCTTGCCCGCCTGCTGGCGGGAGGTCAGCACGGCCAGCTTGGCCTGGGGATGGCGGGAGAGGATGCGGACCAGCTCCATGCCGGTGTAGCCGGTGGCGCCGACGATGGCGACTTCAGTCATAGCATTATCCTATCACAAACTTTTTGCCCGCAGAAATAAAAAGGGAAGGCGCGAAGCCTTCCCTGGCGCACGCTTGCATCCGAGAGTTTAGCGCTTGGAATACTGGAACCGGGCCCGGGCGCCGCGCTGGCCGTATTTCTTGCGCTCTTTGGCGCGCTGGTCGCGGGTGACAAAGCCGGCCTTTTTCAGCGCCGGCCTGAGCGCCGGGTTGATCACCATCAAGGTCCGGGTAATGCCGTGGCGGATGGCTCCGGCCTGGCCGCTTAAGCCCCCGCCGTCCACATTGACAAAGATATCGTATTGGCCCAGGGTCTGGGTGAGTTCCAGCGGCTGGCGGATCACCATCTGGGAGGTTTTCCGGCCGAAGTATTCTTCGAGCGGCCGGTGGTTGACCAAGATCTGGCCGCTGCCCGGCTTCATCCGGACGCGGGCCACCGCGTTCTTGCGCCGACCGGTGGCAAAAAAGACTTGTTCTGGCTCGGGCATGTTCTCTCCTTAATCCCAAGCCAGCGGCTTGGGTTGCTGGGCCTGGTGCGGATGGTCCGGCCCGGTGTAGATCTTGAGCTTGTTGAGCAGGTGCCGGCTGAGCGCGTTTTTGGGGAGCATGCCCCAGACCGCCTGCCGGATCATCTGCCCCGGCTTCTTGGCTCGCATCGCCTTGGCCGGCATGGCCCGGAACCCCCCGGGGTGGCCGCTGTGCCGGTAATACATCTTTTTCTCTTCCTTGGCGCCGGTCAGCTTCACTTTCTCGGCATTGACCACCACCACAAAGTCACCGGTGTCCACGTGCGGCGTGAAGCGGGCCTTGTGCTTGCCCCGCAGCACCGTGGCAATCCGGGTGGCCAGCCGACCCAGAACCTGGTCGTCGGCGTCCACCACGAACCACTCCCGCTTCACCTCTCCCGTCTTGGCGCTATACGTTTTCATTGCTCTTTACCCCTAAAAACATGAACTTTTATTTTAACACTGTTTTTGTTGTTGTCAAACCTTTTTTACTTTAAAGTTTGGACCCAGCCCCCCGCGCGGTTAGAGTTTCCGCATCAGTTGCTGGGTGATGAAATCGCCGGCGTCGTCCAGGTAGCGGCCGTTGCAGAGCTTCTTCAGGGACCCGGCGAGCAGGGCCGGCACATACTGGCGCAAAAAGACCGGGTCGAAGAAAGGCGAGTGGATGCCGGTGCGGTTGCCGAAGACCAGGAACATGTCCGCCGCGGTGGTGAAACATTTGTCAATCTTGATCACCTTGCGCGCGTTCTCCACCCGGGCCCGGCTGCAGCTCCCGATCAGGTAGGCATTGCCTCCCTTCGCGTCCACCGGCTCCTTCACCTTCCCGATCACGAACGCGCCCGGCCGGCCCCGGCTAAAGGCCTCGGCCCCGGCGTAGGACTCCATGAACCCCAGGTACATCTTCAAGCCCATGATGCACCCGTATTCGCACTTGGCCTCTGATCCATCCGAGTAAGGCCCCTGATAAAGCCGGAGCGGCGAGCCTAGGCGCTTGAGATCCGTGTTCACGTCCTGCCAGCGGTAGAACTCCTCGTCAAACGGCTGGATGCGTTTCGAGAAGCGGTCCAGGTCGGCAACCGTCCTGGCGTCGCCCAGCAAACTCACCTCTTCCAGCCGCGCCGGCCGAAAGCCCCGGCGGATGGCCGCGGCCAGGTAAGGCACCTCGGTCTCGCCCTTGAGCCCGAGGAGCCGCGCCGCCGCCAGGTCCACCGCGACCGCGTTCCGGCCCATGAGGATCAGACCGAGCTGGCGGGGGATGGGCACGCCCTCGTTGCCCACGCCGATGGTGATGGCGTCCATGACCACGAAATCGGGCCAGCCCACGCTGAGCAGGTCCACCATCTTTTCGTCGAGCAGGTAGTCGTGGTGAATGGAGCGCTCGTCGAAGTTGAGGATGCCGATGTTGAGCTTGACCGTGCCCGTCATCTTGCAGACGCAGTGGCACTTGAGCTTGGGGAGATAAATCCTGGTGTCGGCCTCGGCAAAGGCGCGGCTGAGCCGGACCTGGTGGTGCACCGACCCGCCCACCCAGCATGAGACCCGGCGGTCCTCGTCCATGCCCACGAGCTGCAAGGGCTTCGGGAGTTGCGGCTTGAGCTGGGCCATCCGCTCGGTGTAACCGGACCAGCGGAAGCTGAAGCGGCTGGGGTTCCCCACCGCCGAGGTCTCGGTCACCGAGAGCCGCGAGACCTCCGGCCGCTCCGCCGCCGCGCGTAGCGTGCCCTCCACCACGTCGAGATGGGTGAAGGCGCGCTGGGCAATCAGCCGGGGGTCAAAGGCACAGACCACGTTGGGCTTGAGCGCCACCTTGCCCTTGGGCTCGTAGCCGAGCGCGGCCATGCCCTCGGCCACAATCGCCTTGATCTTCTGCGGGTCGTAGTCCGCGCATTCCCGCACCAGAACCGAAAAATCTTGGGGGCCGCCGGATGACGGTTTCTTTTCGTTCATGAGGGCACTCCTTCCAACTCTTTCACATACTTGGCAATGATATGATGCAATTCTGAAAGCTCTTGATGAGATGAGAGGTATTCCCTCAGCGCCCGATGCATCGGCGGCAGGAAGACCAGGAACTCCGGCCGCTTTTTCACCGAGTGGATGTAGTGGAACCGGCCCACCACCTTGAACATCCGGTGGAGCACGCACAGGTCAAAGGTTTCTCGATAGCGCTTGAGGTCAAGCGCTCCCCCGGAAGCCGATTGGAAACGATCGGCGTAATAGGCGACCAGGCGCTCGATCAGCTTGTCGCCCAGGATGGCGGAGGTGTCGCGGTCGTAGAGCAGGCAGGCGAGGTCGTAAGTGAACGGGCCCATCAGCGCGTCCTGGAAATCAATCACCTTGATTTGGCCGTCCCGGATCATGAGGTTGTCCATGTGCCAGTCGCGGTGCTGCAGCCAATAGGGCGACTCCAGGAGCCGGCGGGTGATGTTCTCGAAAGAGCGGTTGATGGTGTTCTCGTCCTCGGGAATCAGCGCGCCGGGAAAACGGTCCCGGATCGCGTAGTCGGTGAAGTGGTTGAGCTCCCAGAACAGGAGCTCGTGGTCGAAGCGCATCACGAAGCCCAGGAACCTGGGGTTCGGCCGGCGGGTGCCGGCGATTTGCAGTTTCACCAGCTCGTCAATCGCGGCCTCCATCCATTTTCTTTGCTCGGCCTCCGGCTGATCCTGGACCACGTTCCGGAGCAGCACGTCGCCGAAATCCTCCAGGTAAAGCAGGCCGTGCTCGCGGTTGTAGTAATAAAGCTCGGGAACGGCGACCCCCGCCGCGGCCAGGTGCTTCTGCACGTTGACAAAAGGCAGCTCCTGGATCTGATCCGCATAGCTCGCCACTTCCTCGATCCCTTTGTGCGGGTCCGGGTCGGCCAGCACCATCAGGATCAGGCTTTTCAGGCCGCGGTCGCCGTCCGGGGAAAACACGATCCGGCAATAACCCCGGTTGCTGGCCCCGCCGGTGATGGGGATGACCCGGTAAGTCTCGGCGTCGGCTTGGGGAATCTCTCGGAGATCCGCGGCCACCGCCGCCTTCACCGGCTCGGGCGAGCGGCGCATCTTGAGGAGAAATGACTCGAACATCGTTTCCAGATTAGAGAATCAGAGGGCTGAAGTCAACTGACCTGGTCTGGAAGGGTGTGCGACATGAATGGTGGTCCATAGAAGCATTGATTCCCATAAGTGTTTAAAATGACTGGAATCAATCAAAAAATCTGCAAGTATTCAATACTACGACATAACTCGTAAAATCAAAGGTTTTAAAAGGGGCTCCTCTTTTAGATTTTGTGGGTTAGCGTGTAGTTCTCAGGGCCTTTATCTTCAATCTTTTCAAAGTGATTGTTTGATGACCCGCACCATCCCGACCGGCTCCTCCTCGCTTAGGGTGATCCGGGGGACCAGTCCCCCAGACCCCCGCTCCGTCGCCAAAGCTATGGAGCGTCGGCGACTGGGATTTTCGAGGCATGGCTCTGGCGTCCCACGGCGGTGAGGAAGCAGGCGCGACGCCTCGGATTCCCCATGGGACACCGGAGTGATGCCTGAAAAAATCCAGTTCCGATGCCAAGCATTGCCATGATTTTTCCCACAGATTCTCAGGAGGAGCCAAAAAAGGCATCACCAAATATGTCGCACACCCCTGGCGGACTTGCCACTTGACAAACGCTAAAGCAGGACTATGATATTGCGCACGATGGTTCGGGCTAGATCCGGGCCATTAGTCCAGAAAGGAGAAAAAGATGAAAAAGGGTATTGGGTTGTTGTTGGGGCTGGCCTTGGTCGTGATGGTGGCAACGGGCTGCAACCAACAAATGAAAAGCGAGAACGATCAACTTAAAGCCACCAACGAGAGCCTGACCACCCAGGTGAATGACCTTCAGGCCAAGGTGGACGAGGCGACCCGGCTGGTCACCGAGGCGACTCAGCAACGCGACGCCTGCCAGGCGGAGCTGGCGGCTCTGAAAGCCGCGGCCCCGGCGCCGGAAGGCGGGAGCACGGCGCCTTAGCCAGGCAAGTAAGCTGCAAAATGGTGAGCGAAGCCGAACCACTTCGCTCCCCCCGGGCCCGCGCCGGCCGTCGGGTCCGGCCAACAATTTGAACCCAGGCCAAAAGGGGTCAGAGTGCACCGAGCGGATCTTCCGCCCGGGATCTCTGACCCCTTATTTATGGTCCTTCCGGTTAATTGTAATGCCTCATGACTTTAGCATACGAAGTTCTCGCGAGAAGTTGCGGCCTTCCCGCGTGGGGGCGACCGGCGGCTCGACTGCCTTCGACCAGCTCAGGCCCCGAGTTTATCGAGGGGAGCTCGCCGAAGTCCGGTCGCCCCTCCCACTCTTCCCAGGTTCGGTAAGGTCATGAGGCATTACACCTACTGATATTCAGTTCAAGTTCAGGTTCAAGGTCTCTTACCTCCTCTATACGATATACCATATACGACATACCTTCGCGGCCCTGCCTGCTGCCTCATGCCTCTCTCGGATACGTTCACGGGTGGAAGTTCAAGACCGGGCCTGTTACAATTAAAGAGCCATGCGGGCTTATCTGGTCCAACGCTTGTTGCTGATGATCCCTACTTTGCTCGGGATCTCGCTGATCACCTTCCTCATCATCCAGCTCGCGCCCGGGAACCCGGCTGAATTGAAGATCCGGCAGGCCATTGAGGCCGGGAGCATGAGCGCGCAGGACAGCCAGGCCATAATCGAGCAGACCAAGCAGCTTTACGGCCTGGATAAACCGATCCATATCCGTTACCTGATCTGGCTCAAGCGCATGGCCACCCTGGACTTCGGCAATTCCTATAAAGATCACCGGCCGGTGACCGAGAAGATCCTGGAGCGGGTGCCGGTCTCGCTGCAACTGAGCCTGATCTCGATTTTCCTGGTCTATCTGTTCGCGGTGCCGGTCGGCGTCTTTGCCGCGGTCAAGCAGCGGAGTTTCAGCGACCGCATCGTCACCCTCATCCTCTTTGTCCTCTACTCGCTCCCCAACTTCTGGACCGCGATGATGCTGATCCTGCTCTTCGGCGGCGGCCAGTTCCTGAACTGGTTCCCGGTCTATGGGCTCAACTCGGAAGGAGCGGACCGCCTGCCCATCGCCGCCTGGCTTTTCGACCGCGGCTGGCACCTGGTGCTCCCGGTCTTTTGCCTGACCTACGAGGGCCTGGCCTACATCTCCCGCCAGCAGCGAGCCGGGATGCTCGAGGTGATCCGGCAGGACTACATCCGCACCGCCCGGGCCAAGGGCTTGTCCGAAAAGACCGTGATCTTCAAGCACGCGCTGCGCAACTCGATCATCCCCATCGTCACCCTGATGGCCTCGCTCTTTCCGGCCATCCTCGGCGGCAGCGTGATCGTGGAGAGCATCTTCAGCATCCCGGGCATGGGCAAGCTCGGCTTCGATTCCATCCTGGCCCGCGACTATCCCACGATCATGGGCATCGCCGTTATCTCCGCTTTCCTCACCCTGATCGGCATCCTGGTCGCGGACCTGGCCTATACCCTGGTGGACCCGCGCATCACGTTTAGCGGAAAGGGCCGGCGCTGATGAGAAGTGATGTTAAGTTGGGGCCTGACCCCTTGTTAAGTAAACCCGGCCGCTCCTACTGGGGTCTGGTCTGGCGCCAGTTCCGGCAGGACCGCCTCGCGCTCGCGGCCTTGATCGGCGTGCTCCTGCTCTTCCTGGTCGCCATCTTCGCCCCGCTCCTGGCCAACGACAAACCCATCTACCTCCGGATGCAGGGCCGAAGCTACTTCCCCATCTTCAAGAACTACCACCGGTTTTTCGAGACCGATTTCAAGGCGCTGGCCGATTCGCTCGCGGCCCCGGACCTGGCCCTGTTCCCGCCGGTGCCCTACTCGCCGACCGAGTATGATTTGACCCAGGCGCTCAAACCCCCCAACCAATACCACTGGCTCGGCACCGACGACCGCGGCCGCGATATCCTGGCGCGCATGATCTACGGCGCCCGGGTCTCGCTCTCGGTCGGGTTCGTCGCGGTCTCGATCTACGTCTTGATCGGGGTGATTCTGGGCAGCCTGGCCGGGTATTACGGCGGAGTGCCGGACGTGTTCATCTCCCGGGCGATCGAGGTGATGATCTGCTTCCCCACCTTCTTCCTGATCATCACCATCGTTGCCTTTTTACCGCCCAGTATCTATAATATCATGGCCGCGATCGGCATCACCGGCTGGACCGGCGTGGCCCGGCTGACCCGGGGCGAGTTCCTGAAGCTCAGGGAACGGGAGTTTGTGGAGGCGACCCGCGCGCTCGGGGCTTCCGACCTGCGCGCCATCTTCCGCCACCTGCTCCCCAACGCCCTGGCCCCGGTCCTGGTGGTGGCCACCTTCGGCGTGGCCGACGCCATCCTGATCGAGTCGTCGCTGAGCTTCCTCGGCTTCGGGGTGCCGCCGCCCACGCCGAGCTGGGGCGATATCCTGTCGCAGTCGCGCTCCTACGTGGACTTCGCCTGGTGGCTGACGACCTTTCCGGGCGCGGCCATTTTCCTCACCATCACCATGTATAACCTGGTGGGGGAAGGCTTCCGCGACGCGGTGGATCCGAGACTGAAACAGGATAGGTAAAAAAATTTAAACACAAAGACACAAAGACTCTAAGTTCAAGAAGGAAGAAAATATTTTTCTGTGCCTTCGTGTCTTTGTGGTAAACATTCCGCGCGGAAAGGGCCGACCATGGAAGAAAAGAAAAAACCGCCGGCCCACGGCCTGGGCGATGACTCCGGCGAGATGGATGTGATCAAGGACATCTTCGCCGGCGATGAGCCGACCGGGGGGACCACCGACATCTTCGCCTCGGATATTTTCGCGGCCGACCCCTTTGCCACGGCGCTGGAGAAAGCACCGGAGCCCAAGCCGGAGCCGAAACCCCAGGCGAAGCCGCCGGCGCCGGCTCCGAAGGGCATCAAGGTGGTCACCGACGCCGACTTCAAGCAACTCATGGATGTTTCACCAGCCCCTTCGGCTCCGCAACCCAAACCGGCCCCTCCGGCCAAACCCGCACCTGCGCCGGCGGCTGCCAAGCCCAAGCCCGGTCCTGCCCCGGCCAAGCCCGCACCTGCGCCGGCCCCGGCCGCTGAACCGGAGAGCCTCGATTTCCAGGCCGTGGCCGAGGACCTCAAGGCGGTGGGCGCGGCCAAGAAAGGGGCCGGCCTTGAGCAAGTGGCGCACGAGCTGGAAGACCTGGAGCCAATGGGCGACGATTTCATGAGCATCAAGGAGATGAAAAAGCTCTTCGGCAACGTCAACGCGATAATGGAGGCGATCCAGCGCCTGTGCCAGCGGATTGATCGCCTGGAAGAGGCGCTGGCGAAAGCGGGCCTGCTCAAGCCCGAAAAGAAATAGGAGCACCTCCGTGCCGCTTCCCGCCGCCGCGCCTTCGCTCGAACCCCTGCTCCGGATCACCAACCTGGTCACTACCTTCCGCACCGAGCGGGGCCTGCTCCGCGCGGTGGACGGCGTGAGCCTGGAAATTCCCAGGGGCGGCAAGCTCGGGCTGATCGGCGAGTCGGGCTGCGGCAAGTCCGTCACCGCCCTCTCCATCCTCCGCCTGATCCCGGACCCGCCCGGCCAGATCGAGTCCGGCGAGATTATCTTCGACGGGACCGACCTCTTGAAACTGCCCCTCTCCCGGATGCGCCGCATCCGGGGTAACCGCATCTCCATGATCTTCCAGGAACCCCAGTCCTCCTTGAACCCGGTCTATACCGTGGGCAACCAGATCGCCGAAACTATCCGCCTCCATCAGAAGGTCAGCCGGCGCGAGGCCCGCGAGCGCGCCGTCGCCGCGCTCAAGCAGGTCGGCATCTCCGACCCCGAGCGCCGAGTCGCCGAATACCCGAACCAGATGTCGGGCGGCATGTGCCAGCGGGTGATGATCGCCATGGCGCTGTCCTGCCACCCCGAGCTTCTGATCGCGGACGAGCCGAGCACCGCGCTCGACGTGACCATCCAGGCCCAGATCCTGGAGCTGATCACCGCGCTGGTGAAGGAGATGGGGATGTCGCTCCTCCTCATCACCCACGACCTGGGCGTGATCGCCGAGACCGTCGAGCAGGTGGCGGTGATGTATGCCGGCAAGGTGGTGGAAGAGGCGGAAGTGCACGAGCTTTTCACCAACCCGCTCCACCCTTACACCACCGGGCTGCTCCGCTCGCTGCCCAAGCTCGGCGCCGAGGCCGGCCAGGCCGGACACCAGCGCCTGCAAGCCATCCCCGGCCTGGTGCCCTCGCCCCTGGACCTGCCCTTCGGCTGTCCCTTTCAGGAGCGCTGTCCCCTGGTCAAGCCCCGCTGCGGCCAAGAGATGCCGGAGCTGGAAGAGAAACGGACAGGCCATCGGGTGCGGTGCTTCGAGAGCTGCTGAGAGCGGTAGGTCGTAGGTCGCAGGTCGTAGGTAGGGAGAAGAAAAGGAACATCCGCAGATTTCGCAGATTTTCTTGTTCTGAAGACTAAAGCCTAATGTCTAATGCCTCTTCTTTCCTTGACACCTCTTTGAAAATCTGCCGCGGCCTGGAGATTACTGAAATTTAATTCTGAATTAAGTAAGGTGTCCCCAGAATTTAGAATTTCACAAATCACCAAAGTTCAGTAGGTTAATTAACAGCCTTTGACATCAACTTAAAGTGTTTGTCATCGGCCTGTTCAATTATTTTTAAAACTGCCTTGATAGAATCTGGCCCGCTTAATGTAAGCGTAGGATCGAATTGAATAAGACCATTCTTGGTATTAAGGTGTGAGTGAGAATTTACAAATGAATAGACATAGCTAAGGTCTTCTGATGATATTTCTTTATTCACATTTTTTAGTCCAATTAATCGAGTATAAAAGCTGCCCTTTTTAGGAACTCTAAAGGATAAAAAGCATTCAAGGAGTTTCCTTGCAAGATTAGGATAGTCATACACCGCCTTAATGGTAGCATAACCATCGCTGGGATTATCTTTTTCAAAAGATAGTAGCTTCTTAAACAAGTAGTGGTATTCCGACTCATAATCTCTAAGTAAATCATCTAGCCTTGATAAAATAGCTATTCTGCATTTCTTACATGTATCATATTTGTTGGAAAGCATAAAAAATTCACCGAGATGCTTTGATTCTTCTTCATCAGAATTCAAGTCATTGATAAACCATTTTTTCATCTGGTTGAAAAAATCGTAATTGTGTGTAAACAGAAAAAGTTGTCCGACTGACCTGAGCCGGTTTTGAATGTAAGAACAAACCCTGAAAAGCAAGTTTGCATCTAAACTTGAAATAGGGTCATCAATGACTAAAATTCCTTCTTTGGAGTTAAATTCAGCATCTTTTAGGTGAACAGTGAAATAAACAAAAGCTATTGCTGTCTTTTCGCTTTCGCTAAGAGAAACCGCTTGGTCCTCTCCTCTCATAATGAGATAACCACCGTCAACTTCTTTTTCATTTCCGCTATTGTCGGCAATCTTTTCTTTATTTGGAAGGAAACGAAGCTCGTCATGTCCCAGGAACTTGATTAATCCTTTGTTGATTTCTTCACAAGCTTTATGTGTAGATGATATTTTGGGCCTATTTTCTGCAATTCTGTTTTTTATATCCTTAATACTTAAATCCCCCGGAATACTCGGATCACCATTTTCAATTTTGCTTATTTTATCATTGAGAGCCGCTATTTCAGAGTCCAATGCTTTTACTTCGTCAAAGATTGTGCTCAAATGGTGATTTCTAAGTTTCACAGAAGCATTATCTTTTACACTATTAAAGTGCATTGATTTATTATTATGTTCTAATATTAACCTGTTTATTTCTGATAGCTTTTCAACAAATGGTTTCATATTGGGACTGTTGACCAATTCAATTGAATCTGTTGTCTTAGCTTTCTTAGTTTTAATTTCTTCAATCAAAAAACTTATTTTTTCTAAAAGGGTTTTTTGTAATTCTACTAATTGGTTTTGTGATGCAGAATAATTATCCCTCAATTCATCATAGAACCTTGTGCGGTCAGGTGGCATGATGGCCTTGATGGATGTTGAGACCTTCTGTAAAAGCAATATCAAATTATCAATTTGAGCTTTTATTTTTTCATCTTCTTCATTGAAGTATCGGCTTAACTGCTCAATGCGTTCTTTGGGCACTTTTTGCAAACAATATTCGCAAATAGCAGAAGCATGTTTTTTATGTAATTGGATGCCTTGTTCCACCCATACAGAAATATCTTGATTTTCGGCAAGGCGCGAAATAACTTCTAATTCAACCTTTTGTTTCAATACATTCCCTGCATCAATTAGAATGCCCTGCAAAACATCAATAACTTCAAAATCTTTTCCAGATTCAAAAAGCTTTGCTAATTCCAGGTCATCGATAATGGGCAGAGAGGATTGTTTTAAGGAAATTAAACAACTATCTAAGTCTTGCTCTGAAAGAATACTTTTCCCCGCTAAATTGATAAAATCTCTTTGGGCATCAGGTCTTCGATAATTACGGACGGCTTGGCCACCGATTGCCGCTCCAATTAGCCTAGCAATTTCAGTAAATTTATTTTCTCGTTCACTTTCTTTGCGTTTCTTTTCATCTCTAGTTGTAGAAAGTAATGCAATCTTGCCAATTTTCTTGGCATCCTTCGGATCTCCGTTCAGAAGTATCTCATCGGCCTCTATTTGTTCAACCAACTCCTTGTTTTCCTTGCCGAGCAAAATTGTTATTGAGTTTGCTCGTCCCTCAAAAACCTTTATGTTGCTTTTAATATAATCCTGGTTGAAAACACGGAGCTTCTTGGGAAATGGCTCATCTTGCTTGTATTTATTGGCTTGATCATCTTCAATCTCATATTCAATGGTTGCTTCATTCTTCGAGCCACCAATAGATTCGAATAAGCGTGAAAGGGTCGTCTTACCGCTCCCATTCCAGCCGTAAAGCAGATTAAACCGCTTGAAATTAGGCAGATCGTGAGCACAGGTGTAATCACAGAAGAGAAGGCCCAAATTCTTTATTTTGTTAATTTTGGTTATCATAGGAATTAAGCCTCCTCTCGCCGCCCATTAACTCAGAATTGAAAATTCTAATTCCGGGGACACCATACTTAATTCCTTATCAGCCGAGGGCCGGCCGGATCGCGGCAGCCGGGCAGGGTAACGGGAGGCTGGCCTGGGTCCGCGGTCTGGGCCGATCTGGGCATGGGTTTATTTTAGGCAGGAGTTGAAGCCAAAGTCAAGGAAAAAATTATCCACGAAAAAACACGAAGGATCGAGACCAAAGTCAAGAAGAGGATAATCCACGAAGGACACAAGGGCTTAAAACTCAAGTCCAGGAAGAAATTATCCACGAAGGACACGAAGGGCACGAAGGCCAGGAGGGTTAACTTAGGGTCTGACCTAATGTTGTTCAGTTAAGAAAGGATTTTCACGCCAAGACGCAAAGGCGAAAAATTTTAAACGATCGGCGGCTTAAAATCCTTTGCGACTAAGTCCTTCGATTCATAAGTTCGATGACGAACTTATTCACTCAGGACTTAGTGCTGAGTAAGCAAATAAGCCTTTGCGAGAAAATAAATACGTCATTGTATTTGCGAATCGAAGCACTAAGCCGGCCGACTTGAGCCGTAGATGAGGATGAGTTCCCAAGGCGCCAAGCCTCTTGGCTTTGTCAGCCTTTGCAACTTTGCGGCTTTGCGCGAGAATTCCTCCGTCTGATATCTCCCTTAAGTGAACAGCATTAGGGTCTGACCCCTTGTTAAGTAATGCCCTGACCCCATCCGCAGAGGCCGGGTAGAAAGGCGGGGAAGGTTTTTTTGGTCTTTATGAAAATTTCGAGGTATGGTAAAGTTGCATGAGCGGAAGGCCGGAGAGGAGCAAGTGGCGCTTCATTTAATCACGGGCGGCAGCGGGGTGCTGGGCCGGGCCGTGGCCCAGGCGCTCTTGGAGCGCGGCCACCGGGTGCGGATCTTTGACCTGAAGGAGCCGCCGGCCGAGCTGGCCGGCCGGGTGGAGTTCTTCCGCGGCAGCATCCTCGACGCCGAGGGAGTGGTGGAGGCCTGCGCCGGCGCCGAGGTGGTCCATCACCTGGCTGCCTCCATGCCCCAGGCCAAGCTTTCGCCCCGCGGCTTCTGGGAGATCAACGTGGCCGGCACGCTCCACGCGGTCGAAGGAGCGCTCAAGCAGGGCGCCCGCCGGCTGGTCTTTGCCTCCACCATCGAGATCTACGGCCTGTATTATCCGCATGAGTTCCCGGTGACCGAGGAGAGCGAGAAGCGCTTCACCGGCATCTACAGCCGGAACAAGTGGGAGTGCGAGGAGCGGCTGCTGGAGGTCAAGGAAAAGACCGGATTGGAGGTGGCTTTCCCCCGCATGCCCATGATCTTCGGCCCGGGCTTTTACCATGAGCCGAGCATGACCGGGCTCTTCCGCCTGATCCGGCGGAGCTGGCCGGTGCCGATCGTGGCCGATCCCAACGCCCCCTGGGCCTCGGTTTCATCGGCGGACGCGGCCCAGGGCTTCGCGCTCGCGGCGGAGCGGCCCGAGGCCATTGGCCAGGCCTTCAACCTGGCCGCGGCGGACGCGCCGCCTTGCCGCGAGCTCCTCCATCAGCTCATCTCCGCGGTCGGCTCGCGCTCGCGCACGATCGTCGTTCCCCGGCGGTTGCTGGAAGCCGCGGTCCTTCTGATCGAGCGCTACGAGATCGGGCCGACCCCGGCCGAGCTGGTCCGCTTCTCTTTGGTGGGCGGAATTTATTCAATTGAGAAAGCAAAGAAGCTGCTCGGCTATCAGCCGAAGCACCGCGCCCTGGAGGGGATGTTGCAGGCCTACAGATATTTGGAAGAAGGTTAATAGGGCACAGGTTGAAAACCTGTGCCACTTGCCTTTCAGCGCTTGATGGTGGAGGCCAGGTTGGCGATGAGCATGGCCTGGTTGCGGTCTTCGAGGAGGATGGCATCTTCCAGGCTGACCGGTCCGCAGTTGCAGTTCAGCGCTTCCTTGGTCAGGCGCAGCCCCAAGGGCGATTTGCCCACAAGCACCCCGGCCAGTTTCTTCGCCTCTTCGATCAGGCTTTCCTCGGCGACGACCGCGCTGACCAGGCCCATCTTCAGCGCTTCCTCGGCCCCGAAAAACTCGCCGCTGTAGAGCCAGCGCGCGGCGTGGCTGATGCCCACCTGGCGGGGCAGGAAGTAGCTGGAACCCATGTCGGCGCCGCCCAGGCCCAGGTTGATGTAGGTGGCCTGGAACCTGGCCGAAGCCGCGGCCAGCCGGAGGTCGCAGGCCAGCGCCAGGCTGAAGCCCGCGCCCACCGCGGCGCCCCGGAGCGCGGCGATGATCGGCTGGGGCGCGCGGCGCATGAGCAGGATGGTCTCGGAGTAATGGGTCTGGAGCTCGTAGGCGCGCTTGGGGGTCATGGCCTCGCCCATCAGGGCGGTGGATTCCTTGAGGTCCACCCCGGAGCAAAAGCCGGGCCCGGCGCCGGTGAAGACGATCACCCGGACCTCCGGGTCGTCCTGCCGCTCGCGCCAGAAAGCGCGGAGTTCCGCGTTCATGGCGGCGTTGATGGCATTGCGCCGGTCCGGCCGGTTCAAAGTCAAAATCCCGATCGGACCTTCGCTCTCAAAGACCAGAGTTTCCCATTTGCCCATGATAACTCCTTGAGGATCGGTAATGACGAAACCCCCGGGGCCGCGGTCTCCGAAGGCCGCTTAACCGTTGCCCAGCACCTTGCCCACGCAGGTGACCAGGGTTTCCATCTCGAAAGGCTTGGCGATGAAATATTTGGCGCCGATGGCGCGGCCGCGCTCCACCGTACGCTGGTCGAATTTGGAGGAGATGAAAATGAAGGGGATGCTTTTGGTCTCGAGCCGGTTCTGGATGGCCTCGCACAAGCGCAGCCCGTCCAGCTTGGGCATCATGATGTCGCTTACGATCAGGTCGGGCTGGATCTCCTCCAGGTCGCGCAAGGCCTCGAAGCCGTTGGTGACCACGAACACGTCATAGCCTTTGGCTTCGAGCGCCTCCTGGACCATCTGGTAGATCACCTGGCTGTCTTCCACCACCATAACTCTTTTCTTGCTCATGCCGCCCTTGCCGTTCTCGGCGCTCAGTCTAACAAACCCTCTTCCAAAGTTCAAGCCGGCCTTCGCCCACGAAACTTGCCCTCCCTCAGTTTTTGTCCGCACCGCATATTTTCGGCCTTCGTAGTGGCGCAATTTATTGCGCCCAGTCCCTGCAAGGGCGCGATAAATCGCGCCCCTACCCCCGGTTCCCGGAAAACTGAGGGAGGGCAAGGCCCGCGAAACGGTTGACAGGCTTACACCCGGATGATATCTTACGAAGCGGGCAAGGAAGCAGGAAGCGGCTCCAGTTCCATGCGGGTCTGTTATTTCGGCATCTACTCCACCGGCGCGGTTTATCCCCGCAACAACAATATCATCCGCGGGCTGCGGCAGGCCGGGGTGATCGTGGATGAATGCCGGGTGGAGTTGACCGAAAGCTTTGCCGACCGCGCGGCCGTGGCCCAAAGCCAGCTCCGCATGCTCGGCTTCGGGCTCCGCCTCCTCCAGAGCTACCTCCGCCTGGCCCGCCGGCTTCTCTCCCTGCCCCGGCCCGACCTGTTCGTGGTCGGCCATCCCGGCTACTTCCACCTCCACTTCCTCCGGCTTTGCACCCGGCTCGTGCACCGGCGCGTGCCCATCGTCTACGACGTCTTCATCCCGCTCCACGACGCCCTGGTCTCCGACCGCGGCATCCTTCAGCCGCACCGCCTGACGGCCCGCCTGATCCACGCCCTGGAAAAAAGCGTCTGCCTTCGGGCCGACCTGGTGCTGATTGATACCGCCGAGCATACCCGCTACCTGCGCCAGGAGTTCGGCGTGCCCGAAGAGAAGCTGGGCGTGGTCTTCATCGGGTCGTCGGACATCCTCTTCCCTCAGGCGAGCACGCGGCCGGCGGCGCCGCCGTTTCGCGTGCTGTGGTTCGGCACCTACATTCCGCTCCACGGCTTGGACACCATCGTGGCCGCGGCCAAGCTCTTGGAGGATGACCCCGAAATCCGGCTGGAACTGGTCGGCCAGGGCCAGTTGGAAGGCCAAATCAAAGCGCTGGCCAAGGAGCTCCAGGTCAAGAACCTCGTCTTCCAGGGCTGGGTGCCGGTGGAGGCGATGCACGAACCCATCGCCGCGGCCCAACTGGTGCTCGGCATCTTCGGCCGGACCGCCAAGACCTTGCGGGTGATCCCCACCAAAGCCTTTGACACCGCGGCCGTGGGCCGGGCCTTGCTCACCGGCGACACCCCGGCCATGCGCGAAGCGTATACTCACGGCGAAGATGTTTACCTGGTGCCGGTGGCTGACCCCCAGGCCCTGGCCCGCGCCATTCGCGAGCTCAAGGGAAACCCGGAACTGCTCGAGCGGCTGGCCCGGAGCCACCGTCGGCTTTATCAGGAGCGGTTTCAGCCCGCGGCGCTGGGCCGGCAGTTCCTGGCCGTGGTGCGGAAACGATTCCCCGGACTTGCGGTCTAAGGAGGGAGGCCGAACCATGACCAAGCTGATCGTGCAAATCCCCTGCTGGAATGAGGAAGCGAACCTGGCCGCGGTCATTGCCGGCATTCCCCGCCGGATGGAAGGGGTGGACGCGGTGGAGGTGCTGGTCATTGACGACGGCTCGACCGATCGGACCGCGGAAGCGGCCAAGGCCGCGGGCGCGGATCACCTGGTCCGGTTCACCTCGCATCGGGGCCTGGCCCGGGCCTTCGCGGCCGGGCTCGACGCCGCGCTCAAGCTGGGCGCGGACCTGATCGTCAACACCGACGCCGACGGCCAGTATCGCGGCGAGGACATTCCCAAACTGATTGCGCCCATCCTGGCCGGCGAGGCCGACCTCTGCGTGGGCGACCGGGGAATTGCCGCGGACCGGGACTATCCCGCGCTGAAGCAAGGCTTGCAGCGCCTGGGCAGTTGGGTGGTGCGCCGGCTTTCCGAGACCGACGTGGCCGACGCGGCCTCCGGCTTCCGCGCCTTTTCCCGCCAGGCCGCGCTCGAGCTTTCGGTGGTCTCCGAGTTCACCTACACGATCGAGACCCTGATCGCCGCGGGCAAGAAGAAGCTCAGCGTGCGCTCGGTGCCGGTGGCGGTCAACCCCCCGGCGCGGCCCTCGCGCCTCTATGCGAGCGTGCCCGAGTATCTGCGCAAGAGCCTCGAGACCATGGTCCGGGTCTATGCCATGTTCGAGCCGATGCGGGTCTTTGCCCTGATCGGCGCGGTGCCGTTCGCCGCCGGCTCCGGCATCGGGCTGTGGTTTTTGTATGAGTATTTCACCACCGGCGGCAAGGGCCACGTCCAAGCCCTGATCCTGGCCGCGGTGCTCCTGATCATCGGTTTCCAGGTCATGATTTTCGGACTCCTGGCCGACCTCATCGCCCAGAACCGCAAGCTGATCGAGGATTTGCTCCGGCGGATCAAAGAGCGCCCGTGAAGGCCCTGCTCCTCGCCACCACCTTCCCCCGCTGGTCCGCGGACCCGGGACCGGCACCTTTTGTATTCCAGCTCGCAAAACACTTGAGCGGCCTCCTGCCCGTCCTCTGCCTGGCTCCGCACTTTCCCGGCGCGGCGCGGGAAGAGAACCTGGAAGGGGTTCCGGTGCAACGCTTTCAGTACCTCTGGCCGGAAAGCCTGGAGACCCTGGCCGACGGCCAGGGCATCCAGAACCACCTCCGCCAGAGCTGGCGCGCCCGGCTGGAGGCCGTGCCCTTCCTGTTCGGCGAACTCCGCGCGCTCCGCCGCCTGCTCCAGAGCGGCGAGTTCGCGGCGGTGAACGCGCACTGGCTGGTGCCTTCGGGCGCGCTGGCCGCCTGGCTCAAGCGGCGCTATCACTTCCGGCTGGTCTTGACCGCGCATGCCGCGGACCTCTTCCTTTTGCTCCGGCTGCCGGGAGGAAAAACGCTTTTGCGCTGGATCGTGGGCCGGGCCGATGTGGTCTTCTGCGTGAGCCAGGCCATCCAGGCCGGCATGGCCGAGGTCACCGGCCCTTCTCCCAAGTTCCGCGTCCTGTCCATGGGCGCGGACCTTTCCTTGTTCAGCCCGGCGCCGGATCAGGACGCTATCCGCGAGCGGCTCCAGAGCGGCCCGGGACAAGTGATCCTGTTCGTGGGCAAGTTGACCGAGAAAAAGGGCGTCACTTACCTCCTCCAGGCCGCGGCCCGGCTTGAGAAGGAGTGGCACCTTCTCATCGTGGGCGAAGGAATTCTGCGGCCCGGGCTGGAAGCCGAGGCGGCCCGCCTGGGGATCCGCGAGAGAGTGCGCTTTGTCGGCGCCATGCCTCAGGCCAGGCTGGCCGACTATTACCGGGCCGCGGACCTAGTGGTGGTGCCCTCGGCGCGGGACGTGAAGGGCGAGGCCGAGGGCATGCCGGTGGTGATCCTGGAGGCGTTGGCTTCCGGCGCGCCGGTGATCGCCACCGAGGTCTGCTCGGTGCCGGAGGCGCTCAAGGGCAAGGGCGTGAAAGAGGTGCCTTCAGCCGATGTGGCGGCCCTGGCCCGGGCGATGGCGGCCGTGCTTGAGGGCGAGGCCGCGCCGGCGGATCCCAGGGCGATCGAACCGTATGCCTGGCCCGAGATCGCGCGGCAGTATGCCCAGGCGCTCTCCGGAGGCGGGCCGTGAAGATCCTGCACGTCACCCCTTTCTTTTACCCGGCCTGGGCCTACGGCGGCATTCCCCGCTTGTCGTTTCACTTGGCCGCGGAGCAGGCGCGCCAGGGCCACACCGTCCACGTGGTCACCACCGACGCGCTGGACCAGAACCGCCGGCAGAAAGAAACCCGGTTCACGGTCGAGGGCGTGGAGGTCCGGGTCTATCGGAACTTGAGCAACCGGGCCGCCTATCATCTCCAACTGTTTACGCCGCGCGGTCTTTTCGAGGAACGCGGGCGCGTCCGGGATTATGATATCCTGCATATCCACGGCCACCGCAATTTTCTCAATACCGGGATGGCCGCCTGGGCGCGGGAGGCGGGCGTGCCCGCCGTGCTCATGCCCAACGGCACCCTGGTCAACATCGAGCGCCGGCGGGCGCTCAAGGCGATCTACGATATCCTTTTCGGCCGGCGCCAGGTGCGGGCCGCCGCGGCCTTCGTGGCCGTGGCGGAAGTGGAGAAGCGCCAGTTTCTGGAAGCAGGCATCCCGGCGGAAAAGATCGCGGTGATCCCCAACGGCGTGGCCATGGACACCGACGATGCCGGCATCCGCTTCGCGGAGAAATTCAATCTTCCCGGCCGCTACCTCCTCTACCTCGGGAAAATCACCCCGCGCAAAGGGATCGAGCATTTGATCGCGGCCCTGCCCCTGCTTAAGGACCGCGAGCTTTGCCTGGCGGCGGCCGGGAACGACATGGGCCACCTTGCCTTTCTGAAAAAACTGGTGAAAAAGCTTGGCCTCGACTCCCGGGTTTTTTTCCCCGGCCTGGTCACCGGGCCGGACAAGGCCGCGGCCTACAAGGGCGCGGTCCTGACCGTGTATCCCTCGCGCGATGAGATCTTCGGACTGGTGCCCTGGGAGTCTATCCTTTGCGGCGCGCCGGTGATCGTGGCCGCGGGTTCCGGGTCGGAGGAATGGGTCGGCGGCGCCCGGGCCGGGACGGTGGTGCCCTACGGGAGCCCCTCGGCCCTGGCCGAGGCGATCAACCGGAACGATCCGCAAGCCGCGGCCGAACAGGTCAAGCGCGGCCGGGCTTTTTGGCAAGAGCGTCTGGCCTGGCCGCAGGTGGCCCGGGAGACGCTGGCCTGGTATGCTAAAATAAAATCATGATCGAAGACGCTTTAGTCATCATTCCCGCGTTCAACGAGGCCCCGGTGCTGGCCGAGACCTTGGGGGAGTTGCGCGGGTATGCGCGGCGCCTTTTGGTGGTGGACGACGGGTCGCAGGATGAGACCTCCCGGATCGCCCGGGAATCGGGAGCCGGGTGCTTAAGGCTCGCCACCAACCTCAACTACGGCGGCGCGCTCCAGGCCGGGTTGCGCTTCGCGCTGCGCCAGACCGAGTTCCCCTACTTCCTGACGTTCGACGCCGACGGCCAGCACGACCCGGCCGCGCTCGCCGGCCTGCTCGAGCCTTTGCGCCAGGGCCGGGCCGACTATGTCCTGGGCTCGCGCTTCCTCGCCGGCGCTCCGGTCAGCCTTCCCCTGCTTCGCCGCGCCGGCATCCGCCTGTTCGCGGCGGCGGCGAGTTCGGTCCTGAAGTTCCGGATCACCGATCCCACCACCGGCCTGCTCGGGCTTACGCGGGAAGCGGCCCGGATGTTTTTAAGCCCGCTCTTTCCCCAGGATTACCCGGACGCCGACGTGCTGATCATGCTCGCGCGCATGGGCTTCCGGATCCGGGAGGTGCCGGGGCGCATGCGGCCGAGCCGGCGCAGGGGCTCGATGCACGGCGGCGTGCTCAGGCCGGCGTATTACCTGCTCAAGATGAGCACGAGCATGATCCACCTGGCGGCGCGGGGCGACCTGCGGGAAAAAAGAAGGGAGGCGACCCTTGTCACCTAGACAAAAAGCCTTTGCGATTATTGTGGCGGTCTTGCTGATCCTGCTGATCGTCGAGTTGATCCGCCGGCGGAAGCTCCGGGAAGAGTATGCCCTGGTCTGGCTGGCGGTGGGGATCGGGGTCGTGCTCCTGGTCTGGCAATACGGCATCCTGGAGCGGGTCACCCGCCTGATCGGCGCGGTGATGCCGACCACCACCCTCTTCCTCTTCGCCTTTTTCTTCATCCTGGTCATGGCCATGCACTTCTCGATCAAGCTCTCCAAGCTCACCGGCCAGATCAAGGACCTGACCCAGGAGATCGGGATCCTGCGCAGCGAGCTGGAATCGAGCCGCGGCCGGCCGGAAAGCGGAAAGGAAAAAGGAGGCGCTGCATGCACTGGCTGACCTGGATCGTGGTGGGCCTGGTCGCGGGCTTTGCGGCCTCGGCTTTTTTGGGCATGGGCAAGGTGATGCCTTGGCCTTTGCTCCTGGGGTTGGGAGTTCTCGGCGCGCTGCTCGGCGGCTGGGTGATGAAATTCTTCGGCTGGGGCGGGCCGATGGACTTCAACTGGCGCTGGTTGCTTTCCTCCTTCCTCGGCGCGCTGGTGGTGATCTTCATCTTCCGGGAGTTCTTCACCAGGCACCGGGGCTGAGGGTTGCCGAGAATTTCTTGAACCCTCGGCCGGCTTGGCCTACAATCAAAGAATGCGCAAATGGTGGCCGGCGTTGGTCCTGATCCTGTTCCTTGCCGCAATCTTGACCATCCTTTTCACTCCTTACCTGCACAATTATTTTGTGGCCGATAGTTTCTGGCACCTGAGCTTTGGCCGCTTTTCCCTGGCCCCGGAAGAAGTCTGGTGGAGGCCTTGTTACGGCCGGGTCTTCTGGCGGCCCCTGGCCTGGAGCGCGGACGCAGGCATTTATGACCTGGTCGGGCTGGAGCCTTTCGGCAACCATCTGGCCGACGCCGTCCTCCACGGCCTGAACGCGCTCTTGGTGGCCGGGCTGGCCTGGATCCTGGGCCGGCCGCTGGAGAGGGAGCGCTTCTGGCGCTATGCCGGCGCCTATCTGGCCGGCCTGCTTTTTGCCCTGCATCCCATCGGGGTCCTCACCGCCTCCTGGCTGTGCTGCCGGTCGGCCCTGTTCGGGACTTTCTTTGTCCTGCTCTCGCTCATCTTTTTCTTGCAGTTCCGGGGCCGAGTCTGGGCGATCGCGCTCTCCGGCCTTTTTGCGCTGGCCGCCATGCTCAGCAAGGAAACCATGATCGCGCAGCCCGCGCTGATCCTGGCCGCGGCCTGGCTGTTCCCGGCGGAGGGGCTCCGGGGGTTGCGCCGCCTGGCGCGGGCGGTGCGCGAGACGCTGCCGTTCGCGGCCGTGCCCGCGGTTTACCTGGGCTGGCGGCTGAGCGTGCTCGGACAGATCGGAGGCTACGAACCCGTCCGGTTTCAGCTCTCATTTTTCCTGCCCCGGCTCGCCTATCATTTGCCCCGGATTTTAATGCGGGTGCCCCGCGACCTGCTCTTCCATCACCTGGAGCCCGCGTCTCCCAACTTCCGGATGCTGGCCGCGTTTTTCCTGCTGCTCCTCCTGGTCACCGGCTGGCGCCTGCTCCAGCGGGAACGGCCCCTGCTCACGTTTTGCCTGGTCTGGCTGGTGATCGCTCTGGCACCGCTGTGGAACGTGAGCCAGATGCTGGCGCAGCGGGAGGAGCGGCTGCTGTATTTCGCGTTGGTGGGTTGGCTGCTGTTGGCCCCGGCCGGACTGGCGGCGCTCAGCCGGCCGACCTGGCGGGCGCTCGCGCTCTGTCTCTGGATCCTGGTGTTCTACGCCTACAGCCTGGCCGACCTGCCGGCGCTTAAGCAGTGGCAGCAAGTCGGACGGGCGAACCAGGCCCTGGCCGTGGCCATTCGGCAGAAGGTGACCGAGATCAAGCCGGCGCCGGCCGGCGGCCGGTTCTACCTGCTCGGGCTGTCCGGGGACCAGTATTACCTGGACCCCATGGTCAAGCTGGGGCTGCCGCTCGAGTATCTCGGCAACCGTTTCATGCTCGGAGACCACCCGAGCCTGGTCTGGGAATTCCTGCCCGCGCTGCCGGAGCCCGCGGGGTCCGCCCCCGGGCCGGAGGCGGCTGCTCTTCCCCATGAAGAAGTGTATGATACGGAATCGCACAACCGCTTGCTGGGGGTCACCCCGCCGGACCTGGTCCTGGCCGTGCAGAAAGACCCTCAGGCGCGGGTCTGGGAATGGAAGGGCGACCTGGTCCTGGATATCAGCCAGGATATCCGGGCGCTCTCTTACCGGATCAGTTCCATGCAGAACAACTATTCGGTGCGCCGGCTGCTCCTGCCGACCTGGTCGTTCTTCCGCGAGCCGCTGCCCTGGAGTTGGACCCTGTCCCCCGATTGCCGGGCGGATAAATCCGACCGCTCCGATGAAGCCCTGGCCTTGGTGTCCCTGGGGCAGGACCCGTATTTGCTCTCGCCCGAGGTCCGTTTCCACGCGCCCGGCGCGGCCGCGGTGCTGATCGAGCTCAAGGTGGCGCCGCGGGACTATCTTCCGCCGGACCAGGCGGAGGCGGTGTTGATGTGGAGCACGGAAGAAGACTCGGGCTTCCGCGCGCCGCGGGAGATCCGCTTTCCGATCCAGGCGGACGGTGAGTTCCACACCTACCGGCTGGACCTGGAGTCCAACATCGCCTGGGTGCGCTCGGACCTGGTGCGGCAGGTCCGGCTGGACCCGGTTTCCTTTCCAACGCGCTTCTGGCTGCGGCGGGTCGTGTTTTTATCCAAGGACGAGGCCAAGCCAGTGGCCAAAAAGGAAGCTGGAGAAGAAGAAAAGTAGGGGTCCTGATTTTAATTTTTGTAATGATCACCGCGCATTAGTCCAAAAAATCCAACTAAAACTGCACCATTATTACATATTATAGAAGGATCAAGCATGACTGATGAAACTTGCCAACCGCCGACCCCGATCATTCTTGTAACCTTTTGTTATCTAATGACATTTTCACTTGATCGTTTTTCCGTCTTTTTAGTTTTTCAATCCGGGGATGCGGCTCAGCTTAGCCGCATGGGGACGGGTTTTGGCCCCCATCCGGCCGGCCTTTTCCGCCAAGTCGCCCCCATCAAGACCGCATCGTTCCCCACCAAAAGACCTTCTCTCCCCATGGTGCGGCCTTCTTTCCCCACTCAAGCGCTTTCTCTCCCAACTTAACATGGGGTCTGACCCCAATGTTAAGTTGGGGTCAGACCCCAAACTTAACAAACTTAACAAAAGGAGATCCCGATCATGACCCCCGAGCAAATTCTCAACCGCCTGGCCCATAGGCTGGAAGGCTCGTCCCGGCGCAAGGCCGCCGCGCTCGATCTCTATTCCGAGCCGCGCGACCTCCTGGAGGAATATTTCAGCGATATCTTCCGGCCCCGCCTCTCCGGCAACGCCTTCCTGGTCTGGTCCCTGCTCCTCCACCGCGCCGACCCCGAATCCCGCATCGCCTCCCTCTCCCACCGCGACATCAAACTCCAGACCGGCATCCGCTCCAACCGCGGCCTCCACCGGGCCCTCCACGAACTCGCCCACTACGGCTATTGCATCCTCTCCAACTTCCCCACCGGACCCGGGATGCCCCGCAACTACAAAATCCCCGAACACATCGGCACCCAGCGCTTCCCCCATCTTGAGGCCATGCGCCTCTGCGTGGAGGCCGACCGGCCCCGCAAACGCGGCCCAAAGGCGGCGCGGATTCTCCGCGAGGCGGCCCGCGAGTTCGCCCAGGCGGATTCCCGGACCCAAGGCCCGGGCTTCGATTCCTTGGCTCCCGGCTCGAACCAGGCGCGCGGGCTGGGCCAGACCTCAGATAGCGGATCGCGGGTGGGGGCACCCGCGCCCTTAAGTGATGATGGAGCGCCCGCGAACCCCATGAGTCCTTCCCGCCCGCCGGCCAAAGCGGTTTACCCCGATCTTCCTCAGCTCGACCTCCCGGACCTGGAGCACCTCAACCTGGATCAGGAAATCGAGAGGCTGGAAAAGGAAGTGGAAGAAATCGGGAAGGCTCTCTCGAAAAAAGAGAGCGAGGACCCGCGATAAATATCTTATGTTCAAATTTGACCACAGTCGTTCATGCCGCGTTGCGGCACCCAGGAAACATGAAAATCGCAACCGCAGATGCACGCAGATCAACGCCAATGGAAAAAGAATTGAACCCCTGATCCGCGTCCATCCGCGTTCATTTGCGGTTAAAAGTATTTTCTGAACAGAATCAGGGGCTTGCCAGATATTTCCCGCCCCCGCTCGCGCTGGTCTCGCCCACGGTCAGAGTCGTAACCTCCGTGTCATTATGATAGACCTTCAGGCTGGCTCGATCAAGGCCATGTATCTAAGCTTAAGGTCCAGATTTCTGCTGAACGAGGTCGAGGAGGTTGAGGATTTCGACTTTGTCGAATTGGGCTCTGCGATCGGAGCCTAGCGGATGGACCGCGGCTTTCGTTCCTTCGCCGTTAATACCGATGAAAAGGGCTCTGAAACTGCCGATGACTTTTCCCTGGCTTGGATCGAAAATAACATATTTATGATTGCCTACAGTAAAAATGGCGGCATTCAGCTTTTTGCTCCAGCAGACATATACAAAAGTTGTGTTGTCAGGATAATCTCCTTCATTTCTAATCATATTTTCCCAATCTTTCATTTCCCTATTATCTTGGGTTCTGAATATCAAGGATTCTGATGCCGAAAAGTTATATTTACCATCGGAGGAAAAATAAATACCTGGATAGGAAACCAGATCACTTTTGCTTCTTTTAAGATCATACTTAATTACCTGTGGATTAATTAAAATGTAAATATTTCCGTCATGTTCAGACCAGTTGAGATCTGTTATTCCGGTGGGTGCAGGAAGTATCATTCTATTAGTTTTATAATTAAAATTATAAAGCCACACTCCTCCTTGATAACCGGGAGGAGCCGGTGAACCGCGTTCACCTGGTATTTCTTCTGCATAGACAATCGCGTTGCCCTTGGGAGAAAATGAAAAAATGGAACCCCCATGGTCAAATGAGGCAACTTCTTTACTATTATTAACATCAAGAATAACTAAACGATAAAAGCTTTGCGCAGCGCTTTCGGAAGATTTAGTATTTGTTAAATTGCAAAATGCAACATAGGTTATCTTACTTCCTGTTGGATCAAGGGATATGTAACTTAAATGGCAATTATCCTGATTACGAACAGGATGCTCCCAAGAGCTTTTGTTATTATATTTGTCATATTTCGCTATATAGCGGTTCCCTTTTCCATTATATGGAGCAAAATAAGTATTTCCATCAGGGGCAATGATTATTCTATCAAAGGCATAACTGGAGTAAGTAAAAGAAAATATGGGTATCACAATAGCAAGCATTGTTCCCCAAAAGGGCTTTTTCATGATATTCTCCTTCACGGTAATCATGGTCTCCAAATTCTAATATGGAAATGATTATCATGTCCAGCGGTAGGGATCATTGGACAACCTGGAGGAGCAGTCAAACCGTCGCGGCCTTGCAGATCAGCATATATTCCAGTCGCTCCGAATTTGCAGAATAAATCAACTAACTCCTGGGTGAGAGGTTGGCTATAGCCAGCAACAGGAGGATCAGGAGGAATATTGGTAAAAGTATAATTTGCTTCAGATCCATCATCCCGCATATACCTCAAATCCGCATCCTGACCCGTTCGATGGTAGGTATGGCACGGCGGCCCACCACCCGGTCCCCAGCACATGCTTCCACCCTTTCTCCAACTCATATCTCCAATTGAAAACCGGGGACCCTCGGGATGCTGAAGATTCCATTCCCGACCAACCGCCTCAATAATTTGAAGCAACCTCAATGTTCCCCAATTGTCGCCTTTATTATAATCCAGTTGAATTCCATAAAAATGGCGATAACCAATCCCCTCGTCAGGCAAACGGAAGCCGCCAATCATTCCAATCGGCATCCCTGGGTTAGGGAAGGAAGAAACCGTATCGGCTACTGTGGGATCCAGGTAATCAATCGTTTCATTTTCTCGAAAGATTCCCTGATAATTTACGGCCTCCACCAAATCACTGATCTTATCCCCATCCCGGTCAAAGTGCGGCCACACCCCGATCCCCTCCGGCCCAAAAATCTGATTTACGGAATTACCCGCAATAGTAGAATAATAATTAGTTTTAATGGTCCCCCCATCAGCCACGGACACCGAATCGCTGTCCAGGACCATGAGCTTGCTCCCGGCCATCGTGTTAAACCACACCGCGGCCAGCACCTTGTTCCTATACGGCGTCCAGGCAACTTCGCGGATCCCGGCCCCGGTCCCGGTAACCGCCGCGGTGGCCGCCCGCACTTCATTGTTGCTGTAATTCGTCAGATTTTCGGCCATGCATAAATTGTTGGTGTAATAACAGCCTAAAAAGGCCCGATCTCCCTGGGGAGAGACTGCTACGTCCGAACAATTTTGACAATCGGGGTGAGGAATAATCAAAGTAGAGACAATAATAATATCCTCACTGGTCAAGTCAGGAACCGGCGCGACATCATAGAGCACCCGGAGGACCAGAGCATCCTGAGTCCGATAGGAAGCCGAACCATAGTTGACCACCAGCGAACGCCAAGGATTTTCCACATCCAGGGTATAGCTTTGAGGCAGGAAGGCAACTCCATATGGCCCAATATTGGCATTGGGCACACCGCTCCCGCTCGGGAAATAGGAATGATCTAAATAAAGGGAATTCCAGTTATCATCCGTTAAATAATAACGTCCGATATCCACGCTGAGGATTCTCCCATCGGCGCTGGTGCCGTTGCTCACGATCAAAAGGGTCTTGCCCTCCGGAGAAATATCCAGGTCTCGAAAGCCGGAAGTGCCGTCGCTGTAGAGCTTATTGGTCACGGCCTGTTGACAAAGTGTAGTGCCGGTAAGTTCAGGGTCCAGCGCCTTGCGGAGTTCGATCACCGAAATCACTTTATTATAGTTGCCCACAAAGGCCCGGCTCCCGTCCGGGCTGATCACCAGGGATTCCGGGTTACCGGGCGTGGGGGTTTTGCAGTTCAAAGGCACCATTTTCTTGATAGTGTTGGTGAGAGTATCTATCACCGCTACCCGGGTGGTAGCGCGGTTGGCAACCAAGAGCCAATGGCCGTCGGGCGTGACATCCGCTTGATAGGGCGTGGGTGAACTGGTGGTGTCTCCCGGGTAAAAGGTTGCCGGGAAGGTATCTTCCATGTAATTGTAAACCGATATCCGATGGCTCCCCCGGTTGGTGATGTAGGCGTAGGGCAAGCCATACTTGAAGGGCTGCAAGTTGCTGGCCACCGGCCAATTGTTCACCGTATTTTCAACATAAACCTCACCGGTAATGACGCTTCCCGGAACCGTGGCGGTAATCGAGGTGGGGCCAGCCGAAAGGATTTCTGCCTTCACCCGGCCGAGGGTGCCGGTGAAGTAAACCGCCACGGTATTTCCAAAATCAGTGCCCGCAATGACAACATCGTCACCCCCAACCGTGAAATCTGGCGAGATCGTATCTATATTCGGATTCATCCCGCTGGGATAAATCGTAAAATTAATAATCTCATGGGAGGAAACATTCCCGAAATAATCTTCAATCCAAACTTCCAAAGTGTGAGGACCGGGAGAAAGACGGTCTTCAAAGGTAACCCACCATTCCGCGAAGTCAAAGTAGGTATTGAATTTTTCGGTAACCGGTTGCCCGTCTAGCAAAATTACCAGAGTGCCTGGGTCAACCCCTGATGATCCGGGATCATAATATTCAACCCGAAAGTAAGGAGTATTCGTTCCCACGGCCTGACCATCGAGGGGGGAGACAATGTTCACCACCGGCGGGAGACCGCTCTCGATCAGGACCAGGGCCGAGTCCTCCGCTGATAATCCGGCCAGGTCTTCGATATAAGCCCGGATCAGGTTCCCGCCCTCATAAACTCCGGTCACCGATCCGGTCGCGCTGGTCTCGCCTACCGTGAGAGTTGGAGTAATGTCCACGTCATTATGATACACCATCAGGGTGGCGGTGTCAGCTCCCAACCCCACGTCGCTGTAAGTGATATGGATCGAGATCAGGGGGTTGGTGGTCATTCCGTCCTGCGGTTCCACGATGGTAATGACCGGCGGAGTCAGGTCGGTGAAGACGCAGGGGTCGCTGGCCTGCTGATATTCTTGCAAATTGGTATAGCCGTCGCTGTCCGGGTCTTCCAGGGAATCACCCACCAGGAGATTGACACCACAACTGGAATAGTTCACCTCCCAGGCATCTTCCATCCCGTCCCCGTCGCTGTCCGCATTGCAGGGGTTCGAGCCGAGCCCATATTCCGTGAGATTGCTCAAGGCGTCGCCGTCACCATCGGCCAGGGAATCGCCGACCAGAAGATTGACGCAGGCGGCATAACTATTCTCCCACCCGTCGGGCATGGTGTCCCCGTCGGTGTCCGCGTTGCAGGGGTTCGAGCCCAGGGTGGATTCGGCCTTGTTGCTCAGGCTGTCCGTATCCCCGTCGCCCAGCGAATCACCCACCAGAATATTCACGCACGCATAACTATTCTCCCACCCGTCGGGCATGGTGTCCCCGTCGGTGTCCGCGTTGCACGGATTCGAGTTCAGGCCGTATTCGGTCTCGTTGTTAAGAGTATCGGAGTCGTAATCCAGGAGGTTATCCACCGTGTTCGCCTGCATGCAGGCCGAATGGAAATTCTCCCAGTCGTCGGGCAGCCCGTCGCCGTCGGTGTCCAGATAAGCCTGGAGCTGGACCTGGGCCTCCACCGTCTCCCCGATGCCGATGACCGGGACCGGCGGGACGAACACGTTTACCAGGATGGCGCCCTGCGCCGTCGGCTTCACCACCATCCGCGCCCGGCCATTGGCGCTCACCCGGCCGCTGATATCGTAGCGGATCCCATCGGTCTCCTCGCAGAGCTCATCCCCGGACACCGAACAGTCCCCGCCCCAGAGGCTGGCCGAACCCGAAAGCACCTCAAAGCCCACGCCCCACCCGGCCCGGCCTTGCATCCCGACCTTCTTCAACTCTACCTCTATGCCCACCGTCTCTCCCACCCGCACTATCGGACTGCCCGGCGGGGAAATCACGGTCAGGGCAAACGGCCCCAGGTTGACGCTTCTGTTATTCAGGAGCTGGCTGAGGAAGTTCCTGTCCGGCACGCCGATGATGCCGTTGCCGTCCAGGTCGAGCACATCCCCATAAGGAGGATTGACGTTGGAAAAGTCCGCCGGCCGGTTGTTGAGGAGCAGGTTCAATCTATTCAGATCTGGAATTCCGAAAATATAATTGCCATCGCCGTCGCCAAAGTAGCACCTGCCGGGACAAGTAGCCCCGTGATTGCCATGCTTTTCTTTCCGGCAGGGATTAGAGGTAGGCAAAGGTGTCTCACCCTCTAAAATATAGGTATTGTTGCGGTCGTAGTATTCGTGGAGGTTGGGGTTCCAGTCGGTGTCCGCATCCAAAAGCGCATCGTCAAGGAAAGGGTCCAGGCAGGGGTATAGATTTTCCCAGTCATCGGGCATGCCGTCGCCGTCGGCATCCGCGGCGAAAAGCGGGCGCCCGAGGGAGAGGCTGGCGGAGAGGGCCAGGAGAAGAGCAATGCCGAGTTTTTTCTTCATCCCTCACTTCCTTGGCTCGCGGTATGCGGGTTGAGGGTTACAGAATCAGCTTATAACACTGCCCTGCTCTTTACCATAGCGACCCCTGCTTGTCAAGAAAAAAATGATTAAAATGATCTAGCGAGACAAAACAAGGGGTTAGGGTGGAGCAGGAGAAGGCTGAGAGGCTTTTAGTTTTTGCAATTCCGCTTTGATCTTGCTGTCCTGGGGATGGCGCTTGAGGTATTCCTGCAAGGCCGCAATGGCAGAATCGAGCCGGTTTTGGCGTTGGTAGAGGAGAGAGAGGTTGGAGTAGGTCTCCGGCAGGTCCGGGTCTATCTCCAGCGAGCGGCGGAATTCGGACTCGGCTTCTTCATACTTTCCCATGCTGGCGAGGGCCGCGGCGTAATTGTTGTGGGCCTCGGCATTGTAGGGCATCAACTCCACCGCCCGGGCCAAGGCGTCCGCCGCTTCCGGGTAGCGCCGGAGCTCGAGCAGGTTCTTGCCCAAATTGTTGTAAGGATGCCCGGAGCGGGGATTGTATTGAATCGCCTGTTTTAAAGTCTCGATGGCTTGCTCGCGCCGGTCGGTCAGGTTGTAGATGTTGGCCAGGTTGTTGTAAGCCTTGTCATACTTGGGGTCCAACCGGATCGCCCGCAAATAAAGCGGCTCGGCCCGCTTGGTGTCGCCGGCCTTGCCGTAAGTATCTCCCAGGACGGTCATTGTCCGCGCTTTCCTCGGCGACTTCCTCACGCAATTCCGCCAGAGCGCCTCTTCCGTCCGCCAGTCCTGGACCCGGGCCCAGGCCAGCGCCGCCCAGAGGACCGCCACCACCGCCGCGGCCGGAATCATTCTCTTTTGCGATCCGGCCAGGCGCAGGAGGGCCACGGCCACCAACAAGACGAGTCCCACCGAAGGCAGATACAAGCGGTGGTCGAAAGCGATCTCCAGGGGGAGGAAGGTGGACTCGAGGGCGAGGTGGAGGAAGAACCACAGGGTGGCAAAGGATAACAGGGGGGTCCTCCGGGCATTGAGCACGGCCAGGACGAGCAGCGCGAGGATCCCGATCAGGGCGGGCAAGGTGGAGGGCGGGGAGAGGGCCACGGTGGAGAGGGGGATATCGTAGTCCAGGTTCATCCAGGCCGGGAGCGGGAAGAAGAAGATGAGGAGGTAATGCCAGATCACGCGGGGCTCGGTGAGCAGGCGCTCGGCCAGGGTAAATTCCCGGCCCGCGTAATAGTCGCGGAGCTGCTGGAGAGGGTGGCCGGCCAGGACGATCACGCCGAAGACGGCCATGAAGAGCAGGGCGAGGCCTGCGGTCCAGGCGTAGCGCCGGAGCCATTTCAGGTCGAGGTCGCGGAAGCAGAAAATCTCGATCAGGAGGACGGCGAGGGGCAGGGTCGCGACAATCTCTTTGGAGCCGAGCCCCAGCCCGAAGCTGATGACTGCGCCGGCCAGGTAGAGCCAGCGAAGCGGCGACCGGATTGAATCCGGTCGCACGGAGATTCGGAAGCGGAACCAGGCGACCAGGGCCAGGAGGTAAAACAGCACGGCCAGGCTGTTCATGCGCTGGACGATATAGACCACCGACTGGGACTGCACCGGGTTCACCAGCCAGAGCAGCGCAGCCACCAGCGCGACCAAGTCCGGCGCTCCCTGGAAGCGGCCGCGGCCGGCGAGGTAGCTCAGGAGCTGGGCGAGGAAGAGATAGACCAGGAGGCCGTTGAGGAGGTGGATGGCGAGGTTCACGGCCTGGTAGCCGGCGGGGTTGGTCCGGCCGAAGTAGTAGTTGAGGGCCAGGGTCAGGTTGGCCACCGGCCGGTGCGGGATCGCGCTTTTGAACATGGCCTGGGAAACGGCGGACAGATTGAGCGAGCGCAGGTGGATGAAGTAGTTGAGCAGGATGTTGGGCCGGTCGTCGAAATGGAAGGGATGGGAAAGCGCGTTGTGATAGACCAGAAGCCCGGCGCCCAGGATCAAGGCCGCGGCCAGCGCGCCGCGGACCGGACGGCGGCCGACGGCCGGCTTGGCCGCGGGAACCGCGGCGGTTTTTTTTACCTTCGCCTCCTGCAGGACTTGCTCGACCTCGCGCAGTTTCAGACCCAATTCCCGCGCCAATTCTTCGGCCGACTGTTTGGGCCAGGCGCGCAGGATCTGCTTGCGCTTCTTCTTGGAAACCGCCATGGCCTACCAGTATATCATTCCTTTCCACCGGGTAAAATCCTTGCTTTGATCACGATCCCAAAAGATTTGACAATGGCCTGGCACTTGGGCTATACAGAAGCATCTCGAAAATGACTTTGTTTATACAGTAATCATTCCTGGTAGTCGGAAGTGTATCAATCCCGGTAGTTCCAAAACGGCAAGCCCAAGAAGGAGGATCAAAGATGAAGGCAAAGGGATTGGTTCACGGAGTGCTGATCGGGACAGTCTGCCTGGGGGCGGTGTTCCTGAGCGCCTGCGCCGGCTCCGGCGGCACCACCGCGGCCTCGGATGCCTTTATGGCCAGCGTGGTCATCTCCGCGCCGGCCGAAACAGTGTTCAACTACGTGGCGGACGTCCAGCATTTGTCGGAATGGCACCCGGGGAGTTATACCAACCTGCAAGGCCAGGGACTGGGCGGCACCTTCGAGTGGTTCCACGATCTGGGCGAGACCAGCCTCCGCGGTCAAACCGTGGTGGTGGACTATATCCCCAATCAAAAGATCGGCGAGTATTTCATGGGCGACTCCAACGGGTATCTAACCCCGCTCTTCCTGCCGGTTGCCGAAGGGACCAAAGTCATCGCCGCCGCCTCCTATCACATGGAATTCCCCCAGCCGATCAAGGCTGACGAGGCCGCGTTCAAGCGGATGGTTCGGGAAGGTTGGCGGCAGGATTTGCAAAAGCTCAAAGCCGCGGTGGAAAAGCGATAATTATTCCATTTCAGTATAACGGATAACGGCGAACCGTAGGGGCACGGCCTGCCGTGCCCCTATGGGATTCCGCTCTGCCCGAAGGGAGGAAACATCATGTTGGGGAAAATGATGGATCGTCAACTCACCCTCGATCTGATCCTGGAGCGCGGGGGCAGGTATTTCCCGGAGAAAGAAATTGTCTGGCGCGCCGAGAGCGGGGTTCATCGCTATGCTTACGCCGATTTCTTCCGCCGGACCAAGCAACTGGCCAATGCCCTGAAAAAGCTCGGGGTGGAAGCCGGGGAGCGGGTGGCCACCTTTTGCTGGAACCACGCACAGCATCTGGAGCTTTACTTCGCGATTCCCATCACCGGGGCCGTGCTCCACACCGTGAACCTGCGGCTCTTTGCCGAGCAGATCGTTTACATCTTCAACCACGCCGAAGACCGCATCCTTTTCCTGGATCGTTCCCTGTTCCCGCTGCTGGCACCGCTCCTGGGCCAACTGCCCCGGCTGAAGACCATCGTCCTGACCGGCGAAGGCGAGACTCCGCCGGCCCCGGCCGGCAAAGCGCTCTTGGATTACGAAGCGCTGATCCAGGATCAGCCGGCTGTTTACGATTATCCCGCCCTGGAGGAGCGGACAGCGCTGGGCCTTTGCTATACCTCCGGGACCACCGGCGAACCCAAGGGGGTGCTTTACTCCCACCGCTCCACCGTGATCCATTCCCTGGCGGCGTGTTTACCCGCGGTGGTGAACCTGGCCGAGACCGACTCGGTCCTGCCGGCGGTTCCCATGTTCCACGCCAACGCCTGGGGCCTGCCCTATTCCTGCGTCCTGGTCGGCGCGAAGCTGGTCTTTCCCGGAAGGCAACTGGACCCCGCCTCGCTGATCGAGTTGATGGCCTCCGAGGAAGTGACCTTTTCGGCCGGGGTGCCCACCATATGGGCCGGTATCTTGCAACTCCTGGACCAGAAACCCGGGCAGCTTCCCCGCCTGAAGCGGATGGGCCTGGGCGGGTCCGCGCCGCCACGCTCGCTGTTCGAGGGCTTCCGGGAACGGCACGGGATTGAGGTCTTCCAGGGATGGGGCATGACCGAGACCTCCCCGGCCGGGACCCATGGGCATGTTAAAAGTTCTCTGCCCCAGTCCGGGCCAGCCCATTATGATATCCGGACCAGCCAGGGCATCCCCGCTCCGCTGGTGGAGGTCAAGGGGCTGGACGAGCAGGGAAAAGAGATTCCCTGGGACGGCAAAACCATGGGTCACCTGGTCGTCCGCGGCCCCTGGATCGCTTCGGGCTACTTCAACAATCCCTCGGCCAGCGAGGCTCTCCTGACTCCGGACGGCTGGATGCGGACTGGCGACATGATCACCATCAACGCCCACGGTTACATCAAAATCACCGACCGGGCCAAGGACCTGATCAAGTCGGGAGGCGAGTGGATCAGCTCGGTGGATATGGAAAACACCCTGATGGGGCACCCCAAGGTGGCGGAGGCCGCGGTGATCGCGGTGCCGGACCCCAAGTGGCAGGAACGCCCCTTGGCGGTCATCGTTCCGAAAAAAGACCATTCAGTCACTGCGGCCGAGCTTCGCGACTATTTGCTAGCCCGGATGGCCAAGTGGCAGGTCCCTGACCGCTTTGAGTTCATGACCGAGATTCCCAAGACCAGCGTGGGAAAGTTTGACAAGAAGGTCTTACGCGCCAAGTTGACTTAAGGCGAACACCAAGAGAGAAATTATGGCCAGCAAAGGAGGACGAAGATGAGCGAGGAAATTTACGAGCGGCTGAGAGAGTTTATGGACAAACTTCCGGGCGGGTATCCGAAGACCCCCTCCGGGGTGGAGATGAAGATTTTGAAGAAACTGTTCCGGGAGGAAGACGCGGAGCTGGTGATGAAGCTGACGCGGCATCCGGAGGACACGGCGGCGATTGCGAAGCGGACCGGGATTCCCAAGCAGGAATTGGAGAAAAAGCTGGACGATCTGGCGGCCCGGGGACTCATCTTCCGGGAGCGGACCGGGGACCGGAAGAAGTATATGGCCCTCCATTTCGTGGTGGGAGTTTATGAGTTCCAGTTGAAGCGGCTGGACCGGGAGTTTTGCGAGTGGTTCGAGCAATATCTTCCCTACCTGGCGCTCTCCCTGCGGGCGGCCCAGGTCGGCCAGTTGCGGGTCATTCCGGTCCAGTCCGCGTTAAGCCCGGCCAAGCCGGTGGCGCCCTATGCCTCGGTCCGCGACCTGGTCAAAGGCCAGGAGCTGATCGCGGTGCAGGAATGCATCTGCAAGAAGGAGCAGGGGCTGTTGGGCAAAGAGTGCACCCGGCCGCACGAGGTCTGCTTGAGCTTCGGCCAGTTTGCCCGGGGGAGCATAGACCATGGCGCGGGCCGGCAGATCAGCGTGGAGGAGTGCCTGGGCATCCTGGACTTGGCCGAAAAGAACGCTCTGGTGCTCTCGCCCAGCAACACCCAGGAGCTTTCTTTCATCTGCTGTTGCTGCTCCTGTTGCTGCCCGACCCTGCGCTTCGGCAAGTATCTGCCCCGGCCCCAGGATGAAATGATCACCTACTTCCAGGCGAAAATTGACCCGGAACTGTGCTCCAATTGCGGGGCCTGCCTGGACCGCTGCCAGATTGAAGCGCTGCGGGAGGGCGAGAAGGTGACGGAAGTCATTGCCGGCCGCTGCATCGGCTGCGGCTTGTGCGTGAGCGAGTGCCCGGAGGAAGCCATTGTGCTCGAGCCCCGCCCCGGGGCCCAGCCGCCGCCCAAAGACCTTTATGAGGTGTGGGACCTGATGGCCAAGGCGAGAGGCGTGGTATAGATGCGCGGCTGAGGTCAGCCGCGCTCCTAAAGAAAAAGGAGGGAAGATGAAAGGCAGAGGCAAGTCTTGGGGAATGGTTCTGGTTGGTCTGACGCTGGTTTTCCTGGCCGGGTGCGCGGCCACCATGTCCGGCGTGGAGATCGCCAGCATCGAGGTCCAGGCGCCGGTGGAAAAGGTCTTCGATTACGTGGCGGACTGCAACAACCTGCCTCATTACATCCCGGAGGTTAAGAGTGTAAGCAATATCCAAGGACAAGGGCTGGGGACCACGTTCGATTGGACCGTGGAATCGAAGGGACACCGCTCCGAGGGCCGGATGGTGGTGGTGGATTACGTGCCCAACTCGAAAATAGTCCTGAATTCCACCTGCGGCAAGATTATCACGGAAATTTTCCAGCCCCTGCCAGAGGGGCGAACCCGGCTCATCGTCTCGGTCATGTATGCCAGTGAAGTGCCCATCGAGGGCAAGCCGGTGAAGAAGATCGTAGTCAAGGGCACCCGGGAGATGTTCGAGGGCATGGTCCAAAACATCAAGGCCGAGATGGAAAAATGATCCAGGGGCAGGCCTCAAATTAAACCGTAAAGATTTTGGAAGTGCCTTAAGCCCGGTAGTTGGTGAACGGCGAGCATAAGAAGGAGGATTTAAAATGAAGGCAAAGGGTTTTCGTTACGGAATGTTGCTGGCGGTGGGCCTGGGCGCGTTGTTGCTGAGCGCCTGCTCTCCGCCGCCCCCGCCGCCGCCCCCGCCGCAGCCCCCGCCGGCAACTCCTCCGCCTCCGCTGGTGACCAAGAGCTGGAACGGAAATTATTGGGGCAGCATCGTGATTAATGCGCCGGCCGAAAAAGTGTTCGCTTACCTGGCCGATCCCCTCAATGATAAGGAATGGGACCCGGGATCGAAGGAAGTGGAAGTGGAAGGAAGCGGGCTGGGGATGATCACTCGTTGGAAATATGATTTTGGCGGGTACCAGTTTGGGGGGAAGAGCGCGGTGGTGGATTATGTCCTCAACCAGAAAATTGTCTGGAAAGCGACCTGGGAAGGGGGCTTTGAAACCGCGACCACGCTCCTGGTGCCGGACCCGGCAGGGACCAAACTGCTCAGCATCGTCGAATACCATATCCCGGCCTGGCCGGCGGCGCTGGCGAAAATGACGGATGCGGAAATTAAAAAAGGAGTGCAGGAAGTCTCGGACGGCAATTTACAGCGGATCAAGGCGGCCATGGAAAAACCGTAGATTCGCTTTAAGCCCGAAGAGAGAAGAATGTCGCATCGCTAAATCCGATTTCGCGCGGCCATGAGCGGAGGGGATGAATTCTTCTCCGCTTTTATTTTCGGCCTAGCATAATTGTAGCCCACCCTTCGCATTCACGCGAAGGGTGGGTCTCCTGTGCACTGTCCACCGTGCACTGTGCACTATCTTGTCTTCCAGAGATATTCCAACCGGTGCCAGAGGTCGCGGCCCTTGCGCGCGTCGGGATTGAGGAACAGTCCGCGTAAAGCCTTGAGCGGCTCCATCTCCACCCCGTCGAACTCCACCCTGGCGAAGCTCGCCAGCTGCATGGGCGAGGTGTAGCGGTCAATGCGCACGTCGGCCACCACCACCCCGTCCGGGTCGGCGAGCTTCTCCAAAACCTGGGGCAACTCCTGCGGGTCCTCCACCGTAAAGGCCTGGCCGCCGAAGCCCCGCACCATGTCCGCGTAACTCACCCCCTCGATATCCGTGCCCAGGTAGCGGCCGCCGAACATGAAGGTCTGGGCCATGCGGATCATGTTGTAGCAGCCGTCGTTCAGGAGCATGATGCCGAGGGGAATGCCCAGGCGGGTCGCGGTCTCGATCTCCTGGAGGTTGTAGAGGAAGGCCCCGTCGCCGACCAAAAGCGCCACCGGCCGGTCGGGCGCGGCCAGGCGGGCGCCGATGGCGAGCGGGATGCCCACGCCGAGCGTGCCCATGCCGCAGGGGAAGAACGCGGAGTTGGGCCGCTCGGGCAGGCCGTAGGTCGCGCCCCAGAGCGCGGTGTTGCCGCCGTCCACAATCACGATCGCGTCCGGGGAAAGCTTCGCCCGCGCCGTCTGCACCGCATAGCCCGGATGGATGGGCTTGGCCTTGGGGTCGGCTTCCTGCCTGACCTTTTCCCGCCACGCCGCCTGATCTTTCTTGAGCGAAAGGCGCCACTCGCTCTCCGGCCAGGGCTGCGCCGAAATATCCTGGGCCGCGGCCAAGAGGTCCTTGAGCACCGAGCCGGCGCTGCCCACGATCGCGATTTCCGGGAGCACGTTCAGCCCGATCATGCCCGGGTCCACGTCCACCACGATGAAACGGATGTCCTGGCCCCAGAGCGGCGGCTGGCCGAAGCCCTCCAGGCCGGAGAAGGTGGCCCCGACCGCCAGCACCACGTCCGCCTCCTTGATCGCCCGGTGGAACGGAATGCCGCCCACGTAGCTCGGGCCGCCGATGAAGCTCGGGTGCGAGGGCGCGAGCGTGCCCATGCCGCTCATGGTGGTCGAGGCCGGGAGCCGGGTGTGTTCGAGGAAGGCCTTGAGCTCGTTCCAGGCCCGGGCCGCGCGCACGCCGCCGCCGGAGAGCACCAGCGGCCGCTTCGCCTCCCGGAGCAGGCGCGCCGCGGCCGAGATCCGCTCATGGTCGCCCCGGATCTCGCCGGTGAAGCGGTAGCGCTCGGGCGGAGGCACCATCTTTTTCAGCTCGACCTCGCTCACTTCCCGCCGCTCGAACATCACGTCCACCGGCAAATCCAAGTGCGCCGGCCCGCGCCGGCCGGAAAGGGCCTCGCGGAAGGCCTTCTGCACCATCTCCGGGATCCGCTTCCACTGCCGGACCACGCCGTTCCAGCGGGTGATGGACTTGAACAGCTCGGCCTGGTCGCAGCCCTGGAGGCTTTCGTGGAACGGGTCCATCTTCCACGATTGCACCTGGGCGGCCAGCGAGATAATCGGAGTCTTATCCGCCCAGGCCGTGGCGATGCCCGGCACCGCGCTGACCGCGCCCGCGCCCACGGTGGTGAGCACCACCGCCGGTCTTCCGGAGACGCGGGTGTAGCCGTCGGCCATGCTGGCCGCGGCCCACTCGGTGCGGGGCACCACCAGCCGCAGGTTCCGGCGGTCCCGGATGGCGTCGTAGATGGACAGGATCTGGCCGCCGGAGATGGAGAAGACCGTGTCCACTCCCTCGGCCTCCAGGCAGCGCACCAACAACTCGGCTCCGGTGATCTTAGGCATCAACTGTCCTCCTTTGGGGGTCAGGTCTTCACATTTCACATACAGAAAGTCAAAGTTTAAAGTTTAGCTCTGATATCATGAAGCCACGAAGCCCACACGAGAAGGCCTCCCCATGGTAAAATGAGAGGCAAGTAAACTCATCTCATTACCAAAAGGAAGCCGACCATGAGCGACATGGGCGTGGATTTCCACCGGGACATTTCCTATCTTACCCACCTGGAACGAAGAAGGCAAGAAGCGGTTGGAGGTGGAGCTGCGCAGCCGGCCGGAGGCGATCCCGGCCTGGGCGCGGAGCTTTGCGGGAGGAGTGGTCAAATGAGGCGGGTCAAACTCTTTGAATTGTGATACCCCGCGGCTTGCCGCGGAGTAGTTCATTATTGAACCCGAGTCCGACTTTCTCGCCCGGGCCGGACTCAGCCCCCGAGCAGCGCCCGCAGTTGCCGGGCCTCGAAGTTTTGGGGGTCGTGCCGGAGGACCTGGTCCAGGTAGCGCCGAGCCAGCCGGCGGTTGCCCGAGGAAGCGTAATAGCGGGCCAGGAAGAGCCGGGTCTCCTGGTCGAGATGGTTGAGTTTCGCCGCTCGTTGGTAGAAAGAAATCGCTTCCTCCCGACGCCCCTGGTTCCAGCGGATGGCGGCCAGGCTCCGAAAGGCCCAGGGCGGATTGGGGTAATAGCGCAAGCACTGCTGGATAACGGCCTCCGCCTCCGCGGTCCGATCCTCATCCAGCAGCAAAGGGGTCAGCCGCAGCATGGCTTCCTCGGCCGCAGGGAAAATCGCCAGCGCCGCGCGGTAATGGCGGATGGCGGACTCGGAATCGCCTCTGCCTTCGTCGAGCTTGGCCAGCAGGATCCGGGCATTGGCCGAGACCATGCCGGGATGGGCCGAATCGAGCTCCAGGATCTGGTTCAACTGCTCCCGGGAATCCCCACCTTTGCTTTCCTCGGCCAGGCTCGAGGCCAGCTCAAGCCGGGCCGGAAGAAAGTCGGGGAACTCCTTCGTCACCTTCCGGAAAAGCCTCTCCGCCTCGGCCAGGTTCCCGTGCGTTTTAGCCGCATGGCCTTGCCACATGAGCTGTTCGGCGATCCCCATTCCCGGGCCTTCGCTCCCGCCCAGGTTTCCGGCCAGTAAAAGCCCGACCGCGGCCAAGGCGGCGAGAAGCAGGGGAAACCTCTTTTTTTGCCGCCATTTTTCTTCGGCCCAGGCCGGGAGCCAACTCGCGGCCAGGATCAACGCCGGCACGGTGGGCAGGCGGTAACGGGCCGCCGCCATGAAAAGGATAATGGCAACTACCTGGGCTCCGGCATAGAGCACGAGCAGGACGCGGTCGGGCCGGCGCTCGACGGCCAGCAAGATCAAGCCGAGCAGCCCGAGGGGCCCGATGATCCCGTAAGGAAAGGCGAGGCCGTGTTCCCAGAGCAGGGAGCTCAGCAGGGAAGAGTAATTGCGGGCCAGGTAGGGGTCCTGGTTGCGCAGATATTCGTGGCCGCGGAAAAAGCGGCAAGTCTTGCGGCCGAGACGCCAGAGCCAGGCCGAGGGATCTTGCTTGATGTCTGCAACCGCCCGCCGATAAAACCAGTCCGACCGCTCTCCCGGCCGAACCGCTCCGGCCAGCAAAGGCTGGATCACGAAGTTGTCCCACGCGTAGGGCCGGATCTGCATGAAGGCATCGGCGTCGCGGTTGTTGCCGATGTAGAAATTGATGCCGCCGTTGCTGGAGATGAGGACGAACTCGCGGGAGGTGAAGGCGTTGTGGATGGTGGCCGGAGAGATGATGAGCAGGCCGGCGGCGACCAGCAGCCCGAGCCGGAGTGCGAGCGGCCGGAGCGCGAAGGCCGGCCGCAGCCGCCAGGCCAGCCAGAGCGCGGCCGCGGGCAGGAAGACCAGGATGTCGGGCCGGGTCAGGGCGGAAAGGCCGAACAGGACTCCGGCGGCTCCGAAGCGAAAGAAGGAGGGATGGTCGGGGATGCGGAGCAGGATCAGGAGCAAGGCCAGGTTGAAAAGGATGATCAGCGGCACTGGCAGATAGTCGCCCTCGAAAAAGAGGAAGGTGCCGTAGCCGGCGGCGATGATCCCGGCGGCCAGCGCCGCCGGCCGGGAAAACAACCTGCGGCCGAGCCGGTAGATCAGGGCGCAATTGAGAGCGCCGACCAGGAAGTGGGCGAGGTGGAGGCGGAGCGGACTGGGACCCGTGAGCCAGAGGACGACGCCGAGCCAGTAAGGGTAAAGCGGCGGCTGCCAGAAGGCCTCCTCCTGGACCCAAAAACCCTGAACCAGGTTTTGGGCCAATTGCAGGTAGGTCTGGGCGTCAATGATCGGCGTATCGAAGAACGGGCTTTTCTGGAACTGGATGAGGTAGATCCAGCGGACAAGGAGGGCCAGGGCAAAGACCGCGACGCTCAGGATCAGATCGAGAGAGAAGATCTTTTTCAATCTAGCGTTCATGGGCCAACGAGTGCGCCGGCTCTTTCCCTCGCACCTCCGGGGATCATAACCCGGCTCCTTGCTTTTAGCAACCGCCCTTAAACTGCAACCTTTTTACAATTTACAATTATAGAAAGGGAGCGGTGCTCAAAGATGGTAGCTGTTATCGGGGAATGGATATTGCTGATAACCATTCGATTTATAAATAGCTTTTTTGATTGCTTATCCTGAAGTCCGCTTTGGATTCCAAAACTAATCGGCCCCGCCCTTCCCCGCAACCCATCTATCTACCCCACTCCTCCAAAGGGGTTGTCAATTTGGTATCGGTTCGGGGTATAATCGGCACCGGAGGTAACGGCCACGCAGCGAATCTTTGTGGTATCCCTGTTGATTCTGGGAGCGCTTTGCCTGAACGCCAAGAAGGCGCCCCCTCCGGTCCCGGACTATCTCGCTGCCCCGGCCGAGGCCCAGGGACACAAGGTCGCGCTGGGCTTTTTCGGCCACTTTGACGACGACTCGACCATCTCCGGCACCATGAACCTCCTGGTGCGGAACGGCTGGGAGGTGCACATTGCCTGGATCACCACGGCCGGCGGCGTGGGCGGGATTTACGGTGAGCCGGAGGAGCGGATCGCGGAGGCCAGGCTCGCGGCCGGGGTCATGGGCATCCCGCCCGAGCGGCAGCATTATCTGGGCTTTCCCGACCGGGGGGTGGTGGACCAATTGCCCGAGGCTATTGACCAGGCGGTAGCCTTGATCGCGGAGGTCCGGCCCTCGTTGGTCATCACCTGCGCCTACGAGGGCGGCCACACCGACCACGACGCCACCCCGCTCGCCGCTTACGTGGCCGGCCGGCGCCTCGATTTCCCGTTTGCGCGGTTCGAGGTGCCCACCTACAACACCTCCGGCCCCTGGATCATGCCTTACCGGGTCAATGGTTTCATCAAGGCCTGGGGGCCCTGGGAATACTTGAAGCTCGACCGCGAAGGCTATCATGTCCGAAAAAAGGTCCGCCGCACTTACCAGAGCCAATGGTTCTTCATGGTCCCGGAAGGCTCGATCGGCCTCTGGCGCCATCTGCGCGGCCAGGGCGAGCCGATCCGAAAAACGCCCGATTACGATTTTACCCAACCGCCCCACCCGGGCAAGCTCCTCTGGCAACGCGGTCCCGGGGTCAAGACCGGCGCTTCCTTTGATCTTTGGCGAAATGCGGTGCTTTCCATTCCCGAGTTTCAACCCTAAGGAATGAAGAAAAGATTTGGACTAGAGAGGTGGTTGACAAGCGTTTTCATGGAAGGAGGGGAAAATCATGATCAAAAGAATGTTATTTCTATTGGGCATTGTGATCCTGTGGGGGAAAGCGGACCGGGCCTGGTCGCAGGTATCATGCACGGAGCCGGTTGAGACCGGCTCGGGACTGGTTAGCGGGAAAGCCGATGCCGGGACCGCAACCTGCGTTTGGCTTGGGGTGCCGTATGCCGCGCCGCCGGTGGGAGAGCTTCGCTGGAAGCCGCCCCAAAAGCCCCGGCCATGGGAGGGCGTCAAGGAAACCAGGGAGTTTTGCGCCGCCTGCACTCAATATGGCGGAATGATGTCGATTATGGACTGCGCGAGGATTGGCAAAATTATCGGGAGCGAAGACTGTCTCTACCTCAATATCTGGCGGCCGCGCAGCGAGGCCAAGGGCTTGCCGGTATTCTTCTGGATTCACGGCGGAGGCAATATGGTCGGGCAATCGGCCATGAGCCTGTATCATGGCGCCAATTTCGCCGCGCGCTCCAACATGATCTTCGTGAGTATCAATTACCGGCTTGGCCCCCTGGGTTGGTTTACTCATCCCGCGCTCCAGACCGGAGATCCCATCGCTGACTCGGGCAATTACGGGACGCTGGATATCATCCAGGCGCTCAAGTGGGTAAAAGAAAATATCGCCAATTTTGGAGGAGACCCCACTAATGTCACCATCGCCGGCGAGTCCGCGGGCGGGATGAACGTATATTCTTTGCTCGTCTCTCCGCTGGCCTCCGGACTTTTTCAGCGGGCCATTTCCGAAAGCGGCGCGCCGAGGGCCGGCGCCATGAAGGAGGGGAAGCAAGAAAGCGATTGGCTGCTGTCACAGCTGGTGGTCAAGGACGGCCTGGCCGAGAGCGGGGAAGGGGCCAAAAAGTTCGTGGCCGGCAAAAGCCGGGAATGGATTGCCTCGTATCTGCGATCGAAAACCTGGGAGGAAATCTATTCCTGCTACCGAAGCTCGCTGTATGGCACTCTCCGGGGTTCCCATCAGGTCTTTATTGATGGGACCGTTTTGGTCGCCAGTCCCATGCAGAGCCTGAAATCGGGGAATTATAACAAGGTTCCTTTTCTGGTGGGAAACAACGCGGAGGAGTTAAAGCTGTTTCTTTCGCCGCTGGTGACCAAAATGACCGAGGCCGAACTCTGTCAATTCATCAAGGATTCTGATCCCGACCGCGACACCGTCAAGCGCAGTGAATTGGTGCAACCGGGGTACTGGCCCATCTATGATCCATTGACCCGGCTGGGAACCATGCTTGTCCGGTCGGCGGGAGTGGATTCGCCGGCGCGGGCGATGAGCAAACACCAGGACGATATCTATGCTTACCAATTCAATTGGGACGATGAGCCCAAGCCAGTTAATTTCGCCATCGGCGCGGCTCACGGCATGGAGATGCCTTTTGTCTTCGAAAATTTCGACCAAGGCCCTGACAGCGCATTGCGGTTTGCCTGGACCGAAGAAAACAAGGCCGGTCGGGAAAAGCTCAGCGCCCTCATGATGTCCTATTGGGCCAACTTCGCCCGGAACGGAAACCCCAACGGCCCGGGCCTTCCCGAATGGCGGCCCTGGTCTGATAAGCCGGGTTCCCACAACCGCATGATCCTGGATGCCGACTAAGGAGGCTGAAGATGAAAAAATCAATTCCCCTTGGTGTGGCCCTTTTCGCGGTTCTTTTGTGTCTGAGCGGGTCCGGGCCGGCAATGGCCGGAGACGATCTTTGCTCCCGGTCAGTAGCCACAGGCCAGGGGCCGGTGCTCGGCCAGGCCGAGAAAAACCTGCCCGCCTGCTCTTACAAGGGCATCCCTTACGCGGCCCCGCCAAAGGGCGAGCTCCGTTTCCGGCTGCCGGGGCCGCCCGCCATGCGGGCCGGAACGCTGGCGGCGCTGGATTACGGTCCGTCCTGCGTTCAGAATGAAATCTTCGGGGCCGGCGGCAAGAGCCAGTCCTTCAGCGAGGATTGCCTGTTCCTCAACATCTGGCGTCCGCAAAAGACCGGCGCGTTCCCGGTGATGGTGTGGATCCACGGCGGGGGTTTCGTCATGGGCTCGGGCTCCTACGAAATGTATCGCGGGGCCAACCTGGCCGCGCAACACGAAGTGGTGGTGGTCACTATCAACTACCGCGTGGGTCCGCTCAGCTTCCTCGCCTTGCCGGAGCTGGCTCGGGAAGACCCGAACGGCTCCACCGGAAATTACGGGCTCTTCGACCAGATCGCGGCCCTGCAATGGGTCCACGACAACATCGCCGGATTCGGGGGCGACCCGGACAACGTCACCATCTTCGGCGAGAGCGCGGGCGGCCGCTCGGTCTGCGGACAGCTGGCCTCGCCCCGGGCCGCGGGTCTGTTCCAGCGCGCCATCATCGAGAGCGGACGCTGTGACGACGTCCAGACCCTTGCCCAGGGCTTTGAGAACAGCCGCGAGTTCGTGAAGAAGCTTGGCTGTGCCGGGGAGGACGCCAGATCTTGCCTGCGGGCGCTTCCGGCCAATAAGCTGGCCATGTCCCTTGGCGCGCGCCGCGATCTCGAGTTCACGGCGCATATGGACGGGTGGTTCTTGACCGCCCGGCCCTCGGACCTGTTCGCCCAGGGAAAATTCAACCGCGTCCCGGTCCTGATCGGCAACAACCGGGACGAGGGCAAACTCTTTGTTCTCATGGAGCCGGGGGGCTATTTCGCCTCCCGCAAAAAGGTCCTGCAAACGCTGAAGGAGAGGATGGGCCCCCGGGCCGACGAGGTCCTGGCGATGTATTCCCTTGACGACTACCATCCACCAAACATGATCTCCGGCGCGATCATCACTGACACGTATGTCTCCCGCGGCTTTGATGCTGCGGAAAAGCTCTCGCCCTACGTGCCCGTCTATTTTTACCGGTTTGACTGGGACGAGGAGCGCGGGAGCGGTTTCTTGGGGGCCTGTCACGGCCTCGAGCTTCCCTTTGTCTTCGGGAACCTGGACCTGCATTTCCCGGCCTCCGAGCTGGCGCTGGCCCTCCCCAGGAAGGCCGCGCGCGAGGCCGAGCCTCTTTCCGAGCGGATGACGGCTTATTGGACCAATTTCGCCAAGACCGGCGATCCCAACGGCGCCGGCCTGCCCGAGTGGCCCCTCTACAACTCGGAAACCAGAATGCGGCTCCACCTTGACACGAACCTTTCCGCAAGACCGGTGACGGGCGAGGAGTTGAAGCGGCTGCAATACTTCGCCGGCCTGAGCGCGGAGGACCTGGGCCGCCGGGCCGGGGAAAAACCGCAGGGGGCCGGAGAGCGGCGCCGATGAGCGCCTTGGAAAGCGCGGCGGCGGGATTCGGTTTTCGGGCTGGAGGTTTTGCTCTTCCTTAGGGAGGATGAGGAAATGCATAAAGAAAAAGCACGGATGATCAAGTTTTGGGTTTTGGGGTTGGCTTGGCTGCTGGCGGCGCCGGCCCTGGCCGCGGAAGACCTCTGCGCCACGCCGGTCGCCACCGAGCAGGGCCAGGTGGCGGGCACGGCCGCGCCGGGGATGGCCGCCTGCTCCTACAAAGGCATCCCTTACGCGGCGCCGCCCGAGGACGAGCTGCGCTGGCAAGCGCCCCGGCCTCCGGCCGCGCGGACCGGCGTGCTCAAGGCCAAGGCTTTCGGGCCGTCCTGCATTCAGGACGAGAGCTTCAGCGGCGGGGGCAAGAGCAAGGTGTTCAGCGAGGACTGCCTCACGCTTAACATCTATCGTCCGGTCCGCTCCGGCACGTTCCCGGTGATGTTCTGGATCCACGGCGGCGGCTTTACCCAAGGCGCGGGCAGCTACGAGATGTATGACGGCGCCCGGCTGGCCGCGGAGCGCGAGGTGGTGGTGGTGAGCATCAACTACCGGCTGGGCGTGCTCGGCTTCCTGGCTTTGCCCGAGCTGGCCGCGGAAGACCCCCATCACAGCACCGGCAATTACGGCATGCTCGACATCATCGCCGCGCTCAATTGGGTGCGCGCCAACATCGCCGGCTTTGGCGGCGACCCGAATAACGTTACCATTTTCGGCGAGTCCGCCGGCGGGGTCGCGGTCTGCAACCTGCTCGCCTCGCCCCTGGCCGCGGGCCTTTTCCAGCAGGGCGTGATCGAGAGCGGCGGCTGCGACCTGGTCCTGACCCAGGAAAAGGGATTTGAACAGGGCCGCAAGTTCGCCCGGGCCGCGGGCTGTGAGGAGAGCGACGTCGTGGATTGCCTGCGCTCGGCGCTGGTCTGGAAAATGCTCGGGCCGGCCGCCGCCGGCTTCAACGCTTCCGCTCAGGTGGACGGCTACGTGCTTTCGGCCAAGCCGATTGAGGTTTTCAAGACCGGCGAATTCAACCGGGTGCCGGTGCTGGTGGGCTCGAACAAGGACGAGTTCAACATGGCCCTGCTCCTGATGCCCGGCGCCATGTTTGCCAGCCGCTCCATGCTCACCAAGACCCTGCATAAGACGGTGGGTCAGCGGGCGGACGAGATGCTGGCCCTGTATTCGTTTGACGATTACCGCAAGCCGGCCTTCCTGATCGGCGCCCTGTTCGCGGACGGGTTCGGCTCGCGCGCCTTCGCCGCGGCGGAGGAGTTATCGCCTTACACGCCGGTCTATCTCTACCGCTTCGACTGGGACGACGAGCGCTGGGGCAAGAGTATGGGCGCGTTCCACGGCCTGGAGATCCCGCTGGTGTTCGGGAACTTGAAGCTGCACCTGCGCACCGCGCCGCTGCGGCTGGTGCTTCCGAAAAAAGCGGCCGGCAAGGCCGAGCCGCTCTCCGGCCAGATGATGTCCTACTGGACCAACCTGGCCAAGACCGGAACTCCCAACGCCGGCGAGCTTCCGGCCTGGCCCAAGTATAACACCCAGGCGCGGGAGCGGATCTACCTGGATACCGCGATCTCCGTGGCCCCGCTTTCCGCCAAAGAGGTCGAGCGCTACCAGTATTTCGCCGCGCTCAGCATCGAGGATTTGCGCTGGGGCGAGACCGAGGAAAAGAAGAAGTAACCGGAGGCCGGAATGAAAAATGCTTGCCTATCGGCTTTGATTGCCGTGCTGGCTTTCACCGCCGGCCTGGCGGAGGAGCCTTCCTTTAAGACCGAGTCCAGGCAACCCACGGAAAGCGCCAGCCTCGGTAACCTCCTCCAGGGCCTTTTCACCGGGCCTTACAAAATCCGGAAAGAGAGGAATCGGGCAAAAAAGCTGGTTCCATCCTTGCCTGATTTCGAGACCACGGTCACGGTGCCCGACTCCGGCACGATCTACTCCTGGATCGAGGGCATCTGCCAGACCCCGCACCGCCGGCCGGGCACGCCCGAAGACCAGCAAGCGGAAAAGTGGGTGGCCGAGCGCTTCCGGGAGTTCGGGCTCTCGAACGTGACCCTGGACCCGATCCCGCTCCAGGTCTGGACCGCGGAGCAATGGTCGCTCCGGGTCGGCGCGCTAGAAATCCCCAGCTTCTACGTGCTCAATACCGGCTGGACCGGGCCGGAAGGGGTGAGTGCGCCCTTAGTTTACGTGGGCACCGGCAAGCCCAAGGACTTCGAAAAAGTTGAGGTCAAGGGCAAGATCGTGGTGGCCGAGGTCCCCATCCTCTACCTGCCCACCGGCGCGATGCTCAAGCTGACCGGGAGCTACTTCGCGCTCTCGGACCCGGACCGCCAGGTGACCCTGGGCTACGGCCAATACCTGACCTTCCTGCTCCCCAACTTTACCGGCTATGCCACCGAGGAAGAAGCGCCGGCCCGGGATGTTTACTGGCAAGCCTATCGCCGCGGCGCATTAGCCATCTGCCTGATCCTCAAGGGCCATCCCTCCAACAGCAACACCCATTACGGTCCTTACGACGGCATCATGAAGCCCCTGCCCGGGCTCTGGATCGGGAACTATGACGGCGAGCGGCTGCGAGCGCTGGCTCAACAGGGCGCGGAAGCCTCGCTCCTTCTCCAAGGCCGGATCGAACCCGGCGTCACCCACAACGTCTGGGGCGTGCTGCCCGGCGCTTCGGATGAGGTAATCCTGGTGACCTCTCACCATGACGCCCCCTTCCTGGGCGCGGTGGAAGACGGCGCCGGGGTGGCCCAGGTGCTGGCCCAGGCCTGGGCCTGGTCGCGCCTGCCCCAAGCGAAGCGGCCCAAGACCCTGGTCTTTGTGGTGGACGCCGGGCATTTTTACGGCTCGATCGGCGCGGCTGCCTTTGCCCGCGAGCACCGGGAGATTATGCAGCGCACCCGGGTGCTGGTGACCCTTGAGCACCTCGGCGCCAAGGACGTGGAGGAGCGCGACCGCGAGTATGCCGAGACCGGCCAGCCGGCGCTGACCATCCTCTTCACCTCCCACGATCCCGAGGTGATTGCGACCGTGGCCAAGGGCCTGGAACAAAAGCCGCTCCCGGCCACGGTGTCGCTGCCGGTGGACCTTCTCGGTCCCACGCCTCCTTCGGACGCGGCCCGCTATATCTCCGAAGCCGGCGTGCCGGCTATTTCCTGGATCACCGGCCCGGCCTACCTGCTCGATGCCTACGACACCCTGGACAAGGTGGACCAGGCCCGGCTAAAGCCCATCGCCGAAACCGTGGCCGGGATGATCGGGACGTTTATGGCTCTGCCCTAACTGGGGTCAGACCCCAAATATTAGATTAAGATAACGCTGCCGGGGCTAAAAAAAACGGCCCTGGCCGGGTAATTTCTCCCGACCGGGGCCGTTATCGTTTACGAGCGGATGGCGGTTTTACCAGCGCCGGCCGCTGCCGAAGCCTTCCTTTCTGCCTCTGCCACCTCTGTCACCGCCGCCGCCGCCGCCGCCGCCGCCTTCGCTGCGGGGCTTGGCCACATTGACATTCAGCTTGCGGCCTTGAAGCTCGGTTTCGTGGAGCCCCTGGATGGCGGCCTTGCCGGTCTCATCGCTGGACATCTCCACAAAGGCGAACCCCCTGGACTTGCCGCTGAATTTGTCCTTGATGACGTTGACCGAGGTCACCTCACCAAAGGCCCCGAAAGCCCCGCGCAAGTCCTCTTCCGTCGCGTCGAACGACAGATTTCCCACATAGATATTCATTTTTCTCTCCTTGGTTTCGCGAACAAATCTTTCGGAACGTCGCCTGGCTTATCTTCCGAGATCAGTTCGGGTAGGTTTACCCTCGCGGGCCGTTTCCTCGATCAATAGGCGAGTTTGACGAGCGGTTAGTCCATCCATCTATAGCTAACTTGTCTATGATTATACACAGATTCAGACAAATTGCAAGCTTTTTTTAAAAAATTTTCAAGGCCCGGCGGCCCGGTCCTTTCCGGCCTTTTCTGGGTTAAGGCAGGTAGGCGTTCGAGCTCATCCGCACGCAGGCTTTGGCTTTCTGGGCGCAGGGCCGGCCCTGGAGGTATTCCGCCAGCGCCCGCACCTGGGGCTCGAGCTTGGGGTCGAACAGCGGCATCAGCATGCCGTTGTGATTCATGACCGCGATCGCCTCGTCCGCGCTCAGGCCCTGATACTTCATCTGGTAATAAGCCGCGAGCCTCCCGGCGCGGTGGCTGCCGGTCTGGCAACGGAAAAGAATTCCCACCTGGTCGCGATTGGCGGCTTCCACCTGCTGGTCGAACCACTTCAAGAACCCGTCGCTCACCGGCTCACCCACGGTCTGATGCTCGTTGTAGAGCACCTGGATGCCCGGGCAGATCCCCTCCGCCTGGTATTTCAACTCGTAGCTTTCCGCAGTGCCGGCGAGCACGATCACCCGCTCGATCCGGTATTCGCCGCACCACTTGGCAAAGGTCTCCTGGCCCGGCGCCCCGCTCCGATAGAGGCGGAAAGCCGGGGGCGCGTCCTTCCCAGGCGGCGGACCCTCGATCTGGTGAAGGTTGCCGTCCATCCGCGTGTATCCCGGTCCCTCCAGCAATTCCGGCCGCACCGGCGCCTTGGCAGCGCAAGCCGCAACCATCAAGCCAACCGCCGCTGCCGTTAAACCCGCTCTCAGAATCCCGCCTTTCATTTCCATTCCCTCCCGGCCGTCAGAATCCCAGGTTGAACTCCACCTTTTACCTTACCCTCTTTCTTTGGGCCCGTCCAGGGCCTGCTACCGGCAGGCAGGTGTGATATGATCGGGCACAAGGGAAATTCGGAAAGGCAGGACCAAACGATGAAGAAGAGCAGGGTTGGGGCGATGGGCCTGGCGGCGGCGGCGCTCAGCTTACTTGCCGGAGTGAGCTACACTCCGGTGGTGCAGGTGGTGCCCGGGCCCGGGCTGCCGCCCCAGGTCCATTGCCGAGGCTCCAACAATAACCTCGACCTGGTCCGCTTCCAGGACCGGCTCTTCCTGGCCTTCCGCACCGCGCCCACGCATTTCGCGTCCTCCAAGACCCGGCTCTACATCCTCTCCAGCCAGGACCAGAAGAACTGGGATTACGAGACCGAGGTCTTCATGGGCTTTGACATGCGCGAGCCGCGGTTCCTCGCGCTCGGCGACAAGCTCATGTTCTACTATTTCGAGGCGGGCAAGAACCCCTTCAGCTTCACGCCCCAGCACATCTACGCGCTCGAGCGCAAAGGCCCGGCCGAGTGGACCGATCCGGTGCCGGTGTTCCAGGACCAATGCGTGCTCTGGCGGGCCAAGGTCCGGAAGGGCAGGGCTTACGCCACCGTGTATTGCGGGGAAGGCATGTATTCCGGCGGCAACGAGACCATCAGCATTTATTTTCTCACCACCACTGACGGTTATCATTTCGAGCCGGGGGACCCCACGCGGCCGGTGGTCGCCGCCGGCGGCTCGGAGACCGCCTTCGAATTCGATGCCCAGGGCAACCTTTACACCGCGATCCGCAACGAGTCGGGCGACGGCAAGACCTGGGGCAGCAAGGTCTGCAAGGCTAGAGCCGCGGACCTCACCGACTGGCAGTGCGCGGTTACGCCCTTCAAGTATGACTCGCCCCTCATGTTCCGCCACGGAGAGGACATCTACCTGATCGCGCGGCGGAACCTGGACGGCGAGTATGACAAGGGCGACCGCTGGCTCCCGAACTCGATCGAGGGGCTTTATTACCTGGCCCGCTACTGGTGGACCAAGAAGCGGACCGCGCTCTATCAACTGGACCGGGAGAACCTCCGCCTGGACCCTATCCTCGACTTCCCCTTCCAAGGCGACACCGCCTTCCCGGCCCTGGTCCCGCTCGATGAAAAAAGTTGCCTGCTTTACAATTATTCCAGCCCGCCCGAGGGCAAGGACCGGGTCTGGATGTCCGGCCAGCTCACCGGCACTCGGATTTATTCCACCATCCTCAGCTTTGAATAAGCTACAGGCCCCGTCAACGTGAACGAAAGTAGGCAGTAGTCAAGGAAGAAAGAAGATAAGGAAGAGAATTGGTCAGATGAGGATCGCGCATCATGAATGAAATCAAAATCATCAAAAGTCCGGACACCCAGCGGGAGAACCGGGTCCCGCCGGGACAGCGGGTAGTGAAGGGCTTGCCGGTCCTCCATGAGGGACCGGTCCCGGCTTTCGATCTCGCGACCTGGTCCTTCCGCCTCTGGGGGGCGGTGGAGAAGGAGCGGAGGCTCTCCTGGGCTGAATTTTCCGGCCTTCCGCGGGTCAAGGTCTATGCGGATGTGCATTGCGTGACCGGCTGGTCGAGCCTGGACCACTGCTGGGAAGGGGTGAGCAGCGCCGAGCTCAAGAAGCTGGTGAAGCTCCGGCCGGAAGCCAAATGCGCCCTGGTCCACGCCCACACCAATTACACCGTCAACCTGACCCTGGAGGACTTTTTTGCGGAGGACGTGGTCTTCGCGTTCAGGTGCGACGAGGAGGTCATCCCGCCTCAGCACGGCTTTCCGGTGCGGCTGGTGGTGCCCAGGCTTTACTTGTGGAAGGGCGCCAAGTGGGTGACCGGGGTCGAGTTCCTGACCGAGGAGCGGCCCGGTTTCTGGGAATCGCGCGGCTACCATCTCCACGGCGATCCCTGGAAAGAAGAGCGCTACCGCCGCTGAAAAAGTTTTACTTGAAGCAGCCGCGTCCGCGGCCGGCCCACTTCTAATACAAATGCTTGAGGTGGTATTTCTGGATCACGGGCAGAGCGAGGGGGAAATATTGCTCGGCGGTCTCCGGGTTTTCTGCGTAAGCCCTAATCGCGTCCAGCGGACGTGATTCCCCATAGAAAGGCTTTTCCCATATTTGACGGGAGAGCATCACTCGATAGACACGCGCATAGGGGTCGGCATAGACCAGATCAAACAATTCTGAATATTGGTCCGCCCAGCTTTTTTCCGTGGGCCAACCCTTCTCGTCGTGCTCGATATTGACCAGCTCCGCCTCGGCCAGGCGAGTTACCATCAAGTAATCCACTTTCTCCAGTTGTAAGTTATTCCACCAAGAGCGAGTGTCCAGCTCCAGGCGATAAGGCGCCGGCTCCGGCGTATTCCAGCGCGCGGCCGCAGCCAGCTTCGCATAATCGTGGAAGGCATCCTCCGGGTGCCGGTTCACGTTGACGTAGGCCGCCTTCCGGTCGAGCCGGGGGCCTAACAACGGATAAGGCATGTTGTTGCCGGCATAGGCAACGGTGAGCGGCCCAGGCTGGCCTGCGAGCGTGTTCCAGGCCGGACCGTATGCCCAGGCCATAAGCGCCTGCTCCCGCGGGGTCATCCCGGCCGGCCGTTCCGGCTCAATAGTTTTGACGCGGGAGCCCGCCATCTCCGCCAGGGCGAGGACGAGCAGGAGATAGCCCGTCCTGGGCCATTTCCGGGTGAGGGCCACGAGCGCGAGCGGCGCCAGGAGCAAGGCCGGCAGCCAGAAGCGGTCCACCTGGAAGGGAATCACGTGCCAGTTGATTCGATCAATGAGCAACGGCAAGATCAGGACATAGGCGGCGAGCAGGCTGATTTTACGCCGCAGCCGAAGCCACGGCGCGATCAATACCATGGCGAAAGCAGAGAGCACCAGCAGCAACCGGTCCGCCAGTGCCCCGACCATTTCCTTCCACTTCTCGTATCCGACCGAGTGGTAAATCCAGTTCAGCATCTCTTCCCGGCCGTAGACTCCGGGGACCAGAGTGGTTCCGAAAACCTCCACCCGGAACGGATAGACCGGGCTGCCGGTGAGCCAGGCGTTGCGGGCATACCAGTAGCCGCCGCCGAGGATCATCAGGACCATCGCCGCTCCGGCGACCAGGGGCCATCGCTTCGCGGATTTCATCATTGAAAATTTTGCTGCCGCGGCCAGGGGCAGGGCCAGGACCAGCAGGGGCAGGGAATTGTATTTGGTGCCGAGCATCAGCCCGAGCGCCATGGCGCCGAGAATGAACGAAGTTAATTCACCAGTCCGCCGCGTCCGAAAGAAAAAGAAAATCGCGGCCGCGAACAGGGCGGCGAGCGCGAGGTCGGAGTAGGCCGAAGCGGCTTGTTCCCGGACCATGGGGGAAGCGAGCATGAAGAGAGGGGGCAGGAGGTGCCAGGGGCGGGGAATCTGGAGGAGTTTGGCCAGCCCAACGACCGAGAAGAATGCGAGCAAGAGGAAAGGGAACTGGCCGAGGAGCGCGAAGAGATCCATGTGCAAAGGCAGGATCAGCCACAGGTAATAGAGGCTGGCGTTGCTCGGAGCATAGGCCTGGGAAGGGTCGCCGAACGGGGTAGGCACCAGCGTGATTTTTCCTTGCTGCAACCATTCGGCGGCAAAGGTGAGCTGATAGGTCATGGGGTCGTGGAAGAAACGGGGATGGAACAGGGCGTCAATTAGAATGTAAACCAGGGAGGCTGCGATCAAGAAGGACAGAACCGCCCCGATCCATGAGCGAGGAGTTTCAGTCAATAGTTCGGCCTGGGAAGCGGGTCCTCTGCCCAGCCACCATCCGACCAGACCCGCCAGTCCGGCCAAGACACAAACCGAGAGCAGATTTATTTTTACCATCAGCGTGAGGCCGACGATGATGGTGTAAAAATACAGGACCAGGCTGGCGGTCCGTCTGGTGCCAAGGTCGGCCCGGGGCAGGAGGCGTCGAGCCAGGTTGCGGGCAAAAAGCCCCACGCCAAGGTTAAGACCAACCAGCAGAAGCAGGCGCAGAACGATCATCTTCCGCCATTATACGCGAGGGCCTCCCAGCCTTCAATCTCGGCTCATCCGGCGGGCCGGGTTGTCCGGCAGCCGCGCCGGTGCTAGGATACATTCGGCCTGCAAGCGGGGGATCGCACCTCGGACACAGGCCAGACCAACCGCCGGAAGGCGAGGGGGAGGCTCTGAATAAAATTGTGAGCTATCTTACCCGCGACCGCGCGCGCCTCCTCGGGCTGTTCCTGCTGGCCGGCGCGCTCTATCTGCCCCGGCTCAACGGCGACTGGTATTACCTTTACGGCGAAGAAGCCACCGGCCTCAGCCTGGTCCTTTCGCTCGGCAGCGGCCAGGGCTATGCCGACATCTCGCTCCCCGGAGCGCCTCCGCACGTGCGTGAGCCTTTCCTCTTCTACTTCCTGGTCTCCCTTCTCTATCGGCTCTTCGGCCTGAACCTGTGGGTCTGCAAAGGCCTGGTGGTGATCTCCGCGCTTCTCTTCGGCCCGCTCGCCTTCCTCCTCTTCCGCAAGCTCGCCTCTCCCGGGATCGCTTTTCTGGCCGCGCTCCTCACCGTCGCCGCCCCCGCCCTGGTGGATTACGCCGCCTTCTTTCGGCCTGATCCACTCGCCAATACCCTCTTTTTCGCGACGCTGTTCTTGCTGGAGCGCTACCGCGAAAAAGAGCGCGCCTTTACCCCCCTCGCTCTCCTGGGCGCCGGTTGCCTGCTCGCGGCTTACCTCGTCCGCTCCACCGGCCTGGCCATCGCCCTCGCCTGGCCGCTTGCGCTCGCGCTTGAGCCGTCCCGGCCGGCCCGGCTTTCCCTGAACCTGAAAAAAGCGCTCCTGATCCTCCTTCCTTTCGCTCTGGGCTTTGGGCTGTGGGAGCATCGCAACGCCACGGCCGCGGCCGCTTCCGGCCTCACCTATTCCGGCCGCTATTTCCTGAATGCAGCGCCGGACAGCCTGACCATCATGGCCGAAGACTTCCACGCGCCCTTGCACCCGCCCTGGCCCCAGGCCACTCTGGCCCAATTCCCCGTCCGCATCCTCCACCAATCTCTTTATTACGCCGACTCAGCCCTCCACTATCTCCTCAACTGGACGCCGGGGCCAGCCCAATCCCGCCTGGTCGAGCCGCTCCTTCTCCTCCTGTTCGCCCTGATTCTGCTGGCGGGGCTGGCCGGAGAATGGCGCCGGCGCTCGCTCGCGGCCCTCAGCCTTCCCTTCTGCCTGCTCGCCATCACGGCCTGGCCCATGCGCGCCCCTCGCCAAACTTTTACCTTTCTGCCGTTCCTCTTTCTCTACGGCCTCCTGGGCCTGGAACGACTTTTAACCCTGGCCCAGCGCCGGCTCCCTCGGCTTCCCACTGCCGCCGCTACCGCGGCTGTTGCCATCCTGTTGCTCGCCAACTACCTTTACGGCGATCTCCTGATCTTCCGGCAAGCCCGGCGAGTTCAAGCCCTTCCCCGCCTGGAAATCGGCCCCGGCTTTTCCGCGCGCCTCTTTTCCCCCGGCCGCCGCGATTCCGCCCAGGCCCTACTCTGGGCCCGCCGGCACCTGCCCCCCGACGCTGTGCTCATGTTCCATTCTCCCCCGCCGTGTTACCTGATCAGTCAACGCCAATGTTCCTCGATCCCTTATGAAGCCGATGCGCAAAAAGTGCGCGACTATTTGATGACCGGTCCCGTGGACTATGTTCTGGTGGACAATTGGGGGAAAGAATATCCGGGCGGCCCGGGCGAGTTTTCCCTCCGCTTCCTCGAACCCACCCTCGCCGCTTTCCCGCAAGACTTTGAAAAGGTCCACCAGGAAGGCCAAAGCACGTTTATTTATCGCGTGAAAAAAAGTTTTTGAGGATCAACCTCAAGGGAGCGAAGCGGTAGGCGACCAGGCTTGCCCAGACCGCGAGAAGCATGCTGAGGGGGCGGTAACGGCAAAGGGTCTCGTGCTCGCCAACCGGAACCGCCCCGCCCCGCCGAGCTACGTCCACCGGATCAATCCTCGTTTCCACGCCGTCCATGCGTGCCTCCCCGCCCGGGCCGAACCGCGAGGAGGCAAACCGAGAGGAGATTGATTTTGATTTTTTTAACAAGCCGGGTCAGGCCGACAACGATCGTGTTAACAATAAAGGACTAGGTCCGCGGCCCAGCGGGTGGCAGCGTCAGCCGGCGGCAAAGAACATCGGACGACGCCATGGACAAATATCAAGATCAGGAGGTTCAGCCCGCCGAAGAAAAGCTGGCGACCGAACGTTCCTCCCACGTCATCCCTTGCCATTATACGCGAGCGGATAGCAGGCAGTAAGGCGGGCTAACGGAGGCCAGCCTGGTCAAGCAGATCATGGTCGGAGAACAGTTCCTGTGGGTTCCCCTCGGCAATGACCCGGCCCTGGGCCATGACCGCGACCCGGGGACAGAGGGTGCGGGCGAGGTCGAGGTCGTGGGTGACGATGATGCGGGCGTGGTGGAAAGAGGCGATCAGCTCGGTAATCAGGCGCTTGCCGCGGGGGTCGAGGTTGGAGGTCGGTTCGTCCAGCGCGAGCACGTCCGGCTGCATGGCCAGCACGGTAGCGATGGCCGCGCGCCGCTTCTGGCCGAAGCTCAAGTGATGGGCGCTCTTGTTGTCCAGGCCCTGGAGGCCCACGGCGGCCAGGCTCGCCCGCACCCGTGCTGTCACTTCCGCCTCCTGCAAGCCCAGGTTGCGCGGACCAAAGGCCACGTCCTCGAACAAGGTGGGGCAAAAAAGCTGGTCGTCCGGGTTCTGGAAGACCAGGCCCACGCGCCGGCGGACCTCCCGGTAATTCTTGGGCTTCACCGGGATGCCCATCACCTGCACCGCGCCGCCATTCGCGCGGAGCATGCCGTTGAGGTGCAAAAGCAGAGTGGACTTGCCCGCGCCGTTGGGCCCGACCAGGCCCAGCACTTCCCCCGGCTTTAGCTCGAGCGAGACCGAGTCGAGCGCCAGGGTGCCGTCCGGATAGGTGTAGGAGAGATCGCGGATGGAAACCGCGGGCGTGAGCGTCATGCGGCGCCCCAGCGGAGGCCGGCGAGGATGATTGCGGACAGGATTAGCGCCGGCAGGTCCCAGGCGTGCGCGGTGTGCGGCGCGACCGGGAAGACGCCGGTGAAGCCCCGGCCGAGCATGGCCAGGTAAACGCGCTCGCCCCGCTCGTAGGCGCGCAGGAAAAAGGATCCGATCAGGCGGCCGATCGCCCCGGCCTGCCACAGCCAGCGCGGCCGGAACGCGCGGGCCGCCAGCGCCCGGCGGGTGCGGCTGAATTCCTCGGCAAACACCAGCCCGTAACGGTGGGTGACCGCCAGGAGCGCGAGCAAGAGCCTGGGAAAGCGCAGGTGCTCGAGGCCGTGGAGCAGTTCGGGGAAGGGGGTGGAAGCGCCGAGGATGACGAGGGCGAAGGCGCCGGTCCAGGCCTTGATCGCACTGTTCCAGAGCACGAGGAGTTTGGAGGGGAAGGGGTGGACCGAGGATCCCAGGCTCAAGCTGCCGGCGGGCTGGCCTTCGGGCAGGAAGGGCACGAAAACGGCGATCATCAGGAGGAAGGGGAGCACGGCCAGGGTGTGGCGCAGCACGCGGCGCAGCTCGACCCGGATCAGCGCGGCGAAGCCGAAGAGAAAGGCGAGGTAGCCGAGAAACGCGGGGAAGCGGTTGGCCGGAGTGCTGACGCAAACGACCACCACGGCCAGGGTAATCAGAATCTTGGTCCGGGGCGACAGGAACAGGATCGGCCCGGGGCTCATGGGGGCGGGGCGGGACCGGGCTTGGTTTTGCCGGAGGCGGACCAGCGGGCGAGCAAATAGCCGGAGCCGAACACCAGCAACGTCCCGATCAATCCGGCCAGGGCGGTGGCAAAAGCCTGCCGGCGCACGCCGGGCACGGCATAGTCCGGGATCGGCGCCGGGACCAGCGGCTGGGCCTCTTCCGCCTGATGGATAAAGCCCAGTTTCTCGGCCACTTTTTCCAGGCCGTCGGGCCAGGGCGAGGCAAAGGGCGAGAGCAGGGTGGCGAGCGCGATGGCCAGGATCAGCCCGCCGAGTAAAAGCCAGCCCCACTTGCTCATGGCGTCGCCTCCCGGGGCAGGAGCCGGCTTGGGATCAGGTCGCGCCTCGCGGCCAGGACCACGCCCAGCACCGCGGTGGTGATCAGGGCTTCGCCGATTCCGATCAGGGCGTGGACCAGCGCCATCGCCGGGAGCGCCTTGTCCAGCGGAACGGTCCCGGAGAAAGCCAGCTCCAGCGCGCAGGCCGAGGCCGCCAGCTCGAGCGAAACCCAGGCGGCGATGCCGGCCGCGGCCATGAAGCCGGCGCGGTTCTTCGGGAGCGCCATCTGAAGCGCCCGGAAAATCAAATAGCCGCCGCCCGCGCCGACCACCCCCATGTTGAAGACATTGGCGCCGAGCGCGGTGATGCCGCCGTCGGCGAAGACCAGGCACTGGATCAGGAGCACCAGGGCCATGATCAAAATGGCCGGCAAGGGGCCGACCAGCAGGGCCGCGAGCATCGCGCCCATAAAATGGCCGGAGGTGCCGCCGGCCACCGGGAAGTTGAGCATCTGGGCCGCGAAGATAAAAGCCGCGGTCACCCCCAGCAGCGGCACCTGGCGCTCTTCCAGGGTGCGCTTGGCCTGGCGGAGCGCCAGCGTCACCGCGCCGGCGGAAACGACGAAAGTCGCCACGGCGATTTCATTGCTGACAAAGCCGTCGGGGATATGCATCGCTTTAACACCTTTCTGGAAAAAGTAGCACGGGGACCTCCGGCTGTCAAGCTTCGCTCCCGGGCCGGATTTTCCGCGTCCTTTTCCCTATCGTCCCGGAATTTGCGTTTTCTCGCCCAGCCACTCCAGGGTGGCGATTATGCCCAGGGTGCCCTCCCAGGTCACCGGTTCCGCGTCCGGGTCGCAGCGGCGGACTTCGGTGATCAGTTCCAGGTTTTCGGCCAGCATCAGGTTCAAGCCCAACGCCAATTCCCATTCCGGCGCCCCGGGACTCTCCCACTCCCACTCCGACTCGGCCAGCACTTCCACCCGGTCCATGACCGGCCAGGACAGACCGGCCAGGGCGGAGTAACCGGGTTGGCCATAATCGGGATGGGCAAAGGCCGCGCCCAGGCGGGAGTAGGGGACGAGGTAATCGTTGGGCAAAGAGATTTCAGCGCCCGGAAGATAATAGCCGGCCTCGTCCGGAAAGTTATAGACATACTGACCGATGAGGTCCGCGTCCACCTTGCGGTTCCAGAAGGTCCAGAGGAGAAACCCGCCTAAGGCATCGGCGTTTTCCTCCACCACCAGCTCCCGGTCCCAGGTGAGGCCCACGCTCAACCGCTCCTTCACGCCGTAGCCGAGGAGGAACGAATGGGCCCAGGCGTCCCGTTCGCCGGCCGTGGCATACATCTCGAAATCGCTCAGGCCGGGGAGGAAAGGTTCGGTGGTGTCCGCGGCTTGGACCGGCCGCGGACCAGCCAGGAGCGCGGCCAGCATCACTCCGAGGATGCCGAAGAGCCGGGAACGCGTTTTGCCTGAAAAAGCAGCATGGTTTACCATGCCGGGCATGGTAACACATTTATTAAATTCGTGTCAAGTATTTTTTTACTTTTTATTTTACAAGCAGCGCGGAAACGGCCGCGCCCTAAAGCGGGCCGGGAACACCGGGCCAACCATGGACAACCCCGCCGGCTTCGGACGCTCCACCGAGCAACGACCTTCTTCCCCGACCCCTTCATGATATCAGGAGTGGAAGCCCTTTTCATGTTTTCAGGGTGCCACGCCTCGCGGGGCATGAATGACCGTGTTTCATTCTTTCTTCCACCTCCTGGTATCAGCATCAGAGAAGGTGATGGCAGTGGCCGTCAATCTTGATTGTGTGCTAGAATCGCGGTGCGTGGGTGAGGTCACCCCGATCTGCGGGTGAGGGCACCCGCAACCCTCAAAAGGAAGTAAGGAAATGGCGAAGGAAGGTAGTTCAGTGCTTCGCGGTCGGGTGGGCTGGGAGCAGGAGACGCTCAACCCGACGTTAAAAAAAGCGCCGGAGCGGAAAGCCCGGTTCAGCACGGTCTCGGACCTGGAGGTGCCGCGGCTGGTCAGCCCTGAGGACCTGGCCGGCTGGCGCTACGCCGAGAAGCTCGGGTATCCGGGCGAATATCCGTTCACCCGCGGCGTTTATCCGACCATGTATCGGGGCCGGTTCTGGACCATGCGCCAGTTCGCCGGGTTCGGCACGGCCAAGGAGACCAACGCCCGTTACCGCTACCTGCTCTCGCAGGGCACCACCGGTCTCTCGGTCGCGTTCCACCTGCCCACGATCATGGGCCGCGATTCGGACCACCCGCGCTCGCGGGGGGAGGTCGGGATCTGCGGGGTGGCGATTGACACGCTGGCGGACATGGAGACGCTCTTCGCGGGCATCCCGCTCGACCAGGTCACCACCTCGATGACCATCAACGGGCCGGCCAGCATCCTGTTCTCCATGTACCTGGCCGTGGCCGAGAAGCAGGGCGTGCCCTGGGACAAGGTGGGCGGCACCATCCAGAACGACATCCTCAAGGAATACATCGCGCAGAAGTCGTGGATCTTTCCGCCCCGGCCCTCGCTGCGGATCATCACCGACATCTTCGCCTTTGCCCACCAGCAGGTGCCGCGCTGGAACACGATCAGCATCTCGGGCTACCACATCCGGGAGGCGGGCGCGACCGCGGCGCAGGAGCTGGGCTTCACCCTGGCCGACGGGATCGGCTACGTCCAGGCCGGGATCGAGGCGGGGCTAAAGGTGGACGAGTTTGCCCCGCGGCTTTCGTTCTTTTTCAACGCGCACAACGACTTCTTCGAGGAACTGGCCAAATACCGGGCGGCGCGGCGGATCTGGGCGAAGGTGATGCGGGAGCGGTTCAAGGCCCAAAACCCGGAATCGGGGATGCTCCGCTTCCATACCCAGACCGCGGGCTGCTCGCTCACCTCCCAGCAACCCTACAACAACGTGATCCGGGTGGCGGTGCAGGCGCTGGCCGCGGTCCTGGGCGGGCCCCAGTCGCTGCACACCAACTCGTTGGACGAGGTGCTGGCGCTGCCCACCGAGGAAGCGGTGACCATCGCGCTCCGTACCCAGCAGATCATCGCCGAGGAATCGGGCGTGGCCGAGACCATTGACCCGCTGGCCGGGTCTTACTTTGTGGAACAGATGACGGATGAACTGGAGCGGCAGGCCTGGCATTACATTCACACCATTGACGAGATCGGCGGGATTGTCATGGCCATCGAGAAGGGCTATCCCCAGCGGGAGATCGCGGAGGCGGCTTACCGCTACCAGTTGCAGGTGGAGCGGGGAGAAAAAACCATTGTGGGGATGAACCGCTACCAGTTGCCCAACGAGCCGCCGATCAAGACGCTGAAGATCCCGCCGGAGGTGGAGCAAGAGCAGGTGGAGAGACTGAAGCAGGTGCGGCGGGAGCGGGATGCCAAGAAGCATGGCGAATCGCTCCGCCGGCTGGAAAATGCCGCGCGGGGCAAAGACAACCTGATGCCTCTCATCCTGGACGCGGTGCGCGCTTACGCCTCGGTGGGCGAGGTCTGCGACGTGTTCCGGGGCGTGTTCGGCGAATACCAGGCGCCGCCGGATTTTTAGAAGGGGAGGGGCAAAAGGATTCCCGCCCCTGGCTTTACGGAGAAAAGCGCACGAAGATCGGGTTGACGAAGAGCTCGCTTTCCGGCGCCAGCGGAGTCTCGTAAACTTTTCCTTCCCCGGCCGGCCCGACCACTTCCACCCGATAAACCGCCGGCTCTTGCTTCGCGCCCTGCTCCTGGTCCGTAAAGGTGATTTCCGATCCCTCCTGCTCGGCGATCACCTTGCCGTTCCGGATCAGGCGGACCCGGGTCTCGGGCAGGGCATGGTCCAGCGCGAACCGGACCTTCGGCGCTCCGGTCACGGTCACTTCCCGGCCCAACATCACCGCCTCTTTCGGCTGGCCGGAATCGCTCACCCACCATTCGGCCACGTAACTGTTCTGAAAGGCCTCGCCCTGGAGCGCGACCATCCGGCCCTCGCGCATGGCTCGATAAATTTCAGGCTCGCTGAACTCGCGCAGATAGAAAAGGGTGGTGGCATTGGCCAGGCTGCCTTCCGGGCCGTGGTAGTCGGCGTCGCCCGAGGCCCATACCGGCCGGTCGCGCATGCCCACCAGGTATTCGAGCAGGACCGTGTCCCACATGCCGCCCGGGCCGCCGGCTTTCTCGTGCCAGCCCTCGGGCAGGATGGAGAAACCGGTCAGGTTCTGCAAATGGATATTGCCGATCGGCGGAGGCGTGACCGCGTGGGCCGGGCCCAGCCACTCGTCCTGGCCCGACTCGACGTGGACCGCGTGCACGATCCCGTCGTGGTCCGCGATGTAACTGACGAACTCCTGAAAAGGCTTCTCGTTCGGGATCGGCTCGGGCTTCAGTTTCACTCCTTGCCGGGCCGGCATCTGCTCCAGGATTACGGGGTCTTCGATGGAATAGACCGTGAAGTGCTGGAACTGTCCGGCCAGCACCAGGCGGGGAAATTTCCCGTAGTTATATATGTAAGGGCTGGAGACCTCCACCCCTTTGAGCACGATCATCCCCTGGGCTTTTGCCTGCTCCTGGATCCGGCGCAGGTGCTGGAAATAGGCCTCATAACCCACCTTTTCCACCCCGCCGGTCTGCACGCACAATTTTTTGCCCAGGCAGAACTTGCCCTCCCGGTGGTCGTTGTAGGCCAGGACCGCCATGCCCTGGACCTGCGCCAGCTTGAGCAAGTCCTCGGCCGTGCGGCGGCCGTCGCTGTAAATGGTATGGTTGTGCAAGGTTCCCCGGGCGATGATCCAACCCTGGGCCTCGTAGCGCGGCGTCCGCTCGGGCCGGCCGGGGGCCGATTCCAGCCCCACCGCCTTCCCCTTGGGCAGCGAGACGGTGCAGCCTGAAGAAACCACCAAGGCCATCAGCATGGCCGCGATTCCCCATCGCTCCAAAAGTTGACCCGGCTTCATCCCTTGATCGCCTCCTCTAATCCTTCCTCGCTGGCCGGTCGTTTCACTTTTCAAACCGCACAAAGATCGGGTTCACGAACAGCTCGCTCGCGGGCATGGTCGGGCCGTCGTAATCGCCCCGGTCGGCCCGCGGCCCCACCACTTCCACCCGGTAAAAGGCCGGCTCCTTTTTCGACCCCAACTCTTCGTCGCGATAGGTCAGCTCGGCGCCCGGCGCTTCGTGGATCACCACGCCGTTGCGGATGAGCCGGACGCGGCAATCGGCCACCGGGTGGTCCAGGGCAAACCGGATCACCGGGGCGCCCCGGAGGGTGAGCTCCCGGCCGAGCATGACCGGGTCGTCCTCCGGCTTACCCCGATCGCTCACCCACCATTCGGCCACGTAGCTGTCCTGGAAAGCGTCGCCCTGGAGCGCCACCATCCGGCCCTCGCGCATGGCTCGATAAATTTCGGGCTCGCTGAACTCGCGCAAGTAAAAGAGGGTGTTGGCAATGGCCAGGCTCGACTCACAATGGTAGTCCGCGTCGGCCAGGGTCCAGATCGGCTTGGCCCGCATCCCCAGCAGGTATTCCACCAAAACGGTGTCCCAAAGCCCGCCCGGGCCGGCGGTCTTCTCGTGCCAGGCATAGGCCAGCGCCGCAAAGGCGGTCAAGTTCTTCAGCCGGTGCAGGTTCTCCGGAACCGGCGGGCAAGCGCCATGGGCCGGGCCATACCACATGTCCCCGCCTTCATCCAGGTGCGCGACGCTGACGATGCCCCCTTGTCCGGCCAGGTAGTCAACCCATTGGGCCCAGGGCTTTTCATCCGGGATCGGCTCGGGTTTGAGAGGGACATTATGGCGAGCCGGCATCTTCTCGAAGACCTGGGGGTCCTCGATCCCATAAACGACAAAATGGGCCTGGAGCCCGTCCAGCACCAGGGCCGGAAATTTGCCGTAGTTGTAAAAGTAAGGGATGACCTCGATCCCCTTGAGCACGATCATGCCCTTCGCGGCCCCCTGTTCCTGGATCTGGCGCAGATGTTCGTAATAGGCCTCGTAGCCCACGGCCTCCACCCCGCTCATCTTGGCGCAAAAGAGTTCGCGCTTGCCCGCGCAGATTTTGCCCTCGCGGTGGTCGTTATAGGCGAGGACGGCCATGCCTTGCCGGCGCGCCATTTCCAGCAGGTCTTCGGGCGCGCGGCAGCCGTCGCTGTAAACGGTGTGGTTGTGGATGCTCCCGCGGGCGATGATCCAGCCGGCGTGCTCGTAACGGGGCGTGCGCTCCGGCTCCGGCCCGCCGGGCGGGAGCGCCAGGGGTTTTTGCTTGAGTCCGGCGCTGATGGCGCAACCGGAGAGGAGAATCGCCAGGCATAGCCCGAGCGCGACCTTCACTTCCCAACCGCTTTTGTTAACCATTGACATTCTTTTCCTCCCAGCAAAGGTATTCTTGCGACCAACTTAAACTATAGCGCCGGAGCTTTCAACTCTTCGGGCTTGAGCAGACGGCCCTGCGGCAAGTATTCTCCCAGTTGGTCGCTCACCATTTCTCCGGCCGGGACCGCGCCGGCCAGGTAGGGAAAATCCAGGGACGGCACCATGTTCCGGTAAACCAGGATTGAAACCGGCTTTCCCTTCAGGTTGACCCAGGTGTATCCGTTTTCCGCGGTCGCCTCTGTCGGCCGGGGCGCGCCGAAGCCCACCACCAGGTTCACGTATCCGTCCGGCCCGATCACGGCCTCGGCATCAGCCAGGGTGAACAAGGTGAAACTCCGGCTGGAAGCGAACGACAGGCTCCAATAACGCATATCCTCCCGGCCGGTGATGTTGTAAAGGTGATAGGTGTCCGGGAAAGTCGGCGCTTTCCAGCGGATCAGCAGTAATTGCTTCGGGTCCGGCTTGACCCCCGCGATCAGATACACGGTCTCCGGGTTTTCGCCCGCGGCTTGCACTGACCGGCGCCATTGCAAAACCCGGTCCGGTTCCTTCCCCACAGAGCGCGATTCTTGCCAGGCCTTGCGGCCGGAAAGTAAAGCGGTCGGGATGGCCCCGGCTTTCCGGAGCATCAACCACCGCGCTCGGATTTTGTCCAGCCCAGGCGAAGGCGGCTTGACCAGACTGCCGTCGGAAATTTTCCGAAAATAGACCAGGGGCTTCTTCACCCCGCAGTCTTCATCCAGCCCCTCGCTCGGCAAATAACGCCGATAGCCCAGCAGCCCCTCGGGATTTTCCCGGCCGTCCTCCCGCGTCCCCAGGTAAAGCACGTTGCCGCGGGCGCTCTGGATGCCCCGGAACCCGGTTTCCGCCGATCCCTCTGCCGGCGCGGTCCAACGGACGATGAGAGTAAAACGGCGGTTGGGCGCGTTGAATTCTTCGCCCGGCCGAAAAGGGTTGATTGAGCCGGGGTCCGGCGCGATCTGGGAATCATGGATGCTGGCAATGGGCCGGTGGTCCGCGTCGTAGGCGATAAAGGAAAAGTAAGCGCAATAGGGATAATCGCCCTGGATCACCATTTCCAGGGAAGGATCGCTTTGGTAATAGCGCATGGGGTAATTGGCGTGCAGGTCGGTGAAGAACAAGGTCCGGGGAAAGGCCAGGTTCCAGGGAGAGACATATTCCGCAGAGACCTCTGGTGGGTTCGACGTGCTCACCACAGCAGGGCCATTCGCCCCTGCTGCCGCCACTCCTAAAATCAGTCCGATCCCTATGCGCTTAATCATGGCTTTACCCTGTGAATGATTAAGGGAAAGCAGAATTTATCTCGATACTTTTTCCTAATAATTTTAATAGAAATATAGTTTTAAAACCTAATAGCTAAAATGACCAACCTTCTCTTTGCAGAAAACCTTCTAAATTTGTACACTCTATCCCAAAATGTCTGCAGACATTAGGAATATTGGGAGCATTGGGCTTGTCTTGTGATTCTTCAGTTACTACGCATCCCTTTTTTACTTTTGCCGAAGCAATTACAAAGGGATCTGCTACAGGTCTCCCCTCAAGTTGCTGTCTAATACCTACCAACCCCTTAAAATGATCAATCTTAAAAATTTCTCCGACAAATTTTTGTTCTGCCTCATCAGGAAGCAAAAATATCTCCTTGTGGCTCTTTATCCATTCCCTTAATTGCTCGCTGATCCCTCGTGATTCCAATTCATTCAGAACTTCACGCACTGAAATAATTTTGCCATCTTTAACTGCAAGATTAAATTTTTCCCAAAATGTTGGGAAGCTTTCAGGAAAGTAATTGTCGAGCACTCTAAAGCTACAACTATCAAATATGTATATCATATTTAAGCAACCCCTTTAATAAGATAATGCTCAAGATTACTAATATTTTTTTCTTTAATATTCAAATAATCCGCTAACTGATTTATCGTGCAATGACCTTGATAAAATTTATTAAATGCAAGATTAATAAATCGCTCTCCCAGGTATGTCGCTTGGGTCGCATAATAATCTCCCCCTTCCCCTTTTTTCTTGCTAATATACTCCTTTTTCCATTGATCAACTTTTTCATTATAATAACTATTAGTTATCTTATCAATAGACAATAACCTTCTAAGAATAACCTCGCGGCTGACTTTATATCTATTAGCCATATTCTTGAAAAATTGATCAGCATTATGTTTATTATATTGGGAAACCTGCTTATTAAAATCGCTGATTGGAACAAGAAATTCAGCAGAGAATCTGTTACAAAATAGCTCCATTTTCCTTTCTACATCACCAAGATAATCTATATAAGAATCATCCAATTTCGAAATTGAATTCATGTTTAATAAAATGTGAGCAAGTTCGTGGAATAGAGAAAATATCTGGCGGAATAATGCAGAACTATTATTAATATATATAACAGGAAATTCTTGGTCTACTAGACAAAAACCGGAAATGTCTTTTTGTTTAAATGACCTCTTAAATACAAAAACACCTTTGTCTTGAATTAAATTCCTCCAATTTTCCATTGCTTCTCTATGGTTTAACCAATTAATCTGATCCTCTAGAGAAATACCAAGGTATTGTCTCAAATGCAAGGTAGCATTAATAATGTTTGAATTTAAAGAAAGAGAAATATCGAGAAAAATCTTTTTATCACTTCTATTAACACCATCATTAAGTTCATATAAGGCATATTGCCTGGCTTTTGCCTCTCTAATCGCATAGAGAGTATCAGAGCGAAGGTTCTCCATCTCTTCCTGCGGAAGAGTTCTAAATGATTTTTTAGGGTTTATTTCTTCAGGGGGACTGGGGAAGAAAAATAATGCAAGAGGCCTTTTATAGAGCTTATAAGCTAGATTTTCTAATTGAATATAAGTTGGAGCAGAAATGCCAGATTCAGATTCCCAAGCTTGAATAACTGAGATGTCTTTTTTTAATCTTTTCGCAACCTCCTCCAGGGTAAGACCAGAGCATATTCTGGCCCACTTAAGCACATCCGGATTGATTCCAGAGATAGATCGAGTCATTGATCATTTCCAATTCAATTCAATTCGCAATTCGGGGGACACCATACCTAATTCCTTTTAGGCCGCGATCCGGCCACTTTGCAACCAGGAAGCCTGGCAGTGGGATGCCGGCCTTTGGTTGCCGCCGCCAAGGGTGACCCCTGGACCGGCTGCCGCCTGGTGAAATAAAGCCTTCCCGTCGGTCAGGCCGGGAGTAGGGGCAAGGCATGCCTTGCCCCTACAATGCCTCAACAATGGGAAATCGTAGCAGAACCGGATAATCGTGTCAAGAAAAAAATAGTGGACAATGCTCAAAGAGGCTTTAGGCATTAGGCTTTGGGCTTTAGGCTTCAGAACAAGAAGATCTGTCCTCGACCCCGAGCGCTCCCCTCGGCCTGAGCACTCGGGACCGAAGGCGGACCGAGGGGCGAAATCTGCGGAGAAGAGGTTTCACGCTAAGCCGCAAAGGAGCAAAGGGAAGAGAGGGAATCAGTTCAAGTTCACGTGCAAGTTAAGGTTCAAGGATAAAACTTTAATTGACTGCGAACCGCCAACCGTCAACTGCCAACCGGCTTCAGCCTGGGGTGGTTGCCGCGTTGAATGGGGTGGTTGCTGAGCAGGATGGGGTGGTTGCCGTGCAGAATGGGGTGGTTGGCGCGCAGAATGGGGGGACGTTTGAAGAGGGTATTTCGTATGTCGTATGTAGTATTTCGGGAAAGAGAAGAAGAAGAAACCAAGAGAAATTTCGCCGGGTTAAGTTGGTTCCCGGGCGGTCGGAGAGGAGGGTCAAAGGATTAGGAAGGGCCGATGGCGGGAATGGGGGAGCGTCTTGGGGGCGCTGGTCCAAAAAGATATAGAGAAATCGCCAGGTTAGCATCTTGAACAGTCGTTTTATTTCAACCTTCATCCTTGACCCTTCAACCTTCTCTTTTCAGTCCCCCTATTATATGTAAGTTTGTTGCAGTTTTTAAGGAATTGGGGATTTCAGATTTCGGATTTTGGATTGGCCGGTTTTTTGCCAATCCTTAATCCGCAATCCGCAATCCGAAATTAGAAATGGTCTCCTTTTGGCTCACGCCTCTGCGGTGGTGGATCAGGGGACCGCGGAGAAAAGGTCGGCGATTTGTTTTTGGATTTCGGGCCGGCTGAGACAGTCCGCGCAAGAGATAACCCAGCGGGGGTTTTTGAGCTGGAAGAAGGAGAGGTCCACGCTTTCATCGCGCGGGTTCTTGATGGTGATGGGTTCGCAATCGCCGGTGAGGAGCGCGTAATAGTCCACCCGGTAGCCTCCCTCGCTGGAGGCGGAGTGCCGGGTCGGTTTCACTTCCCGGCCGCAGTGTGAGCAAACCATGCGCTCATTCCTTGGACTAAAGCGGGGCGGCGGAGGGCTCGCGGCTAGAGGTTGAGCCCCACGAAGGCAATCGGACCCTGATGGAAGAGGTCAACCTGGAACGTCTTATCGCTCAGCAGATCCAGGCTGGCTTGGCCCTGGAGCCACTGGTAACCGGCCGCGGCGTAAAAGCGGCTCACCTTGAATTGGACACCGCCGAGCAGGTCGAGATAGGTAGCCTGGAGATTCATGATTTCCAGGTGCATGCCCGAGGCCTGCCCGAACAGGCCCAGGCCGTAGAGCAAGGTACATTCGCCGGAGACGCCCACCACCGGCAGCACCAGGGGAAACACGGCGTTTTCTTCTTTTTTCAGGGAGGTGCCGCCGATCCGGCCTTCCAGGGTGACGTCAAAAAGGTAGAGTTCGGTGCCGAGCAGGGCGCCGAGGTAGCCCCGCTTGAAGGCCAGGGGCGAAAACTGGTAAAAAGCCTTGACGCGGTCCACCTGGATTCGGGTTCCGACCTGGCCGGTGAAGGTCCGGCCTAAAAATTCAATGGGATTGTCGGGAAAGATATTGTTATTGTCGCCCCGGTAACGGCCCTGGAAATAGGAAAGGTAAAGCCGGTTGCGTTTGGTCGGGCGAAAGTCCAGAATCAGCTCGGGGACTCCCTGCGGATTCTCAATCTTCAGGTCATCCACCAAGCTCAGGGTTTCCCCGATCTCCGTTTTCTCGCCCAGCAGGTCGGTGCCTCGGTCGGTGAACTTGATCTCCCCGTCCAAAGCGGCCGACCAGTAACTGAGCTTCACCCCCCCGTGGCGGTGCTTGGTGCCCCAATCCCTGGGCTTGGCCCACCCCGGGAACGCGGCGATCAAGACCAGGAGCAACGCCATCCTACTCGCTGCTTTCATCACCAATTCCTCCTTTTCCCAGCGCCGTGCCTCACTCGGCCCAGCACCTCCAATCGCCGGGCTCGGCCAAGAGCAGGTCCAACGCGTGCTCGCATAACCGCTCGAAATAAAAACTCGGGTCTTCCGCGGCGTCCAGCATCACGCACTGCACCGCGCCGCCGTTGACCAGGCTCTTGAGCAGGGTGGTCCCGGTCCGCTGATCCAGGTCGGGATTGAAGTGCCCCTTGGCCTGGCCCTCGCGGATGGTCGCGGCCAGCTCCGGCGTGAAATTTTCCAGCAGCTCATAAAACAGGCTGGTGCCCCGGTTCTGGAGCCCGCCGGCCATGAGGGCGCGCAAGTCCTCGCTGAACAGACCCCGATAGCGCTGGAGCATCCGGCTGAGCACCCGGAAAAAGGTCTGGATCATTTCCTCTTCCGAAAACGTCCTCTGCGCCAGGCGGAACCGCCGCTGCGAGAGCAAGAGCACGCTCGGCAAGAGCCACCGGAAGAAACGCTGCAGCACCTGGCCGCGGAGCTTCTCCTCCGTGGCAAAGTGCCAGGCGACCACGGCCGCCGGAAGCTGGGCGGCCCGGGCCGCCTCGCTCAAGGCCACCAGGCCCGAAGCGCGCTGGGCATAGAGTTGAAACGCGGCCGCCAGGATCTTTTCCCGGCAGGGCTGGCTCTGGTAAAAGCTCAGATCTATAATCATAGCTGGCATCGCCTGGGGCTCCATTTTTAAGGGTTCTCCGCCGACGAGCCTGGCGGTTCCTGGTGGAGCAGCCGCATGGTCGCCAGGGTAATATGGCGCAGCGCCTCTTCCGCCGTCAACTTTTCCGGCTCCATATACCATTGCATAAACAGGCCTTGAGACAAGGCCAGGATGCTCTTGGCGGTCCAATCCGGGTCCAGGGTCGCCCGAAACCATTTCTTGTCCTGGCCCAGGCGGATCACCTCCGCCAGGGTCAGGGTGAGGTTGGTCCAGAAGTTCCGGATCTTCTCGGCCAGGGAGGGATTCTTGTGAATTTGCTCAAAGGTCAGGGAAAAGAGGGCGGTTAGAATCGGCAGGTGCCCCTCCAGGGTTTGGCCGATCCCCCGGAAGAAGAACTCCATGATCTCCTTGGCGCCGGCTTGAGGATGCTCCGCGGAATACAATTCCCACCCTTGCTGGATATCCTCCCCCAGCTTCTTCTCCAGATAATATTCCACCACCGCGAGCAGCAGGCCCTCTTTGCCGCCAAAATGCCAATCCACCGAGCTGCGATAAGTCCGGGCGCCTTCCGCAATCTGGGTGATGGTGGTGTCGCTGTAGCCTTGCCGGGCAAAAAGCTCCAGCCCCACCCGCAAGATCTCCTGCCGGGTTTTTTCTCCTTCCGCTTCCCGAGGATGTCTCCGGGTCTTCCCTCCGATCATGCTTTCCCCCATCGCCAATCCTGACCAGACCGCGTTAGTCAACTTGACCTTTTCATTATGCTAGCGGCCTCAGCCTTACCCTGTCAACCAAAATTGGCGGCCGCTTAATTTTCTTTCGAGAAGCGAATCAATCACGGCCCAACGACCGCGCCCGCCACAGGATGCAAAACTTGCCCGGTTTCACCTGCCCGGGCGCGCCCTGGGTGCCCATCCTCGGCGCCGGCTGTTGCCTCCTGCTCGCTAAGTCAGAGCCTGGCACCATTTATTTCAGGGTCTCCCGGGCGATGAGCATGCGCTGGACTTCGCTGGTGCCCTCGTAGATGGTGGTCACCCGGGCGTCGCGGTAGATGCGTTCGATGGGAAATTCCGAAGTGTAACCATAGCCGCCGTGGATTTGCAGGGCCTGGTAAGCGGAGCGGTTCAGGGTCTCGGAGGCAAAGAGCTTGGCCATCGAGGCCTCCTTGGTAAAAGGTTGTTCGCGGTCTTTCAAGGCCGCGGCGGAGAGGGTGAGGAGCTCCGCGGCTTCTCGGCCGGTGGCGATATCGGCGATCATCCACTGGATGGCCTGGTGGGCGGAGAGGGGTTTGTGGAACTGGCGTCGCTCGTTCGCATATTTCACGGCCTCCTCCTGACAGGCCCGGATCATCCCGGTGGCCTGGGCCGCGATCCCGATCCGGCCCGAAGCTAACGCCTCGGCCACCACCCGGCCGCCGTCGCCCTCCTTGCCGATCCGGTTCTCTTCCGGCACCTCGCAGTCCTCGAAAAGCAATTCCACCGTGTTGCTGGCCCGCAGCCCCATCTTGGACAAGGACCGTCCGATCTTCAAGCCGGGCGCCCCCTTTTCCACCATGAACGCGCTCAGACCCCGGCCTCCGCTCTCCCCGGTCCGGGCCAGCACGAAAAAAAGCCCGGCATAACCGCCATTGGTAATAAAGATCTTGGTGCCGTTGAGCCGATAGCGCGAGCCCCGGCGCCGCGCCTGGCATTGGATCTCGGCCAGATTGGAGCCGGCCCCCGGCTCGGTAAGCGCAAACGCGCCCAGGACTTCGCCGCCGGCCAGGGGCTTGAGCAGCCGCTGTTTCTGTTCCTCGGATCCGAACCGGGCCAAAGGCTCGCTGGTCAAGTTGGTCACGCTCATGGTGACCGCGGTGGAGGCGCAGGCGCGGGCGATCTCCATGACCGCGAGCACATAGGCGACGGCCCCCACCTCGGAGCCGCCGTAAGCGGCCGGCACCATCATCCCGCACAATCCCAGGCCGGCCAATTTGCCGATCAACTCTTCCGGGAACTTGGCTTCCCGGTCGCGCTGGGCCGCGCCCGGAGCCACTTCGCGGCGGGCAAACTGCTCCACCATCATCCGGATCATGTCCTGCTCGGGGGTCAACGGGAAATACATGGCGGCCTCAGGGATGGTAGATCACGACCAAGAGCCGGGTCGGCTCGCGGCCGGGGTTGCGGAGCCGATGCTGCTGGCCGGAATCGAAGTGGATGCTCCCGCCCGCCTGGAGACGGGTGGTCTTGCGGCCCACGGTGATCTGGAGCCGTCCCCCCAAGACGTAGATGAATTCTTCGCCCTCGTGGCGGTAGCCCACCTTGCGGTGCTCGCTCTTCGGATCAATCGTGACCTGGAAGGCCATCAGGTGCCGCTCCGGCTCGTCCGGGCTGAGAAGCTGGTAGGCGTAATCCCGGGTCCGTTTCTCCCGCGCCACCCGCCGCTTCTCCGCTGAACGCCTTCCCTCTTCCCCGCCCATGAAGGCGGCAGGCTCCACCGAAAGCGTGCGCGCCAGGGTGAGGATCTCGGCGACCGAGGGCAAGACCTCGTCTTGCTCGAGCTTCTTCAGGTAGGCCGGCTTCAGGCTCACGTGGTCCGCCAATTCCTCCAGACTCCAACCCTCTTTCTCCCGCAAATGGCGCAATTTGGCCCCGAAACTCCTCGCCTTCTCCCGCACGGTCATCTCCTCCCTTCCTCCCTCCTTTTCCTCGATAGCCGCATTATAGCCTCTCTGCTGTTCCCGGACAATCTAATCTCCGGTAAGGGGTCAGGTCTTGACATTTTACATTGGTGGATTTGAAAGAAGTGGCCATCGCGTATTTTTGCTTGAGGGCGAAACGCGAAGGGGCGAAGGCGCGAGGGCGCCCCGTCATCATGATGCGCCACCGCGATCCAGAAAAAGTTTGACTGTTTCGGACGGGCCGCCTATAATATCCGGATCGGGACGTAGCGCAGGCTGGTAGCGCGCTTGGTTCGGGACCAAGAGGTCGCTGGTTCAAATCCAGTCGTCCCGATATTTTTTGCAACCCCGCGGGAACATCGGTGCTTACCTGGATCCTGATTCTGGTCTTGGCCGGTCTTTTCGGCAGCATCCCCGTTTCGCTCCTGATCGCCCGCGCGAACCACGTGGACCTGCGCCAGGTCGGCTCCGGCAACGTGGGCGCCACCAATGTCTATCGCGCGCTCGGCCCGGCCTGGGCGGTCCTGGCTTTTTTGGGCGACGCCCTCAAGGGCGCGCTGCCGGTCCTCCTCGCGATTTTCCTTTTCGACCGCGGCCCGAACGCGGACTGGTGGGTAGCGGGCGCCGGGTTGCTGGCCGTGCTCGGCCACCTGTTTCCGCCCTGGCTCAAGTTCCGCGGCGGCAAAGGCGTAGCCACTTCCTTTGGCGTCATGCTGGCGCTGTCCCCTTGGGCCGCCCTCCTGGCCTTCGCCCTTTGGGCGGCGCTGGCGGTCACCCTCAAAATCTCAAGCGTGGCCAGCCTGGTTGCCGCCCTCTCCCTGCCCGGGTTCGTATATTTTCTCGATCCTTCGCCGGCCGTTCGCTGGCTGGCTTTGATCATGACGGTCCTGATTTTTGTTTCGCATCACGAGAACCTCCGCCGCCTGCTCCGGGGCGAGGAAAAGCCCATTCGGCGCAATCCTCCGCCAGCGGCGCTTTGACTTGGCCGTTGGCGCGTGCTACAAACTCTCATTCTTCTCGATCGGGGAGGTCGGATGAAATTGGTTCGGGCATCCCGCCGGAAATGGACCCTTGGGCTGCTGGTCCTGGGTTGGCTCGGGAGCGTCAGCGCCTGGGCGGAAGAAGCCTCGCCGACGTTCCGGGTCCTGACCTATAACATCTGGGGCGTCTTTAACGCCAAAGACCGGGGGCTCCGGTTCGAGCAAATTCCCGCGGCCATCCAGGCGCTCGACCCGGACGCGGTCTGCCTGGAGGAATGTTTCCGCTGGCACGACCTGCACACCATCACCAACGGCCTGCGCGAGCTGGGCTATCCGCTGGAAACCGTGTATCAGAAAGAACTGCTCTACGGCAGCGGGGCGGTCATCCTGTCGCGATACCCGGCGGAGCTCTTGGAGTTCGAGCCTTTCCGGATCAAGGGATCCTTTTACTCGTATGAGCGCGGAGCCGGCCGGGGCGTGGCTCATGCGCGGCTCCAGACCCCGGCCGGGCCGGTGGACTTTTTCTGCACCCATGCCATGCCCCGGATGAACCTGATCTTCGACGCGCAGATGAACTACCTGGACGGCGATCCCAAGCAGGACGACCGGCTCCTGCAGATGGTCGAGGTCCACCAGATCGTCGAGCGCCGGCGCGACCCCCAGGCCGCCGGCGTGATCGTGGCCGGCGACTTCAACGTGTCGCCCGAAATGCTTGAATACCAACTGCTGCTCCGCTCCGGCGATTATCACTCCAGCTTTGATGAACTCCACCCGGACGAAAACCCTTCCACCTACACCCTGGAAAACGAGTTCGCCACGGTGGAAGCCAGCCGGCTCGACCATATCCTGTTCCGCAACGAGCCCGGCCCGCTGGGGCCGCGGCTTGATTCCGTGGAATCGCGGGTGGTGATGAAGGAGCCGGTGCCGATTCCAAAGCTGGGCCGCAGCATTCCCCTGTCCGATCATTACGGTCTCTTCACCGTGTTCGCGCTCCGGAGTGCGGCGGAAACCGCTCCCGACGCCGAGCCGCCCTCGGCCCAGGGGCGCCAAGTGGCGGAGTATTATCTGCCCGCGGTCCAATCAGGGGTGATCGAGATCGTCCCCGAAAACCGGGGGGCCTGGGAGGCGCTGGCCCAGGCGGTCCTGGAGGATGCGATCCGCCGCGGCAAGCACCGGAGCCCCTTGATCCGGCCGGCGGCGGAGATCGTAGCTGGTTGGTCGGAAGCGAATAACCTCCAACGGGTTGCCCTGGACCCGCAGCAGCAAAAAGCGATGGAAAAGTTTTTGGCAAGGTCGAGCGACCGGTAAAAGGAGGGCTGGAAAGATGGCGGCAGGCAAAACGTGGCAAAGGCTCTGCGTCGCGGCGCTGGTATTGGCGGGGGTATCCGCCCTGGCCGCGACCAGCGCGTTCGTGGCCAAGCGGGAGAGGTTCCGCCAGGAGATCAATTTCAAGAAGGAGACCAAGCTGGACGAGGCCGGCCGCTATCTCTCGGTCTTGTTCGACGCCGACGCGGGCAAGTATGAATTCCAGGTGAGCGAGCCGGACCGGCAGCGCCTGTATGCCTACCTGGGTGACTTTTTCGCCACCACGGACAAGAACCTGCTCAAGACCATGGTGGACGCGCTGAATACCGGCCACATCATCGTCTTCAAGGAATACCACCCGGACGGGGTCAACCTCAAGACCTTTTTCCTCTCGCCCCAGGCCAAATACTGGGAGTGGCTCACCGACATCGCCGGCATCGAGAACATGTTCCACGTTTACAACTTCTCCGTGGGCCTGGGGCCGAATCACCCCCAGGGCAGCTACGTGATCCTGCAGACCCAGGGCACCTTCTTCGGCATCACCCGGGCCGTGACCCTGCCGGTGTTCTTCTGGCAGGACGACGCCACGCGCACTCTCAATTTCCGCATGCCCACCCAGGCCGCGGTCACCGAGGCGGCCCAAAAGATGCCGGCGCTCAAGCCCGGGCGCACCGACCTGGACCAGAAGTTCATGGATTACTCCCGCGTCCACCCCTTCTTCCAGGAAAAGAACGCGCGGGGCGAATTCGTGACTTCCGACCAGGACATCAAGGAGATCCTGCACAAGGTCGTGCTGAACATGGACGAGGATTGCGAGGTCAAGGAGACCACCGGCCACTGGACCATCCACGAGGATTACCCCTACCTGGTGGTGGATTATTCCCTCAAGACCCGGGTGAACATGGCGGCGTTCATCCCCCCGGCGCTCCGGTTCCTGGCCGGCACCCTCGAGCAGGCGGCCCAGTATATTTCCGACGAGGTCTCGGCCAAATACCTGACTCTCTCGATGAAGAACTTCCGCGATCTCACCCAGCAGTGGACCGCGGAGGGGAAGCAAGAAAGGCATTAGGCATTAGGCTTTAGACTGAAGAAAAAAGCTGACCGATTGCACTACTGAATAATTTTCGGCCTAAAGCCTAAAGTCTAATGCCTGGGGCCTTCTTCAAATGACTACTCTCCACGTCGCCTTGGTCTGGCACATGCACCAGCCGTCCTACCGGGACGCCTTCACCGGTGAGGCCGACATGCCCTGGGTGCGCCTGCACGCAACCAAGGGCTATTACGACATGCCCTTGATCCTGGAGGAATGCGACCTAGCGGCCGCCACCTTCAACCTCACCCCGGTGCTGGTCCAGCAAATCCAACTCTACCTGGAAGGCAAGATGACCGGCACCTTCCTGATCTTGAGCCAAAAGCCGGCCGGCGAGCTTGACGAGACCGAGCGGGCCTTTGTCCTGCGCAACTTCTTCCTCTGCAACTGGGACACCATGATCCGGCCCTACTCCGGTTACGCCCGCCTGCTCAACAAGCGCGGCACCCGGATCGCGGGGGTGGACTTTATCGCCCTCCAGCGCCGGTTATGCGAAGCCGAATTCCGCGACCTCGTGGTCTGGTTCAACCTCACCTGGTTCGGTCCCAAGGCGCTCCTGCGCTTCCCCGAGCTCAAAGAGCTGCGCCGCAAGGACCGGAACTTTTCCGAGGAGGACCGGGCCCTGGTCCTGGATCGCCAGATGCAGATCATGGCCGAGCTGCTGCCGATCTACCGCCGGCTCCAGGACGCGGGCCGGGCCGAGCTCACCGCCTCCCCCTTTTATCATCCCATCCTGCCCTTGCTTTGCGACACCGAGTTCGCCCGCCGCGACCAGCCGCAGCGGGCCTTGCCCCAGCGCTTTGCCCATCCGGAGGACGCCAAGGCGCAGGTGGAGCGGGCGGTACGTTTTCACGCCGAGGTCTTCGGCCGGCCGGCGCAAGGGATGTGGCCGTCCGAAGGCTCGGTCTGCCCGGAGCTGATCCCGATCTGGGCCGAGGCCGGGCTTCAGTGGGTGGCCACGGATGAGGACATTCTTTTCCGCTCGGTGCCGGCGCTCAACCGGGCCGACGTGCTCTTCAAGCCTTACCGCGCGGTCCACCAAGGCCGGGAGATCGCCATCGTCTTCCGCGACCGGGGCCTGGCCGACCTGATCGGCTTTAACTATTCCAAGATGCGGCCGGAGGCGGCGGTGTCCGACTTCCTGGGCAAGCTGGCCGGGATCCGTGACGCGGTGGCGGCCCGGGGCCAGGCGCACGCGCTCTGCGCGGTGATCCTGGACGGCGAGAATCCCTGGGAGTATTTCCCGGACTCGGGCCTGGGCTTTCTCCAGGGCATTTACCGCGGCATCCCCGCGACCCCGGGCCTCGCGCTGACCACGCCCGGCCAATACTTGCGCGAGCATCCGCCGCAGGACGCCATCACCCGGCTTTACACCGGCTCCTGGATCTCGCACAACTTCAACATCTGGATCGGCGAGCCGGAGGAGAACAAGGCCTGGGACTACGTCTCCTGGACCCGCCACGACCTGGAACGGCTGGCGCCGCAAGCGCCGGCCGCGGCCCTGGAGCAGGCGCGGGAGAGCCTGTTCGCGGCCGAAGGCTCGGACTGGTTCTGGTGGTTCGGCGACGATTTCGCCTGCGATACCAAGAAGGAATTCGACCAGATCTTCCGCAACCACTTGAAGAACGTCTATCGCTTCCTGGGCCAAACTCCCCCGCTCTTCCTGGATGAGCCGGTGCGCTTCGAGCGCGCCCGAAAGCTGGCCGAAGAGCCGCTCGGCTTCATCTCGCCCATCCTCGACGGCGAGGCGACCTCGTTCTACGAATGGCAAGAGGCCGGCCACCTCAACCTGGACAAGATCCAGGGCGCGATGCACCAGACCGACAGCCTCTTCAGCCACATCTATTTCGGCTTTGACCTCAAGCTGCTCTTCCTGCGCCTGGACCCGCGGGAGGGCGAGGAAGTCCCGCCCGAGCTGAGCGTGCGGGTGCATTTCCTGCAGCCGGTGGACCAGGTATTGCATTTCCCGTTCCGGGCGCCGGCTCGTTTCACCGTGAGGCGGGGCGAGCAGGAGATAACCCTGCCTACCATCGCCGCGGACAAGATCATCGAGCTCTCGGTGCCCTTCCAGGACCTTGGCTTCAAGCCCGGCGACGCCGTCACCTTCGTGGTCGAGGTCTTCTCCGGCGGCCAGTTCCTCGACCGCTACCCCCGCGACGGCTTCATCAGCTTTACCGCGCCGGATGAATCGTTCGAGAGCAAAATGTGGAGCGTATAAGAAACAGGGCTATGTAAGCTGAACACACCGGAGGCAAGACCATGAAATGGCTTTGGTTGAGTGTCTTCTTTATCACGAGCTTTACAATGGCCGCAGAAAATTCTAAGTCGGAAAAGGAGAACTCCCAACCCCCATCTTGGGTTGAAAAAGTCTTTCTTTCGAAAAAATTGAATGAACAATATGAATTCTCTTTTCGGATCAGTCCAAGCTATCTGAAAGGAGATTTCAATGGAGACAAGAAAGCGGATATCGCTATCCTGATCAAAGAGAAAAAGAGTGGCAAGAATGGGATCGCAATTTTCCATGCCGTGAAAAATGAAGTGTTTATAATGGGAGCGGGTAAGGAGCTAGGAAATGGGGGAGATGACTTTTATTGGATGGATATCTGGAGTATCTATCCCAAAGGCCCCGTCCATCGAGGGGTTGGAGAAACAACAATTCCCGTCCTTAAAGGTGATGCCCTCTTGGTGGAAAAGAGTGAATCTGCCAGCGCTATAATTTATTGGAATGGAAAAAAGTATTGCTGGTATCAGCAAGGAGATTAAGAGCTTATCCGTCAATAGCTGTAAGAGGATGATCTGACGCTTGCCGAAGGCCCCGATTCCGGGTTTCCCCCTCTCCCTAACCCTCTCCCCCGCGGGGGAGAGGGGAGGGTGAGGGGGCTCCGGCTGGCCGAGGACGAGATTCACGCCGAGGTCTCTCATCCTTTCTCTATTTACGGATAAGTTCTAAGCATGAGAAGTTCGATATTGACTTTGGTAGTTTAATAAAGGAGAAGGGGAGGGCTGATTGCTCCAAGGTCGGGAACTTTCTAATCGCGCCGCGCTCCGGTTCGTGGTCCTGCTGGGCGTGGTCAGCCTGTTCGCGGATATCACCTACGAAGGCGCCCGCTCGCTCTCCGGGCCTTATCTCAATCTGCTCGGGGCATCCGCCACCGTGGTCGGGGTCACCGCCGGGTTCGGCGAGTTCATCGGCTACGCGCTCCGGCTGGTCTCGGGCTGGCTCACCGACCGCACCCGCCGATACTGGGCGCTGACCATCATCGGCTATGCCGTGAACCTGCTCGCGGTCCCGCTCCTGGCCCTGGCCGGGAGCTGGGAAATCGCGGTGGGGCTGCTCATCGCCGAGCGCCTGGGCAAGGCCATCCGCACCCCCGCCCGCGACGTGATGCTCTCCCACGCCGCCTCTCGCCTCGGCCGGGGCTGGGGCTTCGGCCTGCACGAGGCCCTGGACCAGATCGGGGGAGTGAGCGGCCCGCTCCTGATGGCCGCAGCCCTCTACGCCCGGACCGATTACCCGACCGCGTTCGGCCTCTTGCTCATCCCCGCCCTGCTCGCGCTCGCGGTCCTGGTCGCGGCGCGCTTTCGCTATTCCCAGCCCGAGCAATTCGAGCCGCGCACTCCCAAACTGGAAACGCGGGGATTCCCCCGGGCCTTCTGGATTTACCTAGCCGCGGTCGCCCTGGTCGCGGCCGGCTTCGCCGACTTCCCCCTGATCGCCTTTCACCTCAAGCAGCAACAGGTCGCGCCGGACAATTGGATCCCGCTGCTTTACGCCGCGGCCATGGCGGTGGACGCTGTTGCCGCGCTGATTTTCGGCCGGCTCTTTGACAAGGTCGGGCTGCCCATCCTGGCCGCGGTCGCCCTGCTCTCCTCGCTCTTCGCGCCCCTGGTCTTCCTGGGCTCCCTGGCCTGGGTCTTCCTGGGCATGGCGCTGTGGGGCGTGGGCATGGGCGCGCAAGAGTCCATCATGAAGGCGGCGGTGGCGGAGATGGTGCCCAGCGACCGCCGCGGCAGCGCCTACGGCTTATTCAATTTTGGCTACGGCAGCGTATGGTTCCTGGGCAGCGCCCTGATGGGCTTCCTCTACGACCGCTCGCTCTACGCCCTGGTCGCCTTCTCCGTGGTCATGCAGCTGGCCTCCATTCCCCTGTTCCTTTTGGCCCGCCGGCGGCGCAGTTCCTAGCAGGCGGCCGGGGCGAGCGCTGTCCCTCGTTCTTTATCCGACCTTAATCCCTTCCACCTTGTAGCGTCGGCTTGATAACATCTTGGACAGGGGCTTGAAGATGATGTTGGCCAGCATCTTTCGGGTCCGGGCCTCCACCACCCGCTCGATTCGTTCGCCTGTGGCCTCGGCTAGGTATTCCAGGGTATGCACGAGCTTCGTCCGGGTTCGGCCCAGGTGCTGGATGATGCCCAAGTGGAGGTAGCAGCCGGTGCAATAGACGGCCATCTCGGCGCAGCCGGTCCCGGCGCCTTCCCGCAGTGCGCGGGCGCCCACGGCCACGATGTCCTGGGGCATCTGCCGGTTGCAGCCGGCCGCGATCCCGCAGCAGATGCCGTTTTCGTGATGGCTCTTGGGGTTGATCACCTGGAGTCCCAGCCGGCGGAGCAGCTCGCGGGTCGGCTCCATGACTTCGTTGCCCAGGACCCGGCCGTGGCAGGAGTCGTGGATAGTGACGGTCCGAGCGAGCGGCCTTGGGATCGGAAGCTCGCCCGCATCCATCTTCCGCAGGAGCCAGGTCACCAGTTGCTCGCACTCGAAGTCGAACCTGGCTCCGAACCTTTCGGGCAGGATCTTCCGGAACATGTTCAGGCAGGCGGGACAGACAAAGACCATCCGGGTGATTTTCTTGTCGGCATAGTAGGCGGTCAGTCCCTGCGCGATCTTCTCCATTACCTCGAACGCGCCCAGGCGATAGAACGGCTCGCCGCAGCAAAGCGACCAGTCGCCGGAAACAGGCAGCGCCTGGAAAACCTGGAGGTCGAAGAGCAGGGGCACGGTAAGCAGGTTGCAGCCGGGGTAGAGGACCTCGTCCCGGGCGGGCGCTTGTTTCCACTCGGCCAGGAGCCGGGTTTCCCGCTCGCCCATCTGGCCGGTCATGTCCTGGCGATAGTTGGGAAACTGGTAGGGGAGCAGATACGAGGCGCGCGCGGGCAGGCCGGTCCGGCGGTAGCGGCGGTTCCAGCGCTCGAGGATCAGGGAGTAAGGCTCGGCGCCCTCGGGGCAGAAGGCGTTGCAGGCGTAACAACTGATGCAATTCTGCATGACGGCCCGGGTGGGCTCGCCCTGGATCAGCCGCTCGATCTCCCGGACCGCTTCCTGCCGCGAGAGGTCGAGGTAGCGGCAGCGGGTGAAGCACTCGCCGCAGAGCGTGCAGCGCTCCCGCCGGAAAAAGCCGGGCGCGTTCATAACCGCAGTGTAGCAAGGGGTGGGGGTGGAGACAAGCCATTAAGTAATAACCAGGTTCTTGCTTGGGGTTTAAAAACAAGCGCCGGGAACCCTGCCCGGCGCCTTAGTTAAGGAATAAGCAAAAAACCAGTTTCGGATTTATGGAGCTTTACGATCAGCAGTTTCTTGGGTTAGGTCATCTGGCCCGGAGAGACGGGGCAAGACTCTGCTAATCCCAGGAGAGTTCTATGGAAGTTTCGGGATCGCCTTCCCAGCTCTTCGCTACAAATTGAGACCGGACATTTTTGGCTCCGCCCAGTTCCAAGGTCCTTTCATACCATCCTCTGACCAAATGATAAAAGGCTTCAAATTGGGGATCGAAATCTCTTATCGTCATCATGGCCTTCTTATCTGAGATCAAGCTTCCATCGAAATCGCCGAAGTCGAATAAAAGATTTCTAATTTGCCCCAGCTTTCTTAAAATCCCTTCAGGGTTGCCCTCAACTAGAATGTTCTTATACACATTTTTAAGGATGCTCTCGGCGTAGGTGCGGCCCCATTGTCGCACGACTTCCATATCTCCTTTGGCCGCCTCCTGAACCACGGCATTGAAGCAGTTCTTATAGGTCTCAAAAGGATACCACGCGCTGGCGAGAACCCGCTGGGAGATGATCTCTCGGTCCTGGCCGGTAAGATAAGAATCATAAGCTCCGGTCTTGTCAGCCCGGATCCCCTTGACGAAATCAACCAGCAAGCTTCCTTTAACCCTTGCCATGGCTTTTCCCTTACTTTCTCCCCTTTGCGAAGAGCGAGGTATTTTCCCCAGTAAGGGCCTCCCCTTTCTCTTATTGAGCTTTAGTTAAGAAAAGAGATTCAACAATACCTAATCATCTTCAGTTATGAAGTAAAGAACCAGGGCATAACTTAACAACTTTACTTGTCTTCCACGTGGGCGGCAATGAAATTGATCGCGTCCTGGATGGTGCCGATCTTCTCCAGGTCCTCGTCCGGCACTTCCAGCCCAAACTCGTCCTCCATCACCAGCACCAGCTCCCACAAATCCATGGAGCTGATGCCGAGGTCGTCAATGAAATGAGCTTCCGGCACCACGTCGGCCGGGGCCAGCTCCAGGTGTTCAATAATTAATTGGATCACCCGCTCTTTTATGTCCATCCTCCGGTTCCTCCTTCGGCGTATTCCGGTAATAAAACGGAACTAGCTTAACCGATCTTCAGCCAAAATACAAACCCCCGTTCAGGTGCAGGGTCTGGCCGGTGAGGTAGGCCGAGAGTCCGCTGGCCAGGAAGAGCACCACCCCGGCCACGTCCTCCGCGGTCCCGGCCCGGCCCGAGGGGATATGGTCCAGGATCTCCTGGCGCACCTTCGGAGGCAGGGCCAGGGTCATCTCGGTCTCGATGTAGCCCGGCGCCACCGCGTTCACCGTGATCTGGCGGCCCGCGAGCTCGAGCGCCAGGCTCCGGGTCATCGCCTCCAGCCCGGCCTTGCTCGCCGCATAGTTCGCCTGCCCGGCCCGGCCGATCCGGCCGATGATCGAAGAGATGACGATGATCCGGCCGTAGCGCCTCCGCACCATCACCCGGGCCGCGGCCCGGCAGCAATAAAACGCGCCGGTAAGGTTCACCGCCAGCACCCGGTGCCAGTCCTCCGGCTTCATCCGGGCCAGCACCTGGTCGCGGGAGATGCCGGCGTTGTTGACCAGGATGTCCAGCCGGCCCTTGCGCTTGCTGAATTCCTTGATTGCGTCCTGCACCTTGGCGAAATTCTCGACCGGGAACTTCTGCAGCTCGCCCTGGCCGCCGCCGCGCTCCAGGTCCAGGAGCGTCCGTTTCGCCGCCTGGTCATCGGCGGAGTAATTGATCGCCACGTAGGCCCCGGCCTGGCTCAGGCGCAGCGCGATGGCCCGGCCGATGCCGCGCGAGCCACCGGTGACCAGGGCCACCTGGCCGGAAAGGTCGAGGTCGTCCGTGGGCATTACCGCACCTTCTGCACCGCTTGGAGGTCAGCGGGGACCGCGAGGTTCAGGGTCTTGGCCTCGGGCAGGATGCGGCGGATGAGTCCGGTCAGCACTTTGCCCGGCCCGATCTCCAAAAACATTTCCGCCTGGAGCCCGGCCATGGCCTGGACTGACTCGACCCAGCGCACCGGCGAGGTGATCTGGCGGAGTAAAAGGTCGGCCGCGGCCTCCGGCCCGGGGTAGGGTTTGGCTTCCACGTTGGAGATCACCGGAGAGGAAAGTTTTTGCCAGGAGATGCTCCGCAGCACCTCGGCCATGCGCTCGGCCGCGGGCTGCATCAGCTCGCAGTGAAAAGGCGCGCTCACCTTGAGCGGGATCGCCCGCTTGGCGCCTCGCTCCTTGGCCAGAGCGCTCGCCCGCTCCACCGCCGCGGCGCAGCCCGAGATCACGATCTGGTCCGGCGCGTTGTAGTTCGCCGGCCGGACCACCTCGCCCTGCGCCGCCTCCTCGCAGACCCGGGCCAGCGCTTCGGCCGTGAGCCCCAGGATCGCGGCCATGGCCCCTTCCCCGGCCGGGACCGCGTCCTGCATGAAGGCGCCGCGCTGGCGCACGGCCGCCGCCGCCTCCGGCAGGGTCAGCGCGGAGGCGGCGAGCAGGGCCGAATACTCGCCCAGGCTGTGCCCGGCCGCGGCCACCGGGCGCAGGCCGGTCTCGGCGTGCAGCACCTTCCAGGCGGCCGCGGACACGATGAGCACGGCCGGCTGGGTATTGGCGGTCAGTTGCAGTTCCGCTTCCGAGCCTTCAAAGCAGAGCTGGGCCAGGTTGAGGTGAAGGGCGTCGCCGGCTTCTTCAAAGCATTGCCGCGCCAGCGCGAATTCCCGAAAAAACTCCTTGCCCATGCCTTGCGCCTGGGAACCCTGGCCGGGAAAGACAAAGGCAAAGGCGGTCATGGCCGGGGCTTGGGGCTCAGGTTTTCCGTTCTTCGACTTCTTTGATGGCCCGGCCCTTGTAGTAACCGCAATGCGGGCACATGCGGTGCGGCAGGATTTTCTCCGCGCAGTTGGGGCAGGGGACCAGGTTCGGCGCGCGGAGCGCGTCATGGGTGCGGCGCTTGTCGCGACGGCATTTTGAGGTCTTCCGTTTCGGGAGCGGCATCGGGTTCTCCGTTCAGCAATTCTCCGGGCGCGGTCACGAGCGCCCTGGCCAACCTTGTTCGGGAAAAGCAGGGCTTGGCCTTCCCTGCTCAGGATTTGATTTTCAGCTTGCGCAGAATGCCCAGCCGGGGGTCGCCCTCGCTTTGGGCGCAAGCGCAACTCTCCCGGTTCCAATTGACTCCGCACCGGGGGCACAAGCCCCGGCAGTCTTCCCGGCACAGAGTCTGGATCGGGATTCCCAGGGCCACCTCCTCCCGGAAATACTGGTCCAGCTCCACTTCCGGACCCTCGAAATAGAGGTGGTCCATTTCCTCGGGCGTTAACCCCACCTCTTCCTCCGGCCGCCTCGGCTTGCCCGGCATCAACACCAGGTCAAACGAGCCGCCCAAGGGCCACTCCACCTCGTCCCCGCACCGGGTGCAAAAGGTATGGAGCCGGGTCGCCACCTCTCCCCGCAGCCGCAGGTTCTGGCCTTCCCGGCTCACTTGACCGGAGAGCAGGATCCGATCCTGGATGTAAGTATCACCGGGCTGGGAAAATTCCGGGATATTGGTCAACCATTCCGGAGGATGCTCTTCGGAAAAGGCAATCCCCTCCGGCGGAATCTTGTCAACTACCACTTTCACCGCCAGCCCTGCCCGTTCTTAAGGTTAATTAGTATAAAACAAATGGAAGGTATTGTCAAAAATCCAAGTTTTAATCGAACCAGCCATGCCGCCTCAACTCCTGATTCCCGGTTACGAGGCAGGGACACGGCGCGCGGCTCGACTGAGCTCGCCGAAGTCCGCGCCCCGACCAAGAACAAAATAGGATTAATGCCGGATTTGTGTTATAAAAAATTATGCCTCGCCGATGGGAAATCCGGCCGCCTTCCAAAGAGCTGGCCGAGACCCTGGCCCGGGAGTTGGAACTTCACCCGCTGGCAGCCTGGGTCCTGCTCAACCGGGGCATCTCCGACCCTGCCGCCGGCCGGCAGTTCCTCCAACCCTCCCTCGACCAGCTCAAGCCCGAACCCCTTCCCTGCGATATGGACAAGGCCGTGGCCCGGCTGGCCCAGGCCCTGGAAAAGAACGAGATGATCGGCATCCACGGCGACTACGACGTGGACGGCGTCACCGGCGCCGCGCTTTTGTGCTCGTTCCTCACCGAGCTCGGCGGCCGCGCCATCCCCTACCTCCCCCACCGCCAGCGCGAGGGCTACGGCATGAAGCCGGCCGGGGTGGACGCGCTCAAGAGCCAGGGCGCTTCCCTGATCCTCACCGTGGACTGCGGCATTTCCGACCAGCCCGCGCTCGAGCACGCGGAGCGTCTGAACCTCCCGGTCATCGTGGTGGACCATCACCAGGTGCCCCGGCACTTGCCCCCGGCTTATGCCATCATCAATCCCAACCGTCCCGACTGTCCGTTTCCGTTCACCGAACTTTCGGGCGCTGGTCTGGCCTACCTGCTGCTCATCGCACTGCGCGCCCATCTCCGCGAGCGCGGCTTTTTCCAGGGCAAAGCCGAGCCGAACCTGCGCGCCTACCTGGATCTGGCCGCGCTCGGCACCATTGCCGACGTGGTGCCGTTGATCGGGCTTAACCGCACCCTGGTGGCCTTCGGCCTCAAAGAGATCAATTCCCCCGAGCGCGTCGGACTGCAGATGCTCTCCCGGGTGGCCGGGCTCGACGGAGTCAAGCTTTCCGCCGGCCGGGTGGCCTTCACCCTGGTGCCCCGGCTCAACGCGCCCGGCCGGCTCGACCACGCCGGGCAGGCGCTGAAGCTGCTTTTGACCCGCGAGCTGCGGGAGGCGCGCGAGCTGGCCGAAGAACTGAACCGGATGAACGCGACCCGGCAGCGGGTGGAAGAGCGGATCCTGGCCGAGGCCCTTGAGCAGGTGGAGGAAGACCCGCGGTTCTTGTCCGGTCGGGCGCTGGTGGTGGCGGGCAAGGGCTGGCACCCGGGCGTGATCGGGATTGTGGCTTCGCGCCTGGTCGAGCGCTTCTTTCGTCCGGCGGCGGTGATCAGTTTGCAGGACGGGATAGGCAAGGGCTCGCTCCGGAGCATCCCCGGCTGCCATATCTACCAGGCGCTGGAGGAGTGCGCGCCGCTGCTCCAGGGCTTCGGCGGCCATGCCCAGGCCGCGGGGCTGGTGATCGCCGAGGACAAGTTGCCCGCCTTCCGCGAGCGCTTTGAAGCGGCAGTGGCGAAGCGGACCGCGGCGGAGGACTTCGCGCGGAAGCTAGTGTTGGATGCGGAATGGCCCCTGCACAAGCTCGACCGGGGTTTGGTGGACGACCTCTTCCGCCTGGAGCCGCATGGGATGGGCAACCCCGAGCCGGTGTTGGCGGCGCGGGGGGTGGTGGTGGCGCAGGCCCGGGTGGTCAAGGACAAGCACCTGTTCCTGGTGCTCCAGGAGGGCGGGAAGAATATCGAGGGCTGGGCCTTTGGCCAGGCGGAGGACCCGCCGGAGCCGGGCGACCTGGTGGACGTGGCCTATACGCCGGAACTCCACCGCCACCGCGACCGGGAATACATCCGCGTCCGCATCAAGGACTATCACCTGGTGCATGATCGAAGATAGCAGATGAGTTTGCTTGCCTCATTTTACCATGACGACCGCAACTAAGGAGTAGTAATGACCGGGAAAGAGAGGATGTTGACGGCGTTGGCCCGGGGTCTGCCGGACCGGGTGCCGGTGTGGGAGCTGGCGTTCAACGAGGAGAGCATCATCAAGCTGGCGGCCCATTACCTGGAGGCGGCCCAACTGCCCGAGCCCAAGAACGTCAATGACATGACCGACGCCGAGGTGTTCCAGATGGTGAACGCCTTTCGGGTGATGGCGACCGAGCTCGACCTGGACGGCATCACCGCTACCAACTCCGCGCCCATGACCCGGGTGGACGCGGACCATTTCCGCGACGGCTTCGGCGTGATCCATCACGCCAGCGCCTTTGGCGAGCCTTACCCGGTGCAGGGGCCGATCTCGGGGCCGCAGGATTTGAAAAAATTCCAGATGCGCCCGCCCGCGGACCTCGACTTCATCATGATTGATTTGATGCGCGCCAATTCCCCGGAGGGGGCGATCGCCTACATCTTGAACGGGCCTTTCTTCCTGAGCCGGTGTCTGCGCGGCTCACTCGAAAACCTGCTCATGGATTATATTTTGCAGCCGGGCCTGGCCAAGGATCTGGCCCGGATGACCACCGATTACAACCTGGCCTGCCTGGAGATCATCGCCCGGAAGGGCGCGCACTTCGTGGTCAACGACTGCGACCTGGCCTGGAACCAAGGCCCGATGATGAGCCCGGCCCAATACGAGGAATTCCTGCATCCCTATCACCAAGAGATCGTGAAGCGCGGCCATGAGCTGGGCCTGAAGATGGTCAAGCACTCGGACGGCAAGCTCCGGTCCCTGATCCCGTATTTTATCGAGGAGGGCTTTGACGGGTTGCACCCGATCCAGCCGCAGTGCCTGGACATCGGCGAGATCAAGAGAGAGTTCGGGGACCGGCTCTGCATCATGGGCAACATTGACTGCAGCTACCTCCTGGTCTTCGGCACACCGCAGGAAGTCCGCCAATCGGTGCAGGAGACCATCGCCAAGGCCGCGGCGGGCGGCGGCTATATCCTCAGTTCCTCCAATACCATCCACCCCGGGGTCAAGCCGGAAAACTACATCGCCCTGGTCCGGGCGGCCCGGGAGTTCGGCAACTACCCGGTTTAAGACCTCGCGCGGAAGGCTTGCCTTCGCCGGCTTGCGCCGCAGGCAGGGTTATGCTATTTCTCCCCTCGGATGATCGGCGCTCTTCCCTGGAAGACCTTTCTTGGCGGACAGGAGGTAACCGATGGCGGCGAAGATGACCGTGGGCGTGTTCTCGCCCAATGATCCCCGTCCCTGGGTGCGGCGGGAAAACCTGGACCTGATGCTGGCGCACGAGGCCGGCCTGATCCAGGTGTTGCGCAAGAACGGGATCCGGGTCGTGCGCGGCGGCGACGGCTTCCCCAAGCAAGACCAGATCGCCTGGAACACCCGGCTGGTCCAGGCCCAGGTCAAAAAGATCGCGGCGAAAAAGCCGCAGGCCCTGATCGTCAACCAGGGCTCCTGGACCTTCCCCTACGACTCGGTGGACGCGGTCCGCTACTTCATGGCCGAGACCGGCGACCTCGCCCGGGTGGTCATGTTCAGCTACAAGGACACCCAGGTGCCGGGCCTGGTCGCGGGCATGGCCGCCGCCGGCGGGCTGAAAAGGATCGGCGTCCCCTTCCAACTGATCTACGGCATCATTGACCGCGACCCCAAAACCGAGAAGAACCTTATGCAGGTGCTCGAATTCTTCCAGCGCCGCGCCCAAGCCGCGGCCGGCGTCAGGCGCGTCCTCGCCGCCCTGGCCCGGCAAAAGTTTTTGGCCTTCGGCGGCATGAGCCTGAAGATGCCCACCACCACCGCGGACGTGGACCAGTGGCAGAAGGTGTTCGGCATCACCTACCAGGCGCTCGACCAGTCGGTGCTGATGGACCGGGCGCTGCGCATGATCCGCTTCACCGGCGCGCCCGGCGAGAGCGAGTATGTGATCAAGGACAAGCGCCTGCGGGCCGCGCTCCACTTCCTGATCAACGGCAGACACGGCCGGTTCGACTTCAGCCGGCCCAAGCTCCAGAGCGTGCACAAGTTCGTGCTCCAGCTCGCCCTCTACTACGCGGCGCTGGACGTGTGCGAGGAAGAAGGCGCGACCTTCACCGGGATCAAGTGCCAGGATGAATTGAGCGCCCGCTACTGCACCGCCTGCCTGGCCACCGCTTTCCTCAACAACGACGTCGGCCCCGAGGGCAAGCGCAAGAAGATCATCCCCACCGCCTGCGAGTGCGACATGGACTCGGCCCTCTCCCAGCTCATCCTCTCCCTGCTCAGCGGCGCGCCGGCCGGCTTCGGCGACTTCCGCGACGTGGAAAAGGGCCGGCTCGCCATTGTCAACTGCGGCCAGCATCCGCCCTACTTTTTCGGCAAGCCCGGCGAAAGCGGGAAAAAGAAACTCGACCGGGTGGAATACCTGGGCCAGGAGATTTTCTACGACGCCGGCGGCTCCGCGGTGCGCGGCCGCACCCCCGGCGGCGAGATCATGACCGTGGCGCGGCTCGGCCGGGAGAACTTGAAATACCAGCTGGTGGCCACGATCATCCGGACCGAGCCGGTGAAAAAGAAAGAGCACCAGCGCTACAACCTCTCCTGGCCCATCATCAAGGGCCGGCTCTTCATCCCCGACCAGACCCTGATCAAAATCTGGCCCTGCAACCACCTCGGCTTCGCCTACGGCGACTGGACGCCCCACCTGGCCGAGCTCGCCCACCGCCTCGACATCGGCCACCTGATCTTTGATCAGCACGGCCGCGAGCATTACAAGCCCGTTTTCCAGTGAGGAGGAGATCATCATGATCACGATTCCGGCGCTTCGGGTGAAACAGTTTCGGATGGAGTTTTACCAGGCCGCGTTTTCGTCCGCGGACATCTCCCGGCTGGTGGAGTTCGTGGTGCTGGGCTCAGGCGCCGGGCCCAAGCGGCGCCGCGGTCGCAGGAAGGCGCGGCCGCGGGTGCGCTGGGACCTGCTGGAGTCGCTGGTCAAGACCGGCGACACCGCCTACCAGCGGCCGCTGATCCGCAAGAAGCTCGAGGGCCTGGTCGAATACTACCGCGAGTGCGCGGAAGAGGAGCGGGTGCCGCTGCCGGCCATTCCCGGCGCGGTGATCCTGGTCTCCCAAGAGAAGCTCGAATTCTCCCCCTCCGGCCGCAACCCCAACCTCGGCCTGCTCCAGATCCCGGAGCGGCCCGGCCTGCTCCACGCCCTCGACGGCCAGCACCGGCTGGTGGCGCTCCAGACCGGCGACCTGCCCGAATCCGCGGGCGCGCTCCAGGTCCCGGCCGTGATCTTCGACAGCCTGGAGCCGGCCCAGGAAGTGGAGATGTTCGCCACCATCAATTGCAAGCAGACCAAGCTCAACCCCTCACTCCTGGTCAGCCTCTCCGGCCGGCGGCTCTATGCCGATCCCCGCGAGGTGCTGGCCCACGAGCTGGCGCGGAAACTCAACGAGGATTCCGACTCGCCGCTCTTGGGCGAGATCAAGATGCTGGGCGTGGGCAAAGGCCGCGTGCCCCAGTCCTCCTTCACCCGCGCGGTCATGGAGTTCCTGGGCCAGGACCCGCCGCCGATCAAGGACAGCGAGCAAGCCCAGCAGTTCCTGGTCAAATACTTCAAGCAACTGGGCCGGGCCTTCCCCGACGCCTGGGCCGGACGCAAATACAGCATCAAAAGCCCGATCACGCTCCGCGCCTTCCTCCTCGCCGCGACCGCGGTCATCGCCCGCATCAAAGAAGAGCGCGGCGACCTCACCGACGCCCTGGTCATCCGCAAGGCCATCGAGCCTTGGACCACCAAGATCACCTCCGACCGCTTCTGGACCGAGGGCGAGTGGCAGCGCAAGCTGGCCCAGAGCGCCCGCCGCTCGGCCGAAATCCTGGCGCGGGAGCTGAAAGAGGCCTTGGAAACCGGGGAGTGAAAATAAATTGTGAATTGTCAGGACCTGACCCCTACACCCGTCAGGTTGATTATGTATTTGCATGTGCTTTATCACATGAATTATGTCATGCTACACGACCATATCATTCAGAGTGCTCTGCATATCTTAATTCTTACCTTTGCTTTAGTTATTATGAGGATGATAATTGGACCAGGCATGCATGTCAGCAAGGGCAAGGATGTGAATGGCATCAAACAAATTGTGAATAGAGAATAAAAGATGAAATCTACGCATAAGTTTATAGCTTATAAGATGTTAATAATATCGCCAGAGATCATCTTTGGAGGATATTATGGAGTTAATATATTAGTTGCTTTTGAAGGATTTTGGGTTGATCTAATTATTTATTCTTTTATTGAAATAGCTATGTTAACAAATTTAGTTATTAAAAGCTCAGAAATTATTAAATATAATATTTTATATATAACTAATCTTTTATATTTATTAATATTATCTTTTTTACTTTTCTTATTCTATTTAAAGCATCCGCTAAATGAAGCTTTCTTAATTCTTGATCTACCCGGAATGTTATATTTTCTTATAACAATAACTTGGGCAAAAATTGGTAGTCTAAGGAAATCTCTATAGAAATTATGGAAATAAGTGAAGACGAGCAAGATTTTGTATATTGGTATAAAGCATTCTCCCGAAAGCAGTTTGCCTGCGGTTCCGCCGGCCGGGGCGAAGCCTGCTTGGCCCTGCGCCCTCCGCCTTACCGCCACCGACGCGGTCGGCCTCTCCTCCACCTCCACCGTCACCGTCACCAACGCCGCCCAGGGCCAAGCCGCGCCGGCGGTCGCGATTTTATCGCCGGAAGCAAACGCCACTCTCTCCGGCACCATCCCGGTTACGATCTGGGCCGCGGATGATGTCTGGGTGGATCGGGTGGAGCTTTCCGTGAATAACCAGCCTCTCGCCGCTCTTACCGAGCGGATTGATGAGCAGTTCACCTATCAATTCAATACCAACCTTTACCCGAACGGTCCTCTTACCCTGACCGCCAGGGCCTACGATACGCGTGGAATTTACGCGGAAGATTTGGTCTCGGTGACCGCGAATAACAGCATTTTTAGCCTTACCGCCAGTCCGGAACTCTTTACCCCGGATGGGGATGGGATCGGTGATCTCCTCACGGTCAGCGCGGAGTTTACGGGAACCTCGAATTGGACGCTGGATTTGCTCAAACTGCCGGAGAATACCGTGGCGCGAACTTTTTCCGGATCAGGCGCGAGCTTGAGTCAGACTTGGGATGGGAAGGATTCCTCCAACGCACCGGCCCCGGAGAGCGAATACCTCGCGCGCGTCATTCTGGAAGGATCGGGAGCAACCGCCTCGGTTCCTTTCCGCCTCCAAAGAGTGAACCGCCCCCCCGCGCTGACCATCCATTCGCCCGCGGACCAGGCGTCCATTACATCTCCCACGAACATTGTGGCGACTATTAAAGATACGGATTTAATCTCCTGGAAATTGGAATACACCCCGCTCCTCGCCGACGGCGCCTACGACCCCGCCGCCTTTGTCCAGCTCGCCTCCGGCACCCAGCCGGTGATCAACAAATCCATCGCCGAGTTCGACCCCACCCAGCTCAAGAACGACTTCTACCTCCTCCGCCTCTTGGCCAAAGACTCCGAGAACCCGGAAAAGCAAGTCCTGCGCGAGGTCATCGTCGCCGGCGAACTCAAGATCGGCCTTTTCACCCTTACCTTCGAGGACCTCACCGTCCCCCTCGGCGGCCTCCCCATCGTCATCACCCGCACCTATTCCTCCATCGAGCGCTTTACCAAGGGCGAGTTCTCCTACGGCTGGAAAATGGGCATCCGCGACATTGACCTCAAGGAAGACGGGAACCGGAACGTGGAAATCACCCTGCCCGACGGCCGGCGGGTCTGCTTCCGCTATGACCTCACCACCCAGAACCCGGTCACCCTCCGCGCGGTCTGGAAGCCGGAGCCGGGCGTGTATGACAAGCTGGAGATGCAGGGCGACAACCGGGTGCTCTACGACGCGTGGAGCGGCAAAATCCTCCATGTCGGGGTCAGGTCCTGACAATTCACAATTTAATGAATCGGCTCTCTTCGTCTTTCCGGAGGGGAGTTTGGCGAAGAAGGCAGGGAGGAGATGGAAGGGCAGGTGAAGGGAGGTTTTGAATCTGAGGAGGGAAGAAGGGAATTTCAGGGAAGCAGGGGCAATCAGCCCAAAGGATTTTTTTTTGGCCGGATCAAGCGGAAAAAGGATCACGGAGGTTTCCGTTTAACCCTTCAACTGAAGAAATTGTGAATTGTCAGGACCTGACCTGACCCCTAATTCACTAATTCCAGCCGGATCGCGGCGCCGGACTTCACCTGCCCGAAGAGCTTGGCGTCGCCCTTCACCTTGCCCAAGATGTTGACCGCGCTCGCGGCCCGGGGCTTTTGCCCCAGGCTGGCCGGGGTGCGGCCGAAGAAAATGCAAAAGGCCGGCCCTTCCGGCCAGTAGCCGATCTCGCCCACTTCCACGTCCGCGCGCGCGTCCGCCTCCAGACCGGCTTGCACCGGAATCGAGAAATACACCTCTTCGCCCCAGCGCTGGGCCCTACTCTCGATCGGGAGCGCGGCCAAAATTGCGCGCGCCGTCCGGCTCTCATTCAACTCGGCCAGGGCCGAAACTTTCCCGGCAATGATCTTGATCCGACTGGGCATGGCGGTTTCCTCCCGCCTGGACATCATAGCACATCTATTTGCCTTTGGAACTTGACTTCGGTCCTCCCAAGCGCCGCTGAATTACTGAACACCCTCTCCTGGCCAACTTGAGAGATTCTATTTTTTGGATGCCTGCGCGAGCTTGGAAAAAAGCTCGCCCGCGCTGATGGTGTCCCGGCCTTCCAGGTAACCCTTGGCCAGGAGGTAATACGACATCGCCCCGGCCCGGTTGGTCTGGTCCTGGTTGGGCTTGCCCGGCTTGACCACTCCCGGCACCCCGGCCACAAAACTATTCGCCGGCACTTGCTCGCCCGCCTTCACCACCGCGCCCGCGGCCACGATCGCGCCTTTGCCCACGGTCGCGCCGTCCAAAACCACCGAGTTGATCCCGATGATACAATCGTCTTCCACCGTGCACCCGTGCAAGACCGCCCCGTGCCCCACGGTCACGTAGCTCCCCACCTTTACCGGCCGGCCCGGCGCCGCGTGCAGCACGCAGCCGTCCTGGATCGAAGTGTATTCCCCGACGCTGATCGAATCGAAATCGCCCCGCAAGGCCGAGTGCGGCCACAGGCTCGAACCCTTGCCCACGCTCACGTTCCCGGTCTGCACCGCGCTCGGGTGCACAAACACGCTGGCCTCAATCTTCCGCTCGCTCATGCTCTCCTCCTCGAAATATCTGGAGTGGTGCGGGTGCCCCCACCCGCAAACCTTATTCTCCAACTATCTGCACCACAACCTCCCGCTCCCGCGAGCGGTTGTCATGGTCCATGAGCACGATCTGCTGCCAGGTGCCCAAGAGCAGCCGGCCCTCGGCAAAGGGCACGCTGAACCCGGCCCCGGTCAGCGCGGCCCGGACGTGGGAAAAACCGTTGCCGTCGCCCCACCTCGCGTTGTGAGCGTAATCCTGGTCCTGCGGCGCCAGCTGCTCCAGCGCCCGCTTGAGGTCGCTGACCGCCCCGCTTTCGAACTCGATGGTGGTGATGCCGGCCGTGGACCCGGATACAAATACCAGGGCGATCCCCGCAGCCAGGCCCGAACCCGATATGGCTTTGGCAACCCTGGGCGTGATGTCCACAACCTCGGAAAAGCCCTTGGTCTTGACCTTGAACCGATCGGTTACAACTCCCATTTTTTATTATCCTCCCGATCTCGGCCAGGCCTGGAATAGTCCGCTTCTCCACTCTGACCAGGATGATGCGCCGAGAGGCCCGAAGAAACTATTTGGCTACAAGCCAAAATAGAAAAACGCCTTGGCCCCGATGCTCCGGCCCGGCTCGGGCGGGATCCAGCCGGCCTGGGCGAGCGGGTAAAGATATTTCAGGTCCGGATGGTCCGCTCCCAGCATCTGATGGGCCGCCAGTCTCCCGTGGTAAAAGCCGTCCACCATGCCCACCCCATTATAACATGCACAAATGTATTGCCCCTTGGCCGGGAGCGCGCCCCCGAGCGGCCGGCCCGAGACGTTCATGGCCACCGGCCCGCACCAGCGCTCGGTGACCTCAATTCCCTCCAGGTAAGGCAGCCGCTCCCGCAGCTCGCGTTCCATCCGTTCATAGTCCTTCCCGCCCGGCCCCCAGACACAGGAATTGAAAGACTTGTAGCCGAAGATGCCGCGCAGGAAAACGCGATGGTCCGGGGTGAGGCCGATGGTGCGGGACAGGGTCTGGATCTCCTTGAGGTTGGCCCAGAGGAAGCCGGCCCGCTCGCGCTCGGCCGGGGTCAGGGGCCGGGTCGCGACAATGGCCACGTGGATGGGGACCATCCGGGAGGAGAGCAGCCCGCGGAGGCGCGGGGTATAGGCGTTGGTGGCGAACAAGACCTGCTTGGCCGCCACCGTGCCTTGGGGCGTGCTCAGGAGATTCGCTTCAACGGCAGAGTCGGTGTTGGCGACCTTGAGCACCGGCGAATTTCCATACACCGGGACTCCCTGGCCGAGCACCCTTTCCAAAATCCCTTTGATCAGCTTGCCCGGATGCATAAGAAAGCAGCTCGACTCTTCAATCCCGGCCGCATAAAACTTGGTGCCGATCTTCTCTTGAAACTCCTTGCCCTGGTGCAAGGTGCTGTCCATCCCGGCCGCTTGCATCCTGGCCGCGAGCTTGTGGAGCGCCGGGACCTGCCCTTTCGTGGCCGCCGCGATCAGGGGTTCCGGCCGGAGGTTGCATTCGATGTTCCGGAAGCGGATAAAGTCAAGGAGGGCGGCCTGGGCCCGGCCGGAGAATTGGTTCCATTCCTTGGCCGCCTCGGGGCCTTGGGAATCCAGGATGCTTTCCCAGGCGTGGTATTCGGCGACGAGATGCCCGGAGTTGCGCGAGCTGGCGCCGGAGCCCGGCCGATGCGAGTCGAGCACGCAAAGCTTGAGCTCGGGCCGGAGTTCGCGCAGGGTCAAGGCCGCGCAAAGCCCGGTGATGCCCGAGCCGATGACGGCGACGTCGGCCTGCACGTCGCTTTCGAGCCTGGGCACCGTCGGCCAGGGACCGGCGTCCTTTTCCCAGAAGCCTGCCGGCCGCGGATCATCAGTTTCCGGATCCTTCGGCCCGAACTTCTCTGCCACCACGGCGGGAAGCACCACAACTCCCGCGCCAGCCGCGGCGCCAATCGCGACACCTTTCAATACGGATCTGCGCTCCATCTTTCTTTCCACCAGGGCATTTTCGTTATGTTTAATGTTTAGATCTGACCCCCAATTGTTAGCTTCCTAACAGAGATTTTCCGGCGAGCCGGGCGAGGGCCTGGTAGAGCCGGACCGAGACGCGCTTGATGATCCAGAGCGGATACATGTGGAGCGGCGAGGGCTGGACCGGCCGGCGCCGGCGGATCGCCCGGAGCACGTCCTTGGCCACGGCCTCGGGCCCCGAGCCGAAGCGCATGTAGAACTCGTCCACCTTGGCCCGCAGGTTCTGGCCCTGCTCGTCGTAGAGCTCGACCTTGCTGTCCTTGGTGATGTTGGTGGCGATGATGCCGGGGCAAAGCGCGGTCACGTAGATGCCGTAGCGAGCGAGCTCAAGGCTCATGGTCTCGGAAAGCCCGACCACCGCGAACTTGCTGGTGGTGTAGGCCGCGAGCCCCGGCAGCCCGCAGAGGCCGGCGCCGGAGGCGGTGTTGACGATGTGGCCGCCCCCGCCCTGGGCGATCATTTTCGGGAGGAAGAAATGGACGCCGTAGATCACGCCCCAGAGGTTGACCGCCAGCACCTTCTCCCAGTCCTCGAGCGTGTGCTTCTCCAGCGGCGCGCCCACGCCGATGCCGGCGTTGTTGTGCAGGACATCCACCCGGCCCGCGTTGGCATACACGTCTTCCGCGAACTTCGCCACCGCCTCCCGGTCGCTGGAATCCACGACATAAGGAGTCGCTTCGGCCCCCAGGCTGCGGATCTCCTGCGCGACCTTCTCGATCCGCTCGGGGACGATGTCGCTGAGGTGGAGCCTGGCCCCTTCCCGGGCAAAGGCGAGCGCGGTGGCCCGGCCGATGCCGGAGCCAGCGCCGGTGATCACCACTACCTTATTCCGAAAATCTTTCATCCTTCACCTCGAAGAGTTAAACCTTCCGCTTCCGCGCTTCCGCGGAAAAAGAACTCCCGCGCCTGCGCAATCCTGACTCCAATTCGCTTTCCGGAATGGAGGTTTTGACTTTCGGGGCGCGGGTGACCCCACCCGCGCGGTCATCTTTAGTCCGCCAGCGCATAGCGGAGGATGCACCAAAGCGCCTGAAGACCGTCCTTCCAGTTGATCTTCTTTCCTTGGGCGTAGGTGCGGCCGTTGTAAGAGACCGCCACCTCGAATACCCGGGGCCGGGGCTGGTAACGCGCCATCTTGATGGTGACTTCCGGCTCGAACCCGAAGCGGTCCTGCTTGAGGGGCAGGGCCTGGATGATCTCGCGGCGGAAGACCTTGTAGCAGGTTTCCATGTCGGTGAGGTTGAGGTTGGTGACCAGGTTGACGAGGAAGGTGAGCAGGCGGTTGGCCAGGTAGTGGTGGAAGAAGAGGACCCGGTGTTTGCGACCGAGGAATCGGGAGCCGTAAACCACGTCGGCCCAGCCCTTTTCGATCGGCTCGATCAGCTCGGGGTATTCTTGGGGGAAGTATTCCAGGTCCGCGTCCTGGACCAGGACGATGTCGCCGGTGCAGTGCCGGAAGCCGGTGCGGAGCGCGGCGCCCTTGCCCTGGTTCTGTTCGTGATAAATAATCCGCAGGTTGAATTCGCGCTCTTTCTGCTTCAAGAGCTCCCGGGTGCCGTCGGTGGATCCGTCATCCACCAGGATGATCTCTTTCTCGATAGGCACCGCGGCCACCTGGCGGAGCACCTCCTCCAAGGTCTGGCTCTCGTTGAAAACCGGAATGACCACGCTTAGCTTTGCCATCGTCTTGACTTTAGGGACGCGGCTGACATTAGGGGCGCGGCTGACCTCAGCCGCGCATAACTCATCCGCCGCGCATTTGTCATTCTAACATTCACTTTCCTTGAGGGCAAACCTCGGCTACAATGAGGGGCCGATGCCGGAGATCGTGGTCATTGGTTCTTCCAACACCGACCTGGTGGTGAGGGTGGACGAGTTCCCCCGAGCGGGCGAGACCGTGCTCGGCTCTGACCTGCGCGAGTTCCTCGGCGGCAAGGGCGCCAACCAGGCGGTGGCCGCGAAACGGCTGGCCGCGGACGTGGCCTATATCGCGCGGATCGGGACCGACGCTTTCGGCCAGGGCCAGGTCAAGGGCTTGGCTGCCGAGGGCCTGGACCCGGCTCATTTCCTGCGCGATGACCCCGGCCCCTCGGGCCTGGCCCTGATTTACTTGAACCGGCACGGCCAGAACTCGATCGTGGTGGCGGCCGGCTCCAACGGCCGGCTCTCGGAGGCCGACCTGGAGAAGAAGCGGCCGCTGATCGAGAGCGCCAGGCTGATCCTGCTGGAGATGGAAATTCCGGCGGCCACGGTGAAGCGGGCGCTCCAGATCGCGCGGGACCAGGGCGTGGCTACCTGTCTTAACCCGGCGCCGGCGCAGCCGCTGGGCCAAGACGTGCTCGGGCTCTGCAATTTCCTGGTGCCGAACGAGACCGAGGCGGAAGTGCTGACCGGGATCAAGGTCCGGGACCTGGATTCGTGCCGGGCCGCGGCGGCGAAGCTTGCGGCCGCGGGCGTGAAAGAGGTGATCATCACCCTGGGCGAGCGCGGCGCTTATTGGCGCGGCCAGGTTTTCCCGGCGCCCAAGGTGAAAGTAGTGGACACGGTGGCGGCCGGTGATGCGTTTATCGGCGCTTTGGCCGCGGAGTTGGTGCGGGGCCAAACGATTCCGCTGGCGATCGCCTATGCCAACCGGGCCGGGGCTTCAGCGGTGACCCGTCCGGGAGCCATGCCCTCGCTTCCCACCCGCGCGGATGTGGACCGGCTGTAATTCATCGAAGCACTGCCAAATTAGTTGGATGATCCTGCCGGGCGCGCAAGGGCCGGGCAGTGAAGGAGGGGATCATGAAACAAGGCGGAGCCTTTCTCGTGCTGTGGGGATTCATCCTGGTCTTTAGCTCCGGGGCCGGCGGCCAGGAGAGCGGGCCTCTGGCCGGGTTCACCCGGCAGATGAACCTGAGCCTGGCCCAGGCCACGGAGGTCGCCTTGGCCAACAACCCGGACCTGCGGGGGGAGCGGTTGAATTTGGAGATGGCCAAGACGGATCTGGTCCGGGCCCGGGCCGCGTATGACCCTTACGTGCAAGTGGACTCGAGCTACTCGAAGCGGGAGCAGCCATCGGCCCAGGCGGTCTTCGGCACCTCGAGCGAGAGCGCCAGCCTGAACCTGAGCACGGGCATGTCCACCATCACCGGCGGCTCGCTCTCGCTGGACTTCCGGAACTCCCGCTCCGAAAGCGATTCGATTTTTTCCACCCTCAACCCCTCCTATAATACCGACGTCTCGCTGAATTTGCGCCAGCCCCTGCTCAAGAACCGCTGGACCGACCAGCGCCGGATGGACCTGGACCAGGGGAGCAATGACCTGAAGAACGCCGAGCTCTCGCTCAAGTCGCGGACGCTGGAGACCGGGTCGCAGGTGGAGGACGCCTACTGGTCGCTGGTGCGCGCCCGCCTGGACATCGGAGTGCGCCGGCAAAGCGTGGAGGTGTCCGAGCACCTGCTGGCCATCGCCCAGGCCCAGGTGAGAACCGGCCTGGCCGCGCCGGTGAGCACGATCCAGAGCCAGGCCAACCTGGCCTCGGCCCAGGCCGGCCTGATCCGCTCGGAGAACGACTATCGCAAGTCCCAGAACAACTTGAAGCTGATCCTCAACCTGACCCCGGAACAGGGGTTATGGGACCTGGAGCTGGTGCCCACCGACCTGCCGCCCGAGCCGGCGGCCGGGGAGGTGGCCGCCGAGCAGGTGATGCGGGAAGCCCTGGCCAACAACATCGCCCTGCTCCAGCTCGGGCTCAACCTGGCCAATAGCGAGATTGACAATTACCAGACCAAGAACCGGCTCTTGCCCCAGCTCGACCTGCGCGCCAGCATCGGGCTTTCGGGACTCTCCGGCACCGATAACACCGGTCCGCAACTAATCGAGACCGGCTTTGTCATTCCCAACCCCCTGCCCACGCCCCCGCCTTACATGGTGGAGCGGACCACTCTCACCCCCGCCCCCTCGGCCTACGATGGCGACTACGGGGACGCGCTTGAGAACCTGGGCACGGGGGACAACCTGAACTGGTCGGCCGGGCTGACCTTTAACATCCCCATCGGCAACCGCGCCGCGCGCAGCGACTGGAAGCGGGCGCGGCTCAACCTGGAGCGGATGAAGATCGAGCAGGCCAAGCAAGCGAGGAACGTGATCTTCACGATCCAGAACCTGCTCAGCGACTTCACCTCGGCTCAGCGCAACCTGGAAGCGGCGAGCCTGGCCGCAAAGCTCCAGCAGCAGAACCTGGAGACCGAGGAAAAGCGCTTCGAGCTGGGCCTGAGCACGCAATACGACGTGATGCAGGCGCAGGAGAGCTACAACGACGCCAAGACCAGCGAGATCGGGAGCCGGATCGAGCTGGCCAAGGCTTCTGCCCGGATCGAGCGGGCGCGGCAAGGCTATGTCTCGGCCGGAGGGGTCGGCGGCTTCACCCTGCCCTCCGGGCTGACTTCGAGCCTCAACCTGGGCAGCCTGGCCGGCTTGCCCTCCGGCATCAGTCCCAGTCTGCTTCAGCAATACAGCAGCATGCTGCCCGCGGGAATTGACATGAATATGCTCCAATCCCTGGGAATCTCTCTCCCCTGAAGAAAGGACCGGACCATGAAACGTTTGGCGATCGGGTTCGCGCTTTTGGCCTTGCTCCCCGCCTGCAATGATAAACCCCGCAATCCTTCGAGCGTGCCGGATTACCGGGGGCAGTGGAACTTTACGGTGACCCAGAGTGAGCCGGCCAGCGACACCTACACGGTGGAGGTCACCACCGGGGGCCTCTCGGGGTTCGCGTTCGTGGCGGCCAGCTCTTTGGACGGGGATACTTCCGGCCCGCGGCGGGTCTGGACCGACCTGCCGGTGCTGATCGGCGCCTGCGGGCTGACCATTACCTTCAGCGATACCGCCGGCAAAGATTTGAACCTGGCCCTGGGCGATTCCTGGACCTTCCAGGTCTCCGGCGGCACCATTTTCAACCCCGCGCCAACGCTCTCCAATTCATCCACTGTGGAGGCGGTGACCACCGGGGGAATTTACACCTGCCTGCCCGCGCCCTGCCCGGGCGGGCTGTTCGGCGCCATGGTGCCCCCGGCCGCGGGGCCGTTGCCGTTCGGCCCGAGCGTGGCCGGGAACCAGGGAGAAATCCCCATGCTCCAGATGGACCAGACCGGCTCCAATCTTTCGGCCGCTCTCCCGGAAGAGCACGTCTTGACCCTCTCTCTGCCCGGCGCCGCGGTCGGGGACAGCATTTCCTTCAGTTACCATCGGAGCATTGTCTGGGAGAACCCCAACGGCGATTTCTTTCTGGTCCGGGCCACCAACGGCTCCCGTTTCGAGGACCTCGAATACCTTTCCAGCAGCCAGACCGACCACGCCGGCGGCCGCCGGCAATTGACTTTCCGCGCCGGCTCTGCTAATTTAACAATAGATTTTATCTTCGGTCTGAGCGGGTCGGGGAATGTCATTTTCCTGGACCAGATCGCCGTCCTGAAAAACGGGGAGGTATGGTTCCAGGATGATTTCCCTGGCGCGGACTTCGGCAATGACCTGGCTCCGCTTTCTCAGCGCTGGCAGGCACGGTCTCCGAAGCTGGCGGTAGGCTCGCTGGGGATCAGCGACCAGACGCCGATCCAAGGCGCTTACAGCGTGCGGGCCGAAGGCGGGGTGGTCTTTTCCCTGCAGGGCGCGATCTTGACCGGGGCCGGCGCGTTGGGCGGCTTGGTAGGAATCGGGCCGCAGCAGTCGTTGCAGGGAGTGACCCTGGAGATCTATGAAACCGAGGCGTTCGACTTCCTCACCAGCCTGGCCGGCATCGAGCAAGGCGCCCGCGCCCTGGCCGGAACCTTCCGGGGCGAGCCGACCGACCATTCCTGCGTGGAGCAAGGCAACTTCCTCTCCAGCATCAACGCCCAGGAGTTGGCCCAGGTGGAAGGAAGCTGGACACTGCGGATTGAGGGGGAGGCGCAGGATTGCAAGAGCTCGGTGGAATTCGGAGACACCCTGGGCCCGTTCGAGGTCACCCAGACCGGACAGACCTTCTACGCGGATCCCCAGGTTCCAATTGTGGATAAATACTCCAACCCGAGCAATCTGTTCGGCACGGTCAACGGCCCCGCGGTCTTCTTTTTCCTGGGGGATTTCAACCGGGTGTCGGATCGGCGGGCCACGTTCGTGGGAGCGGTGACCGAAGCGAGCATTACCGGCCCAATGTTCGGGACCCTTCCCTTTGCCGGCGGCGAGGAGTGCGAGGTGACCGGCACTTTCACCGCCACCCTGGAGTAAAAGGGGTTTGACAAAGGACATGGCCATGACCAAGCGGATGATGATGGGACTGATGCTGTTCGCGGCCTTGGCGCTCGCGGGATCGGCCTGCGACGAATCCAGCTCCGGAGCCGGCTTCAGCATGACCGGCGCGACCGGCGGCAGCAACCACCGCTGGGACCTGATGCTGACCAACCTGGACCCGAGCGCTTCTACCTGCCCTACCGGTTTGTTTGAGGGCCTGCCCGATCTCCCCGCCGCCCTCCTGGCGGCGTTCCCCGGCCTGCCCCTGCCCGATATGCCGTTTAGCCTGGCGCCGTCGCTGGAGGTGCTGACCTCCGCCTATACCCAGGAGGCTAACGTCCCGGAAATCTACCTGCTCAGTTTCTCCACCCTGCCCTCCATGCCCCCGGTGCTCCCCCCCTCGCCAGTCGCCGCCGGCGACCAGATCCAGGTCCAATACACCCGCCGGATCGTCTCCGACGGCAAGGACGGCGACTTCTTCGCGGCGCGCCTGACCAACCAGCGCGGCTACGAGTTCATCGAAGACCTCACCCAACGTGAGATGAAAAACAGCGATACCAAGACCATCACCTGGACCGCCACCGCCCAGGGCGATTTCCTGGGCCTGGACCTGATCGTGGGCTTAAGCGGCCCGGCCGACTACCTGATCCTGGACGACCTCAGCATCGCCATCGCCGGCGTCCCCCTCCTGACCGAAAACTTTGAACTCGCCGACCTGACTCCCCCCACCGGGTCTTACCTCTGGCTGGACATCTTTCCCGCCCAGGCCCTGGGCCACGCCGGCATCACCGGGGAACCCGGCGAAGTCCTGGCCGGAGCCCAGAGCTACAAGTTCCAGGGCGGACGGCTCTTCCACCTCTATGGCCAATCCTTTTCCCAGGCCGGCGTCGAGGCCGCGGAATTCAACCTGACCGACGGCGCGGTGGACAGCACCTATTGGCAGGGCTTGTTCATGGGCATGAGCCAGGACTCGGCCTTGGTCGGGAACTATAACGGTTACAACTATGACCTTAGCTGCCGGGAGAACGGCATGTTCTTTGTCCTGGAAGATTCGGACGGCAACGCCGATGCCGGCGGCAACTGGGCCATCACCGTCACCGCCGAACTTCTTCACTGCGACACTGTCCTCGGCTACAGCGACACCCTCTTCCCGGAAAGCGCCTATGCGGTTGCCGTCAACCAGTTTCAAACCGCGCTCGGCGGAATTCTTATGGGCAATACCGTGGTGATGGATAGCCAGGGCAATGAGGTGAGCTTCCAGGGTTTGGTCCTGGGCGACATGGTCTTGCTCCTGGCCGGGGTCTCCACCCCCGCTGTTCCCGGAGGCATGATTTACAACGCCACCTTCCTCGGCGCCCTCACCGAGACCGACACCGGCGCGACCGTGGCCGGCTCGGTCATGGGCCTAGCCTTCCCCAACCTGGCGCTCCCCGCCGCCACCTGCGACCTCTCCGGCACCTTCACCGCCGCCATTACTAATTAGAGGGACACCATACTTAATTCAGTTGGCGATGGCGATGGATTATTAGGTATGGTGTCCCAAAAATTACCCAAAATTACCTGTTAGCAAAACCAACAAAAGTGGTCAAGATCATGATATTAGAAATCATAAAAAGAGTCACACCCAAGAGGGTCAAGAGGATTATACCTCAGGCGTTGAAAGATCGACTGAGAACAGATTCGGTTTCACAGCCCCTGCCTTCGTGGAATTACTTACAGAACCTGATGTTCAATTATCAAGTCAATAATTTAGTTAACGTAGATCCGAAGTCTTTCAAAAGAAGAATTGATGAATTTCTCCAGCTTCAAGACTATGAGATGGAAGAATTCAAGGATCCTGATAAGCAGCGAGATTTGTCCATAAAATTTCACTGGGGACATAACCATGACTTTGGGAATTTTTTCTTGAAAGGTAAAATGGAGGATAATCATTTTAGACTTGTGTCAACATTCATTGATCACTTTGGCGTTCTTCCTAAATCTCTTAAGGGTATGAAAGTACTTGACATCGGCTGTTGGACAGGTGGTACCAGTCTGCTTCTATCGGCTATGGGTGCACATGTAGTTGCAATCGAAGAGGTAAAAAAGTATGTTGATTGTCTTAATTATTTGAAATATGCATTTAATATTGATAGACTTGAACCTAAGAATCTTTCCCTGTACGACTGCACAACAGGCGAATTTCAAGACTCCTTTGATTTCGTCTTATTTGCTGGGGTCTTATACCATGTCACAGATCCTATTCTAGCGCTGAGAATAACCTTCAATTGTTTAAAGGATGGGGGCTTTTGTCTTTTAGAGACAGCTGCTATTGATTCAAATAAACCTATTTTAGCTTACCAAGGGCCAACTGTAGTTTTAGGCGGTAGTAAATGTGATTTGAGTAGAACCGGATGGAACTGGTTCTTTCCTTCTCCCAATACTCTCTCCCAAATGATGGCTGATGTCGGCTATAGAGACATTCAAGTCGGTAAATGTATAAATGAAAGAGTTTTCGCGGCAGCGAAAAGAGAGGCTCATATTGACATGATGAGAGGCGGACTATCACAAAGAAAAATTCGTTAAATATTACGGGGGGCATGGTTTGCTCTAAATATTTAGACCGAAGTTCCTGCTGAAATAAAACGTTAACTGCCTGTTCTTCAACGATTTTGCTCAAAATCCCATTTCCCTTTACTGGCAACGCATCTCCAGGAGCTCAAAAACCTTGGCCTGAAGAGGGGTGGGCGTGGAAAGTTGGATGAAGAATTCGGGGGACACCATACTTACTAATGAGAGCATAAAATGGTTGACATCGGCCGTAGGATCAGAGGTAGGGGCAGGGCTTGCCCTGCCCCATTTGGGCGCGGCAAGCCGCGCCCCTACGGTTTCTCCCTTGAACCAATTCTGTCAACAATAATCTGCTCCGAGTAATAATTCGGTTGGCAATGGATAATTAGGTATGGTGTCCCTCAAATTGGTTAACGCGGCACGGGGATCGTGTCGAGGATGTCTTCCAGAATTTCCGAGGCCACGGCGCGCCGGCGTTCGGGGTCATCGTCCTGCGGTCCCAGGAGCAGGCGGTGGGCAAAGACCGGGAGCGCGAGGCGCTTGAAGTCGTCGGGGATGCAAAAGTCGCGGCCGGCGAGCAGGGCGTGCGCCTTGGCCGCCTGCTTGAGCGCGAGGGCTCCCCGGGGGCTGACGCCCAGGCGCAACCGGGGATGGCCGCGGGTGGCCTGGCTGAGGGCCTGGGCATACTCCAAGAGGCTGGCTTCCACCTTCACCCGGTCCACCTGGTCTTGCCAGGCCAGAACCTCTTCGGCCGAGAGCACCGGCTGGATGTGATCGAGCGAAGGCACGAACGAGCGAAGGCGGAGGATCTCAAGCTCGTGGTCCCGGTCCGGGTAGCCGAGCTGGATCGAGATCAGGAAGCGGTCGAGCTGGGAGTCGGGCAAGGGGAAGGTGCCGTGGTGTTCGAGCGGGTTCTGGGTGGCGATGACCAGGAAGGGCCGGGGCAGGGGATAGGTGCGGCCCTCGATGGTGACCTGGCGCTCGTTCATGGCCTCGAGCAGGGCGGACTGGGTGCGGGGCGTGGTCCGGTTGATCTCGTCGGCCAAGAGGATGGAGGTGAACACCGGCCCCGGCCGGAACTCGAACTCGCCCCGGGTCTGGATGAAGACCGCGGTGCCCAGGATGTCCGAGGGCAGAAGGTCCGAGGTGAACTGGATCCGCTGGAACGGACAGGCGAGCGAGCGGGCCAGGGCCCGGGCCAAAGTGGTCTTGCCCACGCCCGGGATGTCCTCGATCAAGAGATGCCCCCGGGCTAAAAGCGCGGTCAGGGTCAGCCGGATCGCCTCCGGTTTGCCGATGATCACCTGCTCCAGGTTGGCCTGGAGCCGGGCCAGCTTTTCCACCGAGTCACTCATGCGCGGCTCGGAGCCTTGAGCCCCGCTCCTTTTTCTTCCAAACGCGACCGGATGGCCGCGTAACAGTCATCCTCCCGGCCGAAAAAATCCAGGGCCACCCGGAGCGAATGAATCGGAAGCGCGGGCAAACCGAGACCCGCGAGCCGGCCGGCGTCTTTCTCGGTGGTGATCATCCGCTCGGCGCCCGCGGCTCTGGCCCGGGCCGCTAGCTCCTTGAGCTCGGCCGCGGAATACGAGTGATGGTCCGGGAACGCCACCCGATCTTTCACCTGGACTTTTGCAGCCAGAAGCTCAAAGAAATAATCCGGCTCGGCCAGGCCGGCAAAGGCCAAAGCCGGGCCTTGATCCTCTGCCGGCTCTCCAGCCAGCGAAAAAATCCCAACGGGCTGATAGCGGCTGAAAAAGACCGGGGCCTCTGGGTTCCAGCGCGAAAGCCACTCGGTCCAGGCCGGGTCCGGCCGCGAAACCTTGTTCACCACCACCACCGCGGCCCGGTGAAGGGCCGACCACGGCTCGCGAAGACGGCCGCGGGGTAAAAGCGCCTCGCCGGCCGGCGACCGGCGGCCATCCACCACCACCACGTCGGCGTCGCGCTCTAGCCGGAGGTGCTGGAAGCCGTCGTCCAGGACCAGATGGGTGGCGCGAAACTGGGCGATGGCCTGCTCGCCGACCCGGACCCGGTCCGGCCCGCAAAGAACCGGCACGCCCGGGAGGTTTTGCGCCAGCCAATAGGGTTCGTCGCCCAGTTCCCGGGCCGAGCCCAAAGGACCGTCGCCGCGGGACGCCACGGTGACCGGCGCCGCGCTCGCCCGGCGATAGCCCCGGCTGATCAGCGCCACCCGCCGGCCCTCGGCGGAGAGCCGTGCGGCCAGCCAGCGGGCGAGCGGGGTCTTGCCCGAGCCGCCCACGGTGAGGTTGCCCACCGCCGCCACCTTGGCGGGAAGCCGCCGGCTCGGCAGCCAGCCCTTCTGGTAAGCCGCGGCGCGCGCCTGCATCAGGCCGCCGTAAGCCCCGGCCAACAGGCTCAAGGGCAGGCGGAGGAGCGCGCCGGGAAGCGAGAGCTCCGGCCCGGGCTTCCACATCCAATCCAGCCGGTCGGGGCTGAGCCATCGCGCCATCATCGGTCCTCCCCGCCTAGCTGAGCAAAGCCTTGCCGGCATGGGCGCGCTGGGCCTGGCCGTCGGTCTCATACTCGCCCAGGAAGAACTGCATGTCATAGAGCCGCTTGTAAACCCCCTCGCGGGAGATCAATTCCTCGTGGGTGCCCTGCTCGACCACCCGCCCGTCTTCCATCACCAGGATCTTGTCGGCACGGCGGATGGTGCTGAGCCGGTGGGCGATGGCGAAGGTGGTGCGGTGCTGCATGAGCAGGTCGAGCGCCTTCTGCACCTCCCGCTCCGCCTCGGTGTCCAGGGCCGACGTCGCCTCGTCCAGGATCAGGATCGGCGGGTTCTTGAGCAAGGCCCGGGCAATGGCCAGGCGCTGGCGCTGGCCGCCGGACAGGCGCACGCCGCGCTCGCCGATATCGGTGTTGTAGCCCTGGGGCAGCTTGACGATGAAGTCGTGGGCGTTGGCCGCCTTGGCCGCTTCCTCCACCTCGGCCTGCGTCCGCTCCGGCGAGCCATACTTGATGTTGTTGGCCACGGTATCATTGAACAGGAAGGTCTCCTGGGTTACCACCCCGATCTGCCGGCGCAGGCTCTGCAGGGTCACCTCCCGGATATCCACGCCGTCCACGGTGATCCGGCCTTCCTGGAGATCGTAAAACCGGGGCAGCAGGTTCACCACCGTGGTCTTGCCCGATCCGGACACCCCGACCAGGGCGATCAGCTCGCCCTGGTTCGCGATCAAGTTGAAATCTCTGAGCACGTACTCGTCCAGGTAGCGGAAAGAGACGTTTTCGAAACGAATCTCGCGCTGGAAGGGCGGGAGCGCGCTCGCCCCGGGAGCTTCGACCACGGTGCTTTCTTTCTCCAGGGTCTCGAGGATGCGCTCGGCCGCCCCGTAGGCGGTCTGGAGGTTGCCGTTGATGTCGCCGATCTGGCGGATGGGCCCATACATGAACCCGATGGCCATGAGGTAAGACACGAAATCCCCGACCTCGGTATCGCCCGTGGCCAGACGCAGGCAGCCGATGAAAAAGATGACGGCGATACCGAAGGAGCCGATCATGTTGGTAATCGGAGAGATGAGCAATTTGGTCCGCTCATAGGTCATGACTAGCTTTAAGAGACGGAGGTTGATCGCCCCGAACCTCGCCACCTCCTCCCCTTCCATGTTGAAAGCCTTGACCACCTTGGCGCCGGAGTAGGTCTCCTGCAGGTGGTCGGTGAGGTCCGCCACCTGGCTGAGGCCCTTCTTGGTGTAGCGCTTCATGGCGGTGCCGATCCGGATGATGGGTCCGATGGTGGTGGGAATTACCATCAATGCGGCCAGGGTGAGCCAGGGGTCCCGGTAAACGCAGACGCCGATCAGTCCCGCCAGTTTGAGCAGTTGGCGGATCAGTTCCAGCAAGAGCGGCACCGCGCTCTGCATCCGGCCCACGTCGTTGGTGGTGCGCGAGATCATGTCCCCGGTGGTGCCGCGGTCGAAGTGATCCAAAGAGAGGTGGATGAAGTGGCCGTAGATGCCGATCCGGATATCCTGCACCACCCGCTGGCAGACCCGCTCGCGCTGGTACTTGTAGAGAAAATCGGTGGATTCGCGCAGCAGGAACAGCCCCGGGATGGACAGGGTCAGAAGCGCGATCAGGGCCAGGCGGGGTTCTTTCTGCACATAATCCACAAAATATTTGGCCCCGAAAGCCGCCACCGGCTCGAAGGGCGAGGCCAGGAGCATCAGCACCACCATAAGCGCAAAGCCGCGGCGGTAACGCCGGAAATAGGGATAAACGTAGCCGAGGGTCCGCTTGAGCTGCGACCAGCGGATCATCCCTTTCTCTTTATTCTTCTTGCCCATTCACAATGCCTCCGGCCGGGGAAGGTTTTTGGCGATACACTCGTGGATGCGCAGCGCCACCTTAAGCGCCCGCCAGCCGTCCTCGCCGCTGACCGCCGGCGGCGTGCGCTGGGCCACCGAATCGAGGAACGCCTCGAGTTCGGCCTGGAGGGCGTCCTGGCGGTCGAGAGGGACCTGCTGGATGCGAATCCGGGACATGGGGTCGGCGCCGTCGCCTTCGCCCAGGGTGAAAATCGCCATCTTCTGGTTGGAGTAGTCAATCGAGATGTAGCGCTCCGGCTCGAAGATCCGGATCTTGCGGATGCCCTCGCCCAGGGAAACCCGGCTGGCGGTGAGGTTGGCCACTGCCCCGTTCTCGAACTCCAGACGGGCGTTGGCGATGTCCACCTTGTCCGAGAGCACCGGGACGCCCAGGGCGGAGACGGATTTGACCGGCGCCTTGATAAAGCTGAGGATAATATCCAGGTCGTGGATCATCAAGTCCAGGATCACGTCCACGTTGGCCGCTCGTTCCTTGAAAGGTCCCAGCCGGTCGGCCTCGATGAAACCGGGCCGGACGATGGTGTTGCGCAGGGCCAGGATGGCGGGGTTGAAGCGCTCGAGGTGGCCGACCTGGAAGATGCGGCTCCGGGCCTGGGCCAGGCGGACCAGTTCTTCGGCCTGGGCCTCGGTCTCGGTCACGGGTTTTTCCAGGAGGATGTCGAGCCCGGCTTCCAGGCAGGCCTTGGCCACCCCGTAATGCTCGGGCGTGGGCACCACGATGTTGACCGCCTGGACCTGCGCCAGGAGCTCGCGGTAGTCGGTGAAAGGCTCGGTGTGCAGGCGGCCGGCCAGGGCCGCGGCCCGCTCCGGGACTACGTCCACCACCCCGACCAGCTCGGCCCGGGGCAGCGCCGCGTATTTTTCCGCGTGGAAGGTGCCCAGGTAGCCACAGCCGATCACGGCCACCCGCACCCGCGAAGTTGTTGAAGAATCTGCCATCTTTCCGGCTCCCGGCACCCTCAGTGACCCTCGGGGGCGGCCGGGGCTTCCACTCCGACCAGGGTGATGCCCATGACCTCCGCCAGGGCGGTCATCTTCCGGCGCTCCAAAAGCAGGACCCGGCCCGCCTCCACCGCCAGCACCCGCGCCCGCGCCGCCTCCAGGTAGCGCAGCGTTTCCATCCCCACCGCGGGCACGTCGAAACGGAAGTCCTGGCCGGGCTTGGCGGTCTTCACCACCACCGCGCCGGGACCGGCCAGCCGGCCGGCGCGGAGGATGGCCTGGTCCGTGCCCTCGATCGCCTCGACCGCGACCACCGCCTGGTCCTTGACGATCACGGTCTGGCCGAGGTCGAGGGCGCCGATGCCCTTGGCCATGCCCAGGCCGAAGCGGACGTCCGCCGCTTCCGGGGCGGAAAGGGGGATGCCGTTGAGCGTGGCCGCCGGTGCCATCCAGTTTTGCAAGTAGCGGGTGGCCGGGTCCACGGTGATGCCGGCGCGCTCCAGGACTTTCACCACCGCCTGGAGCAGGGTGTCGTCGCGGCGGTCGGGCAGGCTCTGGAGCAGGGAGAGAGCCATCTCGTCGAGTTGGAGGTTGTTGTACATCCGGGTCTTGTAAAGCTTGCCCACCATCACCGCCCGGGTGGCGCCTTCTTCCTGGAGGATGCGCAGCAGTTCCTGGAAATGGAGGAAGGGGAACTCGCGCAGCCGCAGCCCGCGGTCGAGCAATTCGGGATGGGACTCGCCGGCCGGGGCCAGGGCCACGACCTCAAAGCCCTGGTCGAGCATCTCCTGCGCGGCCAGGACCGGGAACCGGCCCGAGCCGCAGAGCAACGCCACGCGCTCGCCGCTAACGGATGACACCCCGCTGACTCGTCCGGATAAATTCCAGGAGGTGGGCCACTTCCGGGTCGGCGCCGAACTCCTCTTGCGCCTTGACCAGTGCCTCCTCCAGCCGGAGGCCGGAGCGGAAGATGGTCCGGTAGGCCCGGCGCAGGGCGTGGGCGGTCTCCAGGGACAGGCCCACCCGCTTGATGCCGACCCGGTTCAGCCCGATAAACCGCGCCCGGTCGCCGGCCACCAGGCTCCAGGGCGGCACGTCCATGGGCGCGCCGGAGATGGCGGCCAGCATCGCGCCCCGGCCCACCCGGCAATACTGATGCACCCCGGAAAGCCCGCCGAGCACGGCATGGTCTTCCAGGATCACGTGCCCGGCCAGCAAGGCCTGGTTGGCCATGAGCACATGGTTGCCGAGCACGCAGTCGTGGGCCACGTGGCAGCCGATCATGATAAAGTTGTCGTTTCCGACCACGGTCTCACCCCGACCCGAGACCGTGCCCCGGTGCAGGGTGACATACTCCCGGATGAGGTTGCGGTCTCCCACCCGGAGCCGGGTGGGCTCGCCCCGATAGGACACGTGCTGGGGCGCCCCGCCCAGGCAGGCGAACGGCCCGATCCGGTTGTCGCGGCCGATCGCGGCGGGTCCTTCCAGGACGACGTGGGCGCCGATGACGGTGCCGGCGCCGACCTTCACGCCCTCGCCGATCACGGCAAAGGGCCCCACCGCCACCCCGGAGTCCAGCTCGGCCCGGGGGTGGATCACGGCCGTGGGATGGATGCCCGCGGGTTCAGGGTTGAGCATCGAAGTAACGGGTGACCTCGTCGGTGATTTCCAGTTTGGGGTTGTAAAAAATCAGCATCCCGCGCAGGTCGAGGATCAGACTGAAGTTCTGCTCGGTGGCCATCTTCTCGATCACGTCGGAAAGGCCCTTTTCCAGGGGCGCCAGCGCTTCCTGCTCCCGCTTGCGCGCCTGGTCCTCGTAATCCTGGCGCTTGCGCTCAAAGGAGCGCATCTTCAACTCCAGGTCGTTCGCCTTTTGCTTCTTGGTGTCTTCGCTCCAGACCGAGGCCTTGTCGGTGAACTCTTTCTTCAGGCGGTTGATCTCATCCAGCTCCCGCTTCAGCTCTTCGCCCTTGGGCTTGAACTCGGCTTCCAGGGTGCTGAACTTGGCCTTGCCCACCTTCGAGTCCTGGGCCACCTTGTCCACGTTCACGATCCCGATCTTGACGCCCGGCGCCGCCTGGGCCCAGGCCAGGCGCTCGGAGCTGAGGGCCGCGCCCAGCGCCGCGGATAACACCATGCTCAAGAACCAGAGCAAAGTCATTTTTTTCGTCATCGCACCCGCCTCCTCGGTGGGGACAGCATCTGAATGCTGTCCCCTCTTGGGTCAGAAGTTGGTCCCGATCGCAAAGTTGAACACTTCGCTCCGCTCGCCTTCCCGCCGGTCAAGGGGGAATCCCAGCTCGAAGCGGAGCGGTCCCATCGGCGACATCCACCGGATGCCCGCGCCCCAGTCCTGGCGCAGGTTAGAAAGGTCAATCTCTTCGTTATCGTTAAAGGCGTTCCCGATATCATAAAAGGCCACGAACTTGAGTCCCATCTCCTTGGAGATGGGGATCACATAATCAAGGTTAAAGACTAGCTCCTTGTTCCCGCCGATCGGGGTCTCGAACTCCGAATCCTCCACGAACACCGGCCCGACCGAGCCATACTCGTAGCCGCGCAAGCTGTGGATGCCGCCCAGGAAGAAGCGTTCGGTGATGAGCAGGTCTTCGCCTCCCTGGTAATCGAGCAGACCCAGAAGCACCCGGCCCGAGAGATAGGTTCCCCGGGTCTTGGGGATGGGCTGGTAATACTGGGCTTCGAGAATGGTCTTGATGAAATCCTGCTCGCCCCCGAACACATTGTATCCGGCCACCTCCACCCCCGCGGAAAGCAGGGAGCCTTTGGTGGGATCCAGGTAGTTGTCGAGCGCGTTCCGCTCGAGCTGGGTAGTGAGACTCCCGATCAGGGTATTGGCCGGCTGGCGGCGGTAGATGCTGGAGGACTTGGCGTAATTTTCCAGGTTGCTCTGGACCAGGGAATAGGTCAGGGAGGTGCGGACGTATTCGGTGTGGGGAATCGGCCGGCCCACGGTGAGGCTGCCGCCCCGGCGGGCGCTGGTGAAGTCGAGGTAGCGCTGCTCGGTGGAGAAGAGGTTGACGGCGAAGCGCCAATTCGAATCCAGGAAGTAGCGGTCATCGAAGCGCACGTAGTAGTTCTGGGTGCGCTGGGAGATCTGGGTCTGCAAGGACAGCGACAGGCCCTGTCCCAGGAAATTCTGCTGCGAATACTGGGCGGTGAAGAAGAAATCCTCGGTGGTGGAATAACCGGCCCCCGCGGAAAAAGCCCCGGAGGGCCGTTCCTTGATCACCACGTCCACGTTGACCCGGTCATCGGCGCTGCCCGGCCGGGGGATGAACTCCACCGAGTTGAAAAATCCCAGCCGCTGCACCCGGGCCTGGCTCCGCCGCAGCTCTTTGGAAGAATAAAGTTGCGTCTCCGAAATAGTCAATTCCCGCCGGATGACCTTGTCGTGGGTTTTATCGTTCCCGGTCATCTCGATCCGCTCGAAATAGACTTTTTTGCCCTTGTGGATCATGTAGTTCAGGTTGACTATCGCGTCCTCCGGATGCCGGTCCAACTGGTAATCAATGTCCACCAGGGCGTAGCCTTCCTCCCCGTAACGGTCGGTCAGATACTGGATGTCCATCTGCAACTGGCTCTGCCGAAAAATCTCGCCCTCCTGGAGCGCGAAATTCTTCTTGGACTCCGCTTCCGGATCGAGCAGGTCCCCGGTCACCGTGATCGTCCCCACCCGGTACTGGATGCCTTCCTCCAACCCGACCCCGATATAAACCTGGCGCAAATCCGGGGTGAGCAGACGTTCCGGCGACGCCACCTTCAGGTCCAGGAAACCATGGTCCTTGTAGTAGTAGTCCAGGAAATAGAGCGAGCGGAACATCTCTTCCCGGTTATAAGGCTTGCGGGTGAACGCCCCGCTCTCTTTCACCCCTTGCATCGCCTGATGCAGCTTCCGCTCCGAGATCTTCTCGTTGCCAAAAATCTCGATCTTTTTCACCTGAGGCTTCTTATACTCGTGGAGATGGAAGATCACCCGCACCCGGCCCGGCTCCACTTCCTCCACTTCCGGCACCACCTCGGTCAAAAACAGGCCCTTCTTCTGGTATTCTTCCTCGATCCGCGCCTTGGCTTCCTGAACCTTGCCCGGGTCAAAGATGGCATGGGCCTTTAACTCTACCAACTTTTCCAAGTCGTCCTGCTTGATCTGGGCGTTGCCGGTAAAGCTTACTTCCTGGATCAAGGGCTTTTCCGCGATGATATAGGTCAGGGCCAACCCTCCCGGCACTTCTTCCTCTTCCACCCGCACGTCGGTGACAAATCCGGAAGCAAAGATCGCCTGGATGTCCTCGCTCACCTGTTCCCGCGATAATTCCTGGCCCACTTTTGAACCAATAAAAGACCGAATCGTTTCCTCCTCGATCCCCCGGGTCCCCTCCACCTCAATCCGCTGGATCACCTGCCCGGCCGCCCACCCAGGCCATACCGCTCCCAGGAGCACCGCCAACAGCATCATCCACAGGCCATACCCGCCCGCTTGCCCCTCCGCGCGCACTGATTCCTCGTTTACTTCCTGATTCAAATTAAAGACATCAGTTTATCAGAAATCCCCCCTTGGCGCAATGAACCCGCTCCTTCAATCGGACCCGGCCAATACTCTGCAGCCAGGGGCCTCTCACCCGGGCTGCTGATCCGTGCTTCCCCGGGCAATAACAACCCAAGTCCGGACCAAGCATCTTGGTGGGAAAAGGCGCGGTTTTCATTAGCGGCTGACACCCGCGCCCGGGATGAGGGCGGGCCTGAAAGGCGGCCCGTCGCCGGAGCGGGAAGGCATCGAAATTTGACTTGCAGGGTTTCAATTCTTATAATCGGAACCGGATGACCCGTCATTTTCATCGCGGTGCGGCAATTTTTTCTTGCCTCTTGCTGGCCGGCATGGGGGTCTGGCTTTGGCCGAAAAGGGTTCTGGGGCAGGAAAACGAAGACGACAAACTCAAGCGAGGCGATATCTTGATCTCTTTTCGGCCGAGCCCCTTTTCGGATCTTTCCGAGGTGACCGGGGTCATCCTTTTCAATGCGCCTTTGGCGATTGTCTGGAAGGTCCTGACCAATTACGACGATTATGCCCGCTTTTTACCGGATATCAGCCAGAGCAAGGTGGAACGGAAGGAGGGGGCCGTGGTCTGGCAGCGGGTCGAGGTTCACAACCTCTGGCCGCTTCCGGACTTCCACTATCTCCTCAAGATCACGAATCGGCCCGAGGCCGGCGAGATTGGGTGGCAGATGCTGGAAGGAAACCTGAAGAACTTGTATGGCCGCTGGAAACTCGAGCCTTTTGCCGCCAACCCGAACCAAACCAAAGCCATGTATACCTTGCTTCAGGACCCCGGCGGATTTTTTGGGGATTTGACCCAGAATTTTTCCACCCGCTCCCTGGTCCTGGAACGGCTGGATGCCTTTCATGCCGAGATCCAATTGGAGAAAACGCGCCAGGATGGGCAGCCGGAACGGGTGATCCGTCCTAATTGGCGCAAGGCCATCTTTTGGTGGGAAGAACTGGAACCCCCCCGCTTTCGCGCCGAGAATAAACCACCCCCTCCCGAACCGGCCCCCGCCAAACCTAAACCCCCGGCCCTCCCCTGAACAAGCTGGACTCTATTTTCAAAATCCCCTCGGGGGCCTTGAACTTATCAGGCTCAAAGGCTAAACTGTTTTCTGGCTCGCATCGGCAAACGACCAGCTCAACAAGGAGGCAGAGATGGGACGGATCAAGGATCGGAAAGAACTGGAGCAAATTTTAACCGCGCTCTTTGACCGGGTGATCCAGGACCAGGCCATCACCGACCAGTTGGTGGCCGCCAACCTCGTGCTCCGCTTCCGCTACTCCGACCCCGAAGGCGTGATCACCATTGACCTGACCCGAAAGCCCCCGGTCTATCGCTTCGACGACCAGGGCGAGGCCGACGTGGAGATGATCCAGTCCGCGGACGCCTCTCACGAGTTCTGGCTCGGCCGCTTAAGCCCGGTGCGGGCCATTGCCACCGGCAAGATCTCCGCCCGGGGCGATGTGGCCAAAGCCCTCAAGCTCCTGCCCGCGATCAAGCCCGCCTTCGCCCTCTACCCGCAAGTGCTCCGCGACCTGGGCAAGACCCATCTTTTGCCGCAAGAAACCGCGACCCGCCGCAAGGGCTTCCTCTCCGGCCTGCTCAGTTCCTTCTCCCGCCGCGGCCGCACCTTCGATCTGAGCCAGCTCCCGGAGCAAACCCTGCCCCCGGCGGCCAAGGCTCCGGCGCCCGCGTCCTCCATTCGAGAAGTAAAGCTCCCGCCGGATGAGAAGCAACTCCGCCAGGAGATGCTCAAGCGCATGATGCTGATCCGGGCCTTTGAAGAATCCTTATCCCGCGAGTGGCGATCGGGCAAGATCCCCACCGCGGCCATCCACCTCAGCATCGGCCAGGAGGCTTCCGCGGTCGGCGTCTGCTTCGCGCTCAAGGACGATGACGTCATCGCCACCACCCACCGCGGCCACGGCCACATGCTGGCCAAGGGCGCCCCGACCGACCGGATGATGGCCGAGATCTACGGCAAGGCCGAAGGGCTGTGCCAGGGCAAGGGCGGGAGCATGCACGTGACCGATTCGAGCATCGGCGCCATCGGCGCCAACGGCATTGTCGGCGCCTCGCCGCTCATCGCCGCCGGCGCGGCCCTGGCCTTTGCCCAGCGCAAGGAAAACCGGGTGGCCGTGGCCTTCCTCGGCGACGGGGCCACCAACCAGGGCATGTTCCACGAGGCGCTCAACCTCGCCTCGGTCTGGAAGCTGCCGGTGCTCTTCGTGGTCGAGAACAACGGCTACGGCGAGTTCACCCCCCAGGCGCAGCACATGGCCATCGGCCGGATCGCGGACCGGGCCGCGGCTTACGGCATGCCCGGCGAGCAGGTGGACGGCAACGACGCCGACGCGGTCCTGGCCGCGACGCAAAAGGCCCTGGCCGACGTCCGCTCCGGCAAAGGGCCGGCGCTGCTCGAATGCCTGACCTACCGCTGGCACGGCCACATGGAAGGGGACTCCCAGGCTTACCGCACCCGGGAAGAGGTGGAGCGCTGGAAAGAGCGCTGCCCGGTCAAGGGGATGGCCGAGCGCTTGCTCGCGGAGGGAGTGATCACCGCGCAGGACCGCGAGCGGATGCGGCAGGAGGCGGAGGACGAGGTGGTTCAGGCCGTGCACTTTGCAGTGGAGGGCACCGAGCCGGACCCGGAGAGTCTGCGCCTCGAAGTGTTCGCGCCGGAAGCGCCGCTGCCCCAGGGCAAAGGCGGCGGCGCGATGAAGAGCATCACCGGCTCGGCCGCGATCAACCTGGCCCTGGCCGAGGAGATGCGGCGCGACCCCTCGGTCTTCCTGATGGGCGAGGACGTGAGCCTGGGCGGTTACATGGCGGTGAGCAAGGGCCTGGTGGAGGAGTTCGGGCCGGACCGGGTGCGCGACACGCCGATCAGCGAGAACGCGATCGTGGGGTCCGCGGTGGGCGCGGCCATGGCCGGACTGCGGCCGGTGGCCGAAATTCTCTTCAGCGACTTTATCACCTGCGCCATGGACCCCATCGTCAACCAGGCGGCCAAGCTCCGCTACATGTCCGGCGGGCAATACAAAATGCCCCTGGTGGTGCGGCTCCCGAGCGGGGCGGGTCTGGGCATGGCGGCCCAGCACTCGCAGAGCCTGGAAGCCATGCTCATGGGCGTCCCCGGCCTGATCGTGGCCGCGCCCGGCATGGCCCGCGACGCCCGGGCCCTCCTCAAAACCGCCATCCGCAGCGACAACCCCGTCATCTTTTTCGAGCACAAGCTCTGCTACCTGATGCAGGGCGAGGTGCCCGAGGCCGAGGAATTTTTGCCTTTCGGCCGGGCCGCGGTCGCGCGGCCGGGGAGCGACGTGACCGTGGTGGGCTTGCTCTACACCGTGCATTTGGCCCTGGAGGCCGCGGAAACTTTGGCGCGGGAAGGGATCAAGGTGGAGGTGATTGATCTCCGCTGCCTGGCCCCGCTGGACCTGGATACAGTTTTGCAATCGCTGGCCCGGACCGGCCGGCTGGTCACGGTGGAGGAAGGCCCGGTCCGGGGAGGCTGGGGGGCGGAGGTGGTGGCGCGCGTGGCCACGGCCGGGCTGGGTCTGCTCCGCTTTGCGCCGGTCCGGCTCGGCGCTTCGGACAACCCCATTCCTTACAACAAGGCGCTTGAGGGCTTAAGCGTGCCCGACGCGGCCCGGATCGCCGCGGCGATCAGGAAGTTGTTTTAGAATTTACCGGAGGAGAGGCATTCTTGCTTCTCTTTTCAGTCCCGCCTCCAGCGGGATTAAAATTATAAGGCTCTGACGACTATCTTTCCAATTAGATTTTGAAGAGGAGGGAAAATGAGTTCAAAAATTAGCAAAGAAAAAATTTTTCTAATTATTCATCTTATTAAGCAATTTTGTTATGGTTTTGAGATGATGACCAATGTGGCTCAAGAAGCAGAACCCGGAAGTGCTAGAATTGCGTTTTATTTTAATAGCTTATACCAATATATTGCGGCAATGTTTTTATTAGATAAGAAACATCATCCCATGGGTGGAATTATATACAAAGCCTTAAAGCCCATGGGATTAGCTTTCCACCTAGAAAACATTAAAGAAACTCTATCTCACCAATTAGGTAAGACAACCCTTGGAGAAATTATCCGTAATTTCCGGAATCAATTCCTAATTCATGGTAAATGCCAAACCGCTGATCTTATAAAGATTTATTCGCTAGTAAATATGGAGGATCTTTCCATTAAATTGAAATTTGATGAATTGATGGAGACTTTTTATTTTCAAATTAAAGAGTTAGCAATCAATTTGTGTAGCGATGCAAAGATAGAACTTCAAGATGTTGGTATCTATAAAGCTGTTTAGATCAGGGGCAGCCACCTTTGCCGTTAAGATGGAAGATTACTCTGGCGGTTTACAGGCAGAGCATGGAGTATAGCCTTTTTGTTTCGCCTCTGTTAACGGAATGGGTATTTTGCTACTTGATAGGAAACGACAATTTTCTCGGTGGTATTTTTTCCCGGTTTTGGTTACATAGACCGTCTCAGTTAAAGGCTCCTCAGATTTTTTCTTGCTTGTCTCGCTTACAGAAGTTACCATCGTTTGCTGAATCCACCCTTTTTGCCCATTAAATTCTATCTGTAACCATTCTCCCATCTGGAAGCCAGTCTTTTTTACTATTGTTCCAGCCTCCAATGTAAGGATTATTTCTGATTGGGGATCTGGGGCTTTTTTAACATTAGCTTGCTTAATCACTTTCAATTGCAAGGATGAATCAGTTTTCACTTTAGAAGGTGATTTTTCCACCTTTGATGGAGTAGAGACAGCCGATTTAGAACTCTTCGAACTAGTGCAAGTGCAACTTGGGCTCAATGATCCATCACAACATTGGTCTCGTCCATTGGAGCATCCACAAACCCCTCCATGGTGGCTACAACAGCCCCCGGCTTCTGCTTTGAAACCCGCAAGCAAAAAGAACAAGCCCAATGTAATAACCGTTATTTTTTTCATTTTCTGCCATCCTAATTCCTATCATTTGGACCTTTAATGCCTGCACCTATCGGCGGCCAGAATGTCAAGGTCGAATTCGAATTCCGAATTCTGGGGACACCATAATTATTTCCTGTTAAGTGTAAAGCGAAGCCTTGACCCCTTTTTCTAAAAAATGCATTCTACCATTTCATTGTAGCCGTCTTGTAAATCGAACACCCTGTAGCCCGCAGGCAAATAATCTTCAATATGCGTGCTCGACCCCGGATTCGACCAAATCGGTATACTCCATAAACCACAGGGTTCAATTTGGACATGATTATGGCCAAATAGAAGTGCATCAACTTTTCCCTTTATCACCCTTTCCAGCTTTTTGGTGTCCTGGAGGCCTTTGAATTTGGGAAATGGAAAAGGATGATGATGAAGATAAAGGACCTTTTTGCATCTTTTCACTGCTGGATCGTTTTCAATATAATTCTCCAATAAGTTGATCTGAGGTTCCCCCAATTTTCCTTCGCAAGTGTCCATATCAACCTTTTCCGCCATCGAATTTAAGCCCCAAAAGGCAACCCCTCCGATTATATGGCGAGTAGGGTAAGGTGGGGTATTGGTATTGCCAAACGTTTGATCGAACAAGGCCACAAATTTCTCATCATCCACCGTCCCATCTCCATAGTCATGGTTGCCAGGAATGATCAAAACCTTGTAATCCTGCAGTATCTTTAGAGCATCTATAGCATTTTTATACTTTTTGCTTTTAAAGGCATTATCCACTAGGTCTCCTGTTATTACCACAACATAATCACTGGCAGGCTGTTGTTCATTGCAAATCTTGTTGAAAACTTTACGGGCATTTTTCAGCATACTCATCTTAGTTAATCTACTCCTGCCTCCAATATGAAGATCGCTCAAATGGATAATTTTCATTGGTTCCCTTCTCTTTCTTGGTTAGCTTATCATGTCCTGGTTCAACGGGAATTGAAAAAATCCAGATTAATCTTAGTGAGTAAAGAGTCTGGAACCGCCACCTTTATCTTGAAATACAAAGGCACGCCTTCGTTCCTGTGAAAGCGCGCCTGAATTTGGCTGGGTTCTTTATCTTCCGGCCTCTTCTCTGAAGAGGTGTCAAGGTGTCAGGTGTCAAGGTGTCAGGTGTCATGGTTTGGGTTCCTAGGTCTAAAGTCTAAAGCCCAATGCCTAAAGCCTATCTTCTGCCCTCTGGATACCGATTATGGCCTAGTTTTTAAAGGCTTGTCAAGCCCAAAATGCGGATTCGGGCGAGACGCCGGGAACTCCTCGGCTTCGAATCTACTTAGAAAATGCACGGAGTTCCCCCTCACCCTAACCCTCCCTCGAGGGGAGAGGGGAGGGAGAGGGTGATTCCCGGCGGCAAAGGCATTTTCATGATTTCAGGGCGCCGCCATGCGGCATGAACGACTGCCATGAATTTAGGTATGAGCTTGCCCCCTGCGCAGCCTGCTTTCCAGCAGCGCCAGGTTTGGTGCGCTCGGCGCCGATCCTGCTGAGCGCTATTTAATCTCCAGGATTTTCATCGGCTTCAAGTCGGCCATCAAATAAGCGGTCAGGTCGCCGCTGTGCAGGTTGCGGTCCGGCAGCGGCAGGGTGGTGCGCTTGGAGCCGTCGGCCAGTCGCTGGCGCCGCAATTCAATATTGTAATTGATCGGCACCGGCTTCCCGGTCTGGTTATCTTTCAACAATATCCCCACCATCACCTGGCTCGCCTTGGGATCGGTCACTTTCACCTCCGCGGTCACGAGCTGCTTTTTCCGGTCAAAGTCAAAGCGGAGGACTTCCACTCCTTCCGGTTTCAGGCCGTCGCCGGCCGGCAAAGGCTCCAGGCGGAAGGTGCCGGCGCTGATGAAGCGGCCCTGGCCGTTGTAAAGGTCCCAGGGCCGCCAGATATGATTGGTAATGTAGCCTACAACCGTGGGACCGCTGACCAGGGCGGCGGAGAGGAAGCCTTTCATCCCCCCGCCGGAAAGGGTGTTGCTGACATAGCTTTCCTGGCCGGCGCTTGCCTCTTCGCTGGAAACTTTGAGCCTGGTGAGCGCCTGGAGCATGTTGGGAGGCTTCAGCTCGGCCCAGAGCGAAGCGCCTCGCTCGACCGTGCCGTCCGCTCGGATGCGGCCGGAAAGGCGGAAGCGGTCGAGGGGGAACGGGAACGAGCTTTCCTCGAAGAAGCAGTTGTCCGACTCCAGCTCGAAAAAATCTCCTTTGACTTTTCCGGAAAAGGCATAGAACAGGCTCCGGGAATCCGGGATGCCCTGCTCCTCGCCGCCCGCGCTCTCCCCGTATTTCTGGACCGCCCAGGCCGCAAAGGTATTTTTCTCCCGGTCCACTTCCACCACCGCGAAGGGGATGCGCATGATCGCAATCCCGATCTGGTCCAGGCTGGGCACGATCGGCGGCTGGGGAAAGGCCATGTGGGTGATCGCAAAACCCGGATGCTCGCCTTGCAGGAACACGCTCTCGCCCTTCGCCTTTGCAACCTGGAGTTGCAGCACCCCGGAAACCTCGCCCGAGCCGCCCTCCTGATCTGTATAATCGGCGCTCACCCGAAGCGAGTATTCTTGTCCGGGCGCGAGCATTTCCTCCGGGACAATGGCCACGGTGCGGTCGTCGCCGAACACTTCCACCCGGAGCGCAAAGGAAGGGCTGGCCGCGGCGCGCACGGAAGCCGGGTCCAGCTTGGCCCGGGCGGTGCGGCCGTTTTGCCGCACGATCAGCCGCAGGATCACCACCTGGGAGGGATGCACGGCAAGGGCTTTGCCGGGTTCCGATTTCGGGATCGGATTCCGGTCCATCAGGCCGCCGGGCGAGACGTCGTGCCACCACGCGCCTTCCTCGTGGAAGCCGTCCGAGGGGTCGCGGTTGATTCCTGGCGCGCCCTCTTGCAAATAGTAATGGTAGGGAATGTAAAACACGTCCCCGTTGGCGCTGGCCACGGCCAGGCCGCTCTTGCCGAGCGCGGGCGAGGCATTGAGGTTGGGGTAGTCCACCCGGCCGGCCAGGACCAGGGTGTCAAAGGACCAGCGGCGGGAGCCGTCGGGTTGAAGGGCAAAGACCTCGCCCTGGCCGCCGCCGAAATACACGAGGTATTCTTCTTTGCCTTCCGGGTCCGGGCCCAGGACCGGAGAGCTGCGCACGGCATCGCCGGCATAAAAAGTCCAGCGCACTTTTCCGCTGGCGCCGTCAATGGCGTAGAGGAACCCGTCGGTGGAGGCGACATAGACCGTGCCCTGCGGGTCCAGGGCCGCGGAAGCGTAGATGTGGCTGTCGGTTTGGAGCCTCCACTTGATTTTGCCTCGCTTCGAATCCAGGGCGTAGAGTTTGCCGTCGAAACTGCCCTGGTAAATCGTGCCATCCGGCGCGAGCGCGGGCGAGGCCACCAGCGGGTTTTCCAGGTTCTTCTTCCACTTGAGCTTGCCGGTCTCCTGATCGAGCGCGTAGAGCCGCATGTCGAAGCCGGCAAAGTAAAGCGTCCCGTCCGGCCCAAACGCCGGCACCGTCCAGATCAGGAAACCGGTGCGATGGGCCCATCTCATCTTCCCTTCCGGCGTGATGCTGTAGAAGAAAAAATCATTGTTGCCGGCGTAGAGGTTCTGGTCCGGGCCAAGCACCACGTTGCCTTCCCACCAATAATTGGTCCCGAATGTATAAAGCCCCTCCGGCCGGTTCGTGGTGACATCAAAGGCCCAAAGCTCACGGCCTTCCTTGTCCAGGGCATAAAGGGCCGCGCCGGCCGGAACGTAAACCCGGCCGTCTCCGGACAGGGCCGCGGCGGAATCCATCAGCTCCCGGGCGTCGAATTTCCAGAGCAGCTCGCCCGAGAAGGGGTCCAGGGCGTAAAAATAATGGTCGGCGCTGCCCACGTAGATGCGCTCGTGTTCATCCAGGACCGGGGTGGAAAAGATGCCGTTGCCGGTCCGCCAGAGGCGGGGCTTGAGGGGAAGGTCCGGGTTCGGCTGCCTTTCCAGGAACCGGCCCTGGCCCGTGTTCTGGAGGTTGCCGCGCATGACCGGCCAGGGAGCGCCGGGAGGATAAGGGGACGCGGGCTCCGCGCTCGCGGCGGGGATGCCGGTCATGGGAACGGCGCTGAATAAAACCAGGACCCCGGCCAGGATTCCAACCGATAATCCTTTTCTCATCACCACACCTTGCCTTTTCTCGGATCTGTAGCGTTTCATTACATCCGACCGTCCGCAGCTTGTCAAACCTGAATTCCCGGAGAGCCTTTCGCGCCGGGGTTGAACTCTCTTTACCTTTACTGATATCCTTAAGGCACTGTTTCGCCCAAAGGAGGGACCGGGCCATGGCCGAGAAGTTTGTGAGTATGCGCAACCTGAAGTTCCTGCTTTACGAAATGTTCGAGGCGGAGTCGCTCACCCGCTATCCCTATTTCCAGGAGCACAGCCGGGAGATTTTCGACCTGGTCCTGGACACGGGCATGCGGCTGGGCAAGGAGCTATTGTTCCCGTGCTTTTCCGAGATGGACAAGAAGCCGCCGGAGTTCGTGAACGGCGAGGTCAAGGTCCATCCCCTGGTCAAGGTGATAATGCGGGAATGCGGAGAAGGCGGCTGGATCGGCGCCCAGGCCGCTTACGAGCACGGCGGCCAGCAGATGCCGAATCTGATCATGTCCGCTTTCCGCTGCATCTTTTCCGCGGCCAATTATTCCGCCGCGGTCTATCCCTTCCTCACCACCGGCGCGGCCTTTCTCATCCTGTCCTTCGGCTCCAAAGAGTTGATCGAGACTTACGTGCCCAAGATGTTCGCCGGCGAGTGGCAGGGCACCATGGCCCTGACCGAGCCCCAGGCCGGAAGCTCGCTCACCGACCTCACCACCACCGCCTATCCCACAGATCAGGGCTATTACAAGATCAAGGGGCAGAAGATCTTTATCTCCGCGGCGGAGCACGACGGGGTGGCGAACGTGGTCAACCTGCTCCTGGCCCGGATCCAGGGCGCGCCGGCGGGAGTGAAGGGCATCTCGCTCTTCGTGGCGCCCAAGCTCCGGCCCGAAGGCGGCAAGCTCGTGCCCAATGACCTGCAATGCGCCGGGATCTATCACAAGCTCGGCTACCGGGGCTCGCCCATCACCCAGCTGGCGCTCGGCGAGAACAACGACTGCCGGGGCTTTTTAGTCGGCCAGCCGCACCAGGGGCTCAAGTATATGTTCCAGATGATGAACGAGGCGCGGATTGACGTGGGCCTGGGCGCGGCGGCCATCGCCTCGGCCGCTTATTACGCTTCGCTCCAGTATGCGCAGGAGCGGCCCCAGGGCCGGAAGGTCACTTCCAAGGACCCGACCCAGCCCCAGGTGCCGATCATCGAGCACGCCGACATCAAGCGCATGCTCCTGTTCCAGCGGGCGGTGGTGGAAGGCTCGCTTTCCCTGATCTTACAGTGCGCCAAGTGGGTGGACCTGGCCCACGTGCTGAGCGGAGACGAGAAGGATAGGTATGAGTTGCTCCTGGACATCCTGACGCCGGTGGCCAAGAGCTATCCCTCGGAGATGGGGATCCTGTCGGTGAGCGCCGGCCTGCAATGCCTGGGCGGATACGGCTATTGCGAAGAGTTCCCGCTCGAGCAGCACTGGCGCGACGCCCGCATCCATCCCATCCACGAGGGCACCACCGGTATCCAGGGCATGGACCTCTTGGGCCGCAAGGTGGTGATGAAGGACGGCCGGGCGTTCATGCTCTACCTGGAAGAGGCGGGCAAGACCATCCAGGAAGCCAAAGGGCTCCGCGAGCTGGCGCCTTTCGCCCAAGCCCTGGCCGAAGCCCTGGACAAGCTGAAGCGCGTGACCGGGCATTTGACCGGGATCGCGCTCAAGGGCGAGATCGAGCTGTTCCTGGCCGACGCCACGCTCTACCTCGAAATGTTCGGGATCGTCGCCATCGCCTGGCAGTGGCTCGCGCAGGCGGTGGTCGCGCAAAAGGCGCTGGCGAAAAATCCCGCCGAGGCTGATGCCAACTTTTACCAGGGGAAGCTTTTCACCTGCCGCTACTTCTTCGGCTACGAGCTGCCCAAGATCGAGGGCCTGGCGGCGCGGCTGCTCACCGGCGACGGCCTGACCGTGGCCATGAAGCAGGAGTTCTTTCAGGATTGAATTTTAATGAATCTGTAGTAAGGGGAGAGGAAAATGAAAATGCGAGGGGTGATGTTTAGCGGTTTCCTGATCTTGATATTGTCCGCCGCGACCGCAGCCTGGGCGGAGGACATTTGCTCGGAGCCGGTCAAAACCGCGGCCGGCCTGGTGAGCGGGCATGAGGACGCCCAGACCGCGACCTGCTTCTGGAAAGGCATCCCTTATGCCGCGCCGCCGGAGGGAGAGCTTCGTTTCCGGGCGCCGCAGCCCAAGCCGGCCTGGTCGGGCGTGCTGGACGCCGGTTCTTACGGGGACCAGTGCATGCAGGTGCTGGCTGGAGATAAGGCCCGGAAGCACATGTCCGAGGACTGCCTTTACCTGAACGTCTGGCGGCCGAAGCAGTCGGGATCTTTCCCGGTCATGGTCTGGATCCACGGCGGGGGCTACATCATGGGCAGCGGTGGCCGGGGCGGCACCGGGTTTAGTTTTGATGGGGGCCGGCTGGTCGAGTTCGGGGACGTGGTGGTGGTGACGATCAACTACCGGCTCCACGCCTTCGGCTTCCTGGCCGACCCGGGGTTGCGGGCGGAGGACCCGAACCGCTCGACCGGCAGCTACGGCTCGCTCGACCAGGCGGCCGCGATCCGCTGGGTGCACGACAACATCGCCGGGTTCGGCGGCGACCCGGGAAACCTCACCATCTTCGGCGAGAGCGCCGGCGGCTGGTCCATCTGCACCATGCTGGCCACCCCTTTGAACCAGGGGATGATCCAGCGCGCCATCCTGGAGAGCGGCGGGTGTGAGAAGAGCGAAAGCCTGGAGCAGGGCTACGAGAAGGCCAAGATTGTCTGGGAGCGGATCGGCTGCGACCCGGGCGACCTCGCCTGCCTGCGGGCGGCGCCGGCCGAGAAGTTCCTGGGCGGGCTCAGGGACTTGTATCGCGAAGGCATGCCCTACGCTCCGCACGAGGACGGCTACCTCCTCACCGGCACTCCGCTTTCCATGATCCGCGCCGGCCATTACAACCGCGTTCCCTTCATCGCCGGCAGCAACCGCAACGAGGCGGATGCGGTCTTGTTTTTCCGGCGCAAGCTCTGGCGCGCCCGGCCGGCGCAATACGAGAACCGGCTGCAAAGCTTCCTGGGCCTGGACCAGGCCGGAGCGGCGGAGCTGGCCCGGCTTTACCCCCTCGGCGAATTCGGCCCGAAACCGCGCCAGGCTTTCGGCCGCGCCTTTACCGACGCCAGCCTTGCCTGCCCCACCTACCTGGGCCTGGCCGCGGCCGCGGAGCTGGAGGACGCGGCTTATTTATACCGTTTCGATTACGACGACACGAAGTATGGCCGGCGCATCGGCGCCCTGCACGCGATGGAGGTGCCCTTGGTGTTCGGCGCGCTCAAGAAGCCGTTCTATAACGAGAAGAACCTGGAGGGCGCGAAAGCACTTTCGCGGGTGATGCAGGGCTATTGGACCAACTTTGCCAAGAGCGGGGACCCCAACGGCCCGGGCCTTCCCGAGTGGCCCCGGTTCACGAACGAGAACCAGCTTCGGCTGATCCTGGATACCGAGGTCAAAGCCGAGCCGGCGGACATGAAAGACCGGTGCGCTTTCTGGGACGCCTACTACGACGACCACCCGGGTTTTGAAGGGACGTTGGGAAAAAAGCAAGGGGGAAAATAGCAGTCCATCCGGAGAAGGGAGGCGGCGATGCGCTTGATCCACAAAGCGATGGCGGGCATGATCGGGCTGTTGGTTCTGGTCAGCCTGAGTCCGCTGCGCGCGGAAGAAAGAGGGATTTGCTCCGAGCCGGTGAGCACGACCGAGGGCTTGATCCAGGGACAAACCGTGCCCGGTCATGCCGCCTGCGCCTGGAAGGGCATCCCTTATGCAGCGCCGCCGGTGGGAGAACTGCGCTGGCGGACGCCGGAGCCGCCGAGGCCGCATGCCGGCGTGCTCCGGGCTTTGGAGGTCGGCTCTTCGTGCCCGCAGGACGAGGTCTTGACCTCGGGCGGCGAGAGCGCGGCGTTCAGCGAGGACTGCCTGACCCTGAACATCTGGCGGCCGCAGAAGTCGGGCGCCTTCCCGGTCATGGTCTGGATCCATGGCGGGGCATACCGCGAAGGCGCCGGCACCTACCAGATGTATGACGGCTCGCGGCTGGCTGCGGAGCGGGAGGTGGTGCTGGTGACGATCAACTACCGGATCGGCGCGCTGGGTTTCCTGGCCCTGCCCGAGCTTAAGGCGGAAGACCCGCACCAGAGCGTGGGCAATTACGGCATCCTTGACCAGATCCGGGCCCTGCAATGGGTGCAGGACAACATCGCCGGCTTCGGCGGCGATCCGAACAACGTCACCATTTTCGGCCAGTCCGCGGGCGGGATCAGCGTCTGCATCCTGCTCGCCTCCCCTCCGGCGGCCGGGCTTTTCCACCGGGCGATCAACATGAGCGGCGCCTGCGACACCATCAGCTCTTTGGAAAGGGGATACCGGCAGGGGCGGAAATTAACCGAGGCGCTGGGATGCGCGGGCGCGGAGGTTGTGAGCTGCCTGCGGCGGAAGCCGGCCGAGGCGTTCGTGCCCAAGGGCAAGAGCCTGCTCCGCTCCAGCGGCGAGGGCCACTCCCCGCCGATTGACGGCTACGTGCTCTTGGCCCAGCCGATCGAGAGCATCCGCGCCGGAAATTACAACCAGGTCCCGGTCATGGTCGGCCACACCCGGGACGAGATCCGGCTCTACACTTTAGTTTTCCCCGGCTTGAGCCTGGTCCCGCGCTTCCTGGTCAACAAGCTCGCGCGGCGGGTGCTCGGCGACCAGACCGATGAGATCATGGCCCTTTATTCCTATTCGGACTACCGGCGCCCGGCCCAGCTTCTGATCGCGGTGGCGGATGACGGCTTTATCTCGCGCGGCTATTTTGCGGCGGAGGAGCTCTGCCGGCGGACGCCGGTTTACCTTTATCGCTTTGACTGGAACAAGACCCGGCTCTCCGACAAGATGGGCGCGTTCCACGGCCTGGACATCCCCTTTGTTTACGGCGCGCTCGACCTGGACTCGCGGATCGCCCGGATTCTGGCGAGCCGGAAGGTTTACGAGGAGGCGCGGCCGCTCTCCGAGCAGTTGATGTCTTACTACACCAACTTCGCCAAGACCGGAGACCCCAACGGCCCGGGTCTTCCGGCCTGGCCGGCCTATACCACGGAGAATAAAATGCGGCTTTACTTCGACCTGCCCGTCGCCGCGGCCCCGCTCACCGCGGCGGAAATCGAGCGCTACCAGGCTTTCCAGGATTTGGACCTGGAAGCGATCTATCGCGAGCCGGAGCCAAATCCCTGAGGCCGGGGGATTGAAGGAAAAACCGGCCCCGATCTTGCCCACCCCCATTTTTTCGGTGGGTCTATCGTAGGGGCGCGATTGATCGCGCCCTTACAAAGCCGGGGCGCAATGAATTGCGCCCCTACATCGGCCGAAAATACGCGGTGCACGTAAAAAATGGGGGTGGGCAAGCGGCCCAATCACTTGATTAGTCCCGCCGTTCTCGTTATCATGGCATGGCAGCAAGGGGGGAAATTTTTGGCGCGCGCGGATTATAAAAAGCCGGACTTTTACGCCCGCAAGGCCAAGGAGCGGGGCTTTGCCGCCCGCTCGGTTTTCAAGCTGGAAGAGTTGGACCGGAAGGAGAAGCTGCTCCGGCCCGGGGCGCGGGTGCTGGACCTGGGCGCGGCGCCCGGCTCCTGGATGCAATACGCGGCCGGCCAGGTGGGCAAGAAGGGATTGGTGGTCGGGGTGGACCTCAAGGAGCTTTCCCGGCCGCTTCAGCCGAACGAGCGTTTTCTCCAGGCCGACGTGTTCGAGCTTTCCGGCGAAGAGTTGCTCTCGCGCTTCGGGGTCTTTGACCTGGTGCAGAGCGACCTGGCCCCTTCGACCATGGGCGACAAGGCCACCGACCATTTCCGCAGCATCGCCCTGGCCGAGCGGGCGCTGGCCCTGGCCCGGCGGCTCTTGCGGCCCGGCGGCCACTTCCTGGTCAAGGCCTTCCAGGGCGCGGACTTCGACGCCTTCGCGCGCTCGGTGCGGGGAAGCTTCCGCACGGTCAAGCTGAAGAAGCCGAAGGGCTCCCGCGCCACCAGCCCGGAGATGTTCATCCTGGGGCGCGAGTTTCAGCGAGTAGAGGAGGAAGACGATGCCTAAACCCAAAGCCAGGGCCAAAAGGGCGCGGGACTCGAAGGAAACCCGCTTCGGCCGGATCCCGGAGCAGGCCGGCCGGATCAAGACCATCGGGGTGTTGACCGGGGGTGGCGATTGCCCGGGCCTGAACGCGGTGATCCGGGCGGTGGTCAAGACCGCGATCACGGTTTACCGCTGGAAAGTGATCGGCTTTGAAGACGGGTTCGAGGGCATGATCCTGCCCGGCAAGGAGCGGGAGCTGGACCTCGACTCGGTCAAGGGCATCTTGCCCCGGGGCGGCACCATCCTGGGCAGCACCAACCGGGGTAACCCGTTCAACTTCCCGGTGGAGCGCCAGAACAAGATCGTGTCCATGGACTGTTCGCACGAGGTGGTGGAAACCTACCGCCGGCTCAAGCTCGACGCGCTGGTGGTGATCGGCGGCGACGGCACCCTCAGTATTGCCCGCGACCTGGGCCGCAAGCGCGGGCTCAAGTGCGTGGCCGTGCCCAAGACCATTGACAACGACCTCAATGCCACCGACGTGACCTTCGGCTTTGACACCGCGGTGACCACCGCCACCGAGGCGATTGACAAGCTCCACACCACCGCGGAAAGCCACCACCGGGTCATGTTCGTGGAGGTGATGGGCCGCGACGCCGGCTGGATCGCGCTTTACGCCGGCCTGGCCGGCTCGGCCGACGCCATTCTGCTCCCGGAGATCCCTTACGATATCACCAAGCTGATCAAAAAGATCCGCTCCCGCGAGAACATGGGCCGCAAGTCCTCGATCGTGGTGGTGGCCGAAGGCGCCCGGCCCAAGGGCGGCGGCGTCAGCTACCTCCGCCAGGCCAATCCGCCCTTTGACCTGGTCCGGCTGGGCGGAGCCGCCCAGCGGGTGGCCGACGAGGTGGAGGCCCTGTCCGGCAAGGAAACGCGGGTGACCGTGTTGGGGCACGTCCAGCGGGGCGGCAGCCCCACCGCTTTTGACCGTAACCTGGGCACCCGGATGGGCACCGCGGCGGTGCACGCGGCGGCCCGGGGCGAGTTCGGCAAGATGGTGGCGCTCCGCGGCAATTCGATCATCATCGTTCCTCTCGCCGAGGCGGTGGCGCACAAGAAATCCGTGGACCCTCACGGCGAGATTGTGCAGGCCGCCCGGGCGGTCGGCACTGACTTTTGTTCGGCCGAGAGCGAGGAGCCGCGTTGAGCCCGGCCACCCCGGAACCGGCCGCCACCGTGGTCCTGGTCCGGGAACTCGGCTCCGGCCTGGAGGTCTACATCACCCGCCGCCATGCCGACCTGGTCTTCCTCGGCGGCTTCCACGTCTTTCCCGGCGGCAAAGTGGACCCGGAGGATTTTTCCGCGGCCATGCTCGAACGGTGCCGCAACTTGGACCTGAAAGAAGCCGGCGCTTCCCTGGGTCTTTTCGGAGAGCCGGAGCGGGCCATGGGCTTTCGAGTGGCCGGCGTCCGGGAAGTCTTTGAAGAGACCGGGGTGCTTCTGGCCCAAGGGAATCTTATGCCCCCGGCCGGAAAGCTCGCGGGTTATCGCCGCGAGCTTCATGCCGAGAGGCGTTCGTTCCTCTCCATTCTCGAAGCCTTTGACCTGAACCTGCCCATGGACCGGTTGCTGTGGTTCGCGCACTGGGTAACCCCGGCCACCTCTCCGCGCCGCTTTGACACCCATTTTTTCGCGGCGCCCATGCCCAAGGGGCAGGAGGTCGCGCCTTTTCCAGAGGAGATTTCGGCCTCGGGCTGGGAGCGGCCGGCGGAGGCGATCGAGAAGTGGAAGCGGGGGGAGATCAAGATCATCCCGCCCACGCTCGCCAGCCTGGATTTCCTGAGCCGCTTTCCGGACTGGGTCTCGCTCGAGCGGCACCTTCAGCCGGAGAAGCTGGTGCGCCAGGGTTCCGCCGCCGCGGGGGTCGAGACCGCGAGCTGGGCCGGGAAAAAAGGGATCGTCGGCTGATGCGCATCCTCGGGGTGGACCTGGGCGAGCGGACTTTGGGTCTGGCGCTTTCCGACCCCCTGGGCATTGTGGCCGGCGCTTTGCAAACTATTCGCCGGACCAGCGAGTCTAAAGACCTTTTAGCCCTGGCCGGGGTCATGGCCGAGCAAGAGGTGGGAGAGATCGTGGTGGGCTTGCCCTTGAACATGAACGGGACCCGCGGGCCCCAGGCCCAAAAGGCCGAGGCCTTTGCCCAGAAGCTGCGCGAACGGTTCGGGCTCCCGGTCCACTTGTGGGACGAAAGGCTGAGCACGGTGGCCGCGGAGCGCTCGCTCTTGGAGGCCGACCTGAGCCGAAAGAAGCGCAAGAAAGTCATTGACCAGGTGGCCGCGGCCCTCTTCCTGCAAAGCTTCCTGGACGCCCGGGCCTTGGCGCGAAAGGATGAGGCGTGAACCAGAGCGCCCGGCGCCGGCTTTGGCCCAAACTCCTGGCCCTGACCCTGTTCCTGGGCACGGTCGCGCTCGGGCTCGTGGTCTGGAACTTCTGGGATTATCTGCGCACCCCGGGCCCGACCCGCGGCGCCCAGGCGATCCGGGTCCACATTCCCGCGGGTTCGAGTCTCCATCAAATCATCGAGATCCTGGCCGCCAACGGCGTGATCAGCCAGCCCGACAAATTCCGCTACCTGGTGGAATGGAAGGGACTGAGCACCCGCATCCAGGCGGGGGAATTTGAGTTCGAGCCGGGGATGCGGCCGGAGGAAATCCTGGCCAAGCTGGTCGCGGGCCAACCCGTGCTCCATGCCCTTACCGTTCCCGAAGGCTATCACCTGGTCCAGATCGCAGGCGTGCTCGATCAAACCGGGATCTGGTCCGGCGAACAGTTCCTGACCCTGGCCCGCGACCCGGCCTTCGCCGCCTCTCTGGGCATCCCCTATTCCACCCTGGAGGGCTACCTGTTCCCCGACACCTACAAGTTTCCCCGGAGCACGCCTGAAACCGAGATCATCCGGGCCATGTTCCACCGCATGGAGAAAGAGTTTCCTACGGAAGAGGCCATGCGCGGCCTCGGCCTCTCCCGCCACCAGGTTCTGACCCTGGCCTCGATCGTGGAAAAAGAAACCGGCCGGTCCGAAGAGCGGCCGCTGATCGCCTCGGTGTTCTTGAACCGGCTCAGCCGGGGCATGCGCCTGGACAGCGACCCCACCGTGATTTACGGGCTCAACCATTTTAACGGCAACCTCACCCGCCAGGATCTGGAAACCTGGACCCCTTATAATACTTACCGCATCGCCGGCCTGCCGCCCGGGCCGATTGCCAGCCCGGGACATGACGCGATCCAGGCCGTGCTCCACGCGCCCGCGACCCATTACCTGTATTTTGTCTCCCGGGGCGACGGCACCCACGAGTTCACCCAGAGCTACCGCGAGCATACCCAGGCGGTGGACCGCTACCAGCGCCGCGCCTCCCGCTAGGGCCATGAGCCTCCGGGTCAAGGAAATCTTCCGCACCCTGCAGGGCGAGGGCCGCTACACCGGCCTTCCCTGCACCCTGGTGCGGCTCTCCGGCTGCAACCTCCGCTGCGCCTGGTGCGATACCGCCTACGCTTTTCAGGGCGGGAAACTTTACCGGGTGGAAAGCCTGGTCCGCCGGATCGCCCGGCTTGGGCTGGACCTGGTGCTGGTTACCGGGGGCGAGCCGCTCACCCACCCGGAAACCCCGGCCCTGCTTAAGACGCTGGTGGATCGGGGATCGCGCGTGATCCTGGAGACCAACGGCTCCCTGGATATCAGCGAGGTTCCGGAAGAAGTGATCGTGGTTCTGGATATCAAGTGTCCGAGCTCGGGCGAGAGCCGCAAGAACCGCTGGTCGAACCTGGCTCACTTGGGAGGGGAGGATGAGATCAAGTTCGTGATCGCGGATGCCCGGGACTTTCGCTTCGCCAAAGCAGAGATCAAGAAACGCCGCCTGGAGCGCCGCGCCCTGGTCAACCTTTCTCCCGTCGCCTGCCGGCTGCCGCCGGAAAAGCTCGCCGGCTGGATGCTGCGCGACCGCCTGCCCGTCCGCCTCAACCTCCAACTCCACAAGATCCTCTGGCCGGAAGGGGAAAAAGGCGTTAGGCGTTAGACATTGGGCTTTAGGCTTCAGAAATCAATTTCCAGCTAAGAGAAAGGATTTGACAGGGCCGGCCTCGACTTCCTATGATGGGCCTATGTCGGCGCAGATCGAGGTGGAGTTGAAGGCCTGGGTGGATGATCCGGAGGCCATGTTGGCGAAGATCCGGGAGCTGGCGGAGCTTAAGGAAGAGGTCCGCTATGCGGATACCTATTGGACCTACGCCCACACCCAGGGCTACCAGCACCAGCGCTTCCGCCTGCGGGAATACCCGGGCCACGCCCAGGTGACCGCCAAGGCGCCGGTGTCTCCCGAGAACCCCGACGCCAACCGCGAGCACGAGTTCGAGGTCTCGGACCCGGAGGCGTTCCAGGCCTTTTGCCGGGCCTTCGGTTTCCGGGTGCTGATCCGCAAAGAAAAACAGGCCCGAAGCTTCACGCCCCGGGAGCGCCCGGCCTTTCCGCTGACCATCGAGCTCAACCACATCCCCGGTCTGGGTCATTTCCTGGAAGTGGAGGCGCTGGTGGATGATCCCGCCCAGGTCGGAGCGGCCCAGGCGCTGGTGCAAACTATTTTCGAGAGGCTGGGCGTGCCGGATTCCAAGATCGAGCCGACTCCTTATACCCGGCTTCTCTACGATTTGGGGAAGCGGGGTTGATCCCGCTCCCGCCGGCCGCGGTGCCTGGGGCGCTGCGAAAATTAAACTTTTCAATTCTGATGCTCGATGCTAGAATAAAATGATCCCGATGAAAAAGACGAACCGTCCCCTGGCCCCGGCCCGGTCGGCGGAGAGCCCGGAAGAAGCGCTTTCCGCGGCAGGGTTGGAGCGTGCCCAGCAGGAGCGGGAAGCGGTGCTCCAGGAGTTGATCCGGGCCCAGCGCACCTCCAGTCTTTATCCGGAAAGCCATCCCCAGCGGGCCGGAGCCCTGGCCCAGAGCTATGGCGCGATCAAAAGCCGGCTGAAAGCAACCCCGGAGATGGACTGGGACGTGACCCGCAAGGGCTTCAGCTACCGCGACCGGCCCGTTGCCGAGGGCAACCCCTCGGTGGTCAATTTCGCCCGCGAGCTGCACCTGCGCCAGATCAAAAGGTTCGCGTTCCGCAAGGAGATGACTCTGCCCGAGTTTGAGGCCTTCCTGCGCCTGCTGGCCATGGACCCGGAAGAGTTTCGGTCCGGGAACCTGATCGAGGACCACTTCCGCCGCCATCAGATCCGGGAGATCTGGGTGAACGAGATTGATTTCGGCAGGCTCCGGGGCGCCGGGGTGGCGGACCTGGAGGGGGAAGAGGCCAGCCCGGACCAGTTTGAGATCGTGGACCTGCCCGAAGACCAGGCATCCGCGATCAAGACCCAGATCCGGGAGCTGATCGCCGCGCTCGACGCCGAGCGGGACCCGGAGCGGTTCCTGCAACTGGTGCGGGAGCTGGAGGTGCTGGCCAACGAGTTGGCGCGGGAAAAAAATTTCGAGGCGGCCTGGGTGATCCTGGCCGCGCTTTCCGACCATGCCGAGTTTTCCGAGGGCCGCTCCGAGGTTTGCCAGAAACACGCCTTGCGGGCGGTGCGGGCCCTGGCCCAGCGCGAGCTGCTCTCGCATTTACTCGAGCACTACACCGCGGTGCGGGAGGACCGCAAGCGGCCCTATGAGCGGGTGTTCCGGCAGTTGGAAATGGCGGTCCTGGAGTCGATCCTGGTCTTGGTCGGCAAGAACGAGGCGCTTTACTCTCACCGCCGGCTCCTGGATTTTGTCGCGGCCATGGGGCCCAAGGTCCGGGAGCCCCTGGAAGCCCGGCTCAATAATGCCGGGCCGCACCTGGCCCGCAAGATCGTGTTCCTGCTCGGCGAGCTCCGCCAGCGGGAGAGCGTGGAGGCGCTGCGGGCGATGCTCTCGCACAAGGACAGTCGCATCCGCCGCGAGGCGGTGCGCTCGCTGGCCAAGGTCCGGGGCGCGGAATCCTCGCGCGCGCTCCTCGCCGGCCTCGGCCAGAAGCTCGAGCCCGAGACCAAGGTCCTGATCGTGCAGACCCTGGGCGAGATGCGCGACCTGAGCGCGGTGCCCACCCTGCTCAACCTGCTCCGCCGGCGGCGCTGGCTGGATGAAAATTACGAGTTGCTGGCCGCGGCCACCCAGGCGCTGGGCCAGATCGGCTCCAAGGAGGCGTTGCCGGTGCTGATCCGCACCCTGCATCGCCACAAGTGGATCCAGGCCGAGCCCAACTATCGCCTGCGCCTCACCGCCGCGGCCTCCCTGGGCCAAATCGGGGGCGAGAATGCGGTCCAGGCCCTCAAGCGCTACCTGCGGGGCAAAGAGGATGAGCTGGAGTTCGCCTGCCAGCAGGCCTTGGCCGAAGTCGAGGCCTCGCACTCCGCACCGGAAGGGACGCGATGACCGAGGCGCTGGCCAAAGAGCTCCTGGAGCCGATCCTGCTCGGCCTGGTCGGCACGGCCAAGAGCATGAGCCTGTATCCGCCCAACCACCCGGCCATCCAAAAGCCTGTGGCCCAACTGGCCGGCCGCTTTTCCGATCTGCTGCTCCAGCGCGAGCACCTGGCGCTGGGCATTGTGGATGAAGTCCTGGTGTTCGAGGGCACGCCCTTTTACGACACCCAGGCCTCGGTGCGGGAGCTGCTCAAGCGCTTCGAGGAACGCGGCATCACCGCGCTCGAGTTTCAGGACGGGTTGACCGAGGAGGAACTGGTCCAGTTCTGCGCCCTGCTGGTGGCGGACGCGGCCGAGGTCAAGGCCCAGGGCACCGGCGAGAGCCTGCGCCGGCGGGGGATCGTCCACATCGTGGCCAAGGACGCCCGCGAGGTTTACAATTCCGCGGTGGACGCGGTCTCGGACGTGCTCCAGGAAGCCCGGATGGGGAAGATTCCCCGGGCGCAGAAGGTGAAAGAAGCGGTGGACGACCTCACCCGCCTGATCCTCAAGGACCGGCCGGCCATCCTCGCCCTTACCCTGATCAAGAACTACGACAACTACCTCTTCAACCACTCGGTCAACGTGAGCGTGCTGGCCCTGGCCCTGGCCGAGGCGCTCAAGATCGAGAAAGACGCTCTCGACGATATCGCGTTAGCCGGCCTGCTCCACGACGTGGGCAAGACCCTGACCCCCCGGGAGATCACGCTCAAGCCCGGGGACCTGACCGACGAGGAATGGGAAGTGATGCGCCAGCACCCGCTGCGCAGCGCCGAGATCGTCGCCAAGATGAGCGGGGTCAGCGAGCTGGCCGTCCGCATCGTGCGCGAGCACCACATCTCCTTTGACCGCGGCGGCTACCCGGTCCTGGAAGAGGGCGAGAACGTGCATCCCCATTCCAAGATCGTGACCGTGGCCGACTGCTACGACGCCATCACCACGCTCCGGCCCTACCAGAAGCCCTTCCCCCCCAAGGAGGCCATGGCCATCCTGGAAAAACTTTCCGGCAAAGTGATTGACCCCAAATATTTCCAGGAGTTCGTCAAGGTCCTGGGCATCTTCCCGGTGGGAACTCTGGTCCGGCTCGACACCAACGAGGTGGGCGTGGTGGTGGAGACCAACCTGGACGCGCCCCTGCTCCCCCGCCTCCGCGTGGTCTTTAACCCCGAAGGCCAGCGCCTGCCCCAAAGCCTGGAGCTCAACCTCGCCTCGCTCGACGAGGCCATGGGCGAGCACCGCGCCATCGTCTCCACCGTGGACCCGCTCCTCTATAACGTGGAACCGGAAACCCTGCTCTAAGAAGACCTGAGGCTTGAGGCCTCGGCATCATATCTACTTCTTTTCTTGTTAAAAGGCCGAAATCGTGATATCAAAACCCATCATGTCAAAAGTCCTTGAGAGATTTCGCCCGCTGTTTCAGCCCGCGAGCATCGCCGTGCTCGGTGCCTCCAACACCCACGGCAAGTGGGGCTACATCTACACCCGCAACCTCCGCGACTCCGGCTTCCCCGGCGCGCTCTATCCGGTCAACCCCAAAGAAAACGCGGTGCTGGGCATCAAGGCTTTCTCCCGGGTGGCCGAGATCCCCGGGCCGGTGGACCTGGCCCTGATCCTGCTCCCGCCGCCCCTGGTCGAGGCCGCGGTCAAGGAATGCCTGCAAAAACCGGTGGGCGCGATCGTGGTGATCACCGCCGGGTTCGGCGAGCTTGGGCAGGAGGGCCGGCGCCTGCAGGAAGCCTTTGCCGCTCCGGCCCGGGCGGCCGGGGTGCCGGTGATCGGCCCCAACTGCATGGGCCTGGTCAATGTCCATGCAAACTTGAATGGGCAGCTCTTTTATCTCAAGCCGCTTCCCGGCAAGATTTCCATCCTCAGCCAGAGCGGCAACCTGGGCGGCAACCTTATCCGCAAGGGCATGGCCGACCAGATCGGATTCGCCAAGTTCCTCTCCTCCGGCAACGAGGCGGTCACCACCGGCGAAGAGTTGCTGGAATACTTCGCCGAAGACCCGGAGACCGAGGTGCTGCTGGTCTATCTCGAAGGCGTCAAGGACGGCCGGAGATTCCTGGAAGCGGCGCGCAAGATGACCGCGACCAAACCCATCGTGCTGCTCAAGGGCGGCTACACCGCGGCCGGGGTCAAGGCCTGCGCCTCCCACACCGGCGCCCTGGCCGGGGAGCGCGAGGTCTTCGAGGCCATGTGCCGACAGGCGGGCGTGCTGCGGGTGGACGACGTGGATGATTGGTATTACCTGGGCACGGCGCTGGCCGGCCATCCGCTGCCCCCGGGGGACCGGATGGGCATTGTCACCGAGGGCGGCGGCCTGGGCGTGATCGCGGCCGATGCCTGCGTGGCCCAGGGGATGCAGGTGCCGGCCCTGCCGGAGGAGATGATCGCGGCGTTTAACGGGTTGATGCCGGACCGCTGGAGCCGAGGGAACCCGGTGGACACCGCGGCCGGCGAGGGCAAGATCGAGGCGCTGGAGCAAATGGTCCGCAGCGATTACTTCGACGGGATTATTCAGTTGGGAATTGCAGGGGCCGGGGCGACGCTGCAGGCGCTCCGGGCCAAACCGGAGGGCGAACTCAGCGAAGCAGAGCGGGCGCGGCTCCGGCGGGTGGAAAAGCGGGTGGCGGAGGAGTTGGAGGAAGCCAAGCTTTTGGTCCGGCTGAGCCGGGAGACCGGGAAACCCATCCTCTCCGCGGACATGGACACCACGCTCAGCCCGGTGGCCGGCAACCCGATCCTCGAATACCTCTCCGCCCAGGGCATCCTGGTCTTCCGCAACTCCTTCCAGGCGGCCAAGATCATGGGCTCCCTTTGCCGTTACGCGGCGGATCGGCGAAAGGTTTGAGCGGGTAATCGAGAAAGAATCCCTTAGGAATTCGCAGGAAGGATCCAAGCGACCGCGCCTCCTCTCTCTCTGGGGAGGAGAGAGCGTTGGTAAGGTCTATTTTAATTCTTCTTTGAATAAGCCCATGCGGATGATGTCGTGGTATTGGCCCTCGCGGAAGAACTCCCGGCGGAAGACACCCGAAACGCTTCTCGACCGCCTGGCTCACTCGCTATAATTGTCAGGGTCTGACCTCGATCCTATTCAATTCCGATCGCCGCTCCCCGGGTCAGGGCCTCGTGGTTCAGCGCCGCCATCCGAAACGTAATCCAGGTCAAAATCCAGGCCAGAATTCCGGCATAAAGCGCTTTGATCGTCAAAATCAAGGAGAGACTGGAAAAGGTGACCTCCGAAAAAAAGACTGCCAAGGGCCAGGCCAGCACGGCTAAAGCCGCACAGGAGACTCCAGCCACGATCAACCCCACCCGAAATCCCTTGGTCTTCCACGCCGCGCCGGTCGCCAGCCGGCTCTCCGGCTGGATGAAAACCTTCCCCGTCGCGAGCATCTTCCGGGCCGCGGCGACCATGATCCAGCTTAGAATCAGGCCCATTAAAAAGGCGGTGACCCAAAAGTCCCCGAACAGGCTGGGCTGGAGACTCAAACCGGGGATAATGAACGGCGCCGGAGCCGAGAGGCTGACCTGGCGAAACGAGTAATAAGTCCCCGGTAATCCCAAAACCACATTAATCACCAGATTGAGCACACCCAGACGCCAAAGCATTGGCTTAAGTTCCATGGCTTGTCCCCCACCTTTCCTTGATTACATACCAACTCTCTCTTTATACCGGCTCCGCTTGAACTTTGCAAGCGAGGGGTCAGGTCTTCATTTAAAGTTTAAGCCGGCCGGATTCGAGGCGGATCAGGCGGTCGGCCCGGCCGGCGAGGGCGGGGTTGTGGGTGGCGAGGAGGAGGGTCGCGCCTTGCTGGTGAGCTTCGAGCAAAACATTCAGGATGGTTAGTTCGGTTTCCGGGTCCAGGTCGCCGGTCGGCTCGTCGGCCAGGATCAGGCCCGGCCGGTTGACCAGGGCCCGGGCCACGGCCACCCGCCGGGACTCGCCGGCGGAAAGCTGGTGCGGAAAAAAGTGAATTCGTTCTCCCAGGCCGACCTGTTCGAGGAGGGCGCCGGGGCGCTCCGGCTCAGGGCGTTCCGCGAAGCGCAGGGGCAGGCTCGCGTTGGCGAGCACGGTCAGGGTCGGGAGCAGGCTCGGGAACTGGAAGATGAAGCCGATGGTATTGCCGCGGAGCTTGGCGAGCGCAGTTTCATTGAGCGTGGCCAGGTCTTGGCCGAAAAGCTGGACCGCTCCCTGGCTGGGCCGGGTCAGCCCGGCGAGGAGCGAGAGCAGGGTGGTCTTGCCCGAGCCGGAGCGGCCGACTACGGCCGCGAATTCGCCCGCCGCCACGCGGAAGCTGACCCGGTCCAGGGCGGCGATGGGGCGCGCGGCCGTGCCGTAGCGCTTGCTCAGGTCTGTTGCCTGGATCACAATTCACCTCGACGCATGGCCTCGGCCGGCTCGAGCCGGGAGGCGGAGAGGGCGGGGAGCAACCCGGCCAGCCCTCCGGCGGAAACCGCGAGGCTGAAGGCCAGGCCCGCGCTCAGCCCCAGTGCCGGAAGATCGGGCCACAGCCAGGGGACGTGTAGGCGCACGGCGATCAGGCGGCTGAATCCGAGGAGGATGCCGCCGGCCAGGGAGAGACCCAGGATGCCGCCGGCGATCGCCAGGGCCAGCACCTCGCAAAAGACCAGGCGGAAGATGAATTCGCGGCGGCCACCGAGAGCGCGCAGGATTCCGATCTCGCGTTTTTGTTCGTTGACCGCGAGCGCGAAGGTAAGCCCGAGCAAGAGCACCGCGGCCGGCCAGGCCGAGCCGCCCACGCCGCGGAGCAGGGTGAGCAGGCCGGACAGGTTCTGCCGGGTGCGGGCGATGAGGTCATCGGGCTGGATCACGCTGACCTCCGGGATTCGGCTTTCAATCTCGTAAGCCGCTTTCCAGGCCGGCGGACCGCCTTCGGCTTCGGGCTGAAGCCGCACCAGGATGGCAGAGACTTCCTCCGGAGAAATCTTGAGTTCAGCCTCCGCTTTCTGCGCGGATTCGCGGGCCATGCGCAGCGCGCCTTCGCGGGGGATGAAAATGGTCAGGTCCAGGCCCGAGCCGGTGGCCGCCAGTTTGCCGGCCAGGGTGAAAGTGTGGCCGTAGAAGCGGAGGGTGTCGCCCGGCTCCGGGATCATGGCCGCGCCGGCCAAAATCTCGTCCGGGCCCAGGGGCCGTTCCGGGTGATCCAGAAGCCAGGGCCGGACCGTGAAATCGGATTCCGGGTCGAATGCGACCAGGAACAGGTTGGAGGCCGAGCAGCAGGCGGCGTTGGTAAGCGATTTGAGGAAGAGCTGGGTGGCGGTGCGCTCGATGCCGGGGATGCTCTGGACCTTGGCTTCCACGCTCCGGGGCAGGGTGAAGGTTGCGGGCTGGCCGGTGAGGATGGCCTGCTCGGTCGCCTGGGAAAGGCCGCGTGGCACCACCACCAGGTCCGCGCCCAGCCGGGCCAGGCTTTGTTCCAGGGCTTTCAATCGTCCTTGCTCCAGCACTCGGCCGGCGAAAACCGCGGCGGCGGCGATGGCCACGGCCAAAAGCAAAATCACGGACTGGACCGGCCGGTGGCGGAGATGGGCCGCGATCAGATCAAAGACCGGTGGCGCGGCCATGGCGCTTCCACAGGAGAAGGGTTCCGGCCCCGCCCACGGCCGAGAGCAGGATGCCGAAGCTGACCAGGGCCGGCAGAGTCCCGAGCCGGCAGGACATGGTGGGCATCTTGCAAACCGGGGCGATGGCGAGGGGGGTGAGGATGACCAGAATGCCGAGGCCGGCCGCGGCCAGGGAGCTGATCCAAGCAATAAGAGGGCGTGTCCAAAGCAGAGCGGCCAGGCCCAGGATGAAAGTCAGGCCGGCCAGCCCCTGGGTGACGCGCAAAGTTTTGGAGCAGGCGTGGCCGGCCAGGAGACCGACTTCCGCGCCGGGCGGGAGCGGAAAGCCGCAGACCGGGAAGAGGCGGCTAGGGAGGTAATAGAGGATGATGCTCATCGCTAAGATGATGAAGCCGAAGATACGATTACGGGGAAGCATCTTCAATGGGCGGAGCGATGCCGCAATTAGGCGGCCGCTCAAGTCACCTCAATCTCCCGCAGGAACTTGGCCGCGTCTTCGGGCGTGGTGGGGTTGATGTAGAAGCCCGAGCCCCACTCGAAGCCGGCCACCCGGACCAGCTTGGGCATGACCTCCAGGTGCCAGTGGTAATGGGGCAGCTCCTGGTGGAAGGGCGCGGTGTGGAGCAGGTAGTTGTAGGGCGGATCGTTGAGCGCCTTTTCCAGTTTTCTCAGCAGCAGGTGGAGGATCTTGCCGAAGTTTTCCACCTCGTGCTTTTGCAAGTCCTCGAAGCAGGCCAGGTGGTTCTTGGGGAGGACATACATCTCGAACGGCCCTTTCGGAGCGTAAGGGGAGACCACCACGAAGTCCGAGTTCTCGGCCACCATCCGCCGGCCTTCGCTCAATTCCTGGCGGATGATGTCGCAGAACACGCACCGCTCCTTGAAGGAGTAATACTCCTTGCTGCCCATGATCTCTTCGGCCACTCGCTTGGGCACAATCGGCAGGGCGATCAGTTGCGAGTGGGTGTGCTCCAGGCTGGCCCCGGCGTCGGCCCCCTTGTTCTTGAAGATCAGCACGTAGCGCAGGCGCCGGTCCTTTTTCAAGTCCATCATCCGGTCGCGGTAGGCCCAGATCACGTCTTCCACCGACTTGGAGGAGAGCGGGGTCAAGTTGCGGCAGTGCTCCGGGGTCTCGATCACCACCTCGTGCGCGCCGACCCCGTTCATCTTGTCAAACATGCCCTCGCCCACCCGGTCAATGTTGCCCTCGATCTGGAGCGCGGGGAACTTGTTGGGCACCACCCGCAAGGTCCAGCCCGGGGTGTTGGGCACGGTGGCATGACGGTAGGCCAGGATCTCGGGAGGGGTCTGGCCTTCCCGGCCCGCGCAGAACGGGCAGTTCTTGTTATTGGCCGGCGCCTCATCCTTGATCTCAAAGTCCGTCGGCCGCTTGGACCGTTCGCTGGCGATGATCACCCACCGGCCGATCACAGGGTCTTTACGCAACTCCGGCATTCACAGCTCCCTCCGCTCCCGCTTAATAAATCATCCCCCCGCTTCCCGAAAAAGCAAACTGGATGCTGAAACCCGGGAGCGGATGGGATGAAGAAAAATCCAGGCTGACCGGCCACCTGCCGCTTCTCATCTTCATTTCCCCAAAAGCGAAAAGCGTCAAGCAGATGACTTCGGTGTCAGCCCGCTACTTAACTTGATTATAACCCCTTGGCCGCCTTGCGGTCAAGCGCTTCCCTTATTCCCGGATAAACGGAACCAAAAGAGCACCTTCCCGAACGGTAGAGTCAAGCCCTTCACCGTGAAATAAAACTATCTATCGTGCCACGGGTTATCGTGCCACGGGTTTGAAACCCGTGGCCGCGATTTATTTTGCGGATGACAAGACCTCCAGGGTCTGCCGCGCGATTTCCAGCTCCTCGTTGGTGGGAACGACCAGCACCTGGACCCGGCTCTCCCCGCTTTGGATCGCGCGCGCGCCGCTTTCCGCGCTGCGGTTTTTCGCCGGGTCGAGAATAATCCCCAGGTTGCGCAAGCCGGCGCAGGCCTGCTCGCGGACCTCGGCCGCGTTCTCGCCCACCCCGCCGGTGAACACCAGCGCGTCCACCTCCGAAAGCACCGCGGAATAAGCGCCGATATACTTCTTGATCCGGTAAGCGTAAATCTCGATTGCCAGCGCCGCGAGTCGGTCGCCGGCCGCCCGCCGCTTCAGGATCTCGCGCATGTCGTTCTCCCCGCAGATCCCTTTCAAGCCGCTCTGCTGGTTCAAGAGGTTGTGGATCTCGGCCGCGCTCATGCGGAAAAATTCCGCCAGGTGAAACAGGATCGAGGGATCGAGGTCGCCGGAGCGCGTGCCCATGAGCAGCCCCTCCAGCGGGGTCATGCCCATCGAGGTATCCACGCTCCGGCCTTTTTCGATCGCGGTGATGCTGGCGCCGTTGCCCAGGTGGATGGTGATCATATTCAGTTCCGTAAGCGGCCGGGCCAGGAGCCGCGCCGCCTCCTTGGCCACGTAGAGGTGGGAGGACCCGTGGAAGCCGTAGCGCCGGATGCGGTGGCGCTGGTAAAGCTCGTGGGGCAGGCCGTAGAGGAAGGCCTTGGGCGGGAGCGTCTGGTGGAAGGCGGTGTCGAATACCGCGACGTGGGCGGCCTGGGGAAAGAGAGACCGCGCGACTTCGATCCCCACCAGGTTGGCCGGGTTGTGGAGCGGGGCGAGCGGGACGTTGGCCCGGATGGCCGCGAGCACTTGTTCGTCAATCCCGGCCGGCCGCTGGAAGGCCTCGCCGCCGTGCACCACCCGGTGGCCCACGGCCGCGATCTCGGCGGCGTCGCGGACCACGCCTTGCTTGGGGTCGGTGAGGAGCGCCACGATCCGCTCCATCCCGGCGCGATGGTCCCGGACGGCACCTTCCTCCACCAGCGGCGGCCGCTTGGCTTCCGCCGGCAGAACCTGGTGCGTGAGCTTGCCCGCGACCTCGCCGATCCGCTCGAGCAGGCCGGAGGCGAGCACGCGGCTGTCCTCCATGTCGAACAACTGATACTTGATCGAGGACGAGCCGGTGTTGATAACTAATATTTTCATGCTTAACCGGAGACCAGCCGCCACCGGCCGTCTTCTTCCTTGACTTCGCCCCGGCGGATCATGCGCTCCAGGTGCTTGCGCATGGTCGCCCACTCCCCGAAATCGTAAAAGCTCTTCGGCTCCCGCGGCCGGCCATAGACGATGCGGCTGACGATGATCTCTTCCCGGCTGCGGGGTTCTCCCAGCAATTCCCGCAGCTTCCGGTCCCGGTCCTCCACCACCGCCAGGTAGCGGTCGAAGAGGTCGTCAATCGGCGCCTGGAACAGGCCCTGCTCGTGGCTGGCCACGTAGCGCCGGGCCGGGATCTTCCGCACCTTTTCCACCGAGGCGATGGTGTCATCCAGGTTTGAATAAACGTCGCCATACCAGGGCCCGAACCGGGAGAGGTCAATATCGGCCAGGAAGAGCAGGCTCTCCTCGGGAAAGAACAGGCAGGAGTGGCCGGGCGTATGGCCGGGGGTGTGCACCACCTCGGCCCGGGTGGCGCCGAAGGAAAAAGTTTCGCCGTCGGTGTAAGTCCGGTCGGGCCGGCGCGGCCGGTAGCGGAACTGCTGGGCCAGGATCTGGCGCCACTGCTGGGCATGCTCCGGCGCGTCAAATCCGTACCAGCGGATGAAATTCTCGAGGTCCAGGTAAGGCTCCAGGTCGGCCGCCGGCACCCACAGGCGGGCGCCGGCAAACAGGTCGGTGAACCAGAAATGGTCCTCGTGCCAATGGCTGTGGATCACCACCGCGATCCTTTTTTCCTCGGCCAGCCGCTTGAGCGCGGCCTCATCCGAGGCCGGGTCCACCACCGCCTGGACCTCGTCGTCAATGAACAGGGAATGGCAATGCGGATACTTGCCCCGGTTCGGTCCGGGCATAAAGACCACCCGGCCAAAACGCACCGACTCCATCACGCTTCCTTTCTCAGCCTTATCGCCGCGATCCCGGCGACCAGGAGCGCCGCCGCCGGTAAGAGCAAGCACAGCCGGAATGCCTGGGCCAGCCCGAAGACCGGGATTACCAGGGTGCCGGTCAGAAACGCGCCGGCGGCCGCGCCCAGGTGGTCGGCGCCGTTGACCCAGCCCGCGGCGTAACCCACTTCGCCCCGGCCCTGCCGGAAGACATCCGCGGCCGCGGTGAAGAGAGCGCCGCTGATCGCCGCGACCAGGAACAGGGCCAGGGAAAGCATAAGCGCGGTGGCGGCGCCGGAAGGGGACCCGGCGCTCAAGACTTTGATGATAACCCAAACGCCCTGTCCGGCCAAGAGGAGGAGGACGAGCCACCAGAGGAGCCGCTGGGGCGAAGGCGCGGGCTGACGGGAGTTTTGCCATTCGCCGGCTCGCGCGCCCGCGGCCAGGCCGACCATAAAGGCGGCCACGATCAACCCCAACAACTGATAGACATAGCCCTGGATGACCTGGAACGCCATCATCACCGCCACTTCGGCGGCCATGCCCACGAACCCTAGGACCAGGACCGCGATCACCACCGTGGCGCGGCGGCTGGTGGCCCGGCGCCAGGCAAGCGGCGCGCCGATCAAGAGGAGCGCGAGCGCCGGCCAGGCCAGGCTGGAGGGAGGAAGGCCCTGGAACTGTTGCAGCAGCCGGCGGCCGCTGCTTCCGGCCTGCTCGGCCCAGAGCGCCATGCCCAGGAGGTAGCCTCGGGGATAAAGGTCGCGGTTGAGGGGCAGGGAACTGAGACTTTTGATGCGCAGGTTGACCGAGGCGAGCCGCTCGCGGCTGAGGTTGGCGTCGAGGTAGTAATCGCGCACCCAGCGGGTGGCCACGCCCCGCCGGCGCAAGACCTCCACCATCCGATCCGGGTTGTCGGTGACCTGGGCGCCAGACTCCCCGGCCACCAGGTAGAGGGTTTCCAGGGGCAGGATCGCGACCTGGGGAAAAACCGCGGCCAGGGTGTTGCGAATGGTGGCGAGCAGCCCGGCCTGGGCGTCGGTCAGGTAGTTGCCTCCGCCGCCGGCGGAAAGACCGAGCACGCCGTCGGGCTCTAGGTGCGCGCTCACGCTTTGGTAAAACTCGACGGTGTAGAAGCGGTTGAGCTGGGCCGACTCCGGGGGCGGCAGGTTGAGGATGACCGCGTCCCAGCGCTCTTTCGAGCGGGCGAGGAACCTGCGCGCGTCTTCATGATGGATGCGGACGCGGGGGTCGGATTCGAGCGCCTCGGCCCGCCGGCTGAACTCTTCTTCCAGAGCCGTGAGCGCCGGATCAATCTGCACGTAGTCCAGCTCCTGGACCGGATGCTTGAGGATTTCCGCGGCCACGTCGCTTAAGCCCCCGCCGATCAAAAGCACTTTCTCCGGCGAGGGGCACATGCCGAGCGGCAGGTGGGCCACGTATTCCGAAAGCTCGGGCAGCGGCAAGGTAAAAGCCGGGAACCCGTCCACGTAAAAAGTCCGCTCGGCTCCCCGCTCGATCACCGCCAGGTTGGCGTAGCGCGAGTCGGTCTCGGCCAGCACCTTCTCCTCCGGCCAGCGCAGATGCCGAAAAACCGCGTCCAGGGAAAACCCGGCCGGCAGGAAAAAGCCGGCGAGCGCGATCGCGGCCGCCAGGGCCGGGAGCGCGGCCCGCCAGGTAGCGCCGCGGAGGACCAGCCCGGCGCCGAGCGCGAGCAGGCCGGAGGTGAGTTGCACCTGGGCAAAGGCGGAAGTCCGGCCGGCCAAGACAAAAGTGAATACTGCGCCGGCGATCCCCGCGCCCAGGGCCTCCCATAAATAAACCCGTCCCACGGCCAGGCGCTCCTCTTCCACCAGCCGGCAGCAGAGGTTGAAGCCAAAGCCCAAGAGCGCGCAGACCGGGCCGGTGATCAAGAACGAGGCAAGCATCACCTTCGGCAGGCCCGCGATCTCTCCGGCCTGAAGCCCGAGCCAGGGCTTGATCCGGGCAATGGCCAGGGTGGTGAGGGGAAGGGCGATGGCGGCGAGGATGAGGACGCCGGAGAGAATGGGGGCGGGCTTTTGGGTCCGGTCGCTGAGGCGGCCGAGGAGAAGGCTCGCGATCCCGGTCCAGACCATCCACCCGGAGAGCACCGCGGCCAGGGTCAGCTCGTTGCCGGAAAAGACGGCGAGGAGCTTGCGGAGCAGAATTACCTGGGCCAGCACTGCGCTGGCGCCGAGGATCAGGAACACCGCCCGGCCGCGGCTGCTTCCGGTCATGACCATGATTTCATTTTAGCTTCTTTGCGGCAGGATGTCTTGCGGGTGGGACCGGCAAAATGAAAAGGGCAACCCCGGGGCCTGTCCCTAAAGGAAATTACTCCAGGAACTCGATCACAGCCCCCGAAATTTTCTTGGGTTGCTCGACCAGTCCGAGGTGGCCCATGTTTTCGATCACCACCAGCTTGGAGCCGGGCACCAGGGAGTGGAAGTATTGGGCCACGCTGACCGGACCGGCGTCGCGGTCGCCCCAGATCATGAGGGTGGGCGCGCGGATTTGCTTGAGCGCCCCGGGATTGTCGTAGCTGAGGACCTTGCCCAGGAGCGGGATCACGCCGGCGAGGTAGTTGTCGCGCTGGTCAGAGGTAAAGAGGCGGGCGAAGAAGTCGGCGTATTGCCGGCGGAGCGCCGCCACCAGTTCCGGCTGGAGCGAGGTATCCAGGGAAAGGATTCCTGTTCCTCCGCCCATGCCTTTGCCGCGCTCGATCATAATTTCCCGGATCTCGTCCTCACTCTTGCCCCGGGTCCACCAGCGCGCCAGGCGCATGGCCCAGCGGGTCACCAGCTTGGGATGCTGGACCAGGAACTTCACAGCCCCGCTCTGCTCGGTCTGGCCGGCCCCGCCCGCGCTGTAAAGGATGAGCTTGTCCACCCGCTCCGGGTGGCGGCCGGCAAAAGTGGCGGCCACGGTCCCGCCCATGGAATGACCCATGATCGAGGCCCGGTCCAGGCCGAGGTGATCGAGCAGCGCGCCGATCAGCTCGGCGTAAAACTCGATGCTGAGGTCGGTCTTGGCCTTGCTCGAGTTTCCGAAGGGCGGCAGGTCCAGGGCGATCACCCGAAAGCGCGAGGCGAGCTCGGGCAGGATTGGATCCCAGTTGGAGGTCATGCCCATAAAACCGTGGATCAGGACCAGGGGCCGGCCGGCGCCGGTCTCAATGTAGGCGATGTCCAGACCCTGGTATTGGAAGTAGTGGGTGGGCTGGGAATAGGTGACCGGCTGGAACGGGCCGCGATGCTCGGCGCAGGCGATCCCGCCGACGAGCGCAGCCAGAAGCAGGGCGCCCAAACAAAGGCTACAAGCTTTCATAGCTGTTTCACTTTAGGGCAGTTACAAAAAAATTGCCAGCCTGGATGATATCCGCTTATAATAGGAGCCATGAAGCTGGTGGTGATCCTGCCGGCCCTGAACGAGGAGGCCACCGTCGGCCGGGTGATCCAGGCGATCCCCCGCTCCATCCCGGGCGTGGACCAGATGGAGGCGATCGTGATAGACGACGGCTCCACCGACCGCACCGCGGAGGCGGCCCGGGCCGCGGGCGCAGAGGTGATCTCTTTCGGCCGCAATCGGGGCCTGGGCCGGGCCTTTGCCGCGGGGATAGACGCCGCGCTGGCCGCGGGCGCGGACCTGATCGTGAACATGGACGCCGACGGCCAATTTGATCCGGCGACCATCCCGGAGCTGATCCGGCCGCTGCTTGAGGGCCGGGCCGAGTTCGCCACCTGCACCCGCTTTGCCCGCAAGGACCTGATCCCGAAAATGCCCGGGGTCAAGCGCTGGGGCAATGTGGCGGTGGCCTGGGGCATCAGCTTTCTCACCAGCCACCAATTCACCGACGTCTCCTGCGGCTTCCGGGCCTACTCCCGCGAAACCGCGCTCCGGCTCAACCTCTTCGGCGATTTCACTTACACCCAGGAGACCTTCCTCGACCTGGTCCGCAAAAAGATCCCCATGGCTGAAGTTCCCTTGCCGGTCCGGGGCCAGCGCGAGTTCGGCCAGAGCCGGATCGCGGACTCGGTGCTGCGCTACGGCATCCGCGCCGGCTCGATCATCCTGCTCGCGCTCCGCGACACCCGGCCGCTTACCTTTTTCGGCTCGATCGGCGCGGGGGTGATCTTGACCGGGCTGATCGCCGGCGGGTTCGTGGCCGGGCACTGGCTGGCCACCGGCCGCACCTCGCCCTATCAGTCGCTGCTCACCTTGTCCGCCCTGCTCCTCATCCTGGGGTTCCTCTTGATCGTGCTCGCCCTGGTGGCCGATATGCTCGGCCGGCTCCGCAAGAACCAGGACGAGATCCTCTACCTGCTCAAGAAAAACAACTTCCGCGGCCCTTCCCCCGGGCAGGGAAGCGGGTGAAGGGGAGCGGGTGACCCCACCCGCTCACCATTAGCAATGGTAAAACCATCGTCCCGCTTTAACCCGATTCTGCTTTGCCTCCTTATCCTCGCCGGTCTTAACGCACTCGCCTACGCGCCTTCGCTCTACGCGCCCTTTGTCTTTGATGACTTCATCAATATCGTAGAGAACCCCGCCATGGGTGAAGCCGGCTCCGGCCAGGCGTCGCTCTTGGCCCTGGCCCAACCCCGTCTTTACTCCCGCCGGCCGCTGGCTTACCTGAGTTTCGCCCTTAACCTCCGGCTCTTCGGCCTCGATCCCCTGCCCTTTCACGCCCTCAACCTGCTTATTCACATTTGCAACAGCTTCCTGGTCTTTGGCCTCCTGTTGGTCGCCCTTAGATCAAGAGAGGGGCGCGGGTTTTCAACCCGCGCGCCTTGGCTCTGCGTGGTTTCCGGCGCTCTGCTCTGGTCCTTGCACCCGGTCCAGGTCCAGGCCGTGACCTATATCGTGCAGCGGATGACCTCGATGGCGACCCTCTTCTATTTGCTGGCCCTCTTCCTGGCGGCGCAAGCGCGAAGGCAATTCCGATCTTCACTTCAAATTACCCTGGGTCTGGGCGCAGCCGTAATCACGCTGCTTGGCTTCATGACCAAAGAAATCCTGGTCACGCTGCCGCTGGCCTTGCTCCTGGCCGAGTTCTGCTTGTTCGATGATCCCCGACCCCTGCGGCAAAGGAAGTCCTGGCTGATCCCGGCCGCGCTTGCCCTCGCTGCCTATGCCGCCCTTCTCGTCCTCTACGGCCCGGAGATCCTGCGAGAGATCGGCATCTACTCGAAAAAATTCACCCTGGGCACCGGCGACAGACTCCTCACCCAGGCACGGGTGATCGCCCACTACCTCTCGCTGCTCGCCTGGCCCGATCCGGCCCGGCTGAACCTTGACCCGCAGTGGACCATGTCCAAGGGCCTTTTCCTGCCCAAGGTCACTTTCCCGGCCCTGGTCTTCATACTCGGGCTCGTGGTCCTGGGTTTCCGCTGGCTCAAAACCCGACCCCTGGCCGCCCTCGCTCTCCTCTTCTTCTTCCTGGCGCTCCTGCCCGAGGCCGGCTTCTTCCCGCTGGACCCGGGTTTCGATCACCGCCTCTACCTGCCTTCGGTCGCGATCCTCGCCCTCGCCGGAGCGGCCTGGACCAGGCCCGGTCCTTGGCGCAAAGCCCGGCTCTCGCTCTTCGCCCTCAGCGTGATCTTTCTCGGAGCGCTCACCTTTTCCCGCAACCTTACCTGGTCCGACGACGTCCGCCTCTGGCAAGACACGGTCAAGAAATCGCCCGGCTCGGTCCGGGCCTGGACCAACCTGGCCAAGCACTTGACCGACCTGGGCCGCTACCCCGAAGCTATCTTCGCCGGGAGAAAGGCGATCGCGCTCGAGCCCTGCGCGACCGACGCGCTTTCCAACCTGGGCGGCGCCTGGCTGGGGCTGCGAGAGTTCGCGGCCGCCCGGCAGAGCTTCGGGCAGGCCCTGAAATGTGACCCCAATTACAAAACCGCCAGGGCCGGTCTCGACCTGGCCGATCAGCTGGAGCAAGACCTCCATTTCCCCTCACCCCTGCCGCCTCCGGCCGAAGCCGATGACCCGACCGGCGCGGGCCGGCTCTATCGCCGCGGCTTTTCCCGGATGCGCGACCGCCGCTATGCCGAGGCGGTCCGGAACTTGAAGCGCGCGGCGCGACTCCAGCCCGACTTCGGCGAGGCGTATCTTTTTCTGAGCAAGTCCTGCCTGGAGTTGCACCAGCGCCAGGCGGCGCAAGCGGCCTTGCAAAAGGCTCAGGCGCTTCTGCCCGGCGACCCCCGGGTAATCTACTTGCGGGAAAGGCTCCCAAGCCCGCGCGAATAGCCTTTTCGTTCCGGACCAGGTGTGCGACATATTTGGTGATGCCTTTTTTGGCTCCTCCTGAGAATCTGTGGGAAAAATCATGGCAATGCTTGGCATCGGAACTGGATTTTTTCAGGCATCACTCCGGTGTCCCATGGGGAATCCGAGGCGTCGCGCCTGCTTCCTCACCGCCGTGGGACGCCAGAGCCATGCCTCGAAAATCCCAGTCGCCGACGCTCCATAGCTTTGGCGACGGAGCGGGGGTCTGGGGGACTGGTCCCCCGGATCACCCTAAGCGAGGAGGAGCCGGTCGGGATGGTGCGGGTCATCAAACTATCAGTTTGAAAAGATTGAAGATAAAGGCCATGAGAACTACACGCTAACCCACAAAATCTAAAGAGGAGCCCCTTTTAAAACCTTTGATTTTACGAGTTATGTTGTAGTAGTGAATACTTGCAGATTTTTTGATTGATTCCAGTCATTTTAAACACTTATGGGAATCAATGCTTCTATGGACCACCATTCATGTCACACACCCATCCGCCAGGACAGCGGACCGAGAATTCAGCTCCGGGACCGGTGGACTCCCGTGCCTTTCGCGGCCTGGAAAAAAAGTCTTCAGGCGTCCGGCTCGGTCAAGGATTTCTGGATCCGCGCAAAAGCCTTCTCCTCCAAGCCGTAAAGCTGGGCCACCCGGCGCTCGATGGCCGTATCCAGTTCCGGCTCCGCCGCCTCTCCCGCCTGGAGTCTCCGCTCCACCGCCTCCACCAGTTGCCGGTGCTGCTCGAAATGGGCCGCGTCGCGCCGGCGCAGGGCCGGGATAGGCAGGCGGTCGAGATGGGCCTTTCTGAGCTGGGGCGAGACGCCGGGCCTTTCGGCCAGGCGGAAGCGGTAATAGAAGCTCATCACCCGGGAGTTAAGGATGCCGAGGAAGTAGCGGAGGTCGTAGCCGCGGCATAAGCGGCGCTCGCGCAGGTGCAGGAAGTAGAGCGACTGCTCGACCAGGTCGCCCGAGTCATCCAGGGTGGCGGCGAGCCTCGCTCCGGTCTTCCGCACCAGGATGCGGTCGCGCCGGGTGAGCTTCTGGAGCTTGCGCGTGCCCCCGGCCAAGTTGCGCGCGGTGAATTCCAGGTAGCTCTTGCCCTGCCGGAAATAGCGGTGCACGTGCTCGCCCCGCACCACGCCCCGCTGGGCCGGGGACTGGCGATGGGCGAAGAGCTTTCCGGGCCGGGCGATCAGGCCCACGCCCGACTCGAGGAATTCGCCGAGCGGCTTCTTGCCCGCGGCCTCGATCTTTTTCAGGATCGGCTCGAGCTCAAGCTCCCGCGGCTTGCGCTTGGCGGCGAATTCCGGGGCGCAGAACTGGCGCAGGGGCAAGGAGGACGTGCGTCCCTTGGCATCGCTGACCTTGATGGCATAAGTCTTGCGGGGCCGGGCGGTCTTTTTGAAGCGGTAGCAGACCGTGGCCGTGGGCACGCCCGGGAAAGGCTCGCCGTAATGCAGGTTCAAGACCTCGCCCTGCTCTCGCAGGAAGCGGCGCAGGCCCGCGAACTGAGGGCTACTGACCATTCGCGCCGGCACCAGGAAAGCCTGGATCCCTTCCGGGGCCAGGAACTCGAGCGAACGGCGGAGATAAAGCTCGAACAGGCTGGGCCGGGAAGAGCTCGCCTGGTATCGGCGGATCAGGTAGGCCACCACTTCCGGCGGGTAACCCGGCCGCCGGCGCTTGCCCTTGAGCGCGGCCCAGGGAGGATTGCCCACCACCGCGCTGAACCCGCCCCGGCTCAGCACCCGGCCAAAGCCCTGCTCCGGGTCCGACCAAAAAAAAGGCTGGATCTTGGGCCTGCCGCCGGCCCGGAACAAGTCCTCTTGCAAGGCAATGGTCCGGTCCACTAGGCCGTCGCCCGAACGCAAGTTCGAAAGGAGCGCCCGGCCGGGCGGGATCGTCCCCTGAAGCAGGCTCTCCCCTTCCAGGAGGACCAGGAACAGGGCCCGCCGGGCCACGGCCAGGGCCTCTTCGTCCGCCTCCAATCCGAAGAGGTGTTCCCGGAAAAGCTCGAACCGGCGGACCGAGGAAAGGATCGGCCGTCCGGACGGCCCGAAAAAGAGCGGCGTGCGGGCGCGGAACGCCTCTTCCTCTTTCGCGATCATCCGCTTTAGCGCACCGAGCAGGAAGAAGCCGGTGCCGCAGGCCGGGTCGAGCAGGGTGAAGGGCCGGCCGGGTTTAAGAAGCCAGGGGGCCAGGGCCCAATCAAGCAGGCGCTCCCGGATGGCCGCGGGCGTGTAAGAGCGGCCGGCCGAGCGGGAGCCCTGGGGCAGGATTTGGGCGAGCAGGCCGAGCAGGGCGATGGGCATGCCCTTGGGCCAGAACTTGCGCCGGTGCAGCTCGCGGTCCCAGGCGAGCAGCCGCTCTTTCCCGTCATCCAGATTGGAATAGAAATCGGGATGAAAAAGGGGAAAGCCGACGCTTTTGTTCCACTCGGCCAGCAGCGCGGGGAGCCCCTCGGCATGGTCGGGAAAGAAGCGGGGCGGGAGCATCTCCCGGTCCTCGGCCAGCCGGAACCATACCAGGTCGGACACCCAGGTTTGGGCCATGGCCTGGCCGCTCTCCGGGGCGCCGGCTGGCGGCAGGACTGCGGCCAGTTGGCGGACGTGGCGGAGCGCGCGGCTTAAGACCCGCGAGGACGGGAGATCATAACGCTGGCCGGGATGACGCGGCAAGGAGAAGCCCCAGGGCGGTTTCATCCTTAGCAAAGTTGCTTCAAAAAGGCAACTCTGGTTGACTCGCAACCGGCTCGTGGTATAGTGAGTCGAGGTTTTGCCCGGGTTTCGGATCCGACCGGGCTCAAGTTGAGGAGATCATGGCCAGGAAAAGACTCGGCGCTTTATTGGAAGAGCGGGGACTCATCAATGAATTCCAGTTGGTCGCGGCGCTCAGCCACCAGCGCAAGTGGAAAGGCAAGCTGGGCAAGAGCTTGATTGAGCTCGGCTACCTGGAGGAACAGCAGCTTTACGAGGTGCTGGCCGCGCAGTTGGAGATGACCCTGGTGGATCTCCGGGATCGAAAGATTCCTCCGGATATCCTCAACAAGATTTCGCGCAAAGAGGCCGAGGCGCTGAAAGCGGTCCCGGTGGAAATGAAAGAGGGCGAGCTCGTGGTGGCAGTGGCCGACGCGGAGCTGCCCGATCTGGAAGCCAAGCTGACCCAGGCCGCGGGCCAGCCGGTCAAGATGGTGCTGGGGCTGGAGAGCCTGATCGAGAACTGGATCGCGCTTATTTCGAAGATCCCGGTGGCCGCGGTCCAGCCGGTCAAGAAGGCGTTTATCCGCAACTCCAACGGGGATATCGAGCTGGCGCCGGACCACATTCAAGTCCAAACTTCTCCGCCGCCGGCAGAGCAAGCCCCGGCTCCGGTGGAGGCGGAACCCCCCGCGGAAAAGGCGGGGCCGGTGGCCTTGGATGAAGAGCCGGCTGAGCCGGAAACACCGCCCGCTCCCGCCGAGGAAGCCCAAGCACCCGAGCCGGAAATGGCGCCCCCCGGCCCGAAAGCGCCGGCCGCGGTCGTTGACCTGGAGGTCCCGGACCTGGACTTGCCTCCGCCTTCCCCCCCGCCGGCCGCGGTGCCGGCTCCGCCCTCCGAACCGGCCGAGGACCTCTGGGCCATGCCAGAGGAAGCTTTGCCTCCCTCTCCGCCCGCGCCTGAACCCGCTCCAGCCCCGGAGCTTTCCCCCGAGGAATTGCCGCCACCCAGCCTTTTCGATTTGCCTCCTCCGCCCTCGCTGGAAGAGCCGCTAAAAGAGACGGCAGAAGAGCCTCCGGGCCAAGCAGAAGAACCGCCTCCTCCGCGCCCGGCAGAGGAACCCCTTTTATCAAAGCCGGCTGATCTCGACTTGTCACCGCCCGACTTGTCGCTGCTCGAAGAAATTCCCTTGCCGGATGATGAGATCGAAGAGATCGCACTACCGGAAACGGAGCCGGCTCCGCCCTTGGATCAACTCACGCCTCCTCCTCTGGAGGACCTTTCCCCGCCTTCCTTCACCTCGCCGGAAACCCTAACCCCTTCTCCAACTGAAAAACCGGCCGCGCCGCCTCCGGCCTCTCTAGAAGAAGAACCTATTCCTTTGGAAGACCGCGAGCCATTAAGAGAGCCTTCTGCTCCGATCGAGGGATTGGTCACCGAGGACGTGAAAGCCGAGAGAGTGGGCTTCCAGGAAGAGATCCGCAAGGTTCACGAGGTCAAAGAGGAGAAGCCGGCCGAGTCCGGGCTGGATATAGTCTTCCAGGAATATCTGGAGGGCCGGGTGAAAAAGCTGGAAGAAGAAGTCCGCCAGCTCCGGGAAATGGTCGAGGACTTGACGCGGAAAGTCAAACGCTGAATCAAGACCTGAAGCCGAAGCGCGGAAATTGAGAAGATGGTGCCAGGCACTGACTTATGACTTATAGCATGTCTTCGATCATCCGCCCGACCGCCTTGACCATTTCCTCTTCCACCTCCGGCGCCCAGCCCACCGGCGAGGCATACTGGGTCTGGATCACCTCGGCCTGGTAAGCCTTGATCTCCACCAGCCGGCGCGTGGGGATATAAAGGTTGTGCTCGCCCATGTAAGCCGTGACCAGGATCGGCGTCCGGCCCCGAAAAGCCTGCTTGATCTGCAACCCGATCGGCGCGCAGACCTCGCCCTGCATGGCCACGAATACCAGCGCCCCGATCTTCGCCACGATTGCTTCCTCATAGCGGCAAGGGAACTCGCGCGGCTCGGGCAGTTCCTGCACCAGGAAGCCGTCGTCGGTGCAGATCCGGTCCGCAGTGGTGGCGGGAAAGGGAAGATTCTGCGCGTAATGTTGAAGCAGGTTCCGGACCCAGTTGGTCGGCCGGTCCTGCTCCGGGTAAGGAACCAAGCCGATGCCGGTCGGAATCTTCTCCTTCTTCACTAATTTCTGCGCTTCCTCCAGAGAGAGCGGCGGCTGGAGCGGCAACGCAATCACCTGCAGCCGAGCCGCCAGCGCTCCGGTCACGTCCCGCATCGGCCCGGCCGCAATCGCCAGCACCGCGTCGGCCAGCTCACGCGCCGACTTCTTGACCGCGCGGAGCGTGCCCCACATCACCAGGCCGTTGCCCACGAACTGGTCGCCGCCGGCCCCGTCCGAGTAAAGCGCCAGGCCGGCCGGCAACCGCTTCTCCACCTCTTCCACCGCGTAGCCGGGATGGCCGACCTCGATCCGGCTGAACGAGGCCTGGAGTGGGTGGCTGGCCTGGGTGAAATAAAGCGCCGCCACTTCCTCGCCCCGCGTCACCTTGAGCACCTGGACCTCGTTGTCAATCGGCTTGCCCCTTAAGCCGTAGATCGAAGGATAGCGCGGGTCGCTCCGGATAAAATCGCCGGGACCGTAACCGAACCAGACCTTGACCGGGCCTTGCTCGCGGGCGATCGCCTCCTGGATCAGGCCGAAGATGCGGTCGGCGAGCCAGCGGCCGTAAGCGAAGTTGGCGGGCACGATCTGGATGGGAGCGGCGTGGTTATGGGTGGCGAGGAGGAGGAGGTAAGCGGGGTCAATGCCGAGCTCGCGGAGACAGCGGGAGCGGAGGATGGGCGTGGCCACGTCCAGGCAGTTGAGGTCATAGGTGACAATGACCAGCTTGTGCCGGCCGTCATCTAGCACCAGCACCCGGGCGTAAATGTCATGCTCCACGCCCTTGGCCTTTACGCCCATGACCGTGATCCGGCCTTTCGGGTCCGCCGGCGTGATGATCCCTTTGGCGGTGCCGGCTTTGAGCTCGATGGCGCCAGCGGGCCAAGCTATTAAAACCGCGCATAACCCCAGCAGGGCCAGGCCCGCACTTTGCCAACCTTTCATCCGGGATGCCATTTTTACTCCCTCTTCTTAATGTTCAAGTTGAAGCCTGACCTTTGCAAAGCGTTGGCATTCATTCAGTTCCACCATGCTGACGAAGAATGTCTGCTACCTCTCCACGACCAAAAGCTAGTGCAAAACGTAATGGTGTTTTACCCTGATCGTCTCTCGCGTTAATTTCTGCTCCTTTCATAATCAAGAGCTTAATAACCTCCTTACTTAAGCCAGCTCTCCTTGAAGCCCAATGAAGAGGAGTGTAATTATGATCACTTTGCGCGTTGACATTTGCGCCATTGGCAATCAACAATTGAACAATCTTCAAGTGGCCTTCCGATACTTTTTCCCAATTACCTCCACCTGCCGCGCGATGAAGTGCGGTAAAATGATTGCAGTCCTCAGCCTCTATTATCGCACCATGAGCGATTAAAACTTTAGCGACTTCAAAGTTTCCTGACTGAGCGGCAAGATGAAGAGGCGTTTCCAACCATTTATAAGTTTTTGAATTTATATTTGCGCCCTTTGAGATCAAGAGTTCAGCTATTGGCTTATCTCCTTTCATTGCGACCATATGTAATGGTGCATACCCAGATGGGGATGGAAAATTTATATCTGCACCATGGGCTAGAAGAATTTCTATCCAGTCCCATTGCTTCCTTTGAAGAGCCCAAACAAGAGGAGGATTGAAATCCTTATCCACGGCAGGGCTCAAATGTGCGCCTGAAGAAAGCAATAGAAGTGCTGTATCCTTTTTAAAATTAGTAAAGGCAATATCAAAAGGGGTTCTACCTTCCCCGTTTCGCACATCTAGCTCTGCACCGTGATCAATGAGCAATTTGGTAACTTTTGTCGCGCCATTTAATGCGGCCCAATGCAGTGGAGTCTGATTTCCTTTAATTCTTGCGTTAACGTCAGCCCCTTTTTCAATAAGGAGCTTAACCGCTTCTTCCCAGTTCATAGCTGAAGCTCTATGAAGCGGAAAAGCACCATATGGGTCTTTGGTGTTTGCCAGGCGAGGATTTTCATTTAATAGAAATACAACTTCATTAAAGTATCCATTTTCTAGAGCTTGGTAGAATTTAAGAACTTTATCTTTCGATGGTTGTTCGCATTCTATTAGAAAAACCACCGTTATTAAAATAGGAATTTGATAAACTAATTTTGATCTGATCCTGATCATTCGCGGAACCTCATGTCATTTTGATTTTATCATGATTAATCACGGTTTGCACTCGATAGGATTGAGGTTCCATCCTCCCACCCGGACCACCGGCCCCGCGCCTTCCAGGTCTTCCGGCGCGAACTTCACTTGCAGTTCCTTCTCCGCCCCCGGCAGCAGGCTGAAATCATTCTCGCTCCAATAGCTCGGGGCCACTTCCATCCCGCCCGGCCCCTTGGTCACCGCCAGTTGGATGAAGAAGGCCAGGCTGCTCGTGGGATTCTTGACCTGGACCCGGCCGACCAGCTCCTGGCCCTGCTTTTCAAAACTGCAGGTCGCATCCAGCTTCACCCGGGGCAAAGTTCTCAGCTCGCTGAAGTCCGGCCGCGAAGTAGGCGTCACCGCCACGATTCCGTAAAGCTTCTTGCCCGGCCGGTCGGGCGTGGTCGAGAGCCAGTAGAGGTTGTCGGTGATGCGTTTCCCGGCGCTGTCTTCCAGGGTCAGGCTCAGGAAATGGGTCTGGCTCAGGTCCTTGGGCTTCTCCAAGATGAACGCCTCGGTCTTGCCGTCCGGGCCGACCTCCACGGTGGCGCTCTTCGCATACTTCTTGGTCAGGTCCAGGTTGTAGAGCCGGGCCGTGACTTTCAGCCCTTTGAATTCCCGGTAAAAGCTGTTGAGCACGTAGATCGAGTTGTCGTCGTAGGAATACTGGACGTGGAGCGGCTCGCAGGCCTTCTTGGCGCCGTAGTAAGCGCCGGTGGGGAGCAGATACCAGTCCACGTAAGCCCAGGTCATGGCCGCGGGCCAGGCCGCGTCGTATTTCCAGGTGGTGATGCCGGTCGAGCTGTATTTGTTGCGGGCATAGGCCTCGAACATGCCGCGCGCGCTCTCGTAGTTCATCACGTGGCCGGCGAGCACAAAGTCCTCGATCCCGGCCGGCTGGCCGTAGCGCTCATTAAGCGCCTTGACCAGGCCGTCGTAGTAATGCCCGCCCTGGATCACGGTGTGAAAGGACATGGCCTCGCTCCACAGCGGCCAAAGCTGGTCCTGCGGGATCATCCGCTGGATGCTCTCGAGCGAGGCCACCACCCCGCCGATCCCTCCCGATTGGGCAAAGCCCCAGGCGCCGTCGGTCTGGTGCGTGTAATAGTGCGCCGGGCCGGCGTATTGCCAAAGCTCAAGCGTGCCGGTCCTGGTGCCGCCGGTTTTTAACCGGTGGTCCACATTGAACGCGCCCGAGTGCGGCTGATAGGTCCGGCGCAGGTCATATTTCGCAATCATGTCCCGGTAGGCCTGGTCCAGGGCGGGCGTGGGAAAGGTCTCGTCATGGCCCAGGAAATGGACCAGGCTGGGGTGAATGCGGATGCGGAGCATCATGTCGTCCACGCAGGCTTTGGCCAACTCCTCGTCCGGGATACTGCGGCCGAAGATTTGCTGGGTCACCATCACCCCGTATTCATCCGCCAGGTTGTAAAAGTCCTCGGTCTCCCGGATGGAGAAGCCCTCGGAGCGGAGCATGTTGAGGTTGGCTTCCTGGGCGTAGCGGATCAGGGCCTCGTAGCGCCGGGGCGTGAGCCGCAAGAGCATGTCGCTCGTCATCCAGGCCCCGCCCCGGATCAGGATCTTCCGGCCGTTCACCTCGTAGGTGCGCCAGCCCTCGTCATTCAAATAGGTGTTGACCTCGCGGATGCCGAACCGGACCTGGTCATCGTCCGAGACTTTGCCGTTAACCGTGAAGCGGATCGCGAGCTCGTAAAGCTCCTGCGGCCCCGCCGGGTTCGGCCACCACAACCTGGGGTTCTTCAGGTTCAGTTGCGGGAACTGCTCGGGCTTGAAGGTCACGAGCTTTTCCTCACCAGGGGCGAGCTTCACCGGCTGGGAAAAGGTGATGTCCTCGATCACGCCCGCGAGCTCGCCCTCGACCGGCTCCTGGCTCACGTTGGCCACATAGGCGGACACCGTGAGATGGGCCACTTCCAGCGAAGGCAGGTCCAGGTCCGAGGCTGCGTAGGGGTGCTGGATCCGCACCGGCCCGCTCGCCGTGATATAGACCGGCTGCCACAGCCCCAGGTTCATGTCCGGCGGGTAGGGGTTGTGGTCGTCCCAGCCGGTGGCGGCCTCCACCTGCTTGGTGTGGTAGTTCTTGTCCGGCAAATGGCCGGCCGCGGTCAGGAGAACGGCCAGGCAATTGGGGCCATCGCCGCGGACGTGGTCGTTGATCGGGAACTCGAAGCGCCGGAACATCCCGACCACCTGGTCGCTGCCGGCGATCTTTTTGCCGTTGAGCCAGATGTCGGCCTGGTAGGCGATCCCGTCCAGGTGCAAGACCAGGTTCTGGCCCTGGAATTCCGCGGGGAGGGTGAACTCGGTCCGGAACCACCAGGGCGGATAAAAGGGGCTGTCCGCGGGCATGACCAGCCAGCGGCCGTCCACGTAGCCGGGAATCGCCTTCAGGTTCAGCCCGTAATACGGGTCGGGATAAACCTGGTTCTCCACCAGCGCGGCCAGGACCGTGGCCGGCACCGAGGTCGGATACCACCCGGTCGGATGGAAACCCGCGAAGGAGATGGTCTCCGCTTTCTCTTGGACCGCGGCGGAAGATTGGATTTTCCAGCCCTCCCGCAGCGCGAGCCTCTGGCGCGGCCAAGCCGGGCCTGAGCCAAGAGCGAGGAGAAGAACCGATAAAATCCACACCCCAACCTGGATCTTTTTCATGGCCTTGCCCCTTTGTGCCCAGTGAAAGTTAACCGCGATGAACCGATCTGGCGGAAATTATAGCCCAGGCGCAAAAAAAGGAAAGGAGGACCGATCGCTGTTTTCAGCCCGGTGCCCGATGACGGTCTCTGATTTAGAAGAGGTAGCGCGCTCCCACGAAGAAGCCGACGAAAAGCTTCTCCGAGGCCTCGAGCATGATGTTGGTGTCGAGGGTGACCTCATCGGTCAGCTCGAACTCGAAGCCGCCGCCCACCGGCACAAAAAAACTGGTCTTGGCGCGATGATGGTTGACCTGGTCAATATGGAAATTGACGAAGCCGATCCCGGCCTGGCCGTAAGGCCGCACGATGTCGGTATTAGCCAGTTGGGCGGAATATTTGACCTGGCCGCTTAAGCCCCACCAGTTGCCGTCAGAGCCGGCGCCGCCTTGGAAGAGCGGGCCGACCGAAATCTCGTTGGTGATGAAATAGTCCACAATCACTTGCCCGGCAAAAAGGTCCGGGGCCAGGGTCAAGCCGGCATCCCCGCCCACGTTCAAATGACCGCTCCGGCTGGACAGGCTGGCCCGCGGCGCTGGAGCCGGCGCCGGGGCCGTTTCCTGCGCCAGGGCCACGGAGCTAAAAACCGCCGCCGCCGCCGCGATGATCCACCACTTGCGCGTCCGCATCATCCGCATTCCTCCTCCTCTTGATTTCCGGTTTCCGGTCAGCGAATCCGGAAGGTGAACTCCAGCCCGGTCAACACCAAAGCTCCCTGACCAAGGCGGTCCTTATCCGTGGTCCTTCCGGCCACCACCTCTCGTTCCATCTTGGTTTGAAACGGGATCAAGACCATCCTCGCCCAGGGTCCGATGGCCAGGCGGGGCGTGATCCGGTATTCCGCGCCCAGCAGCGCATAGTAAGCCAGGCCGCTGCCTTTGCGGTTATCCACCCCGTCAATCGAGGACCGGGTATTCCATTGCTGGTAGCCCAAACCCGCGCCGGCATAGGGCGCCAGGAAAAAATCGAGTTCCGGCTCATAGCGGATCCCGGCGCTCAGCAGCCACATCTGGAAGTCCAGGTCTTCCCTGCTCCCGTCCACTTCCACTCCCCAGGTGCTGGTGAGCCAGTCAAAGGCGCCGTCAATGCTGGTCACGTCGGTCAGCCAGTAGTGGGCAAGGAGCCCATACGATTGTCCGATCTCCATGGGCGCCAGGTCGAACTGGGGAAAGGCCCCATTGTAGTGCAGGCCGACCTCGATGTCTTGGATACCGCTCACACCCGGCCGGGCCGCCAGCAAAGCCAACGCCAGAAAGAGACTTGCCCGGAGCCGGCCGGCCCCTCGCCGCGGCTCTCGGCCGGCCCGGCGCCACGCTTGCTGCTCAGCTAAATTTATCATCTTTTTATTACAATTTTTTCTAAATAAATAGCAAAGGTATATAATTTTGTCAAGAAATTTCGGCGAAACTGGGTGTCTCGACGACCAAAATTGCGGTGGGCGCTCTGGGGAGGGCGCTGGCTTGACAGCGCTTTTTATCTTCTGCCGCTTGTGGCGGGGTCCGGGCGGAAAAGTTGGTAGCCGCGATCCCTTCGCACCACCCCGATCGCGGAATTGCGAAGCACAATGTAAAATGTATAGACCTGACCCTAAAACAACACTCCAAGGCTGGAGCGGGGAATCGGCGCCCCGCCGAAGAGGCCGAGAATCGGGCGAAAATATTTAATCTGGGGAACTTGACAAGAGGCTTCAGAAGTGACCCCGATCAATGTTGTTGGTCCGAAGATTGAGCCTGCATGGCGGCGCGAATTTCCTTGAGCAGCTCCAGGGCCTTCGGGTACTGGAGGGCAATCTCCAGCGCCGCCTGGACATGATAGAGCGCCGGCTCCTCCTGCTTGAGCTGGTGGTAGTTCCAGGCCAGGTTGTAATGGGCGTGGGCCGAGCGGGGATCCAGCTTTAATACCTCCAGGTATTCCTTGATCGCCTCCTGGTGTTCGCCCCGGGCCGCATAGCAGTTGCCCAGGTTGAGCCGCGCCTGGACATGGAGGGGCGACAACTCCACCGCCTTCTTGAAATACGCCTGCGCCCGGTCCAGGTCTTCGCCCTGGAGGTAGAGAATGCCCAGGTTCAGGGCGATATCCGAACGGTCGGGATCCAGCGCCAACGCCCGTTGCAAGGCTTGTTCCGCCTCCGGCCACTTTTTGCGAAGGGAGTAAGCCCGTCCCAGGTTGTTCCACCCGATGACCGAGCGGGGATTTTCCCGCACTGTCGCTTTCCAGAGGCTGACTTCGGAACCCCAATCCTTGATCCGAGAGACAATCTGGGCCTGCATGAGCAGCAGAAACGGGATCATCAGCATCAAGGCGAGGGCGGCGTTAGGCGACCGCCGGCGCCAATGCCGAACCAGCCCCATGACCCCAATGACTATAACCGAGTGCGCCCCGACCCAGAAGACGCTGAGGTTGAAAAGCTCGGTGAAGAGCGAGCCGGCGGGGAAATAGTAAAGAATGCCCCGGTTGCCGGGCGTTGCTTCCCGTTGCAGCCATTGGAACCATCCGGCATAAGCACCGTTGATGTCAATCCCGGCGAGTGAGCCCTGACCGATAGCCAGGTATCGGGTGAGAACAAGGTCCGCCGGATAGAACAGAAGGAACAGCAGCGGGACCAGGGCCCAGCGCCAGGCCAGGGAGCGCGCCGGGAGGCCGCCCCGCTCGCGCCAGGCGGAAAGGCCGGTGAGGGCCGCGGTCATGAGCGCGGCGAAAAGCGACCCCGAGACGATCAGCGCCCAGGCCGGTGGCAGGAAGCCGGGCTGGCTTCCTGCCGGCGCAATCATGCGGATATAATGATTGACCGTAAAGCCGAGGGAGTAAAAGAGGATAATAAACAGCAGCTCCGCTTCGGCCACGGCCAGGAGCCGCTGGCTAAAGACCGGCTCCGGCCATTCCACCAGTTCCTCGATCAGCCCGGCCAGAACCAGGCAGATGCCGGCCGAGGGAATATACAGGTAGCGCTCGGCCAGGAAGGCATTGGCCGGAATCAAGTTCATGATTGGCGCGAGGTTCAAGAGAAACCAGGCCAGCCCAAAGGCCAGGATGGGTTTTTTCCGGGCGAGGAAAAAGATCAAGGCCATCAGGCTGAGCAAGCCGAGCGCTCCGGCCAGCGCCTCCGGATTGAAGACCGAAGCCAAAAGCGGCACGTGATAATCCAAGCGGAGGTGCATGGGGAAGAGAGCCAGGCGCAAATAAGTCGGGAAAGTTTTCAGCGAGGTGGCCAGGATGACAGGGTAGCGGTTCGAGGCCAGGTCCACCGGCTGAAACCGGCCAAAGATGCGGAAATCCTGGAAGTGAAGCAGGAATAAAAACCCGGGCAAAAGGACAAAGGCCAGGATCGGTAAAAACCGGCGGGCCCTTGAAAGCCCGGCCCGGGGCAGGATCAACTCCTGGGCCAGCAGGACCAAGGGCAAGGCCACGGCCACCTGTTTGGAAAGCAGGGCCAGCAGGTAAGCGGCCAAGCTCAAGCCCATCCCCCAGGCGCTTTTGCCCCAGCGGAGATAGGACAAATAGGCCAGGCAGAAGAAGCTCATGGCCAACATTTCTTTGCGGTGGGCGATGCCGATAACGGCTTCGGTTTGGATCGGGTGGTAGCCGAAAAGGAGCGCGGCCAGGAAGGCCAGCCGCTGCCGGCGCCAGATCTGGAAAAGGAGGAGGTAGAGCAGGATGACACTGGTGATGTGCAGGATGAGGTTAGTGACGTGAAAACCGCCGGGGTCCAGGCCCCACAGGGAGTAGTCGAGCATCAAAGTGAAGCCCCGCACGGCGCGGCCGGCGCTGAGCACGGTGAAAAGGTGGCGCCAGTCCCGGATGTAGGGGTTGGTCAGGATCAAGGGAAGGTCGTCGAAAGTGAACCCGGTCTGGTCGACCGCAAGGTAAAGGTGAAAAGGGAAAACGAGGAGCGCGAGCAGGAAGATATGGCGGCTTTGCTGGCGATCCAGCCAGGAGGCCAGCCGGCCGGCCGGGGCCGGGCCGGATTGAGCCGGGGCGTCAGAAGAGGTCATACCGGAATGGCCAGCGCTCGCTTAAAAAATGGCATAGATAAAGGGCATAATCGCCGAGCTCTCGGTCAGGACGATGAAGAGGATCATCAGCAAGAGGATGATGATGATCGGCGACATCCACCAGAGCTTGCGCTCGCGCAGGAACTGGAAAAATTCTTTGATGATCCCCAGCTTGGACATGATCGCGCTCCTTATAATTTATCTTATCATACCTCGGGTTTCTGCGCCAAGGCCACCAGCGTGGTGCCGAAGGGCAAAGGCAAGAAATCCAGCAACCGGAGCTCCGCTTCGGCCACGGCCAAGAGCGCCCGATTCAGCGGCGGCCAGGGCTCATAGGAGATGGTCTCTTCGGAACTTCCCCACCATTTCTGCCCGATCCGCACCGGAAGTATCATCGGAAAAACCAGCCCGAAAAAATGCGCCAGCCGGATCGAAGCAAAGCCGGCTTCACCCAGCCGCTTCTGCAACTCGCGGCGGCGGTAGCGGCGCCGGTGCCCCAGGGCCTGATCGTGCGCGCCCCACAGCCAGGGATAGGCCGGCACCGTTATCAGCAACCACCCGCCGGGCTTAAGCACCCGAAGCGCCTCGGCCAAGACCGGCTGGTCTTCGGCCAGGTGCTCGAGCAGATCGAGCGCGGTCACCACCTCAAAGGTTTGACCGGCAAAGGGGATGCGGGAGGCCTGGCCGGCTACGATTCCGGGGAGCCCCCTCCGGCTCGCGCATTCCAAGGCCGCGGCCGCGCTGTCCAGGCCATAGGCTTCGCCCAGCTTCGACAAGGCTTCGAGGCTGGCCCCGGTGCCGCAGCCCAAGTCCAGGATCCGGCCCGGCCTTCCTTCCAGGCTCTGCTCCACCCAACGCTCGACCAGGTGCCGCTTGGCCACAAACCACCAAAAACTCTTTTCGGTCCGGTAGGTCTTCTCGTACTCTTCGCGGTTCATAACACGCGCCGGAGCTTCATCGCAAACCGGGACCATCCGCCCGGACCGAACACCAGCCGGAGCAGCAGTCCCAGGTGATCCGGCCGCAGGTAAAACGTGATATACGCCCAGAGTTTCTGCCGCGAAAGCCAGCCCTGGCTCAAGCCTGAGCCTTCAGTAAAGGCGTAGCGCCGGTAATAATCCATGTCCTCCTCCGCCACCGCCACCTGCGTCTGAAACTTCTCAAACAAGTAAGTGCCGGGCAGCGGCGTGGTCAGGTTGAACGTCGCATCGTGGATCGGAAGCCGGCGCGCCCATCGCACCGTCTCCCGGATATCCTCCCGGGTCTCGCCCGGCGCGCCCAGCATGAAATAACCCTGGACCGAGAGCCCCATGGCCCGGGCATCAGCGGTGACCTCCTCCACCTGCTCCCGCGTGATCTTTTTGCGGAAGACCTCTTGACGGATCGTGTCCGAATAGGTTTCGATACCCACGCGAATATTGCGCAAGCCCGCGTCGAACATCTCCGCCAACAGCTCGCGCCGGGCCAGGTCTGCTCGCACGTTGCAACCCCAAATTATACCGAGCTTTCGGGAGCGAAGTTCCCGGCAAAACGCCTGGACCCAGGCCCGGTCAGCGATGAAGGTGTCGTCGGCGAACAGGAAAGCGTCCAGCCGAAAACGGCCTTGTAATTCCTGGAGCTCGTCCGCCACGTGTCCAGGCGAGCGCTGGCGCAATCCCCGACCGAACAGCCGCTCCAGGGTGGGCTGGCAATAGGTGCACTGGAAGGGACAGCCGCGGGTCGCCAGCACCGAGGTCCCTCGCAAGCCGGGTCGCACCGTGTCCAATTGAAACCAGCCCTGGAGATACGGCTCCAGGTCGAGGAGGTCAAACGCCGGGAAGGGAAGCTGGTCGAGGTCCTGGAGCCAAGGCCGCGGCGGGTTCTTCCGGATCTCGCCGCCTTCCCGATACCACACCCCGGGCACCCCGGCAAAGCCCTCGCGCTCCACCACCTCCACCAGCGTGTCCTCGCCTTCGCCCAGGCCGACCGCGTCCACCGCCGGGTTCTCCAGCACGCGCTCCGCCAGGGTGGTCGGGTGAGGACCGCCCAGGATCACCTTTGTTTCCGGCCGGACCTGTTTGCAGAGATCGGCCGCGGCATTAGCATCCCGGGCCATGGTGACCATGGCCGAGATCCCGACCAGGTCGTATTTCTCCGCCATTAGCTCCTGCCGGAGATGAGCAAAAGCGTCGCGGTCAAAGGTGGTATCGAGAATCTTCGGGACCAAGCCGGTCCGCTCACGCAGGCGCGCGGCCAGGTAAAGGATGCCCAGGGGAGGATCGCCCGAGGGATAATGGCGGCGGGGGAAAACCAGAGCCACTTTCATGGCCGGCATCCTCCCCGCCAGAGGTTCCAGCGGATGCGCAGGAGTTCCCGGGCCACTTGGGGCAGGTGCCGGACCAGGCTCACCTTGCTCCCGGCCATGTTCTCCCAGCTCACCGGGAGTTCGGCCACCTGGAAGCCAAGCGCCTGCGCCAGCACCAGGAGCTCCACGTCAAAGCAAAAGCCGGGTATGGTCAGGCGCTGGAACAACTCCCGTGCAGCCGGACCGCGCAGGAGCTTGAACCCGCATTGGGTATCCACCACCCCCACGGGGACGAGCATGCGCACAAAAAATCCAAATAAAACTCCCGCCAGCTGGCGCAGCCAGGGCTGATGGCGGATCAGCCTCGATCCTGGAAGCTGGCGCGAGCCGATGGCCAGATCGAAGCCGTCGGCCAGCGCGGCCAGGAAGCGGGGAAGCTCGGAGAGGGGGGTGGAGAGATCGGCGTCGCTGATCAGCACCTCATCCCCCTGGGAAGCCAGCACCCCGGCCTTCACCGCGGCGCCTTTTCCCAGGTTGCGCGGCAGGCGGAGCAGGCGGAGGTCGGGCCGACTGGCAGCCATCGCCTGCACCTTCTCGGCGGTCGTATCGGTGCTGCCGTCATCCACCACGATGATCTCGGCCGGCTGGGAAACTTCCGCCAGATAACCGAGAATTTGCGCCAGGCTCTGCTCAATGCGAGCCGCCTCGTTGTAAGCGGGAATGACCAGGCTGAGCTTCATGAAACTTTTATCATTATACTGGTAAATTTCCTGCTTGACAAAAAGCGAGGATCCGGGCATAATAATGACATGCTTGACAAAGCCGTCATTCTTTGTGCCAAGAGATTTAGCGTCCGGGGCTGGTGCGGCTACCCCTTTATCTTTACCGGGGTCCGCTGACGGCGTTGGGGAGAGCGTGAGTCGTCGGCGGACCTGGAACCAAACCGCCGGCGGCTTGAGCTTGAAGGAGATCAGGCCATAGGCAATTAAGTCTATGGCTTTTTGATGAGGCAATGAACCGGCGGCGTTCCCGCCGGTTTTTTTATGGCGGCGCCGCGGTGAAAAATTTTTAAAGCACAGGTTTCAAACCTGTGGCACGGAGGGAAGGCCATGATTATCGTGATGAAGACCAGCACGACCAAAAAAGAATTGGCCCAGGTGGTGGCCAAGGTGGAGGATTTGGGCTACAAGCCCCATGTCCTTTACGGGGTGGAACGCAAGGTGGTGGCTTGTATCGGCGACGAGCGGGGCAAGGCCCGGCTGCAGGCGCTCGAGATCCTGCCCGGGGTGGAGAGCGTCATGCCCATCCTCAAGCCCTACAAGCTGGCCAGCCACAAGCTCGCTCAGGACAAGACCGTGATCAAGGTCCGGGCCAATGGCCGGAAAAGCGAGGTGGCGATCGGCTCCAAGCAGTTTGTCTTGATCGCCGGTCCCTGCTCGGTGGAGAGCGAAGCGCAGATTTTGGCCACCGCCCGGGCAGTGAAGAAAGCGGAGGCGCAGATCCTGCGCGGAGGGGCCTACAAGCCGCGGACCTCCCCTTACGCCTTCCAGGGGATGGAAGAAGAGGGTCTGAAACTCCTGGCCAAGGCGCGCAAGCTCACCGGCCTGCCCGTGGTCACCGAGGTCATGAACCCGTCCGACGTCGCCCTGGTCGCCAAATACGCGGACATTCTCCAGATCGGCGCCCGCAACATCCAGAACTTCGCTCTGCTCAAGGCGGTAGGCAAGGTGAAGAAGCCGATCTTGCTCAAGCGGGGAATGATGACCACCATCGAGGAATTCCTGATGAGCGCGGAATACATCCTCAAGGAAGGCAACCCCGACGTCATCCTCTGCGAGCGCGGCATCCGCACCTTTGAGACCGCCACCCGCAATACCCTCGACCTTTCCGCGGTCCCGGTGCTGAAAAAAGAGACCCACCTGCCGGTGATCGTGGACCCCAGCCACGCCACCGGCCATTGGGAGCTGGTGGAGCCGATGAGCCGGGCCGCGGTGGCCGCGGGCGCGGACGGGCTGATGATCGAGGTGCATCCGGATCCCTCGCAGGCCTGGTCCGATGGCGCGCAGTCGCTCAAGCCCGAGACCTTCGCCGGCCTGGTCAAGGGACTCAAGCCCTTTGTCAAGGCCATGAAGCGGACGCTGGCCTGACGGGTGCTTCAGGAGGAGAGGGAATGCTCTTTCACCCTAAATACGTGCCGATGATCGTTGCAGGATCGAAAAAGGTCACGCGCCGGGTTTGGAAGCGAAATCTCGTCAAAGCGGGAGGGATCTACCAATGCAAGACCAGGATGTTCGATTCCAGATGGTTCGCTAAAATTAGAGTTACCCGTGTTTGGATGCAGAAGCTGGGGGAGATAACTGAGACCGAAGCAATTGCCGACGGCCATTCGAGCCTTGATGAATTCAAAGAGAGTTGGATGAAGTTTTACGGAAAATGGAACCCTGAGCAGGAAATGACGGTGATTGATTTCGAGGTCGTAGAAGTTAGTTCTGAGTGGCAATCGTCTTTATAAGCTATCCGGTGTTTCGTTTAGAAGGTCTCGGGTAAAACCGGGTTGCCTATTTTCCAATTCTGTATGAGCACTCCTTGAGCTTTTATCCTTATTTAACTTACCACCTGAACGCCAGGCCCGCGGCCAGGTTGCCGCGCAAGGAATGATCGAAACGGTCGAACTCCAGGCGCGAGCCGAGGGAGAGCCGCGCCTGCCACTTGCGGCCGGACAGCACCAGCGGCGAAAAATCGAACCCGACCTCGTAACCGGTAAGCGTCACTCCGGCCCGAATTTCTTTTTCGGTGCGCCACCGCTTCGCGCCGCCGAATTTCGGGGCGCGGGTGACCGCACCCGCGCTATCCTCTGGCGCGCCTCGCAACGGCAAGTTCTCTTCCCAAAACTTCGGCGTCAGGGTCAGCTCGCCCGGCTCGCGGTCAAGCACGTCGCGGTCTCGGAAGATCCACCAGCCCCGTTTCTCATCCCGGACCTCGATCTCCAGGCTGGCCTGGGCAAAGCATTGCCGGCAGTCCGGAGTGGGCGGAGACATTTTCCGGCCGCTCGTTTTTTCGCGCAGGGTCACGATCTCTTTCCGCTTGGAGTTGAGGTCGGTCTCGGCCAGGGCCAGGCGCTTTTGCACCCGGTCCAACTCCGATTGGATACGCGCGCGTTCCTGCTCCTCGGCTTGATGATGGCGTTTTGCCAAACACCCGCGCAGGCCAAAGCCGGCGGCCAGCGCGGCCAGGATTAGAGCCAGCCAGAGCCAAAGCTTAACTCTTCCGATCAAGTTTTTTGCCCCAGGAATAAATCATGGCGGCCATGGAAGTCAGCCCGGCCAAGAGCCCGGTGATGCTCGCCGCCACTTCGGCGAACAAGTCATCCGGGAGCAGCGCCACCCGCGCGCTCACGGCCAAGGAAAAGGCAAAAGCGAGCGCCATGAAAAGCGAAAACCAAAAGGCGGTCTTGGAGAACCTTCCGTTTTTCTCAAACAGCCGCATGGAGAAACTCCTCGAGGCCTTGCCGCACAGCCTCGGCCAAAAGGTTTTGAGCTTCCGGAGTCTGGAGCCAGGCGCGCGACTCGGCATGGCTCAGGAATTCACACTCGACCAGGCAAGCCGGCATCGCCGTCCGCTTCAAGACCAGGAATGACGAGGGGATGATCCCTCGGTCCCTACGGCCGGGCAGGGCCCGGACCAGGGCGCCGTGCAGGCAGCGCGCCAGGATCTCTCCGCCCTCGGCCCCGGGCGCGTGATGCACGGAAAAGCCCGAGACCTCCGGCCGCGGCGACGCGTCGCAGTGTATGCTGACGAAGAGGTCGGCGCCCAGCTCGTTGGCCATTTCCGCCCGGTGCGTCAAGGCCACGAAGCGGTCGTCCTCGCGCGTCAGATAGAGCGCCATCGGTTTGAAACCGGCGGCCCCTAAAGATTTCAGCCGCAAGGCAATGGCCAGGTTGAGGTCCGCCTCCCGCACTCCGTCATAAACCGCGCCGGGGTCATGGCCGCCGTGGCCCGGATCAATCAGTGCCACGGGCAGTGCCGCCGGTTGTGCCACAGGTTTTAAACCCGTGGCCCGATCATTCGGCATCGCTTTCCCCGTTCATGTGGCGCAGGGTGCGTACCACCCAGCGCAGGTCTTCGCGGATCTCATCCAGCTTTTTGTCCAGCGCCTTGTGCCGTTCCGAGCAAAGCTCCCGGGGCATGGCGGCTTCGATCCCTTTCAGGACATCGCGCCAGACGTAGGCGATCAAGCCGGTGAAGACGCCCATGATGACCCCGCCGGTAATAATGGCCTCCATTTTTTCCTCCGCCGAGGCCTTTCCTCGTCAGAAACCCTGCACCTTGATCCGCCCCTCGATGCGCGCCGTGATTTCGCCCGCCCGGTTGTTCAGCGACCAGTTGGCCGGGAGCGACGACTGATAGGCGCCGATGTCAATCGAGAGCGCCCGTTCATTGCCCTCGATTCCCGCGGCGGCAGCCGCCCGCCCGCGCATCCGGCACGGACTCAAGGAGTGGAGGGTAAAGTCGCCTTGCGCGGGATCGGTCAGGAGCGGGTCCGCCTCAAGGCTGTTGGCATCTTGTCCATAGATGCTCTTCCATCCGGCATAATCCACGTCCGTGCCGTTCAGGTCGAGCAGGGAGGCGCCGGCGCCGGGATAGTAATAGCAATTCCCGTTGGCTTGGAGGACGCGGAGCTCGTCCAAGTCGGTGGACAGGCAAGATTTGGAATCGCCGGCGGTATAGAGGATATTGTTGATCAGGCAGAGGCCGATCGTATTGTTAAGTGTCAACAACTGGACGACATTATCTTGTGAATAGAAGGAGCAATGGACAAGCCAGAGGCTGACATCGCCGGTGACGTCCATCACCGGCCCTTCGGCCCGGCCGGTGCAGTTCAGCAGCGCCAGGCCGCCGGTAAAATAGCCGTAGCTTCCGCTCGGCCCGTCCGCGTAAATCGCCGCACCCGAGCCGAATCCCCGGAATTGCACGGCCTCCAGCCGGGCCGAATCCAGGCACCCTACAACTAGACCGTATTGACTGGCATAGAGCTGGATATTCCTGAAAACCCAATCCCGCGCGGTCTCGCCCCCGGTCCGGTCCGGACAGACAAGGATGCCCTTGCCGGTCGCGGTCTGGGCGGAGTGGATGCCGGGGAGGTCAATGGTGACATGGGAGGCCAGGTTGGTTCCGTCGCTCTTTCCGCCCACGATACATCCGGCATCCTGGTCGTCCACAAAGTCCACCTGGTCGTTGCCGTTGCGGTCAATGAGCAGCCGATGTTCCTGGGTGGGCTTGACCCCCCGGCCGGTGACGCTATGCGCCAGGCGAAGCACCGGCTCGCCCGCGGCATACCCATGGTGGATGGCCCCGCCGTAGCCGCGGACGGCGTTGGTTTCGGCAAAATCCTGGCTGGTAAACTGCGTGGTCCAGTCCCAGCGGTCGCCCAGCGTGTGACCGGTGGTGTTGGTAAACCGGATGGCCACGCCCTCGGTCCAGACCTGGTCGCTGCCGGTGATCTCAATTCCGGTCGCTTCCCAGGTCGAACCCCCGTCCTTGGACCACTTGAAGGTATCAGGTGATCCGGTCGCGTCAATCTCCACCCGGAAATTGCGGATGGGCGAGCCAGCATCGGGAGGATGGGTCGTACTCAGATCGTCCAATCCTGTCCCGGTGAACGTGACCGGGCCGTTGGCGCCGGTCTCGTTGGCTTCCTGGCCGGCATCAAACGCCGCCTGGGGGTGAGGGTAACTCCTGCCGTTTCCGTAGTCGTATTCCGCCATCTTCAACTCCAGTTGTCAGTTGACGGTTGGCGGTTCGCGGAAAGAAATCTTTCTGTCAACCGTCAACCGACAACCTTGAATCATCCTATTACATTCACCAGGTAAGCGCGGCACGCGCCGCTGCGAGCGTATGAATAAGAGCTCGCCCCCACGAACCAGGTGAGCAGTCTGCCCCAAATGGCCGTAGTGATATCAATGGTCAAAGAGTAATCGAGATAAGTCGAGGTCAGGTAGGCGCTGTCCACGTATAGGAGAAGGGTATCGGTCTTGTCATAGAGACGGAAGCGCAGCTTGGGCGTGCCGGAAGTTTTCTTCGCTTGCATGACCAGATGCAGCCGCCATTTCTTCCCGCTGGGCGGAGCCGGAAGATTGAAACATCCTCCGAGGGCGATCTCGGTGCCTTCTACCCCCGCGACCTCTCCGGCCGAGCCGCCGAGATGATAATAGACATAGTTATCCGGCGAGACGACCAAGTCCTTCAGATAATCCAGGTTCTCGCGGATGGCGTCGAAGAGCACCTGGTTGAGCGGACTGTCGGCGTCGGTTTGGGAAGCAAGGATCGTGGTCCAGGCCATGTTATTTAACCTCCGTTAGCGCACAGCGAACAGTGCCTAGTGAACATTACTTTTCTTTTCTCCCACTGCGCACTATGCACCGTGCACTTTCTAACTGATGTAATAGCCGGGGTCATCATTGGCTCCGACCTTCTCGTTGGCGTCGCTGATCCAGGCGTATTTCCTGTGATCGCTATCGCCGTAACTATCGTAATCCGCGGTGTAGGAGGCGGGAGAGATCCCGGCGTAGCTCTTGACTCCCCCGCCCGCGGCTTCCAGGGCCTGGTATTCGAACCGGTTTGCCCCCGCCGCCTTTTTCTTCACCACCTCGAACAAGGCGTCGGACCGGGTGGCGCCGTCCGGGGCCAGGATCATGTCCGTGTCCAGGCTGACGAAATCCCCGACCTGGAGGTCCGAATCCTTCAGCTCCAGGCCAAAGCTCACCATCGGCGCGCCGTAACGAAAGCGCATGAGAAAGTGGGCCGCGGCATTGAGAGCCTCGGCCGACCGATAAATCCAGGGGGCGAAGATCTCGTAATTTCGCTTCTCGCCGTAATAGTTTTCCCCTTCCACTTCCTGGTCGAGGTGGAGGAGGGCCGCCCGGTATTGTTCCGGATCAGTGCCGGGATCCGCGGTCAGCGGATCGTAATAGACCGTGATCCGCGTCTTGCGAGCTTCTTCGTTCCGGTCCAGCTCCAGGCTTTGCCGGACCAGGTGCTCGGCGTCGGTCAACTGCTTGGGCGGGTTACGGAAGATCGGCACCGGCGCGCACTTGAAATGAACCTGGGAATCTTCGCCTTGCCACAGGTGGGAAAGCGTGCACTGGCGGAGCTCGCGCAGCAGGTCCTTGATCGCCACCGGCTTTTCCAGGAAACGGCGGTAGCGCGCCGTGGCCAGCCAGCGGCCGACCTCGTCGCTGACTTCGAGCAACCACACGACTGCACCCGCGCTATGTGCGGCCGGGCTGGTGCCATAAGCACCGCGCTGGCAGCCGGAGAGGGTGTCGAAAGTGCCTGCGCTCTTTTCCACCGTGAAGAGCGGCCGGCCGGTGATCCCGGTAAAAGGGCCGGCAGCACTGCGGGCATGCTTATATTCCGAGGTTACCGCGTCCGCCTTCAAGGCATGGAAGAGCTCGGCAGTCCCCCCCGTGACCAGGATCGTATACCCCAGCCAATAGGTCGTGGCGGGCGTGACGCTCAGGTGCCTGTCCCAAACCAGATCCCCATAGGTGCTCACCCGGACCAGGGAGAGGCTTTTCGAACCCAGATAATTCAACTGGGTTCCCGGATTGCCGGCGTTGTCCGAATAAAGATAAAGGTAAATATCGCCGGCCAGAGAGCCCGTCCGCATGAACTGAAGCGAAACGCGGTCCAGACTGTTATCTTCCGCCCCGGTCTCAAAGCGGACAAAGTGCCAGAGCTCGAGGCCGGTTCCTTGATCCAGCGAGTGCTCGTCGTCCTTCGGCCCCAACTCCTGGTCCACCACCTGGAAACCCATGCCGGTGCCTTTGCCGGAATAGCGGATCAGCTCGTCCCCGATGCGGACCACCCCGGTTTCTGGAAAGTCTTCAATGCCCACACACTGCAAGATATCGGTGGGCCCGATGTCACTCCCGAGCGTGGCCCCCAGATCGAGTGCGGCCAGGTCCAGGCCGGAGATCCCGCCATGGGTGACCAGGAGATCGAGCACAATTTGATCCAGGGGCAAGCCGTCCATCCCGTTGTCCTCGGCCCAGACCACCGCGTTGGAAACCCGGCACCCCACCGGATGGCTGACCGCCGTGGTGCCGAACCTTCCTCCCTGGCACCCGAAAAGCTTGTTCTCGCTCAAGCTGCGGCCGGCATAGCTCACATACTCGGAGCCATTGTTCTCGTCCTCCACCTTGACCAGGCCCGGCTGGCCAGGGGTCGCATCCGCGAATTCGGAGGCATCCACCACCATCAGCTCGGCGCCGCCGGCGTAAGCCACGGTCAGGGTGTTTTCGCTCGACTGTTCCGCCGGGACCTTGACTTCCAGCTTTTTCAAGTAGTCCTGGAGGGTGATGGTGCATCGGCCCTCGGCTACGGTCACATTGGTGATCAGACCTTTGAAGACCAGCTCATAATCGGTCTCAGGCACGCCCCCAAAACCGCGCCAAACCTCAGCCAGCCGACCGCGGTAATTGGGGTTGCGGGCCAAAAAGTTGCGCCAGAAGGTCCCTGCGCTCTCGAAGTTGTGCACGGCCTTGTTTGGATCGGCGAGGGGCAAAGGCCGGTCGTCGCGAAACTCAAGGTGAATTTCGGCGACCCGGGTGACGTGCTGGTCCGTCTTGATTTCCGTGGGCACAATGGCCATCTTGGTCAGGTAGGGCAACGCATCAGCCAAGGGCGCCCCCTGGTAGGCGGAGAAACGATAGTCCTTGACGCCCCGCGCATAGTTCGGCTTATCTTTGCAGGTGACGTAAGTGTAATAGCAGGGCGTGCCGATGGCGGCACAGGGGGCCTGGCCGAAGGTGTTCTGGCAGTAGTCCAGCCGGAGCTTGACCAGGATGGTCGGCGTGCGGACCACGGCCGCTTGCTCGGCGGAGAAGGTCATTCCGCCAGCCCTTCCAAAGTTAGATTAAGCGAGCGCCAGGATCCGGCTTCGTAGGGCATCGCCAGTTCCGGTTTGAGCAGGCGCAGGAGATACACTTGTTCGCTGTGGTTCTGGAGGTCCCAGGCCCAAAAGAAGGGGCGTAAGCCGTGTTCGGCAAAGAAAGGCTTCCAGGCGGTTTCGCACCAGGCCGGAGACAAGTGCCGGAAAGCGACTCGGATCTCCCGACGGGTAAAGCGCTCCACCACCCCGAGCAGGTTTCCGCCGCGGCTTAACTGGGCCTCGCTCTCCTTGGCCTGGCCATCCGGGTCAAAGCCAAGCTCCGGGTAAACCGGAAACGGCAAGTATTCACCCAGAAACCATACCCCCAGCCGCGGCGGCGCGGTGTAGCCGGTCGGAATGACCAGCTTGAAATAGCGATGGGTCTGGGCGGGGAAGGTTGTCAAAATGCCCTTGTCCGTGGCGGGCGTAAAGGGCGTCAGGCAATCGAACCAGTCCAGGTCGTTGTCCGAATACTTCAGCGCAAGGTTGGTGACGCCCTGGCTCTTGAGGTCGTGCCCGGAGAGGCCGAGGCAGGCAGCCGTGATCGTGGCGCCCGCGCCGGCATCCAGTTTCAGCCATTGCTCGTCGCTGCCGGTCCCTTTCCAGGCCAGATAAGGCCGCCAGTCCTGCAGGTTCTCTTGCGGGAACCCCGAGGCCTCGGTGGAGGCGAGGAGAGCGGCCTTGAGGACCTGATTATTCCAGGCGATGATGGGCTTTGCATTCATTTTGAATCGTATTTCGTATGTCGTATTTCGTATATCGTATTTCGGTCCGTGGCCGCGATTTATCTTTTATCCGATATACGCCATACTATATACGTCATACGTCTCCTTCTTACCTCGCAAAGTCGAGGACGATGCTGCCTTCTTTCCACTTGCTGTTGATCCCATCCACAATCTGGTAGAGCTGTTCCCCGGTCAGGGTGATCGTCTCGTTGGGATCGCGTTTGGCCCCTTCGATGATGATCCGGCCCGTGCGGGCGGGTTCCTCCTCGGCTTGCGGCGCGGCGGGCGGCCGGGAGACACCGCCGGCTCCTCCGCCGCCGCCCCCGTGACCGCCGCCCCCGGCGCTGGCGGCCTCGGCGTATTGCTTGACCGCCAGGGCGTGCTGGAGCGAGGAGGCCAGGGCCATGGGATCCCCGGTGCCGAGGAAGCGGGCGAACTCCTTGGTGGCCTCGGCGATCTCGAAGGGGATCATGACCAGGGCCTGCTCCCGGATGCCTAGGCCCAGGAACTGGGCCATGATCTTGGCGCTGGAGGCGTAACTTTTCACCTGGAGGCTCTGCGACTGGGTCTTGGTCTGGGTGATCAGATTTTCCCAGTAAATAGTCTTTTCCGCTCGCTCCGCCGAGGTCCGGGCCAGGAGATCTCGTTCGCGCGCAGCGTAGTCCTGGAGCAGTTGCTCACGCGCTTCCAGCGCTTCTTCCAGGTCGCTCACCAATCCATCGTTGGGTTCTAATGCCATAGCCGTTGCCGCCTCATTTCCTCGATCTGGCCCAGGTTCAGCCAGTCCTCCGCATCGAGGTCGTTTTTCTCAAAGGGATACCCGGCGCGCAGGAGCTGGCGCAGGAGCAAAAGCCGGAGCGTGTCGGGCGAAAGTTTTTCCTCGGTCACCTCGCGGCAGTTGACGCAAATCCACTGGGCATAGCGACTCCGCCGCTCCGGGCAGACCTGGCAGGAGACCAGCCCTCCGGAAACAAGGGAGCGGATCTCCTGGATCATTTTTTTTTCCGTTCTTCGCTCAAGGCCGGCAGGGTGGACAGGTGCTGGCCCAGGGCGATCAGCAGCAGCGGGAAGCACTGGCGGACCATATCTTTCCAGTCTTCGCGAAAATCGGGCGAACCGGGATCGCTGCCAATCGGCTGAGGCCCGTGCCCATCGTCCACCACCAGCTCGCCGGAGGGGATTCCCGCCAGGCAAGCGAACCCCAGCTCCAGGTTGCCCCGGAGCAGATCCAGGGCGGGGTTTTGCGAATCCGGGCCCGGCACCTTCATGGCCAGCGTCTCGAGCATTTCTTCCACCGTGGGCCGGCGGTAGCACAGCCGGATCAAGGACTCGCCCACCTTCAACTCCAGGGTCCCTTCCCGAACCGAACGCAAGCTCATCGCCGACTCCTACCCGAGATAGCCGGCCTGCCGGTTGTAGCAGCGGATGATCGCACCGCCGTAGATCCCGTCATCGAGCACGATGAGATCACCCTCCTGGGCCAGGAATTTGTCGTGCACCGCCATCGCCGCGGCCAAAATGCCGCAGGAGGGAAAGATCAGCTCAGCCCCAAATCGTATGCCACTGCCCGGATCAATCTCCGCCCCTTGCAGGACCAGGGCCACCGCCAGGCGCTCGGTGTCAGCGTGGTCCAGTTGGTATTGGCGGATGGTATTTTTCAGTTTCTCGCTCAGCTTGATCGTCACCTGGCGGCCGCCGCGCAGGCTTTGCACCGCGTGGAGCGCGCCCGAGCCGTCCGGTGCGTGCTTGATGACCAGGTTGTTGGTCCCGGCGATAGAGAAGCTGAGCACGTCGGCGGAGATCACTTCGCCGCCGACCAGGTCGGTGCCGTTGTAGTAGCCGTCCACCACCACCTTGGCCTCGACCAGCTTGAGCGGCGACTCATCCACCGCCGGCGGGAACGTGCACCAGGCCGGCTCCTGGGGGATATAGTCCACGTGGAAATCAATCGGATCGGCTGAGGTGCCGACCGCGCTTTCCAGGCTGAGCACGGCCGGGGTATCGCCGGAAACCTCGCTGACCCCGGGCAAAGACCAGACCTCGGAACCGACGTCTTTGGCCCGGACCCGGAACACGTTCTCCAGCCGCTCGGCTGCATCCGCGCCTTCGACCGCGTTGGCCGCCAGGGTGATCGAGGAGGAGTTGGCCGGCGCCGAGACCACTTCATGGAAGTAGTTGACCTCGCGCTTGCCCCAGCCCTTCACCTCGGCGGACAGGCTGGCCCAGCTTTCGCCCAGCTCGAGCGTGAACCCCTCGATGTGGTTCCCGGCCAAGCGCTCTTTGAGGATCGAGTGGCCGCGGCGCTGGACCAGGGTGAACGAGGGGTGGTCGAGATCGGGAAGCGGCGTGATGGCGTGGCGGAAGGCCGAGGTGCCGACCGAGGTGGAAGTGCAGGCGCCGAAGAAATGTGCCAGGACCAAAGCCAGGAAGTCGGGCTTGACCCGCTTTTGGCTGAGCTTCCCTGCGGCGGTGTGGCCGCCGTAATAGATCTCGCTCGGACCTTCCCCGCCCGTGATCTGATCGCGGTTGTCCTCGATGGTCCGGGCCAGGCCGAGACCGGAGCCCTGGTCCAGATCCAGGCTCACGCCGTTGCCAGTCTCCGGCGTGCCCTTGGGATCTTCGCGATCACGGAAGAGGGCCAGGCGGCCGGTTTGTTCCAGAAAGTTCTTGGCCATAACCTATACTCCTGACAGGGGCGCGGGTGACCGCACCCGCGGCTAGTTCCAGTCGAGCCGGCAGGGAATTTGGACCTCGGCTTCCACGATTCCCTCAGCCGTGTAAGCGCCGCTGCTCTTTTCCGGCCGGGCCGTGGCGCTGAACGAGGTGCGGGTCAGCGAACAGATCAGCACGCCTTCGGCTTGGTCAATCACCTGGGGCAGAGCTTCAAATTGCCGATCGGTCTGCGTCTGCTCGCGGCATAACTCCTCCAGGCGATGGGCGATCTGCTGGCAACGGAAAAGCTCGCTGGTGCGGTCACCGCCCACGCAGACGATGCGGAAGCTGAGTTCAAAGACCTTGACCGGGTTCCGGAAGTTGGGGGCAAGGCCTTCCCGCTTGCCGGTGATCGTCACCACCAGGGCGGGCACCTCGTGCCGGCCATAGAAGCCGGGTTCGTCCCGCAGCCGCGCCTCGATGGTCTTGACCGGAGGATCGCCGGCTTCGCACAGTCCTCCCGGGCCGGTATCAGCCAGTAAGGTGGCTAGCACTTTTCCCCTGACCTGGAGATAATCGCCGTCCGCGAGCGGCATGGCCCGGCCCCCCTAATCCAGCAAGTCGCCGGGACTCTGATCGTCCCGGGATAGCTCGCCCTGATAGACCGGCGCCGGTCCCAGGTAGCCGGGCAGCCGGAGCCGTGGCGCCTGGCGGTCCCGAGGCACCAGAGATTCCAATTCCGCCAGGGCTTCGGTATCCCAGGTGGCCGGCTGGCCCTCCCGCACACTGCGGCCCAGGAAGCGCAAGCAGTCCGCGGCCGCGAGCCGGCGGCAGATCCTTTCGATCAGAGCCGGGGTGGGAGGGTTGTCGCCGATGCCGGGGAAGGGGACCGCGTAGCAGGTGCGGAGATAGGCGTCAATGCGCCGGCTCTGGTCGGCGATGAAACCGGCGACCACGCTGGTGGAAAGCTCGGCCGGCAGATCACCCGGGAGTTCCTCCAGCACCCGGTCCGTGGTGCTATACAGGGGATCCGGACCCAGCGCCGGAATCACCTGAAAAGCGACCAGGATCGTCGGGTAGGGCATGACCTCTTCGCCGTTGACCTGGCAATAGATACTGGCTTCCGCATTGCCCAGGGCAAAGGAGGTAAGGTCCATGCCCTCCACCGTTACGTAGTAGCCCTCGGAATCTTGCTCCTGGCTCAGGGCCGGGCTGGAACTGGTCGTAGCGGTGAACCGCAGGGTGCCGGTGGAATCCCGGAACTCGACTTTGAGGCCGGGGTCGTCCCAGTCCGGGTAGAGGTAGTTGCCCAGGTTGTCGGGCACGCGGAAGTCGAAGCGGCCGGGTTGGTTGGGTTGGTATTGAGGCAGGGCGAGGCTCATGTTATTTCCTCACGATTTCCGGTTGGCGTCGGGCCATGATGCCGGGCAGGGATCTGGGAGTGAGTTGAATGCTGCCGCTGGTCAAGGTGCGCGGGGAATCGCCGTCGGAATAAAAGGTGAATTCCAGATGCAGGTATCGCCCGGAGAGGGTGCCCAGGGTCTTGAAGACGGCGAGGGTCATGGGGTCGCCGGTAAAGACGGGGGTGTTGTCGTTATCCAGGTGATAGCGGAGCTTGATCCCGCCCGCGGCGAGATCCGTCTCCTCGGCGAAGGTTAACGAGCCGGGGGCCCAGGCGGAATTATTCATCCCTGAATCCAGGCTCAGCTTGGCGGTGGGCGAGGTCTGGTAAAACGGCTTGCAGGTCTCGGTGGCGGGCGCATAGTCGGTCGGCATCTCTTTCCCATAAAGGATCAGTTCATCCACAAAAAAATTGGAGAGGCCGCCGACATTGAGATAGCCGTTGAGACAGACGGGAACAAACAGATTTTCGGGGGGATTGAAAAGCGGCAGATAAGGAGAGTTTATCTGCTCGGCCTTTTTCTCTCCATCCAAGGAAATTGCTAAATACTTATTCGATGATCCCATGACGAATTGGAGATCATGCCATCCACTCCAAGCGGGTAGATTGTTATTGGCTGGTCCACCATAATTATTTCCGTCAGCGCTGGTATAGAGAGTAAGCCCTCCCCAGGTGGCTCCTCCACCAACAAAAACGGTGAAGGTCCGCTGATAGGACCATCCCCACTTACTAATTAAATACTGATTCGGGATGCTGTCGAATTTTGCCCGCATGCGCAAGCTGAAGTTGCTGAGCTGGCCATAGCGCTCATAGTTTCCGGGCAGGACCACTCGGGCATTGGCGCTGGGAAACTTGACGCATTTTCCAAAAACTCCCGGGCTAAAATGCGTGGTCAGATAACCCACGGCCGCATCTTGAGTTCGATTGCCCATTACCGTGTCGGTTATAATTCTCAAATAGGAATCTGGAGAAGGATCATTGAACCGGAAGAGGGCGAGGATCTCATCCACGGTCTTGAGGCGGATCTGGGAATTTCCCTCCCGGGTTTCCAAACCCTCATCCAGCACCGCGCCGGAATAACCGATGGAAAAGGGCACACTCATGCCCTGGCCTCCGTCTGACGCAAACTGCCGTCCGGGTTGAACACCTGGTCGCGGTAGCAGAGCCAGTGTCGTTCCTCAATGGCCCGCGAGGACAAATGGCCGCAAACTAAGGAAGGATCCACCACGATCTCAAAGCCGGCGGCCTTGACCTTGCGACAGAAGGACACGTCCTCGGTCACCGTGGTCTCGCCGGTCTTTTGGTAGCGCTCGTACTCGAACCAGGGAGGCGCAACGGCCTCAAACACCTTGCGCCGGATCAAAGTCGCGCCCATGCCTACCACGTCGCACCCGACCGACCGGCGGTCCGGGCCATACCAGACGGGGTTCATCAGTTGTTCGTCCGCGGCCACGTTTTTCCAGGAGGGCACGGGCTGATGCGGCGCAGCCTTCTTGAAGTAGAGGGCGCTCAAGATGCCGGTCTTTTCTCCGGCCTGGGCCAGACCCTGGATGAGCCTGGGGATCAGTTCTTGAGGAAAAACCATGTCGGCGTCCAGGAAGAGAAGGAGGTCGGCGCCGAGCTCCTGGGCGGCGTGGACCAGGCGGTTGCGGTTGAGGTCCAGCGGAAAGGCCCGGTTGAACAACTGCCAGAACTCGCTGACCCCGAGCTCCGAGAGCGCTCTCAACACCGAGGGCCGAAAGAGCGCGGCGTAGGAGATCAGGAACGGCGTGTGCACCCAGTCCCAACTGATCGGCACGCAGACCGCGAGTTTCATGGGGGTCCTTTCCGGAGCGGGCCACGGGTTTCAAACCCGTGGCCCGCGGAAAAAGCGGTTTACGAAGTGGCGCAGCGGCGGAGCTGCCCGGTCTCGCCGGCCGCAGCGCCGTAGCGGCCCCAGCCGGCCACGGTCTCGGCATAGGCCAGGATGTCGGTCTCGCTGAGCACGGTCAGGTCCATGCGGATGCCGCTCTTGAGCTTGCGGCCGGGCAGGACCACGAAGTAATGCGAGGTGTCGGCCGCGCTCAGGTCCTGGGTCTTGAGGCGGGTGGTCACGGCCAGGCTGACGTTGAAGTTGAGCTCGGTCGCGCCGCTGTTGATCAGGCTGGTGTTCAGCGCGTTGCGCACCCGGGCCATGAGCTGGACCGGCGCCACCACCACAAAGCGGGAGTTGGCGTTGACGTCAAAGCCCTTGCCCTGGAGCTCGTCCAGGATCTCGGCGCAGGCGGAGTTGATGGTCTCGGCGTCGCGCACGGCCTTGGTGTCGGAAGCGCCGCCCTGCCAACTCACGTCCGCGTCGGCCCGGCTCTTCGAGATCAGGTCGTAGTGGGCCTGGGCCTTGTTCGCATACCACTTGGCCCGGAACTCCTTGGCCGTATCCTCGATCTTCCAGTATTCCTGGTCGTCGAACCACAGCTTGGACCAACCCAGGGCCCCGCCGTAAAGGTCGAAGTTGACGGTGACCTTGTCGCCCGAGACCTTGTAGACTTCGGCTTTTTCGCCGGGGGCAATGGCCCGGAAGCTCAAGCCCGAGGACACGTCCACCAGGTCAAAGCCGTTCTTGGCTGTCGCCGTAAAGTCCACCCCCTCGAACACCTGTTCCCAGCCCAGGTCCGGCTCGTCCACCTGGTGAAAGCGGGCGATGGCCTCCGCCGCCGAGGCCGGGAAATCACCCGGAGTAGTGAATTCCTGAACCCTGGCCCGGAACGCCGGGGCCGCCCGCCGGGGCCGATCCATGAAGTACTGCACCGCTTCCAGGAACTGGCGCACGCCTTCCGGGCTGCTCAGGTCCGCCTTATTCCAATCTGCAATCATCTTGCCGCGCATAATCCTTATCTCCTTCGTGGTGCGGGTGCCCTCACCCGCAGATAGCTTGTGCCACCGGTCTGTAACCGGTGCCCATCATGAAAGCACGATGAGGTCCACTAAAACCTCGTCGTCGTTCTCGCCCGCGGCCTCCAGGGCCTTGCCGCACTTGGCGTTGCCGGTGGCCACGTCCGTGACTTTCTGGGCGGTGGCGTCGTAATACACGCTGGAACCTGCCGCCAGGTTGCGGCCGGTGCCGGTGGCCTTGGGCACCACGATCTTTTCCGCCTCATAGACCAGCACGAAATCCGAACTGGTCCCGGCATCCTCCACCACCACGCCCAGCGTGTCTCCGACCACGGTCATGCCGCCGGCGCTCAGCGTTTCGCTGGTGCCGGTGGTGGCCTTTAACGTCTTCGCGCTCTCCAGCTTCGTGCGAAGCTTGAGCCCGCTCTCTGTTACCATGTTTTCCTCCTTTGTGGTTTCAGCGCTTGGCTGTCAACGAACAACTAAAGACCTGACCCCAGGCCTAATTTTCCTTGGGGATCAAGGGATTCCTTTGCCAAGGTTGGGAAAGATGCTGGTCCGATTCGGGCGGAACCGGAAAACTTCTCTGGGAGGAGGGGACACCATCCGAATGGTGTCCCTCCTCCAAATGCTTCTGCACTTGCTCTTCCACCAACTTGGCAATTTGCTCCGAGACTCCAGAGGGGACACCATCCGAATGGTGTCCCCAGTCCGTTGGCTGCTTCAATTGGGCAAGCTCCGCCTCCAACTCCTGAATGCGCTGGTCCCGCTGCTGGAGCTGGTTCTCGAGCGATGGCATTCTCTCTTCTTTCTCCGGATCCACTGGTTCGAACTCCTGCACCACCGCGAGCAGGCCGGCGCCCGGAAAACCCGGCGAAGCAAAAGCCCGCGAGCCCAGAGCCAGACCCGTGACCCGGCGCACCGCCTCCACCAGCCAGCTCTCGGCCTTCCGCCGCCGCGAAAATTCCAGCTCGGCCTCGATGCTGCACGTGTCCAGCTCGCCCAAGCGAATCCGCTCGCGGGCCTCTGGGTCCGCGATGTAAGCCACGGCCAGGGCATGGAGCCGGCCCTTTAGCCGGCGCACGGTCGCGGTCACGATCTCGCCGACCTTTCTCCGGGGCGAGTTGTCCGCATTGTGGAAGAGGTAGACCGGCGCCTGCGCCAGGTGCCGCGCCAGCTCGCGGATGCGCTCGGCGCTCCAGCGCTTCTTGGTGCCTCGGGGCACATGTTTAAAACCTGCGCCCCTGGACAAAATTCGGCCTCGGCTTTCGCCTTCATGACCGGCGGTGAGCGCCACGAAGCAGGGATGGGGATCATGGGCCTTGATCGCCTGATAACGCTCCTCGCCGATCAGCGCTCTCACTTCGTCCCGCGCCATCTCTTGCACCGGCGCGCACAGATAAACTTTCTCCGAATTCACTCCGGCTCCTCCTCGAATCCGGCCCCATCAAGGTCACGGCCTTCCAGGTCAGCTTCTTCAGCCTCGGGCTCAATGTCGGGCAAGAGGCTCAGCAAGGTCTTGAGCGAAATCGCGCCCTTCTCCCAGAGCGGCAGGTAGAGCGCGCTCAAACGGTCCACCTGCGCCTGGGTGATGAACTTCATCCGCGGCTCGACCCCGCCGGCCTGGAAAGGCGCCTTGTCCGAGGCCAGGTTCAGATTCCGCAGCCGCACCGCCTTGTCGAAGAGGTCCTTGAACCCGCCGATCCAGCTCCGCTGCTCGGCGATGCTGACCAGGGCCACCGGCTCCATGGTGTTTTCAGCAGTGGCTCGGTTGCTCATGAATTCGGGGAAACCCAGGAACTGGACCGGCACGCCGGCCCCGCCGGCCAGAATCTTGACCTTGGTCTCGATCTCCTGGCGGATACTCTCCACCCCGGCCGAGTCCATGCCCACCAGACTGAATTCGGCCGGCCCGGCAAAGACCTTCCCAATTTTCCAGTTCACCCCAGGGCTGAGCAGGCGATCATACAGGTCCTTGGCCTCTTGCAGGTCTTCGGTCTTGAAGTAAGGGGTGGGCGAGGCGAAGTAGCGGTTGATCTGGCGCCAGTCGCGGAGCGCCTTGTCAATGTCCTCCGCCTCGACCAAAAGGCCGGAGAGGGTGGGGATGCCTTCGCGGCTGTGGATGCGGGCGTTGAACTTGATCAAGACCGCGCGCTCGGCCGGGATCACCACTTCCTGGCGGTCGTTGCCCGGCCGGCGGTAGCGGATGCGGAGGATCCGGCTGTAGAGTTCGTCGTCGTAGTCCACCTCGTAGCGGGTATCGTTCCAGGAGAGGAAGCGGAGGCGGACGTTGCCCGCCTCCGCGTCCCACTCCAGGATGAGGAGCACCTGGCCTTCCAGCTCTTTTTCCACCGCGAGCGATTGGCCGAATTGGCCGTCGAGCTCGTTCAGGCGGACCATCTCCTGGATCAAGGCCAGTTCCCGGGAAAAAGCGGACGGGTCGCGGGCTACTGCTTTGAGGCCTCCGGCCATGGCAAGGGCGGCGCGGGTGTCCACCAGGCGCTGGATGAGCTGGTTGCCGTAGCGGGCATAGCCCTTGTACTTTTTCACCAACTCGTCAATCAGCTTCTCCCGGCTGTCGTAGGGGTTGGGAGAGGCGGACGCGGTGAGCGCCTTTTCGCCCGCCGAGAAGGTGAGGATGTCGGTGATATATTCCTGGCTCTTGGCCAGCTTCACTTCCAACTCCTCGATCCGCTTTGTCTGCGACCTTTTCCCGAACACGCTCTCTCTCCTTGTCTATGGAAAAATGTTGCAGTTTTTAGGGAGGAGAAGAGAGAAAATCCACAGATTACGCCGAGTTCGGGGATTTCTCGGAGAGAAGGCAGAAAAAGCTAGGTAATCGGGGTGTCAGTGGTGTGGGGCGGGATTCATCCGACCCTGGTGCCGGAGACGGCTCTGGCGGCCGATTACATGGACAACATCGTGACCGGCGAGGCGGAGGAAAGCGCGGTGAAGTTCGCGCAGGCACTGCGGGAAGGGCACTTGCCGGAAGAGGTGCCGGGCGCGGACCGTGCCCCGGATGGTGCCGGACTGGCAGTATTCCTTGCTGCGCCGGCGGTTTTTAACCGGCGCCTGTCTTGGGCCGATCGAGGAGTTTTTCGAGCTCCGGCCCTACTTGTCCAAAGATAGCGGCTCCTGATGCCACAGCTCCACGAACTTATTCTCCGGTTTGGTCAAGACCGCTTCGCCCGAGTTATCGCCTTTTAAATATTTATTGAAGAACGCGACCGAGTAATCCTGGTAGGCCTGGGCCTTTTCCGCGAAATGGGAGCGGAAGCCGGGCAGCACCCAGCCGGCGGCGCTGACGTTAAGGGTCATGTCGGCGATGGTCATGTGGTCGGTCTTTTTCAGGCGGAGGACGTATTTGGGCGCCGGCGCGTGTTCGTAAAGGGTCCAGATCGGATCCCAGGGCACTTCCATGCTCTGGTTGTCGCCGGTGATGATCATGACCGGGATTTTGATTTCAGCCGCGGCGCGATCGAGGTGCGGGAAAAAGGCGGCCGGACCGAGCGGCAGTATTGCCTTCACCCGCAGGTCCCGGGACTGATACGGGTCGGAATTGCGCACGTAGTCCAGGCAGCAGGGGTTGGGAACGCGGTCCAGATCGAGTTTCTCGAAGTCGCAGCCTTCCGGGTTCTGGTCTTCGGGTTGATCGCAGAAGAAGGGCACGCCGCCGACCATGAGGGAAGTAAAACCTCCCAGGGAATGGCCGGTGACGCCGATCCGGTCCGGGGCGATCTTGTTATACATAAATGAAGATTGGTCGCCGTTCCAGCGCAGGGCCTGGTCAATGGCGGCCTTGGCCTCGTCCGGCCGGTAAGAAAAATCAAAACCTTTCTCTCGAAAGCGATCGCCGAAGAGGGCAAACACCGACCCGGAAAGGTTGCCGCCGGACTTGACCGCGGCCCAGGCGATCTGGCCGGGGGTGATGTCCGGCTCGCGGTCCAGGTGGCACATGGCCGAGTCCTCATGGTCCGGCGCTACCACCACGTAGCCGAAGCTGGCCAGGTTTTCGGTGTAGAAGATAGACTGGGTGCCGCAGCCGCCCATGCCGTGCGAGAAAAGGATCAGCGGATACGGCGCGCCTTTGTCGTTGAGCGGCGCGTCGGCCAGGGCTTGGCCCTGGACCTTGCCGATGTAAGGATAGGCCTTGGCGCCGGCCTCGGCTCGAGCCGGGTACCAGACAATGATCGCCATCTCCCGGCCCTGATACGGAATGTGCTCCAACCTGGCCCCCACGGGGTAGGGGCCTTTGGGCGCAGGGATTTTCGCGCCCGCGCCGGCCCCGGCCGGAACGACGATCATCACCGCCAACGTCAAGGCTATATTTATGGCCGAAATTCTTTTGATCATCATGATCCCCTCCTTCAGGCAAGCTTCTTTTCAGAAATTGAATTCCTTATGGCAATTACCGCGGGAATTCAGCACCCATTCCATTCTATTCCTTTCCGATCATCTTTTTCAAGAGCCGGCTTCGACTTGCCGCCAAGTTTTGGAGAAAGCCCTTGGGATTGCTTTCACGGGTCGGGGTGCTTATACTTAAAGTCAAGCGGTTGCAAAAGGGTTCTCCGATCGAGCCTGCCCGCGGCACCGATCGCCCGATCAAACCCGACGAGAAAGGTTTATGCGCAAAGATGGTTTCGATCATTGATCATCCGTTGATCAACTCGTTTCTGTTTTACCCTCGCCCGCTCCGGGTCGAAGATTTCCCTTCTTTGCCCCAGGGCTCGCTGCATACCATCTTGGTAAACGGCAGCGACCGGATCTCGGCCTACTGGTACCGGCCGCTGCCTGACCGGCCGACCATGCTCTTCTTCCACGGTAACGGCGAGGTGATTACGGACTACCTCTATGACTTTCACCGCGCCGTCGAGTTGGTGGGGGCCAACTTCGCGGTTGTGGATTACCGGGGCTATGGGCTGAGCCAGGGCCGGCCGAGCCTGAGCGCAATCCTGGAAGACGCCCACGCGGCCTGGGCTTATTTCACCGGCGAGCTCGGCCTCCTGGCCGGGCAGATCATCCTGATGGGCCGCTCCCTGGGCTCGATCCCGGCGCTGGAGCTGGCTTCCAGCCAAGGCCGGAATTGCCGGGGCGTCATCATCGAGAGCGGGATCGCGGGATTCAGCCGCTGGATCGAGACCATGGCGCCCATGCTGGGCGGCATCGGCCTCGATTTCCCGGCGCTCAAGCAGGCCTTCCAGGAGAGCCTGGACCACGAGGCCAAGATCAAGAAGATCACCCGGCCCCTGCTCATCCTCCACACCGAGCTAGATCAGATCGTGCCCTCCGGGAACGCCCGCGACCTCTATGCCTGGGCCGATCCTTCCCGCACCACCCTCAAAATCTTCCCCCGCGGGGACCACAACACCATCTTCTTTATCAACGCCGGGGAATATTTTCAGATAATCGGGGATTTTATCCAAAGATTGAACGATTAGGTAGGAAACGAGAATCCAGCCTTCCCGGCTCCCTGGGAATTTCGGCGGTTTCTTGATTTATAACGCCGTAATTGCTTGAAGTTTTTCCAGGTATTCTCGAACCTTGGTCGCGCTCAAGTCCACGTCCTTGTAGTTGGGCATTTTCATTTGCACGGTCTTCTTATCCGCCAGGAAGATGGTGAACCCGTGCTGGAACAAATTTGCCAGCGCCTCACGTCGGCGCCCGTCGTTGAGCAGGTAAGCGGCGCGGGTCGGGTCGTTGGTCCGGACTTGGTGGGCCTCGTCAAACTTGGGGTCGCCCAGCGTGAATTTCTTGAGCAGATCAAAGAAAAAGGTCTGCCGCTTATACCAAGGGACCTTGACCTCCACCCGGAGCCGGAAGTCGAGCGGCCGCATCTGTTCCACCACCAGGTAAGGCGGAGTATAGCGAGTGCGCGGGACCAGCCGCACCCGAAGCTCGACCTCAGCCTTGCGCAGGGAAAGGTAGCCCCCTTTGAGGAAGTTGGACACGAACTCGCCGCCCAGCTCCTGGGCCAAAGCGCGAAGATGCTTGCGCTCGCCCCGCCGGCCGAGGTAATAGATCAGAATCCCCCCGGCCATGATCGCGACCCAGATCAAAACCACCGCCAGGCCCGGATCGCTGTCGGACTGTGCCCAGAAATGCATCTCTTTTAACCTCCCGGTTGAAGTTTTTTATCCAGTTTATTCTAAAAGGAGATGGAAAGCGATTTCAAGGAGCTTGCCACGCCGCTGCTTTCGCGCTATTTTGATTGCCACCCGACAAGCGCCCGACCAAGGAGACGGTCATGCCGAAAAAAACGAAAAAGGGCCTCACTTACGCCCGGACCGGCGTGGTGGCCAAGGACGCGGAGGCCTCGTTCAAAACCCTGATCGCCTGGGTCAACAAGACGCTCCAGAACCGGCCCGAGGTCAAGACCGAGGTCGGGCTTTACGCCACCGTGATTGATATCGGCCACGGCCAGGGCCTCGCCCTTTCCACCGACGGCGTGGGCACCAAGCTCTTTATCGCCCAGATGCTCGGCCGCTTTGACACCGTGGGCATTGACTGCGTGGCCATGAACGTCAACGACTTGATCTGCGTGGGCGCGCGGCCCATGGCCATGTTGGATTACATCGCCATCCAGAACGCCCGCCACCCGCTCTTGGGCCAACTGGGCGAGGGCCTTTACCACGGCGCGCTCCAGGCCGGGATCACGATTCCGGCCGGCGAGGTGGCCCAGCTCAAGGAAATGGTCCGGGGCCTGAAGCCGGGGATCGGATTTGACCTGGTCGGCACCGCGGTCGGCCTGGTGGACTTGAACAAGCTGGTGGTCGGCCAAGGCATCGAGGAAGGAGACGCGGTGGTGGGGCTCGCAAGCTCGGGCCTGCACTCGAACGGCTACACCCTGGCCCGCAAGGTCTTGCTCAGTAAATACAAGCTCAGCCAGAAGCCCAAGGGCCTGGGCCGCGCGTTGGGGGAGGAGCTTTTGGAGCCGACCCGCATTTACGTCAAGCCGGCGCTCCGCATGCTCGAGCAATGCTCGGTCAAGGCGCTGATCCACATCACCGGCGAGGGCTATCGCAACCTGCGCCGGATCCGCTCGGCTGCGGGCTTTGTCCTGGACCGCTTTCCCGAAATCCCGCCCATTTTCAAGCTGATCCAGAAGGAGGGCAGGATCGAGAATACCGAGATGGCCCACACCTTCAACCTGGGCATCGGCCTGTGCGTGGTGGTGCCGCGGCCGGAGGCCGAGGAAGTCATCCGCATCAGCCGGGAGTTCGGGATCCCGGCCCAGGTCATCGGCCACGCGGTCAAAGACCCGGAAAAGAAAATCGTGATGCCCAGCCTGAAGGTGGTGGGCAAGTCCGATCGCTTTCATGAAGAATCGTAGGTCGCAGGTCGGGCAAAGAAAATCTTCTCTTCGCCCTACCTGCGACCTGCTACCTACTGCTCTTGAGCCTCTGCCAGCCTTATGCTACCCTGCTTAGCAATGACCTCCGAGCCTGCCATCTCCGCGCCGAGCTTGGAGCTCCGCTTCCGCGACATGAGCCGGACCGATCTTCCGGAGATCATGGCCATCGAGAACATCTCTTTCCCCACCCCTTGGACCGAGGCCATGATCCTGCGCGAGTTCGAGACCCCTCACAGCGTCCATCGCCTGGCCGAGCGCGAGGCCCGCGTGGCCGGCTACATGATCTCCTGGCTCACCCCGCCGGAGGCCATGATCATGAGTCTTGCCGTGCACCCCCAGCTCCGCCGCCAGGGCATCGGCCGGGCACTGCTCTCCGACAGTTTAAAATTTTTTCATTCCACCGGGATCGAAACGGTATGGTTGGAGGTCCGCCTCCAGAACCTCGCCGCCCAGTCGCTCTACCAGCGCTTCGGCTTCCGCGAGGCTTACCGCCGGCGGAGCTATTACCAGGATACCGGCGAAGACGCGATCGTCATGGTCAAGAAGGTATCGCCAAGATGAAGCCGGTCCAGGCCCAGGTCACCCACAACTACACCCTCGCGCCCCGCATCTTCCGGATGGGGCTCCTCCCGCTCGAGCCCCTCCCTCGCGCCGCGGCCGGACAGTTCTACATGGTCCGCGTCTCCCGCGGGCTTGATCCTCTGCTCCGCCGGCCGCTCAGCCACTTCGGCTACTGCCGGGCGCCGAAATCCAAATCCTCCCGGGCAAAAGGCGAAGCCGCGCTGGAAATCCTCTACCAGGTCAAAGGCCGCGGCACCGACCTGCTCTCCCGAATGACGCCCGGCGAGCACACCGACCTGATCGGCCCGCTGGGAAAGGGCTGGCAGCCCGAGCCTTCGGCAAAGCGGCTTTTGCTCCTCGCCGGCGGCATCGGCGTCGTGCCGCTCCGGGGCCTGGCCGACCAGCTCCGGGTCCAGGGCGACCAGCGGCCCATCACCCTGATCTGGGGCGCTGGCACCGGCGCGGTAATTTGCTGCCGCGAGGATCTGGAGGCGCTGGACCTCGAGCTTTTGCCGGCCACCGAAGACGGGAGCTTCGGCCATCCCGGCCTGGCCACCGACCTCCTGGAGCCCATCCTGGAGGAAATCGGGAAAACCCCTGTCGCGGTCTTTGCCTGCGGGCCCTGGGCCATGCTCAAAAAGATCGCGGAGGTCACAAGCCAAAAGAAAATTCCCTGCCAGGTCTCGCTGGACGAGTTCATGGCCTGCGGCCTGGGCGCCTGTCTTTCCTGCGTGGTCCGCGGCCGCTCCCGGGACCGGGAGCCTCCGCGCAACCTCCGCGTCTGCAAGGAAGGCCCGGTCTTCCGCGCCGAGGAAATTGATTGGAACGTGAGATGAAGAGTTCTCACCACAAAGACACCAAGGGCACAAAGGTTAAGAAAGTTTTGCACCTTTGGCTCTTAAATCTTTCCTCCTTTCTTCAAACTTCGTGTCTTTGTGCCTTTGTGTTTAAATCCTTTCTTCCTTTTCGGAGTCTATTTTGCCCAGCCTAAGCCCCAACCTCGAAGTCAATATCGCCGGCGTCGCCATGAAGAACCCGGTGGCTGCCGCCTCCGGCACCTGCGGCTACGGCGACGTTTATGCCGAGTTCTACCACCCGGCTGAGCTCGGCGCGCTCGTGACCAAGGGCATCTCGCTTGAGCCGCGGCTCGGGAACCCCACGCCGAGAATGGCCGAGACCCCGGCCGGCATGCTCAACGCCATCGGCCTAGAAAACGTGGGCCTCAAGGTCTTTTTAAACGAGAAACTGCCGCCGCTGCGCGATGCCGGCGTCACCGTGGTGGTGAACTTTTTCGGCAACACCGAGGACGAATACGCCTGGCTGGCCGAAACGCTCTCATCCGCGCTCGGCGTGGCCGGGCTGGAGGCCAATATCTCCTGCCCTAATGTGAAAGCCGGCGGCATCGAGTTTGGGACCCGGCCCGAGGTGGCCGGCAAGCTGGTCGAGAGGATCAAGGCGGTCTGCGGGAAGCCGCTCTGGGTGAAGCTCTCGCCCAACGTGACCGACATCGCGGCCGTGGCCAAGGCGGTGGAGCAGGCCGGCGCCGATGCGATCTGTGCCATCAACACCTTGAAGGGTATGGCCATTGACCTGGACCAGCGCAAGCCGATTCTAGCCAACGTTACCGGCGGGCTGTCCGGCCCGGCGATCAAGCCGGTGGCGCTGCGCATGGTTTACGAGATCGCTCAGGCGGTAAAGGTCCCGGTAGTCGGAGTCGGCGGCATCACCACCGCCAAGGACGCGCTGGAATTTATCGTCGCCGGCGCCTCCGCCATCCAGGTCGGCACCGCCTCGTTCGTGAACCCCCGCGCTCCCATCCAGATCATTAACGGCATCAAGAACTGGATGCGCGAAAATAGCCTGGAGCGAGTGCAGGACATCATCGGGACGCTGAAGGTGTAGTGCCCGGTGCCTGGTGCACAGCAATCTAATAATTTTAGGGGCGTGGGTGACTTCACCCGCGCACCTTACTTCTTTTTTCCACCTGGGTAATTCCTTTCCCTATCCTGTAACTCGCTCCATTCCCGGAATTGCTTTCCATTTTAGCTCCCATCCCAACTCACTGATATTGCAAGCATTTTTTCTCGCGCCAAATGGCACAGGGCTTGCTACTCATTAATAGGTAGAAATCTGAAGGAGGAAGATCATGGATTATATAGTATTAATCCTGCTAGGACTAGCGGCCTTGGTAGTTGTTAGTTTTTTAGCTAATTCCCTTGTTTTTATTACCAAGCGAATCAAAGCTCACTTTAATCCGACGCGGCAGCGTCCCAATGCTTCATGGATTTTACTACACTTAGTAGTTGCAGCTTTAGTCCCACTATTGGTCCTGATAATAATTCCCAATCTTCTTAAAACTAATCGTCCTACAGGACAATACGAAGCCAAAACTAACCTCGGCGCGATCTATGTTGCCCAGCTCTCCTATTTCGCCTACCACAATACCTATGCTGGCGGGCCGGATGTTTTTCATCTTATTTACTGGGAGCCTTCAGGACAGAACAAATATGCTTATTATTGCGGTCATGATTTGATCCCTAACAAGATCATTTGGAGAAATGCATATCTACCCATGCCCAACCGCGACTGGCCAATTGATACTAAACCCGCATCCTCCAATAGCGGCTTCACTTGTATGGCGATAGGCAATATTGATAGCGATGACACTCTCGATGTCTGGTCTATCAACGATGCGAAAATCCTGAGAAACGAACTCTATGATAACTGAGGGATAACCAATCTCGTGCAAATGATAAATCTCATTCTGAAGAAAGGAGGACGGTCATGGAAAAAACGATAGTTTTGGCTTTATTGGGACTGGCGGCCCTTATAGTTCTCACCTTCCCGATTCATCTTGCAATAATTGCTATTAAATGGATAAAGGCTTATCGGAATCCTCCTCAAAAGCTACCAACCTTATTGCCGGCTATTTTGCATTCTCTATTTGCTATTATGATTATAATTATTATTCCAAATTTTCTGCAGCTCAGCGCTAAGGCCAAACAGTCTGAAGCCAAGACTAACTTGGGAGCTATTTATACGGCACAGATTGCCTATTTTAGCCGGACCAATACCTATGCGGCAGGGGATCAGGCATTTCAAATTGTAAAATGGGAACCCTGGGGTCAAAACCGCTATGCCTATTATTGCGATAGTGCGGTTATTCTGAATCTTTTGGGTCGAGCCGAGATTCCCATGCCGAATAAAAACTGGCCGGTTGAGACCAAGCCTGCCAGCTCCCAGACCGGCTTCACCTGCATGGTGGTTGGAAACGATGATATTGACGAAACACTCGATGTCTGGTCAATCAACGATGGCAAAATTCTTCGAAATGACCTGAATGACATCAACAATAAAATCAATCGCCCACATTTTTGGGAAAAATGGACAAAATGAAAGGCTACATCATTGCCTTCATTGGCGGCCTGATCATCTTCAATGACTACCTGGCTAATTTCTGCTCCCGCAACCAACCGGATGATATTCCAAGCATTTTTTCCCAGTTCAAAATGGCACAACACTTGCTTTTGTTACTGGATAATAAAATCTGACTCATTTTCAAAACTTTCCGGTTGAATTTCAAGATTTTTCCGCCGTAACTGACTGATTTTCTTCAAGTCCGCTTTCGCCCACCCTCAAAATGTAGTGTCTAATTATACCAGGCAGCCGTCGCTTTTTTCTTGACATCAGCTTCGATATATGCGATTATTGCCTCATGTTCGTCAGAGTAAAGCGTAGTGTCCAGAATGGCCGGGAATATAAGTACCTGCAAATCGTGCACTCGGTGCGGCAGGGCGCAGACGTGCGCCAAAAGGTGATTGCCAACCTGGGGCGGGCCGAGGAGTTGTTGGCCGGAGACGGTCTGGACAACCTGATTCGCAGCCTGGTCAAATTCAGCCAGCGGTTGCGGGTGATCGAGGCCGGGAAAAAGGCGGGAGTAGATTCCTGCCGGTCAAAGGCGTGGGGTCCGGCGCTGGTGTTCGGGAGGTTGTGGGAGGAACAGGGCCTGCGGGAAGTGATCGCCAAACTGGCGGAAGGCCGGCGGTTTGGGTTTGAGGTGGAGCGGGTGTCGTTTGCGCTGGCGTTGCAGCGGCTGTGCGAGCCGGGGAGCGACCTGCAGGGTTCGGAGTGGTTGAGGACGGTGGAGTCGCCGGGGTTCGGGGAGATCGAGTTGCACCAGATGTACCGCGCGGTGGGCTGGCTTTACGAGAACCGTTATGAGTTGGAGCGCGAGCTATTTTTTCGGGACCGCGATCTATTCAATCGCGAGCTCGACCTGGTGTTTGTGGACACCACCTCGACTTATGTTTACCGGGACGCGGAGACCGAGTGGACGCGGCGGGGTTACAGCCGGGACCATCGGCCGGACCTTCCGCAGTTGGTGTTGTGCGTGGCGGTGGACCGGTTGGGCTGGCCGATCTCGTGGGAGGTGTTTCCCGGCAACACCGCGGACGCCAAGGCCTTTGCCCAGACCATCGCCAAGTTCCGGGAGCGGTTTCAGATCCGGCGGGTGAGTATTGTCGCTGACCGGGGGATGATCGGCCGGGAGGCGATCAAGCTGCTCACGGATGATGAGCGGTGTCCCTACGATTTCATTTTAGGCTGCCGGTTGCGGAAGGCGAAGGAGGTGCGGGAGGAGGTTTTGTCGCGGGCGGGGCGGTATCAGGAGGTGGCGGCGAACCTGAAGGTGAAGGAAGTGGTGGTGGAGGGCCGGCGGTACGTGGTGTGCCGAAACGAGGAAGAGGCGGCGAAGGACGCGGCGGCGCGGGAATCAATCGTGGCGCGTTTGCGGGAGAAGCTCTCCGCGGGGCAGCAAAAGAGCCTGGTGGGTAACCTGGGTTATCGGCGGTTCTTGAGGGGTGCGAAGGGTTCGTGGTTGATTGACGAGGAGGCGGTGAAAGCGGACGCTCGTTTTGATGGGGTGTTCGTATTGCGGACCAACCTGGACCTGCCCGCGGCGGAGATCGCCACGACTTACAAAGGATTGTGGCGGGTGGAGCGGACGTTCCGGGAAGAGAAGTCCACCCTGGAGGTAAGGCCGATCTATCACCACCAGGACGAGACCCGGATCGGCCACATCGTGGCGAGCTTCTTGGCGCTGCGGCTGGAGGTGGACTTGCAGCGGCGCTTGGAGGGGAAGGGGATCGAGGCGCCCTGGCCCAACCTGATGCGGGACCTCGCCCAGGTTCAGGCCGTTCACTTGGACATGGATAAAATGAGCTATATTGTCCGGACCGATCTGGAAGGCTATGCGTTTAACGGGTTCCAGGCCGCCGGGGTCCGGGTTCCGAACCGAGTCAGCCTGGCGAACTGAACCAAAGGGCGAAAATGTAGTGCCAAGAACTTTTTGGTATGTTGTAACCTATTGAATATACGGACTTTTGAAAATCAAAGTGTTGAAAATGAGTCTGAAGGAGGAAGTTATGGATGCTATACTAATCGGCCTAGCAATCTTGGCTGTAATTAGCTTCTTGATTCATCTTAGCGTCTACATTTATAAAAGGATCCAGGCTGTCCGCAATCCGCCTCAGCAACTACCTGACTCATCGGCACTTATGATGCATTTTGGCGCTACATGTTTAGTTATTATACTGATTGCATTACTAATCCCCCAAAACTTGAAATATGCCTCAAAATATCCTCAATCCGAAGTTAAGACCAACCTCGGTGCCATCTATGTTGCCCAGCTCTCCTATTTCAGCGAAAATAACACCTATGCCGGCGGCTCGGATACTTTTAAGCTAATCAATTGGGAACCTGCCAGCCAGAATCGGTATGCATATTACTGTCAAGGCGCGATGATTCCGAACAAGTTGCCCATGAGGGTTGATTATGTTCCGAAGCCAGATGGCCGCTGGCCGGTAACTGCCAAGCCGCAGAGTTCCCAATCCGGCTTCACCTGCATGGCCGTCGGGAACATTGACAACGATGATACACTCGATGTCTGGTCTATCAATGATTCGAAAATCTTGAGGAATGATCTAAACGACATTTAAAGACCAATTCCGAATGCAAGCTAAAGCATCGAGCAGGTATCCTAACCTGCCCTGCGCTGATCGTATCTTTTTCAGTTCAATTGTGGATAAATTTCTTCCCTACATAATCTGCGTAAATCTGCGAAATCTGCGGATTTTCCATATGAAAAACTGCACCATTTTTACAGAGTTGTAGGAGTATGCCTTCATCGGAATGAGCGAAGCAAGCCAAGCCAGTGCCGGCGCCGGTCTTCTCGATCTGGAAGAGACGCCCTCGGACAATATCTTGGCCAAGAGCAAGCGCGCGGATTATGAGCTGGAATTCATCCGCAAGCTCCACATCCAGGCCATTGTCCAGGCCGACCGGGCGCAAGGCCTGAATGACGCGCTCCTCAAGCAGATCGCTTCCCATCTCAAGCTCCTGGACCTGCAGCTCAAGCTTTGGTCGTGGCTCCGGAAGGAGGACGACACCGGCCTGGCCTCGGCCGCGCCGCTCTATGACCTGTGGCAGATTCTGCTTGAAATCCCGGAACTGGGCGAGATCCTTTCCCGGCGGGAAGTGCGGGAGCAAATTCTGGCCAAACTTTCCAGCAAAGAAAACCAGGAAGAAAATTTTACCACAGAGACACCCCTCGGCCTGAGCTCGGGCCGAAGGCAGAGAGCACAGAGTTCAAGATAATTTAAAATTTTGAATTTCTTTCTTCTCCGTGTTCTCTGTGTGCTCTGTGTTGAACTCTTTCTCTTACTCCAGCGTGCAATTGCAGGACTGCTTCTCGCCGGGCAGACCGAGCTTCTGGTGGACTTCGGCCGTTTCCTTGCATAGCCCGATTTTTTTGCAGTTCAGGATGCCCATGAGAAACTGGTAGATGGAAAGGCGCAGCTCCGGCGCGAGCCGGAGCCTCCCGTCCGGGTCCTGGAAATCTTCCCCGTAGCGGAAGACCTCGCTGCCGAAGCGGGCGAAGTTGGGAAGCGTCTTGAAAAAGCGGAGGGTGCCCAGGGTCACGACCTCCGGCGCGACCGCGTTGATCGCCTCGGCGATTGGCCGGTAGTGCACGGCCCAGTTCTCGATGGGGATGATCGGGTCCAGCCGCAGCCGCACGTCCCAGCCTCGCTCCCGGAGCCGCCTTGCCGCTTCCAGCCGCTTGAGCGGCGGCGGCGACTTTTTCTCGTAGCGGCGGGCCACTTCCTCGGCGTTGAGCGAGAAGCTGACGATCACCCGGGGCGTAGGCTCCATTTCGAGCAGGCTGGCGACGTTGGTGGACTTGGTGAGGAAGAGGAGTTTGTGGCGCTTCTGGCCGGCAAAGAGCGGGACGAGGTTGCGGGAGAGTTCGGTCGAGTCGTCCCAGGCGAGGCCGTCGGAAAGCTCGCCGCAGTTGAGCACCGCGGGCCGCTCCTCGGCCAAAAGCCACTCGCGCACCTCCTGGAACATGCGCGCGGTGTTGCTGAACACGGTCGGCTCCGGGTAATGGCGCAGGGTGAGGTTCAGGTAGCAATACTGGCACTCGTAGGGGCAGCCGTTGGCATGGGCCAGGATGTGGAAGTGGGGGCAGACGATGCCTTCGGGCGTCTTGTCGAAAAAGTGGATGAAATTGGAATAGCGCTTGCGCTCGAGGTAGCGCGGGCCTTGCTTGGCCGAGGGCGACTTGAACAGCGGCTCCTGGTTCCGCCGGATCTGGTCTTTCTTGCGCTCGTTCTGCCGGCGGTAGGTGCCCATGGTCTGGTGCGCTTTCCAGGCCCGGATCGAAAACTCCTTGACCCCGAAGCGCTGGGACACCTCGGCCAGCGGCTCGTCCGGGTTGGCATCCAGGTAATCGAGCACCTCCCAGCGCAGGTCCGAGGCCATCTGCTGGTACTCGCGCTCCATCACCTTGGCCAGGTCGCGCTTGAGCTCGGCCTCGGCCTCCAGCCCGGCGATCTCGTCCAGCTCAGCCGGCTCCGCTTCTCCGGCCTCCACCGCGTGCCCGGCCTCGCCGTCCTCTTCGCCTACTGGCTTTTTCTTGTTATTGCTCATTTCTGTATAGTCGCCCTATTATGGCTCCGGCTCTCAATCCTGTCAAGAAAAACTGCAACATTTTTCCAAGAATAGGGGGCAGTGCACGGCGCACGGTGACAGTGCATATTGCCCGGGGGGCAAAGATCAATGTGTCAAGTGGCGCGTGTCAGGTGTCAGGGTTCTGAGACTTAAAGCCTGAGGCCTAAAGCCTCTTCTTTCTCCGTGCTCTCGGTGTCTCCGTGGTGAAAAATCTTCTTCATGTTTGGAACGATTCGACCCAAGGACCACAGCAACAAGCAGATCAAGTTCTTGCTCCGCCAGGTCCTGTTGCCGCGCATCCGGCCGAGGGTCGGCCTGGATTTGTTTGCGGGCCGGGGCGAGATTGCCTCGCGGTTTTACCTGGACTTCGAGGAACTTCACTGCGTGGAGAAAAACCCGAAGTCCTTCGCCTTTCTGCAAAAGCGCTTGGGGGCGCGCCTGACCTTGGAGGCGCGGGTGCCCTCACCCGCGTTACCGCTGATCCATCTCCATCGCGGCGACAATTTGAAGTTCCTCGCGGACCAGGTCGCCGGCATCCGGGGCATCAACCTGGCGGATTTCGACGCATGTGGATCTCCCAATCCGCAGATCAAACAATTCTTCAAAAGTTACCGGGTTACCGAGCCGATGTTGATCTTTGCCACCGACGGCGGCAAGCTGGCTCTGTTGCGCGGAGCAGCCTGGCACCCGGACTGGTATTCGGCGCGAGAGCCGGAGGGTCCGCCGGTTGCTCGGTATCATTCGCTGGTGGCACGGGATTACGAGTTGCTCATCCGCCGGTTCTGGCAGGAAATGGCCGTTGCCTACGGCTTTTCCATTCAAGCCTTCCAGCTCTGCTGGAAACAAGAAAGGCTACTGGCTTACTATGGACTCTACCTCGAACCCGCTTGATTTCCGCCTGATCCCTACGCCCAAGCTCCGGCCCAATCCCTGGAACCCGAACCGGATCCCGGCCGAGCTTTTGGGTAAGCTCCGGGCCGCGATTGCGGAGCGGGGGATGCTGGGCACGCTGCTGGTGCGGCCCCGGGAAGATCACTTCGAAGTGGTGGACGGCGAGCATCGGCTGCGGATCGCACGCGAGCTTGGCCTGACCGAGGTGCCCTGCCTGGTAGTCCCGCTTTCGGACACCGAGGCCAAGATCAAGACCCTCCAGCTCAACGGCTTGCGGGGCGAAAACGATCCCGAGCTTTTGGCCCGGCTCCTGCTCGATCTCAGCCTGGACTTCGACATGGAAAAACTGGCGAAGGAGCTGCCCTACGACCCGCTCGATATCGAAAGCTCGCTGGAACTCCTGGAGCTCAAGGATGGCCGCGGCGAAGCCGGAGCAATCGAGGAGCGGATGGCAGAAGAGAACCGGCGGGAAATTTTCGCCGCGGTGGTGACGCCGGAGGAGCGGGCGGCGATCGAGGGGGCGATTTCGCAATGGCGCCTTCGGCAGGGTGCCTGCCTGCCCGGGTCGGCGCTGGCCCGGATTTGCCAGGCCTTCCTGGACCGGCGTGAGCTTTGAAAAAAAGAGCGCGGCGCTGGTTCCGACGGGAATGGCGGGAATTTCTTGAAGTCAACCTGGACCCGCCCGCCTTCATCCCCCGGGTCCTGGGCTATCAAGTGGCCCCTTTTCACCGCGAGTGGTGGCAGTTCCAGGCTGAGCAACGCGCCTCCCTGATCCTGGCGCCGCGCGGCCACGGCAAATCCACCATCCTCACCATCAGCTTTTCGCTCTGGAAGATCGCGCTCAACCGGGAGATCCGGATTCTCATCGTTTCCAACACGCTTGACCAGGCCAAGTCTTTCCTGCGCGAGATCAAGCAGCACCTGGAGCAGAACCCCCGGCTTAAGCGAATTTACAGCGACTTCATCGGCTCGCCCTGGACCGAGCATGAGATCACGGTCAGCCGCCGGAAGCGCCGGGCCAAGGAAGCCACGGTCACCGTGCTGGGAGTGGAAGGTCCGGTCATTACCCGGCATTACGACCTTATCCTCCTGGACGACGTGGTGGACGAGGAGAACGCGCGGACCCAGGGCCAGCGGGAAAAGACGCTGGTCTGGTATTACAAAACGCTGCTCCCGACCCTGGAGCCCGAGGGCGAGGTCCACATCCTGGGAACCCGCTATCATCACCAGGACCTGTATGGCCATTTACTGGAGCGGGAATATAAAGAGCGGCACCGGATCTACCGGGCGATCGGCCGGGGTCTTCAGGGGCCGGTGGCCTTGTGGGAAGAGAAATTTCCCCTGGCGCTGCTCCAGAAGAAGCGGGAAGAGGCCGGGCCGGTGATCTTCAACTCGCAGTATCAGAACGACGTGGAGGCGATGAAGGGCGCGATCTTCAAGCCGGAATGGTTCCGCTACTGGGAAGAGCTGCCAGTGCCCTTGAGCAAATACCAGGGGGTGGACCTGGCCATCTCGCAGCGCGATCGCGCGGACTACTTTGCCCATGTGACCATCGGAATGGATCGGGAGAAGAATGTTTACCTGCTGGATGCTTTTCACGGCCGGCTGAGTTTCGAGGAACAGTTCCAGACAATCAAGCGCCGGTATCAAACCCACGACCGGCCCAACTCTCCCGTGCTCCGGGTGGGGATCGAGGCGAACGCCTACCAGGAAGCCCTGCCCCAGCGCTTCCGCGCCGAGACCGATATCCCGGTGAAGTCGGTCTTGACTTTGACCGACAAGATCACGCGGGCGCTCAAGCTCCAGGCCCGGTTTGAAAACGGCAAGGTCTTTTTCCCAATCAGTGGTCACCGGTTTGAAACCGGTGACACGACCGACCTGATCGAAGAACTGCTCCTCTTCCCCGAAGCCGGCCACGACGACCTCTTCGACGCCTTGGAGATCGCGGTCTCCCTCGCCGGGGAGGCGGTTTCTTACGGCGATCTTCCCGCTCGTTGGCCCAGTTTCCTGCCCTGACCAGCCGCCGCGGGCGGAGCGTCCTTGTTTGTAGTTCAAATTATGATTTGGATTGGCCGGGTTTTTCGATTTCGAGGAAGATCTTGCCGTTGCGAAAGATGCGGACGGTCCCGGTGCTCTCCGAGATGACCAGGACGGTGGCGTTGGTGACCGAGGTGATGCCGGCCGCGGCGGCGTGGCGGGCGCCCAGGCCCCGGGGCAGGTTCTCGTCCTCCAAAGCCGCGTTCAGGTGCCGGCCGGCGGCGATCACCACCCCGTCGTCCCGGATGATGAAGGCGCCATCGAGGGACGAATACTCCTTGATGGTTTCACGCAGGCGCGGGTCGAGGATGTTGCGCTCCTCCTCCGGGTATCCCTGGAAAGGATTGAAGATCATCTGCCGGCTCAACTGCAACACCTTCTCGGTGTCGCCCAGGACGAACAGGGTGCCGACGGACTTGCCCTCCCGGCCCTGGGTGGCCAGCTCCACGGCAATGGTGAGCAGCTCTTCAAAGATCTCGGGCCGGACCATGGTGGCGAGGTTGCCGATTTCCGAGGAGGAGAGGATCTCGGATTCCTTCCCGATGTGGAGGACCATGATGGTATCCACCGTGCCGATATCGTTGACCCCGGTCACGCACACGATCCGATCTCCCAGCGAGAGCAAGCCCTTGGACAGGCTCCTCATTACCGCCAGTTTGATCTTGCCTACCCGGGTGAGCTTGATCCGGGGCAGGCTCATCACCTGCTTGCCCTCCTTGCGCAACTCCTCCTCCACTTTGGCGTCGGCTACCACCAGAACCAATTCTTTGCGCGTAAGCAGGACGGGCGGGAACTTGTATTCAGCGGGATCGCCGACGATCAAAAAAAGCCCGCGGGCCTGGACCCGGTCGGCGATGCGAAACGCCGACTCCAAGATGCCCCGGTTGAGTTGGTCCAGATCCTTGGTCTCATCCGGCGCAGTTTTCGCCATAACCGCTTTTTTGGGCGCGGAAGACTTGGCCTTGGCTTTGGTCTTTTCGTCACCGGCAGGTTCGAGCGCCAATGCTTACCCTCCTCCAGACCCCGGCTCTTGACAGGCCCCTTCACACCCCGGGCGGGGTCCGGGAATTGACAAAATCCTTGAGAGTGAGTTCGTTTTGTGGATCAAGCGGTTGAAACTTGACCCCGACCAGGTAGACTCCCTTGCGGTCATCGAAAGACACGCGCGCCACCTCGCCGGAAACCTCCAGGTACTGGTCTTCGGGCGGCAAGCGGAACTGCAGGTCCACCCGCGAGCCGAGATTGATCTTTTTCTCGCACTCGAACAGGATCCCGCCGCGGCTGATATTCTTGGAGAAAGCTGTAAACGTCAACCGCGAGGCTTCCCCCTGAACCTTGAAGTGCACCGGGATCCGGAAATGGATCCGGTATGGAATATTCAAGAGGGCGGCCGCCTTGGTCAACACTTCCTGCGGATTGATCGGCTTGGTCACATAGTCGTTGCAACCCGCTTCAAAGCACCGTTTGATGTCCTCGTCGTTGGAGGAGGTGGAAACGATCATGATCGGAATGTGCTTGAGTTCGTCCCGCGTCCGGATCTCCCGACAGACGAGGTCACCGGTCAGGTCGGGCATCAAGTAGTCGAGCAGGATCAGGTCCGGGATGCTGCGGGCGGTAACCTCCAGGGCTTCCTTTCCCGAGGCCGCGGTCAGAATCTCGCACCCCGTCCGCTTGAAAAAGGTCTCCTCCAAATGCAAAAACAACCGGACATCGTCCACCAGCAAAACTTTCTTTCGCTCCATGCCCCTCGCTCCGATCAGCCTACGTCCAGCAGCCCCAGGAAATTGGCGGCCGCGTCGCCTAACACCCAACGGATCTCGTCTTCACTAAAACCGATCCCGTGGGGTGACTGGGCCGGCAGGTTTTTCACCAGCCGGATGAAATCCAGATTTTTCATAAGAGCCCGTAGATACGGGCCGTCGGTCCCGAAAAATACCCGCGGTGGACCAAAGTGGTCGAGCGCGTCGCGCAGCGCCCGTATAAACGACTCACCGCCCCCGGTGGCCATGCGCTGCCAGCCGGCAAAATCCGTGAACAGATTGGGCTTGGTGGCTCCCATCTGATTGAGCCCATCGCGCCAGCCGAAGCCGAGGTGCGCCGCCTGGACCTTGAGCTCGGGAAAGTCCACCAGGATGTCATCCAGATAGATGGGGTCGCAAAATTTGCTCTTGAGCGGATACACGATCTGTCCGGTGTGCACCACCACCGCCAGCTTGCACTCGGCCGCGACTTCCATCACCCGGTAGCTCTCCCGGGAGTTGGGGTAAAAGCCGGCCCCCGGGTGCAGTTTCAGCCCGCGCAGGCCCCATTCCTCCACGCTGCGCCGCACAAATTCCGTGGCCCCCTGCCGGCGAGGGTCCACCGTGGTAAAGGCCACCAGCCGCTTGGGATACTTTTCCTGGAGGGCCCCCAGCCAGCGGCATTGGTCGGCCAGGGAATCGGCGGGATCCCCCAGGGCCAGGCCGTAATCCAGAGGCAATAGCACACTCACGTCAATCCCGGCTTCGTCCATGCTCTGGAGCAGGCGCTCGCCTTCCGGGTCAAAAAACCTGGGCAAGATGTTTTCGCGCACCGAGGCCGGCGAGACATCCCTGCCCAGTGCCTGGAAATGGCGGGCAAAGAGATCGGCCAATCCCGCCCACCAGGCTTCAGGGTAATGCCCTTCTACCACCACGTGAGTATGCGCATCTACAATCATGGATATTTCCAGAATAACCCAACCCGGAGCCTAATTCAAGCTTTTTTCTCTAAAAAGCCTAATCCGGTCAAAGGGTTTGGCTTCCGGTGCAAAAATTTCATGCTGAATCCGGGTTGGAGCACAGGGGCTAATGGGCTGCCCCATAAATGGAAAAGCCCCGGGAATTCTATTGGTTACGGGAACGCGAGTTCGCAAAAGCACGCCGGGTGATCCGGGACCTTGATCCCGCCAGGGCTAAAGCGTAATCTCCGTCGCGCCGGCCCCGCCGAAACAGGGAATCACGCCCAGGAACAGCCCCAGCCACGTCGTTCTCTTCCACATGGGATCACGGTTTCCTTGGCTCCGGATCAATCCCGGGCCTTGCCGGCCACGGCCAGATACACCGCGGTTTCGGTCTTTCCATCCACGCCCAGGAGCTCATTGACCTGGTCGTCTAAAAACGCGCCGATCCCGCAGCATCCCAGGCCTAAATCCTCCGCGGCCAGGTAAAGGTTCTCGCCGATATGCCCGGCATCAAGGTAGATATAGCGATAAGCGCGCTCCCCATATTTCCACTTGGCGCGCGCCCCGATCGCGGTCCAGATAAACACCACCGGCGCGCTAGCGCACATCTCCTGGTTCAGGGCCGCCGAGATGATCTCTCGTTCCAGGTTCCCCGCGATCAGGAGTTCCAACGCCTGGCCCTGCACATCCAGATGGTAAAGACCCGGCTCCAGGTCCTCCACTCGATGCACCACCAGGTAGGTCTCGATCGGATAGAGCGCCCCCGCCGAGGGCGCGGTCCGCAGCAAGAACCCGCTGATTCGGGCCGTCACTCCCTGGGTGGCCCAAAGCAGGCGGGCAAGGATTTCCATCGAAATGGGTTCGCGCACATAGTCGCGGCGGGAGCGGCGCCGGCCCAGTGTTTTCCAGAACGAGGAGCCGCGGTCCCAGGAAAGGCTCGGCAGGTCCACCCGGGCCAGGGCCTCGGGATAACTCTTGAACGGCTCGGCCAGCCGGCTGCGGTCCGGGCCCCCGCCGCGGCGTTCCCGGCCATATTTCGTCAACTCCTGGAAACGATCCCCGACCTTTTCTTTGGTCATGGCTTGCTCCGATCTACTCGGCGCAGGGGATGAATCATCTCCTGGGTCTTTGCCGGCCGGCGGTGGTAGTGCCAGAGCGGCAGGTCTTGGGCCGCGGCCACCGGCGCGCAGGTGACCACGCTCTTCGTCTCGGAGCCGGGCTTATACAGGTTCAGCCCGCGCCGCAGCGCCGGATCTTCAGCCAGGGCCGGGTCCAGACCCTTTTCGGCGATGCGCAGGACGTAAGGGAGCGTGGTGTTGGTCAGGGCTTTGGTGCTGGTGCGGGGGACTGCGCCCGGCATGTTGGCCACGCAGTAGTGAATAACCCCGTGTTGGAAGTAGGTCGGCTGGTCGTGAGTGGTGGGCCGGGAAGTGGCAATGCAGCCGCCCTGGTCCACGGCAATGTCCACGATGACCGAGCCGGGCCGCATCCTGGCTACCAGGTCCTTGGAGACAAGGACGGGCGCGCGGCTGCCGGGAATGAGCACGGCCCCGATCACCAGGTCGGCGTTGGCCACATAGGTTTCAATATTGGCCGGATTGGACATCACCGTGATCAACCGGCCGCTATAAATTTCCTCCAGGCGGGCCAGCCGCTGGAGGGCGATGTCCAGCACCGCGACCTGCGCGCCCATGCCCACCGCGATGCGGGTGGCGTTGCTCCCGGCCTGGCCGGCGCCCAGGATAGTGACCTTGGCCGGGGCCACGCCCGGGACGCCGCCCAGGAGCACGCCGGCACCCCCGTTCTCGCGCATCAGGTACCAGGCGCCGACCTGCACGGCCATGCGGCCCGCAATCTCGCTCATCGGCGCCAGGCAAGGAAGGGAGCCGTCCTCCAATTGAATCGTTTCGAGCGCCAGGGCATGGACGCCTCGCTCCATCAACGCGGAGGTCAGCTTAGGTGCCGGCGCGAGATGGAGGTAGCAGAAAAGGATCTGGCCGCGGCGCAAAAATTTGATTTCCATCGGCTGCGGCTCCTTGACTTTCACGATCAACTCCGCCGCAGCGTAAACCGCTTTGGCGCTCGGCATCAGCTCGGCCCCCGCGGCAAGGTATTCCTCGTCCCGGAACCCGCTCCCGGCCCCGGCGCCGGCTTGCACCAGCACCCGGTGCCCCGCCTGAACCAGCGTCTTGGCCCCGCCCGGCACCAGGCCCACCCGGTATTCCTGGGTCTTGATTTCTTTGGGCACCCCGATGATCATGACCGATCCTCGAACTCGACCGCTTGCCCGTCATAGGCGAGTTCCACTCCCGCCGGCAGTTCGGCACAGGTCTTCTGGTAGTCGAAACTGTGGCTCAAGTGCGTGAGCAGAGCGCGGCGGGGTTTGAGCTCCGCAATCAGGTCCAGCGCGGCCTGGAGATGAAAGTGGGTGGGGTGAGGCCGGTGGCGGAGCGCGCCCACGATCAAGAGTTCCTTCTCCTGGAGTAAAGCCCGGGAAGGTTCCGGCAGCCCGGAGCAGTCGGTGAGATAGCCGACCCGGTCAAAGACATAGCCGGTGATGGGCTGCTGGCCGTGCCAGATCTCCACCGGCTGCACCGGAAGTCCGAAGACCTCCACTTTCCCGTCCAGGACCCGGGTCTCCAACATCGGTTTGCCTCCGCCCAAGGGCGCGCCCGGGTCCCAGATGTAATCGAAAATGCGCCGGATTTGCTCGATCGTCTCCGGACGGCCGTAAATCGGGATCACCCCGCCCTGGATGAAGTTAAACACCCGCAGCTCGTCCAGGCCGAAGATGTGGTCAGCGTGGCCGTGGGTATAGAACACCGCATCCACCCGGCGGAGCTTCATGGCCAGCGCCTGCATGTGCAAGTCGGGCGCGGTGTCCACCAGGAAGTTCCGCCCTTTCCATTCCACCAGCAGGCTGGCCCGGGTCCGAAAGTTGCGGGGGTCTTTCGAGACGCACACGTTGCAGGGACAACCCACCACCGGCACACCGGTGGAGGTGCCGCATCCCAGGATGGTGATCTTCATCGCTGAATACTATATTAGCAATCCCCTTTTAATCCGGCAACTACGGGATTTCTGAAAGGGTTGCCGCTTTTTCTTGACAGACTGTGGCGGGTTTGGTATAGAAAGCTAAGTTCTTGCCTGTGGGGTCCAAGTATTTGTAGCCGGGGAGAAGGATAGGGAGCCATGAGTTATTGGCTCAAGACACATACTTTTCACCATTCGGAGTTTGCTGACATCGCCCGCCTGGTGGAGCTTAAGCAAGCGAAAGGGCACCGGATCAGCCTCGCCTTCCCCACCTTGAATGAAGAAGCCACCATCGGACACGAGATTCTAGCGATCCGCAGCGAACTCATGGAACGCCGGCCGCTCCTGGACGAGATCGCGGTCATTGACAGCGGGAGCGTTGACCGAACCCTGGAATTCGCCGCCGCGGCCGGGGCCGATATTTATTCTGCCCAGGAATGCCTTCCCCAATTCGGCCACTGGCCGGGCAAAGGCGACAACCTCTGGAAGAGCCTCTACCTGCTTTCCGGCGATATCCTGGTCTGGCTCGACGGCGATATCAAGAACATCCATCCCAAGTTCGTTTACGGCCTGGTCGGGCCCCTGCTCCACCACGACCACCTCCAGTTCGTCAAGGCCTTCTACGAACGGCCCCTGCAAATCCCGGGCGATGATTGGGAATACGGCGGCGGCCGGGTGACCGAGATCCTGGTCCGGCCCTTGCTCTTCTGCTTTTTCCCGGAACTGGCCCGGGTCTATCAGCCCTGCGCCGGCGAGGTGGCCGCCCGCAGGGGCATCCTGGAAGAGTTGCCCTTTGCGGCCGGTTACGGGATCGAGACCGGCATGCTGATTGATATCTTCACCCGCTTCGGCCCCGGGGTGATGGCCCAGGTCAACCTCGACCGCCGCGTCCATCGCCACCAGCCGGTCAATGAACTCGGCAAAATGGGCTTTGAAATCCTTCATGCCTTTTTCTCCCGCCTGGAAGAGTCCGAGCGAGTGCGCCTGGCCGGGCCGCTCGCCGACCATTACCGCAAACTGGTCTGCGGTCCTTCCCTCTACACCTTGGAGGAAACTCGGGTCCAGGTCCAGGAGCGGCCGCCCATGCGCACCGTCCGCGACTACCAGGTCGGCCGCGCCGTCTAAGCTGCGCTGCCCGCCGATTGATCTTCTCAAAATGGAGTGGTGCGGGCGCCCACCGTGGTGCGGGTGCCCCCACCCGCACCCCTTTTAAGCTATAATAGTTCCCACCATGCGCATCTGTCTCCTCAGCTACCGCGGCAACATGTATTGCGGCGGCCAGGGCGTTTACGTCTATTACCTGGGCAAACATCTGGCCAAGATGGGCCACGAGGTCCATCTCATCCAGGGTCCGCCCTATACCTGGGACATGCCCGGCGTGACCATGCACCACCTCCCCAACTTCAACTTCTTCGCCACCCGCAAGTTCTTCACCAAGTTCATCCCGGCCGGCGCCAACCTCCTCCAACTCTTCCACCCGCTCCACTTCTACGAGTTCGTAGCCACCCGCTTCGGCTTCTTTCCGGAAATGGCCGCCTTCAGCTTCCGCGCCTATCGCAAGCTGGTCCAGCTTTCCGCAGAAAAGTCCTTTGATATCGTCCACGACAACCAGACCCTGGCCTACGGCCTCCTCCTGATCAAGGCGCTCGGCATCCCGGTCGTCACCACCCTCCATCATCCCCTGGCCGAAGACCTGCGCGAGGATTTCCAGCAGCTCCCGAACTTCAACGACCGCTTCCGCCGCGCCCTCTATTACCCGGTGCTCATGCACCGGCAGGTCACGCCCCGGCTGGATGAGCTGGTCACCGTGTCGCAGACCGCGGCCCGCTCGTGCGCCCGCGCCTTCGGGATTCCCGAGGAGCGCATCCGGGTGATTTACAACGGCGTGGACCTGGAGACCTTCCGGCCCGATCCTGCCGCAACCAAGGTCCCGCGCCGCCTGATCTTTGTCGGCAATACCGAAGACCGCAAAAAAGGCATCCGCTACCTGTTGGAGGCGCTCTTGCTTTTGCCCAAGGACGTGACCCTCACCGTGGTGGACGGCGGCGCCCCGCGCCACCTGTTGATGGAAGAACTGCGCCGGCGGCTCAACCTCGGCGACCGCGTCCAATGCACCGGCAAGATCCCGACCGCGGAGCTGGCGAAGAAATACCACGAGGCCGAGATCGCGGTGGTGCCCAGCCTCTACGAGGGCTTCGGCTTCCCCGCAGCCGAGGCCATGGCCTGCGGTCTGCCCGTGGTTTCCAGCGACGGCGGGGCTTTGCCCGAGGTGGTGGGCGCCGATGGGAAAGCCGGCTTTGTGGTGCCGCGCCGGAATCCGCAGGCCCTGGCCGAGGCCATCAGCAAACTCTTGAAGGATCCTGCCCTCCGCGAGCACATGGGCCGGGCCGGCCGCGAGCGCATCGTCCAAAACTTTTCCTGGGACGTGGCGTGCGAGCAGATGGTCAGGCTCTATCGGGAGGCCATCGCCCGCCGCTCTCGTTAATCTAACATTTGGGGTCTGACCCCAAATGTTAGATTAACGGAGTTGGCGGGGTGATGAATTTGAGCTAGAATGAGCACGCTGGGTTTGGAAAGTCAGCGAGGAGGAGGTAAACATGGATCGGACGCGAATGTACGGCGGGTTGATTTGCCTGGCCATCCTAGTGGCAGGGCTTTTGTTCATCGTCGGGGTCTTCAACCATAGCTACATGGCCCTGGCCATCCCGGTCACCGTCATCACTCTCACTTTGCTCGGTCTGGCCTTTTGGGTGGGCTGGACCATCTGGACCATCAAGGTGGAGCCGCCCCAGCCGGACCAGGAAGAAAAAAAAGCAAGCTAACCCCGGAACCCTCCGATTTCTGGAGGAGCACTCGATCCGATGAAGGTCTGCATTCTCAGCTACCGCGGCAACATGTATTCGGGCGGGCAGGGGATTTATCTCTACTACCTGACCCGGGAGCTAGCTAAGCTCGGGCACGAGGTGACCGTGCTGGTGGGACCGCCTTATCCGGCGGAGATGCCCTGGGCCAGGGTGATCAAGATCCCCAATGAAAATTTTTATGCCGTAAAAAGAGATTGGCTCCCCAAGGACAATCCCCTCAAAATTTTCACGCCCCTCAATTTCTACGAGTTCGCCGTCACCCGGGCCTGGTTCTTTCCGGAGATGCTCACCTTCTCGCTCCGCGCATACGCCAAGCTCTACGAGCTCTGGCAGGCCGGCGAGCGCTGGGATATTTTCCACGACAACCAGTGCCTGGGCTACGGCTACCTCTTGATGAAGGCCTTCGGCCCACCGGTGATCGCCTCCATCCACCACCCCCTGGGCATGGACCGGGCCGCGGACTTCGAGCAGACCCAGGGCCTCAAGGAGCGCGCCCGCCGAATCGTCTTCTATCCTTTCGTTATGCAAAAGTGGGTGGCGCGGCAAATGGACCTGGTCATCTCCGGCTCCTACGACTCCGCCCGCTTGGTCCAGGAGACTTTCAGCCTCGACCCGAATAAGATGCGGCCGGTCTGGGACGGGGTGGACGAGGAGGTCTTCAACCTGAAGAATAGGACGGCCAAGGTGCCGGGCCGGCTGATTTTCGTGGGCAACACCGAAGACCACAAGAAGGGCATCTGGTTCCTGATGGAGGCGCTCTCCATGCTGCCTCCGGAGGTGCACCTGCGGGTGGTGGACGGCTGCTCGAAGTGGAAGTTTTTGGCCAACTGGCTGATCGAGAAATACAAGCTCCAGGGCCGGGTCACGTTCAAGGCCCGGATCCCGGCCGAGGAGCTGGCCGAGGAATACCGCGCGGCCGAGGTAGCGGTGGTGCCGAGCGTATATGAGGGCTTCGGCTTGCCCGCGGCCGAGGCCATGGCCTGCGCCACGCCGGTGGTGGCCACCGACGGCGGCGCTTTGCCCGAGGTGGTTGGCAACGAAGGCGCCGGGCTGGTGGTCCCGGCCAAGAACGCGAAGGCCCTGGCCGAGGCCATCCGCAAGCTGCTCGCCGACGAGAAGCTGCGCCAAGAGGTCGGGATGCGTGGCCACGAGCGGGTGATGAAACATTTCACCTGGCGGCAAATGGCCATCGGCACGGCCGAGGTTTACCGCGAGGCCATCCGCCTCAAGTCGCGCAGTGCACAGTATGAAAGCAATCAGTTCTGAAAGCGCCCTCATGGAAGATAAACCCTTCCTCACCCTGGAGCGCCTCCGGCAAGGTGCGAAGCTGGAGCCCCTGGTGCTCCCCATCAGCGAGGAGTTCGTGGCCGCCTTTTGCCGGGCCACCGGCGCCGAGCCGATAGTGATGGAAGGCCGGCAAGTCGCGCCTACCGGTATTGCCGGCATCTGGGGCCGGCGCGCCTATCTGGTCAACCACCGCATGACCGGGGGCAGCGTGCTTTTCCAGTTGCAATACGAATTCGACCGGCCGGTCTTTGTGGGCGACACCCTCACGGCGCAAGCGCGGGTCAAGGACATCACCGAGCGCAAGGGCCGGCCCCTGGTGCGCTTCCGGGTGGAAGCGAAAAATCAGGCCGGCGAGGGCGTGGGAGCGGTGGAGCTGGCCGTGCTCTGGTCGAAGTAACCCGCCCTTCGAAGCGAAGGGCGGGTTACAAGATGGATATGCCTACTATTGGATATCTTTCCCTCGGCTGTTTCAAGAACCTGGTAGATACCGAAGTGTTCCTGGCCGAGCTTCAGTCCGCCGGCTTTGAGGTTACCGATTCCACCGGGGCGGTGGACGCATTGGTGATCAACACCTGCGGCTTCATTGACCCGGCCAAACAGGAGAGCGTGGACGAAATCCTGGATGCGGTCTCTCAGAAAGAGATCGGCAAGGTAAAAGTCCTGGCCGTGGTCGGGTGCATGGTCGAGCTGCACGAGAAGGAGCTCCGCCAGGAAATCCCGGAGGTGGACCTCTGGCTGCCGCTCCGCGAGATCCAACGGCTGCCGGAAGAGTTGGCCGCGAGGCTGGGGAGGCCCAAACCAAAAGGTAAGCGCGAGCCGCGGCTCCTTACCACCCCGCCGCATTTCAGTTATCTCAAGATCGCCGAGGGCTGCGATCACGCCTGCACCTTCTGCACCATCCCCCGCATCCGCGGGCCTTTCCGATCGCGGCCGCTCGCCGAGATCGTGAAAGAGGCGCAGTTCCTGGAAGAAGCCGGCGCCAAGGAGTTGAACCTCATCGCCCAGGATATTACTTACTACGGCCAGGACTTGCGGCCGAAAAGCTCGCTGGCGGACCTGCTCAAAGCTCTCCTGGCCGAGACCTCAGTGCCCTGGCTTCGCCTGCTCTACGGCCATCCCGATCACCTGGACGACCGGGTGATCGAGCTGCTCGCCACCGAGGACCGGCTCTGCCGCTACCTGGACCTGCCGCTGCAGCATATTTCCAGCAAGATCCTCAAGGCCATGGGCCGGCGGATGAGCGGAGAAGAGACCCGGGCGCTGATCCAAAGGCTCCGGGTGGAGATCCCCGGGCTGGCGCTCCGCACCACCATGCTGGTGGGTTTTCCGGGCGAGACCGAAGAAGACTTCCGCGAACTCTTGGACTTTGCGGCCGAGGCGCGTTTCACGCACCTGGGCGCGTTCGCTTTTTCGCCGCAGGATGCCACGCCGGCGGCGAGCTTGGCTGACCCAGTGCCGGCGGAGGCGGAGGAGGAGCGATTGGAGCAGCTCCTTGAAGTTCAGCGCGGAGTAGTGGAGGAATTGAACCAGGCCCGGATCGGCACGGTGGAGACCGTGCTGGTGGACGAGATTCTGAAAGATGAAGAATTCGATGCCGTCGGCCGCGCCCGCTGGCAGGCGCAGGAGGTGGACAATGTCATTTGGCTGAGGGGCAATTTCAAGCCTAGTGATTTTGTAGAAATTGAAATTATTGATGCCTTGGAATATGATTTGGTCGGAGAAAAATCGTAGGGGCAGGGCTTGCCTTCTCAGGCAGCGGGCGACACAATACTATCTAAGAAAGGATGGCGATTCCTGGCATCTTCGCCCCAGAATTCAGGTTGAGAGGTGATCTGTAACAAAGCGCTTTAACCATTTTAAAATATCTTCTACATCTTGATGACGAATTTTATCAAAGTGGCCGTGATCAGCGTTGTTACGCATATCTGCATAACTTGTAATCTGCTTTTGAACTAGTTTATCGTATACCTTCGCACTTGCAAGAGAACGATTAAGAGCGTCTATCTTAGTTTTATCAGGGTAGCTGATGCTGTGTCGGTCACAAATTATTCTCAATGTATCTTCTAAGATTGCTCCAGCCAAAGAGGTGGCAGGCACATCTAACCTTTCCTCTAACAAGAACTCTGTTTGATCCATGAAATCATCTAAAACGTCCACCCTTACCCGACTCTCTGTATCGAAAAGGAGACCGGCATTGAAATCGCGGTGGGCAGCTCCCAAAGTACCTAATTCCCCTTATTCGGAGGTTGTCCCTCCCATAATCGGCCCTGCAAGGCGGCCCGGATCCGCAAATCGAGCCAAGCTCGGAATAGCAAAATAATAGGCATATTAGGAAGCCAAAGTCAAGAAAAAAATTAGGATTGATCCACGAAGGACACGAAGGGGCACGAAGGTTGGCGGACAGGAAAGTCAGTCCCTCGGAAAGGAAGATTTTCACGCAAAGGCGCAAAGGCACTAAGTTTTTTGACCGTGGTCGGAAGCCTGGCGGTGCGGAAGGTCATGATTGGCAACACCCAGGGCTTTATGGATGCCAAGAAACTCAAGACGCCAAGGGTGCAGAACGGTAAACCTTTGCGGCTTAGCGGCTTGGCGTGAGATCTTCCAAGAATGATCACGCCCAGGCAATCCTCCTGTCCACTGCCTGCCCCGCGTCCGGGCGGGGGCCAATCTCGGCTTGGGCTTACTCTATCCAATCTTTGATACCGAAGTCAAAAAAATAATTCAATTTTGGCATGCACCATAAAAGGGGGGCAACGGTGATGATCGTAGGGGCAACCCTCCCGCGCGGCGCGGGATTGCCCGAAATCGGGCAGGCACAGGGGCCTGCTTCTACAACTTTTTTGTCGCAGGCCCAGGTTGCATCACTTCATTGAACCTTATATAATGCCGTCCACAACTCCTAAGGGAGAAGAAGCATGTCCAAATTAGCCGTCGTAATCCTGGCCGCGGGTGAAGGCAAGCGGATGAAGTCGGAGCGGCCCAAGGTGCTCCACGAGATCCTGGGCCGGCCCCTGGTGGACTACCCGGTGGACCTGGCGCTCTCCCTGGGCGCGGAGCGGGTGGTAGTGGTCGTGGGAGTGCAGGCCGAACAGGTCAAGGCGCATCTCAACCGCCGCGGCAACCCCAGGATCCGCTTCGCCCGGCAGAAAAAGCAGCTCGGCACCGGCCATGCCACCCTGGCCGCGGCGCCCGCGCTCAAGGGCTTCTCCGGAGAAGTATTGATCCTTTACGGCGACGTGCCCTTGCTCACCCCGGCCACCATCAAGCGGCTCAGGGCCGCCCATCACAAGAAGCGGGCCAAGCTCTCGCTGATCACGGCGCGCCTGGCCGAGCCCCGGGGCTACGGCCGAATTTTGCGCGACTTTTCCGGGGAAGTGCTCGGCATCGTGGAGGAAGCCGACTGCACCCCGGGCCAACGCGGCATTACCGAGGCCAACCCCGGCATCTACCTTTGCGACGCCGGGTTCCTGTTCCGCATGCTGCCCCAGCTCAAGAAGGACAACCGGCAGAAGGAATATTATTTGACCGACCTGGTGGGCCTGGCCGTGGCCGAGGGAGTCCTCATCGCCACCCTGGAAGCGCATGACCCGCGCGAAACCTTCGGGATCAACTCCCGCGCCCAGCTCGGTCAGGCCGAGTCCGTGCTCCGGGCCCGGGTGAACGCGGGGTTGATGGAGAGCGGGGTGACCCTGGAAGACCCGGAGCGGACCTGGATCGCGCCCGGGGTCAAGATCGGGCCGGACACGGTGATCGAATCCGGCGCGCGGCTTTTGGGCAAAAGCCGGGTGGGCAAGGCCTGCGTGATTGAGGCCGGGTCGCGCCTGGATGATTCGGAGCTGGGGAACCGGGTGCAGGTGCGGGCCGGCTCGGTCCTGGAATCGAGCGTGGTCGGTGACGACACCACGATCGGCCCGATGGCGCGCCTGCGGCCCGGCTCAATGGTGGGCAAGCGGGTCCGGATCGGGAACTTTGTCGAGTTGAAGAACGCCAGAGTCGGCGACGACACCAAGGCCGCGCACCTCACCTACCTGGGCGACGCCCGGGTGGGGAAGAACGTGAATATCGGGTGCGGGACCATCACTTGCAATTACGACGGGGTGAAGAAGTCGGTGACGGTGATTGAAGATGACGTCTTTGTGGGGAGCGACACCCAGTTCATCGCTCCGGTGAAGGTGGGCAAGGGGGCTTATATCGGCTCGGGTTCCACCATCTCCCGGAACGTGTTGCCGGGAGCGTTGGCGATCACCCGGGCGCCGGAGAAGCACAAGCCCGGCTGGGCGAAGCAGCGGGCGGAGCTTAAGAAAAAGGAGGGGAGCAGTGGCAAGAAAAAGAATTAAGGCGTTGGCCGCGGCGGTGTTAGGCGCGGTTTTGTTTTTCACCTGCCCGCTGTCGGCGGCGGAGCCCTGGGAGGAACCGCTGCCCAACATTTACTGGGGCGACCTGCACGTTCATACCAACTTTTCGCTTGACGCCTGGATCATGCTCTTGCCGCCCGGAGCCTATGCCGAAGAGGCCGGCGTGTATGCCGAGCATTGCGCCAAGTTGGACTTTTACTCGGTGACCGACCATGCCGAGGTGCTGACCCGCAACGACTACTGGCCGGAAGCCACGCGGGCGGCCCGGAGCCGGAACGCCCAGGCGCAGGCGCACCCGGCGTCGGACGGCGACCCCAAGATCGTGGCCTTCACCGGCTGGGAATGGACCCAGCAAGCGCCCTGGGGCCACAAGAACGTGATCTTGAAATACGACACCCCGGACAAACTGCCGCCCAGCCCCATCCGCTGTTACCGGGGTTTCGCCGGCTTCCGGCCGCAGGACTTCGGCGATTTCAAAGACCTTACCTTCCTGGCCGAGACGCCGGCCAAGCTCTACGCGCTTTTGCAAAAATATTGCACTCAGGCCGGGACCGGGTGCGCGGCCACGGTGATCCCCCATGGCAACGCCTGGGGCAATTTCACCATGCACACGGACTGGGACATCCAGCTCAACCCGGAGCAGCACAACCCGGAGCTGCAGCGCCTGATCGAGGTCTTTTCCAAGCACGGCAACTCCGAGGAATACCGCGCCTTCCCGCCCGACTACCGGTATTTTCGGGACGGCCGGGAAGTCCCGACCGCGTCCTGCCCGGAGCCGGGGACCTGCGAGAAAGTCTGCTCCGAGCCGACTGCCAGCTACGAGCCTTGCTGCTGGCGCGCCGGCGAGATCGTGAAGGAACGCTGTGATGACCCCAACTCGGATTTCTGTCAGGCCGAGATCGCGCTCGCCCGGGAGGCCGCGGCTCCGTTTTCCCAGGGCGTGGCGCGCAAGGACCGGGATCAGCTCAAGCCTCAGTTCCGAAACGACCCGGCCAAGCTGAATTACTGGGACTGGGGAGTCTGCGGCCAGTGCCGCGACTGTTACCAGCCGGCCTTCAACTATAACCCCCTGGGCTCGGTGCAAAAGGCGCTGGCCTCCGCCTACTTTGACGAGCAGGGCAAGCCCACCTATTACCGCTTCGGTTTCCTTAACTCCACCGACACCCACGCGGCGCGGCCGGCCTCGGTGATGGAGGATAAGCTCAGCGCCGAGCTGATCATGGCCCACGGCGGCGCCCTCCTCTACAACCTGGCCCAGAAGACCAACCTGGGCGTGGCCGGGATGGACGCCTCGGTGCAAATGTGGGGCTACGAGCGGATCGCCAACTACCTGAACCCCGGCGGCCTGGTGGCCGTCGCGGCGCCCCACCGGACCCGGGACGCCCTGTGGCAGGCGCTCCAGGACCGGCACGTGTATGGCACCTCGGGCGGCCGGATCGAGCTGTGGCTGCGCGCCCGGATCCAGCGACTGGGCCAGCCGGTGATCGTGGAGATGGGCGACGTCACTACTTCTTCGATGAATCCGACCTTTTATCTCAAGGCCCAGGGCGCGTTTGTGGAAGACGGCACCTGCCGGTATGACCAGCAGCCCGAGATCCAGGCGGCGATGTCGCGGCGCGAGTTTGAGAAACTCTGCTTTAGCCAGTGCTACAACCCGCAAGACCGGCGCACGCCCATTGCCCGGGTCGAGGTGGTCAAGGTGCGCCAGCCTTTGACCATCACCGAGGCCAAGATGGCGGACCTGAATTGGTCGCCGGAAAATCCGGACGGCCTGATCCTGGACCCCTACGCCACAATCGAGTTCCACCAGGGGCAGGTGGAGTGGACCTGGACCGACCCGGAGTTTGAGAGGGAAGCGCCGGGCCGCTCGGTGGCTTACTATTTCCGGGTGATCCAGGAGCCGACCCCGGGCTACAACTGCCGGCCTACGGCGCGGCTGACTCGCGGGCAGAGCTGCGACAACCGGATCCCCAAACCCGATGAAGTGGCCAAGAAAGCCAACCCCCAGGGCAAGGCTTCCCCGATCTCCCGCGCCGAGCTCGGCGACGCCTGCTTTTCCGACGCCGGCGATTTTGAAACCTATTGCGAGGAACGGGCCTGGACGTCGCCCATCTACATCGTCAAGGAATGACTCGTCCCAGGGTCTGGTCCGGCCTGGCTCCCTGGCTGGGTTTAATCGGCGCCGCGGTGCTGGTGGCCGCGCTGGTCTGGGACCCGTCGGCGAAGCTGCCCGAGTCTGCCGAGGCGCTGGAAGTCGGTTACTCCCGCCGCCAGGTGCAGGACGCGGTGGACGCCGCGGTGGCCGAGACCCCGGCGCTCCGCGATCAACTCGACCAGGTCAAGGAGGAGATGCGGGAGGGCGCTGAGGCGCAGGCGCTGTTCGTGGCCGAGGCCTTTTCCCAGGGCCTGGCCGCAGACGATTACATTGTGCGGAACCGCCTGGTCGAGATCCAGGTGATGGCGCTCTATGAGAAGGCCGACGCAATGGTCACGCCGGAAGCGGTGGCGCGGTATTTTAGCGAGCGCCGCGACCGCTTTCGCACCCAGCCCCGGAGGTTTTACCTCCACCTGTTTGTGCCGATTACCAACCTGGTGGATGAGGTTGAGGCCCGCGGCCGTTTGGAGGAGTTGTTCCGCGACCAAAGCCGCTGGGGCGAGCCGAAGTGGGTGAGCGAGGATGATCTTCGCAAGGCTTACGGTCCGACGTTGGCGAAGCAGGTGTTCGAGTTGCCCCGGGGCAAGTGGAGCGAGGCGATCCGCTCGAGCCTGGGCTGGCACTACCTGGAAGTCCTGGACGAGGAGCCGGTGCGGCCCTATGAGTTCGGGGAGGTCAAGACCCGGGTCACGGAAGATTGCCGGCGCGAGCTGCGGGAGAAGATGTATCAAGAAGAAATCGCCCGGCTGAAGAAAAAATACCGGGTCAAGGAGACGGAATGATCCCTCGTGAACGTGGACGTGAACCTGAACCTGAACGAAAAAATAGGTGGCTGTCCCTATTTTCCATGGTTACGCCGGAAGCGGTGGCGCAGTATTTTAGCGAGCACCGCGACCGCTTTCGCACCCAGCCCCGTCGGTTTTACCTCCACCTGTTTGTGCCGATTACCAACCTGGTGAACGAGTCCGAGGCCCGCGGCCGTTTGGAGGAGTTGTTCCGCGACCAGAGCCGCTGGGGCGAGCCGAAGTGGGTGAGCGAGGATGATCTTCGCAAGGCTTACGGCCCGACGCTGGCCAAGCAGGTGTTCGAGTTGCCCCGGGGCAAGTGGAGCGAGGCGATCCGCTCGAGCCTGGGCTGGCACTACCTGGAAGTCCTGGACGAGGAGCCGGTGCGGCCCTATGAGTTCGAGGAGATCAAGACCCGGGTCACGGAAGATTGCCGGCGCGAGCTGCGGGAGAAGATGTATCAAGAAGAAATCGCCCGGCTGCGGAAAAAATATCGGGTCAAGGAGACAGAATGATCCCCCGTGAACTGAACGTGAACCTGCGAGGTGTCAGGGTGTCAGGTGTCAGGGTGTCAAGGTTTCTTCCCCTTGAACGTGAACTTGAACCTGAACGTGAACGAAAAATAGGCGGCTGTCCCTATTTTCAGAAAAATAATTGACTCCGCTTCAGGGTGGAGCTAAGATAAAGACCAGAAGGACGGCGACCAGCATGAAATCCAGGATTTTCATAGCGCAAGATCAAATCGCGGAATTTTGCCGAAAGCACTCCATCCGCAAACTATCTCTGTTTGGTTCCGTGTTGAGGGAAGATTTCTCTCGCGAGAGCGACGTGGACGTCCTGGTGGAATTTGAGCCGGGGGCCAGGGTGGGGTTTTTTGAGCTTTACGACCTGGAGCAGGAACTCTCGCGTCTCCTGGCCGGCCGGCGCGTGGAAATCAACACTCCGAAAAGTTTAAGCCCTTATTTTCGGGACGAGGTCTTGGCCGAGGCCGAAATCCAATATGTCCAAACGTGATCCTCTCCTCCGCCTCCGCCACATGCGCGACTTCAGCCGCAAGGCGCTGAACTTGACGGCCGGCCAGACCAAGACGGAGATGGAGAACAACGAGACGCTGAGGTTTGCCCTTACCCATCTGGTGGAGTTGGTCGGCGAAGCCGCGAGCCAGGTCCCGCCCGAGGTGCAGAAAAGTTATCCTCAAATCCCCTGGCCGAAAATCATCTCCATGCGCAACCGCCTCATCCACGGTTATGATTACGTGGACTATGACATCCTCTGGGACGCCATCACCACCAACCTCCCCCAATTACTGGCCCAGCTCGATGCCATCCTCCCTCCGGAACCTCCAACCGGCCAAGCGAAAAATTAAGGCCATGCGGTCGGTCAAGCGAACGCCAGAAGCTCTATCAAGAAGAAGTGAACCGACTCCGGAAAAAATACCGGGTCAAGGAGACAGAATGATCCCCCGTGAACGTGAACCTGAACATGAACGAAAAATAGGTGGCTGTCCCTATTTTCCTGGTTATGAAAGTTATGTATTTCTAACATCAATTGTTTTAATTGATGAAGATGTCATGACTATGCATATTCTTGAAACTGACACTGAATGAAAGGGGATTGAGATGAAGGTATCGAAGTTATTTGGTCTATTGTTATTATTACTCATTTGGGGGATTTGTATGTTATCTTGTTCTGATACTAGTTCTAATATTTCTGAAAAGAAGAAAAAACTAGTTAAAGAAAATAGAGAATGGAGATATTCTTTTAAATTCAATTCCAAGTATGACCTTAGTAGAGTTAATTCTGATAAAAGGTTTATTACTTCAAACAGACTAACCGATTGTATTAATCATTTTGTATTTATGAATAAGCAAATTAATATAGAACCATTTGCAAATAGTGCAGATGGCTCAAGAGAAAGTTATTCTTCGATAATTTATGGTAATGAAAATAAATATTATTTGATCCATTTAGTTGCAAGGATATATGATGATAGTGAATCTGCTAGGTTAGCGCTGGAGAATCATTTTCAAGGCATGACAGCTGATACCTATGTTCAGGATAGCAACTGTTCATTTGATATTTGTTTCGTTAATGATGAGAGGGTAGAAAAAACATCACTTAAGAAAATATTGTGGGCAAATTTAGTAATAGGTTATACAATATTAGATGATTTCAGGATTGATTTACCAAACAAAAAATATAAGGTTAATACTCCCAAGGATATTCAAATGTATCGCCAAATGAACCGAGAATTCTTTGAAGAATATAGCAGTACTTTTGAAAAGAAATTGGTAAATTGCCAATTATAATCCAGCATTCAATCCTTAGATAATGCTCAGTGTAAATAGGGACAGCCACCTATTTTCAAATCCCGTTTCATGCTAGACTTGATCCATGCCTCGCCTTGCCCGGATCGTGATTCCCGGAGTTCCGCATCACATCACGCAACGCGGAAACAACCGGCAAGATGTGTTTTTCGTGGATGATGACCGTCGGGTTTACCTGTCTTTGCTCCAGGAGCAATCGCGCCGCTACGGTCTCCAGCTCTTGGGCTATTGCTTGATGAGCAATCACGTCCACCTGATTGCCACTCCGGCTCGCGACGATAGCCTAGCCAAGGCCGTGGGTCGCGGCCATTGGCTCTACACCCAATATGTCAATCGGCTCCACGGCCGCAGCGGGCATCTTTGGCAGAACCGCTTTTATTCCTGCGCCCTGGATGAGGAGCATCTGGTTCTGGCCATGGCCTATATCGAACGCAACCCGGTCCGCGCCAAGATCGTGCGGCAGGCCTGGCGTTACCCTTGGTCGAGCGCGGCCGCGCATGTCTCCGGCAGGGACGAAAGCGGCGTCCTGGACCCGACCTGGAGCAAGGATTTTCTCTCCGGCCCAGACTGGCGGGAATTCCTGACCCGACCTGAAGATGATAAAACCCGCGCCAGCTTTCGTCTGCACACCAGCCGCGGCCGGCCCTTGGCCAGCGATGCCTTCTTGAGCAAGGTCGAAAAAACCTTGGGCCGGCGCCTGCGCCCTTTGCCGGTAGGAAGACCGAGAAAAGAAAGCGAGGGAAATAGGTGACTGTCCCTATTTTAAAAAATAGGTGGCTGTCCCTATTTATATTGGCCGTGCCGCTTTCGGTCTTTGCCCACCACATCAGCATGAGTTTTTCCACCTGGGAGCTGAAATCGGACCAGGCCCGGGTGGTTTTCCGGATGCCCCTGGCCGACGCGGTCTGGATCATGGACCCGGACCTGGTAATCAAGCAGGAGGTAATGATCCAGATTCGGGTGCCGGTGGATGAGGCGCTCAAGGCCAAGGTCCGCGACTACCTGGCCTCGAGCCTGCCTGAGAAAATCAAGCTGCCCGGCTGCGCTTTTCAGCCGGACATGAAAGTATTATTCGAAGGCGCCAGCGTGCAAGTCGAGGCGGGCCTGGCCTGCGAGCCCGGCTATCTGGACCAATTCTCCCTGGTCAGTCATTTCCTGGTGGACGAGAACCGGCTGCACACTTCCTTTGCCACGCTTAACTTCCCGGACCGGGTCCAGCAGTGCCTGTTCCGCTCCAGCCAGTTCACCTGCGGCGTTAAAGCCGCGGGGCCGGAGACCAAGACCGCGCCGGCTTGGCAGGCGCGGATCGCGCCCTGGTGGGATTACCTGGCCCTGGGCCTGGTCCTCCTGATCCTGGCCGGCGGAAGCCGCTCCCTGGCCTCTGCCCTGGCCGTGCTCGTGCTCGGACACGGCCTGGCCCCGCTCGCGCTCCGGCTTAATCTTCCCATCCCCGCTTCGGCCATGCTCCGCAGCGTGCTCGCGGCCCTGACTATCTATGCCGGACTCTTGGCCTGGGCCGCCGACCGGGGATGGACGCGGCGGGGCTTCTTCTTGCTCCTCGCCGGTCACGCCCTGGTGCTGGTGCTCGCCTGGGCCGAGTTCCTGCGGGTAAGCCCGCTCATGGTTACCGGCCTTTTCCTGATCGCGGCCTCCGTAGGGGCGACCGGCCGGTCGCCCCTACTTTTCGGAGAGGAGTCGGATCGCCCCCGCATTTCCCCGGTCGGCCTGTATCTGTTCGCCCTCACCTTCGGCCTGGTCAACGGTTTCATCCTCCTTCGAACCCGAGCTAATCTCCACCCGGGCTGGGGTGCCTTGGCCCTGGTGCTCGCCGCCGCGGCCCTGGCCTGGCCGCTCAGAAAGCTCGTGCTCCGGTTCCACCTGCAGGCCTGGGCTGGACTCCTGGTCTTGGCCGGCGGCGTGGTCGTCTTCGCGCTCCGCAACGTCAACCTGGCCTTCAACTCCTTCCGCTACGAGAACGCCCGCGAGCTCCTCCGTAACCTGGTGCAAAGCCCGGAGATGGGCGCACCCTTCCTGACCCTGGCCCTGATCCTGGCCGTGGTCATCGGCGGGCTCCACGCCCTCACCCCCGGGCACGGCAAGACCATTGTCGCGGCCTACCTGGTCGGCACCAAGGGCCGCACCCTGGACGCGGTCCTGCTCGGCTTCATCGTCACGCTCACCCACACCGGGAGCGTCATCATCCTCGCCCTCCTGGCGCTCTTCGCCTCGCGCTACATTCTGCCCGACCAGTTGGTGCCCTGGATGTCGTTCTCCTCCGGGGTCCTCATCCTGGTGTTGGGGGTCTATCTCTTTCAGATCCGCCTTCGCAACTACCTCCGCTTCGGTTCGGCTGCGCCGGCGCCGGTGGGCCAGAACCATAACCACGAGCACGATCATAACCACGGCCACGAGCACGATCACGACCTGGAGTGCGGGTGCCCTCTGGGGTGCGGGTGCCCTCACCCGCACCCTTCTAACTTGACCCATTCCCATGACGGGATAACCCATGCCCATGCCTTGCCCAGGAGCCAGGTAACACTGGGCAGCCTGGTCGCCCTGGGCGTGACCGGCGGCATTGTGCCTTGCCCGGACGCGCTCGCGGTGCTCCTGATCGCGGTCTCCCTGAAGCGCATCCTCTTCGGCCTTTCGGTCATCTTATCTTTCAGCCTGGGTCTGGCCGCGGTGTTGATCGCGATCGGGATCGTGATGGTGAAGGCGCGGCCGCTGCTGGACCGTTTCACCGGCCAGGGCCGCTTTGCCAGCCTGGGGCTGCCGCTCTTCAGCGCGACCCTCGTCACCTTGCTCGGCGCGGCCATGGTCTGGAAGGCATGGCCGTGAAGAAGGTGCCAGGGTGTGAGGGTGGCAAGGTGGCAAGGTAACCCCACCCTTCGCGTGGACGCGAAGGGTGGGCTACAAAAAGAAATGATTCCGGGCCTTGACACCTGACACCTGACCCGCGTTAATCTGGCAAATACATCCTGAATTTGATAAAGTGGAGCCATGTGCGGCATTATCGGCTATATCGGGAAACGCGAAGCGCCGGAGATCCTGATGGAAGGGCTGAAGCGGCTCGAGTATCGCGGCTACGACTCGGCCGGGCTGGCACTCCTCCACCAGGGCCGCCTCGAGATCCGGCGCTGCCAGGGTAAGCTCGCGGTCCTGGAAGCCCTGCTCAAGGAAAGCCCGGTGCGCGGCCAGGCGGGCATCGGCCACACCCGCTGGGCCACCCACGGCCGGCCCTCGGAAGAAAATGCGCACCCTCACCGGGTGGGCGCGATTGCGGTGGTGCACAACGGGATCGTGGAGAACTTTGCCGAACTGAAAGCGGAGTTGATCGCGGCCGGGGAAAAGTTCAGCAGCGAGACCGACACCGAAGTGATCTCGCACCTGGTGCACCAGTATGTGTCCCAGGGCCTTGATTTCGAGGCGGCGGCGCGCAAGGCGCTCTTGCGTCTCCAGGGCGCTTACGCGGTGTTGATCCTGAACGAGAAGGAGCCGGACCGGATCATCGCGGCCAAGCAGGCCAGCCCGATGATCCTGGGTCTGGGCGAGGGCGAGAACCTGGTGGCCTCGGACATTCCGGCCCTGATCAGCCACACCCAGCGGGTGGTGCCCTTGGAGGACGGCGATTACGCGGTGATCCGGGCCGACCGGGTGGAGGTGAAGAACCTGCAAGGCGAGCCGGTGTCGCGCCGCCCCCGCGAGGTGCAGTGGACCCCGGCCATGGCGGAAAAGGGCGGCTACAAGCACTATATGCAGAAGGAGATCTTCGAGCAGCCGCGCGCGGTGGCCGAGACCCTGGCCGGCCGGATCAAGCTGGAGGCCGGCGAGGTGAGCTTCGCGGATTTCGCTATCACCGAGGGCCAGCTTCTAAAGGTGCGTCGGATCGCGGTGGTGGCCTGCGGCACGGCCTGGCATGCGGGCCTGGTGGGGAAATACTTGCTCGAGCAATTTTGCGGCCTGCCGGTGGAGGTGGACATTGCCTCTGAGTTCCGCTACCGGAAGCCGCTCTTGGATTCGGAGACCCTGCTCATCCTGATCAGCCAATCGGGCGAGACCGCGGACACGCTGGCCGCTTTGGAAGAAGGCCGGCGCCGGGGCGCCCGGATCCTGAGCATCTGCAACGTGATGGAGGCGAGCATCCCGCGGCGCTCGGACGGGGTGATCTACACCCGGGCCGGGCCCGAGATCGGAGTGGCCTCGACCAAGGCCTTTGTCACCCAGTTGGCGGTGCTTTACCTGTTTGCCGTGCACCTGGCCGGCGTGCGGGGCGCCTTGCCGGCGGAGGCCCGGCGGGAGATGCTGAGAGAAATCCTGGGGGTCCCCCACCTGATCAAGGACGTGCTGGAGACGGACGCGCAGATCCAGGCGGTGGCCAGGCGGTTCTATCGGACCAAGGGTTTCTTCTTTATCGGCCGGGGTATCCACTTCCCGCTGGCGCTGGAAGGGGCGCTCAAGCTCAAGGAAATTTCCTACATCCACGCCGAGGGCTACCCGGCGGGCGAGTTGAAGCACGGGCCGATCGCTTTGGTGGACGAGAACATGCCGGTGGTGGTGCTGGCGCCGAGGAACGCCATGTTCGAAAAGGTGATGAGCAACCTGGAAGAAGTGGCGGCGCGGGGCGGGAAGATCATCGCGCTGGTCACGGCGGGGGACGAGGGGAAGGTGGCGGCCAAGGCTACCGAGGTGATCTTGTTGCCGCAGGTGGCGCCCGAGTTGGCGCCGATTCTGCTGGCGGTGCCGCTGCAACTCTTGGCCTATCACGTGGCGGTGCTCAACGGCACCGATGTGGACCAGCCGCGCAACCTGGCCAAGAGCGTAACCGTGGAATAAGATCGCCCGAAGCCGCTGACCGTAGATCGGTTTATTATAAAAGAAAACCACCGATTACGCAGAAGCAGGCCAAGGGTTAGGGAAATCCGGTCGGTGAAATCGGTTCCTCATTTCCCCGAAGGCCCCAGGCGAGGCGGAGATGGGGAAAGGAAAAAATTTTGTGGGATTGCGCAGAATCTTCTCTGCGGTTTCTTTCCGGCTGATCCAGGAGTTCTGCGAAATCTGTGGTTTCTCTCTGAAAAATGTGATAGACGGTCAGCCGAAGCCGGTATTGACAAGGCGCGAGATCTATCGTATGAAAAAGGGCGCCGCCCAAGGAAGGAGTTTCGCCATGGCACTTGCAACCAAGCCGGTCCAGGAGTTGATCGAGGTCCAGGAGTTGATGAGCATCCCCCTCGTCTTTTCCACCGGACCCACCATGGGCCGGTTCCTGGCCGAGATCCGGGACCACAAGCGAATCTGGGCTAATCAATGCCCGAAGTGCGGCCGGACCCAGCTTCCACCCCGGATCGTTTGCGCCGAGTGCAACGTGGAGGTGACCGAGTGGGTGGAGTTGAAAACGTCGGGCCAGGTCGTGGTGTTCGACGTGGTCTATGTGCCCACTATCAACCCGCTGACCGGGAAGATGCGGGAGGTGCCCTATACCACCTGCAGCATCAAGCTGGACGGCGGTGACGCCACCCTCATGCACTTCCTGGATGAGACGGACCCCAAGAAGCTCCGGGTGGGCCAGCGGGTGGAGGCCGTGTTCCGGCCGGACGGCGAGCGCACCGGCAACGTGCTGGATATCCTCTATTTCCACGTGATTCCGGATTAAAGGGTGCAGGTTGAAAACCTGCACCACCAAGGAGTGGGCGATGACCGAAGCGAAGTGGGCTTTTGAGGTTCCGGGCAAGCTGGAGATCCCCTACCGCTACTTTGCGGGCACGTTCTCTTCCCGATGGTTCCGCGCCTTGCGGGATGAGAAAAAGATCCTGGGCTGTCGGTGCCCGACCTGCCGCAAGGTGTTCGTGCCCCCGCGCGGGAACTGCGAGCGGTGCCTAACGAAAATCGAGGAATGGGTGGAGCTCCCGGGAACGGGGACAGTCGAGAGCTTTACGGTGGTGCGCTATGCGGAGCCGTTTCAGCCCCACAAGCCGCCCTTGGTCCTGGCCGCCATCAAGTTGGACGGGGCGGACAGCTCGTTGATCCACCTCCTCGGCGGAGTTCCGCCGGACCAGGTCCAGGTGGGCCAGAGGGTCAAGGCGGTCTTTGCCGAGGAGCGCAAAGGCCGGATCACGGACATCTCCCATTTTGCGCCGGCCGCGGAGGCCAAGAAAAAAGCCGAGTACAAGAAACCCGTGGTCCAAAAAACCCGGGCGAAACCCAAAGCGAAGGTCAAAGGGAAAGTGAAGAAGCCTGCGGCAAAGAAGCCCGTCAAGAAGACCGCGGCGAAGAAGCAAGCGGCCAGGAAAAAATCAGTCAAGAAGATCGTTCGTAAATCGAAACGAAGTCGGTAAGCGCTGCCGAGATTTTATTCCCGTCCCGCCTTCGGGTGAGGAAAATCTTTTAAAATCCTGACCTGGCCGCGATTGCCGTCCACCTGAATCATCTGACCGGTCCGAATAATTTTCGTGGCCGGGCCGACATTGACCACCGCCGGTATCCCGTATTCCCGGGCGACGATGCTGCCGTGGGAAAGCAGGCCGCCCTGGTCCATGACGATGGCCGCGGCGGTGATGAAATAAGGCGTCCAGCCGGGATCGGTAAAAGGCGCGACCAGGATTTCGCCGGGGAGGACTTGTTCCGCGGTGCTGGCGCGAAGAATCACCCGGGCCGGGCCGGTGACCACGCCGGGGCTGACCGCGATCCCGCGAAAAATTTCCACGCTCTCTTCCACCGGGAGGGGGACGAAGTGGTCGGGATCAAATTTGCCGATGACCAGGGGCGGCGGGGTGATGGCCAAATTTTTTTCGTGTTCGGCCCGGCGCTCGGCCACAATCTTTTTGACCTCAAAGTTCGCTTCGCCTCGCGCCACCAGCTCTACCTCTTCTAGGCGCAGGAAGAAAATATCCTCCACGTCCTCCAGATGGCCTCTTCTGACCAGCCTTTGTCCCAGTTCCAGGAACAGGAAGCGAATCACGGTAAAGAAGCGCATGGCCATGCTCTTGATGTTTTCCCGCAGCACCACTCCGCGCTGAGCTCGGGGAAGCCAGAAATTGAACAACCGACGTTGGATCGGGTTGCGGAGCAGTTGCCGGCACTGGTGAACCATTCGGTCGCGTTCTTCTCGGCGGCGCTGGTAGTTGGCCAGCGGGTCCGTTTTTTCCAGACCGCCCAAATATCCGCGCACCAGTCCCAGGATGTAATCCGGTTGCTCGCACCAGCGGCGGTTGAAAAGCTCGAGCTCGCCCCGGGTGTGATGGCCGTGTTCCGCCATGAAGGCGTTCCAATCGGCCAGGAATTCCCGGCCGCCGGGATGGTTGGCGATTTTTTTCCGAGCGGTCTCCCAGGTTTCTTTGGCCCAGAGGGCTTCGGCCAGGGCCGGGTGTTGCTGGGCCGAAACCGCCAGGCGCCAGAGCGCAAAACCGGCCTCGGCGCTGTCCATGCCGCCCACGCCGGAGGCCAGGCGGTTGGCCAAGGCGCCATCGGAATCCTGGAGCCACTTGCGGCATAACTTGTCCAAAGCGGTGAAGCAAGCCATGCCCACGAAGGGAAAGGCGAGGAAGTTGGAACTGGTAAAAACCTCGGCGATCGCGGTTTGAATCCGGCCGAGGAGAGCCTGGTCCGAAAGAGAGTTTAAATTGATCCGCTGAAACTCCTCGACCCGCTTTCGGGTTTCAGCCACAAAGACTTCGCCCCGGCCGAGCGAGTGAGAAAGGACCCAGACCAGGAGGCCCGGCAGTTTAAGGGCCATGGTCAGCCCATGAAAGCTTAGGTCCGGGATGTCTTCCTCCGGGATCTCCAACCGGCCCAGATCCTCCATATTCTCTTGTTTGCCGCCCAGAATTTTGGTGAGGTCTATGTTCTGGGAGCCTGGAAAGCAGCGGACCATGCCGACCGCGGTATTGAGATTAAAATACACTCTGCCGGCGACCTGGCCGACCAGCGGATGATCCCCTAAATCCATGCCTAAGCGGCTCAAGATATCCTGGACCATCTTTTTGAACGGGATATCGAGCAACGACCAAGTCAAGGGGGTCACCACGTCGGGCAAGATTTCGCCGGTGTTGATATTGCTCCAGACCTGACGGTCCTCCCAGGTTTTTTTGGGGGGAAGGGTGGTGATCGGCCGGGCCTGAAGGAAGAAAATCTCGCGACCGACTACAGCCCATTCCATGTCCTGGGGCGAACCGAAGCCGGCCTCGGCTTTTAGTGCAAGTTTGGCCAGGCGTCGAGCCGCGGCCTGGTCCAGGCAGGGCTTTCCGGCTTGGCCGGGAGCCAGCCTCTGCTCGCGGGTCCCGCCGGATTCATCCAGGACGGTCTGGAGACTTTTCTCCGCGATGGTGTGAGAGAGCAAGCGGAGGTTGGCTTTGGCCACGATCAATCGGTCCGGGCTAACTTTGCCGGAGACCAAAGCTTCGCCCAGGCCGAAGCAGGCTTCGATCACGATCCGGTCCGAGCGACCGGTCACCGGATCCGCGGTAAAGAGCACGCCCGCAACCTCGGCCTGGACGAGCTTTTGCACGATCACGGCCATGGCCAGGTCCAGGTGGTCAAAACCGTTGCGCTCGCGGTAAGCGTAGGCCCGTTCGGTCCACAGCGAAGCCCAACAGCGCTTGATCGCCGCGAGACAACCCGCCAGGTCCGCCGCTCCCAGGAAGGTATCATACTGTCCGGCAAAGGAGTGGCCGGGCAGGTCTTCCGCGGTGGCGGAGGATCGGACCGCGACCCGGTCCGCGGCGAGCCGGTGGTAATGGTCGGCAATCCGGCTTTCCAGCTCCGGGGACAGAGGCGTGGCGATGATCTCTTGGCGCAAGGCAGCCAGGATCGGGCCCCGCGCCTCCGGCGAGGCGGCGCCCAGTTGTTCCAGGGCGCTCTGGACCCGGGAGAGAAGGCCGCTTGAATGGAAATGTTCTCGGTAGGCAGAGGCCAGGATGCAGAAACCCGGGGGAACCGGCAATCCGATCCCGCTCAGACGCACGAGGCTCAGGGCTTTGGCACCGAGAGCCGCTTCTTCCAGGCCACGGGTGGATTCAAAGGAAATGACTTGTTCAGGATTTATGTCTTCATCCTTCAAGGCCAGATTGTTTTGATCTTAGCATATTCCGGGGGTCTGTCTACCTGACCTCCCAAGAAAGCAGCCAAGAGCCAAGCTTCCGGCAGGAACAAATCCTCTCGGAAAAAATAAAGCGCTGAATTCAATAGTTACTGCTGATTTGGCAACTGGGATGGGCGTCGTCTCCGCCAATGCCCGAGGATGCATTTTTATCGGTGCTCCTTCCCATGTTCAGTATCCCCTTCTTTAATCAAGGGACGCCTAATGATCCTGACCGTGAAGTGGGGTACGGATTGAATCTGCATTGCAATCTGGCAACATCTTTTTATTTATAAAGATAATTTTAACCGCAGATCAACGCGGATGAACGTGGATTTGAGCTCAAAGGTTTCGATTTTCACCTTCAATCCTCTTGGATATAACTATCTGCGTTTATCTGCGTCCATCTGCGGTTTCCAATTCTTCTTTGGTTGCGGCTCGGCCGCGCTGGGGAATCTGCGGATGTTTCTTTCTTGACCTGACCACCGACTACTGCCTGCTATCTACTTCGGAATTCATCCACGTCCACGTTCACGTTCACGATAAGCGGCTGATTTTAAATGTGAATTTAGCCGGCAGAATTTGCTTGACAAGGGGATGATTTGGGGTTATAGTTTGTAGCTAGACTGACATGTCAGTCTAGCCAGTGGTAGCCCCGCTCGGCCAAAGAGGTTTCCGGCCGAGAATTTAATAGGTGATGGCTGGAATGACATATCAGTCCAGTGAAAAGAACAGGAAATAAACACAGAGGGCACAGAGAACACCGAGAAGAAGGAGGAAGATTTAACCACCAGGGCACCAAGGCACGAAGCCAAAAAAGTCTCTCTTCATCTTGGTGTCTTCGTGACTTGGTGGTTAATTTTTCTTTCTCTGAGCTCTCTGTGTCTCTGTGGTGAAAAATTTTCCCGGTTTTAAGGAGGACATCATGGCCAACGGCAATACTCGGATCGGTCTTGACCTCGGATCGCATTACCTGAAAATGGTCTTGCTCGAACAGGGCCGGATCACAGCCTCCATCCACCGGCCGCACCGGGGCAACCCGATCAAGGCGCTCAAGGAAGAGCTGCCCCGCTTCCTCGACGGCCAGCCGGCCGCCATCGGTATCACCGGCGCGCTGGCCAGCCTGGTTACCGACCAGATCGGCTCCAGGCCGATTGACCTCACCCAGGCCCTGATGCAGGCCGTGGACCGCGAGGCGCCGGGGGCCCGGGCCATCCTGGACGTGGGCGGCGGGAGCGTCTCGCTCATCACCCTGGACGAGCGCGGCCGCTTCCTGGGCATTGCCGCCAACTCGCTGTGCGCGGCCGGCACCGGCTCCTTTTTGGACGAGCAGGCCTCTCGGCTGGGCATGAACGCCGAGGCCATGGCCCTGGACTCGGAAGAGGCTGACCCGCCTCCGGTCGCGGCCCGCTGCGCGGTGTTTGCCAAGTCCGACCTGATCCACCTCCAGCAGACCGGGGTGAGCAAGAGGCTGTGCTGGTCCGGCCTGTGCAAGGGCATGGCCCACAACCTGCTCCAGACTTTACTCCGGGGCAAGCCCTTGCCCGGCCGCACCGTGGTGGTGGGCGGGGTGGCCCGCAACCCCGAGGTGGTCCGCTGGCTGAAAGCCAGCAGCCCGGACCTGATCGTCACCTTTGCCGACGCCCACCTGGCCGGCGCGATGGGCGCGGCGCTCCTGGCCGATGACTCCAACCGCTACGACCACCAGGCCTTTGCCGAGCTATCCGAGAAAGAAGTCAAGCCGGTCGTCGCCATCGAGACCGCGCGCAAGCCCTTGAAGCTGATCAAAACCAAGTATCCTTCCTTTGCCGTGGCGGAGGAATACAAGGACGAAGAGGGAAACGAAGTCCGCGTCACCCGGCTGGAACCGGGCTTGGAGCTGCGCTGCTTCATGGGTGTGGACATCGGCTCGACCAGCACCAAGCTGGCTCTGGTCGGCGAGGGAGGCCGGGTCCGGGTGGACATTTACCGCCGGACCCTGGGCGATCCGCTGGGCGCGGTGCGGAAGTTGTTCAGCGCGCTGGTGCAGCTGACCCAGAAGAAAGCGGCGCGGCTGGTGATCTTAGGCGTAGGCACCACCGGCTCGGGCCGCAAGATGATCGGCCAGGTGCTCGGCGCGGATTGCATTGTCAACGAGATCACCGCCCACGTGCGGGCCGCGGCCGAAGTGGACCCGACCATAGATACCATCTTCGAGATCGGCGGCCAGGACGCCAAATACGTGCACACCGCGAACGGGCGGATCCGGGAGGCGAACCTCAACTACGTGTGCGCGGCGGGGACCGGCTCGTTCGTGGAGGAGCAGGCCAAGAAGCTGGACTTCCCGATCGAGGTAGTGGGGGAGGCGGTGATGGAGATCGCGCCGCCGCACACCTCGGACCGCTGCACGGTGTTCATGGAGCAGGACGTGAGCCGGCTGATCCGGCAGGGGCACTCGCGGGTCGAGGCCCTGGCCGCGGTGCATTATTCGGTAGTGCAAAATTACCTGCACAAGGTGGTGGGCCAGCGGCCCTGGTCGCGGGAGCGGGTCTTTTTCATGGGCGCGACCGCGAGAAACCGCGGCCTGGTCGCGGCCTTTGAGAACCTGCTCGGGGTGGAGGTCGTGGTCTCGCCCTACAGCCACGTGATGGGCGCCTGGGGCGCGGCGCTGATCGCGCGCGAGCGCCTTCAGCAGACCGCGAAGCCATCAACTTTCAAGGGCCTGGACCTGGTCAACCGCCGGATCCAGCTCCGGAGCGAACGCTGCGAGCTGTGCGTCAACCACTGCACCCTCACCTTCGCCGACATCGAGGGCGAGGCCGAGTCTCCTTCCTGGGGGTATCTCTGCGGCCGCGACCCGGATGCCACCTCGGTGCGCAAGGACCCGCACTTCCGCCACTTCCGCCGGCACCGGAAAATGCTCCGGGCCGCGGGGCACATCGCCCTGCCCCAGGACGCGCCGGCCGTGGCTTTGCCCCAGACCTTGACCGGCATCTCCATGCAGCCGCTGTGGCGGCGGTTTTTCGGCGAGCTGGGCTTTCGCTTCGAATTGAGCCCGCCCACCGACGAGCGCATCCGCCAGGCCGGCATCGCCTGGTCCTCCGGCGAGTTCTGCTTCCCCGTGAAAATCGCCTTCGGCCACCTGCGCGCATTGCTCGACCGGCCGGACCTGGCCGGCATCTTCATCCCCCAGGTGATCAGCTCGCGGCCCAATGCCGAGACCTCGAACGCGCTTTTCTGCCCTTACGTGCAGTCCTATTCCTCGCTCTCGGCCTCGGCGCTGCGGGTCCACGGATACGACCCCTCGGTACTGATCCAGCCGGTGGTGGACCTACGCTGGCCGGACAAGAAACAGGTCAAGGAACTCCACCGCGTTCTGGGGCCCCGGTTGAACCGCTCGGCCAAGGCCATTGCCAAGGCCTGGGAGGCGGGCCTCAAGACCCAGGCCGAGTTCGAGGCGCTTTGCCGGGAGGAAGGCCGGAAGGCTCTTTCGGAGCTGGCCCAGGAAGACAAGCCCGGCATTGTCATCGCCGGCCGGCCCTACAACTGCCACGATTCCGGCGCCAACCTCGACCTGCCGCAAAAAATTTCCGAGCTGGGCCATACCGTGATCCCCATGGACTGGCTGCCGGTTGACCTCCACGACCTGGGCCCGGAATACCAGAACCTCTACTGGAATTATGCCCAGCGCATCCTCGCGGCCCTGCGCTACGTGCAGCGGCACCAGCGGCTCTTCGCCGTTTACCTTTCCAACTTCAACTGCGGGCCGGACAGCTTCAGCCTGGCCTATGCCGAGCAGATCATGGGACACAAGCCGCTCCTCATCCTCGAATTGGATGAGCACGGCGCCGACGCCGGCTACCTCACCCGCGTCGAGGCCTTCGCCGATTCGCTCCCCGCGCACCAGCCCGAGCCGAAAAGCCCCTCGGTTTATCTCCCCCGCACCGAGGCCGACCTGTTCCGCCAGCGCACCATCTGGGTGCCCAACATGCACCCCTACGCCGGACCGCTCGGCGTGGCCGCCTTCCGCGGGGCCGGCTACGACGCCCGGCTCCTGCCGCTCGAGACCGATGCCTCCTTCGAGACCGGCCGGCGCGTCACCCGCGGCTCCGAGTGCCTACCCACGGTCACCACCATCGGCTCGCTGCTCCACGTGCTCCGGAGCCTGGACGCGGACCCGAAGCAGCACGCCTACTTTATGCCCACCGCCACCGGGCCCTGCCGCTTCGGCCAGTATGCGACCAAGCACCGCATCATCCTCAACAGCGAGGGCTACTCCGACCTGCTCATCATGTCGCCCTCTTCGATCAACAACTACCAGGGCCTGGACGAGCCCCTGCGCCGGCGGATCTGGTCCGCATTTGTAGCCGGCGACGTGCTGATGAAGCTCCGCTGCAAGATCAAGCCCTATGAGAAAAACCCGGGCGAGACCGAGCGGGTGCTCCTGGAAGAGGTCCAGAGCTTGAGCCGGGACCTGGAGCAGGACAAGAAATTGCTGCCCGCGTTCAGGCGCGCGGCCGAGCGCATCGCCCGGATCGAAAGAAAACCCGGCCGCAAGCCGTTAGTCGGCGTAGTAGGCGAGATCTACGTGCGCTGCAACCTCTTCACCAACGACCGGGTGATCGAAGCGGTCGAGCGCTTCGGCGGCGAGGCCTGGCTGGCCCCCATCGCCGAGTGGTTCCTCTACACCGCCCACATCCAGGCCTGGTCGGCCAAGGAAGACCTGCTCAACTTCACCGCCCGGGGCATGAGCCTGATCAAGAACCGGTTCATGACCGGGGTGGAGCGCGATTTTTATCGGGCCGCGGGAGAGATCCTGAACGACCGGCACGAGCCGGCCATGGCCGAGGTGATGGACGCGGGTGAGAAATTCCTGCCCATCAACTTCGAGGGCGAGGCCATCATCACCCTGGGCCGGGCGATCAAGTTCGCCGAGCAGGGCGCGAGCATGGTGGTCAACTGCGCGCCTTTCGGCTGCATGCCCGGCACCCTGACCTCTGCCATCTTCCAGGAGATCCAGGACCGGCTGGAGGTGCCCATGGTCACCCTGTTTTACGACGGCGAGCCGGGCCTGAACGAGCGGCTGGCCACCTATCTGGCGCGGATTGAGCCGAAAGAGAAAGGGCACAGTGCACAGTGGACAGTGCACACTAAGGATCAATCTTTAGGAATCTGAGGTAGCCGCGACCGTTCGGCTGAGCTCTCGGCCAAAGCCGCGCTTCGGTCGCTGGTCATTTATCCGGGAATGAATAGGGGCCTCCCGCGAAGCGCGGGACCGCGCCCCTATTTTTATTCCGAATTTTTGACCACCTGCGCGTAGAAATTCACCATTTCCTGAAAGTTGTCCACCGCCACCCGCTCGTTGGTCCCGTGGGCTCGCTTTTGGTCTTCCTCGCTCACTCGCATGGGTATGAAGCGGAGGATGCAGTCGCTCACCTGATCGTAGAAGCGCGAGTCGGTGCCGCCCAGCACCAAGAGCGGCGTCACCACCGCTTCCGGGAAGAGGTCGCCGATCGTGCGCTTTACGATCCCATAGCCCTCGGAGTTCGTGTCCGTGATCGCGGAGGCCTCGCGCGGCGTGCCCAGCGCTTCCACCGACACCCGCGAATCATCAATCACTTGCTTGACCCGTTCCACTACGTGGTCCACGCTGTCGCCGGGCAGCAGCCGGAAGTTCACCACTGCCCGCGCCTCCTGGGGCAGCACGTTCTCCTTGGTCCCGGCCGCGATGATGGTGGCCGCGGTGGTGGTGCGGATCATGGCGTTGGTGGCATCAATCCCGGAGAGCATCTTCTTGATTACTCCGCTGAGCAGCCAGCGGTTTCCGATGGCGAAACTCATGTAACCCGGCAATTCCGGCTTCAGGGCCACAAAGGTCTTTTCAGGGACGCCTTCGAGCCGGGCCGGAAAGGGGTGGTTCTCCAGCCGGACAATGGCGCCGGCCAGGATGCCGATGGCGGTGTGCGGAGGCGGCATGGAGGAGTGGCCGCCCTCGGTCTTCACTTTAAGCTCGACTGACAAGTAGCCCTTCTCGGCAATACCCACCACGGCCACCGGCTTGCTGATGCCCAGCATCTTGCCGTCAATGATAACGCCGCTCTCATCCAGCACGTATTCCGCCTTCACGCCGCGAGCGGCCAGCAGCTCGGCCATCTTGACCGCGCCCTCCGCGCCGCCCACTTCCTCATCCTGGCCAAAGGCAAGATAGATCGTCCGGCGGGGCTCAAAGCCCTGGGCCAGGAGATTTTCGACCGCTTCCAGAATCGCGATCAGCGAGCCTTTGTCGTCCATGGTGCCCCGGCCCCAGATGAAGCCCTCCGCGATCTGGCCCGAGAAGGGCGGAAAGGTCCAATCCGCCATCGTGCCCGGCGCAATGGGCACCACGTCAATATGGGCGCAGAGGATCACGGACCGGGCTTGCGGGTCGCTGCCCTCCCAGGTGTAAAGCAGGCTCAGGCCGTTGACCACCTCCTTCTTGAGGCGCTGGTGGACCAGGGGGTAGCGCTTGGCGAGGAATTCGTGGAAGGCGAGGAACAGGCTCTGGTCCACCTGGGCCGGATCCTGGAAGGAAATGGTCTGAAATTGGACCGCCTGGGACAAGCTTTCGGCCGCCTGGTCCGGACCGGCGGCAGCGGCCGTCAGGGACATGACCGCGGCCAGGACGGCGAGAGCGACCGGGAAAAATTCACGGACCTTGAAATTTTTCATCGGGAAGACCTCCTGAGGTTAACTGAGTCTTGGTAAAGACTCAGCATAACGCGAACCGATGCGGGGATCAAGTTGCCAGCGGATTGCGAATCTGCTTGAATAGAAGCATGAAAAAGCTATGGCTACTCGGGTGCTCATTAGCGGCTTTCTTTTGGGCCCTCAGCCTGGCGGCCGCGGAGAAATCTTTTCCGCCGAATGCCTCGCCGCAGGAATTCGCGGCCTGGCAGACCCGGACCCGGGCCTTTCTGGCCGACGTCCTCTATAACGGTCCGCCGCCGGAGGCTGTATCGCTGGCGCCGGAATTTGGAGAGGAAGAGACCCGGGAGAATTACAAGCTTCAGGAGGTCAAATTCCACGACCGGCCCGGGCACGTCGCCACCGGCTGGCTGGCCCGGCCGCTCCAGCCGGCGGCCGAGAAGCTGCCCGCGGTGCTCGCGCTCCATGGCCATGACTTTCGCGCCCATGAAACCTTCGATCCGAAAAACATGTATTACTATGGCGACCTGCTGGCCAGCAAGGGCTACATCGTCCTCGCCCTTAACCTCGAGCATGAGGACCTGACCGACATCCATCCCAAGTTGATCCACGCCCAGTGGCCGCTGCCCCGGCATTTCCAGTTCCCGCCCATGGGCCAGCGGGTGTGGATGGCCAAGCGCGGGATAGACTTGCTGCAAACCCTGCCCGAAGTGGACCCCGAGAAGATCGGGGTGGTCGGCCTGAGCAACGGCGGCGTGACGGCCCTGTTCGCAGGCGCCATGGACCCGAGGGTCAAACTCACGGTCGCCTCCGGCAACCTGATCATGCATCACCGCATGTGGCACACCACCCTGATCCACTGCCGTTGCCAATACCTGGCCCGGATAGATGGGGTCCTGGATTACTACGATGTGGCCGCGCTGATCGCGCCCCGGCCGCTCATCATCCAGAGCGGCGAGCGCGACCCCATCTTCCCGATCAAATCCGCCCGCCAAGCCTTTGCCTTCATCCAACAGGCCTACGCCCTGGCCGGGGCGCCCGACCAAGTGATCCACGACGTCCATCCCGGCGCCCACGTTTTCGTTGCCGAAATTCCACTGGCATGGTTTAACCGATACCTGCCTTTTCGGTCGCCTTGAATACAGATGTGAATCGGCTTGACCGCCAGGATAAGCTCGTTTATACTAGTCCCCGAGAAAGCGGAGGAAGGCGAGCATGACCTACCATGGGATTGAAATTCCAAAGGAGAAAATCGCCGAGTTTTGCCGGAAGCATCGCATCCGCCAACTCGCTCTCTTTGGCTCCATTCTCCGGGAAGACTTCCGGCCGGACAGTGACATTGATATTTTGGTCGAATTTGAGCCTGGACAGGAACCGGGTCTCTTGGCCTTGGCCCGGATGGAGCGGGAGTTATCTCAGGTCCTGGGGAAAGAGGTGGATTTGCGCACGCCCGAGGATTTGAGTGATCGGTTCCGGAACCGGGTGCTGCAATCGGCTGAAGTTCAATATGTCGCGGCTTGAGGACGAGGATCGCCTGTATCACATCCTGGAATCCAGCCGGGAGGCGGTCGGCTACGCGCAAGGGCGCACCCGGAAAGACCTCGAGACCGATCGTCCCTTCACCCATTCCCTGGTTCGGTGTTTGGAAGTCGTGGGGGAAGCCGCCAGCAAAATCTCCAAAGAATTCCGCCAGGCCCATCCCCAGATTGCCTGGGACGACATGATCAGCATGCGTCACAAATTGATCCACGCCTATTTCAAGATCAACCTGAATATCGTCTGGCGCACCGTGCAGGAAGAACTTCCTGCCTTGATTGCGGAGTTAGAAAAAATCCTGGAAAAAGATTCAACAGAGTAATAGCGTCGCGCCGGTCTCCACCCTCGCCGGCGCGCCGGATAAAGTTATCCACGACGTCCACCCCGGCGCCCACGTCTTCGTTGCCGAAACCCCGCTGGCCTGGTTCGAAAAATACCTGCCTAATTTGCCCTAGGTCCGCAAGGGGCGCGGGTGCCCGTTCGGCTGTCTTCGACCCTGAGGCTCAGACCCGAAGGGAGCTCACGGCCGAAAGCCTCACCCGCGCAGTGCTGGCCTGTCCCGTTAATGTCCAAGGTTGAGATCCAGTCCCCCAAGTCTCCGGGCGCATTGCCTTGACCAGAAACCAATACTGTATTTTTTAACAATTTTTACTAACCCCCGCTTTCTGGTAACTTCCCTGAAAAATTATAAAATTGGGACAAAATTCAGATTTTTCTTGACAAATAATACTTATACGTATAGTATGATACCATAACGTATCGGGGCCGGCCCACCAATCGGAGCTTTGAGACCAGGGTTGTTGAATCCGAGGATTTTCTTAAGACCCTGATGTGCTAAAAGCTGGAGCATGAGCCGATGGACTTGAAGCGAGCTTTGGGGAGGAAGATCCGGAGCTTTCGGAAAGCGCGAAAGCTGAGCCAGGAGAAACTGGCCGAGATGGCAAGCTTGAGCATCACCTTCCTGGGCACCACCGAGCGGGGCTGGAGTATTCCCTCGCTCAAGACCTGTCTTAGGCTTGCCAAGGCCTTGCGCGTGCCGCTTTGTGAGCTGTTCCGGTTTGATGAGATGAGCGAGCAGGATTACCGGATCGAGGAGTTTGTGCTCCGGCTGCACGAATCCGATTCGGAACGGTTAAAGATGATCCTGGAAATCGGAGAAGTGCTTTTAGGGAAGGTTCCCGAGAAAGAAGAGCCGAGCCCATCTCTCGAAGCGAGTTCCATCCCGAGAGAAAAGGCCAAGGACCTTAAATCCGGACCCCGCCGAACGCGAAGGAATAGGCCTCACCTTTCCAGGCAGAAGTTGCCGGGTCCTTTGCCTTAAATCCGCCTCCAAGCGCAATCGCGGATATTGTTAGGAGCGCGGGTGACCTCACCCGCGACACCTTATTTCTTGGCCTGCGCCTTCTGGATCTGGGCCCAGGTGTCTTTGAGCGAGGCCGTGCGGTTGAAGACCAGTCTTCCCGGCCGGGAGTCCGGGTCCACGCAGAAGTAACCCTTGCGCTCGAACTGCCGGCGGCTCCCGACCTCCACGCCGGCCAGCGACGGCTCCAGCTTGCACCCGGTCAGCGCCTCCAGGGAGTTCGGGTTCAAGTTGTCCTTCCAGTCCTTGCCCTCGGCTATGTCGTCCGGGTCCGGCTTGATAAACAGGTGGTCGTAAAGCCGGACCTCGGCCGCGACCGCATGCGCCGCGGAGACCCAGTGCAAGGTGGCCTTGACCTTGCGGCCGTCCGGCGAGTCGCCGCCCCGCGTGGCCGGGTCATAGGTGCAATGCAGCTCGACCACCTTTCCAGCCGCGTCCTTCACCGCCTTCTCGCACTTGATGAAGTAGGCGTAGCGCAGCCGCGCCTCCCGGCCCGGAGCCAGCCGGTAAAAACCCTTGGGCGGGTTCTCCAGAAAGTCTTCCTGCTCGATGAACAGCTCGCGGGAGAACGGCACCATCCGGGTGCCCATGCCCGCATCTTCCGGGTTGTTGATCGCCGGGAGCTCCTCCACTCGGCCCTCGGGGTAATTATCAATAATCACTTTGAGCGGCTGCAAGACCGCCAGCACCCGGGGCGCCCGCTGGTTCAAGTCCTCCCGCAGGCAGTGCTCGAGGAAGGCCACGTCCACCGTGCTGTCGGCCTTGGCCACGCCGATCCGGTTGCAGAAATTGCGGATCGCCTCGGGCGTGTAGCCGCGCCGGCGGAGCCCGGAGATAGTGGGCATGCGGGGGTCGTCCCAGCCGCGGACGAACCCACCCTGGACCAGCTCGATCAGCCGGCGCTTGCTCAAAACCGTATAAGTGAGGTTGAGCCGGGCGAACTCGATCTGCCGGGGATGGTGGATGCCGAGGGCTTCGATGAACCAGTCGTAAAGCGGCCGGTGCTCCTCGAACTCGAGCGTGCAGATCGAGTGGGTGATTCTCTCGATCGAGTCCGACTGGCCGTGGGCCCAGTCGTAGGTGGCGTAGATGCACCAGGTGTCGCCGGTGCGCAGGTGCGGCACCTTGAGGATGCGATACATGACCGGGTCGCGGAGGTTCAAGTTGGGCGAGGCCATGTCAATCTTGGCCCGCAAGGTGCGCGAGCCTTCGGCGAACTCGCCCCGCCGCATCCGCTCGAACAATTCCAGGTTCTCCTCCACCGTCCGGCCGCGAAACGCGCTGTTCCGGCCCGGCTCGGTCAAGGTGCCCCGAAGCTCCCGGATCTCGTCCGCGCTCAGGTCGTCCACGTAGGCCTTGCCCGCCTTGATGAGCTGGACCGCCCACGCGTGGAGCCGGCCGAAGTAGTCCGAGGCAAAGTAGAGGTGCTCGCCCCAGTCATACCCGAGCCAGCGCACGTTGTCCTGGATGGACTCGATGAACTCTTCCTCTTCCTTGATCGGGTTGGTGTCGTCAAAGCGCAGGTGGCAGCGGCCGTGGTTCTCCGCCGCGATCCCGAAATTGAGCGCGATGCTCTTGGCGTGCCCGATGTGCAGGTAGCCGTTGGGCTCGGGCGGGAAGCGCGTGCACACCCGGCCGCCGTATTTGTGGGCGCGCAGATCCTCCGCCACGATCGCGCGGATAAAGTCAACACCGGTTGCAGAAGAAGTATCTTTCATGGAAAGGTCCTTTAAGGGTCCCGCGAGACGCCCCGGTGAAATCACGGCCTCGCTCTTACCTGAAAAAATGAGAATAAACTCTCTCGGCCCAAAGGTCAAGCCTTTCGGTTTTGCCTTCAACGGGCAAGGCCCTGACCATCCAGGGCTTTCTTGGTAGGCAAGTTTTTCCGCGGAGGCAGGGACATGAAAGCAATGCCTCTAGCCCAGGCAACCCGAGTCGGCCGGGGGCATGGTTTGGATCCGCGCTCACGTTCTAAATTCTTTTTGCTGTCCTCATCCGGATCCGAAAGAAAATCAGTCTCCTCTGGCCACGGCTTCCTCGCGGAGGTCGGCGCCGGCGATCAGCCGGCCGGTGGCCGGGTCCCGGATGATGGCGCAGACCGCGCCCATGGTGATGGCCGGCGGCGGCAGGACTTTGACTTTGTAGCCCTGCTTTTCCAGCGCCTGGGCCCGGTCGGCCATTGCCTCCTCGATCAAAATCCTTCCCGGAAAATAGAAGTGGGGCGAGAAGGAGTCGGGGTAGTTGCGGCTTTGGAACCGGGGCGAGTTGATCGCGGTTTGCGGGTCCATGCCCCACTCGATAATGTTGAGGAACACCTGGACCATAGCCTGGGGCTGCTGGTCGCCGCCGGGCGTGCCCAAGGCCATGAAGAGCTCGCCGTCTTTTGTAACCATGCTCGGGTTGGGGGTGAGCCGCGGCCGCTTGTGGGGCGCCACCTGGGCCGGGTGGCCGTCGATGAGCCGGAACTGGTCCATGCGGATGCCGAGCATGATCCCGTAGCCCGGCACCATGGGCGAGAAGGGGAAGTCGGAGGGAGTGAGCGAGATGGCGTTGCCTTGCGAATCCACCACGCAAAAATAGGTGGTGTCGCGCTGGAAGCGGAGCGGCGGGATGCTGGCCGGAGTCAGCCGCGGCTGATAAACGCGCGCGGGCCGGGGCCGGCCCTCGTCGGCCCAGGGATCGCCCGGCCGCGGCATCCGGCTGAAGCCGCGCTGGGGGTTGATGAGCCGGGCCCGCTCGGCTGCATACTCTTTTGAAAGAAGTCCGTGGATAGGCACGTCCACGAAATCCGGGTCGCCGAAATAAGCCTCGCGGTCGGCAAAGGCCAACTCGACGGCCTGCGCCACCGCGCTGATGTATTCCGGCGTGTTGTGGCCGAGCGCCTTGAGGTCCACGTTCTCCAGGATCTGCAGGATCATGGGCACCGTCGGCCCCTGACACCAGGTGTCATTGGACCAGATGGTGTAACCCCGGTAAGTGCCGTGCCGCGGCTCTTCCCAGCGGCCGTGGAACCAAGCCAGGTCCTCCGCGGTGATCGCCCCGCCCCGGTCCTCCTGCAATTTCACAATTGCATTAGCGATCTCACCCTCGTAAAACACTCGGCGCGCCGCCTCCAGCGCCTTGATCCGGTCGCCCGAGCGCTGAAGCTCCTCGGCCTCCGCCGCCGCCATCAGCTTGAGGCTCTTGGCCAGGTCCTTCTGCACCAGGATGTCGCCCGGCTGCGGGCCTTCCGGCTCGAAGGGCGTGAAGAAGATGGAGTAATTGTAAGGCCATACGCGTTTGTATAATGCCATCTGGTACCCGGGCCAGGTCATGATGCCGGCGGTGGTGCGGTTGAGCGGATGGCCCTCCTCAGCCAGGCGGATCGCGGCCGCGGCCACCTCGCCGAAGCTTTTGGTCCCGTATTCTTCCAGGATCGCGATCCAGGCGTCGGGGGATGCGGGAAGCAGTTGCGCGTTGATGCCCAGCGCCGGCATGATCGGCCAGCCCTGGCGATGGTAGTAGCTCGGCGTGCCCTGGGCCGGGGCGGTGCCCAGGCCGTTGTAGCTCCGGACCTGGCCGGCTTTAGCGTCGTAGATCAGGGTGGGTGCCACCCCGACCGCGCCGGCGGAGATGGGTCGGGTGACGTTGAGCGCGATGCAAGTAGCCACGCCCGCGTCAAAGGCGTTGCCGCCGCTCCGGAGGATGGCGAGACCCGCCTCGGTCGCGAGTTGATGGCCCGAGGCCACCATCCACTTCTCGGCCCGGGCCGGTTGATCCCACTGCGCCCGCCCGGCGGTGCCGGCCAGAGACACCAGAATTATTCCGGTAAGAAAAACCCCTCGCTTCATGCTGGATCCCCTCCTGATTCGATCCGCACCCGCTCTCGGTGCGGGTGGGCAGGCCGGGGCCGGGCGCTGCGCCACCACGATGACCACCGGGGTCTCGGTCATCCCGGCCCGGCTGACCGCTTCCACCATCAGGGCAAAGCCGCCGCCGGAGGTGGCCACCATGCTCGGCGCGCCGCGTAGATGGCCGCGCTCATGGCGGCCGAGCCGCCGCCCAGGATCAGGAGGTCGTAACGGAAGCCCGGCTCCGGCGGCTTGGCCTGATCCAGCGAAGCAAGGTCCAATTTAAAACCTGGAAAACCCGACCCGGCCTCCTGGGCCATAAGAATGCACAAGGTTAACTTGCCCTTCGGACGTAAAGTTCAAGGCCAGCGCCCTTATGCTTGCGATCTAAAAAAGATACTGGCCGGACCCCGGCTTGTCAAGGCGAGGGAAAATGAACCCTGATTCCCGGTTAAATTCCCCGGGCAGGAATCCAATCCTGCCCTCCCAGGCGAAAGCGTAGCTCACGATTGGATTCGTGAGCGGAGCGGTGCCCGGATCAAACGGGTGCAACGGCGCGGAATAAATGGGCACGGAGAAAACCTGCTTTTCAGGCTGGCTTCCCCGTGCCCGCGTTCGGGAGGGAAGCCGACGCTTGCATCACGGTCCCGCCGTCTCCACCGCTAGGATTTCGACGCCCCCTTTCCTCGCAGGCTTCCGCCGGGCAGAAAAAAGATCCGGAGGCAGGGAAACCTCCGGATCTTGAGAGCGCCGGCGCCAGCCCGGTTCAGGGTTACTCCACGTTGATCTGCACGGTCGGGGCCGGGGTCAGGTCCAGCGCCTGCGTATGCACTTCCGGATCATAAGGCAGCGCCACCTCCACCAGGATACTTTCGGTGCCATCTACCCGCACCACCAGCTGCGCCACCCCGTCCAGCGCGGTCA